>OLGY01000009.1_pt1 | contig 208528 bp, 197 predicted proteins | sample 1605951 | NCBI WGS metagenome assembly OLGY01 (sample SAMN03283280) | human gut metagenome | biome: human-associated habitat; material: feces | host: Homo sapiens | place: Peru | collected 2012
TATGGGCGCTGCCCAAACCCGCAATTTTTGAAAAAATTGAGTAAACTTTTTTGTTCTTTTGCTGATAATTTAGCGTTAGCTAAATTTCAATGCACGACCGACAATCAGCTAAATCATAAATTAACTGAAATTATTTGTTAATCAAAACATTCTGAACAGCTAAGATTCAAAATATTTGAAACATTATAAGATAACCATATAACAATAAATTCATATTATATAGCAGGGAGATATTAAAAAATAAGATTTATAAAGTGGTGAATAATATGAAAAAAGCAGTATTTGTTTTTGGTACTTTAACATATACTCAAAGGGGAAGAGAGGCATTGCGACGGCGTGGAATTCTTACAAAAATTATTCGTACTCCCGTGCAATATCGCAATGGTTCATGCGGTTACAGTTTGTTGGTTATAAACAGAGTCGATGAAAGCGTAGAAATACTAAGGGCAATGAATATACCTGTGCAGGGAATTTATCCTGCTGATTTAGAATGATTTATTTCGATAACGGTGCAACAACTTTTCCAAAACCAAAATCAGTGGTAAACGCAGTTAATTATGCGATTACAAAAATCGGAGCTAACCCTGGACGAGGCGGCCATAATATGGCTATAAAAGCCTCTGATGTGCTTTTTGAATGCAGAAACAATGCGGCAAAACTCTTTGATATTGAAAATCCTGAAAATGTTATTATCACAAACAATTGCACAACAGCACTTAATACTGTCATAAAAGGAATTTTAAAACCCGGCGATCATGCGGTAATATCATCATACGAGCATAATGCTGTCGTGCGGCCTTTGGAGTATTTAAAAAGTAAAGGAGTAGAATACTCTGTTGCCGATGTTGATTATAATGACACAGAAAAGACAATTGGTAATTTCAGAAAAGCTTTTAAAGAGAACACTAAACTTGTAGTGTGCACCCATGCATCAAATGTATTTGGTATAAAATTACCTATTCAACGAATAGCGGCACTGTGCAAGTTAAACGGAATACTTTTTTGCACAGACGCAGCTCAAACTGCAGGTATAATTCCGATTTCACTAAAAAATTCCGATATAGATTATTTATGTACAGCAGGGCACAAAGGTTTGTACGGTCCTATGGGTACAGGTTTGCTTGTTATTAACAGCGATACTATTCCCGAAAGTCTTATTCAAGGCGGAACAGGCAGCCTTTCTGCACAAGTAAATCAACCCGAAATTTTACCTGACAAATTTGAAAGCGGAACTCATAATTTACTTGGAATAGCTGGACTTAACGAAGGCATAAAATATGTTATGAATAAATCACCGCAAAAAATATTTGACTATGAAATTAGTCTTGCAAAAAATCTTTATGACGGTTTGTCTAAAATTAAAGATATTGAATTATATACACCAAAACCCGATGATGACGGATTTGTACCGGTAGTTTCGTTTAATATAAAAAATACGGACAGCGAAAAAACGGCGCAAATTCTTAATGATAAATTTAATATTGCAGTGCGTGCCGGACTTCATTGCGCACCGCTCGCTCATAAATGCTTTGGCACGCTTGAAAAAGGTACTGTTCGTGCAGTTATTTCCTCGTTTTCGACACAGTTTGAAGTTAACTATCTTATTAAATCAGTCAGTCAAATTAATTATTACAAAAGAATGTAAAAAAGGTTGCAATTCAATGCTGTTGTGTGTTAAAATAAAGTTATGAAAAACAGAGGAGGTTAAAATGATGGAATGGATACAAAGCGTATTTGCTGTATTAAAAACCATTGAAATTCGAGATATTATTGATATTCTTGCTATTGCATTCATTATTTTCAGCCTTTTCAAGCTTGTAAAAGAAACCCGTGCGGCTCAGCTTTTAAAAGGTGTTGTTGCACTTCTTATTATATATTTAATATCATCACTTTGCGGATTGATGATGCTTACGTCACTTCTCAGAACATTTTTTGAGGCATCAGTTATACTTGTTGCTATTATTTTTCAGCCTGAAATCAGAAAATATTTGGAACAAATGGGTAGAAATAATACTTATAAAAAGTATATAAAACTTATTACTCATCGAGAAAAAAGTGATGAGTGGAAAATGGCTGTTAAAAAATCAATAATAGATGCCGCCGATACAGCTTTGCTGTTTTCACATTCAAAAACAGGTGCATTGCTTGTTTTTGAAAGAGAAACAAAACTTTCCGATATAGCCGCAACAGGCACAATAGTTAATGCAGATACTTCAGTTGCACTTTTCGGAAACATATTTTTTAACAAAGCTCCGCTACACGACGGCGCAAGTATTGTGCGTGACGGTAAACTTTTTGCGGCAGGATGTATATTACCGCTTACAGATAACAAAAATGTTGATATAAATCTTGGAACAAGACACAGAGCAGGACTTGGCATCAGTGAGCAAAGCGATGCTGTGGTTTTGATTGTCAGTGAAGAAACAGGTGTTATTTCGCTTGCAATTAACGGCGTACTTTACCGCAATTTTACACGCGACAGACTTATCGATAAGCTTGAGGCATTGTTACTTGAAAATACTGACGATGATTCGGCAGCTGCCGGTTTACTCCAAAAGATAAGGAGGAAGTCGGATGAAGGAAAATAAAAGCAAAAGATCAAGATTCAGGGCTTTTGTACAGAGTACAAACTTTTTATTTATCGTATCAATTGTAATTTCGCTTGTGATTTGGATTTATATGAGTATAAGTACAGGCAACGATACAAGTTTGACTATTTCGGATATACCTGTTCAGGTTGAATTGTCCGATGAGGCTGTTAATAACGGTCTGCAAGTTTTTTCGGGCAGCGATTATAAAGCCTCACTTACAGTTACAGGTAACAGAGCTGTTGTGGGTTCGTTACAGGCGTCTGATATTACCGTCAAAGCAGCTGCCAACTATGTTGACTCTGCGGGCAATTATACATTGTATCTTAATGCCTCAAAGAATGACCCTTACAGCGATTTTCAGATTTCATCTGCGATAAAACCGTCTACGATTGATGTTTTTATTGATTATCTGCGAGAAGCTACATTTGATATTCAAGAAAATGTTGTTTATAAAGTTGACGACGGTTATTATGCGTCAACCACACTGTCTTCAAAAACCATATATATTACAGGTCCGCAGTCTGAAGTATCTAAGATTTCTAAGGTTGTGGCTGCTGCGAATATAGACGGTACGCTTAATTCGTCACGCAAAGTTAATGCAGATATTATTTTGTACGATGCTGACGGTAAAGAAATTAATACGGATTTACTTTCTCTTGATTTTAAAACTGTGGAGGCTGCGATTTCTGTACTTCCCGAAAAAGAAGTTTCTTTAAAGCCTACATTTACAAACTTACCGTCAGGTTTACAAATTACCGACGATATGATTTCTGTTGAGCCTTCGTCAATACTGCTTGCAGGTACTGACGATGTATTGAATAAGACCGATTCGGTAAATCTTGCACCGATTGATTTTACAACACTTACAAATACAAAATCAATATTTGACCTTGCTGTTGAAATTCCAACCGATTGCAAGAATATCAGTAATACTTCAACTGCTAAGGTAACTCTTGATTTGTCGTCATTGTCAAGCAAAAAGCTGACAGTTGAAAAATTTATGGTACAGGGTCTTGCATCGGGATATTCTGCGGAGGTAACGCAAAAGAATCTTGAGGTTACAGTTTATGGCACAAGCAGTCAGATTGACTCCCTTAGTGCTTCGGATATAACCGCTGTTATTGATGTATCGTCTTCCGACGGTATGAAAGGCTCGGTTTCAATGCCTGTAACATTTAACATTGAGAACGGTTCTTCGTGTTGGGTTTCTGGTTCTTATAAAGCAAATCTTACAATTTCAGAATCATAAAAATACCCGTGGCTGTTGCCACGGGTTTATTTTTGCTCCTTGTCAAAGGTTTGGGTGAATATGGTTTAGCAAAATGATTTACCAACAATTATAAAAGTTTGGTCGACCTTTTCAAAGGTCGTGGATGTGGGCAAAGCCCGCAAATACTTTCAATTTACGCAATCTTACGATAGCCAAACAGCTTGCTGTTTGGCGGCTTGAACAAATAGGCGAAAGCAATAAAAGAAAATACAATTTATTTTCATAGTCAACGCATTGCGTTGACTATGGTTTTAGCGTTTCTGATTACAATGACTGTCGCCTGCTTTAACAAACTTAGTCTTAGTACGCAAACAGCTACGCTGTTTGCGCCCGATAAATTGTAACATTGGAAGATATTATGGGCTCTGCCCAAACCTGCAAGCCTTTAAAAAGGCTTGACCTAAATTTTTAAATTATTCAGTTTAAGCCGTGAGCTAAACCATAATTTACTACGACTTTTAATAAACAACAAAAAATAAAACCTCCGACAAAAGCCGAAGGTTTTAAAGTTTTAGTTATCAGTCGATTTCAACCATAATCTTTTCTTCGTAACGGATAGCTGCGCTGCGAGCGATTGTGCGGATAGCCTTGGCAATTCTGCCCTGCTTACCGATAATTCTGCCCATATCAGCCTCTGCTACAGAAATGTGATATACGATTGTGCCGTCCTCATTTGGTTCATCGGCAGTAACCTTTACAGCAGTCGGATCATCAACAAGACCCTGTGCTATTACAGTAAGTAATTCCTGCATTTTGGTTTCCCTTTCGTGACTGATTATTCGATAATGCCGTTCTTCTTAAGAAGAGCCTTAACTGTGTCAGTTGGCTGAGCACCGTTAGCAATCCACTTCTTAACAGCTTCTGCGTCAACATTGAACTCTGATGGCTTCTTAAGAATATCGTATGTGCCGATTTCTTCAATGAAACGACCGTTTCTTGGATATCTTGAATCTGCTACTACTACTCTGTAAAAAGGTGCTTTCTTTGAACCCATTCTTCTAAGTCTGATTTTAACTGCCATTTTCTTTACCTCCGTAAATGTTATAAATCTATATTCACCAAATTTTATTTGGTTGAATGTGTGTTAGTTTTTTGGAAGATTGCCCATCGGCATTCCGCCAAGACCGGGCAGTCTTTTCATTTTTCTTTTTTTGCCGCCCTTAGTGCCTTTTGTTTTATTTTTAATTTGTTTCATCATTTTTTGCATCTGCTCAAGCTGCTTTATAAGTCTGTTGACCTCTTCCACACTTCTGCCCGAACCTGCTGCAATTCTTCTTTTTCTTGAAGGATTGAGCAGGGAAGGATTTGATCTTTCTTCAGGTGTCATCGAAAGTATGATAGCCTGTGTCCAGTCAATCTGTCTGTCATCAATATTTATGTTGTCAAGCTGATTTGCAATGCCGGGGATTTTTGCCAAAATACCTTTTAAAGGGCCCATCTTTTTGATTTGAGCAAACTGATCATTAAGATCATTAAAGTCGAACTTATTGCTCATCATTTTTTTAGCCATTTCTTCGGCTTTGTCCTGGTCAATCTTGTTTTGAGCGTCTTCAATAAGGGTAAGAACATCACCCATACCGAGAATACGGCTTGCCATTCTGTCAGGGTGGAATACTTCAATATCCTCTAACTTTTCGCCTGTACCGGCAAATTTAATAGGCTTGCCTGTTACGGCCTTTACCGAAAGTGCTGCACCGCCACGGGTATCACCGTCGAGTTTTGTAAGAATTACACCTGAAATCTCAAGCTTTTCGTTAAATGATTTTGCAACATTAACCGCATCCTGACCTGTCATTGAGTCGATAACGAGTAAAATCTCGTTAGGCTCAACTTCAGCCTTTACATTTTTAAGCTCATCCATAAGCTCTTCGTCAATGTGCAAACGACCTGCGGTATCAAGAATAACAACATCATTGCCGTAGTCTTTGGCGTTTCTGATTGCCTCTTTGGCTGTCTTTACAGGATTTTGAGTACCTTTTTCAAATACAGGCACACCTGCTTTTGCACCTACTACCTTTAACTGGTCTATAGCTGCAGGTCTGTATATATCGCAGGCAACGAGCAAAGGTCTGTGATTTTGATTTTTAAGCATAAGAGCAAGTTTGGCTGCGTGTGTAGTTTTACCTGAACCCTGCAAACCGCAGAGCATAATAACTGTAGGCGGTTTTGACGCAAATTCAATTCTTGCATTGTCGCCGCCCATAAGTTCGGTAAGTTCTTCATTTACGATTTTTACAACCATCTGTCCAGGAGTAAGGCTTTCCATTACATCCTGACCAACGGCTCTTTCTGTGATTTTTGCGGTAAGTTCTTTAGCCACTTTGTAGTTTACATCAGCCTCGAGCAAAGCAAGTCTGACTTCTCGCATAGCTTCCTTAACATCGTTCTCTGAAAGCTTACCTTTATTCTTTAATTTTTTAAAAGCATTACTTAGCTTTTCTGAAAGTCCTTCAAAAGCCATAAATACACTCCTTTATTCTTTGAGTGTGCCTGCCGTTCGATTGATTTCGAGTGCAAGCTTTTTTGTTGTGTCATCAGCAGAGCTTTTATAAATCTGTTCCGAAAGAGATGCGATTTTGTCAAGTCCGTTCTCAAGTTGAACAAATCTTTTAAAAAGTCCGAGCTTTTTTTCGAGTTCAAAAAGCTTTTCTTCACTGCGTTTTATACTGTCACGCACACCCTGACGGGTAATGCCTGTCTGCGCAGCAATCTCTGCAAGCGACAAATCTTCGTTGTAATACAGGTCAATTGCCTGTCTGCATGACGGTTTAAGCAATTCACCGTAGAAATCAAAAAGTAAGGATACTTCTACATTTTTTTCCATAATAAATGCTCCCGCCGATTCAAACTGTGCTTAGGTGTAAAGCTGTTTTCTTTACACTTGTGCTATTATATACTATAAAATACTTTTTGTCAAGTAATTATCAAATATAACTAATTGTAAAAAGTGAAAAAATACAAATAATGCATAAATACCGACTTGTATATTCGTCAAATCTAACAAAATTTAATTTTTTAGTAAAAAAAGCTATATTTAATAAGTTTTTTTATAAATATTGTGTTATAATTTAAATATAAATTTTGTTTATCGAGGGTTTGATTTTACGGAACAAATAATTAGCATTGACAGAATGGAAAATGCCGTTGCACTTTTTGGCAGTTTTGACGAAAATATTAAACTGATTGAAAAAGAATTTACGGTAAAGGTTGTCAGTCGTGACAGCGAGCTTAAAATAGACGGAGAAGCTGAAAATGTATCTAAAGCCGGTAAGGTAATAGACAGCCTTTTACAGCTTATCAACAGAGGAGAAGCGCTTTCCGAGCAGAATGTACGCTATTGTATTTCACTCGTCAACGAAGGAAGCGAAGATAAGATTGAACAGCTTGCGGGCGACTGTATTTGTATTACTTCAAAAGGTAAACCGATTAAACCTAAAACCATAGGTCAGAAAAAATATTGCACAACTATTGCGAATAACACAATAACTATAGGTGTAGGGCCTGCCGGTACAGGTAAGACTTACCTTGCGGTTGCTATGGCAGTAACGGCTTTTCGCAGTAAGATTGTAAACAGAATTATTCTTACAAGACCTGCGGTTGAGGCGGGTGAGAAGTTGGGATTTTTGCCCGGCGATTTGCAAAGCAAAGTTGACCCGTACTTAAGACCTTTATATGACGCTTTGTTTGATATGCTCGGTGCCGAAACCTATCAAAAGTATGTTGAGCGTGGCAATATTGAGGTTGCGCCTCTTGCTTATATGCGAGGCAGAACTCTTGATGACAGCTTTATAATTCTTGATGAGGCGCAGAACACCACTTGCGAGCAGATGAAGATGTTTTTAACAAGACTCGGCTTTAACTCAAAAATGGTAATCACAGGTGATATTACCCAGATCGACTTACCGAGGGGTGCTAAAAGCGGTCTTAAGGATTGTATAAAAATCCTTAAAAATATTGACGGCATAGGTTGTTGCCGCTTTGACGAAAAAGATGTTGTGCGTCATAAACTTGTTCAGGATATTATTAAAGCCTATGCAAAGTATGAGAACACGAGAGATCGTGACTGATAAACAAATTTAATTTATTTTAATAAATTGAAAAATAATACGGAAGGATTTGAGCAAAATGCCAGATAACAAAATCAGAGTAGTAATCACAAACAAACAAAAAGCTGTTAAAATTCCAACAGGTATCCGAATGCTTGTAAGACGCTGCTGTAACGCCGTATTAAAACTTGAAAAATTTGAAGGACCGGCTGAAATCAGCGTAACATTTGTTGATAATGCACAGATTAAGGAGCTTAACAAGCAGTACAGAGATAAAGACATTGAAACTGATGTACTTTCTTTCCCAATGGGTGAAAACGGTGTGTATGACAGGGATATTGAAACAGGCGCACAGATTCTCGGCGATGTTGTAATTTCTATGGAAAAAGCAAGAGATCAGGCAGAGCTTTACGGCCACAGTTTCCAGCGTGAGGTAGGTTATCTTACAGCACACAGTGTACTTCATCTTCTCGGTTATGACCATATTGATAATATGGAGAGAGTTCGTATGCGTGAGAAAGAGGAGCTTATTATGGAACAGCTCGGACTTCCCGCATCTTCAAGCTACATAGTTGATGACGATATGGCTTGATTAAACTATGAAGAAACAGATTTTCGGTTTTAAATGTGCGTTTAAAGGAATTATAAGAACAATAAACAGCGAGTCACATATGAGATTTCATATTGTGGCAGGAATTTATGTTATGCTGTTTTCAATGTTTTATTCCTTTTCGCCTGCACAATATGCGGTACTTGTTTTACTCATAACTTTGGTTATGGCACTTGAAACTGTCAACACCTGCATAGAGGATTTGTGCGGTCTTGTTGCAGACAGATACGAGCCTCTTGTAAAGTTTGCCAAGGATGCGGCTGCCGGAGCGGTGCTTATTGTGGCTATGGGTGCAGTGGCGATTGCGTGTATATTTTTTCTTGATTTTAATGTAATAGGCAGAATATTTGCCTTTTTTACCGAAAATTTGCTTTACCTTATATTTCTTTTGATTTCTGCGGTGATTTCAGCATTTTTTGTTGTGGTTGGTCCTGTGGGAATTAAAGAAAAATTTATAAAATTAAAAAACAGACATTTAACAAAGGGGTAATGCATTGCGCTTGCCCCTAATTTTTTAAAACGGAGAAATTTATGAATACTAATGATAAATCAGCTTTTATTGCCATAGTCGGCAGACCGAATGTCGGTAAAAGTTCAATATTAAACAGACTTCTCGGCACGAAAATTGCAATTGTGTCAAGCAAACCCCAGACTACAAGAAACAGAATTACAGGTGTTCTTACAGAGGGCGAGTATCAGCTTGTTTTCTTTGATACACCGGGTATGCACAAGCCGAAAAATTCACTTGGCAAGTATATGGTTCGTTCCGTAAACGAGTCTGTCGGAGGCGTTGACTGCTGTATGCTCGTTGTTGAGGCGGATAAAAGCCCCGTACAGACCGAACTTGACTTTATTGATAAATTTAAGGCTCTCGGTATGCCCGCAATCCTTGTTATCAATAAAATTGATATGATTAAGGATAAAGAAATATTGATGAAACAAATTCTTGAGTACAGCAAACTCTATGATTTTGAGGCTATTGTACCTGTCAGCGCAAGTGACGGCAACGGTATGAACGAATTGCTTGAAGAGCTTAAAAAGCAGGCAAGCGAGGGAGGCCATTTCTTTGAAGACGATACCCTTACAGACCAGCCCGAAAGAGTTATTGCCTCTGAAATTATCAGAGAGAAAATTTTAAGACTTTGCAATGCCGAAATTCCGCACGGTACAGCCGTTGTTATTGAAAAAATGAAAACAAGAGATAACGGCATACTCGACATTGACGCAACAATTTTCTGCGAAAAAGAGTCGCATAAGCGTATTCTTATCGGCAAAAACGGTGCAATGCTAAAGAAAATCAGCACATTTGCAAGACAGGATATGGAAAGATTTTTTGATTGCAAGGTGTTCTTGCAGGTGTGGATAAAGGTAAAAGAGGATTGGCGTAACCGTGCCCAGCTTTTGCAGAACTTTGGCTTTGACGAAAGTAATTTTGACTGATGAGCATATATATAAAATTAGCGGATTTTGCAGATTGCCAAAAAATTTGTGATATGCAAAGAATAGCTTTTTATGATATTTTAACAAGGTATCGTGATTATGACACGAACCCTGCTTGTGAAACGGTGGAAGTAATACAGAACAAATTTCGGCAACCTTTTACAAAATATTATTTTATTATGAAAGATGAAGAAATAATAGGTGCTGTAAGGATTGTTGAAATTGATAAAAGCACAAGGCGAATTTCACCTTTGTTTATACTTCCGCAATTTCAAAATTACGGTTATGCACAGCTTGCTATGAAGTGCATTGAGGAAGCTTATAAAAATATCAGTTGCTTTACACTTGATACCATAAAGCAAGAGAAAAAATTGTGCTATTTATATGAAAAGCTCGGATATTTGAGAACAGGCAAAGAAGAACAGCTGCATGATAATATGACTATTGTTTTTTATGAGAAAAAATTCCAAAAAACACAGTTGTAATAATTTTCATAATATAAATTCGTTCATTTGTGAAACACTACAATCGGAGGTGTTTTTTATGGATGAATGGTATATGTGGAATGCATTTTTTACAACAGGCAATGTGCTCGATTATTTAAGGTATAAAAGTATTCAGGATACCAAAGATTTGGGCGCAGATACAATTCTCAGGGAGGAAACCGATGAAATTCCAGACGATGGGGCTGATAGTGAAAGAGCAAAATATAGGTGAACAGGATAAACTCGTTCACGCTCTGACCGCAACCAACGGCATTATCAAGGCTTTTGTCCGTGGAGCTAAAAATATTAAAAATCAAAAGTGTGCGGCTACCTCCTTACTCACATACTCCCGACTTACCGTGTATAAAGGTCGGGAGAGCTACATAATAGGTGATGCGATTCCCGAAAGGATTTTTTCAAAACTTAGGGGAGATGTTGTAAAAACCTGCCTTGCGCAGTATTTTTGCGAGCTTGCAATTACAATTTGTCCCCGTGAGCAAAATTCGGAGGAATTTTTGAAATTAATTTTAAATTCCTTATATCTTTTGTCGGAAAATAAGCGTTCGGCACAGCTTATTAAACCGTGCCTTGAAATGCGCCTTGCAAGCCTTGCAGGATATATGCCTGACCTTAGAATGTGCAGAGTTTGCGGCGAATATTTGTGTGACAATATGCTTTTCCTTCCCAAAAGCGGTACTATTGAATGTGCGGATTGTCACCACGAAAACGGCGAAATGAAGATTTTACTTAATCCGTCATCTCTTACGGCTTTAAGGCATACGATATATGCCGATGATAATAAACTGTTTTCATTTGCTTTGCCCGAAAGCGACCTTGATGTACTTAACGAGGCGAGTGAAAATTATTTAAAATATATGTTTGAAAAGGATTTTTCAACGCTTAATTTTTATAAAACTATAAGTTAATTTAGGTATGATTATATGAACAGACATTATAAAACTCTTGAACTTGACAAGATTTTAAAATTACTTGCAGATCAGACAAGTATTGATGACGCTAAAGAAATGGCGTTGTCGCTTGAACCGCAGTTTGAACTTGAAAAAGTTAAAAAATTGCTAAAACAAACAGATGACGCAGTTGTTTTAAGCGGAAAATACGGCACACCGTCCTTTGGCGGTGCTAAAAATTGTGCCAATGCCTTGCGCAGAGCAGAGGCGGGCGGCTGTCTTTCTACAGGCGAGCTTTTACAGATTGCCGAAACGCTTAGAATTATCCGTTCCGTAAAGGAATGGCATTCAAAATTTGCATCTACGGAAACTACACTGGACGGATATTTCAGCGGTCTTGTGTCGAATAAATTTCTTGAAGAGAAAATTACAAACGCTATTATAAGCGAGGACGAAATTTCCGATAAAGCAAGTTCAACGCTTGCGGATATACGCAGAAAAATCCGAACAGCCTCATCAAAGGCAAGAGAAGTGCTCGATAAAATTATTCACAGCACGCAGTATCTCAAGTATTTGCAGGACGCTATCGTAACTCAGCGTGACGGCAGATATGTTGTGCCTGTAAGAAGTGAGTGCAGGGGCAGTGTTCCTGGTCTTGTGCATGATACCTCGGCAAGCGGTGCGACCGTATTTATTGAGCCGATGGGCGTTGTGCAGGCAAATAATGATATAAAACTTTTGCGTTCAAAGGAAGATGACGAAATCGAGAGAATTTTGTTTGAGCTTTCCGCAAATGCAGGTGATTTCGCAGATGCAATTATAGCAAGTTATAAAAATCTCGCTATTCTTAATTTTGTATTTGCAAAGGCAAACCTCGCATATAATATGAGAGCCTCAATGCCGATTATGAATGACAGGGGCATTGTGGATTTAAAACAGGCAAGACATCCGATTATAGACAAAGACAAGGTTGTACCTGTTGATATTGTTCTCGGAAAGAATTTTGATACGCTTGTAATCACAGGCCCTAATACAGGCGGTAAGACCGTTACATTAAAAACTCTCGGTTTGCTCACACTTATGGCTATGTGCGGACTTCTTGTGCCGTGCGCAGACAACAGCGAGATTTCGGTATTCCGCAGAGTGCTTGTCGATATTGGCGACGAGCAGAGTATTGAGCAGTCGCTGTCAACATTCTCGGCGCATATGACTAATATTATTCAGATTATCAAACTTGCAAATTCAGGTTCGCTTGTACTGATAGATGAACTCGGTGCTGGTACCGACCCTGTCGAGGGTGCGGCGCTTGCAATTTCAATTCTTGAAAAATTAAGGGATAAGCATGCAAAAATTGCAAGTACAACCCATTATGCGGAATTGAAGGAATTTGCTTTGCGTACCGAGGGCGTAGAAAATGCTTGCTGTGAATTTGATGTTACAACTTTAAGACCGACATACAGACTTTTGATTGGCGTGCCCGGTAAGAGTAACGCTTTTGCAATCACAAAAAGGCTCGGTATGGATGATGAAATTGTTGAGAGAGCAAAAGAACTTGTTTCAAGCGAAAGCCGACAGTTTGAAGATGTTGTCGGTACTCTTGAAAAACGCAGACAAAGCCTTGAAAAGCAGATTGAAAACGCAAACCGCCTTACCGCAAAGGCAAACACAGAAAAGCAAAAGGCGGAAAATGAAATTCGCAGAGCAAAAGAGAATGCCGAGCGTGAAATTGAGAGAGCAAAACAAGAGGCACAGCGCATTATTTCAAGAACGAGGGCGCAGGCTGACGCTTTGGTGGAAGAACTCGATAAGGCACGAAAGGCAAAAGATATGTCTGCCGAGGCTCGTGCAAAGCTCAAGAAAAACCTCAATACAATGGAAAATAATGCTGACCCCGTTATGAAAAAACAGTCGGACGGCGAAAAGTATAAATTGCCAAGGCCGCTTAAGGTAGGCGACAGCGTGCTTATTTTTGATATTGACAAAAACGCAACCGTACTTGCGCCGCCGACAAAAGACGGAATGGTTCTTGTGCAGGCAGGAATTATCAAAACAAGAGTGAAAATTGATAATCTCCGACTTATTAAAGAGAAAAAGCAACAGCCACCGCAGTATTCGGCAAAGAGAAATGTGCATAGTACGCTTGATGTGCGCCCGACTACGGAAGTGGATGTTCGTGGCGAAACTGCCTTTGACGCAATTATGATTGTTGATAAGGCAATCGACAATGCGGTGCTTATGAATATTAACCAACTTACTATTATTCACGGCAAGGGTACAGGCGTATTAAGAAGAGAGATTCAATCATTCCTTAGAACTCATAAAGCCGTCAAAAGTTTTAGACTCGGCGTTTTCGGCGAGGGCGAAAACGGCGTAACTATTGTTGAGTTGAAATAATGGATTAAAATGCCGAAAACCTAAATTTATGCGAGTTTCCGGCATTTGCTTTATCAAATGACTCTGTTTGTGGGAGAGAGTAATTAATGCAAATGTAATTATTGAGAAGAACGGAAAGGAAAAATGATATGAAGAAATGCAAACTTCTATTATTTGATTTAGACGGAACTTTATTACAGAGTGACAAAACAATGTCAAGTAAAACATTATTAGCTCTAAAAAAATGCAAGGAAAATGATATATTGATAGGTGTCTCTACCTCTAGAAGTGAACAGAATTCTTTAGTGTATTTAAATGAATTAATGCCCGATATTTTAATATCGAGTGGAGGGGCATTGGTAAAATACAAAACAGAATATATTTATAGGGCAGAATTTTCCGAAGAAGAAACGAATGTGATGATTGACATGGCAAGAAATATTTGTGGAAATGATTGCGAAATTACGATAGACACAATAGATGCACATTATTGGAATTATAAAATAGATCCTAAGAAGTTGGATAAGAGCTGGGGAGATAGTATTTATACAGATTTTTCGGATTTTAACGAATGTTCATTGAAAATGTGTGTTGAAATATTTAATCAAGATAAAGCAGATGAATTAGCTCATAGACTCTCTGATTGTGATTGTATTCGTTTCTCTGATGGATTTTGGTACAAGTTCACAAAAAAGAATGTGACGAAAGAAAACGCAATTATAAAGATTACGGAAGTATGTGGATTTAGTATAGATTCAATTATTGTTTTTGGAGATGACTATGCGGATATTGGGATGCTGGAATTATGTGGAATAGGTGTTGCAATGGGGAATGCAATTGATGAAGTGAAAGAGAGAGCTGATATTGTAATTGGTTCAAATGATGAAGATGGTATTGCGGATTTTATTGAGAATGAAATATTATAGATATGTACATGGAGAGGAAATATGCTGGAAGTAAAATTTTATGATACAGTTAATGATGAACTATTGAAATTTGCAGTAATTATCTCACAGAGTAACGGCAAGTGGGTATTTTGCAAGCATAAAGAAAGAGATACATATGAAGTACCGGGAGGACATAGAGAAGCCGGTGAGAATATTCTTGAAACTGCTAAAAGAGAATTGCAGGAAGAAACAGGTGCAGTCAGATTTGAGATAAAGCCAATCTGTGTTTATTCAGTAACAGGTAAAACCAGAGTAAATGATACAGGTGAAGAAACGTTTGGACTGCTTTGTTTTGCAGAGATAACAGAGTTTGCGAAAGAATTACATAGTGAAATGGAGAAAGTGGTTCTTATGGACGAATTGCCTGAGAACTGGACATATCCGTTGATACAACCGAAATTGATAGAAAAGTATTTACAGGAAAAATAATTCTATAATATGCAAAAAAGTCAATTTTAAAGCCGACCAATAAGCAATTATAAGCTTGTTGGTCGGCTTGGTTTTTATAAAGTATTAATCAATCGGAGTGAATCTCTGAATTTTTTTGCCGTCTTTTTCAATGATTTCTTTGAACATATCGTAAGGTCTTACCCAAAGTCCGCCGTCATTGTAAAGCGCTTTGTAAACTACGAGTTTTTCTCCTGTTTCGCTGTGCAGAGCAGTACCGATAACTTCATATTCATTTCCCTTGAAATGTCTGTATTTACCCGGTTTTACTTCTGTGTAAAAATGCTGTTCCTCAACCTGTGCATCTGTTGCTTCTGTATTTTCGACAGGTTTTGTAATTTCTTTTGTGGAATTATCAGAAAAATCAACTTTAAAGCTGCCGTCGTTTACAACCAAAATTCTTGCAGAATACGGTTTCATATAAAGATTGTAGTAACCGTTTACATCAATAACCTCGTTATCGTTTAAAACATCTGTAAGTTTTGCGTTGCAGCCTGTGTCAAAATCTATCCATTCATCATGGTCTGTAAGGTTGAATGCAACAAATACAGTCTGATTATTTGTCCATCTTTTATAAACGAGCTTTTCGTTCATAATTTTTACATTTGCAAAGTTGCCGTACTTCAAAGCCTCAAGTGCAAGTCTGATTTTGCCGAGTTTTACAATATGGTCAAACAGCTGATAGTTTGGATTCGGAATACTGTCAAGGTCAAGACAAGGACGAAGTTCGTAATCGCTGTGGTTTGTTCTCATACCCTCAATGCCGTATTCACTGCCATAGTAAATTGACGGTACACCCGGCATTGTGTACATAAGGGTATAAACATTATTAAGGTGATTTTTGTCCTTTAATGAGCTTGCAATTCTGTTTACATCATGGTTATCTACAAAGTTGTAGGTATAAATGTTTCTGTAAATACCGCCGTTTGCAAACTGACGGTTAAGCGAATGTGCAATTTCAAAATAATTATGGTCGTTGTGGCTTGAATAAATACCCTTGTAACACTCGTAGTTTGTTGCGGAATCAAGGGTTTCACTGTTTGCCCAATGATTGTAGTCACCGTGTGTAAGTTCGCCGTAAAGCCAAAAATCAGGCTTTTTAGATTTGCAGGTATTTCTTAATTTTTTGAAAAATTCTATGTCAATTACATCGGCAGCGTCAAGACGAAGTCCGTCAATGTCAAATTCGTCAATCCAGAATTCAGCCGCACCGAGAAGGTAGTTTACTACATCCTGATTCTGCAAATTGAGTTTAACAAGGTCGTAGTGACCTGCCCAACCCTCATATGTGAACGGATCTCCTTTTGGACTTGAACCCCAAAATCCGAGATTTTGGAACCAGCCGCAATACTGTGAATTTTGTAAATTCTGCTGTACATCTTTAAAAGCAAAGAAATCTCTGCCAACATGGTTAAATACACCGTCAAGAATGATTTTGATGCCGTTTTCGTGCAATGTTTTACAAATCTTTTTAAAGGATTCATTATCACCCAAACGACAGTCAACCTTTTTGTAGTCGATTGTATCGTATCCGTGAAAACTGCTTTCAAAAAGCGGATTAAAAACAATGCAGTTAATGCTCATTTTTTTAAAATGAGGAATCCAATCATAAATCTTGTCAAGTCGGTAAACAAGCTGACCGTCATTTTGTTTTGGCGCTCCGCACCAGCCGAGTGGATATATATTGTAAATTACAGATTCGTTAATATAGCTCATAAATAGGCTCCTTTCAGTTCTGTTTTGCAGGACTTTGTACAAAACTGTATTAAGTATATCACAAAATTGTCTATTGTGCAACTGAAAATTATGTGTTATAATTAATTTTGCAACAATAAATTGAGGTATTCGGCACTGTGTGTTTGAATACTCGTATTTCGGAGGATATAAATGCTTAAAATTCCTGAAAACAAAACAAGAAAAAGATTCAGAATTGCACAATGTATTTTTTATGCATTATTAGTTATGTTATGTTCTATGCCATATATTCAGGGTGCAACTACAGACGGCAAATTTTTCTCTTACTCGGTGCTTGACCTTATGTCATTTATCGGCGGTACTGCAGATGGTACTCTCGGAGATGCATTTTTAAATTATGTAATGTACACTCCTATTTTAATTATTATACCGGTAATCGGATTTTTCTTTTGCCTTTTTGACAGAGAGAGAAACATAAAAAATATAGTATCTTTACTTTGTTGTGCGGCAGGCATTGTGGCCATACTTGCTATTGCAGGCGTTGCAATGAGCCTTGGTGCCATACTTTCAATTCTCATTTATCTTCTTATCTCATTTTTGACAACCATTGCTATAGTTGCACGATTTACAAAAGATTCTTCTGACGACAACAAAAAGCAGAACATAAGAAAATAATTTAAAAAAATTACAGCCTTGATTGTATGTGAAAATACGGTCAAGGCTGTTTTTGTTATTAAAATTCATTAAATACCATATGTGCGGGAATATTGTCAAGTACAAGCGGTGCGTCATAATCGTAACGCTTAAGTTTTCCGAACAATACGCCGAATGTGACGGAAGTGCTGTCCATCTGTGCAACCATAGCTTTATCGCCGATTTTGTTAGGTTTAAATGTTATGTCGACTGCTTCAATTCCGCCTTTAAAGTACCACGGACGGTCAATTCTGCCGTCATTATTTTTTACTTCGATTTTATATAACTTGTGCAATTCTCCGTTAAGGAAAAAGCTGTTCTCACTGCCGTTGCGGTTGTCGCCGACTCTGCTTGCAAGATTAAGCGAAAAACGATTTTCGCCTCTCATATAATCTGCTGTAAGTCGCTGGTAGCTGTGAAGTCTTGGCTTTGAATAATATGTGCTGTCAATATAAACAGAGGTGTTTTCTTCTTTTAGCGTATATTGTGATTTGCCGACTTTTATTGTGCCGCTTGCGCTGAATACAGGCATAAAGCGTTTGAAATAAAAGTACTTTCTGTCACGCTCAAACGGTGCAACCTGGTCTAAAATATCACCGCTTTTGTCATCTATATTAAATTCAAAACTTAAATCTGCCTTTCCGCCGAAGTCGTAGAAGTTACATTTTACGGTGCGTTCGTTTTTAACCTTTACTACGGCAAATTCAATGCGCTTGTCTGAAAAAACAAGCTGTCCGCTCTCTTTGCTTTCGGGAAGTTCTGTTCTGCCGAAAAGTTGTTTTTTGTAGGCAAAATCGGAAATTACATTGCCGTTTTTTAAATTTGCAAGCGCTATTTTTATGTAAAAATCAAGACCTGAGTTTTCTGTGGAAATATAAAGCGAAACTTCTCCCGTACTTAAAAAATAACTTACGCTCTCTTTTATGTGTTTATTCTGTTTACTTAGTTCTTTGTTAAAATTAAAATAAGGTTTTTTGGCCCAACCGGCACACATTACCTCTCCGTTTTCTTCAAAAATATTTTGTGGCATGGTATATTCATACTGCAAAATTATCCCTCCAAATTTTTATGTGCATACAAATATACTATATCATAAACAGATAATGCTTTTCAAGGAAAACAACAAATTTGTAAGACGGTTATATAAAATATTTTTTGTAATATATTTTGTAAGAGAAGGGAGAGGTGTTTGTGAAAAAGTTTTTTGCTGTTTTTGTCTGTATAATTTGTTTTACTTTTTGCTCGTGTACTGCCGATACCTCCGGAGAAAGCTACGAGCTTACAAGTGAAAATTGGCACGGTGTGCTTAAAGGCGGTGCGGAGGTGAGTTTGAGCTTTTCTGATAATACCGCCAAACTTACTCTGAAATCGGGTGAGGACGAAATCACAATTGACGGTTTATATGTAATTGATGAAAACAGTTTTATTATATTTAATCAGGAGTTTAAGCAGAGCTACAATTTTGATTATACGGTAAGCGGAGATAAACTTACTCTCGGTTATTGCGGAAATCAAATTGAAATTGAAAAACAGGTCGAAAATTAATTTATATTTTTCAAATTAAAGAGCATTTTTATTGATAATTAGATTGTTTTGTGATATAATGCTAATTATTATGCGGTAGTATAGGCTAAAATGACGATACTGCGATTTTGGGAGGTAGTGCCTTGGTAATTTTCGGGATTGACCCCGGCTATGCAATAGTCGGTTGGGGTGCAATCGGTTTTAAATCAAATACCTATAAGGCACTCGGCTTTGGTGCGGTTGAAACGCAGGCAGGTATGGATTTTAATTACAGACTTGAGTATATTTATGATGAAATCTTTAATGTGCTTAATCGTTGCCGTCCTGATGCTCTTGCAATAGAAAAACTGTATTTTCAAAACAATCAGAAAACGGCAATTATGGTTGCAGAGGCGAGGGGAGTTATTTTGCTTGCCGCCCAAAAACTTAAAATACCGATTTACGAATATACGCCTTTGCAGGTAAAAACCGCAGTAACGGGATACGGCAAGGCAAAAAAGCCGCAGGTTATGGAAATGACACGCAGACTTTTGCATTTAGCCGAAGTACCTAAACCCGATGATACGGCGGATGCACTTGCGATAGCTATTTGCCACGCTCAGGCGGCAGGTTCGGCACTTAGAAGAACGATGTTTGAAAGGAGAATAGGGGAATGATTTATTCGGTAAGAGGAAAACTTATACATACGGAAAATTCTGCGGCAGTAGTTGAGTGCGGCGGAGTAGGTTACCTTTGTCAGACTACAATGAATACCCTAAAAACGCTCAAACTTAATTCCGAGGTAACTCTTTATACCTACCTTAATGTGCGTGAAGATGCAGTCGATTTGTTCGGCTTTGCAACTCAAAACGAACTTGCAACCTTTAAAACACTTATAAGTGTAAGCGGAGTCGGTCCTAAAGCAGGACTTTCTGTTTTGTCCGAGCTTACCGCAGAACAGGTAGCTATGGCTATAGCGACCGATGATATAAAAACAATTACAAGAGCGCAGGGCATCGGCAAAAAAATTGCCCAGCGCATTATACTTGAACTTAAGGACAAGCTTGCAAAATCAGAACAGACTCAATCGGGCAATGTACAAATGCCGCAGGCTGCCGGCGGAAATGTTCCGAAGGCAATAGAGGCACTTGGTGTGCTTGGCTATACACCTGCCGATGTTTCGCCTGTTCTTGCAAATTTTGACGCAGGTTTGCCTGTTGAACAGCTTATAGCAATGACATTAAAACAGATGGGAAGAAATTGATAAATGAGTAAACCGGAGTTTTCGGATGAATTTGACTTTGAAAACAGAATACTTGATACATCAGAAATCCCTGAAGACAATATAGAGGGAGATAATCCTTTGCGTCCGAAAACCCTTTCGGAGTATATCGGACAGGAAACCGCAAAGGAAAATCTTAAGGTTTTTATTGAGGCGGCAAAACTCAGAGGAGAGTCACTCGACCATGTTCTTTTGTACGGCCCTCCAGGACTTGGCAAAACCACGCTTGCCGGAATTATCGCAAACGAGCTTGGAGTATCGCTGAGAATTACCTCAGGGCCTGCAATCGAAAAGCCGGGCGACCTTGCCGCTTTGCTTACAAACCTTAATCAGGGCGATGTGCTTTTTATAGATGAAATTCACCGTTTGAGCCGTTCGGTAGAGGAAATACTCTATCCGTCAATGGAAGATTTTTCAATAGATATTATTACGGGTAAGGGTCAGATGGCAACTTCGTATCACTTGCCTTTGCCTAAATTTACGCTTGTAGGCGCTACAACAAGAGCAGGACAGCTTACAGCGCCCTTGCGTGACCGTTTTGGCGTAATTTTAAGACTTGAATTATACACGCCGCAGGAACTTGCGGAGATTGTAACACGAAGCGCAGGTATTCTTGATATAGAAATCAAACCTGACGGTGCGCTTGAAATTGCGTCACGCTCAAGAGGTACACCACGAATTGCAAACAGGCTTTTAAAGCGTGTGCGTGACTTTGCACAGGTTATGTCTGACGGAATTATTACTTGCGATACGGCTCGCCTTGCGCTTGACAGACTTGAAATTGACGAACTTGGTCTTGACAGAAACGACAGACGCCTGCTTGAGGCAATACTGAATTTCTATAACGGCGGTCCTGTCGGTGTTGAAACTCTCGCAGCGGCTATCGGTGAGGAAGCAGTAACCATTGAAGATGTTTATGAGCCATACCTGTTGCAAATCGGCTTTTTAAGCCGAACACCGAGAGGCAGATGTATTACGGCGGCGGCTTGCCGTCACCTCGGATATGATTTTCCGAAAGGTGCTGTAAATGCAATGCCTACACAACCTAATCTATTTGATAAAAACCAATAAATATAAAATAATCAAAATCTAAAACACAAAACTTGGAGGAAAAACAATTATGGGCAGACTTTTTGGTACAGACGGCGCAAGAGGCGTAGCTAATACAGAGCTTACAGCCGAGCTTGCAATGAATATAGGCAGAGCAGCCGCAATGGTGCTTGTAAACGATGAAGTTAAGCATCCGACAATTCTTATCGGTAAAGACACAAGACTTTCGGGCGATATGCTTGAGGGCGCACTCATTGCAGGCCTTTGCTCGGTAGGCGCAAATGTTAAACTTTTGGGTGTAGTTCCTACTCCTGCCGTTGCTTACCTTGTAAAGAAATACAATGCAGACGCAGGTGTTATGATTTCTGCATCTCACAACCCATTTGAGTTCAACGGAATTAAGATTTTCAGTTCAGAGGGATATAAACTCCCTGATGACCTTGAAAACAGAATTGAAGAAATTGTGCTTGACCACGCAGTTCCGTATGCAACAGCAAAGGACGGCGAAATCGGCAGAGTAGCTGCTCTTGACTCGGCTGTCGATGATTACATTAATCATGTTGCAGAGGCTGTCGGTGAAGATTTAAGCGGTATGGAGATTGCTCTCGACTGCTCCAACGGTTCATCTTCAAGAACCGCCGAAAAGCTTTTTACAAAGCTCGGAGTAAAGGTTCATATGCTCTTTGACGAGCCGGACGGAATTAATATCAACAAGGACTGCGGCTCTACTCATACTAAGAAATTACAGGAATATGTACGCAAAAATAAGCTCAGTGCAGGTCTTGCTTTTGACGGTGATGCAGACAGATGTCTTGCGGTTGACGAAAACGGTAATCTTGTTGACGGTGACTTCCTCATTGCCATTTGCGCAAACGATATGAAGAAGAACGGCAAGCTCAAGAAGAACACAGCAGTTGGCACTGTTATGACAAATATGGGATTTTCTAAATTCTGCGAGGCTAACGGTATTGACTTTGTTTCAACAAAGGTTGGCGACCGTTATGTGCTTGAGTCAATGCTCCAGAACGGCTACAATATCGGCGGTGAGCAGAGCGGACACATTATTTTCCTTGACCACTCCACAACAGGCGACGGCGAGCTTTCAGGCGCAATGGTGCTTTCAATTATGAAACGCACAGGCGAAAAGCTCAGCGACCTTGCAAAGATTATGGAGCGTTATCCACAGGTACTTATCAATGTAAAGGTAAGCAACGAGGGCAAACTTTCTTTCTACACAGACAAGGAAGTTAAAGCTGAAATTAATCGTGTAACAGAAATTCTCGGCGATACAGGCAGAATTTTAGTTCGTGTATCGGGCACAGAACCACTCGTAAGAGTTATGCTTGAGGGCGAAAATCCTGAGCAGATTCAGACTCTTGCAGAAGAGGCAGCACAGGTAGTAAGGGAAAGATTGGCATAATGCGTTTATCTGATAATTGGAAGGATTATGAGCTTATTGACGCTTCTGACGGAGAGCGACTTGAGCGCTGGGGCAATGTTATTTTAATTCGTCCCGATCCGCAAATAATCTGGTCAACCGAAAAGAAAAATCCGCTTTGGTATTCGGCTCATGCCCGTTATCACCGCAGCAATAAGGGCGGAGGCAGCTGGGAGCAATACAAAAAAATCCCCGCACAATGGAGTATAAATTATGGCAGTCTTACATTTAACATTAAGCCGATGGGATTTAAGCACACAGGTGTTTTCCCCGAACAGGCAGTAAATTGGGACTTTGCCGCCGATAAAATAAAAAAAGAAGGCAGACCGCTTAAAATTCTCAACCTCTTTGGCTACACAGGATGTGCAACACTCGCCTGTATGAATGCAGGTGCAAGCGTGTGTCATGTAGACGCTTCAAAAGGTATGGTACAGTGGGCAAAAGAAAACGCTGTATCAAGTAATATTGCCGACAAACCCGTAAGATGGCTTGTTGACGATTGTGCAAAATTCGTTCAGCGTGAAATCAGAAGAGGCAACCGATATGACGGTATCATTATGGATCCGCCGTCATACGGAAGAGGTCCGGGCGGTGAAGTTTGGAAACTTGAGGAACAGCTGTATCCTTTAGTTGAGCTTTGCCGACAGGTTATGTCAGATGACCCTGCTTTCTTTATTCTTAATTCCTACACAACAGGTCTTTCGCCTGCGGTTATGGAGTATTTGCTCGGCGTTTTGCTGAAAACAAAATTCGGCGGTAAGGTTTCAAGCAGTGAAATCGGATTGCCTGTAACTGACACAGGACTTGTTCTGCCGTGCGGCTCAACAGCTATCTGGGAGAAGTAATTAATGAAGTTTATCTCTATTCAAAATATATTTTTTTCTTATATGTCCGAAGACGAGGGTCAGCCTATAGTAAATGCAGTTGACGGTGTGTCTTTGGAAATAGAAAAGGGCGAGTTTGTAGCTTTACTTGGTCATAACGGATGCGGAAAATCAACTGTCGCCAAACATCTGAATGCAATGCTTGTTCCCGACAAAGGAAAAGTATTTGTTGACGGCGACGATACGGCAGATGAAGAAAAAACTCTTGATATTCGCAAAAAGGTAGGTCTTGTACTGCAAAATCCCGACAATCAGCTTGTAGCAAGCGTTGTTGAAGAAGATGTTGCGTTTGGTCCGGAAAACCTCGGAGTTGAACCGTCTGAAATAAGGCGTAGGGTTGATGACGCACTGAAAGCCGTTGATATGTACGATTTCAGAAAAGACGCACCTTACAAACTTTCGGGCGGTCAGAAACAAAGAGTTGCCATTGCGGGCATACTTGCAATGCAGCCTGACTGCATCGTACTTGACGAACCTACCGCAATGCTTGACCCGAACGGCAGAGAAGAGGTTATGTCAACCCTTTTAAAATTGAATAAAGAAAAAGGTATTACCGTTGTGCTTATTACGCATTATATGGATGAGGCGGTACTTGCCGACAGAGTAATTGTAATGGACAGCGGTAAGGTGCTCACAGAGGGAACACCCGACAATGTTTTTTCACAGGTTGAACTTTTGAAAAAGCACAGACTTGATGTTCCGCAGGCGACAGAACTTGTCTACCGACTTATCGGCTGCGGTGCGAAAATTGACAAAATGCCGCTTGACAGTGACGAATGCGTCAATTTGCTTATGGAGGTGTTGAAATGAGTATCCTTGAACTAAAGAATATTTGCTACACCTACGGAGTAGGAACACCTTTTGAAAAAAAGGCGGTTAATGATGTCAGTTTTTCCGTAAATAAGGGAGAACTTATCGGAATTATCGGTCATACCGGTTCGGGTAAGTCAACGCTTGTGCAAATGCTTAACGGACTTATGAAACCGACAAGCGGTCAGGTTTTGCTTGACGGAGTTGATATATGGGACAAGCCAAAGGAAATTCGTAAAATACGCTTTAAAGTGGGTATGGTTTTTCAGTATCCCGAATATCAGCTTTTTGAGGAAACCGTTTATAAGGATATCGCTTTCGGCCCAACCAATAAAGGACTTTCGGCAGAAGAAATTGATAAGGAAGTACGAAGAGCGGCGAGATTTACAGGACTAAAGGACGAGCTTTTGGACAAGTCACCGTTTGATTTATCGGGCGGAGAAAAGCGAAGAGCGGCTATTGCCGGTGTAATAGCAATGGACCCTGATGTACTCGTGCTTGACGAGCCGACAGCAGGACTTGACCCGATGGGCAGAGATGTACTTTTAAGTCAGATAGTACGCTATCACGAAGAAAGACAGAACACGGTTCTGCTTGTTTCTCACAGTATGGAGGACATTGCCCGTGTGGCAGACAGAATTGTGGTTATGAATAAATCGCAGCTTGTTATGTTTGACGAAACTCAAAAGGTTTTTGCAAGAGGTGACGAGCTTGAAAAAATAGGTCTGCGTATTCCGCAGATAACAAAAATAATGTCACAGCTCAGAAAAAGGGGAGTAGATGTGCCTGAGGGCATACTGACTGTTGATTCAGCGGTTGATTACCTTCTTCCTTTTATAAAAAAGGAGGCAAGGTAATGGTAAGAGATGTAGCTTTCGGTCAGTATTTCCCCGCAAAGAGCCTTATACACAAACTTGACCCACGAGCAAAAATTATTATGCTTATTGCTTTTCTGGCGCTTGTGTTCTGCACATTTAACTATGCCGCTCTTGCCGTTGTGGCAGTATGCACAGCCGCTATAGTTCTTATGAGCGGAGTGCCTGTAAAGTTTTATTTTAAAAGTTTAAAAATTATTATTTTTATAGTAATAGTAACTTCAATATTAAATCTGTTTTACGGTACGGGAGATCCGATATGGCAGTGGGGAATAATTAAAATTACGGTAAACGGAATTAACCGTTCCGTATTTGTAACGGTTAGAATTATTTGTCTTATTCTCGCAAGCTCTGCTCTTACTTTTACAACATCTCCGACAGAGCTTACGGACGCAATCGAAAGATTGATGAAGCCTTTAAATAAAGTGCATTTTCCTGTACACGAAATTGCTATGATGATGTCGCTTGCACTGCGATTTGTGCCTACTTTGCTTGAAGAAACCGATAAAATTATGCAGGCGCAGAAAGCAAGAGGAGCAGACCTTGATGGCGGTAATGTCATTGCACGAATAAAAGCATTGATTCCTATTCTTGTTCCGTTGTTTGTTTCATCGTTCAGAAGAGCGTATGACCTTGCAACAGCTATGGAATGTCGTTGCTATCACGGCGGCGAGGGCAGAACAAGAATGAAGAGTATTCATATGGCAAAACGAGATGTTATCGGTTTGATAACAGTTGGACTTGTAATTTGCGGAGTGGTTTTATGCAACATATTGATTCCGGCAGCACTTTAAGGAATTTTAAACTTACAATTTCATATGACGGCAGGCAGTTCCACGGTTGGCAGATTCAGAACAACGCAATGACTGTGCAGGAGGCTTTTCAGACTGCATTGTCTAAAATTATCGGTGATGATTTTGATTTAAAAGGGTGCAGCCGTACGGACAGCGGAGTTCACGCAAATATGTACTGTATAAGCCTTAAAACTTCACATCCGATTGCCGATGTAAGGTTAAAAGCGGCATTAAACCGATGGTTGCCGCTTAGTATTGCGGTGCTTGACTGTGAAGAGGCAGACATTGATTTTCACGCAAGATACAGTTGCACAAGCAAGGAATATATTTATAAAATATGGAACACCGAAGTGCGAAATCCGTTTCTTGACGGTTATGCTCTTCATTACAGATATAAGCTTGACGAAGATATGCTTAACAGTGCGGCGCAGGCTTATGTGGGTACTCACGATTTTACTTCTTTTTGCACTCTCGACAGCAGAGAAAAAGGAGATATGACACGAACAGTAAAAGCTTTTTCGGTTACAAGAGAGGGTAATCTTGTAACTATGAAAGTAGAGGCTGACGGATTCCTTTATAATATGGTAAGAATTATGGTCGGTACTCTTTTAAGGATTCAGCAGGGAAAGATACCTGTTGACGGAATTGCGGGTATAATCGAAAAAAAAGACAGAAAATTTGCAGGCCCTACAGCACAGCCCTGTGGTCTGTATCTTAACAGGGTTAATTACGATTAAGGGGTTATTTACCTGAAGGAGTGAACAGAAATGTTTTCCGGTAAATTTGAGAAATCTAAAGATAATTCAAAAACAAAATCAAAACCAAAGTCAAAAGGTCATCGCTTTGCCGAAACAAAAGCAAAAAAGACTGACCGTGATGTTATAAGTTACGAAGATGTACCGCTTGAAGACTATGAACTTGAAAAAACAGAAATGTCGCCTGCGGCAGTCAAGAAAATAATTATTTCCGTATGTGTGGTACTTGCGGCAGGACTTGTAGTATTTGCTTTTGCCAACAGAGACAGACTTTCGCCCGAAAGTATTGCAAACTGGTGGACATACGATGTACTCGGCAATGCGGGTAACGGATATCCCGTATCTATTACGGGAACAGAGGTTAATACAAATAACTTTGTACTTTCTGACGGACACATAGCTTATACATCTGATACTTCGTTTGTCACTTTAAATTCATCGGGAAGTGATATATTCAGTACACAGCTTAAGTATTCAAAGCCGATTCTCGTAAGCAACAAAAATATGTTCCTTACATATGACCTCGGCGGTAAAGGATACGAAGTAAACTCGCTTGATAAGCAGCTTTTTGCATCAAATACGGATGATGATATTTACACTGCCGATATTGCATCTAACGGTGTATATGCAATTGTTACCGAGGGCAACGGTTATCTTTCTACACTTTTGGCTTTTAATAAAGATAATAACAGAATTTTTAAATATTCTTTTTCGGAATATTATATTACTTCGGTTACATTAAACAGTAACGGTACAGGTTGTGCCGCAACGGGTATAACTACTGAAAACGGTAAAGTTATTTCCGCAGTATATATGCTCGATTTTTCAAAGCAAGAGCCTGAACAGGTTATAAAAATTGACGGCGATGTAATTATCGCATCAAAATATTTGACCGATAACAGAGTTGCACTTGTGGGCAATACAGCGTCTTATGTTGTAAAAAAAGGCGATGAGAATTTTGTAACAAATTCTTATGAGTCAATGACACTTTCAAATTATTATTTTAATATGGATACATTGACATATGCGGTTGCACTCTCAAGAAGCGGCGACGGCAGAAGTTGCTCGGTTTATACATATGATTCAAACGGCTCTCAAAAATCTAAAATCGATACAGACAGCAAAGCTGACGCCATTTCGGTTTACAAGGACAAAATCGCTTTGCTTGACGGAAATACCGCAAATGTTTACAATACAAAGGGCGATAAAGTATTCGCAACCGAAACGGGCGCAGGTTCTAAAAATATAATTCTTTCTTCCGATACTACAGCTTATGTGCTGAGTGTAAATCAGATAAGATTTATTGAACTTAACAATAATCAGAAAGCAACCGAGAAAGTTGCGACTGATGATAAAGCCTAAAGAGGGGAATTTATGATACTTGACATAATTTTTCTTGCTGTTATAATTATCTTTATTATCAGCGGAGCAATCAGAGGCTTTGCAAGAGCAATTATGAATATAGCTGCGGTTGTAGCTTCGGCTATACTCTCAAATTTGCTTTCGGGTGTAATATCGGACTGGATTTTTAATTCTTTCGTCAGAAATGATTTAATAGCAAACCTCAACAATGCGGTAACAAATACAGAAATTTCCGTAAACAGTGCACTCGGCGATTTGCCGGGATGGGTGTCTTCTGTAGTTTCTTTTTTCTGCAACCTGTTTAATTTTGATGAACAAAGACTTGTAGATTGCTTTGTGGGAACGGCATCAACAGCTAAACTTACAGCCGTTCAGGTTACCGATAATTTTGTAAAACCGATTGTAACGGGTATATTTTCATTTTTTATTGCAATAATATTATTTATACTTCTGATAATTATTTTTAAATTGATTATTAAACTTGTAAATAAATTATTTGAATTACCTGTAATAAGTCCGATTAACAGAGTGCTCGGCGGTGTTTTCGGTGCTGCCGAGGGTATAGTTGTTGCTTTAATATGCCTTGCAGTGCTTGCGGTAATAATGGACTTTACAAATTCAACCGCTGTGCTAAATGAGGGAATAAGCGGAGTTGCTTTTTCAATTTTCAAACGCTGAATATAATAAAGGGGAATGAAAATGGACAACGAAAATAAAAAGATAATTAAGCAAAAATCAGATTTATGGACAGTACCGAACATACTTACATATTTGAGATTTGCACTTGTCGTACCGTTTGTTATTTTGTTTTTAAATGAAAAATATTTGGAGTCAGCAATATGTATTGGTTTGTCTGGTATTTCGGATTGTCTTGACGGATTTTTTGCAAGAAAATTAAATCAGGTAACTCAACTCGGAAAGCTGCTTGATCCTATTGCGGATAAAATTACTTTAATTTCGGTTATGTTTTGTATGGCTTTTTATGCGCCTAATGTTATACCGATTCTTGCAGTCTTAATAGCAAAAGATGTGGCAATGCTGATTGGCGGTGTTTCTCTTTTAAAAAGGAAAATAACTCCTCCTGCCGCCGAATGGTTTGGTAAACTTGCAACAATAGTTTTTTATTTTGCTGTATGTATAATAGTCTTTTTAAAGGCGGTTATAAATTACGAAAATTTGTTAATAGACGATATTTTACTTTCGATTACAGCTGTTGTTATGCTTTACGCTCTTTACAGATATGCTAAAATTTTTATGGCACTTATAAAAGTGGACAAGGCAAAAAAGAAAGAAAAAAGCAAACAATAATCTCATTTTACTAAAAAATTTAGAAAAAACGACAAAAAAGAATTGCAAAATTTTCTGTTATGATATATTATATATGGTAACAGATTTAAATAGTGTTTAATTTTAACGATGTTTAAACTTGCGGTATTGTTTATCGCTTAAATAATTTATGTATAAAGGAGCAGACTATGCTTTGTAGCAGATGCGGAAAACGACCTGCTGTCGTTTTTGTTTCAACAAACAATCCACAGGATGAAGCCACAAAGGGTTATTGCCTTACTTGTGCAAAAGAGCTTGGCATAAAGCCTGTTGAGGACTTAATAAATAAGATGGGAATTTCAGATGATGATCTTGAAAATGTGCAGGATCAGATGGATTCCCTTATGGAGAATATGGGTGAAAACGGCGACCTTTCTCAACTTATGCAGCAGCTTGGTGCAGACAACCTTGCTGAAAGTATGGGCGAGTTAGGCGAAGACGGAGGCAGTGAGGACGATGATTTCTCACACGGCGCACCGACATTCCCGGCTTTCTTCAATAATATTTTCGGTGCTAAAAACGGTGAAAACAATACCGACGGTTCCGCTAAGAGCGGCGGCAAAAAGAAAGAGAAAAAAGATAAAAACAGAAAACACCTCAACCTTTATTGTGAGGATCTTACCAGAAAGGCAAGAGAGGGCAAAATTGACAATATTGTCGGCAGAGATAAAGAAATTGAGCGTGTTATTCAGATTCTTTCACGCCGTACAAAGAATAACCCTTGTCTTATCGGTGAGCCGGGCGTAGGTAAAACAGCGATTGCAGAGGGGCTTGCTTTAAGAATTGCAGACGGCAATGTTCCGCAGCGCCTTAAGAATAAAGAAATTCATCTTCTTGACCTTGCTTCACTCGTTGCGGGAACACAGTTCAGAGGACAGTTTGAAAGCCGTATTAAAGGACTTGTTGCCGAGGTTAAGGAAAACGGAAATATTATTCTTTTCATTGATGAAGTACATACACTTGTCGGTACAGGTGATAATGAGGGAACAATGAATGCTGCCAATATTCTTAAACCCGCACTTTCAAGGGGCGAGGTTCAGGTTATCGGCGCAACCACATTTAACGAATACAGAAAATATATTGAAAAAGACTCTGCGCTTGAGAGGCGTTTCCAGCCTGTAAAGGTAGGCGAGCCTACTATTGCGCAGACTGTTGACATTATTGCAGGCGTAAAAGGATATTATGAACAGCATCACCACGTTACTGTTGATAATGAAATTGTACGCAAGACTGTTGTGCTTTCAGAGAGATACATTACAGACAGATTCCTACCTGATAAAGCAATCGACCTTCTTGACGAAAGCTGTGCGTGTGCTGCTCTCCGTAATAAAAATATGGAAAAACACGACAAACTTATTGACGAACAGCAAAAACTTAATTTGCAGAAAGAGGCAATCTCCACTGCTGATGAAATCGACTACGAAAAACTTGCAAATGTAAATACCGCTCTTGCAAGAGTTGATTCTGAACTTTCAAAAATTGACCCTGAAACCCTTGTTTCTAAGGTTACAGAAGAAGATATTGCTACAGTAATCGAATTGTGGACAGGTATCCCTGCATCAAGAATCAGAGAAAACGAACTTGCTAAACTTGCAGGTATTGAAGATGCTCTTAAAAAGAAAATTATCGGTCAGGACGAGGCGGTGGAAGTTCTCGCATCTGCAATTAAACGCAGCAGAGTGCAGATTTCTCCAAGACGCAGACCTGCATCGTTTATTTTCGTAGGACCTACAGGCGTCGGTAAAACCGAACTTGTAAAGGTACTCAGTCAGGAACTTTTCGATACTCCCGAAACTCTCATACGACTTGATATGTCGGAATTTATGGAGAAACACTCTGTGTCTAAGATTATCGGTTCACCTCCGGGATATGTAGGTTATGACGAGGCAGGGCAGGTAACGGAAAAAGTAAGACGCAGACCGTACTCCGTACTTCTTTTCGATGAAATCGAAAAAGCACATCCTGATGTACTCAACATTCTTCTTCAGATTCTCGATGAAGGTAAAGTTACAGATGCGCACGGCAGAGCAGTAAACTTTGAGAATACTGTAATTGTAATGACTTCTAATGCAGGTTCGGCAAATAAAGAGAATGCTCTCGGCTTCGGTAAGTCATCGGAAGAGGCGTCTAAAGAAAAGGTAATGAAGGCTCTTTCAGAGTTTCTTCGCCCAGAGTTTATTGCCCGTGTTGATGAAATCATTGTATTTAACAGCCTTAAGGAAGATGATTTTGTAAAGATAGCCAACCTTATGCTTTCAGAGTATGTTCCTACAATGGAAGAAAAGCACATCAAGTTTAGCTTTGATGAAAAGGCTTGCGAGTACCTTGCAAAAAAATCTTGCAACGGCAGCAGTGGTGCAAGAGATCTTAGAAATACTATCAGAAGAGAAGTAGAAGAAAAGATTGCCAACGCAATGATAGAGGCAGGCTCGGCATCGCTTTCCGCAATTAATATTACATCTGACGGTGAAAGCATTAAACTTGAGTCGGTTTAATAAATTTATTTATAGTTAATAATTAAAGGAGCTGTAAAAAACGGCCTAAATAAAAAATGACTGCATTTCTACCTTTCGGTTATAATGCAGTCGTTTTTTTATTTGATCTTATTTGCTAAGAAAATCAGAATTTAATTTTTTCTGCAATGTACTCGTTAAGTTTGTCGATAGCAACTCTTTCTTGAGCCATTGTGTCACGATCACGGACTGTCACGCAGCCGTCATCAACTGATTCAAAGTCATATGTGATGCAGAACGGTGTACCGATTTCGTCCTGTCTTCTGTAACGCTTACCGATTGAACCTGCATCATCGTAATCAACCATAAAGTCTTTGGCAAGCATATCATAAACTTCCTGTGCTTTATCGTTGAGCTTTTTAGAAAGAGGAAGAACAGTTGCCTTGAACGGTGCAAGTGCAGGGTGGAGGTGGAGAACAACTCTTGTGTCTTTCTCGTCGATAACTTCTTCATCGTAAGCCTCAACCACAATTGCAAGGAACAGACGCTCAACACCGAGTGACGGTTCAATTACATATGGAATGTACTTTTCATTTGTCTGTGGGTCAAAGTATTCAAGTGACTTGCCACTTGTGTTCATATGCTGTGTAAGGTCATAGTCGGTTCTGTCAGCAACGCCCCAAAGTTCGCCCCAACCGAACGGGAAGAGGTATTCAAAGTCTGTAGTAGCTTTTGAATAGAAGCAAAGCTCTTCTTTTGCATGGTCACGAAGTCTTAAGTTTTCGGCTTTCATACCAAGTGAGTAGAGCCAGTCACGGCAGAAACCTCTCCAGTATTCAAACCACTCAAGGTCTGTACCCGGCTTGCAGAAGAACTCAAGTTCCATCTGCTCAAATTCACGAACACGGAAAATAAAGTTGCCCGGTGTAATCTCGTTTCTGAAAGACTTACCGATCTGCGCAACGCCGAAAGGTACTTTCTTACGGCTTGTTCTCTGAATGTTTGCAAAGTTTACGAAAATACCCTGTGCAGTTTCCGGACGAAGATAAATTTCGTTTTTGCTGTCCTCTGTAACACCCTGGAATGTTTTAAACATAAGGTTGAACTGACGGATATCTGTAAAGTTGTGCTTACCGCACTGTGGGCAAGGAATCTGCTTTTCTTTAATATATTCAGTCATTTTCTCGTTTGACCAGCCGCTTACATTTGTACCGTCAAAATCTTCGATAAGGTTGTCTGCACGGTGACGGGTTTTACATTCCTTACAATCCATAAGCGGGTCAGAGAAACCGCCGAGGTGACCCGAAGCTACCCATGTTTGCGGATTCATAAGAATTGCAGAGTCAAGTCCTACATTATACTTGTTTTCCTGAACAAACTTTTTAAGCCAAGCCTGCTTGATATTATTCTTGAGAGCCATACCGAGTGGGCCGTAGTCCCATGTGTTTGCAAGTCCGCCGTATATTTCCGAACCCGGATATACAAAGCCTCTGCCTTTACAAAGAGCAACAATTTTGTCCATAGTCTTTTTTGAATTGTCCATATCTGTAACCTCATTTCAAATATTTACAAAATCATATACATAAAATTATACTATTAAATAATACTACAAACTGCCGCTTATGTCAATTAAAATGTGTTAATATACTTTTATTTAGTTGTTAAAATAGTTGTTAAAATTTTGATAAAAAATTTATTAATTTATATAAAATACCTTGCATTTCTTTAAAAAATAGTGTATAATAATTATACTCACAAATTTGAGTAAATAAAAGGAGGATTTTCCAATGAGAAAAACAAATAAGGTTCTCAGTCTTACAGTTGCAGGACTTATGGCATTTTCTACATCTGCCGTAACCGCTTTTTCAGTATCAGCAGCTGAAGATGTAACCGACACAAAAATTTATTTTGAAGTTCCGACCGAGATTTGGGCAGACGCTTTAGTAAAAACAGATGTAAGCGAACTTAAGGTTTACGCTCATACATATGCAGTTGCCGGGGATCCTGATTATAAGGAAACTTCATGGCAGACAAAGGGTGAGGTCTGTAAATATGTCAGTGGCAACATCTATTCGTACGATATTGATGCAAAATATAAAAGAACGCTTAAAGATGGTGCGGATTATGTAGCTATTTTCTCAATTGTAGGCGACAAGGGCTATCAGACATGTAATGTAACCATGGGCAAGTCATGCTACGGCGATACAATCGTTGTTACAGGCGAAACATACGAAAACTCTCAAGACTCACAGAAAAAGGACTATAGATCAGTTTGGAAGAGCGAGGCTAATGCCGCTGTTTACGGTCCTAAGCTCGAAATCACATCAACAGGTCGTGTAGTAGGCGAGAGCATTCCTACAAGTATCACAGCTGAAGAAATGGTAGCTCAGTTCCTCCATGACTATGGTGTAAAGAATGCTTCTATCCTTACTCCTGAAAAGGTACAGGAGACTTGTGCAAACGAGTTCATCAATGCAGCTCCTAAGGATGTTTACGATTTATATGTATCTAAGTATGCCGACGAGCTTGCTGATCCTGAAGCATATCCTAACACAGCATCTGCTGAAAAAATTGCTGAATACCTCGGCGTTACACCTGAAGCTGAATCTACATATGTAGTAGCAGGTTCAGAAGAGATTTGCGGTGTTTTATGGAAGGGTAGTCCTGCTGAAGCACCTGAAAATGTAATGACAAAGAATGCTGACGGTACATATACAAAGGTATTTAGCGGAGTTGCTCCTGCTGAAAAGCTCCAGATTAAAGTTGTAGAAAATACAGCTGATGGCAAGCAGAACTGGATTGGCGATGCTACAGGCAATAATATAACATTTGATGTAACAGATACATGTGATGTTACTGTTACATACAACCCATCAACAAGCGAAATTACAGTAACAGGCGATGCAGTAAAGCTTGTTACAGATATTGTAATCACAAGTATGCATGCTGTTGGTAACGGTGATCCTGATGATGGATCATGGTTAAACGGTGCAGCTTGGGATGTGACAGCTAATGAGATGGAGCAGGTTGCAGATAAGGTTTATGAGATTACATATCACAATGTAACTGCGTTTGACAACTACCAGGTTAAGTTCGCAGCTAACGGCACATGGGCTGACAGCTGGGGCGGTGCAGAAGAGAAATTCACACCTGAATCCGGCGTTGCATTTGACGCTGTATACAATGGTGAGAACCTCACTGTAAATGTACCATATGAGCTTGCTGATGTAACACTCAGAATTGACCTTTCAAACTTCAACTATGCTACAAAGACAGGTGCAGTTGCAACTGTTACTGTTACAGATGCTGTACCTAAGACATATATTGGCGATGTAAACGGCGACGGCAAGATTGATGCTAACGATGTTACAACTCTCCAGATGTATATTGCTAAATATGCTGATGTAACTGTTAATGAGGCAGTTGCTGATGTTGACGGCAATGGCAAAATCAATGTTCTTGATGTAACTGCTATCCAGAAGTATGTTGCAGGCGGTTTTGACGGAACAGGCAATGCAGGCAAGGTTCTTGAGAATATTGCTTAATCTGCTGATTAAATAAAATAATTTATTAAATTTCAGGCGATGGCTCAGGCTGTCGCCTGTTTTTTATAAAAAAATAATACATTTAAAATAATCTCTTGATTTAAAGTATATTATATCTATCATATTGGTGATACTTATGTCAAAGCTTTTAACTGTATATTATTCGCAAATTGTAAAATGAAAATGAAAGAATAAAAAAGAATATCCATAGAAACGATTTCGTGGTAGAATTAAGTTACCACACAAAAATCTGAAAGGAATCGTCACTATGGATACACTTAATTTTACACCATCACAAGAAAGGTCAACATTTAATAAAAGAAGAACGATACTATATATCAATCAGGCTTAATATAGACCACCGTTCGGTTTACAAAACAGCAAAAGAACTTCATAGTCCATACAATACAATCAAACAAGAGGTATAGTGCAGAACGGAGTATTTGTATACAGGAACGGATTTTATGTGTGACGGCGGAGCAACCGCAAGTTATTACTACGGCCCTTTAAAACCGAATAATTGATAAAATCACAGCTGTCAAAAAGATAGCTGCGTTTTTTATATTTTACTTGATTTTATCGGCATTTTAGGCTATACTTTTATTAAATGAAAAAAGACAGGGTGATATTTTTGGCTGATAAGAATAAATCTGTTCAGAACGAATTTAACGAAGACGGCGCTTTGATTGCTTTGACAGACGAAAACGGCAAAGAAGTTGTTTTTGAAATTCTCGGTGTTGTTGATTATGACAATGATGAATTTGCTGTTTTGATTGAGAACAGCGCAAATGCTGATGAGGTTGTTATTTTCAAGATTCAATCTCTTGATGATGAAAACGAAGAATTTGTCAGCATTGAGGACGAAGAGCTTTTGAATAAGGTTTTTGAGCTTTTTAAAGCTCAGTATGACGGCTATATGAAATTTGAATAATGCCAATTATTAAACAGATTTTTAATAATTGAAAATGTATTGATTCTGACTTGCCAAAAGCCGATTTTTATCTGACTGTTGGCAAGTTTTTTGTATGGAGGTCATTGTGGATTTATTAAAGGACAGTGTAAAAAATTTATATTTCAGGTATCTTTTTCCGTCAATGGGCAGTGCTGTTGTAGCGTCTGTATATTTGATGACTGACGCTGTTGTAATAGGCAAAGGAATTGGCGATAACGCACTTGCGGCGCTCAATATGACAACCCCGATAATCAGCTTTATGCTGTCAATCGGTATATTATTTGGTATTGGCGGCTCGGTGTTATTCAGTGTACATAAGGGTACGGGTGATGACGAAAAAGCAAATAAATGCTTTACCACAGCTTTGCTCGGTGTTTTGACGGCTGCGATAATTATTTGCGTGTTATTTAATATTTTTGACAAGCAAATACTTTCGATTATGGGTGCAAAAGACGAACTTTTTGATTTGGCTTTTGATTATGTACGGTTTTATTACTATTTTGCAATTCCGAGTGTGTTGGTTAATTTTTGTTCCGCTTTTGTACGAAGTGACAAAGACCCTAACCGTGCCATGATTGCTGTTACAGCCGGCGGAATTGTCAATGTAGTGTTCGACATTGTGCTTGTTTATCCTGCACAGATGGGAATGGCAGGTGCGGCCATTGCGTCGGTATCGGGTATTACGGTGCAGTTGTTGGTTTGTCTTACTCATTTTCTTTCAAAGAAAAATACAATCAGAATATCTAAACCGATTAAGGTATTAAAAAATACTTTTCAAATTCTAAAAGGCGGTTTGTCAGGATTTATTACCGAACTTTCAAATGCGATTATTATATTTGTATTTAATTTACAATTGTTAAATTATTGCTCAAATGCGGAGCTTGCCGTGTATGGTGTTCTTGCAAACTGTGCAATACTTTTCAATGCTTTGTTTGTGGGTGTAGGTCAGGCTGTACAGCCTGTTTCGGCATTCAACTTTGGTGCAGGGCAGAACGGCAGAATAGCAAAATTGCGTAAATATGCCTACTCAACAGTGCTTATAATGGGCGTTGTTTTTGCATTATCGGGAATACTTTTCCCTGAATTAGTTGCATCGTGCTTTATCGACCTTACAGATGCAACACGAGAGGTAACTAAAACCGCTATGCCGATTTACTTTATTGCGTTCTTTGCAATGGGTGTAAATGTGCTTTCAACCTACTATTTCCAGTCATTGATGAAAGGCAGTTATTCGCTTGCGGTGTCAATGCTTAGAAATATTATTATAAGTTCGGTTTTGCTTATTACATTGCCTATGCTTTTCGGTGGTTTTGCAATATGGTTTGCAATTCCGATTACCGAGGCAGTTGTTGCGGTTATAAGTTTTATATTACTAATTAAGAACAATAAACAAATGAAATCAAAAGTATAATGAAGAAAATATGGACTATTCAAAAGTATTATCACAACAGTTTCAAATTAAAGAAGAGTATGCAAATAACATAATTTCTTTGCTTGATGACGGCAATACAATTCCGTTTATTGCCCGCTATCGTAAAGAAATGCACGGCTCAATGGACGACCAGCTTATTCGTGAATTCAGCGAAAAACTTGAGTATCTGCGTTCTCTTGATAAAAGGAGAGAGGAAATTCGCTCCCTTATTGACGGTCAGGAAAAACTTACCGACGAAATAAGTCTTGCGCTTGACAAGGCTGAAACTCTAAGCGAGCTTGAAGATATTTACAGACCTTATCGACCAAAGAGAAAGACAAGAGCCTCTGTGGCTAAGGAAAAAGGACTTGAGCCGCTTGCCGAAATTATCCTTAAGCAGGAGAGCAAATGTGATCCTGTTGCTGTGGCAGAGGAGTATGTTGATGAGGAGAAAGGCGTTGCAAATGTTGAAGACGCATTGCAAGGCGCAATGGATATTATTGCGGAAACGGTTTCGGATAATGCGGAAATCAGAAAGCGCATAAGAAACCTTGCGAATGTGAACGGTGTAATTTCTTCCGTTGCCGTAGATGCAGAAAAGGACAGCGTTTACAGACAGTATTACGACTACAAAGAGCCTGTTAAAAAGATTGCCGACCACCGTTTGCTTGCTGTAAACAGGGGCGAGAAAGAGGGCTTTTTAAAAGTCAGCGTTGAAATGGATACCGAAAGACCGCTTAATTCCATTGCAAAGGTTATGATTACAAACCCTGCTTGTGCGTGTGCCGATTTGGTAAAAACAGCGTGTGAGGATGCATATTCAAGACTTATTTTCCCATCTATTGAGCGAGAAATCAGAAATGATTTAACGGAAAATGCCTGCGAAAATTCAATGAAAGTTTTTGGTGTAAATCTTCGTCAACTGCTTATGCAGCCGCCTGTTAAGGGCAAAACTGTACTCGGACTTGACCCAGGCTACCGTACAGGCTGTAAAGTAGCTGTTGTTGACGGCACGGGAAAGGTACTTGACACAGCGGTAATTTATCCTACACATTCAGAGGCAAAGGTCAAAGAATCAAAGCAAAAACTTTTGCAGCTTATTAAAAAGCACAATGTAGATATTATTTCAATCGGCAACGGCACAGCAAGTAAGGAAACCGAAATGTTTGCGGCAGATGCAATCAAAGAGGCTGACCACCCCGTTTATTATATGGTAGTCAGCGAGGCAGGCGCTTCGGTTTATTCGGCATCAAAACTTGCGGCAAAGGAATTACCGCAGCTTGACCTTACACTCAGAAGTGCGGTTTCCATTGCAAGAAGATTACAAGACCCGCTTGCAGAACTTGTAAAAATTGAACCAAAGGCAATCGGAGTCGGACAGTATCAGCACGATATGCCGCAGAAAAGACTTGGCGAAACACTTGACGGTGTGGTTGAGGGTTGCGTAAACTCTGTAGGCGCCGACCTTAACACAGCATCTCCTGCATTGCTTTCAAGAATTTCAGGTCTTAACAGTACGGTTTGCAATAATATTGTTGCTTATCGTGAGGAAAACGGTGCGTTTACTTCTCGTGCCGAATTAAAGAAAGTTCCAAAGCTCGGACCAAAGGCTTTTGAGCAGTGCGCAGGCTTTTTAAGAGTGCCGGAAAGCAAAAATCCACTCGACAATACAGGTGTTCACCCTGAAAGTTATAAGAGTGCGAAAGAGTTGCTTGCACTTCTTGATTATTCGGATAAAGAAATTAAAGAGGGCAAATTTACCGATTTGGCAAACAGAGTTGCGGCAAAGGGAACAAAAAGCCTTGCCGATACACTTAAAATCGGTTTGCCTACTCTTGACGATATTGTAAAAGAGCTTTCAAAGCCAGGCAGAGATCCCCGTGACGAACTGCCTGCACCAATGCTCCGTTCCGACATTCTCGACATCAAAGACTTAAAGCCTGATATGGTACTCAAGGGAACTGTCAGAAATGTAATTGACTTCGGTGCATTTATCGACATCGGTGTTCATCAGGACGGACTTGTTCATATCTCGCAGATTTGCGATAAGTACATTAAGCACCCGTCGGAGGTTCTCAAGGTTGGCGATGTGGTAGATGTAAAAATCATAAGCGTTGACCCCGAAAAGAACAGAATAAGCCTTACAATGAGATTTTAAAACAGAACATAAGATAAAGCCGCTCTATCGTATGATAAGGTGGCTTTGTTAATAAAGGTATGGTTTGCACGCAAAGTTTAGTTTTATAAACTTAAAATTTAGGTCAACCCTTTTTAAAGGGTTGCGGGTTTGGGCAGAGCTCATAAAACTGCAAAAATCGCACTGGTTTTAAGAATAAATAAACAGTTGTAATTATATCGTAGAATGGCTGAACTTTAGAATGCTCAAGACTTTAGTAGAAAACAAAAGTTAAGACCAATGAGTGGCAGAGAGTAAGTAAGTTACGCTTGAGTATCAGTAGAGAAAAAATATTCTAAAGGACAGAAAAGTTTTTTGTGTGACTAATTTGCCCTTGAAAAGTGGCAAATTAGTAGCTTTAGTAGCGTGGCTTTCCTCTTTATTGCTGGGCTTGCGCCGTTGTGTTCAAGTCGCCAAACGGCTTGCCGTTTGACTATCAAAAATTTGCGATAGCATAAAGTTTTGTGGGCGTTGCCCACACCCACAACCTTTGAAAAGGTTGACCAAACTTTTAACTTCGGAACGGAAAGTTTGGCTTTTACTTTACTTTGTTACCCGACCGAGAGAGTGTTAAACCATAATTTAATGCTCACCTATTAACAAAAAATTTTTTAAAATAAACAGCAAAAGCGGTATCGAAAAACGATACCGCTGAATTTTATGCTATATTAAATTACTCAATACCGAGGAGCTTTTTAGATGCGTCTACAAGACTGTCTTTAATGCTTTCTGCATCGTTGAAGTCTTTGCCGACTGCTGTGATGTAAGCCTTAATCTTTGGCTCTGTACCGCTCGGACGAATAATTACGCCGTTGTCACCCTCAAGACCAAATGAAATTACATTTGAAGTCGGGAGGTCAATAGCAGTCTTTTCGCCTGTTACTGTGTCAAGCTCATACTTAAGGAGATAGTCGGAAACCTTAACAACCTTTTTGCCGTCAATTTCAGTAGGAATATTCTCTCTGATTTCAGCCATAATGTTGTTCATTTTTTCCATACCTGCCGCACCGTCAAATTCAAATGCAGATGTATGGTTGAGGTAGTAGCCGTACTCCTCATAAAGTGAGTCAATAACCTGTGCAAGTGACTTGCCATGTTTCTTATAGAAAGCAGCCATTTCACAAACAAGCATTGATGCAACTACTGCGTCCTTATCACGAACATAAGTACCTGCAAGGTAGCCGTAGCTCTCTTCAAAGCCGAACACATATCTGTCTTCTTCGCCTTTCTTTTCAAGGTTGAGGATAACTTCACCGATGTACTTAAAACCTGTAAGAACATTTTTAAGTTCACAGCCGTACTTTTCACAAAGCTTGTTGATAAGTTTTGTTGTAACGATTGTCTTAACCAAAACAGGCTTTTCGGGAAGTGTGCCGTTTGCCTTGCGTGAAGAAAGAATATAGTCTGTAAGCATAATGCCGTCTTCATTACCTGAAATAAGGCGGTAGCTGCCGTCGTAATCTTTAACCGCAATACCTACACGGTCTGCGTCAGGGTCTGTTGCAAGAAGAAGGTCAGGCTGTACTTTTTCGCAAAGTTCAATACCTTTTTGGAGAGCCTCTTTAATTTCAGGGTTTGGGTACGGGCAAGTGGTAAAGTTGCCGTCAGGAAGCTCCTGCTCAGGTACAACTGTAATTTCTTCAACACCGATTTTCTTAAGAACTTTTCTTACAAGTTTGTTGCCTGTACCGTTGAGTGGGGTATAAACTACCTTTAAGCCTGCACCCTCGCAAACGCCCGGGTTTATCTGCTGTTCCATAACTTTTTCAAGGTAGCTGTCATAAACATCATCGGAAACATATTCAATAAGACCGCTCTTAACAGCCTCGTCAAGGTCAGCAATCTTTACATCTTTAAACATATCAAGTTTGCAGATTTCGTCATATACAATACCTGCGGCAACATCTGTCATCTGACAACCGTCTTCGCCGTATGCCTTGTAACCGTTGTACTTAGCAGGGTTGTGGCTTGCTGTAACCATAATACCTGCCTGACACTTGAAGTAACGAACAAGGTATGAAAGTACAGGTGTAGGCTGTAATTCAGATGTGATGTAAACCTTAATGCCGTTGCCTGCAAGAACTCTTGCAGCCTCAAGCATAAAGAGGTCGGCTTTAATTCTGCTGTCGTGAGAAATAGCAACAGAGCCTTTGCCGTACTTCTGAATGATGTAATTTGCAAGTCCCTGTGTAGCCTGACGAACAACATAGATGTTCATTCTGTTAGTACCTGCACCGATTACACCTCTAAGGCCTGCTGTGCCGAATGTGAGTGCTTTGTAGAAACGCTCGTGAATTTCTTCCTCGTTGCCCTTTATGCTCTCAAGCTCGGCAATAAGGTCAGCATCTTCGGTAGCGCTTTCTAACCATTCATTGTAAAGTTTCATAAAATCCATAAATAACCCCCGAGATATACTTTCACAGCACAAATATTGTGTGTAAAAATGGTATAAATTTATTTATTTTAAAAATTTTCACTATTTAGTATAACATAATTACATAGGAAATTCAAGTAAATTATTTATGCCCGGCGATTTTTCAAGAGGCAGGCATAAATGGTTATATGTTTTTGTAAATTTCTGTTAAATAATTAAAATTTTAATATTAATGTCAATCTTTATCATTAACGATAATCTCGGATTTGTTTTTTCTTTTAAAAACAAATCTGAAAAAACAACATATTTTTTCCCAACAAAATTCAATGCCTGCGGCTATAATATTGAGTATTGCAGAGCTTAACAGAGCGCTGACAAACACGCATAAAATCATAAGCGGCATAAACGGAAATCTCGCATAAAAATCGGTTGTGTTTTTATTTAAAAATTCATAGTAGTAAATTGCATCGAAAATAAACGACAGCAGGTAAGTGCCGAGAACCAAGTCGGAAACTTTCCAAAGAACAAATTTTACCTTTACATTAATGTTCTCAAGTTTGAGATTTTTTATGATGAGGAAAATCAATACAGACATTACATATGGCTCAATGCCGCTCCAATACACATAGTTTGAAGTTGAAAACGGAGTGCCGTAGCATCTGTAAAAATTGAAAGTGCCAAATCCGAAAACGGCAATCACAAGAGCAATTATAAGGTAAATGTTTTTAATTTTTGTGCCGTACTCACGAATGTAGCATCCTGTAAAATAGTAGGCGATAGGATAAATGCCAACCCACCAGCTCGGTATCAGCTTTTGTGTTTCTGTATTTGACGCAGGATTTGCCCACCACTCCAAGGAGTCAAATCTAAACGCATTGAAAAGTGACGGCAAAATGGTAATAGCAATTAATGTGATAAGCAAAATATTTTTTTGCTTGCGGCTGTCAAGATTTTTGTAAATAATATTAAGAAACGGAACAAGCAAAAACAAGCCTATATACATTTCTATGTACCACGAGTAGTTAGCGCCTGTAAAATCTAAAATACCTGTAAAAAAGGTAAGCGGAGTAAGTGTGTAACTTCCGACAATGGATTTATAAATCATACAGGCAATCGCCACAAGAATGTAGACTATTATGGTTTTTCTTATGCCCGAATAGTAACCCTTTTTCAGCGTTTTGTTGCACAAAAGGAAACCCGACAAAATCATAAACAGCGGTACGCAAACAGAACACAGTGTGCGCAGAACAGTTGCAAAATACATTACCGCATTATCGTTTGTTGTGTAATAGTAGCCCGAATGGTAAAAGAAATGAATACCGATTACACAAAGCACTGCTATAATTCTAAGAATATCCATATTAGGATTTCTTACTTTTAATTTTTCAAGATTCATTGCTACCCTCTCATTAAATGCCTTTCGCAAATTACGAAAGGCATTGACTGTAAATTTATTATAAGTTTTAGTTTAGTCCTCAAGAAATTCCTCAACGATAAATCTCGGGCGCCTTTTGACTTCCAAATAAATTTTTCCAATGTATTCACCTATAACGCCTATTGCAAGAATCTGAAGTCCGCCGATTGCCCAGATAGAGCAGAGCAGGCTTGCCCAGCCGCTAACCGCAAAGCCCATAAAGTAGCTTACAAGGCTGTAAATAATCATAATAATGCTTATGGCAAATACAATTGTGCCAAGACCAGTTATCATTCTTATTGGCTGAATACTTAGAGAAGTAATGCCCTCCCAAGCAAGAGCAAGCATTTTTTTAAGCGGATATTTGCTTTCACCCGCAAGTCTTTCAAAACGCTCGTATGTAACTATATCCGACTTATAGCCGATAAGCGGTACCATACCTCTAAGGAAAATATTTGTTTCCTTATACTCGGCAAAGGCATTTAAAGCTCGTTTGCTCATAAGTCTGAAATCGGCGTGGTTAAAAATAACCTTTGCACCCATTTTGTTGAGAATTTTATAGAATGCCTCGGCTGTAAATCTTTTAAAGAATGTGTCGGTTTCTCTCTTTGAACGCACACCATACACAACATCACAGCCGTTTTCGTATTTTTCAACCATTTCGTCAAATGTGTTGATGTCATCCTGTAAGTCTGCGTCAATTGAAATAACAGCGTCTGCCTTGTCTTTTAATGTAATAAGACCGCAGAGCAGAGCATTTTGATGTCCTCTGTTGCGTGTGAGTTTGATTCCCTGAAATACAGGATTTTCTTTGTGAAGGTCGCTGATAATACTCCAGGTTTTGTCTTTTGAGCCGTCATCTATAAATACAATTTTACTGTCATCGGTAATTTTGCCTTCAAGCATCATTTTACTGAACTTGTCAGAGAGCTTTTGCGCCGAATCTCTTAGTACTTCTTCTTCGTTGTAGCAGGGAATGGCAAGATATAATTTTGTCATATATGATATGCCTCCAAAAATAAATAATATGAAGAATTATCCATCAAATTAATAATACTATTATATAACTTATATAATTTAAAGTCAATAACGCACAAAACCAAGAAAATGTATCTTTACTGATGTAAAAATGCCGCCAAAAAAGAAAATTTTAATAAAATAGTAAATTTAGTCTTGTAAAGGGTGAAACATTGTATTATAATTAAGAAGTAAAAAACCTTATGGAGGTATAATCAAATGGCTCAGAAATCAATAGCAGTATTAACAAGTGGCGGTGACGCTCCCGGTATGAATGCCGCTGTAAGAGCAGTAGTTCGTGCAGGTATAAATAAAGGAATGAGAGTTTACGGTGTTTACCGTGGATACAACGGATTACTTAACGGCGATGTTCAGGAAATGAATCTTCGCAGTGTATCTGATATAATCGGTTTTGGCGGTACAATGCTTTACACAGCAAGAAGTGAAGAGTTTGCTACTCCTGCAGGTATTAAGAAAGCAGCGGATTTTTGCAGAAGCATTGATGTATCGGGCGTTGTTGTAATCGGCGGTGACGGTTCTTTCAAGGGTGCTCGTGCTCTTACCAATGCAGGTATTAACTGTATCGGTATTCCGGGTACTATTGATAATGATATTGCTTGTTCGGAATATACAGTAGGCTTTGACACAGCAATGAATACAGCAATTCAGATGGTAGACCGTATTCGTGATACAGCACAGTCACATGACCGTTGTTCAATCGTAGAGGTTATGGGCAGACGCTGCGGCGATATTGCTTTGCAGACAGGTATCGCAACAGGCGCTACGGCTATTCTTGTTCCTGAAATTCCTTACAACATTGAAAGAGATGTTATTCAGAGAATTGTCAACACTCAGAAAACAGGTAAGAAACACTTTATCGTTGTTGTTGCCGAGGGTGTAGGTAAGGTTGCTGAACTTGCTAATTATATAGAAAACAGACTCGGTATTGAAACTCGTGCCACAATTCTCGGTCATGTTCAGCGTGGCGGTTCACCTACACTTCGTGACAGAGTTGTTGCAAGTGAGATGGGATTCAGAGCAGTAGAGTTGCTTGAGAAGAATCTCGGTAACCGTGTAGTAGCAATGAAAGACGGCAAAATCGTTGATCTCGACATCAATGAGGCCCTTGATATGCAGCGTGTATTTGATGAAGATCTTTACAAGATTGCTATGACAATTTCTATCTGATAATTTATTCGGATTAATTTAATCGGTATTTAAAATGTCGGGGCGGACTATGTTCGCCCTGACTTTGTATTCTTATTTATTTGAAAGGATTTTCGCCTTATGATAACCTCTCAACAGGAATTGACAAGGGATTTGATTTTTTATTCTGTTTGTGTGTCGGATTTTGAAAAACTTGACTTTAAAAATGACGCACTTGCAGGAGTTCGTGCAAATTATTTTAATTCAAATCATCGTCCGCAAGCAGATGATACGGATATTTCCTTGGACGATGTTTCGTACAAGCTCTCTTACAAAATGAGTAAAAATCAGCCTTTATCGTGGAAAGTAACGAAAAACCTCCGCCCATATCAATCTGTAAAGCGTGAAACAGGCGGAATTTACTGTGTGAGATATTATACAGAAAATGCAACAGTCTATAAAAAGCAATTTTTTGACAGTTCGCATTTATGGATAAGGACGGAATATTTTGACAAAAGCATAGAGGGGGAAAGACTTTGTACTGTTTCTCCTAAAAAAATTGACGGTGTTATCGCAATTGAAAAAATACTTTTCAGCAATAACCGTATGGTCGCCGGTGTTACTCTTTTTCCGTCAGACAAAAATCCCGAGAATAACAGCGCCGCACTTGTGTATTCAAATAACGGAATGATTTGGTATGACAGTGCGTTTGCTCCCGCTTCTTTGAATAAAGTCAATGCAAATTATAAGACGAAACACGCTAAACTTATGCTTGATGCAGATAAATTTTTGTCTGATTACAAACCTGAAAATCCTATAGATTTATCATTGCTTGAATATCTTGACGATACATTTACAGAACCAAAGCCACAGGTTACGGCTTATGACAGAATTGAGAAAATTCTTGAGGAGGCACATAAGACAAATAAAAATCTGTTCGGTCAGGTTATTGAACATTCGGGTGTCGAAGTAGCAGATGAAGAAACCGATGTTCTCGCTCAAGCCGATGAAAGCGTTGAAGAAAAAGTTACCGAAAATCACGATGATGAAGTTATCGAACAGGCTGAAAAGTTTGAAAAATCCGACGAAACGGAAAGTAAAGACGATAATAATTTACAAAATACCGTTGTTGAGGAAGGTGATGTTACAATTGCAGAAGAAGAAAGAAATTCTGACGCAGTGGTAAGCACTACTTCGGGCAATTATGAGTATTTTGGTGCGGTTGATGAAAACGGTTTGCGTACAGGCAGAGGAAGAACCGTATCTCCAAGCGGAATTACAGCGTATGACGGTGAATATACACACGGCAAGCGTGACGGCTTTGGTGTATTTTACTATAAAAACGGTGATATTAACTATGTTGGCGATTGGAAAGAGAATCAACGCAGCGGCGCAGGTGTAGGATACAGAACTTCTGACGGAACAATGCATATAGGTAAATGGGAGAATAATTCTCCGACAAACTACGGCGCAAGGTTTAATAAAGACGGTACATTTATTGATGTTGCCGATTATGTAAACGGAGTTAAAAACGGAAAATGCATTTCTTTAGACGAGAACGGCAATTTCTATATTTCAATATGGGAAAACGGAAAGAAAATTTCAGAACATATTATTGAATGGTGATAAAATGGACGATTTTGATTTTATTTCTGCACTAAATTCTTTTAATGAAAAATATTTGCCTAAAATCCTTGTTTTTCTGCTTGTATTTGTTGTAGGCAGTTTAATTGTAAAATTACTGTTAAAGCTGATCAGAAAAATTATTAATAAAAGTAAGATTGAGCGTACTGTTATTACATTTTTCTTTTCTATATTAAAAATAGTTTTATATTTGATTGTTGTTATGACAGCGCTCTCTACAATCGGAGTTAATGTTTCTTCAATCATAACTACATTTGCCGCTGCGGCAATTACTGCCGGTCTTGCATTGCAGGAATCACTGGGAAATGTGGCGAGTGGCGTAGTAATTCTTATAAGTAAACCTTTTGTTGCAGGAGATATTCTTGAATTTGAGGGCATAAAAGGATATGTTAGAAGTATTCGTGTTTTTTCAACTCAAATTCATACTTTTGACAATAAAATTGTAAATATTCCAAATTCAAGACTTACCGCAAACAATGTAACAAACTGTACAGGTCAGACAAACCGCAGAATTAATTTGTCATATACTGTAGGCTATGATGATGACATTGACCTTGTTCGTAAGATAATTCTTGACCTTGCAAAGTCAGATGAAAGGGTTTTAAAAGATCCCGAACCAAAGGTATATGTTGATAAATATCTTGACAGCGGTATTCAAATTGTTGCTTGGGTGTGGGTAGAACCTGATGATTATTACGGTGTTTATTATATGATGCAGGAAAATGTACTAAAAGAATTTAAAAAGAACGGAGTAACAATTCCGTATCCGCATATTCAGCTTGTTAAAGAATAAAAATTCATAAAAGCAAAACTATTGCTAAAAATAATAGTGCCTTCATTTGAGGGCACTATTTTTGTTTATTAAGGATGGTTTTATGAAAAAAATAATTGCTGCATTGCTTGCAGCCATTGCATTTGCTACGGCACTTACAGGTTGCGGCGGTAATAAGAATAATTCTAAAAACGAAACTTCTGCACATAGTTCCGCAACTTCCGAGAATTCCAAAAACGAAGACTCTAAATCAGACGATAAAAACAAAGTCGAGAGTAAAGCCGATTCTATGACAGATGATGCCGAGCGTAACGGCAGAGTTCGTGACGGTGACGGAATTATCGGAAATGAAGAATACGAAAATCGTGACGACGGTTTAACAGACGGTGTTGAAGATTATGTAGAGGGCAGAATGGAAAACGGCTCTACACTTGCTGATGATGCGATTTTTTAATGAAAAACGGGCGTTTTTAAGCGCCCGTTTCATCTTATGGATTATTTATTGAAAAATGAAGAATTATAGTTTAGTGTATAGCTTAATTAAGAATTAAAAATTTAGGTTAAGCTATATAGTCGTTATACAGCCTTTTCAAGTTCATGCTTAAGCCTGCGAATAATCTTTTTTTCTAATCGAGAAATATATGATTGCGATATACCGAGTTTGTCGGCAACCTGTTTTTGTGTATGTTCTTTTCTGCCGTTAAGACCGAATCGCAATTCCATAATCAAACATTCTCTTTGATTAAGTTTTGATACCGCTTGCAGTACAAGCCTTTTTTCAAGTTCATTTTCAATATCTTTATTTACAAGGTCAGGGTCACTTCCTAAAATATCACATAATAACAGTTCGTTGCCGTCCCAATCTGTATTTAACGGTTCATCAATAGATACTTCGTTTTTCAATTGAGAGGATTTTCGCAGAAACATCAGTATTTCGTTTTCAATACAGCGTGAAGCATATGTAGCAAGTTTTATGTTTTTTTCGGGTGAAAATGTTTTTACCGCTTTTATAAGCCCTATAGTTCCTATTGAAATTAAATCCTCTGCGCTTGCGCTCGGCGAATCGTATTTCTTGGCAATATATACAACAAGTCTTAAGTTATGGGTAATCAATTCTTCTCTGGCACTGTTGTCACCGTCTGTTATTCTTTGCATTATTTCGGCTTCTTCTGATTTTGTAAGAGGCGGAGGCAGAGTTTCACTTCCGTTAATATAAAATACTTCATCGTCAAAATTAAAAAATAATCTTATTTTTCTTAGAATCTGCATAATGTTCATTGCAATTTCTCCTGTCAGTTATTGATAAGTTCACTTGGTATTATTGCCTTTATATCATCTTTAAAGATGTTTTCGCAAATTCCTATATAAACCGAATTATCCGCTTCCTTTCCGTCAATAATAATGTTGTCGGCACAAAAGCCTTGCAGTATTCCGCTGCCGCCAAGGCTTGTGAACGGAATTAATCTGACCTTTGTTTTATCGGGAACAAAATCATTAAACACCTCTTTTTCGGCTACTATCACGCTCTTGCCCGAAAACGGCTCTTTTACATTGCAGCCTGTATCAAGTTTTGCGTTAAATATATAGCACTTGTCATTTATTTTTATTTCTATATTATGAATATCTGACTTGTAAACGCTTTTCGTCAGTTTTTTTATAAGTAAAAGAATATAATAGCATACGAGGGTAAGAATTATCAGCAAAACAGGGGAGATGTCAAAGTAAATTACATCATTGTATATTCCCATACCTTTTGGTTTAAAAGCGAGGTATATAAAAATCATAAGTCCGCCAAAAGAAAATGAAAGTGCAAAGAAAATAAGTACCCGCTTTATGTATGTTTTAATTTTGCATTTTCCAAAGGTAATAAAAATTATTAACATAGCGACCGCCAAATCGGTGAGAATATTTAATCCGAACGGCAGTACAGGGAGCAGAGCGGTGAGGCTGAAAAGTCCGCCGACAATACTTCCTATTATTACTCTGAAATATTTTATATTTGAACCGATGATTTTCTTTGTCAGCATCAGTAAAAAATAATCTATAAATATGTTTACCGTGATTAGAACATCAATGTAAATATTATTCATAAAAAGCCCCTTTACTATTATTACATACATTCAAAATAATAAATGTCAAATTGTGTATAGGAGGTAAAATATGATTGTCGGTATAATTATAGGTGTATTTATAGGAGGCATTATAGGAGTAAGCATAATGTGTCTGCTGTATTATCATAATTGAAGAAAATAAAAACGGCTGAGTCTTCGCTTTGAAAACTCAGCCGTATATTTTGCCTGAATATTAAGATTTTAAATTTCTTGTGCCGAGGAAAAGAATAGCAAGCATACCTGAACCTACATGAGAACCGATAACCGGACCTATATCGCAGATAATTGATTTTTTGCACATACCCTTGATTCTTTTTTGAAGTTCAAGAGCACCTTCTTTGTTGTCTGCATGACCGATAAATACTGTTTGCTCCTTTGGATTTTCAGCGTCACGCTCAAAGTGAGAAACAAGGGAGTTATACACATTGCTTGCGCCTCTTACTTTACCTACATTAATAAGATGACCTCCTTCATCTACACTTATAAGAGGTTTAATCTGCAAAGCCTTACCGAATGTAGCCGCAACGGCGGAAATTCTGCCGCCTCTCTTAAGATGGTCGAGGTCTTCAACAATGAACCAGTGACAAACCTTGAGTTTAATATCATTGATATACTGCTCAAGCTCTTCGATTGAAACACCTTCGGTGTACTTCTGACCTGCAAGGTAAATAAGCAGGCCAAGTCCGACAGAGTCGCACATAGAATCGATAATAACAATTTTTCTGTCAGAATATTTTTCCTGCAAATCTTTTACAGCCATAAGACAAGTGTTATAAGTTCCGCTAAGACCTGTACAGATACCTGTATAAAGTATATCCTTTCCGGCTTTTAAATACGGTTCAAAATAATTTATAAAATTATTGTAGTTAATTTGGGTGGTTTTTGAGTCAATACCGCTTTTGAGCTTAGAATAAAAGTCATCAAGACTCATCATTCTTGCATCTGCATAGTGGAGGTAAGACTTGTCCTCCATAGTAAATTCCATTGGCAGAATTTCAACATTAATCTCCTTGGCAATTTCAGCAGAAAGGTCACAGGAGGAATCGGTCATAAAAATATAATCCATAAAAACATCTCCTTTTTAGTGTACATTTGTCATATAAGTTTATTCTATCAAATATATATATAAAAGTCAATGAATGGAGGCTTTTTTTATGAATTGCAGACTTACAGATATAAGACATAAGGAAGTAATAAGTGCGTGTGACGGATGCAGAATAGGTTTTGTGGATGATGTTATAGTAGATACCAAGTGTGCAAAAATTGTGTCGCTTGTTATATTCGGCAGGAGCAGTTTTCTGGGCTTTATAGGTAAATGTGAGGATTATATAATTCCGTGGGAGAAAATTGAACTTATAGGTGAAGATACAATTATCATATCCTGTTCCATGCCGAATCCCGTAAAAAGGTGCAAAAAGCCAAGATTTAAAGAGAAATTCTAAAAAAATTGATTTTCTACCTATTTTGCACAATCCACTAAGAAGTATTCGCTAATTTATGCAAATTAAACAATTATTTGTGTTTATGAGAAAATTAAAATTTGATTGTTACAACAATATAACAAAAGTAACAAAAAATAACAGGGCTGAAAATTTGCATTTTTCAAAAAAATGTGGTTTAATAACAACGAATTGTGTGTTTGATAAAATTTTAACGACTAAAGGAAGTCGCATAAAACACAGCCGAATATTGGTTTTGAATTATGCTAATCACAGGGAGGATAAATTTTTGAGAACAAATAATAAACATACAGAAAATGGCAAAAAACAGGTTACTGCAAAAAAGACAAGCAGAGCACTTAAACCTATTTCTTTTATAAGTGCTATAATACTGGCATCTGCTTGCCTGCTTATTCCTACCACAACACTTGCGCCAAGTGTTGATGCTTATGCTGACAGCAGAGCGGCTGCATACTCCGTTGGCGGTATTGATACTTTCTCACAGTCAATTGCTGAAAATTGTGCGGAAACAGTACCTACGGAAACTGCTGACAAAAAAGCAGAGGAAACCACAGCGGCAACCAAACCGACAGAAAAGGCTACCAAGCCTACAACAGCTCCCGCAAAGGAGAACAAAACAGAAACTAAGGCAACTACTAAGCCTGTTGAAGAAAAAGAAGAAGAAACACAGCCTACAGAGAGTGTACAGACTTATCTTGTAAGTATTGATAATCCTGACACATCTTATTCTCCGAGCAGGGTAACTCTTTCTGATTATGACAGAGCAAAACTCGAGCGCCTTGTAATGGGTGAGGCAGGTACTATGGGTTATGAGGGATGTGCTCTCGTTGCTCAATCAATCAGAGATGCTATGAACCTTTCGGGTAATACATCTATTGATTACATTATAGATGAATATAAGTACTATGCCCCGACAAACATTGAGCCAAACTCAGATGTTAAAGCAGCGGTTTCTTATATTTTTGACAACAACGGTTCGGCTGTTCAGCACAGAATCATCTGTTTCTACACAGGTGAAAGTAACTGGCACGAAACACAGAATTTCATTATCAGCTGCGGTAATGTAAGGTTTTTTGATCTGGCAGTCTGATACATACAATATGCAAAAAATCAAGTGTTATTTCAAAAAAACACTTGATTTTTTTGCATTTTATGGTATAATAATATAGCATTTCGCACGTTGGGCTTGTCGGAACGGTGGCAAATTGCTCTTAACCCGATAAAAATCAAGGCCCGGCGGAGGTTTTAACCTAAGGAGGATATTTAAAATGGCAGTAGTTTCAATGAAACAGCTCTTAGAAGCAGGTGTACACTTTGGTCACCAGACAAGAAGATGGAACCCTAAGATGGCTGAATACATCTTCACAGAGCGTAACGGTATTTACATTATTGACCTTCAGAAGAGCGTTAAGAAGCTCGAAGAGGCTTACAACTTTGTTCGTGAGCTTTCAGCAGAAGGCAAGAGCGTACTCTTTGTAGGTACAAAGAAGCAGGCTCAGGATTCAGTTAAAGAAGAGGCTCTCCGTGCAGGCGCTTACTATGTAAACGCAAGATGGCTCGGCGGTATGCTCACAAACTTTGCTACAATCCGCAGAAGAATTGCTCGTTTAAAGCAGCTCCGCACAATGCAGGAGGACGGTACATTTGATCTTCTTCCTAAGAAGGAAGTTATCAAGCTTAACCTTGAGATCGAAAAGCTTGAGAAGTTTATGGGCGGTATTAAGGATATGACTTCAATGCCGGGCGCACTCTTTATTGTTGACCCAAGAAAAGAGAGAATCGCCGTTGCTGAAGCTAAGAAACTCAACATTCCGATTGTTGCTATTGTTGATACAAACTGTGACCCTGATGAAATCGACTATGTTATCCCGGGTAACGATGACGCTATCCGTGCAGTAAAGCTTATTGCAGGTGCTATGGCTGACGCTATCATTGAGGGTAAAGAAGGTCAGATGGGTGCAGCTGCTGTTGAAGAAGAAACAGCAGAAGAGGCAGCTGAATAATTTTATTTATCTTATAATTATATCAATCGAAAGGATGTAATATAAATGGCAGCATTTACAGCTCAGGATGTTAAAACATTAAGAGAAAAAACAGGTTGCGGCATGATGGATTGCAAAAAAGCTCTCACAAATGCCGATGGTGATATGGACAAGGCTATTGACTTCTTAAGAGAGCAGGGCCTTGCAAAAGCAGCTAAAAAGGCAAGCAGAATTGCTGCTGAAGGTGTTGCTTATGCAACAACTAATGCAGACGCTTCTGTTGGCGTAGTTATCGAAGTAAACGCTGAAACAGACTTCGTTGCTAAGAACGATTCATTTATGGATTTTGTTAAGGCTTGTGCACAGACAGTTATCGAGCAGAATCCTGCTGATGTTGATGAGCTTCTTACACTTAAGGCAGCAGGTACAGAGCAGACTGTTGCTGAGCTCCTTCAGGAGAAGATTCAGACAATCGGCGAGAACATCAAGATCCGTCGTTTTGAGCGTATGGAAGGTGCTTGTGTAGCTTATGTTCACGCAGGCGGCAAGATCGGCGTTCTCGTAAACTTTACAACAGATGTTGCTGTAAACGATGAGTTTGTTGCTTACGGCAAGGATGTAGCTATGCAGATTGCAGCTCTCAACACTCCATACCTTACAGAGGCAGATGTTCCTGCTGAGGTTATCGAGCACGAGAAGGAAGTTATGCGTCAGCAGGTTATTAACGAGGGTAAGCCTGAGGCTATCGCTGATAAGATCGTTATGGGTAAGATCGGCAAATTCTATAAGGAGAACTGCCTTGTAGATCAGGAGTTCGTTAAGGACAACAAGCAGACAATTAAGCAGTACACTAACAACACAGCTAAGGCTCTCGGCGGCAACATTGAGATTGCTAAGTTCGTTCGTTTTGAAAAGGGCGAAGGCATTGAGAAGCGTCAGGACGATTTCGCAGCTGAAGTTGCAAGCATGGTTAAATAATTTAATATTTAATTATAATATTGCATAAAAAATCCCACTCAAATTTTTTGAGTGGGATTTTTTGCATTTGGAAATAAGTAATATAAGTATTTTTAGGTACTTTATCAAATGTTTGTTGGGGAATTATTGATTATCGCACAGCTTTAGCTAAATAATTAAAAATTTGGTTTGGGTTTGGGCAGTGCCTCTAATATAGTCCAATATAACAATGTATCAGGCTCAAACAGTGAGCTGTTTGGCTATCAAGAAATTGTGTAAGAGTAAAGTGTTTGTGGCTTTGCCTACACCCCCACGACCTTTGAAAAAGTCGACCAAACTTTGATAATTGCTTTGCAGTTGTATTAAGTCAAACTATAATTTATTAATGTTACCCTGATTTTTAGAATAGAACAGATTTCTATAATACAGCAATTATCAAATTAATTAAAAACAGAGCGATTGTAAGGCACATAAAAACAAAGGCGACCTTTTTTTGATTAGTAACATTAATAACAACTTTCTTTTTTATATTAGGAGATTTACTGAATATGTAAGAAATAAAATCCACATTATTGATGTTGCTTTTAATATCTTTACCTATAATCAAAAACAAATTAAACTGTAATTTTAAAAGAATGTATTTTTCGGTTTCGTAAACACCCGTAATGCTTGAATAATCAAATTCTCTTGATATATTCTTTGTTACGGTAATAATTTTTTCGCCAAAGTAAGTAGTGTGAGTAATATACTTTTCGCCGGTAGTAAACAAAGCTCTTTTATAGCTGTTTTTGATATTTCTCTGTGTTTTAAAATATATTACTCCCATAAGCAAAACTATTACTGCGGATAATATCAGATATAATTGCATATCATCTGTAGTTTCACTTTGAAAATAATAATTAAAAGATTTTAGTATTAATATTCGTGTTGTTATAAAACCCGTTATGATAAATTCAATTATAAATATTATTGCCAATCTTTTATAGCTTACATTGTTAAAGTCTAAATAATCTTGTTCGTTCATTACAATTTTTGATTCAAAATCGTATTTATAATCACTGTAATTAATATTTTCATTATCCATTTTTAACACCTCAATACAATGTTATCATAATGATAAGTAAAAATCAATAAAATGTTATAAAACAATCAAATTAGAGCTGATTTTTTATAGAAAAATAATAAAAAGGACATCGGTATATGAACAGCCGATGTCCTTTGAGTTTTTAAGATTTAAAATCAGTCAGCAAAATATCTCTTTAAAAGACCTGCAAATCCTGCACCGTGTCTTGCCTCGTCTTTAGCCATCTCATGAACTGTATCGTGGATAGCATCAAGATTTTGAGCTTTTGCTCTCTTAGCAAGATCAAATTTGCCTTCGCAAGCGCCTGCTTCTGCCTCTGCACGCATTTGGAGGTTCTTCTTTGTGCTGTCTGTAATTACTTCACCGAGGAGTTCTGCAAACTTTGCAGCGTGCTCTGCCTCTTCAAAAGCATACTTAGTAAAAGCGGCTGAAATTTCAGGATAACCTTCTCTGTCAGCAACTCTTGCCATTGCAAGGTACATACCTACTTCTGAACATTCACCCTCAAAGTTAGCTCTGAGATCCTTTAAAATATCTTCGCTAACGCCCTGGGCTACGCCAACCTCGTGAACTGTTGCAAAAGACGCACCCTCTACAACCTCTTTGAATTTGCTTGCAGGAGCTTTACACTGTGGGCAAAACTCCGGAGCTGTAGGTCCTTCATAAACATATCCGCATACTGTACAATACCATTTCATAATTCTTTCTCCTTTATAATAAATATATATTGTTAATTAAATACCGCTGTTCGGTATTAGTTATTACAGCAATCTGAACATTTGCCGTAGTAGATAACAAGTTTGCTTTCAATAGAAAAGCCTTTATTTAAAAGTGCAAGGCTTTCCGACGATTTGCTGCCGTCATCTGCTACATCAATTACCCTGCCGCAACAATTGCACACAAAATGTGTATGTGGGGAAGTGTTACCGTCAATGCGTTCTTCACCGTTTACATTACACACAACGCTTACTTTGCCTTCATTTTTAAATAATGAAATGTTACGGTAAACTGTGCCAAGGCTGAGATCCGGATAATCGGGCTTAAGCTGTTCGTATATCCAACGGGCACTTGGGTGTGTCGTTGTACTGAGAATTGTGTTGTATATAGCGTTTCTTTTTGAGCTGAAATTTCTTTTCATTGCAACATTTTCTCCAAAAAATTGATAATGATTACTGATTGCAAATATATTATCATAACTTTAAATTATTATATTTACATAAAAGAATAATAAAAATTATTTTTATAAAAAAATTTGGAGGTATTTATGGGTAAAATATACAAAAACAGATTAAAACTGCTTTTAATGTGTCTTACCACAGTAATTCTGTCAATCTTTATACTTGCATCTCTTAGCGGTGCAAGCGAAATTTCGGAAAATGCTATAAAAATGCCGATTATAATGTATCATTCGGTATTAAAGGATAAATCAAGCCAAAATGATTATGTGATTTCACCTGATTTATTTGAAAGCGATTTAAAATATTTTCAGGAAAACGGTTATACAACCGTAACGGTAAATGATTTAATTGACTATGTTTATTCCGATAAAGCCTTACCTGACAAATGTGTGATGCTGACATTTGATGACGGATACTACAATAACTATAAATATGTTTTTCCGTTGTTAAAAAAATACAACGCAAAAGCTGTAATTTCACCCGTTGCAAAGTTCAGTGAGGACTTTACGGCAACAGGTGAAGAAAATGCAAACTACGGTCATCTTTTGAAAAAGAATATTAAAGAAATGTATGATTCCGGGCTTGTGGAATTTCAGAATCATTCATACAATATGCACACTTTGACGCCAAGAAAGGGAATTGGTAAAAAATATAAGGAAAGTGATGATGAATATAAAACTGCAATTACAAATGATATAAATAAGGCTCAAGAATATATAAAATCTATTACGGGCAACGCACCTACCGCATTTATTTATCCGTTTGGTGAAGAAAGCGGCTCAAGTCTTGAAATTCTTAAAGAGGCAGGCTTTTTGTCTACTTTAAATTGTACCGAAAAACTTAATTATGTAACTAAAAATCCCGAAAGCCTTTATGAACTCGGAAGATTTCGCCGAGATAATGCGGAATCAACCGCACAACTTATGGAAAAAATAAGCAAAAAATAAGCAAAAAATAAATTGCGGAATAATATATTGTATGGTGCGTGAGCATTATTTTTATAAAAGGAGAATTATTATGCCAAAGGTATATTTAAGTCCGTCACTTCAGGAGTATAATCCTTATGTTGACGGCGGAAATGAAGAATATTATATGAATCTTGTTGCCGACGCTATTGAGCCGTATTTGCTTGCAAGCGGAATAGAATTTGACAGAAACAGTCCCGAAATGACTTTGTCACAGGCGATAAAGGACTCTAATAATTCGGCAAATGATTTACATCTTGCAGTACACAGTAATGCTGCACCGGAGGGCTCGGCAGGCAGATATACCGGTGCTGACATATATTATTATCCGTCAAGCCTTAACGGAAAAAGGTTCGCTGAAATCTTACAACGAAATTATGAAAATATCTATCCGTATCCTGACGATGTAGATATTATTCCGACCACAAGCCTTGCGGAAGTCCGCAGAACCAAAGCACCGTCGGCATTGATAGAAGTAGCGTACCACGATAATCCCGAAGAGGCACAGTGGATAAGAGAAAATGTCGGAGCAATCGGAAGAAATCTTGCACAGTCGATTGCGGAGTATTTTGGAGTACCGTTTGCAGAGGCTTGAAATAGACGGCTATATAGTGTATAATTTAACAAAAAGCTAACGGAAGTGTAAGTATGAACGCTTTGAGCAACGAAACTAAACTTAAAATTGAAAAAACAATAAAAAATTTGAAAGCAAACAAGATGGATGCTTATTATTGTGATAACAAAGAAGACGCCTGCAATCTTGTAAAAACTCTGATTAAAAAGGGCGATGTAATATCAAGCGGCGGTTCTGTTACTCTTAAAGAAACAGGAGTGTATGATATTATTACTTCTTCCGATTATAAGTATCTTGACAGAGCGGCAGAGGGAATTACTCCCGAAGAGGTGGAAGAGGTTTATCGTAAGACTTTTTCTTCCGATGTTTACTTTGTGAGCAGTAATGCGATTACAGAAAACGGAGAACTGTATAATGTTGACGGCAATTCTAACCGTGTTGCGGCAATTTTATACGGTCCTAAGAGTGTTATACTTGTTTGCGGTTATAATAAAATTGTAAAAAACATTGATGAGGCAATTGACAGAGTAAAGAGAATTGCCGCACCGAGCAATACAATAAGATTGAATATTGAAACTCCATGCGGCAAAACAGGTAAATGTATTACAGCAGACAAAGAGGGCCCAGAACTTTGTTCGGGCTGCAAAAGTGACAGAAGAATTTGCTGTAACTATGTAGTTTGCGCTCAACAAAGACATAAGGACAGAATTAAGGTAATAATTATAGGTGAAAAATACGGATATTGATATATTAAAATTTAATTAAATAACAATAGAATTATTCCACTAATTGTTTTTGTGAATTATTGATTTTAAAAAATATGTACTGTTTAAGGCAAGCCATACCTTTGTTTCTAAAAATATGGCTTGCCGCACAGCTATGAACCCGATTAGTGAAAGTTGTTATTCTGATTCTTGTTCTGGCTGTTCTTCTGGTTTTTATTCTGGTTGTTATTCTGATTTTTGTTCTGATTCTGGTTATTGTTCTGGTTCTGATTGTTATTCTGATTCTGGTTGAAGTTCATATTAGCACCTCCCTCCGATATGCTTATTATTATCTTTTCTAAGGAATTTATACAATGAATATTTTTTTAGATAAAATGAAAGCTCTGCTCGGTGACGAGTTTGACGATTTTTTAAAATTTTATAATTCAAGCGGAGAACATTACAGAGGTTTAAGAGTAAATACTTTGAAATGTTCTGTGGAAAAACTTGAAAAATTACTTGATTTTGATTTAAAATCCGCTCCTTTTTGCAGTGAAAGTTTTTATATTCCAAATGAAATTACTTCGCTCGGTAATAACCCTTTGCATCATGCAGGCGCTTTTTATATACAAGAGCCGTCTGCTTCTTCGGCAGTAACAATGCTTGATGTGCAGGAGGGCGACTATGTACTTGACCTTTGCGCAGCACCGGGCGGCAAGAGTACGCAAATTGCCGCTAAGCTCAATTCAAAAGGCTTTTTATGGAGCAATGAAATTGTCAAAAACAGAGCCAATATTCTGCTCTCTAATATTGAAAGAATGGGTATAAGAAATGCCACGGTTTCAAATGCGTATCCCGAGGTGCTTTGTGACAGGCTTGCCGGCTGTTTTGACAAAGTGCTTGTTGACGCTCCTTGCAGCGGTGAGGGAATGTTCAGAAAAGACTCAACTGCCGAAAGCGAGTGGAGTGACGAGCATGTAAAAAGCTGTGCGGAGAGACAGTTAAAAATTTTGAACAGTGCTAAGAATGCGCTTAAAGACGGCGGAGTTATGGTGTATTCCACCTGTACTTTTTCAGTTGAAGAAAATGAGGGCGTTATCGGCAGATTTTTAGAGGAAAATCCTGATTTTGAACTTGAAGACGCAAATGTAAATTTTGGCAGACCGACGCTTGAATATGCACGAAGAATTTTTCCGATGGACGGCGGCGAGGGACATTTTGCCGCAAGATTGAAAAAATCGGGTGAATTATATAAAAATTCTTTTACGGAAAACAGTAAAAAGAAAATTGACAGTAAAATTTTTGATTTTTACGACAGCATGTTTATAGGCAGACCGTTTGGTGAAAATATTGAAGTGATAGGCGATAAAATTATTGTTTTGCCGCAGGAATATGTACCGTATGAAAAGCTGCCCGTTTTGCGCAGCGGAATAATTTTGGGACAAATCGTTAAAAACAGAATCGAACCGCATCATTCGGCATTTATGGCGGCAAAGGCTTGTGAGTGTGTGTCAAAGGTGGATTTTGATGTAAATTCTGCGGAAATTAAAGCGTTTCTTCACGGCGAAGAAGTTGCCGTTGACAATAATATTAAAGGATACACTGCTGTCTGCGTAAATGGAATTACTGTGGGATTTGGCAAATGCTCAAACGGCAGACTAAAAAATAAATATCCGAAAGGACTTAGACTTTTATAATGAATAACTTATCTGATATAGGAAAAATTAAAGAGATACTTTCAAAACACGGCTTTACATTTTCAAAATCACTTGGTCAGAACTTTCTTATTAATCCGTCTGTATGCCCGAGAATGGCAGAGTACAGCGGTGCTGGCGAGGGCGTTGGTGTAATTGAGGTTGGCCCCGGCATAGGCGTGCTTACAAATGAGCTTTGTCAGCTTGCCGACAAGGTTGTGGCGGTAGAACTTGATAAAAGACTTCTGCCTGTTCTTGAAGAAACCCTTGGCGAATACGATAACTTAAAAGTAGTAAACGAAGATGTACTTAAACTTGATTTACACAAGCTGATTGCGGAAGAATTTGCGGGAATGAAGGTTGTTGTCTGCGCTAACTTACCTTATTACATAACATCTCCCGTTATTATGAAACTGCTTGAGGACAGACTGCCGATAGAGGCAATAACCGTAATGGTTCAGAAAGAGGCGGCACAGAGAATTTGTGCGGAAGTCGGTACAAGACAGAGCGGTGCGGTCACTGTGTCTGTAAATTATTATGCCGAGCCTGAAATGCTGTTTGGCGTAAGCGCAGGTTCTTTTATGCCTGCCCCGAAAGTCGATTCGGCAGTAATAAGACTTAATGTAAGAAAAGAGCCGCCTGTAAAGGTTGAGAGTGAAAAACTGTTATTCAATGTAATAAAAGCGGCTTTTTCACAGAGAAGAAAAACTCTTGCAAATTCGCTTAGTTCGGGACTTTCTGTTGAAAAAGGCAAGATAAATGAGCTTTTGATTAATTCGGGAGTAGAAACCAACGCAAGAGCGGAAAAGCTGACTCTTGATGACTTTGCGAATATTACAAACAATTTGCAGGAGATGATGTAATGAAAAAGCAAAAAATGAATGTTCTTTTTAAAATTGCGTTTATTTTACTTATAATATGCGTATTGCTTATATTAGCATCAATTATTATTGCCTATGCTTTTGACAGTGAAAAATGGTCGGCAATTACTTCCGCAAGCGGAGTTTTGCTTGCAACCGTAGGAATAATTCTCGGAATGTTAAGCAAACCTAAGAAAGTAAAGTTAAAAGATGAAAATAAAGAAAAACAGTTGACAAAAACCGAATAATCTGATAGAATAAAACCACTGTAAAGGGGAGTAGTTTGCAGATAATCTGTGGTACAATTCGTCAATCTCATACCTTATGGTATCGGTTGTATCTTAAAAAACGAGACTTTTATTGTATGATAATTGCGTTTGCAATATTTTACAATAAAAGTCTTTTTTGTTTGCTTACTTTCTTTTATTAAGAAAAAATATGGAGGAATTATGATGAACTGGTATCAGTTGACCAAAGAACAAGTGCTTGAAAAGCTCGGTGTTACAAAGGACGGACTGAGCTCAAAAAAAGCCGAAGAATTATTGCAAAAAAACGGCGAAAATGTTTTGCAGGAGGGAAAGCGAAAAACCGCTTTGCAAGTGTTTCTCAGTCAGTTTGCGGATTTGCTTGTAATTATTCTTATTATTGCTGCAATTATTTCAATGTTTTCGGGTAATATTGAAAGCACTATAGTAATTTTTGCGGTAATTACACTTAATGCCATTCTCGGTACAGTCCAGCATATTAATGCGGAAAAATCACTTGACAGTTTAAAGTCACTTTCATCTCCGAATGCAAAAGTAATTCGTGACGGACAGAAAATTGAAATTCCGTCAAAAGAAGTGGTTGAGGGTGATATGGTTGTGCTTGAGGCGGGTGACCTTGTAGTAGCTGACGGCAGAATTATAAATAATTATTCTTTACAGGTAAATGAAAGCTCACTTACGGGCGAATCAACTAATGTTGATAAAAACGATGATAACATTACTGCGGAAGTCCCGCTCGCAGACAGAACAAATATGGTATATTCGGGCAGTTTGGTAACCTACGGCAGAGCTATTGTAGCTGTTACAGGCACAGGTATGAATACCGAAATAGGCAAGATTGCAAGCCTTATGAATGCGGCAAAAGAAAAGAAAACTCCTTTGCAGGAGAGCCTTGATAAATTCTCAAGCAAACTTGCGATTATTATTCTTATTATTTCTGCGCTCGTATTCGGTTTAAGCCTTTTAAATCATATGGCAATTATTGATGCGCTTATGTTTGCTGTTGCCCTTGCCGTTGCCGCTATTCCTGAGGCTTTGGGTTCAATTGTTACTATTGTACAGGCAATTGGTACTCAAAAAATGGCTAAGGAAAATGCCGTTATCAAAGATTTGAAAGCGGTTGAAAGCCTCGGTTGTGTATCTGTAATTTGTTCCGACAAAACAGGTACGCTTACTCAAAATAAAATGACTGTTCAAAAAATATATATCAACGGTGAAAGTATTTTTGAAGAAGAACTTGACCTTAATAATCAAAGCCACCGCTATTTACTTTACGATATGGTGCTTAATAACGATTCAAGCATTGTTGACGGAAAGGGAATAGGCGACCCTACAGAGTATGCGTTGCTTGAAACTCTAAGAAAACTCGGATACAACGAAGATGATTTGCGTTCGGGACTTAAAAGACTTGAGGAAGTGCCGTTTGATTCCGACCGTAAGATGATGAGCACAAAGTATAAACTTCACGGTGTGAATCATATATTGACTAAAGGTGCTATTGACGCTATTCTTGACAGATGTGACAGTATTGCGGCAAAGGACGGTGTTCGTCCGATTACTCAAGCCGACAAGGCAGATATACTCAAGCAGAATACAGAGTATTCCGAAAACGGCTTGCGTGTGCTTACTTTTGCTTACAAGGAGTCTGATGAAGAACTCAATGTAAATACGGAGTACGGATATACTTTCTTAGGACTTGTTTCTATGATTGACCCGCCTCGTGAGGAGTCAAAAGCAGCGGTTGCAGATGCTGTCAGAGCAGGTATTAAGCCTGTTATGATAACAGGTGACCATAAGATTACCGCCACTGCCATTGCAAGACAGATTGGTATTTTCAGAGAGGGAGATATTGCCGTAACAGGTATGGAGCTTGACGCAATGAGCGACAGTGAACTTGACCAAAAGATTGAAAAAATATCTGTCTATGCTCGTGTTTCACCCGAAAATAAAATCAGAATTGTTGAGGCTTGGCAGAGAAAGGGCAACATCGTTTCTATGACAGGTGACGGCGTAAATGACGCACCTGCACTCAAAAAAGCCGACATCGGTGTTGCAATGGGCATTACAGGTACAGAGGTATCTAAGGATGCAGCGTCTATGGTACTTCAGGATGATAACTTTGCAACAATTATTAAAGCTGTTGCAAACGGAAGAAATGTTTACAGGAATATTAAAAATGCAATTCTGTTCCTGCTTTCGGGCAATATGGCAGCTATATTTGCGGTAGTTTACGCATCACTTCTTGCTTTGCCTGTGCCTTTTGAGGCAGTTCATCTTCTCTTTATAAATCTTTTAACAGACTCGCTTCCGGCTATTGCTATCGGTATGGAGAAGCCCGAAAAAGATTTACTCTCGCAAAAACCGAGAGATCCTAAACAGGGCATTTTGACTAAAGAATTTTCCGCACTAATGCTTTTGCAGGGTGCACTGATTGCCGTTGTTGTAATGACTGCTTTCTATATAGGTTTGCAGGTTAATGCCGCAACTGCAAGTACAATGGCTTTTGCAACACTTACCCTTGCTCGTTTGTTCCACGGCTTTAACTGTCGCAGTAAGCATTCGATTTTTAAAATCGGTCTTGCCTCAAATGTATATAGCCTGCTTGCTTTTGCGGCAGGTGTAGGACTTCTTGCTTTTGTAATTTTTGTACCGTTTATGCATCCGCTGTTTAAGATTGCGGAACTTACAGGCGCACAAATCGGATTTATCGGCTTGCTTGCTTTTATTCCAACAGTTATTATTCAGCTTGTAAAGGTAATTGTTGAAAACTTTAAAAAGAGCAAATAAAAGCAAAGTCAGCCAAAGTCGAGCGAATAATTATCTCTTTAAATAAAATAAATATTTTAAACCGCAGTTTTGTTGTTAAATTATTCAAAAATAATTCTTGACATCTTACTGCGGTTTATTTATAATTAAGATAAATAAATATGTGAGGTGGCTTAATTATGAATATTTGGCACGATATATCTCCAAAGAGAATTACAGCAGATAAATTTTACGCCGTTATTGAAATTTCTAAGGGCGGTAAAAATAAATACGAGCTTGACAAGGAAACAGGTATGCTAAAGCTCGACAGAGTTCTTTTTACATCAACCCACTATCCGGCTAACTACGGCTTTATTCCGAGAACCTATGCAGATGACGGCGACCCGCTTGATGTACTCGTTCTTTGCTCCGAAACAATTCAGCCTATGACACTTGTTGAGTGCAAGCCAATCGGTGTGCTTAATATGATTGATAATGACAGCTGTGACGAAAAAATCATTGCTGTGCCTGTTAATGACCCTAACTATTGCGGTTACAATGACATTGCTGACCTTCCTCGTCACTATTTTGACGAAATTCAGCACTTTTTCCAGGTATATAAGAGCCTTGAGAGCGGTAAGGTTACATCTGTAACCGAAACCAACGGTGTTGAGATGGCTAAGGATATTATTAAAAAGTCAATCGACAGCTACATTAAAGATTTCCAGATGGCATAATTTGAGGTAAATATGACTGAAAAAGAAAAAATGATTGCCGGCAAGGTATATAATTCTCAAGACAGAGAGCTTGTTGCTGCTTTGAATAAATCTAAGTCGCTTTGCCGTCAATACAATAATCTTGATTTTTCAAATGTTGCCGCTCGTAAGGCTATTATTGATGAACTTTTACAAGAAGAGCATAACGATGGATATTGTGTTTTTACTCCTCCGTTTTGGTGTGACTACGGATTTAATGTAAAAGTGGGCAAGAATTTCTATTCAAACCATAACCTTGTTATACTTGATTGTGCAGAGGTTACTTTTGGCGACAATGTTTTTGTCGGCCCTAACTGCGGATTTTATACTGCAATTCATCCTATTGATGCTCATCAGAGAAATACAGGAATTGAACTTGCAAAACCGATAAAAGTCGGCAGTGATGTTTGGTTTGGCGGCGGCGTAACCGTACTTCCCGGTGTTACTATCGGAGATAATGTTGTAATCGGTGCAGGCTCGGTTGTTGTAAAAGACATTCCGTCAGGTGTTGTAGCGGTCGGCAATCCTTGCAAACCTATCAGAAAAATTACCGAGGCTGACAAGCTTGATTTAGACGATCCGAATATCTAAAAATATTAATGCATAACAAAAGGCTTTCTTGAGTTTTTAAGAAAGCCTTGATATTTTTTTATAAAAATATTAAAATAATTATAGTTTGAAGTCATCTAAGGTGTACTCGTGAAGAGTCGGCGCTGACTGCGGAACACGCATAAGCGGGTCATATTTAAAGCTCTTGCACTTGTCATCAATAATAGTTTTGTTTTTACTGCAATGGCAGGTATTGTTTTCAAAAACAGAGTTTAAACAGTATGTGCAACTCGGCTTAATGTTTTTGCCAAAAAGTTTTTTCTTCAACATAATATCACCTCATTTGTTAATTATTATATCATTAATAAATGTCGTTTTCAAGCAAAACTACACATAAGGAGAAGTATAATGAAATTTAATTCAAAAACTATGACTATCCATAATGCGGACAGTGTGCCGTATTTAACATATAATTCTTTATCGGAAATTGATTTTATAAATCATGCTTTTTCCACAAAACTCGGCGGTGCGTCGACGGGCGAGTTTACCTCAATGAATTTTGCGTTCAATAGGGGAGATAATCCCGACCATGTTACCGAGAATTATAAACGCTTTTGCAAAAGCGCAGGTTTTGACTACAACACTCTTACCGCCTCGGCGCAGGATCACAATACCTTTGTGCGTGCCGTAACAACCGAAAATGTAGGAACAGGCATTTACAAGCCGAGAGATATTGCGAGTGTAGACGCACTTATTACAAATCAAAAGGGTGTAACCCTCGTCACTTATTATGCCGACTGTACACCGCTGTTTTTTGTGGATACAAATAAAAAAGCTATCGGTCTTGCTCATGCAGGCTGGAGAGGTACTGTCGGCAGAATAGGCGAAAAGGTTGTGCAAAAAATGACCGAGCTTTACGGAACAAACCCGTCTGATTTAAAATGTGCGATTGGCCCTGCTATTTCCGTGTGCTGTTATGAGGTTGACAAACCTTGTGCCGACCATTTTCTTGCACTTAAAAATGTAAATCCGTCAGATTTTGTTCATCCTAAAGAAAACGGCAAGTATATGGTTGACTTGCTTGAAACCAACAGACAAATTCTTACGGCAGCAGGTGTAAAGCCGGAGAATATCACGGTTTCTGATGTATGTACAAACTGTAACAGCGACCTTTTGTGGAGTCACAGAGCCACCAAGGGACACAGAGGCACAATGTGTGCGTTTATGTGTATAAAATAATTCTTAAATCGAAATATGCTTATTCTTTGCAAACCATACTTCTTTTACAGAAAATTCTTTGCCGTTAAGATAATTAAGAATACCTGCGTCGGTGTCAAATGAAAATTTAAGTTTATAGCTGTAAAGTGCCTGATACTTAATGTTATCAGGTGCTTTTCTGTTTTTTCCGTATTTAGTATCGCCCACAAGCGGATGACCGATATATGCCATATGCGCTCTTATCTGATGCGTTCTGCCTGTCAGAAGTTCAACTTCCGCAAGACTGTATTTGCCGTTGAAATCAAGAATTTCATATTTTGTTATAATTTCTTTTGAGCCGTCAACCTGTTTACTGAAAACTTTAACTTTATTTTGCGCTTCGTTTTTAATAAGATAATCGTGAAGAATATCGCAATCTTTTTTAGGTTTGCCGTGCAGCAGGCAAAGATAGTATTTTTCAAGTTCTCTTGTTTTGATTTTGGCATTGAGAACCCGCAAACTTTCGGCATTTTTTGCCGCAATTACTATACCGCCCGTGTTTCTGTCAATTCTGTTTGCAAGAGCGGGAGCGAATGCTTTTTCTTCTTTTGGGTTGTATTCGCCCTTATTATAAAGGTAGTGCTGAACTCTTGCCACAAGCGAATCAAAATGGTAACTCTTGTCCTGATGTACGATAATACCGGGCTTTTTGTCAATTAGAATTATGTTCTCATCCTCATATACTATATCAAGTTTGTCGGGCGCTTTTAAAAATTCGTAGTTTTCCTGCTCGCTTTCCTCAAAAAATTCATCTTTTATGTACAGAGTAAGCACATCGCCCTCTTTGAGCATATCTTTTATATCGCACTTTTTGCCGTTTAGTTTAATGTACTTTGTACGGATATATTTATACATAAGCGACTTTGGCATAGTTTTGAATCTTTTTGAAAGGAACTTGTCAAGTCTTTGGTTTGCTTCGTTTTTCTTTATATCAATAGTTCTCATTGTTTTCTCCTTAACCTTAATCAATTTAATTTTATATTATTATAAAATTTTTTTCAACCGATTTTTCACACTTTTTAAAAAGCTGTGTAAACTGATACAGGGTGATAAAGTGAATTGCTACTCACACAGGCTAAGGTCGGCTGTATTTTTCGGGCTTGGACTTCTGACTGCAAGTTTACTGCCTTCCGAATGTGTGCTTGTGGTTGCAGCTGCAGCACTTATTGTGGTCAGTCTGACTTGCATACGAAGATAATATGAGAGGAGATTTGCAATGAAAGTTGTACTTATTGAACGACCAAAATTCTTATCGGCAATTTTACGGAAGATTTACGGAATTAAAAAGGTAATAAATCCGCAATAAAACTTTCTTATATGTAAAATAAAATGAAATTTTATTGGTAATCATTAATAACATAATTAAACAAAAGATGTGCATATCGACAAAAAGATATGCACATCTTAATTTAATATTGAGTTCTTTTGGAAAAATATTATAATAGGACTGAAATTTTATTATGGAGGTTTAGAATTAACACATGAAACTAATCAAGAAAAGCGTAAGCATCCTTCTTTCTTCAATGATGCTTGTGGGTTGTACAGTTACTGCGCTTACAGCTAATGCCTCAACAGGCGGTCAGCTTTGCAGTAAGTATGCCACAAACCCTAATGGCAAGGTAGGTATTCAGAAGATTATCACTATTGACGGTAATGTTACTGTAGACGACGTAACATTACTCCAGCTTTACGTTGCCGGTGACAAGTCACTTGACGCTAACGCTTAACTCAAAGCTGATGTAAACAGAGATGGCGTTACTGACATTCTCGATTGTACAGAAATTCAGCTTTATGTTGCGGGTAATATTCCAAACCTCGGTTGATACCTGATATAATTTAACAGCTTTTACAGCATCGGATTGATTAATTTCAGTCCGATGCTTTTTATTGTAATATTTTCATTACCTTTCTAATATATTTTGAGTATAAATATAAAAGGAGAGATAAAATATGGAGTTTAATCAGGATAACCGATCGTTTTGCACAACTGTTGCGGTGCTTGACACGGTTGCCGAACAGCTTGCTGATGTCGATTTAACTTTACCCGATTATTGTCCGGATATCGAAAAAATTTTGAAATGTACTCTTATCCCTAAAATTCAGACAAGAACCTTATCGGGCGGACAACTGCAAATTGACGGTAACTGTGTTGTTAATGTGCTGTATGTTGACAGTATCAAAAAAAGTATTCGTTGCTGTGAGCAGTCGGTTAATTTTTCTCAAAGCTTTTCTGTTAAAGAAGCGCCTGATAATCCTGTTATATTAACAAGAACAAAGCCCGAGTACATAAACTGTAGGGCATTAAGCCCTCGCAGACTTGTAATGCACGGTGCATTTTCGTTATATGCAAAGGTGCTTTCCTCGGCAAAAACAAGTATCTACTCACCGCCTGTCGAAAATTGTCTTGAAGCACAGCTGATGAATATAAAATGTGCAAGCCTGACTTCTCTTTGCCAGGAACAGTTCAGCGTGGTAGAAGAAGTTTCTGTGGGAGATAAGCCTGTAATTGAATCAATCTTGAGTACCGATATAAGTGTGAATATTACTGATACCAAAGCTGTTACAGGTAAACTTATGGCGAACGGCGAAATCAACTTAAAACTATTATATATAACTGATGTTGAGAGCGGCGAAACAGGAAAACTTGATTACTTATTGCCCTTTAATCAAATTATAGATTGCGAGGGTATCGACGAAAATACAATTAACTGTGTTTCCTGCGATATTATGTCTTATGACATCAGACTTAAGAATGATGTTATGTCAGATAAACCTCTTTTACTGCTTGATTTAAAACTTTGTCTTACAGAAGAAGGCTATGTAATAGCTGACGAAAATGTAGTTACAGACGCATATTCTGTTAAATGTGCAACTCAACCCGCTTTTACACAATTGAATATAGTAAGTGATCTTGCAAAACTTAATGATTCTCATATTGAAAAATCTTCGGTTGCTGTCGATAACGGAAAAATCAGCAAAGTAATAAACATATCATCAAACCAAATTACTGCTGATTATTCTTGCGACGATAAGGGTATAACTGTTTCGGGTAAGGTAAATATTTGTATTCTTGCCGAAAACGAAGATAAAATACCTGTGTTTATTGAACGCAATATAGACTATTCTCATCTTATGACATCAAGCGGTGAGTATAACTGTGCATTGTATGTTGAACCTCGTGTAGCAAGTATAAGCTATCGACTTGCCGATGACAGCACAGTTGAAATCAGGTGTGAAATTAAATTTGCCGTTTCGGCTGCCGCAAAAGAAAATATAAGGGCGGTTTCCGATGTAGAGATATTTGAAGATAAACCAGTAAAGCCCGAGGAGTGTGCTCTGACTTTGTACTTTGCGCAAGCGGGGGAGAGTCTGTGGAGTATTGCCAAATCGCATAATACGGCACTTGATAAACTGATTGAAGAAAATTCGGCAGCGGCACAAAATGAGGATATTCCTCGAATGCTGCTTATTCCGAGAGTTTAGGAGGTACAAAAATGGAAGAAAGAAATGTGTATCGTGACATTTCACGCCGAACAGACGGAGATGTGTATATCGGTGTTGTAGGCCCTGTGCGAACAGGTAAGTCAACTTTTATAAAAAAATTTATGGACTCTCTGGTATTGCCGAATATAACGGATGAGGCGGTATATCGCAGAACTCTCGATGAACTTCCGCAGTCGGCATCGGGAAGAACCATAATGACAACCGAACCTAAATTCATACCGGAAGAATCAGTTGAAGTTGATCTGGGAAACAACACTTCTTTCAGGGTAAGAATGATTGATTGTGTAGGTTATATAGTTGACAGCGCCATAGGATACAGCGAGGACGAACAGCCGAGAATGGTTAAAACGCCTTGGTTCGATAAGGAGATTCCTTTTGATGACGCTGCCGAAATCGGCACAAAAAAGGTTATTACAGATCATTCGACAATCGGCTTGGTAATAACAACTGACGGTACAATCAGTGATATTGACAGGGAAGATTATATTGAGAGCGAACAGAGGGTAATTAACGAGCTGAAAGAAATTAATAAGCCGTTCATAGTTTTGCTCAACTCAACCGAACCTGAAAGCGAAAGAGCAAAGAACCTTGCGGCGCAGATGGCGGCAAATTACGGCGTACCTGTAATTCCCGTAAGCTGTATGGAACTTGACGAATTTGAAATTAAGCGTATTCTTGCCCAGCTTTTGTTTGAGTTTCACATAAAAGAAATCAAAGTAGATATTCCTAAATGGCTCGTAATGCTTGATAAAGATCACTGGCTTAAAACCAATATCTTTGACGCAATCAAAAAGAGTGCGGGAAAAATCGAAAAAATCCGTCAGGTTCAGGATATAATGCAGGAGCTTGACAACTGCGAATATATTAATTCTACCGAAATAAAAAGTCTTGATTTGGGCAGAGGCTTTGCGACTATCGGAATTAATATTGACAGTAAATTGTTTTATAAGGTACTTTCCGAAGAATCAGGTATTGACATTACCGATGAATGTGCGCTGTTCAGTTGTGTAAAAGAACTTTCCAAAAAGCAGAAAGACTTTGATAAACTTGCGCAGGCTTATGAACAGGTGCAGGAAAACGGTTACGGAATTGTTATGCCGACTATTGAAGAGTTATCGCTTGAAGAGCCTGAAATTATTAAACAGAGCGGAAAGTACGGCATAAGGCTCAAAGCAAGCGCACCGAGTATTCATATGATGAAGATTTATACAAAGACAGAGGTAACTCCGATTGTAGGCTCGGAACAGCAGTCCGAGGAGCTTGTATCTTATCTTTTGAAAGAATTTGAGGAAAATCCGGAAAAAATTTGGGAAAGCAATATCTTCGGCAAATCCGTGCATGAACTTGTCAACGAGGGACTGCACAATAAATTGTACAGAATGCCGTCCGACGCAAGAGCAAAAATAGGTGAAACCATTGAAAAAATTATAAATGACGGTTGCAACGGTCTTATATGTATAATTCTGTAATTGAAATATAATGCTTTAAAATTAAACAAATTATATTTTAAAATATTTAATATGATTAGATAAACCGCCAAAAATTATTCCCCCCCGTATTTATTATTGAAAATTTTACAGGAATAAAGTATAATAATCCTGTATGAAAATAATAAATATGGGGGTTATTTTATGAATCTTTCCGATGTAGCTTTAGCAGCTCAGACAGCCCAGAAAGAAAGTCTTACGCTTGCTGAAAAAGGCATAACATCCGCAAAGGTTGTTCTCACAGGCTTTGTTGTTGTATTTGCCATGCTTATTCTGTTGATTTTTATTATTAAAATCTACAGTGCTATTGTTCAGAAGGCTCAAAGTGCCGGCAACAACAGCAAAAAAGGCAAGAAAAATAAAGATGAAAAACCTGCTGAAAAGCCGGCTGCGGCACCTGCTCCTGTTGTTACCGCAAGCGCAGCAACAGACGGAATTTCAGACGAAGTTGTAGCTGTTATTTCAGCTGCCGTGGCAACAATGTACGGTTCATCTGAAAAAGCACGAATCAAGAGTATTAAAAAGTCATCTGACGGTGGTCGTTCAGCTTGGGCAAAAGCCGGTGTACTTGATAATACCCGCCCATTTTAAGGCATATTTTAAGGGAAAGGATGTTATCTAATGGAAATTTTACAAGGCTTTGTTGATGCCGTTGTAGGTATCTTTAACAGCTCAGGCCTTACAACTCTTAACTGGCAGAACTATGTTATGATTGGTATTTCAATCGTTTTGCTTTATCTTGCTATCAAAAAGCAATATGAGCCGCTCTTGCTTCTTCCTATCGCTTTTGGTATGCTTCTTGTAAACCTTTATCCGAGCATTATGAGTGCTCCTTCGACCGAAATGATACCTCTTGCAGATTATGTGAAAGATCATACAGGAGCAATTCAATATCCGATTACCGAATTAAACGGTGCCGAATATGTAAACTATCCGACATACGGCGGTTTGCTTTGGTATCTCTATCAGGGGGTTAAGCTCGGCATTTACCCACCGCTTATTTTTCTCGGCATCGGTTGTATGACAGACTTCGGTCCGCTCATTTCAAATCCAAAGAGCCTTATCCTCGGTGCTGCGGCACAGATTGGTATTTTTGTAACATTTACAGGTGCTATTTTCCTCGGCTTTACAGCAGCAGAGGCAGGTGCTATCGGTATTATCGGCGGTGCTGACGGTCCTACGGCTATTTTCGTAACCACAAAACTTGCTCCGCATCTTTTAGGTTCAATCGCTATTGCAGCATATTCATATATGGCGCTCGTTCCTATTATTCAGCCGCCTATTATGAAAGCTCTTACAACAAAGAAAGAGCGTGCTGTAGTTATGGAACAGCTTCGTCCTGTATCTAAACTTGAGAAGATTATGTTCCCTGTAATTGTTGTAATTATCATTGCTATCTTCCTTCCTGACGCTGCTCCGCTTGTCGGTATGCTTATGCTTGGTAACCTCTTTAAGGAATCAGGCGTTGTTGAAAGAATTAACAAGACAGCTCAGAATGAACTTATGAACATTATTACAATCTTCCTTGGTACTACTGTCGGTGCAACTGCATCGGGACAGACATTCCTTACATTCGATACAATCAAGATTATTGTTCTTGGTCTTATTGCATTCTGTATGGGTACTGCATTCGGTGTACTCTTCGGTAAGATTATGTATGTTGCAACAGGTGGCAAGGTAAACCCACTTATCGGTTCAGCAGGTGTATCTGCCGTTCCAATGGCTGCTCGTGTATCACAGAAGGTTGGTCAGCAGGAGAATCCTGGTAACTTCCTCCTTATGCACGCTATGGGTCCTAATGTTGCCGGTGTTATCGGTTCAGCAGTTGCAGCAGGTGTATTGCTCAATGTTGTTGGCTAAAAACAAATATATATAATTTCAATAAAGGAAGTCGTTATGACTTCCTTTAATTTTATTGTTAATAATTCATTATTAGAATTAATTAGTGCATTTAATGAATTATAATATATAGTATTGTATTTTTTATTGTATTTTTATGCTGATTTTGGGAGGTCGAGCAATGCCAACTAATATAACAATTCAGAGAATTTTAGTCATTGTCTTACAGAGAATAAAATTTATTATTCTTTTGACACTTGTATGTATGCTTTCGTTTTTTCTTTATTCTAAGTTTTTTATAACTCCTATGTACAGTACATCTGCTATGCTTTATGTGCAGAACTATAATGCTAAAAGCCAGAGCAATCAGGAAAACGGAAAAATCTTTAGCTCCGATATTTTAGGTTCTGCTTCTCTTGCCGAGGCATACATAGTTTTTCTTAATAATTCGGACAGCATTACTTCGCTTTTTAACGACTGCGATGTTTCAATAACAAACGATTCTTTCTTTATTACGGTTACGGTTTCGGGTTCAGACCCGCAAACTTGTGCGAATGTAGCAAATCAGATTTGCGAGACTGCAGGCGATGTTTTTGCCGATCGCTTTGCATACGGACAGATTGGTATTGTAAGATCTGCGCAAGTTCCCGATGCACCGTATGAACCAAACAATCTTAAAAACGCATTGATTGGTTTGGTAATCGGTCTTGTTGCATCTGTGCTTATTTCAATTTTACTTGAACTTATTGACCTTACTGTTAAGCCTGATGACGATTTACAGGAAATGTACGATATTCCTATATTTGCAGAAATACCTGATTTTGGTAATTAAGGGGGGGATAGCGTATGAAGTTAAGATTACCTTTTAAAAAGGATTTAAGTAAAAAAAGCAAGTCACATGTAACTGTCAACAATAAAAATAAATTTGCAATTGTTGAGTCTTACAAAATTGCAAGAACCAATATTATGTTTTCTCTTTCTGCAGCTGAAAAGAAAGCCTTTGCGGTAACAAGTTATTCAAAAGGTGAGGGTAAAAGTACAGTTGCGTCTAACCTTGCAATTTCTTTTTCAAAAATGGAAAGTAAAGTATTGCTTGTTGACTGTGACCTTCGCCGACCTAATGTTCATAATATTTTTAAAATTGATAATACCAAAGGTCTTGCGGATGTAATCGGTAAGATGATTAATTTTGATCAGGCGGTTCAGAAAAATGTTCTTCCCGGACTTGATATTCTCGTTTCGGGTACTATTCCGCCAAACCCGTCGGAACTTATGTGTTCCTCAACATTTATTTCTTTGATTGAGCAGTTAAAGGAAGAGTATGATTATATCATATTCGATACTCCGCCTATCGGAGTGGTTGCCGATGCACTTCTTCTAAAAGAATTAATTGCAGGCTTTATTGTTGTAGTAAGAGAAAGAGCCACAACTCACGGTGATTTACGAAATCTTACGGAAAGCATTAAACTTGCCGATTCAAGAGTCCTCGGTATAGTCAAGGTTGGCTGTTCGCAGAACGAGAGAAGAAAAGGCAAGTATTACTCCAAATACTATTACAGTTATTATTAATTATTTTACAGCTTACGAAAACATATCAATTGTTTTTCGTAGGCTGCTGTTTTATGGCATAAAATTTAGATTTTTAAAATAAAATGCAAGATTTTTAAAAAACACTTGCATTTTTCTTCCTTTTGGATTACAATATAACAGTAATATTTTGTATTTTTTGCAATTTGAATTTAAGGAGAAAGCAAAATGAATTATGTGAATTGTAACAAAGAAGACCTCGAAAAAGAATATGCGGCACTTGTTGCTGAATATGAAGAGCTAAAAGGTAAGGGTTTAAAACTTAATATGGCAAGAGGTAAGCCGGGTGAAGATCAGCTTAACCTTTCAAGACCGTTGCTTGATGTAATCAACAGCAGCACTGACTGTATTACAGCACACGGTGCAGATTGCCGTAACTACGGTGAGCTTGCAGGCATTGACGAGTGCAAAAACTTTTTTGCGGAGATTTTTGATGTAGATCCGTCAGATGTAATGGTTGGCGGTAACTCAAGCCTTAATATGATGTTTGATACAATTGCAGGTTTTATGACAAAGCCTGTTGTTGAGGGCTGCAAGCCTTGGTATGAGGTAAAGAACAGAAAATTCCTTTGCCCGGCACCGGGTTATGACCGTCACTTTGCTATTACCGAATATTTTGATTTTGATCTGATTCCTGTTCCGATGACAGAGAATGGCCCTGATATGGATGTTGTTGAAAAACTTGTTGAGAATGACGATTCAATCAAGGGTATTTGGTGTGTTCCTAAGTATTCAAATCCACTCGGCGTTACTTTCAGCGATGAAACAGTTAAGCGTTTTGCCGCTTTAAAGCCTGCCGCAAAGGATTTCAGAATTATGTGGGATAACGCATACTGCGTACACGATGTAACAGATACTCCCGATGAACTTTTGAGTCTTATGGCTGAATGCAGAAAAACAGGTAATGTTGATCTTCCTATCATGTTTACATCAACATCAAAGATTACTTTCCCGGGTTCAGGTGTAGCTGCAATGGCTGCTTCCGATAACAATATGAAAGTAATTAAGAACAGATACCAGTATCAGGTTATCAGTTATGATAAGATGAATATGCTCCGTCACGCTCGTTTCTTTGGTGACCTTAACGGTGTTAAAGAGCATATGAAACTGCATAAAGCTGTTCTTAAGCCAAAATTTGAAATTGTTTTGAATGCTCTTGAGTCACAGCTTAAGGAAACAGGTACAGCTGATTGGACAAATCCAAACGGCGGTTATTTTGTAAGTGTAGATGTACTTGAGGGTACAGCAAAAGAGGTTGTTCGTCTTTGTAAAGAAGCAGGCGTTGTACTTACAGGTGCAGGTGCTACTTATCCTTACGGCAAGGACCCTAAGGACAGCAACATCAGAATTGCCCCTTCGTTCCCGCCAAACGATGAACTTAAGGAAGCAATGGATGTATTCTGCATTTGCGCTAAGCTTGCAGCTTGTGCAAAAATTCTTAATAAATAAGCAATATATTAAACATTGATTTGCTTATTTATCTAAATGCAATGTAAAATTTCCAACTAAAAAGAATTTTTTTATCAAAAATTCCCTTATCCGTTGACTTTTTATCAAAAAAATTATATAATAACTCTGTTATGTCTGTATGTGTGTCTTTCGTAACAGAGTTATTTTTATGAAAGCAACTACAGTCAATTAAAAAATGGAGGTTCCTAAGGCATGAAAAGAATACCAAAGCCTGTATTCTTCATTGTAGCCTTGCTGGTGCTTGCTTTTACATTTACAGCAGTTTTCGGAGTATCCTACTATACAGGTGACAACAAAAACACTGTCGTTAAAGGCATTAGCGATATACGATGGGGAATAGACATCAGGGGCGGTGTTGAAGCAACATTTAAGCCTGCCGGCGATGTTGACGCTACTGATGAGCAGTTAGAATCTGCTAAAGCAATCATTGAGCTTCGTATGGTATCTGACGGTATTACCGACTATGAACTTTACGCTGACTCTTCAAACGACAGAATTATTGTTCGTTTCCCGTGGAAATCTGACGAAAAAGATTTCGACCCTGCAACTGCTATTGAAGAAATATCATCAACAGCAGAGCTTACTTTCAGACCGGGTAAAAGCTATGAAACTACCGAAGTAGGTTCGGACGGCAACCCTGTTTACAAAACTCCTAAAGACGATACAACTGAAGTTCTTATGAACGGCTCTTACATAAAGTCGGCGCAGGCAGTTGTAAATCAGGAGGATAACTCATACGCTGTAAGCATTGAGTTTAACGATGAAGGTAAACAGCTTTTTGGCGATATTACTACAAAATATCTTAACCAGACTATCTCAATCTGGATGGACGATGTTATGATTTCTTTTCCTACTGTAAATGCGGCAATCACAGACGGTAAAGCACAGATTACAGGTAACTTTGACGCTGAATCTGCAACAGCTCTTGCAAACAAGATTAACGCAGGTGCTCTTCCGTTCAAGCTCGAAACAGTAAGCTCAAGCAACATCAGCCCGACACTTGGCGAAAACTCACTTACAGCTATGGCTTATGCCGGTGTTATTGCATTCATCGTAATTGCAATTATTATGATTGCTATGTACAGACTTACAGGTGTTATCGCAGTTATTTCTCTTGCAGGTCAGATGGGTCTTGCAATTGCGGCTGTATCAGGTTACTTTACAACTATTCCGTCATTCACAATGACACTTCCGGGTATTGCAGGTCTTATTCTTTCAATCGGTATGGGCGTTGACTGTAATGTAATTACAGCAGAGCGTATTAAGGAAGAATTAAAGCAGGGCAGAACTCTTGACGGTGCTCTCGAGCGTGGTACAAAGAATTCACTTTCTGCTATTATCGACGGTAATATGACAGTTATTATTGTATCTGTTATTCTTATGCTTGTATTCGGTCCTTCAAATATTCTCTCAATCATCTTTGGTGAATCAACAACCGGTACAATTTACTCATTCGGTTACACACTCCTTGTTGGTGTAATTGCTAACTTTATTATGGGCGTATTCCTTACCCGTGTAATGCTCAGAAGCATTTCAGGCTTTAAGGTATTCCGCAAAAAAGGCTTGTATGGAGGTGTTAAGAATGGCTAATGAAACCACACAGGCTAAGGTTAATGGTCAGCTTTCTGTTGAAGAAGTAAGCGAAAAATTCAACGGCGGCAGAAAGATTATTGACTTTGCAGGTCACAGCAAAATTTTCTTTGGCATTTCCATTGCAATTATCGTAATCGGTATTATTTGCAACATTATTTTCGGCGCTACACTTGATATTCAGTTTTCAGGCGGTGCGTCTGTAAAGTACAGCTATTCAACAGATATTTCCGAATCCGAACTTACTGATTTTATTCAGTCACATACAGAGGCAAGAATTTCAACTTCATATTCAACTGATATGGTTGGTAATTCTGGTCACAATGTAGCCGTTCAGTTCTCAGGCAACAAGGCTATTGACACAAACATTCAGTCAACACTTCTTGATGACCTCAACAAGCAGTACCCTGATGCTAAGTTCGAGATTCTCGAATCAGGTTCTATTGACGCATCAATGGGCTTTAACTTCCTTTTGAAGTGTCTTACAGCTGTTGCTATTGCAAGCATACTTATGGTTATTTATGTAACACTCAGATTTAAGAAAATCGGCGGTCTTTCAGCCGGTGTTACAGCGCTTATAGCTCTTTTCCACGATGTAGCTATGATTTACTTTATGTATGTAATTTTCCGTATGCCAATCGATTCAAACTTCATTGCCGTAGTTCTTATGATTCTTGGTTACTCACTTAACGATACAATCGTTATTTATGACCGAGTTCGTGAGGAGAGAAAGGCACTTGGCAGAAAGACAGACGCAGGTATGGTATTTAACCTTAGTGCTACAAAGTCACTCAAGAGAACAATTATTACTTCTGTAACAACACTTTCAGCAATCTTAATTGTTTACATTGTTGCTATTGTTTATAATATCTCTTCTGTTCAGGCTTTCGCACTTCCAATGATTATCGGTATAATTTCAGGTTGTTATTCTTCAATTTGCATTGCAGGTCCGCTTTGGGTACTTTGGCAGAGAAAGAAAAAGAACAGCAAAAAGAAATAATGCGTTTGCTTTAAATTTTATTTAACATTTATGGGCTGCGATATGAATAATTTTCGCAGCCCTGAATTTATATGCGAAAGCATATTATTGTATATTTTATGGTAAAACTATTATGGGGTAATCTTTACTGTAATCAGGGGTGTTATATGAAAAAAATCTTTTCGTTTTTATTGGTAATCATATCAATATGTTCTTTATTACTTTACGGTTGTTCAAGCAATGAGCAAAACAGCAGACAATCCGAAAAATTAAGTATAGTAACTTCTATTTTTCCGTATTACGATTTTGCAAGAAATATTGTCGGCGATAAAGCAGATGTAAAGTTATTGCTTTCACCCGGTAACGAACCGCATCATTACGAACCGTCACCGTCCGACATTGTTGCCATAGAAGAATGTGATATATTTATCTATAACGGCGGTGAAAGTGACGAGTGGGTTGAAAATGTGCTTGACTCGCTTGAAAATAAAAATATTACTGTTTTGAAGATGACCGATTATGTGTCACTTCTTAATGAAAAAAATCCTGACCATACTGACGGTGATGAGGCAGATGAACATATATGGACTTCTGTCAGAAATGCCGAGCAGCTTGTAAAGAAAATATCAGATGTTGTTATTGAAAAGGATAATAAAAATAAATCTGAATATGAAAACAATACAAATCAGTATCTTTTAAGTCTTGACGAACTTGACAAAGAATTTACCGATGTTGTTAATAATAAAAAGCGTGACACTGTTGTATTCGGCGACAGATTTCCGTTTTTGTATTTTATGACCGATTACGGACTTAACTACGAATGTGCGTTTCCGGGCTGCAGCAGTGAAACCGAACCGAGTCTTGAAGTAGTGACAAGACTTATTGATTATGTAAGAGATAATAATATTCCTGTTGTGTTTCACCTTGAAATGTCAAACGGCAAAATTGCACAGTTGATCGGTGATGATACCGGAGCTGAAATTTTGCAGTTTTCGTCGTGCCATAATATTACAAAAGATGAATTTAATAACGGAGAAGATTATATTTCTGTTATGAAACAAAATTGCAGTGCATTAAAGGAGGCTTTATCTTAATGTCATTAATTGATTTTAATAAGGTAACTATTGGCTATGACGGCAAAAGTGTAATTTCGGATCTTACTTTTCAGATAAAGCCGAATGAATATGTTTGCATAGTTGGCGAAAACGGTTCAGGTAAGACAACACTTATGAAATGCTTACTTGGACTTATTCCGCCTTTATCGGGTAAGATTACATTCGGTGACGGATTAACTCAAAATGAAATCGGTTATCTTCCGCAAAAGACCGTTTTGCAAAAGGATTTTCCTGCATCGGTTGAAGAAGTTGTGTTATCCGGCTGTCTGAATAAAAAACATACCTTGTTTTATTCAAAAGAACAGAAAAAAACCGCTGAAAAAAATATGGAACTTACAGGAATTACCGATATTCGTAAAAACTGTTTTCGTGAGCTTTCGGGCGGACAACAGCAGAGGGCATTGCTCGCAAGAGCATTGTGTGCAACAACAAAACTTTTGATTCTTGATGAACCTGTTACGGGACTTGACCCTGTTGCAAGTGCGGATATGTACAACCTTGTAAAGAATCTGTATAAAGAGGGAATAACGGTAATTATGGTATCACACGATATTACCGCCGCAGTAAACAACGCAACAAAAATTCTTCATCTTTCAAAAGACAATTACTTTTTCGGCAGTACGCATCAGTATATTCATTCCGATGTAGGCAAGAAGTTTTTGATTACCGATTGCCCTTGCGATGATTGCAGGCATCACCATATTCATAATTTAGCGTAAAGGAGGCGGTAAGATGTTTGAAACTATTGCTGAAATGTTTTCGTACGGTTTTATTGTAAGAGCTTTTATTGTCGGTACTCTTGTTTCGCTTTGCGCCGCTTTACTTGGCGTAACTCTTGTGCTGAAACGATATTCTATGATTGGTGACGGCCTTTCCCATGTAGGCTTTGGTGCGCTCGCAATTGCCGCATCGTTAAATCTTGCACCGTTACAGGTTGCGGTTCCGGTTATAATCATTGCCGCATTTTTACTTTTAAGACTTTCGGAAAAAAGTAAAATCCGTGGAGATGCGGCTATCGCCATTATTTCAAGTACAGCGCTTGCAATCGGTGTTGTCTGTGTAAGTATTTCGGGAGTAAATACCGACCTTAATTCTTATTTGTTCGGCAGTATTCTTGCCACAACAAATGCAGACGCTATAATGTGTGCGATACTTGCATTGATTGTAATTGTGATTTTCGTGCTGTTTTACAATAAGATTTTTGCGGTTACATTCGATGAAACATTTTCAAAGGCTACAGGACTTAAAACAGGTGTTTATAATACTGTAATTGCCTTGCTCACAGCACTTACAATCGTAATCGGTATGAGAATTATGGGTACACTTTTAATTTCGGCTCTTATCATTTTCCCTGCACTTTCTTCAATGAGAGTGTGCAAAAAATTTAAAGCGGTAATTATTTGTTCGGGTGTACTTTCGCTTATTTGTTTCTTTATTGGAATGTATGCATCTTACACAATGGATACTCCGACGGGAGCAAGCGTGGTTATAGTAAATGCCGTTGTATTTGTAATCTTTTGGTTTATCGAGTTTATCAATACAAAGGTTAGAAAGAGTAGCTGACAGGAGATAATTATGTGTTTTATCTGTAAGAGAATTGAAATGATAAAAAACGGCGAAAACAGGTTTTTTGTCAAGGAATTGGAAACAGGCTATGTTGTAATTGGAGATCATCAGCATTTTAAAGGCTATACGCTGTTTTTATGCAAAGAGCATAAGTCTGAGCTGTTTGAGCTTAATGATACTTTCAAGCAGAAATACTTTGAAGAGATGACTTTGGTTGCAAAGGCAGTTCATACGGCTTTTGGAGCCGAAAAAATGAATTACGAATTGCTCGGCAACGGTGAAACTCATCTTCACTGGCACTTGTTCCCACGCAAAAGCGGAGATTTGGGCAATTACGGCAACTGCGGAAAAGGTCCTGTATGGTGGTATCCGATGGAGAAAATGTACGATGATGAAAATTGTCCTGATGATACACAGCTTGAAAATATGAAATCAAAATTGCTTAAAGAACTTGACATATTAATTTCTTAAATCACAAAATATTTTCAATTTTAACAAGCTCACTGTCCTTTATGGAGGTGAGCTGTTTTTTTATGCCCGCACTTTCGGCAAAATAATTGTCGTTGCTCTGTGTAGCGACATATGACCGCATTGCAGATAGGTTTACACTGATTTCATCAACATAATCGTGAATAAGAAGAATATCAAAAATGCTTAGATTCTTTTGCCATTTTGATTCCGCAGCTGCAAGCACATCTTTTGCACCGTCATAATTCTCACTTTTAACAAGGTTGTCGGCAGATACAATTTCTTCGTTTAGTTCGTCAATTCTATTTGTAACATAGAACATTTCAAAAATGCCTGTTGCTATTGATAAAATAAAAAAAGCCAATGATATATATATTCTTTTCATATTAAATTTCCTTTGTAATTATTTTATAATTTCCTGCTCCGTCAAGTGTCATAATAAATATATCGTCTATGGCGACATTTTCTTTGTAAAGAATTTTATCTACGGTTTCTTTGCTGTTTTTGCAAAGTCTGAGTGAATTTTGTAAAAGCTGTCCGTCGCTGATTACCACGGTTTCAAGTTTTGTGTCGGGAACTTTAATATCGAGGTTTTCAAGTGTTACCGTGCGCTTTTCGGGCTTTTGCAAAACGCTTATTTTTCCGTTGGTTTCTACGATACAATATTGTACCTCGTCGAGTGAAAAAATATCCTGTTGTCTTAGCTGAATACATAAATCTTCGGTTGACATTCTAAGCCGTTTCATTTCGTTTTGCATCAGTTTTCCGTCCTCTATTACGGTTATGGGCGAACCGCAGATAAGACCTCGGAATTTTCTGTTTTTCAGCATTATTATACTTGCTATTATTTCACAGGCAATAAGAACGAGTACGGGAATTATGCCCGAAAGCAACGGTTGTGAAGTATTTGACATAGGAATTGCCGCAATATCGGATACAATCAGAGTTACTACAAGTTCGCTCGGCTGCATATCGCTTATTTGCCTTTTGCCCATAAGCCGAATTGCAAGAATAACAAATGTATACAAAAGCAGAGTTCTTATAATTGAAATAATCATTTTATCACCGTTACTAATGTTTGCAATAAATGTAATTATATGCAAAATTCGGAATAATTGAGATAACTTTGTAAAGCCTAAATATTGGTGATAGAATGTATAATTCATTAAAAGAAAATTTATCTTCCCTTAAATCGGCTTTCGCAAATTCCGCCGATTTTACGGTGAGAGATATGATATTAAATTCAGATAATAAAACCACATCCGCAGTAATTACAATAGAGGGAATGTGCAGCAAAGAAGTAATCGCACTTTCTATAATTAATCCGATTTTTGATTTTGATTTTAAAAATGCAGACGGTACACAAATTCTTGATGAAATTCGACTTTCGGTTCTCTCTGCAAGTGAAATTGTGGAATTTGAGAGCTTTGATGAGGCAATAATGTTTTTAACTTCAGGTTTTGCTGTAATTGCCGTTGACGGATGCAGTAAAATGCTTGCAATCGGTGTGCAGGGCTTTTCTTTCAGAGGAGTTACCGAACCCGAGAGCGAAGTGGTACAGCGTGGTTCAAAGGAAGGCTTTACCGAACCTTTGAGAATTAATATGACGCTTATCAGACGAAGAATAAAAAGTCCTGACCTTGTATTTGAAACCGCAACAGTAGGTACAACTTCAAAAACTCAACTCTGTATTTGCTATCTGCAAAATTCGGTGTCTAAAATTATCCTTGATAAAATAAGAAAAAGACTGCAGTCAAGTGACCTTGAAATGGTGCTTGCATCGGGATATTTGTCAGAATATCTGGAAGATAAGGGTACAAAGTCTATATTTTCGGGAGTAGGCATTTCCGAACGCCCCGACACTGTATGCGGAAAACTTATGGAGGGAAGAGTAGCAATTTTGGTTGACGGTACTCCGACCGCAATTATTATTCCGCATATTTTTGTAGAGGAATTTCAGAGTGTGGACGATTATTCAAACCGCCCGTATTATGCAACCTTTATCAGAATACTAAAGTATATTTCATTTTTCACGGCAATATTTGTACCCGGTATTTATACTGCGTTTGCTCAATTTCATCCCGAGTATTTTCCGAAAGGCTTGCTTTTAAAAGCGTCAACGGCACTTGCGGATACTCCTTTGCCTGTTGCGCTTGAAGTGCTGATAATTATGTTTGTTTATGAAATTATGAGAGAGGCGGGATTGCGGATTCCAAAACCGCTCGGTCACGCCGTCAGCATTGTGGGTGCGCTTGTAATTGGTGAAAGTGCGGTAAATGCAGGGTTTATTGCCTCATCTACCCTTATGATAGTTGCAGTTGCGGCAATCAGCAGTTATGTTACTTCGTCGCTTTATGCACCTATTACAGTGCTTAGATTTGCTTTTGTGGCAGTCGGAGGGATTTTCGGAATGTGGGGAATTGTTCTTATGAGTTGCTTTGTGCTTGCAAATATATGTGCAAAAACTTCTGTCGGTGTTCCGTATATGTCTTCGCTTGCTCCTTTTTCTGTAAGAAGAATGAGAGATGTTTTTGTGCGTGCGGATTGGAAAAGATTATCCCGACATACAATAAGAGTTCAAAAGTTTGCTCAAACAAAGGAGAGTGACTCTGATGAAGGGTAAGATAACCCAGGTATATGCAGGGCTGTTTGCCGTTTTTGTTTTTATATTTTTGGGAGTAAAATATAATTATCTCGGCACACTTCCTTTGTGGGCGGTTGTTCTTGAAATTTTGCTTATGGCGGTTGTACTCGCAGTGCTTATGCTGCCGTCTTACATTCTCCATAAGTCAACAGGCTGTGATGTGTTTAATGTGTTTTTAAATAAAAGCTCATTGACAAAAATTACATTTTCTTCTCTTTATTGCATATTGTTTGTATTTGCAAGCGTGCGATTTCTTTCACTGTATGTTGATATTCTTATTACTGCGCTGAACTCGAATGCAAACAGGTTTGTACTTGCTGTCGGAATACTTTTTGTATGCGCATACAGTGCGTACAAAGGTGTGTTTACCGCATCAAGATGTGCTCTTATCGGTTCGGTTGTTACGGCAATTTTTATAATAATATTTCTGCTTGGCAATATTTCTGATGTGGAATTAAGCAATCTTTATCGCAGTAACAGTACAGATGATTTTTTTGCCGCACTTTTTTCTTTGCTGCCTGTTTGTGTGTTGCCTGTAATTTTTTCTGTAATATCGGGAAGTTTCAGTCAAAGTAAATCCGCTTTTGTATGGTTTCTTGTAATTGCCTTTGTAAGCAGTGCTGTGCTTGTGTTTTTTATGAATACAGTTCTTGCCGATTATGCAGACGACAGGGAGTTTCCGTATTTCATACTTGCAAAAAATGCCTCGTTCGGACAAATGACGAGTTTTGATTTTCTTTATATGATTTGTATTTCTTTTTGCTCTTTTATAATTGTTTCACTGCTTTTATGCTGTATAAATGAGAGTACAGGTGTAAAGAAAAGAGGAAAAAATACCTTTATATTTACATTGTTGATTTTTGTAATGTATATATGTACCGAGGTTTTTCCGAAAGCAAAGGAGCTTGTGCAGAATGATATTATTTTTGCAGTTATGTGTGCCATATACGCAGTTGTATTACCGATTTACGCTTTGTTCAGATTGAAAGGAGGCAAACAGGGTGATTAAAAAAGTTTTGGCATTAATGCTTGTTTTAAGCAGTGTATTTTTGTGCGGTTGCGACAACAGTAAAAGGATAGATAAAGCTGTTATTATTGAGTGCATTATAGTTGATAAAAGCGATTACAAATTTATTTATATTTCTGATGAAGAAAAAAGTGAAACTGTCAAAATCGAAGAAGAAAGCCTTGAAAAAGCGCTCAAAACTTTAAAAACCGAGCATAAACCCGAAATTGTACTTTCTAAGCTTGAGCTTATAGCATTTGCGGAAAATGTTGACAGCGAAAAATATTACTCTGCATTACAGTATATAAAGAATAATTATGCGGTATCGCCGTCGGTATATACAGCGGTATGCAGTAACGACATTTTAAAATTGCTTGATGAACCGAAAACGCTTGAAAAATGTACTGAACAAATAATGATTTTAGAAAAAAAAGATACCGACATTTCATCAACTCTATTAAAAATGAACAACAACCTTAATAAATCTAAGAAATCATTGCTATATTTACCTCATATTAGTAAAAATAACGGAGTTACAGGCGAAAAAGTTGAAATTATGATAAAAAAATGAAAAATAATTCATAAAAAGACTTTATACTATAAGCGTTTTGTTGTATAATAATTGATGTATAGAATGGAAAGGCTATATACTTTGGGCAAAACTTTTGAATATATTTACCAAAGTAATTTGTGATAATGTAATTAAATTGAGAATAAAATACTTTAATATAACTTTGTAAACATAAGCCTGTGCAATGAGTAAACATAAGTTGCGGACAGCATAGTCAAAAAATTATTTTTAAAGCGGATTTTTTAAAATCTCGGTTCAATATCATTATTACTGATACAAAGCCTTTCACGAGCATATATTTTAATTATTGAACGGCGGTGGATTTATGGCTAGTGATTTTTCGGTTGCATTATCAAAAATGACTGAAGATTTAGATTTGCAAAAGGTTTATATTGCTGAAAATTTTGAAGAAATCAAAGTTTCAACATTTGAAGTAAATCGTCCGGGACTTGAGCTTACAGGATATTTTGACTTTTTCGACAGCAGCCGACTGCTTCTTTTTGGTACAACAGAGTTTTCGTATCTCTCTCGTTTCGGCTCGGAGGCTCAAAAAATGGTTATTGACTCAATATTGAGCTTTGGCCCGCCTGCGATTATCATTTCAAGAAATATCGAACCACCTATAGCTATGATGGAAAGTGCAAAAACACATAAGGTGTCAATTTTGCGCTCGGCAGAAACAACATCAGAGGTTACAGCGGCACTTTTCCAATATCTTAACAAAGAACTTGCGCCTCGAATTACAAGACACGGTGTTCTTGTGGAAGTTTACGGTGAGGGTTGTCTGCTACTCGGTGACAGCGGTGTAGGTAAGAGCGAAACCGCTATTGAACTTATTAAGCGTGGACACCGTCTTGTTGCCGATGACGCAGTGGAAATCCGAAAAACCTCCACTCACACGCTTATGGGACAGTCACCTGAAAATATCCGACATTTTATTGAACTTAGAGGTATCGGTATTATTAATGCAAGACAGCTTTTCGGTATGGGTTCGGTAAAACTTACGGAAAAAATAGATATTGTTATCAATCTTGAAATTTGGGACAACACCAAGGTTTACGACAGAATGGGACTTGATAATCAGTATATGGATATTTTGGGCGTTGAAGTGCCGACCTTGACCATACCTGTAAAGCCGGGCAGAAACCTTGCCGTTATTATTGAGGTTGCGGCCATGAACAACCGTCAGAAAAAGCTCGGTTATAATGCCGCACAGGAGCTTTTGAGCGCACTCGGTATGGATTTTGATATGTCGCAGACAGAGAAAGTCATCGTTGACAAATGGGAGTAATAACGTGGTGAGCAAATGAAATTAGTTGCCGATATGCATACACATTCAATAGCGTCTACACACGCTTATGCCACTATAACGGAAATGGCACAGGAGGCGCACGATCTCGGACTTTTTGTCATTGCAATCACTGACCATGCAAGAACTATGCCGGGAGCACCGGGTCCGTTCTATTTTGAATCCCTTGCTATTTTACCCGCATACATAAAGGAAGTAAGAGTGTTGCACGGAATAGAGGCTAATATATGCGATTACAACGGTAATCTTGACGTTGAGCCGCAGCTGCAGGATAATCTTGAATGGGTGGTAGCTTCACTTCACACTTTAACTATTGAGGGCGAGGCAACTGTTGAAAAATGTACACAGGCTTACCTCGGTCTTGCAAAAAATCCTAATGTAAATGTCATTGGTCACAGTGGCAGTGAATACTTTAAATATGACTACGAAAGAGTTATCCCTCAGCTTGCAAAAGAGGGCAAACTTATTGAAATTAACGATTCCGCATTCAGATATAAAAAGAGTTGCGCCTCAAATTGTACGCAGATTGCAAAACTTTGTAAAAAATACAAAGCAAGAATTTGCGTGAATACCGATTCGCACTATACCCATACCCTTGGCAGAGGCACCGAAACTCTGAAAATGCTTGAAGATATAGATTTTCCGCAGGAGCTTATTGTTAATGCGAACGAAGAAAACCTGAAAGCATACTTTAAGGAGAAAAATATTTATTATTAACTGGAGTAATTCGATGAATAATATTGAAAATATATATAAATTTGCAGACAGTCTTGCTTGTGAAACAAAGCTTAACGAGCCGATGAAAAAACACACAAGTTTTAAAATCGGCGGCAATGCGGCAGTTTACATAAAGGTTGACAGTCTAAGTAAGCTTTGCAAACTTGTAAGAGAATGTAAACTTACAGATACAAAATATTTCTTGCTCGGTAACGGCAGTAATATACTTGTAGACGATAATGGCATGGATTGCGCTGTTATTAAACTTGACGGCGATTTCAAAGAGATAAGAATGATAGACAGCGAAACCGTTTATTGCGGCGCAGGCGCTACACTTGCTGCTCTTTGTAAATTTGCGCTTAACAACAGTCTTTCCGGACTTGAGTTTGCGTGGGGAATTCCGGGCTCTGTAGGCGGTGCGGCATTTATGAATGCAGGCGCTTACGGCGGAGAAATGAAAGATGTTGTCGTGTCGGTAAATCATATTACAGATGACGGCGCTATCGGCAGAATTGATAAAGAAAATCTTGAATTCGGCTATCGCACAAGTGCTTACCGTAAAAATAACTGCATAATCACAGGCATTACACTCAAACTTAAGAGTGATAATCCCGATGATATTCGTCACAGAATGGACGATTTTATGAGCAGACGAATTGATAAACAGCCGCTTGAATTTCCGAGTGCGGGCAGTGTTTTCAAGCGACCCAAGGGAAATTACGCAGGTGCTTTGATAGAACAGTGCGGATTTAAAGGTAAGGGTGTCGGCGGTGCCGAAGTATCGGAAAAACACGCAGGCTTTATTATTAATAAAAGCAATGCCACTGCTAAAGATGTAAAAAAGCTTATTTCTCAAATTCAGACAACTGTTAAAAAAGAAACAGGTTATGATCTTGAATGTGAATTGATAATGCTTTGAAAATAATTATTTATGCAATAATTAAGGCGTAATAGAGGAAGTTGATATTATGGAATTTGTAATTATTTCGGGTATGTCGGGTGCAGGCAAAACAAGTGCGCTGCACATTATGGAGGATATAGGATACTACTGCGTTGACAATATCCCCACCTCACTTTTGCAGACATTATACAAACTTTGCAAAGATTCTTCGGACAAAGCAATGAAAAGAGTTGCGGTTGTGGTTGATGTCAGAGGCAACGGTGATTATGAGGTTATGTACGACGACCTTGAAAACTTCAAGAAAAATAACGAGGGCGTAAGTATTCTTTATATTGACGCAAAAGTCGACAGCCTTATTGTGCGCTATAAAGAAACAAGAAGAAGACATCCGCTTATCGAAAGACTTAGGGACGGCTCTGTTGCCGCCGCCGTAAAGGAAGAACAAAGATTGCTTGTTCCCGTAAAAACACTTGCCGATTACAGTATTGATACGACATTTATGTCAATTAAACAGCTTAGAGAACGCATTATTTCGATGTTTCTTGAGAACAGCTCCAACAGTATTATGCTTACTTTTATGTCTTTTGGATTTAAGTACGGTATTCCGCTTGAATCTGATTTGATTATAGATGTTCGTTGTTTGCCGAATCCGTTTTATATTGCGGAACTTAAGGAACATACGGGACTTGAAAAATGTATTCAGGACTATGTGCTTGACAGTGAAGAAACACAGGAATTTGTAAAAAGACTTATTGACTGGCTTGACTATTCATTGCCTTTGTATCTTAAAGAAGGCAAAAGCGAGCTTGTAGTCGGCATAGGCTGTACAGGCGGCAAACACCGCAGTGTTACAATTGCGGAATTGCTTGATAACTATTTTATGGAAAAAGGTTACAAGTGCATTGTACAGCACAGAGATGTAAAAAAATAACGAGGTGTAAATAGTGTCGTTTTCCTCCGAAGTTAAAAAGGAGCTTTGCTCTGTTAATGCTGTAGATACCGAACAAAAAAAGGCAGAGCTTTACGGCCTACTTATTTTCTCTAAGGTATTTAAAAAAGATAAAATTGTTCTTACAACCGAAAACAGTGATGTTTCTAAAAAAGTGACGGATTTGCTTGAAAAACTTTATATGCCGATTATCGAAAAAGAAACCACTTTGCGTGTCAGAACCACAGAGCATCATCTTTCTAAAATTTCACTTATAAATGCCGATGACTGTTTAAGAATTTTTGATGATTACGGTCATCACGACAATGATATATCGCTAAGAGTAAACAGAGCCAATATAAGCAGTGACGAACTTGTGGCGGCTTTTTTACGAGGAGCTTTTGAGGGCTGCGGTTCGGTGTCTGACCCGATGAAAAGTTACCACGCCGAGTTTTGTGTGCCGCATAAAAATCTTTCGGTCGATTTGTGTAAAATTCTTTCGGAAATACCCGAATGTGATTTTACACCGAAAACAGTTGTGCGCAACGGCAGTTATGTTGTCTATTTTAAAGGCAGTGAGCAAATTTGTGATTTGCTTACATACATAGGCGCAACAAATTGTGCTATGGAAATTATGGGTACAAAGGCTGTAAAACAGGTGCGCAATAACATTAACAGGCGCATAAACAGTGAGGTTGCCAATATAACCAAAATTGCGTCTGCTTCCGCAAAGCAGCTTGCGGCGATACAAAAAATCAAAGACAAAAAGGGAATAGAGTCTTTGCCAGATGATTTAAGAGAAATAGCCGTGTTAAGACTTGAAAATCCCGAAATGTCGCTGAGAGATTTGGGACAAAACCTTTCTGTGCCGATAAGCCGCAGCGGCGCAAACCACAGAATGAACAGATTACTTGAATATGCAGAGGATCTTGAATAATGAATAAAAAATTAACTTTTGAACAAGCTGACGCTAAACTTGACGAGGTTGTGGCTAAACTTGAAAATTCACAACTTCCGCTCAAAGAAAGTGTTGATTGCTACACAGAGGCTTGCGAATTACTTGCTTTTTGTATGCAGGAACTTTCGGAAAGCAAAGGCAAAATTGAAGATATTAATACAAAGTTAAATAATATTTGTACTACAGACGGTGATGAATAATGACTGATTATATAAAACAAACCGAACAGGCTCTTTATGATTATTTGCCTGACTTAAATTGCAGAGAAAAACAGCTTATTGAGTCGATGAATTACAGCCTTGAGGCAGGCGGAAAAAGAGTAAGACCTAATCTTGTGTTCAGTTTTAACGAACTTTGCAATGGCAAGACCGAGGCTGCGGTACCTTTTGCTTGTGCGGTTGAGATGATACACACATATTCGCTTATTCACGATGATCTGCCTTGTATGGATAATGACGATATGCGCAGAGGCAAACCGTCAAATCATAAGGTGTACGGTGAAGATATTGCTTTGCTTGCGGGAGATGCATTGCAGTCGCTCGCTTTTGAAATTATGACAAGCGACAAGGCAATCAGCCAAAGCTCGGCTGCTGCGTGTTGTAAAGCTGTAAATACCCTTGCGGCTTATTGCGGTGCAAGAGGTATGGTCGGCGGTCAGGTTATTGACCTTATTAACGAAAATAAATCAGCACCGATTGAAGTGTTGAGAGAAATGGATTATAAAAAAACAGCTTGTCTTATAAAGGCGGCTTGTGAGCTTGGATGTATTTCTGCGAATGCTGATGATAAACTTATAAAATCAGCATCTGAATACGGCGAGTGTATAGGTATTGCTTTCCAGATTCAGGACGATATTCTTGATGTTACTTCCACTGACGAAGAACTCGGAAAACCTGTAGGCAGTGACAGCGAAAACGCTAAGTCAACATATGTGTCGCTTCTCGGTATAGAAAAGTGCAGAGAACTTGTTGCTGAACTTACAGATAAGGCAAAAACGGCCCTTAATGCTTTTGAAGGTGATACAACGGCTTTGTGCGATTTTGCGGATTACCTTGCAAGCCGTAAAAAATAATTTATTATGAATATGAAAAAGGATAAGGAGGGAGAAAATGGGTGACTATGAGTTACTGTCAAAAATAAAATCGCCTGCCGATGTAAAAAGACTTGATGAAAAAGACTTGGCGAAATTATGCAGTGAAATACGAGAAAAATTGATTGAAACCGTATCGCTCAACGGCGGTCACCTTTCTCCGAATTTAGGTGTTGTGGAACTTACCGTGGCACTCCACAGAACTTTTAATTTGCCCAAAGACAGCATTGTATGGGATGTGGGACATCAGAGTTATACTCATAAATTGCTTACGGGAAGATTTGACGATTTTTATACATTGCGCCAAAAAGGCGGCATTTCGGGTTTTCCTAAACGCAGTGAAAGCAAGTATGATGATTTTAATACAGGCCACAGCAGTACATCTATTTCTGCGGCATACGGTATTGCAAGAGCAAAGATGTTAAGCGGAGATCAGAGCCATACGGTTGCCGTAATCGGTGACGGCTCATTTACGGGCGGACTTGCTTTTGAGGCAATGAACAATGCCGGACGATTCAAAAAGAATTTTATTGTTATTCTTAATGACAATAAAATGTCAATTTCTAAAAATGTCGGTGCTTTTCCGAGATATCTTACCACAGTAAGAATACAGCCGTGGTATATAAGAGTAAAGAAAAATACGGAAAAGGTGCTTTCTAAAATTCCTCTGTTCGGCAGACCGATAAGCGCATTTTTAAGAAGAAGTAAGTCAAAAATTAAAAATCTTGTGTACAAAAACACTTTGTTTGATTGCTTTGGCTTTACATATATTGGTCCTATTGACGGTCACGATATACCGGAACTCGAAAATGCCCTTTCGGCGGCTAAAAAATTCAATTCGCCTGTTCTTTTGCATGTGGTTACCAAAAAGGGCAAGGGATATTTGCCGGCAGAGGAGAACCCCGGTGCTTTCCACGGAATAGGTAAGTTTGACATAGATTCTGGCGAGCCTATATCCTCGCACAAAGGCTTTTCTGCTGAATTTGGTAACACACTTTGTGAACTTGCGGAAAAAGATAAAAAAATCTGTGCTATTACCGCCGCAATGGCAAAGGGAACAGGACTTGAGAAATTTTCTATCTATCATAAAGAAAGATTTTTTGATGTCGGAATTGCGGAAGAACACGCCGTGACTTTTGCGTGCGGACTTGCCTCAAAGGGTATGCGTCCTGTATTTGCGGTTTATTCGACATTTTTACAGAGGTCATATGACCAGATTATACACGATGCGGCAATGAGCGGACTGCACATTGTTCTTGCTATTGACAGAGCGGGAATTGTTGGTGATGACGGCGAAACACATCAGGGCGTATTTGATGTATCTATGCTTAATTCAATTCCGAATGTCACAATTTTTTCTCCGACATATTTTGACGGACTGAAATGTGCGCTTAATTCCGCTATTTATGTTTGCAACAATGTTGCCGCCGTAAGATACCCTCGTGGCGGTGAACTTTATAAGCCCGATGATTTTGGCGAAGAAAGCATTACTTATGATGTTTACGGCAACAAAGATTGCGGCAAGCTGATTATCACTTACGGCAGATTATTCTCTTATGCCTGCAAAGCAAAAGAAATGCTTGCGGAAAAAGGCATAGAAGTTTGTATTTTAAAACTTTGTAAAATCAAACCGATTGACCCGTCGGCATTTGATTTTGCAACCGAATTTAATACGGTGTGGTTTTTTGAAGAGGGAATAAAAACAGGCAGTGTTGCCAGAAATTTCGGCGATGCTTTGCTTGCAAGACAGTTTAACGGCTGTTATCATATAAAAACCATTGGCGATAAATTTGTAAAACAGATGTCGGTATCCGAGGCTTTGCATATGCTCAAACTCGATGCAGAGGGTATGGCTGATGTAGTCTTGGAAGACCTTGACAGGATTGGAAACAGATAATGAAAAAAAGACTTGATATACTCGTATATGAAAACGGATTTACTGACAGCCGTGAAAAGGCAAAAGCTGTAATTATGGCAGGTCAGGTATATGTGGATAACCAGAAAGCCGACAAATGCGGTCAGAGTTATGACGAAAACTGCAAAATTGAAGTGCGTGGTTCAACTCAAAAATATGTAAGCCGTGGCGGACTGAAACTTGAAAAAGCTATAAATAATTTTGATTTTGACTTAAACGGAAAAATCACTATGGATATAGGTGCTTCGACAGGCGGATTTACCGACTGTATGCTGCAAAACGGCGCGAAGAAAGTTTATTCCATTGATGTAGGTTACGGTCAGCTTGCTTGGAAACTCAGAAACGATGAAAGGGTTGTAAACCTTGAACGCACAAATATGAGAAAGGTTACAAGGGAGCAAGTGCCTGATGAAATTGACTTTTTCTCGGTTGATGTTTCTTTTATTTCTCTCAAACTTATTTTACCTGTGGCAAGGCAACTTATGGCTGAAAACGCACAGGCTGTTTGCCTTATTAAGCCGCAGTTTGAGGCAGGCAGAGAAAAGGTAGGCAAAAAGGGCGTTGTGCGTGATCCTGCCGTGCATATTGAAGTTGTACAGAATATTTTTAATTTCTGCCTTGAAAACGGCTTTGATGTTTTAAATCTTGATTATTCACCGATCAAAGGTCCGGAGGGCAATATAGAGTATCTCATTCACTTGAGAAAGAGTGATGACCCCAAGTCATATACAGAGATTACTCCTGAAGAACTTGTCAAAAATTCTCATAGTCAGCTTGATAAATAAGCAATAAGATATTATTGCCTGTACAAGAAAGGAAGGGCAGTTATGAAAATAGCTGTAGTGGTTAATCTCAGCAAGGAAAAAGCAATTTCCTGTGCAAAAGAGATAGCAATACTTTTTCTTGGAGAAAACGCTGATGTAGTTATGCTCAGCGAATGTAAACCTTTTTATAAAGGAATAAATATAAATTATGTCGATACCATTGACGAGCTTTTCGGCTGTTGCGATGCGGCGGTTACGGCGGGCGGTGACGGTACTATTATTCATGCCGCAAAATATGCTGCGGTAAATAATGTTCCGCTTATAGGCGTAAATGTAGGCAGGCTCGGTTTTGCCGCAGACCTTGAACCCGATGATATCGGCAGATTAAAAAAGCTTGTAAATAAAGAATATACAACAGAAAAAAGAATACTTCTTGATGTCGAGGTAAACAAAGACGGTGAAACAAAGCATTATCTTGCGGTAAATGACGCTGTAATTGCAAGAGGTCAGTTTTCAAAAATAATTGATATTAATTTGTATCTGGATGATGAATGGATTGCAAAATACAGAGCCGACGGTTTGCTTTTTGCTACCCCTACAGGTTCAACGGCTTATTCTCTTTCGGCAGGCGGTCCTATAGTTGCACCGCAGACGGACTGCATTATTGCCACTCCTGTCTGTCCTCATTCATTACATTCACGCTCGGTCTTGTTTGACGGCAGTGCAAGTCTTGCGGTTACGGTTCAGATTCCTGCCGATTGCTGCTGCTTACTTACTGTTGACGGCGAAAAAAATGTTGATATTCTTTCGGAAGACACAGTCAAAATCAAAAAATCAGAGCTTTGTCTTGAGCTTATTTCGTTGAGAAAGCGTAATTTCTTTAAGCTGCTTAACGAAAAGCTGAAAGAGAGGGAAATGTAATGAAATCAGGACGACACGCAAGAATACTTGAGCTTATTTCAGAACAGTCTATAGAAACTCAAGACGATCTTCTTAATTGCCTTAAGCGTGACGGTTACAAGGCTACGCAGGCGACAATTTCAAGAGATATAAAAGACCTTCGCCTTGTAAAGGCACTTGATTCAGACGGAAAATACCGTTATATGTCACCCGCAAAAAATCAAAATGAAAAAAAATCAAGTCTTAAGTCAATGTTTTCCACAGCCGTAAATTCTATAGACGCGGCTCAAAACATTGTTGTTATAAGAACTATGGTAGGTATGGCACAGGCGGTTTGTACTTCGCTTGATTCACTTGACCACTCGGAAATTGTAGGAACTATTGCAGGCGACGATACTATTTTTGTTGCTTGCCGTACCGTAAATGACGCAGTTAATCTTACCGAGGAGCTTAAAAAGCTGCTCTGAACAGGGATGATGGTATATGCTTACAACTTTATATATAGAAAATATAGCGGTTATCGAAAAGACTTCAATTGACTTTTCGCAGGGACTTAATGTACTTACAGGTGAAACCGGTGCAGGTAAAAGTATTATTATAGATTCAATCAACGCTATTATGGGACAGCGTACTTCAAAAGAACTTGTGCGTACCGGCGCAAAAACAGCGCTTGTAACCGCACAGTTTGATGATGTAAACGATACCGTAAAAGCAAAGCTTGCGGAACTTGGATACAACAATGAAGATGACGATACTTTAATATTGCAGCGTACGATTTCCGCAACGGGAAAAAGCAGTTGTAAAATCAACGCAAGACCTGCGAGTGTTACTGTATTAAAAGAGGTTGCGAAAAATCTTATTAATATTCACGGTCAGCACGAAAGTTACGAACTTTTTTCGCCCGATACACATATAGATTATATCGACAGCTTTGGCGAATTAAAAAACGAGCTTGAAGATTACCGAGAAAAATATAAAAAGTATAAGGCACTGAAAAAGCAGCTTAACGAGGCTAATTCAGATGAGTCTGCAAGATTGCATGAAATTGATTTGCTTACCTATCAGACAACAGAGCTTTTCAATGCCGATGTTCAGCCCGATGAGATAGAACAGCTTGAAAACGAACGCATTATTCTGATGAATTCCGAAAAGATTTTTACTCTGCTTAATGATTCGAGAGAACTTCTTGACGGAGATGAAAGAACCGCAGGCGGTATTGAGGCTGTTGAAAGTGCTATGAATTATATTCAGAGAGCGGCGTCACTCAATGCGGATTATGAAAGTATTTCCGAGAGCATCACGGATGTTTATTATAACCTGAGAGATTGTATAGAGTCGATTTCCGATGCCGCCGATTCGGTTGAAAGCGATCCGCAAAGGCTTGAAGAAATTGATGAAAGACTTGATTTGTTAAATCGTCTTACAAGAAAGTACGGCTGCGAATGTAATGAATTACCTGCACTTGCCGAAAAAATGCAGACAAGACTTGAAGAGCTTTTAAGCTATGATAAGAACAGAGATCAGCTTGAGGCTGACTATAAAGAATCCGAATACAATGCAAGGGTTTCCGCACAAAAATTAAGTTCAATACGAAAAAAGACAGCAAAAGTATTTTCTGAACGAGTGCGTGAAGAAATGAGCTTTTTAAATATGCCGAATGTTCAGATAGTAACTCAATTTGAAAATACAGACTTTTACGAAAAAGGAACAGACAAGGTAGAATTTCTTATTTCTGCAAACCCTGGCGAACCGCCAAGACCGGTTGCAAAGATTGCCTCGGGCGGTGAGCTTTCGAGAATGATGCTTGCAATAAAGACAGTGCTTGCAAGCACAGAAGATATAGATACTTTGATTTTTGATGAGGTCGATACAGGTATTTCGGGTTCAGCCGCTCAAAAGGTCGGATTAAAACTCAAAGAAGTTTCAAAAAGCAGTCAGGTGCTCTGCGTAACACATCAGGCACAACTTGCGGCGCTTGCCGATGCTCATTATCTTATAAGCAAACAAGTCGAGGACGGCAGAACATTTACGCAGGTAAAGCTACTTGACTTTGACGGCAGAAAGCATGAGCTTGCAAGAATAATAGGTGGCGTAAATATTACAGACGCAGCACTTGCACATGCCGAATCAATGCTTAAAGAGAGTGAAATTTTGTAAGCGGCAGTTAAAAGGTAATTAAGGAGAATGGCATTTTGAAGAATTGGATAGTATCCGAAATCAACAAGGATGAAGCAAAAAGAATACAAACAGAATACGGATTACCTCCAATACTTGCAATGTTGTTGCAGATCAGAGGCATTACAAAAAGAGAGGAAATCGAGGATTTTTTGCAGAATGATAGCGTTATTGCATCACCTTTAGAAATTAAAGATATGAAAAAAGGTGCTGACAGAATTTTATCTGCAATTGACAATGATGAGCTTATATGCGTTTACGGAGATTACGATGCTGACGGCGTCACTTCTACGGCACTTTTGTACTCTTATCTTGAAACGGTCGGTGCAAACGCTATGTACTATATTCCGTCAAGAGAAACAGAAGGTTACGGAATGAATAAAGGTGCAATTGATATTCTCGCTGAAAAGGGAGTAAAGTTGATTGTTACCGTCGATAACGGAATCGCCGCTGTGGAAGAAATTGATTACGCAAACTCTCTCGGTATTGACACTGTAATTACTGATCACCACCAACCGACGGGAAAAATACCCAATGCTGTTGCGGTAATCGATATGCATCAATCCGACTGCCCGAGTAAGTACAAAATGCTTTCGGGTGTCGGTGTAGCCTTTAAATTGGTTATGGCGCTTGAAGGCGAAAACTGCGATGTATCGTCCCTGCTTGACAATTACTCTGACCTGCTCTGTATAGGAACAGTCGGAGATATTGTGGAATTAAAAAGCGAAAACAGAGTGTTTGTCAAGCGTGGACTTGTTAATATTCAGGAAAGCGACAGAGCAGGTATTAATGCTCTTATTGAAACCGCAGGAATTGCCGGCAAAAAGATTACTTCGGGCAATGTATCGTTTACACTTGTTCCAAGAATAAATGCGGTCGGCAGGCTCGGCTTTTCGGGAAAATCGGTTTCACTGCTGCTGACCGATGATGAAAACGAGGCAATGAGTATTGCGAAACAGCTTAATGAAGATAACAACGAGCGTAAGGAAATCGAAAAAAATATATTAATGAAGATTGACGAAATGGTCAAAGCAAATCCTCATATTACAAATGACCGTGTGCTTGTTATCGACGGCGAGGGTTGGCATCAGGGTGTTATCGGAATCGTGGCGGCAAAGGTCAAAGAATTTTTCGGTAAGCCTACTGTTGTTATTTCCCGTGACGGAGAAGAGGCAAAGGGCTCGGGCAGAAGTGTTGATGGATTTTCCCTTTGTGATGCGGTTTTTGCCTGCTCGGATTTACTTACACATTGCGGCGGTCACCCTATGGCGGCAGGACTTTCACTAAAAAGCAAAAATATTGAATTGTTCCGCCAAAGAATTAACGAATATGCCCTTAAGCAGGAAAATATGCCGTTTAATGCGTGTAATATTGACTGCAGGTTAAATCCTGCTTTAATAAGCGTTCAGCTTGTTGAACCGCTTGCGTATCTTGCTCCTTACGGTGCGGGTAATCCTACACCGCTTGTCGGGTTGTATAAAATGACTCTTTCACAGATTACTCCGCTGTCACAAAATAAGCATTTAAGGCTACAGTTTAAACGCAATAATTCGACAGTATCGGTTATGAATTTCTTTACCACGCAACAGGAATTTCCTTATAAAGTAGGAGATGTACTTGACCTTGCGGTTACGCTCGATATAAACGAATTTAACGGTCAACGCAATGTTTCCATAATATTAAAGGAAATAAAACCGTCAGTGCTTGATACCAAAGACTTCTTGCAAAGTCAGAGGAACTACGAAGATTTTAAACTCGGTTTAAATCTTACAAATGCGCAAATAACCGATCTTTTGCCTACTCGTGAAGATTTTGCAATATTATATGTATTCTTAAGAAAATCGGGAGGCTATGCCTATCCTATCGAAACGCTTGTACATAAACTTGATTATAAATTGTCTATCGGAAAAATCAGGATTATTCTTGACGCAATGAGCGAGCTGTCGCTTATTGAGGTGATTGAAGGAATAAACAGCGCACAAATCAGAGTTTCCGAAGTGTCGCAAAAGGTTGATCTTAATTCAGCCGATACGGTTATAAAATTGAGGGGGATGCAGTAATGAGTAAATATTCAGGAATAGCACATTATCAGGATTTCAACGAGCTTGTAAAGTTGCTTGGCCAGTCAAACAGTACATATGATATTGACAAAATTACAAAAGCATACAAGTTTGCTGAAAAGGCTCATGGCGACCAAAGAAGAGTGTCGGGCATTCCTTATATTCTGCACCCGACTTCCGTTGCCTGTATTCTTGCCGAACTCGGTATGGATACAGACGCAATCTGCGCCGCACTTCTTCACGATGTTGTTGAGGATACTCCTACAACGCTTGAGGAAGTTGAAAAACTTTTCGGTGCGGATGTTGCAAGGTTGATTGACGGTGTTACCAAGATTTCAAAAATCACTTTTTCTTCAAGAGAGCAAAGACAGGCAGAAAACATCAGAAAAATGCTTATTGCAATGGCAAACGACATCAGAGTAATTATTATTAAACTTGCCGACCGTTTGCATAATATGCGTACAATAAGCTGTATGCCTGAGCAGAGCAGAAGAGATAAGGCTCACGAAAATATGCAGGTATATGCTCCTATAGCTCACCGCCTCGGTATCAAAACCATAAAAGACGAGCTTGAGGATTTGTCTTTGCAGTACCTTGACCCGATTGGTTACAAGGAGATTGAAGATGCTATCAGCCTTTCGGAAAACGACCGTGACAAGTTTATTGAATCTATAAAAAATCAAATTCTTGAAAAAACAAATAATATAATAAAAAATGTTTACATAAGCGGCAGAGTAAAGAGTGTTTACAGTATTTACCGCAAAACATTTATGCAGGGCAAAACGATTGACCAAATTTTTGATGTCTTTGCAGTGCGTGTAATTGTAGATACCGTATCGGATTGTTATAATGTACTTGGCGTAGTTCACGATATTTTTAAACCTATTCCGAACCGTTTTAAAGATTATATTTCTATGCCTAAGCCGAATATGTATCAGTCATTGCACACAACCGTACTTGACAAGAGAGCCATTCCTTTTGAAGTTCAGATAAGAACATGGGAAATGCACTACACCGCCGAATACGGTATCGCAGCGCACTGGAAGTATAAACTCGGTATGGGTGCGGGCGGAAAAGGCGAAAGTACCCGCCTTGCCGAAAACATCGAGAAAGTCAAAAATATGATTCTCGATCAGCTTGAAGCCGAAGATGTAACGGATATTGCAAAGAATATCAGAAATGACTTTGAAGAAAACGATGTTTATGTATTTACACCAAAGGGCGATGTAATGGTTATACCGAACGGTTCAACCCCTATTGACCTCGCCTATATTATTCACACACAGGTAGGACACCGAATGGTCGGCGCTAAAGTAAACGGAAAAATCGTGCCGATTGACTATAAATTAAAAACGGGTGAAATCTGCGAGATTATTACTCAAAAAGAAGAGCATCCTAATAAAGCATGGATAGATATTTGTAAGACTGCTTCTGCAAAGTCAAAAATTCGTCAGTGGTATAAGCACGAAAAGCGTGACGAAAACATTGCCGAAGGTAAGCAGATGCTTGAAAAAGAATTTAAGCGCAACGGCATTAATCTTTCTGATGAAGAGTTTGTTGAGTTTATTGAAAAAATGCTTATGAAAAAGCAGTATGTAACTCTGGACGATGTTTATGCCGCAATCGGTTACGGCGGTATTCAGCTTTGGAAAGTTATGCCGAGAATTAAGGAAGAATACCAGAAAACCTATGCCGCAGATATAGAAAAAATCGAAGTTCCGCAAGCTCCCCGTAAAAAGCCAAAGGCATCTTCGGGTGTTGTAATTGAGGGTACAGACGATGTTCTGGTTAAGTTCTCAAATTGTTGTAATCCTTTGCCGGGCGATGAGATTATAGGTTATATTACGAGAGGTTACGGAGTATCAATCCATAAGAGGGAATGTACAAATGTTCCTAAAAATCTTAATGACTGCGAAGAACCTGAAAGATGGGTAAGCTGTTATTGGGAAGACAAGGCAGGAGAGGCATTTCGCAGTACATTACAGATTATTGCTACCGACAGAACAGGACTTCTTGCAGATGTAACCATCAAACTTTCAAATATGCACATCTTTATTCATTCTCTTAATTCAAGAGAAGTCGGCGACGGCAAAGCTATGGTAACCGCTACTATTGATGTTACAGGTAAAAATCACCTTAAAGGTGTAATTTCAAAACTTTCTGACATCAGCGGAATTATTGAGATTAAGAGGTTATAATATGAAAGCAATATTACAAAGAGTTACTTTTGCGGAAGTAAAGGTTGATGGCAATACAGTCGGTAAGATTGACAACGGATTTTTAATTCTGCTCGGTGTTGCGGAGGGTGATACCGAAAAAGAGGCAGACGCACTTTCGTCAAAGATTGCAACTTTGCGGGTATTTACCGACGAAAACGATAAAATGAATCTGTCGCTTGCGGATATTGACGGTGAAGTGCTTGTTATTTCAAATTTTACGCTTTATGCAGATTGTTCGCACGGCAGACGACCAAATTTTATGAAAGCCGCCAAGCCCGATATTGCAGAGCCTTTATATGAATATTTTTGTAAAAAGATGCTCGACAACGGTGTTCGTAAGGCAGAAAAGGGAATATTCGGTGCCGATATGAAAGTATCTTTGCTTAATGACGGCCCTGTTACCATTGATATTGACACCCGTGATTTAAAATATTAACAATACAAGCAGGTAATGAAAATGATAGATTATAAAATTTTTAATGTTACCGATTTGGCTACAAATTGCGTATATCTTATTGACAAGGAAACAGGCTGTAACGCAGTTGTGGACCCCGGTGCAAAGTCAGATAAACTTATTGAACAGATAAATGCAGACGGCGGAAAACTCACCTATGTTTTGCTTACTCACGGTCATTATGACCACATAACATTCGCAAAACAGCTTGCGGATATGTTTGGTGCAATGATTATAACAGGTAAAGCAAATGCAGAGTTTCTTTCCGATTCAACACTTAATCTTACCGCTTTTCATAATATAAACCTTGAGCCGTTTAAAGCAGACGTTTATCTTGAGGACGGCGATACCTTTATGATCGGCGAAACTAAGGTGAAGTATATCAGCACACCCGGGCATACAAAGGGCTGCGGATGCTATATAACAGATAAACTTTTGATTTGCGGTGATACATTGTTTTGCGAATCATACGGCAGAACCGATTTACCGACAGGCAATAACAACGATATGGTAAACTCTATTAAAAAGCTAAAGCAGCTTGAGGGTGACTATATCGTAATCCCGGGTCACGGCCCGACATCTACTCTCGACCACGAGAAAAAATATAATCCTTTAATGAGCAGGGTTTGATATGAATTTATATGTAATTAATCATGGCTTTCACTATGAACTTGAAAATGTGGCAAGATTGTTTTTTCCTAATGAAAAAATAACGGTTGTGCGTGAATGCGAGCGTAAGGAAGAGCCGTATATATATACCGAAATGTCGGATAAACTGACAGTTGAGGTAAAGGCAGGAGATTTCAATAAATCTCTGAATACTGAAAATACAGGCGAAGATAATGAAAAGGAACTTTCGCTTGCACAGATGCTTTATAAACTTTTGTGTGAATTTACAGGCATAAATCAACCTTGGGGTTTGCTTACGGGTGTTCGTCCTATAAAACTTTTTAGGAATGTTTCAAATGAGCAGGGCTTTGAAAAGGCTAAAGAAATATTTGCAAACGACTACTATGTAAGCCCCGAAAAACTTGACCTTGCCGTAATGACGGAGGAAAACGAAAGAAAAATCATTGAGCTTTCCAAGCCCGATTCTTTCAGTTTATATGTGGGTGTTCCTTTTTGCCCGTCAAGATGCAGTTATTGTTCGTTTGTAATGTCATCTATAGAAAGAGCAAAAAAACTTGTAGACCCGTATGCCGATTTACTTTGCGAGGAGATTAAACTTACAGCCGAAATCGCCAATAAACTCGGACTAAGACTTGAAACCGTGTATTTTGGCGGCGGCACACCGACTACTCTTTCGGCAGAACAGCTTTCAAAGGTAATCGGTACTGTAAACGGTAATTTCAATATGTCAGCTTGCAGAGAATTTACGGTTGAGGCAGGCAGACCCGATACAATTACTGCCGAAAAGTTAAAGGCTTTAAAAGAAAATAATGTTGACAGAATAAGCATAAATCCACAGACATTAAATGACGATGTTCTGCGTGAGATAGGCAGAAAACATACTGTACAGCAGTTTTTTGACGCTTTTGCTCTTGCAAGAAAATGCGGCTTTACCAATATAAATACCGACCTTATTGCAGGTTTGCCGACAGATACATACGAAAGTTTTAAAAATTCGGTTGACGGTATTCTTGCACTTGACGCCGAATGTATTACAGTGCACACTCTTAGTATGAAACGCAGCTCCACACTTACTGAAAAAGGTGTTACGATTGACAGAGAGGGCGCAGAAACAACAAGGAAAATGCTCGAATATAATCAAAATGAACTTTTGAAAAAGAATTACATTCCGTATTATCTTTACAGACAGAGCAGAATGGCAGGCAACCTTGAAAATGTCGGTTGGTCTAAAAAAGGCTATGAAAGTCTTTACAATGTTTATGTTATGGACGAAACCCATACAATTCTCGGCTGCGGTTCGGGTGCTGTTACCAAACTCAAGAGAAATAATCCCGACTATCTCGAACGCATATTTAACTTTAAGTATCCGTATGAATATATTGACAGATTTGAGGAAATGATAAAAAGAAAAAATGCAATTTCGGCATTTTATACACAATAAATTTGTTGCTAATCCCGTGCAATAATGCTATAATAGCACAGATATATTATATAGAAAGGTATGACTGATATGGGAAAATTCGACGGTATTTTAGACGATGTTATTGTAAATGCAAAGGCAGCGGCGTCTGTTGTTTCTAAAAAAGCGTCTGATGTTTATGACAATTCAAAGCAAAAAATTGTTGCGGCTGAAATCAGAGCGGAAATTAACACCAAACTTAAAGAACTTGGTGCACTCACTTACAAAAGTGTGGTACACGGTACTGATTTGTCAGACAAAATCAAAGAAAAATCCGCTGAAATTACAGAACTTAAAGAAAATCTTGATCTTATCAATGATAGCATTTCAGCAACAAAAAGTGTTACTTATTGCCCTGAATGCGGAAGTGATGTTCCTGAAAATTCAAAGTTCTGCAACAGCTGCGGCGCAAAGCTTGATGAAGATAAAGCACAGCTTTAATATTTGATTTTATTTTGATAATTTGGTAATGGGTGATTTAATTTGTCTAAAAAATACAATGCGATAAGTAATGCGGAGGAAAATATTTCTCATTCCTTTTTAAAAGGTGCGGCAATACTTACGCTGAGTATGGTTGTTGTAAAAATCATCGGACTTCTTGATCAGGTACTTCTTACAAACATTTACTCTATGTTTGGCGAAGAATATGCCACAATGGGTTCGGGACTTTTCAGCAACGCATACGAAATTTTTGTTGTTATATTTACGGTTGCTACAGGAGGACTTCCTATTGCAATTTCCAGACTTGTATCAGAGAGTATAGCTCAAAAAAGATACAAGGATGTCAAGCTGATACATAAGGTATCAATTCCGTTTTTTTCAATAGTCGGCATTGTGTCATTTATGATAATGATTGCAGGCAGTTTTATTTATGTAAGAATAATTGATTCTCCATATTCGATTTATGCAATGCTTTGCCTTGCTCCGACTATTCTTTTCGGCTGTCTTGTTTCTATTTACAGAGGCTATTTTGAGGGACAGAGAAATATGTTCCCGACTGCAATCTCTGAAATAATCGAGTCAGGCGTAAAACTTATTCTTGGTCTTACTTTTGCATACCTCGTTATGAAATTCGGTATGGACCAATATAATGCTACAGGAGCGTTCCTTTGGTTTACTTTTGAATCGCAGTATGACGCAATGAATACAATTCTTGCGTTTTCCGTAGCAGGTGCTATCTGCGGTATTTCTTCGGGCAGCTTTATGGCTTTTGTATTCTTATTGCTCCGCTTTAAAATCGGCGGTGACGGAATACCCGAAGAATATTACGAAAATTCTCTTGATGCACGCACAAAGAGAGAAACTTTTATACTTATGGTAAAAACTGCCGTGCCCACAGCAATGGGTGCTTTCATAATGAGTATGGGTTCGCTTATTGACCAGATTATTATTCAGCGTGTACTCAAAGAACTTGCGGTAACTAATCCACAGGCACTTATTGACCAGTACGGCAAATACGGTTTTACCGAATCAATTGTAAACGACCCTATTACAATTCACACTAAACTTTGGGGTTGCTATGCGGCAGCACTTAAACTTATGCAGCTTGTAACTGCGGTTACACAGGTATTCGGTTCAAGTGCCATGCCTAATGTTACAAGTGCATGGACAAAGGGCGACAAGAAAGTCCTTAAAACTTCAATGGAAACTGTATTCGGTATGACAATGATATTTACTCTTCCGATGGGTATAGGTCTTTGTGTACTTGCGCATCCGATTATGTCATTTATTTATACAAGTGAGTCTATTGCCGCTATCGGCGGTAATGTACTTATGCTTATGGGACTTACAACTATTTTTGCGGCTATTGAAACACCTATTTGCAGTATGCTGCAGGGCATAGGCAGAACAGATCTTCCTATGAAGTTGTATGCGTTCGGTATGGTTGTAAAAATCGGTATTACATGGATGTTTGTAAGTATTCCTTCCATCAATATTCAGGGCGCAACGGCAGGCTCGCTTATCGGTTACTTCTTGTCTTGTGTTGTAGGCATTTATCTGCTTATTAAACATTCAAAAATAAGAATAAACTTCTATACTACTACAATCAAGCCTTTAATCGGCGCAGTAGCAAGCGGATTGACTGCTTATCTTGTAAATGCAGGCGTACTTATGGTTGCTCCGCACAGAGTTGCGACAATCTGCGCAATTATTGCTGCAATCATCGTTTACATCTTTGTTTTGTTAATATTGCGTACTTTTACTGCCACAGTAATAGAATTTTTGCCAAAAGGGGAAAAAATTGCAAAACTACTTGCAAAATTCCATCTTATTGGGTAAAATATTAATTATGATTGCGAATTTTTACTACTTGCGACATATTGCATAGTAAAGCTTTTGCCTGAGAGGAAGATTGAAATGGATTTTAAAGAAAAGTCGGAATACAAATTTGAAGATTTAGTTAAAATTGTAAAAATTCTCCGTGCTCCGGGCGGCTGTCCGTGGGACAGAGAACAGACTCACAAATCTATCCGTTCAAACTTCATTGAAGAAACCTATGAGGCTGTTGAGGCTATTGATACAGAGGATAATGACCTTTTAAAGGAAGAACTCGGAGATGTGCTCTTACAGGTCGCTCTTCATTCTGAAATTGAAAGCGAAAAAGGTACATTTAATATTGACGATGTATGTGACGGAGTTTGCAAAAAACTTATTATCCGTCATCCGCATGTATTTGGCAATGTAAATGCCGATACTACCGAACAGGTGCTCAAAAATTGGGACGCTATAAAGATGCAGACCAAAGAGCAGAAAACTCAAACACAGGCAATGGAAAGCGTTTCTAAGGCTTTGCCCTCACTTATGAGAAGTTCAAAGGTTCAGCAGAAAGCCGCAAAGGTCGGTTTTGACTGGAGCAATGCGGAAGATGCACTCGCTAAACTTTATGAAGAATGCGATGAACTTAAAGAGGCTGTCTCAAAGGGTGATACCGCTAATCAGTATGAAGAGCTCGGAGATGTTCTTTTCTCTGCAGTAAATGTTGCAAGACTGTTAAAGATTGACAGTGAACACGCTCTTTACGATGCGTGCGACAAGTTTATAGGTCGTTTTTCAAAGGTTGAGGCGCTTGCAAAAGAGCGTGGAATTGATATGAAAAGCGCAACTTTGTCAGAGCTTGATTCCCTTTGGGATGAAGTAAAAATAAAAGAATAATTTGGAGGTCCATTGATATGAACAAAACAGAACTTATTTCAGCTGTTGCTGAGCAGAGCGGTCTTACTAAGAAAGATGCGGAAAAGGCAGTTACAGCAGTTATTGATACAATTATCGACTCTGTTGCCAAAGACGAGAAGGTACAGATTGCAGGCTTCGGTACATTTGAGCAGCGCCAGAGAAAGGCAAGAACAGGCAGCGACCCAAGAACAGGTAATCCAATCGAAATCGCAGCATCTAAGGTTCCGGCTTTCAAGGCAGGCAAGGTATTTAAGGATACTGTAAATCAGTAATTGATTTTTCGGAGTCGGCGTTTGTCGGCTCCTTTTTTGTCGGAGGTGAAACAATGCGACTTGATAAATATTTAAAAGTTTCAAGACTTATTAAACGCAGAACTATTGCTAACGAGGCTTGCGACGCAGGTAAAGTAAGCGTGAACGGTAAAGAAGCGAGAGCGTCATACGATGTAAAAGTCGGAGATGTAATCGAAATTACTCTCGGTTCAAGAAGTGTCAAAGTAAAGGTTACAGCCGTAAAGGAAGTTGTCCGTAAAGAGGAAGCCGATACAATGTATGAGGCTGTAGTTTAATTGAAAATGTAATATTTTTGTTTTAATCTCCGTATAAATTAAGTAGCATTTATACGGAGGTATTTTTATGAGTGAAATTCCAAAAGGAAAAAATCATACTCTTATGCTTGATGCACGAGGTAAACTTATGCTTACGGGTGCGGAAGATGTAAGCGGCTTTAACGAAGAAACAGTGTCTGTACTTACCTCGTGCGGCAGATTGATTATTAAGGGAGAACGACTGCATATTGACAAATTGAATCTTGAATCGGGTGAAGTGTCAATTGACGGAAAAATAAATGCTATGCAGTATATAGGCAATGATAATTCCCGCTCAAGACTTTCTAAACTTTTTAAATAGGTGAGCTATGGAAATTGATTTTTATATTCAATCTCAAGCTTTTTTATATTCGCTTTTATTCGGTGTAGGGCTTGGAATGTTGTACGGCATATTTAAGTTTATAAGAGTAGCGTTTTTAAGTACCAAAACCGCAGTTATTATTGCCGATATAATTTTTATGCTTATTGCAAGTATTGCGCTGTTTTTATATTCACTTGCAATGCTGTACGGATATGTCAGAATTTATATTGTATTCGGTGCTTTGTGCGGCTTTTTGGCGTACAGGTTTTCACTCGGAAAACTCATTTCAAGGATATATTGCCCAATAATAAATGCGATTAATGTTATAATCCAAAAAATTAAAACAAAATTTAAAAAAATTACAAAAAAACTATTGAAAAGCAGCAACAATATATTGTATAATATGAGTAAGAAAATAGATACATTTAGAAATAAACGAATAGGTTTATCGGTAAGAAAAAAGGTTAAGGCGAGTAATGAAAAAGGAAAAGAAAAAACCGCAGATTAATCCTGAAAGTAAAGCCGAAAATACAACTATAAAGGAAATTGAACCTAAAAAGAAAAAACGAGGAAGATATGTACTTTTATATCTCGCAATTATCGGATTTGCTTTTTACGCAGTTATCACTATAGTTAATCAAAATATTCAGATAGCCGACAAAAGAGCTGAACTTGATGAGATTAATAAGCAGATTAATGTGGTTGAAATCCAGACCAGATATTTGGATAAAGTTAAAGGCTACACAGGCGACCAGCTTAAAGAATACATTGAGAAAATAGCCAAAAACGAAATGGGTTATGTTAGCGAAGGCGAAAGAATTTTCTATAATGTTTCGGGCGAATAGCTCTTGTAAAGTCAAAGGGTAGAATATAAATTAAGGGGTAAATAATTTTTATGGCAATTGAAGTCGGTATGATTTTAGAAGGTAAGGTTTCGGGTATAACAAAGTTTGGTGCATTTGTCGATTTACCCGATTCACAGACAGGTATGGTACATATTTCAGAGGTAGCACATACCTATATTAATGAAATTGGTGATTATGTTAAGGTAGGACAGACTGTAAAGGTAAAGGTTCTTGCTCTCAATAACGGCAAAATCAGCCTTTCTATGAAACAGGCAGTTCCGCAGGAGCGTAAGCCAAGAAATAACGACAGAGGTGACAGACCTGAAAGAGGCGACAGAAACAACCGCCGCCAGGGTACACCAAGACAGCCGTACAAACCTGCACCACCCGTTAAGTCACCGGGAAATTATGAGTGGCAGGCTTCAAAAAAGAATACCCCCACAAGCTTTGAGGATATGATGTCTAAGTTTAAACAGACAAGCGAAGACAAAATTTCTGACCTCAAGCGTGGTGGTGAAAGCCGCAGCTACAGCCGCAGAGGCAACGGCAACGGCAGAAAATAAATTACCTGAAAAGGGAGGCACAATTATGAAATATACTTACACAGCAAGAAAGGTAACACTCAGAGATAACTTTAAAGAAAGAGCAGAAAAAAAGCTTGATAAATTCGGAAAACTTTTTTCTGAGAATGCCACAGTAAACATAGTTGTCACCCTCGAAAAGAACCGTCAGACTGTTGAAGTTACAATCAGAGATAACGGTCTTGTTCTTCGTGCTGAGAGCACAATGCCTGAAATGAATGACGCACTTGATAAAGTTGTTGACATTCTCGGCCGTCAGATTCGTAAAAACAAGACTAAGCTCGAAAAGAAGATTAAGAGCGGTAGCATTGATGATTTCGTAAGTCTAAGTCCGGAAATTAACGAGGCTGAAGACGATGACTACAAGATCATGCGTAAAAAGCATATTATTATTAAACCTATTACCGTTGACGAGGCTATTCTTGAGATGAATATGGTAAACCATAACTTCTTTATGTTCAAGAATGCCGACACTGATGAGATCAATGTGGTTTATAAGCGTGAAAACGGTGATTACGGTCTTTTGGAGCCAACTGTCTAAGGTCTGTAATTAAGCGTGCAGGATTTTAATTAATTTTGTATGCTAATATAAATTAAAAATACTGATAAGGGTATCGGTTATTCCGATACCCTTTTTTAAGGAATAAGGAGTGAATTCGGTGCTTAAGTTTTCCGCACCTTGTATTTTCGGTCTTGAGGGACTGTGTGCAAATGAATTTAAATTTTTAGGTTTAAAAAATGTTGAGGCTCATAACGGAAAGGTAACCTTTGAGGGCGATTTTTCAGATATGGCAAAGGCAAATATCAATTCAAGATATGCCGAAAGAATACAGATTTTGCTTGCAGAGTTTGAGGCGGTAAGTTTTGAAGAACTGTTTGAAGGTGTCAAATCAGTCGCTTGGGAAGATTTTATAGGTGTTAACGACGCTTTTCCTGTAAAAGGAAGATGCCTTAGCTCAAAACTGATGAGTGTTCCTGATTGTCAGAAAATTATCAAAAAGGCTGTTGTAACAAGACTTTCCGAAAAATATATGTTGCCTTGGCTTGAGGAAAGCGGCCCGCTGCACCAAATTCAGTTCCTTATTATGAATGATAAGGTCAGCGTTATGCTTGATACTTCGGGCGCAGGACTTCACAAGCGTGGATACCGTGCCGAATCAAACGAAGCACCGATAAAAGAAACTCTTGCCGCTGCTATGGCTGATTTGTCAAGGGTAAGAGGTAATCATTTTGTTGTTGACCCTATGTGTGGCAGCGGTACTATTCTTATAGAGGCGGCTTTAAAAGCAATGAAAATAGCACCGGGAATCAATCGTTATTTTGCAGCCGAAAAATGGAATTGCGTTCCGTCAGATGTATGGAAAGAGCAAAGAGAAATTGCAAAAGCAAATGAAAAGCGTGATTGCGATTTCCGTGCCGAGGGATATGATATTGACGAGCTTGCACTTGAAGTAGCAAAAAAGAACGCAAAACTTGCAGGTGTTGCCGATAAAATTACCTTTGCCAAGCGTGATATAAAGGATTTTGAGCTTAACGAAGGTTTTATGACAGTGATAACTAATCCGCCTTACGGAGAAAGATTGCTTGATGTAAAATCAGCAGAAGAACTTTACAAGGTAATGGGTGAAAAATTTAAAAGAACACAAGGTAAAAGTTACACAATAATTACTCCTGACGATGACTTTGAAAAAATCTTTGGAAGAAAAGCCGATAAGCGTAGAAAATTGTATAACGGCACTTTAAAATGCCAACTTTATATGTATTTTAAGTGAAACCTAAGTGAAGTTGTTGATTTATTTTTAAAAATGTAGTATGATAATTTAGATATATTATTTTAGGAGGCATTCTTTTGGAAGAGAATAAAGATTTTTTTGTCGAAACAGAGAATAACCGGACTTCGGCAGAAACAAATAATGATGCTGCAGAAACCCCTGCTAAAGTTAAAGGCACAATAAATGTAATTGCCGGAGAGGACGGTCCTACAGCGGTATTTACAGCCGATTCAACTCCTGCAAAAAAGAAAACAATTCAGACCCCGATTATTATTGCGGGCGTAATAGTTTTAGCTTTTATTGCTGCATTTTTCGTATTTACTTCATTCTTCAATTCAAGTATTGTTGGTACATGGGTACTTGTAGAGGACAGTAACGGCGCTACTTATGATGAGGCTGGCGACGGTGTTACATATTACACACTCGATAAAGACGGCAACATTACAGTTTCTGTCGGTACAATTACTCAAAAATCAACTTATACAACAACAAGCGAAAACGGTACTGATTATGTAAACTCAACTAATGTTTTCTCGGGTTCATACACAATTTCAGGTAATATCTTCACAGGAAGAACATTTAAGCTTACAGTAGACGGTGTTGAAAAACCTTATATTTTCAAGAGTGCAACTGTTAAAAAACCTGAACTTAAAGTTCCTGACACATTCAAAAAGAGCGATAAATTAACAGGTAATTGGAACATTCCTTCTTATGATATTACTTATAAATTTAATGCTGACGGTACTTTTATTGCCGATATGTACGGTTCAATCACATATGAGGGTGTTTATACCTACGATAATGAAAAAATAACAGTAACATACTATGCAGATTCAGAAACAACAATTGATATTCCGTATGCGTTTGACGGAAACGATACACTTGTTATGAACGGTATGGGATATTACAGAATGAACGATGACGGCTCGCTTGTAGCTACACCGGATCAGGCTTAAAATTAAATAACAAATATATTAGGCAACACTGCTTTTTGCGGTGTTGCCTATCGTTATTTTAGGGATAAGTTATTTTATTTCACAAGGAGGGAAAGGGTATTAAAAAGTTTATTTATGCTGTTTTGACTATTGTTATAATGTTTTTTGTCGCAAATATGTCTGCAATTGCGGTTGAAAAATACAATTTTAATACCTTTTCAAATTGTGAAGAAGTTTATTTTGATGCCGATAATAACGGTGCGTTTGCTTTTGCGTACAACGGAAAAACTGTTTATACTCAAAGTTTTGTACCTACAATAAAGTCATACAGCTTTACCGTTGATGGTGGATTTGTAGGAGTACCTTTCATTGATAAAGATACTGTTTGTGCAGTATATATGACAAATGATTTTAAGTACCGTATAGTGCGTATTAATTGTTTTGACGGCAGAGTGAGTTATGTAAATTCCGATGTTTTAGATGACTTTAATTATACCGATATTTCAATTTGCAATAACAGGCTTTATGTTATGAAAACGGACGAAGTGTATTGTTATGTTTCTGCATATGATTTTAACGGAAAACATTTGTCTGATTACAGATTCAGCGAAAAGAATGTGAATGCCATTACAACTAATAACGGCAGTGCATATGTTTTTCTTTATGACGGTTCCGTATACAGACTTGATGAAAACAAAGCCGAATATTGCACGAGAGTGCGTGATTGCTCGGATTTTTATAACAGCGGTGCGGGATTTTTGTCTGAAAGCAGAGGATATATTTATTCGTTAAACGAAAATAAAGAATATACAAATATGTATAATTGTAAAAATCCGTTTTCTGTAAGTAATGAGAGTATTTATTACTACAGATCGGGTTCTGTATATCGCGCTTCTCTTAATAACAGTAGCATTACAAAGTATGAAATAAACCGAAATATCGGAAAAATTCTATATGCGTGCGGAAAAGTCGTTGCAATTACAGATGATTATTCTACTGCAACGATTATCGGTAATTCCGATTTTAAAAATATTGATTTTAATACAAATTCAGATACCAAACCGCAATCAAATAATTCCACAGATAAAAATGACGGCAATTCAAATGCGAATTTCTCCGATTATATTTTTACTGATGACGGCTTTATTTGCAATATAAAAAGCGGAACAACAGCAGCACAGCTTAAAAAGAATTGTCCGCCGATAACTTCTGTAACCGATAAAAACGGAAATAATTTGAGCGGTAAATTGAGAACAGGTGCAGTTGTAGCCACAAAAGAAACAAGCTACACTGTTGTTGTACTCGGTGATGTAACAGGTACGGGAACGGTTAGCTCAAATGATTATAAATTGCTTATGAAAACATTGACAGGTGAGAAAGAGATTTTTGGAGCATACAAAAAAGCCGCCGATTATAACCTCGACGGCTCTGTTGATAATAAGGATTTAGTTTTGATAGCACAGGGAAGATAAATCAGTCTTCCATTTCCCAGTTGTGCCAAACATTCTGAATGTCATCGTTGTCCTCAAACATATCAAGCATTTTCTGCATCTTTGTTATAGACTCCTCATCCTCAAGCTTTGTGTATGTGCTCGGTACCATTTCGAGTTCGGCAGAAACGAATGTATAACCTGCTTTTTCAAGGTCATCTCTTACTGCGCTGAAATCTTCAGGCTCGGTGTAAATTGTAAATACATCTTCGTCAGCCTCAAAATCAGATGCGCCGTACTCAAGTGCGTCACTCATAACAGTGTCTTCGTCCTTATCAAGGTCTTCACGCTCAATTACAAGTACGCCTTTCTTTGTAAACATAAAGCTTACGCAACCCTGAGTACCCATATTACCGCCGAACTTATCAAAGTAATGTCTTACTTCACCTGCTGTTCTGTTACGGTTGTCTGTAAGAGCCTCAACGATTACCGCAACACCGTTAGGACCGTATCCTTCGTATGTAACTGCCTCATAGTTTGCACTGTCGCCGCCGCTGGCAGCCTTTTTGATAATACGCTCAATGTTGTCGTTAGGAACATTGTTAGCCTTTGCTTTAGCAATACAATCCTTAAGCTTTGAGTTTACGCTCGGATCAGCACTGCCGCCCTCACGGATAGCAACGATAAGCTCTCTGCCTATCTTGGTAAAAACCTTAGCTCTTGCAGCATCGTTTTTACCTTTTTTCTGTTTAATGGTACTCCATTTGTTATGTCCTGACATAAAATCATTCCTTTTTAATAAAATACTACATCCTTATTAGTATATCATATACTTATATCTGATGTAAACTAAAAAAGTTATTACAGTTTTGTAACAATCTCTTTGCTATATGAATTATAGTGTGGTATAATGTATTTAAATAAAAACAGATTTTATAAATGATGTTTTGAAATATAAGAATTTATAATATGAAAGGAAGTTTACCAATGATAAAATCAATGACAGGCTTTGGCAGATGTCGCACTGTTTTGCACGGCAGAGAAATCAGTGTTGAGATAAAAAGCGTAAATCATCGTTTTTTTGAATTTTCCTGCAGAACTCCAAAGGGCTACGGTTTTCTTGACGATAAACTCAAGGCTCTTGTAAATTCAAGAGTATCCCGCGGTAAGATTGATATGTTTGTTACAGTAGGCACTGCAGAAGACACACCTGCCGAGGTAAAAATTAATCATTCTCTTGTTTCGGGTTATATTAATGCAATGAAAGAGATTTCGGAAACTTACGGAATCGAAAATGATGTTACGGTTACGGCGATTTCAAGATTCCCTGATGTTTACACAGTGTCAAAGGCGCAGGAGGACGAAGAAGAGATTACGGCAGATGTTCTTGAGGCGGCTAATACTGCGATAGACGGATTTATTGCAATGCGTGAGGCAGAGGGCGAGAAGATGAAAGCCGATATTCTCGGCAGAGCGGAAGTTATACTTTCTACCGTTGATGAGATTGACGAGCGTTCACCGCAAACGGTAAAAGAATACGAAGAACGTTTGCTTGACAGAATTAACCGCACTTTGCAGGATTACAATATCAATATTGACGAGCAGAGAGTGCTTACCGAAGTAGCTGTTTTTGCCGATAAAGTAGCTGTTGCCGAAGAAACCGTAAGACTTAGAAGTCACTTTGCACAGCTTTCAAAGATAATGGATTCACAGACTCCGATCGGCAGAGAAATAGACTTTATTATTCAGGAAATGAACCGAGAGGCGAACACAATCGGTTCAAAGGTTCAGGACGCCGAAATTGCCCATAAGGTTGTAAAAATCAAGAGCGAAATTGAAAAAATGCGTGAGCAGATTCAGAATATTGAGTAAGGAGAAATTATGAAACTTATCAATATCGGATTTGGCAATCTTGTAAATTCTGATAAACTTATTGCCGTTGTTGCACCCGATGCGGCACCCGTAAAGAGAATTGTGCAGGATGCAAAATCAAAAGGAATGCTTGTTGACGCCACTTGCGGAAGAAAGTGCAAGGCGGTACTTGTAACGGAAGACGACCACATTGTGTTGTCTGCCATCTCCGCAGAGGCTATTCATAACAGAACAGTTGAAAGCGAGGAACAAAAGGATGAACAGTAAGTCTAAGGGTAAGCTCGTGCTTTACACAGGTTCTTCCGGTGTAGGCAAGGGCACAATTATGGCAGAGCTTTTAAAGCGCAATCCCAATATTCGCCTTTCGGTATCAAATACCACAAGAAAACCTCGAAAAGGTGAAATTGACGGAGTGCATTATAATTTTGTTACTAAGGAACAGTTTGAAAAACTTATAGAAGAAAACGGTTTTCTTGAGTATGCAAAGTATTGTGACAATTACTACGGCACACCTAAAAAACAGGTAGAAGATTTACTCAATCAGGGCTATGATGTATTCCTTGAAATTGAGGTTCAGGGAGGACTTCAAATTCTTGAAAAATATCCTGATGTGTTAAGTATTTTTATTCTTCCTACTTCTATAGATTCGCTTTCACGCAGACTTCACCGCAGAGGAACCGAAGATGAAAAAACCATTGCTAAGCGACTTGCAGAGGCGGAGCATGAGATGTCATTTAAGAACAGATATAAGTACAATGTTGTGAACGATGACCTCGATACAGCGGTAAACGAAGTTCTTGATATTTTAGAAAAAGAGAGTAAATAACCGATTTTTTCGGAAAATATATTATGATAATGATAGGAGATTAATTATGCATAAGGTTAATGTTGACGAATTATTCGCAGGTAAGCAAAGTAAGTATGCACTCGTTGTAGGTGTTGCAAAGAGAGCAAGAGAGATTACAGCAGAGCAGGAAGAAAGCGGTGAGGTTACAGACGACAAGCCTGTTCTCATTGCTATTGATGAAATCAAAAATCACGAAATAGGCATTTTAGAGCCTGACGATGATGAACTCCAGAATAGCTGAAATTGCTGTTGAAAAAGCAGCGTATTCCTTTGACAAGGCATTTGACTATGTGATTCCCGATTCTATGCTTGACAAGGCTGTAGCGGGAACACGGGTTCTTGTGCCTTTCGGCAGGGGAAATCGTAAAAGGCAGGGGATAATAACCGCTGTTCATCAGGGTGAAAGCAAAGGCTTGAAGTCTGTTATTTCCGTACTTGATGATGAGCCTGTTTTAAACGATGAAATGCTTAAAACAGCCGCTTTTATGAAATCTCATTACTTTTGCACCTTTTATGAGGCTGTAAAAACAATGTTGCCGGCAGGTATTAACTACAAAGTTACTACTATGTACGGTGCAAAAGATGAAAGCGAGTTTTCCTTTGACAAACTTACGGACGAGGAAAAACGAGTTTATAATTACCTTTTTTCTAAGCGAAAAGCAGTAAAAAGCGAAGTATTGCTTGATGCTTTCGGTTACAGTACAACAGAACCTTTTGAACTCCTTGTTCAAAAAGGGGTGTTGTATAAGTCGGACGAGATTTTTCGCAAGGTTAATGACGCCGTAATGAAAATGGCGGCGGTTACTCCCGAAGTTGATATATCGGGAGTAAAACTTACCGAAAAGCAGAAAAATGTGTTTGAACTTATTGAAATGGCAGGTGCAATTTCGGTAAAAGAGGTTTGCTATTTTACAGGAGTTACCGCCGCCGTTGTGGATGCGCTTTGTAAAAAAGGACTGATATACTTTTTTGATGAAGAAGTATTCAGAATTGAAAATAGACAAAAAGACAGCTCTTTGAAAGAAATTGTGCTTTCCGAAGAACAGCAGTCTGCTTGCGATTCACTTTACAATGAATATGATTCGCCTTTTCCGAGCGTAAGTTTGCTTTACGGAGTTACGGGTTCGGGAAAGACAAGTGTATTTATCAAACTGATTGAAAAAGTAATTGATGACGGTAAGGGCATTATTGTTATGGTACCTGAAATCTCGCTTACTCCGCAGTTTGTATCGCAGTTTGCCAAAAGGTTTGGCGATAAGATTGCGGTTTTTCACAGTGCGCTTTCACTCGGCGAAAGACTTGATGAGTACAAAAGAGTAAAACAAGGTCTTGCACAAATTGTAATAGGTACACGCAGTGCTGTGTTTGCGCCTTTTGATAAGGTCGGACTGATTATTATGGACGAAGAGCAGGAATACAGCTACAAGTCCGAAAGCTCTCCACGCTACCATGCAAGAGAGATTGCTAAGTTCCGTTGCTCGTACAACAATGCTTTGCTTGTACTTAGCTCGGCTACACCGAGTATAGAAACATATTACTATGCACAGACAGGCAGATATTCGCTTAATACGCTTTCTGCACGATACGGTAAAGCCGTGCTGCCGGAGGTTGTTGTTGCGGATATGGGGGAAGAACTGAAAAACGGCAATACAAGCGGTTTTTCTGATGTTCTCCTGCAAAATATTGCGTATAATATTGAGCATAAAAAGCAGTCGATACTTTTGCTTAACCGCCGTGGTTACAATACTTTTGTTACTTGCAGAGCGTGCGGAGAGGCTGTGACTTGCCCGAATTGCTCAATTTCTCTTACTTACCACAGTGCAAATAACCGATTAATGTGCCATTATTGCGGCTATTCTGTGCCTTACACAGATGAATGTCCCGTATGCCACAGTCACAGACTTACTTTTGGCGGAACTGGCACACAGAGAGCGGAAAAAGATATTTCCGATATTTTTCCCGAGGCAAGGATTTTAAGAATGGATACCGATGCCACTTCGTCGAAATCTTCGTATGAAAAAATGATTTCAGCTTTTGCTGACGGTGAATATGATATTCTTGTGGGTACACAGATGGTTGCAAAGGGACTTAATTTTCCAAATGTGACTTTGGTTGGTGTGCTTAATGCCGACCATATGCTTTATGCCGATGATTACCGCAGTTATGAGCGTTCTTTTTCACTGCTCACACAGGTAGTCGGAAGAAGCGGCAGAGGCAATGACAAGGGTATGGCTGTTATTCAGACATTCACACCCGAAAATCTGATAATTTCAATGGCATCAAGACAGGATTACAATACCTTTTATTCGAACGAAATAAAGGTACGCAAGGCAATGCTGTATCCGCCGTTTGCCGATATATGCCTTGTAGGCTTTGTATCGCAGAACAGAGAAGCTGCCTTTAAAGGTGCGAGAAAGTTCCTTGAATTCTTTACAGAAGAGGCAAAGAAAAATTACCCGAATATGCCGTTGCGAATATTAGGGCCTACACCTGCATTGGTGGTAAAAATAAGTAATAAATACAGGTTTAAAATTATTATAAAATGTAAAAACAATTCCGAGTTTCGTGCCCTGCTTTCAAAGATTCTTTGTGAGTTTGGCAAGAGTAAGGAATTTTCGGGCGTTACGGCTTATGCCGATATGAACGCTCTTGTATGTTAAGGAAGTGTGAATATGGCTATTAGGCAAATTGTAAAAGAGGGCGACAGCGTTCTCACAAAGCACTGCCGTGAGGTTGTTAAATTTGATGACAGACTCGCACAGCTTATAGATGATATGACAGAAACCTTGCACGACTCTGGCGGAGTAGGTCTTGCCGCACCGCAGGTTGGTGTTATCCGCAGAGTTGTTGTTATTGATGTAAGTAAAGAACAAAATCAGGTTATCGAGCTTGTAAACCCTGTTATAATTGAATCAAGCGGCGAGCAGGAGGGTCTTGAGGGCTGTCTTTCTTGTCCGGGTGAATGGGGTATTACAAAACGCCCTAACTATGTTAAGGTAAAGGCTTTTGACAGACACGGCAATGAATTTACGATTGACGGTGAAGAATTGCTTGCAAGAGCTTTTTGTCATGAGCTTGACCATCTTGACGGTATTCTTTTTAAACAGAAAGCAAGCAAGATGCTTACTCCTGAAGAATACGAAGAAATGTTTGGCTGATTTGAGGGTTAATTATGAATATAATTTATATGGGTACTCCCGATTTTGCAGTGCCTGCACTCAAAAAATTATACGAAAGCAAGCATACGGTGCAGGCTGTGTTTACACAACCTGACAAGCCAAAGGGCAGAAAAATGGTGCTTACTCCTCCTGATGTAAAGGTATGTGCGCAGGAACTTAACATTCCCGTATATCAGCCGACAACCTTTAAATCGGAAGAACCTCTTGAAATAATAAAAAAATATAATCCCGATGTAATCGTAGTTGCGGCCTATGGTAAACTTTTACCGAAGGCAGTGCTTGAAAGCGCAAAGTACGGCTGTATCAATATCCATGGCTCACTTTTGCCGAAATACAGAGGCGCGGCACCTATTCAGCAGTCGGTTCTTAACGGCGACAAAGTAACAGGTGTGACAGCTATGCAAATGGCAGAGGGACTTGACACAGGCGATATATTGACAGTAATTGAAACAAAAATAGGCGAAAACGAAACATCCGGAGAGCTTTTTGACAGACTTAGTATACTCGGCGGAGAGTTAATTATTAAAACTCTTGAAATGCTTGAGAACGGAGAAATTAAGCCTGTAAAGCAGGATGAAAGCAAGGCTACGCATACATCAAAGATTGACAAGTCGCTTTGCCCGATTGATTTTACAAAATCAGCCGACGAAGTGCACAATAAAGTCCGTGGACTTAATCCCTGGCCGATTGCGACTGCTGAACTTAACGGAAAAAAACTGAAAATTTATTCTACAAAAGTATGCGAAAAAAGCGGAAAAGCGGGCACGATAATCAGCATAAAGCCGTTGATTGTTGCTTGCGGCAGCGGTTCGGTCGAAATTATAGAGTTGCAGCCTGAGGGCAAAAAGCGTATGCCGTCAGCGGCTTTTCTTGCAGGTCATAAATTAAATATCGGTGACAGCTTTAACTGATATAGGTATATAAAGGAGAATTTTTATGTTTTATGGCTTTGACTGGACATATGTTGTGTTTATTCTTCCTTGCGTAATTATTTCACTTATATGTCAAATTAATGTTTCATCAACTTTTTCAAAATATTCTCAAATGAGAAATTCAAGAAATATGACAGGCGCACAAGCTGCCGAATTTGTTTTAAGACAAAACGGCGTCTACGGAGTGCGTATTGAAAGGGTAGCGGGAAATCTTACTGACCACTTTGACCCGAGAACTAATGTAATCAGACTTTCAGACAGTGTTTATAATGCAAATACCGTAGCAGCCGTAGGTGTTGCTTGTCATGAGGCAGGTCACGCTGTTCAGCACGCACAGAATTATTTACCGAATAAAATTCGTTCGGCAATTCTTCCGATGGCGAATATAGGTTCAAAATTAAGTTGGTTTTTGATTATATTGGGACTTTGTTTTTCCGCAAAAATCGGTTTTGTTATGTTGTATATCGGTATAGCTTTATTCGGATTTTCCGTACTTTTTACAATTGCAACTCTTCCTGTTGAGTTTAACGCTTCTAAAAGAGCGCTTGAAACTATCAAAAACGGAAATTTGCTTTACGGTGAAGAATACACGGGTGCGAAACGCACTTTGCAGGCAGCCGCTATGACCTATGTTGCATCTGCTCTTACGGCAATTTTACAGCTTTTAAGATTGATTATAATAGCGAATAACAGAAGAAGATAAGAAAAGAGATTTTTAAATGGCTAATTCACGCAAAACTGCATTTAAAGTATTATTAAAAATTGAACAGGACGGAGCATATTCCAATATAGCACTCAATAACGCAGTAAAGGAAAGTGAGCTTTCGCCGCTTGATGCGGCGTTTACATCTGCGCTTGTTTACGGTGTGCTGGAGCGTAAAATCACTCTTGATTACATCATTAAACAATACTCTAAAATTCCGTTAAGGAAAATTGAGTTAAAGACAAAAATTATTCTCCGCCTCGGACTTTTGCAAATGGCTTTTATGGATAAAATTCCCGAAAGTGCCGCTGTTAACGAAAGTGTAAAACTTGCCAAACAGCAAAAACTGCAAAAATCCTCCGGTTTTATAAATGCAATTTTGCGCAGTTTTGCAAGGGATAACTGCAAAGTAAAATATCCCGATATAAAAAATAAGGCGGAGTATTACTCGGTAAAATATTCCTGCCCGCAAACGCTTGTTAAATTATGGATAAATTCCTACGGCGAGGATAACGCAAGGGGAATTTTAGAAAATCTTAGCGGCAGACCGAATATTTACGCAAGAGTTAATACGCTGAAAACAAATACAGACGAACTCATAACTGTGCTTGCCGATGACAAGGTAAAGGCTGAAAAAGTTGATTTTCCGAGTAATGCGGTAAAAATAGCCGATACGGGTTCAATCGAAAGATTGAAAGCCTACAAAGGCGGTTTACTGCATATTCAAGATTTGTCGTCCCAGCTTTGCGCATACTTTCTTTCTGCCGAAAAAGGACAGACCGTGCTTGATATTTGTTCGGCACCGGGCGGCAAAACTTTTACAATCGCCGAGTATATGCAAAACAGCGGAAAAATAACGGCTTGCGATATGTACAAGCATAAGCTGAAGCTTATAGAAAAAGGCGCAAAAAGGCTGGGTATCAATATTATTGAAACCTGCCTGCGTGATGGTGCGTCTGCCGATAAGGAATTGCCGTCGGCAGACAGAATACTTTGCGATGTGCCGTGCAGCGGACTCGGAGTGCTTTCAAGAAAGCCCGAAATTCGCTATAAAGATGACCTTATAGATACAGACCTTGCTGATATTCAGTATAAAATACTTTGCGAAAGCGCAAAATATCTAAAAATAGGCGGAAAACTTGTATATTCGACCTGTACGCTGAATCCGCAGGAAAACAATAAAAATACAGCAAAATTTCTTGCCGAACACAATGATTTTGAGGGAGTTAAACTTGAACTGCCTCCTGAACTTAAAAGAGCATTTGACGAAAAACCGTATGAAATAACACTTATGCCGCACACTTTTGACGGCGACGGTTTTTACATAGCTGTACTTACAAGGAGGTAATCTTTTGAACTTAATTGATATTAAATCACTTGACCTAAATGAGCTTACCGACTTTGTAACCGAGAACGGTTTTGAAAAGTTCAGAGCAAAACAAATATACCAATGGCTTAACAAAAATGTCACTTCTTTTGATGAAATGCTGAATATTCCTTTGAAAATCAAGGACTTTTTAAAAAGAAGTTGTTACATTTCTGTTGCAAATATTGAAAAAAAACTAATTTCAAGGTATGATAAGACAGTAAAGTATCTTTTTTCGTTCAATGACGGTGAATGTGTAGAGTCCGTTGTTATGAATTATAAACACGGATACTCAATTTGCATTTCCACACAAGTGGGCTGCAAAATGGGCTGTACTTTTTGTGCAACCGGCAAAAGCGGTTTTTCAAGGAGTTTGACTCCGTCCGAAATGCTCAATCAGATTGAATCCGCACAAAAAGATTTGAATATCAGAATATCGAATATTGTTCTTATGGGAATGGGCGAACCGCTCGACAATTTTGAAAATGTGGTAAAGTTCTTAAGACTTGTATCCGATGACAACGGTCTTAATATCGGTATGCGCCACATCACAATTTCCACTTGCGGTATTGTACCTAAAATTTATGAGCTTGCAAAGCTGCACTTCGGCATTACGCTTTCCGTGTCATTACACGCACCTAACGATACCGTAAGGCAAAAGACTATGCCTATCGCTAAGCGATATTCTATGGATGAACTCTTAAAGGCTTGTAAAGATTATTTTGATATTACAGGCAGACGGGTTACTTTTGAATACTCTATGATAAGCGGTGTAAATGATTTTGACAGGGACGCTTACGAGCTTGCGGACAGACTTGCCGATATGAACTGTCATGTAAATCTCATTCCGGTAAACACCGTTGACGGAACAGGATACAAAAAGAGCAGTATGGAAAGGCAACAGGCCTTTGTAAATATACTTGGTCGAAAACATATTGCGGCGACAGTCAGGAGAACCCTTGGAAGTGACATTAACGCTTCCTGCGGTCAGCTCAGACGAAATCATACTAACGAAGGAGGAAAATAACTTGGAAGTCTTTAGCAAAAGTGACATTGGTTTAGTTCGTTCACAAAATCAGGACGATTGCCGCTTCGGAGTTATTTCTCCCAGCTGTGCTTGGGCAGTAGTCTGTGACGGAATGGGAGGTGCCAACGGCGGCAACATAGCGAGTGCAACAGCTGTGGAATACATAAGCTCCAAAATAACCGATTTATACAAGGACGATATGACCAAAGAACAAATCGGCGAGCTTATAGCAGAAATTGTTGTAAACGCAAATATGAAAATATATGAACTTTCTTTGAAAGATCCCGAACTTACGGGAATGGGTACAACCTGCGAGTTTGTTTTTGTAAAGGATACCACGGTTCATATTGTCCATGTTGGCGACAGCCGTACCTATGCAATAAGAGGTGGCAAAATCAAACAGCTTACTGAGGATCACTCTGTTGTACAGGAAATGGTGCGCAGAGGTGAGCTTACCTATGAACAGGCACAGAATCATCCCAATAAGAATTTTATAACAAGAGCACTCGGAATAAAACCGTCCGTAAGGCTTGACTATATAGAGGCAAACTTTATTTACGGTGATGTTCTTTTAATATGCACAGACGGACTTTCCAATTGCATTACAACAGGCGATATGGTTAAAATTTGCCACGAAAACAGGGGCGAGGATCTTATTAATAAGCTTGTTGACAAGGCAAAGGAAGGCGGCGGAACCGATAATATTACCGCCACGGTTATTTATTGAGAAACGGAGAGTGAAATAAATTGGATAAATATATCGGCAAAAGACTTGATGGCCGTTATGAAATTCATGAGCTTATCGGCGTTGGCGGTATGGCTAATGTATATCGCTGTAACGATACTCTTGATGACCGTGAAGTTGCCATTAAGATTTTAAAAGATGAATACCTCAATAACGAGGAATTTATCCGTCGTTTTAAAAATGAATCAAAGGCTATCGCAACACTTTCACACCCTAATATTGTTAAGGTGTATGATGTCAGCTTCGGTGATATGATTCAGTATATTGTAATGGAATACATTGACGGCATTACACTTAAAGAATACTTTGATCAGCAGGGTATCATTGAGTGGAAAGAGGCTTTGTATCTTACAAGTCAGGTTCTTAAGGCTTTACAGCATGCGCACGAGCACGGCATTGTCCACCGTGACATAAAGCCGCAGAATATTATGCTTTTACAGGACGGCACAATCAAGGTTACAGACTTTGGTATTGCCCGTTTTTCCGACAAAGCTACACGCACAATGACAGAACACGCAATTGGTTCGGTTCATTACATTTCACCGGAGCAGGCAAGAGGTGAGGCAACAGACGGCAAGTCTGATATTTACTCTGTCGGCGTTATGCTCTATGAAATGCTCACAGGTAAACTTCCTTTTGACGCAGACAGTGCAGTTTCTGTAGCTCTTATGCAGTTACAGTCAACTCCTAAGCGACCGAGAGAGCTTAATCCCACTATTCCTATCGGACTTGAGCAGATTACAATGAAGGCTATGGAAAAGAATCCTGCCGACAGATATAATTCTGCCGCTGAAATGCTCAACGATATGGAGCGTTTCAGACTTAATCCGTCTATTGTATTTGATTATTCAAAATTTGTTGATAATCAGCCTACAAAGTTTGTTACTTCACTTAAAGATACAAAAACAAACAGTACAAAGTTTGATAAGGCTGTTTCAAAACCGGAGGAAACTCCAGAACCTGAAATCGAAACCGCAGATGAGGAAAAGAAGATTGAACACAAGCCGTCTTATTACGCAATCAAGGGTATTGTAATTTCTGCCGTAGTTGTGGTTGCCATATTTGTAGGTCTTGCAATTTTCAGAGGATGTTCGACTTCACAGGCTAAAGATGTTGAAATACCGAATTTTGTCGGTAAAACTTTGGCAGAGGCCAATGCCGACAACAAAGACAATTTTAACTTTGTTGTGGAGAGCAAGTATGATGCTTCAAAAGAGCTTGGTGTAATTCTTGAACAGGAGCCTGCCGCTGATTCAAAACTCGTAAAATCAGGCTCACAGATTACTCTTAAAGTAAACGGAACAGATACAAATGCTTCGGTCCCTTATGTTCTTAATTATTCCGAAAAAGACGCATCTGCAATTATTGAGGAAAAGAGCCTTGTTCCAAAGATAATCTATGTTGAAAACACTAAAACTCCTAAGGGATATGTTGCAGAAGTATTCCCTAAGGCAGGTGTTCAGACAAATATCGGTTCTACCGTTTATATTTACATTGCAAACGGCGAGAGAGATGAAAAGGTAACTATTCCGTCTGTATCCGGACTTTTACTTTCAGAGGCCAAAACAAAACTTGTTGATGCAGGTCTTACTGTAGAAACAGTTTACGATGACGAAAGTAAAGAGGCAAAAGACACAGTTCTTTCACAGTCACCGTTGCAGTACGGTAAGGTAGATAAAGGTACTGTTGTAACCCTTACTGTAAGTTCGGGCAAGGGTGATGTGGCTACAGTAAATGTATATGTAGATTTACCTACAAATGCTACTGAATCGGTTGAGATGACTGTAATTGTAGACGGTGTTGTTGATACTAAGTATTCAAAAACACTTGTGCCGCAGTACAATAAGACCTGTACTCTTGAATTTACGGGTTCGGGTACTTCAAACATTGTGGTACAGCTTGACGGTCAGGTTTACCGTGAATATTCGATTAATTATTCAACACTTGTTGTATCACAAACAGCTACTCACGAGTATGTTGTACCTACAACCGCACCTGTTGAAACAGAGCCTGCATATACAGAGCCGCCTGTTACAGAGCCGCCATACACACCGGTTCCGCCAACAGATGCAACCGAACCTTCCGAGGCATTGCATTAATTGATATGAGCAGTAACGAAGGATTATTGATGAAAGTGCTCGGCGGTTTTTACTATGTCGAGTGCGACAATCAAATATATGAATGTAAAGCAAGAGGAAGTTTCCGCAAGAGCGGAAATTCTCCTCTTGTTGGCGACAGGGTGAAAATTTCTATTCAGAAAGAGGGCTTTGCCTCTCTTGACGAAATCCTGCCGAGAAAAAATAAATTAAAGCGACCGCCGCTTGCTAATATTGATATTCTCGTAATCGTTTGTTCGACAGTTTCGCCAAGTCCGAATTATGCGGTTATAGATAAAATGACCGCCGCTGCGATTAACAGCAATATGCAGCCTGTAATTGTCATTTCAAAAGATGATATTGAAAGCGGTGAAAAGGTTGCCGATATTTACAAAAATGCGGGATTTGAAGTTTTTTGTACTTCTCCGCAAAAGACAGATGAAGCAGAGAGATTAAAGGCCTTACTTATGGGCAAAACTTCTGCTTTTACAGGCAACAGCGGTGTGGGTAAGTCAACCTTGTTAAATATGCTTTTTCCTAACCTAAGCCTTGCAACAGGTGAAATAAGCGATAAACTCGGACGAGGCAGACATACTACAAGAGCAGTTGAACTGTTTAATCTTGACGGCTGTTATATCGCAGACACACCTGGATTTTCAACCGTTGATTTGCAGAGATACGAAATTATTGATAAAGACGAACTTCAATATTGCTTTCCCGAATTTAAAGAGTATCTCGGAGAATGTATGTTTACTTCGTGTTCTCATACTTGCGAAAAAGGCTGCAGAGTTTTGCAGGCACTTGCTGACGGAGATATTGAGAAAACCCGTCACAACAGTTATGTTGCTATGTACAATGAGGTAAAAGATATTAAAAAGTGGCAGTTAAAAAAGTAAAGGGGAATTAAAATGCGTTGTACGATAATTGCGGGCTCGCCTGAAGCGGATATAGATTTTATATCGGAACAGGTTAAGGACTGCAATTATCTTATTTGTGCCGATGAGGGCTATGAATATGCAAAAAAAGCAGGTGCAAAGCCTAACCTTATAGTCGGTGATTTTGATTCGTACAGCGGTAATTTACCTGATGATTGCGAAGTAATCAAGCTCAATTCACATAAAGATGATACAGACCTTTTGCATTGCATAGAGGTTGCACTGTCCCGTGGATATAATGATTTTGTTATCCTTGCCGCAACAGGCGGAAGATTTGATCATACATTTGCAAATATTTCTGTTCTTATGTATCTTGATAAAAAAGGTGCAAGCGGAATAATCGTTTCCGACAAAGAGATTATTCGCTTTTTGAAAATGGGCGAATATAATTTTGACGGAAATAAAGGAAAAACTTTTTCAGTCTTTCCTTTTGCCTGTGACAGTGTGAATGTATCTTACATAGGTGCTGAGTATTCGGCGGAGAATCTTATTTTAACTGCGGAAGAAGCAATGGGCATTTCAAATATTTTTATTTCTGACAGAGCAAATGTAAAAATAAATTACGGAAATGCAATAATTATTATTAATCAGTTCATAAATTAAATTTAATTTACAAAAACATTATATAGTATGCGGTAATTTTTAAACACCAATATGGGGGTATAGCTCAGTTGGGAGAGTGTCTGACTGGCAGTCAGAAGGTCATGGGTTCAAGCCCCATTATCTCCACCACTTAGTTTTATAAAGAGATGTCATTGTTATATAAACGGTTGTAATAACAAAATTGTAACTATAATGACACTCATTAGTCTTGAAAAGAATTATAACCTTATGATATAATATATTAGTATCATTTCGTTTTGTGTTATTCTATTTGGAGTTGAATTTTTATGTCATTATGTATGGGTTGTATGCAGGAACTTAACGGTAGTGTAATCTGCCCGAACTGCCATTTTGATAATTCAGAAGTTCAGTCGGCACCTTTTCTGCCTTTCGGCACAGAGCTTGCAGGCAGATATGTAACAGGTACCGGACTTGAAACTAACGGTGAATCAACACGCTATATTGCTTTTGACAAGCAGACGGGCGATGTTGTAATTGTATCTGAATTTTTACCGATCGGTCTTTTTTCAAGAGATGAAGGACAGACTGAATTAAAAGTTAATTACGATGACAGACTTGCTTTTAATAAACTTAAAGATGAGTTTATTTCATATTTTCGCATTATTTCAGAATTAAAGGATCTTTCGGCACTTACAAATATTGTTGATGTTTTTGAAGAAAACAATACAGCATATGCTATTGAAGAAAAAGAGGACCTTATTCCTTTTGAAGAATATATTGAGCGCAGCAACGGTCATCTTGACTGGGATATTGCTAGACCGCTCTTTATGCCCGTAATTTCGGCACTTGAGGCTCTTCATAAGCGTGGTGTCGGTCATTATGCGGTAGCGCCTAAAAATCTGTTTATTACTGCTTCGGGTAAAATCAGAATGGCAGGCTATGCTACGGAAAATGAGCGTAAGCGTGGTACAGCGCTTAAATCTCAATTGTTTTCAGGCGCAGCAGCACCCGAACAGTATGAAGATAATTTTCCGCTTGATGATATTACGGATATTTACGGACTTTGTTCTACACTTTTCTATGCACTTACAGGTCATCTTCCGAAGAGTGCGGTTGAGCGTTTAAAAGACAGCAGACTTCTTATGAGCACATCTACTGTAAAGAGTTTGCCTCCTCATGTTGTATCTGCACTTGCAAACGGTTTACAGGTTCAGCGTGAGAACAGAATTACAGATTTTGACGAGCTTCGTTCTCAACTTTCCGTTGCACATACCGCAAAGGCTATTCAGGACGAAATTTCGAGAACAGCAAGTATGAATATTACAAAGGAGCAGTCACGCCGTAATAACGGTATGTCGCATACTTCCATTGTTATTATTTCTGTTGCAATTACAGTTCTTGTACTTGGTATTGCCGGTGTATTTTGGCTTATGCAGAATCCGTTTGCAGGATTATTCCCGGGTAATACTGATGCCACTGCAGCGTCTACATCAAGTACGGAATGGACAGGTCCTGTTGTTCCTAACTATGTCGGAATGAAGTACGAAGATGTTGTAAAGGCTGCGGCTTCCGATGACAGCGTTGTGGTTTACAGAAATTACAATGATGCTTACAGCGATAAATATGCCGACGGTGTTGTAATGGAACAGTATCCTCCGGCAGGTTCTAAAGTAGAGCAGGAAGACGGTATTACAGTTTCTGTAACAGTCAGTCTTGGTGCTCAGATGCGTGAACTTCCTGCAATTCAGGGTAATAAAATTGATGAGGCTGCGCAGTCGCTTGCAGATGCGGGACTTCTTGCTACAGCTGAATATCAGTACAGTGATACAGTAGCGGAAAACAGAGTTATCGGCTACAAAAATCATGTTGCTGGCGATACTCTTGAAAGCGGTTCTAACATTATAATTATTGTAAGTAAGGGCAGACAGCAGACTACAACTCAAGCAACTTCCTGATATTAAAGCTAAAAATAATGGCTGAATCAATTGTATATTGACTCAGCCATTTTGATTTAAGAATTTAAAATTTATATTGATTGGCAAATCAATTTGCAAAACCATAATTATCCGACTTTTTACAAAGAACCGTTTATTTAAACTTGCTTTTTACGCTTTTTTCCGCATTCCTTACCAATGTAAAAAGTGAAGCAGTACCTTTTTCAAAATATCTTGAAAGCAAATCGGGTGAAAGAGCAATTGATGTATTTTCGGTCTTACTTTCGATTATAGCGTCAATCATAGCAAGGTCGAGCGTCATAGCTGCGCTGCAAAGACTTCTGTACTTGCTTTTGTTCAGCGTAAATAAATCCTGCGGGTTGCTTTCTTCACACGAATATACCGAACGAAATGCCTGATACTGGGCATTCATAAGATAGTTGCTTACAGCGTTTGTCAGCTTTTTGTTCCCGAGCTTATCGAGTATATCGAAAATAACGGCGCTTGTATTCATTACAACTTTTTTGTTGATCATAGCGACCATATTGCTGCCCGGCTCAACTGTCGGAATCTCCGCATCGGGTATATTGACAGGCTGTGCCTGCTGACCGTTTCTGTTCGGTGTTCTGCCAAGCAAATAATCACAAGACACATCGTAATATTCGGCGGTTTTTACGAGAAAATCAAGTCCACATTCTCTTATTCCTTTTTCGTAATGAGAGAGCAGCGCCTGGGAAATACCCAAGTCCGCCGCTACCTGCTTTTGGCTTAATCTGCGTTCTCTTCGCAGCATTGAAATTATCATAGGAAAATCACTGTTCATTGAAAGCACCTCTTTTATACGAACAGTATAATATATTAATTACAATTTGTAAATACCATAGGAGTTACAATTATGAAATCTTATATTATTCACTTTATTCGCCATGGAAGTATTGACGAAACTTTGTCGGGCAAATACATAGGCACAACAGATGTTCCGCTTTCTGACAAGGGCAAAATAGAGCTGAGAAAGCTCGATTACGAATATCGTTATCCGGGTGCACAGGCAGTGTTTACAAGTCCGTTAAAGCGTTGTACACAGACTTGCAAAATTCTTTATCCGGAGCAAAATCCGCTTGTCATCGCCAATCTTTCGGAATGTAATTTTGGCGAATGGGAGGGAAAAACCGCAAATGATTTAAACGAAGATGAAGATTTCCAAAAATGGCTTGCGGGTGACCCATCGGTAAAACCTCCGAGAGGTGAGAGTAATGCCGATTTCACACGCAGAATCTGCAAAATGTTTGAAAGCATTGTTGAGGGACTTATCAAAACAGGCACAACAGAAAGCGTTATTGTCACTCATGGCGGCGTTATAATGACCTTGCTTGCAGTGTACGGAATGCCACAGGCAAAGCCTTTTGAATGGGTTATGGACAATGGTTTCGGCTACTCCGTAAGAATTACTCCACAGCTTTGGCAGAGAGATAAAATTATGGAAGTTTTCTCTGTTATTCCCGAGAAAAAAGATGTTGAAGATTAATTTTTAAAATAGCTTAAATTGTAGCACAGTTTACAATCTTTTGTAAAAAATTGTGCAATAATGTAATATACAGGCAATATAATATGTCTGAACCTACGCAATTATTATATATTAACTCAAAGGAGATATTAATATGGCAGACTACAAAATAGTTTTGTTAAAAGGTGACGGTATCGGTCCTGAAATCGTAAACCAGGCTGTTAAGGTACTCGACAAAGCAAGCGAAAAGTTTAATTTTACAGTAGAATATGACGAGGCACTCCTCGGCGGTTGTGCTATTGACGCAACAGGCGTTCCGCTCCCTGATGAAACAGTTGCTAAGTGTAAGGCGGCAGACAGTGTGCTTTTAGGCGCAGTAGGCGGTCCTAAGTGGGATAATCAGCCGGGTAATAATCGTCCCGAAGCAGGTCTTCTCGGCATCAGAGGCGCACTCGGTCTTTTTGCAAATCTTCGTCCGGCTGTTATTTTTGAACCTCTTAAGAAAGCATCACCGATTAAAGATGAAATTATCGGCGGTTCGCTCGATATTATGATTGTTCGTGAACTCACCGGCGGTATTTACTTTGGTAAGAGAGGCAGAACAGAAGTTGACGGTCAGCCTGCCGCATGGGATACAGAACAGTATTCTGTACCGGAAGTAGAGAGAATTGCAAGAGTAGCGTTTGACCTTGCTATGAAGAGAAATAAAAAGCTCACAAGCGTTGATAAGGCAAATGTACTTGAGTCATCAAGACTTTGGAGAGAAACAGTAACAAGAATTTCTAAGGAATATCCCGAAGTTGAGCTTAACTATATGTATGTTGACAACTGTGCTATGCAGCTTGTAAGAAACCCGGGTCAGTTTGATGTTATTGTTACTTCAAATATCTTTGGCGATATTCTTTCTGATGAGGCGTCAATGATCAGCGGTTCAATCGGTATGCTCGCATCTGCAAGCCTTTCAGAGAGCAAGAGCGGTCTTTACGAGCCAATCCACGGTTCGGCTCCTGACATTGCAGGTCTTGGCATTGCCAACCCACTCGCAACAATTCTTTCTGTTGCAATGATGCTCCGTTATTCACTCGACCAGCCACAGGCGGCAGACGCTATTGAGGCAGCAGTTACCAAAGTTCTTGAGAATAACCGTACACCGGATATTTACGAAGAGGGTACAAACAAGGTTACTTGCGAGCAGATGGGCGACCTCGTATGTGAGGCACTTTAATATCTAACAGAATGGAGGAGTAAAATGCAGTTGTACGATATGCACTCGCATATACTTCCTGGAATTGATGACGGAGCGCCAAGCGTAGAAAAAAGCCTTGTTATATTAAATGAACTAAAAAAACAAGGCGTAACAAATGTTTGTCTTACTCCTCATTTTTATACAAATGAAATCAGTGCAGAGGATTTTGCCGCACAAAGACAGCATGCGATTGATAAACTTATGCCGCATATTCCTGACGGTATGAAAGTTGTTGTTGGTGCGGAAGTTTATGTCACTCGATATATGTTTAACGGAGATGACTTTTCCTGCGCTTGTTACGGCAACTCAAATTACATACTTACCGAGTTTGCTTACACATCGCAGTTTTCAAGTCACACTATGGAGTATTTTGTAAAACTTACAGAGAATTACAATATGATTCCTGTCCTTACTCATGTTGAAAGATACCCTGCTTTAATCAACGATCCGTCTATTATCGGTGAGCTTAAGGATATGGGTGTAATTATTCAGACCAACACCAATTCTTATACCAAAAAAGCGTCGTTTTTCTCAAAGCTTAAGCTTATAAAGCTTATAAAAGGCGGATATATTGATGTTATCGGCAGTGATGCACATTCATTGACCCATAATGACCCACGCACATTTACAGAGGCTTTGGACTTTATTTCTGCAAAATGCGGACAAAGCACGGTAAGAAAAATGATGGGCAACGCAGAAGAAATCTTCAACAGCGCACTTTGATAACAATAAAGGATGTACTTTTTCGGTACATCCTTTTAATTTTATACTAAAATCTTACAGGTACGGATATACTATTAAGAGCAGTAAAAACCTTGCCTTATGAAATGGGGAATAGCAGTGTTTGAGATTTTAGTGGGAATATTGTTGTTTGTTGTACTTCTCGTGGTTTGCAGTGTGCTTGTGTCTGAATATCTGTTTAAAATGATTATTTACAGGCAAAAAAAGAGCAGTTGTCAAAAGGACATTGATGCCGTAGCAAGCTGGTACAGGCATTATCCGATTGCAAAAACAGGCAGATTATGGCTTGAAAATATGCCATATATTAATGTTTATATAAAGTCTTTTGACGGACTGCGATTATACGGCGCTTTGCTTGAAAACGAAAAATTTTCCGATAAAATTATTATTTGCGTTCACGGCTTTACAGGCAGCGGTAAAAAGGATTTCGCAAGCCTTGCCCGTACTTATTATTTAAACGGGTATAATGTACTTCTTGTGGATAACAGGGCACACGGGCAAAGTGAGGGCAAATATGTAGGCTTTGGAGTGCTTGACAGATTAGATCTGCGCAATTGGGTGAAATATACTGTAAATCGTTTCGGCAGTAATATAAAAATATTTTTGCACGGTATATCTATGGGCGGAGCAACTGTACTTATGGCAAGCAGTATTATGCCAAAAAATGTGCGTGGCATTATTGCAGACTGCGGATTTACAAGCGTAGACGAAATTTTTGAGTATGTACTGAAAAGAGATTATCATCTTCCGAGATTCCCTATCATTTATCTTACAAATATTATGTCAAAAATTCGTGCCGGATACGGATATAAAGATGTTAATACCGCTGCGGAAATTGCAAAATCGGATATTCCTGTTTTATTTATCCACGGAGAAAATGACGAATTTGTACCGCTTTGGATGACTATGAAAAATTATTCTTACTGCAAAGCATATAAAGAGCTTTATATAGTGAAAGAGTCCGAACATGCCGAGTCACATTACATTGATAAAAAAGCCTATGAAAGCCGTATGCTTGCATTTGTTGATAAGTTAAGTAAATAAGCCGATAAGCAGGATAAAACCGTTTATCGGCTTAGGAGAATATTATGCACTACATAAATCATTACAATTCACCGCTTGGAAAAATTACTTTTGCAAGCAACGGAAAAGAACTTACGGGATTATGGTTTAACGGGCAAAAATATTTTGCCTCTACGCTTACTAAAGAATATGAGCAAAAAAATCTGCCTGTTTTTGAACAGACAGCAAAATGGCTTGATATTTATTTTAGCGGCAAAAATCCCGATTTTACGCCGCCTTTGTTTTTATCGTCAACTTTGTTTCGTAATGAAGTTTGGAAAATACTTTTGACTATACCGTACGGTAAAATAATGACATACGGTGAAATAGCTAAACTTATGGCTGAAAACAGGGGAGTAGAGAAGATGTCTGCACAGTCCGTGGGTGGCGCAGTGGGACATAATCCTATTTCAATCATTGTTCCGTGCCACAGGGTAGTAGGTACGGACGGAAGTTTGACAGGCTATGCGGGCGGTGTTGATATTAAAGAAAAACTCTTGAAATTAGAAAATGTCGATATGTCTAAGTTGTTTATGCCTAAAAGTAAATAGTTAGAAAAATTTCAACTGCAAAACTTTTTAACAGACTTTCGCCATTGTGTTCAAGTAGCCAAACAGGAAAATATTTGTGGGCTTTGCCCAAACCCACGACCTTTGAAAAGTTCGACCAAACTTTTATAATTGCTTGGCTTATGTGTTTCGCTAAACCATATATATTCTAACTTTTATAAAGAACCGTTTAAGTATGTTTAATTATAAACATAAAAAATCTGCCATACCAAATCAGGTATGGCAGATGAATTTTTAAGGGATTTTATAAGGAGTTTTAAATTAGTACATACCGCCCATATCAGGAGCAGCAGGTGCAGCAGGAGCTGCAGGCTCTTTAATATCTGCAACGAGTGACTCTGTTGTGAGTACCATTGCAGCAACAGAAGATGCGTTCTGGAGAGCAGAACGAGTAACCTTTGTCGGGTCAACGATACCTGCCTCAATCATATCTGTGTATTCCTCTGTAAGAGCGTTAAAGCCGTAACCAACCTTGTTAGCTTTCTTGATGTTTTCGCAGATTACGCTGCCCTCAAGACCTGCATTTGCGGCAATCTGACGGAGCGGCTCTTCAAGAGCTTTAAGAACAATCTTAGCGCCTGTCTTAGCATCACCCTCAAGTGTATCAACAAAAGCGGAAACAGCAGGAATAGCGTTCATACAAGCGATACCGCCGCCTGCTACGATACCCTCTTCAACAGCAGCCTTAGTAGCGGCAAGAGCATCTTCGATTCTGAGTTTCTTTTCTTTCATCTCAACTTCGGTAGCAGCACCGACTTTGATTACTGCAACGCCGCCTGCGAGTTTAGCAAGACGCTCCTGAAGTTTTTCACGGTCAAAATCAGATGTTGTTGTTTCAATCTGCTGACGAATCTGTGCAACTCTGCCCTTAATAGCGTCCTTGTCGCCTGCACCGTCAACAATGATTGTGTTCTCTTTTTCAACCTTTACCTGACGAGCAGTACCGAGTTGATCCATTGTTGTATCTTTAAGCTCAAGACCTAAGTCTGATGTAATTACTGTACCGCCTGTAAGTGTTGCGATATCCTGTAACATTTCTTTTCTTCTGTCGCCAAAGCCCGGTGCCTTAACAGCAACACAAGTAAATGTACCTCTTAACTTGTTGAGTACGAGAGTTGTAAGAGCTTCGCCCTCTACATCTTCGGCAATGATAAGGAGCTTTCTGCCTGACTGAACAATCTGCTCAAGAATCGGGAGAATTTCCTGTGTATTTGAAATCTTCTTATCTGTAATAAGAATGAATGGGTTGTCAAGTTCAGCTACCATTTTGTCGGTATCTGTTACCATATACGGAGCAATGTAGCCTCTGTCAAACATCATACCTTCAACAACTTCGCTGTAAGTTTCGGCTGTCTTTGACTCTTCAACTGTGATAACACCGTCTGTTGTAACCTTTTCCATAGCCTCGGCAATGAGCTTACCGATGAACTCATCCTGTGAAGAAACTGTAGCAACTCTTGCAATATCGTCAGAACCCGAAACCTGCTTGCTGTTGTCAGAAACAGCCTTTACAGCAACATTGATAGCGTCTGCAATACCTTTCTTAAGAACCATTGGGTTTGCGCCTGCTGTTACATTCTTCATACCCTCTCTGATAAGAGCCTGAGCAAGAAGTGTAGCTGTTGTTGTACCGTCACCTGCAACATCGTTTGTTTTGATTGAAACTTCCTTAACAAGCTGTGCGCCCATATTCTCAAATGGGTCGTCAAGCTCAATTTCCTTAGCGATTGTTACGCCATCGTTTGTGATGAGCGGAGCACCGTACTTTTTGTCAAGTACAACATTTCTGCCCTTAGGGCCAAGTGTGATTTTAACTGTATCAGCAAGCTGGTCAATACCTCTCATAAGAGATTTTCTTGCTTCTTCACCATAAGCAATTTGTTTAGCCATAATTAATTACCTCCAAAATATATCAAATCAAAATAATTATTCAACTGTTGCAAGAATATCTGACTGACGAACGATTGTGTATTCCTCACCGTCAATCTTAACTTCTGTGCCTGCGTACTTGCTTGCGATTACTTTGTCGCCGACATTTACATACATCTTAACTTCGTTGCCGTCTACAACACCGCCGGGGCCAACTGCAACTACTCTTGCAAACTGTGGCTTTTCCTGTGCGGCAGATGAAAGAATGATACCGCTCTTTGTTTTTTCTTCGGCTTCTTCAACCTGTAATACTACTCTGTCAAGTAATGGTTTAATACTCATAATATAAATCCTCCTAAAAAGTTTATGTGTTATTTCGGTTAGCACTCTGTATCCTTGAGTGCTAATTATATTTTATACCATTTTTTAGAAATGTCAAGAGAAATTTGACTAAATTTGACCTTTAATTTATAAACAATTAAATTTATTTGTACAGCACTGCATTATAATTCGTATATAGAACTAAAATAACTTAAACAAGCCCTTTTTTCTTTAGTTTACCTTTAGGTTCAGGTTTATTTATTTCATAACCGTTTTTAATGGAAAGTTTTGCAAGCAATGCAATTCCATCCGTAAGAGCCTTTTTAGATTCATTGTCTATCTTATTAAATGCTTTAATCATAGTCGGTATATTTTTTATGCCTGCCTTTCGTATGTCGTCAAAGGTGATTTTACCGCCTTCTGCCATAATTTGAAATACAGAGTCTATGATTTGTTTTTTCTGTTCGGTTGTAAGTCCGTCAATAAGCTCTTTCATATTTTTTTCGGCAAATTTAATGCTCTTGGTATCTTCATCAAGGTGTACAAAGTGTGTGCCTAATACATTCCAGCTGAAAGCATTGTGCTGCCAGAAAGAATGACTTGCGCTTTTTACTATTATATAATCTTCATCATGCTCAAGTAACATACCCACAAATGATGACTGCGGAACAAAGGTAGTGATTCTGTCGGCAATTTCTTTGTGCTGCTCACTTTCTATGAATTCCTTTGAAAAACCCGGACCGTCGTTGTTATATACAGCTATTATTCTGTCTTTGATTTCAGGAAAAGTATTTACAGCGGAATAGATTGCGAGATTTCCGCCTTTGGAGTGACCTCCGAGGTATATTTCGCTGTTTGGATATTTGTTTGCAACCATACTCAGATATGCCGCTGCGTTAAGCTGTGAGGGAATACTGTCGGTTACGGCAATCATACAATCTTCTTTCCAACCGTTGAGCGTATTGTCTGTGCCACGGTAAGCGATAAATAATTTATCTGTATCAAAATGAAAAGTGCAAGCGCCGAATTGCATTGGATTATCTTCGCAGTCATATGCCGCAAAATCCGATACATATATATTTTTTAACCTGTTGCTTTTAGCTGATTCGGATAATAACTTGGTTATTTCCTTGCCGACTGTGTTGTAAAAATCTTTAAATACATAGTAATCTTTAAAAACAACATCACGCTTTTCTTTAAAATAAAGTTTATTTATGTCGGAAAGCGGAAGCTGTGATTTTTCTGTATATCCCGAAAAATCAAGATAAACAAGCTCTGAAAATATAAGAGCGTCAACTTCGTTTAAAGGTGAAATATCAAAACTTAAATCGCCACGCCATTTTAAATAGTTTATAAGATTATTCATAACCCACCTCGCAATATATTAATAATTAAATTTTATAAAATTTGCACTTAAAAAGCAATATAATTCACATAAAATTCAGAAAGCCCACTGCAAAATATGCAATATCTTAACCGAATTTTATTGTTTTTAAAACCGTAACGGATATATTGTTTTGAATTTCGCAATTGTTTACAACTTTCTTTTATAATCTAAATAATTATAAAAGTTTGGTCAACCTTTTATAATTTTTTGACTTAAGGATAGAACCGACAAATTATAAAAACCGCTCTCCTAAGAATTTTTTAGAAGAGCGGTTTGTGTATTTGTTTTAATAATTATTCGTTAATAGCTTTAACGAGAGCCTGTGCTTTGTCTGTCTTTTCCCAAGCAACGCCGAGTTCTTCTCTGCCCATATGACCGTAAGCGGCAAGTGGACGATACTTTGTTTCTTTAAGCTTTAACTGTTCAATAATAGAATTCGGACGGCAGTCAAATACCTTTTCCACAGCGTCTGAAAGCTGTTCGTTTGTGTAGCTTGATGAACCGAAAGCATCTACCATTATTGATACAGGTTTAGCAACACCGATTGCATATGCAAGCTGAACCTCGCACTTATCGGCAAGACCTGCGGCAACAATATTCTTTGCGATGTATCTTGCGTAGTAAGCGGCACTTCTGTCAACCTTTGTCGGGTCTTTACCGCTGAATGCACCACCGCCGTGACGAGAAAATCCGCCGTAGGTATCAACTATAATCTTTCTGCCTGTAAGACCTGAATCGCCTACAGGGCCGCCGATTACAAATCTGCCTGTCGGGTTGATGAAATATTTTGTGTTTTCGTCTAAAAGCTCGGCAGGAATGATTGGCTTTACTACATATTCAACCATATCTTTTCTGATCTGCTCCAGTGTAACATTTTCATCGTGCTGAGTAGAAACTACAACAGTGTCAACTCTTACAGGTGTGTCGCCCTCATACTCAACGGTAACCTGTGTTTTGCCGTCAGGACGAAGGTAGGAGAGAGTGCCGTCTTTTCTTACTGCTGTAAGCTGTTTTGCAAGCTTGTGAGCAAGTGAGATAGCAAGCGGCATAAGCTCTTTGGTTTCGTTGCAAGCGTAGCCGAACATCATACCCTGGTCGCCGGCACCAATCTGATTGTTGGCGTCATTTTCGCCGTCTTTAAGCTCGTAGCTTTCGTTTACGCCCATTGCAATATCAGGGCTCTGCTGGTCAATAGAAGTGAGTACAGCGCAAGTTTTGCCGTTAAAACCGCAGTCCTGATTATCGTAGCCAATGTCGTTTATTACATCTCTTGCGATACTTGCAATGTCAACATAGCAGTCTGTAGAAATTTCGCCCATAACATGAACTACACCTGTTGTAGCGGTTACCTCGCAGGCAACATGAGCGTTTTTATCCTGTTCGAGAATAGCGTCAAGAACAGCGTCGGAAATCTGGTCGCAAACTTTGTCGGGATGTCCCTCTGTTACTGACTCAGAAGTGAAAAAATGTTTTGCCATTAAAATTCTCCTTTGCAAAAAAATAAGCACCCTTCAGCCGAAAGGTGCTTTTAAAACTCATCTTTCGGTAAATACCGCAGGACTTGGCACCTTGCAAAAAGCAGGTTGCCGGACTTCATAGGGCCTGTTCCCTCAGTCGCTCTTGATAAGATAAATATTAACTTATTGGTTTAATTATATACTGCCTCATCGACAAAAGTCAACAAGAAATAACAGGAATATTGTAAAATCGGATAATCAAACAAAAAAATTATGCGATTTCATCAACAGAGCAACATTCTGTACAAGGTACGCTGTGCTTTACTCTGTCTTCAACCTCGGCACGCTTTGCGTTGTTAAAGCGGTCAACAGTACCTACAAGGTAGCCTGTAATTCTGCGGATTCTTTCAAACGGAACAGAATCATAGTCATACTTAACATCTACATAGTCGCCGTCAACTGTGAGTTCAACATTCTTGATATATTTATCAGGATTAGCCTCTCGAAGCTGTGTTGTGTAAGCGTCAATTTCCTTTTTGCTGAGCTTTCCGCCCTTTACATTTACTGTCATAAATATCCTTCCCTTTCGCAATTTCATAATCCTCTTTAATATATAATGTAACTTTTAATTCTTTAAAAGCATATATCTTGTAGAGTAAATCTATTATAGCACAACATCTTGTTGTATGCAATATCAAAATAGGAATTATTCGCACAAATAAAAGTAAGTATTTTTGTTTATTTTTACAGTTGACAAATATATAAAAGCAAAGAGGACAAAAGTTTTGCCCTCAAATAACAATTTTTATTATTTTAATTTCCCGATTTGTAATTGTATATGAATATTTTAGGTATATGAATATTTTAGCACAAAATTTTTTATTTCAAGCAAATAAGGCGATGCTTCCACCGCCTTATTATTATTCGAGCACTAATAAAACTCGGTCTATGCTGTTTCCAAAAAGTCCTGCGTAGCCGTCCTGACCGTTTGAAGTTTGGTCGTCGTGCTGCCAGTCAAAATATTCTTTGCTTATTGCCGAAACTTTATATTTTGCAACAAGATATTTGTTAAGACTTTCGGCAATACTCTGCGGTGTGGTGTAATACACTCTGATTGCGTCAATTTTACTGCCGTTGCCCGCATAACCGTTTTCTAAATCGTCAATGTCATATCCGCTGACTTTCGGCAGCCATCCGCTTTTAGTGTGAACCTGATACCACACCTTGCCTTCACTTACTTTTATTGCAATGTCCGTAATTGCTTTGCCTTTTAAACCTGCGTAATCTTCAAGATTTTTTACTTCGGGTAGCCAAACACCGTCACAGCGCACTCTGTAGAAAATATCCGGTTTGATTATTTTTCCTTTGTCTTTATCGTCTTCTTTTTTGCTGTTGAAAACGCTTTCGTTAAATATGATGTTCGTATCAATATTTTTGCCGTAACCGCTTACTCTGCCTGTTGAACTGTTCTGCCATATATCACAGTTTAATTCATTTACGGAGTTATATTGTGCAAGCCAGATACTATATTTTGATTTTAACTTATCGTAATCAAGATAATTATTAAACCAATTCAGATTAGCATATACACCTGCTCTGTAGTTACTTTTCTTAATCGTTTCGCAAAAGCGTTCCGCAATTTCTGTAAGTTTTGCTTTGCCGAGTTTAGTTTGTGAATTATCTTCCAAATCATAATAAATCGGCATATCAAGAGATTTGTTATTAATGCATTCAAGGCAAGCCTTTGCCTCTTTTTCTGCATCGCCGACGCTGTCTGCGTAACTGTACCAGTACACACCAATCATCATATTTTCGCTTTTTGCGTTTTTGTAATGACTTTCAAACATACTGTCTTTCTGACTTGATTCTCTGCCGTAGCCTGCTCTTATAATGACAGCTTTTATACCGTCGCTTTTCATTTTGTTAAAATTAATGCCTTGCTGAAATTCTGAAATATCAACACAGCTTACTTTTGCCATAAAATCATCCTTTCAAATTGATAAAGTTTACTTTAGTATAATATTAAAAATAATACCAAAGGTTAAACTTTTCATTTACGGTGCTTAAAGTGCAAAAATTGCAGAAATTAGGCTAATTTTATTGTAAAAAATTTTATTTTGTGCTAATATTACCTTATAAAATAAAATGAAATCGGAGGTATTATGGATGGAATTATCAAAAGTAATGGAAACTCGCAGAAGCGTAAGAGAATACATAAATAAACCTGTTGAAACAGAAAAGTTAAGAGAAATGATTGCGGCGGCTCAACTTGCACCGTCATGGAAAAACTCGCAGGTATCACGCTACTATGTGGTAACAGGCGAAAAACTTGCAGATGTTAAGAATGCATTGTCGCCTTACAATCAGAAAAATGTTGCAGACGCTCCCGCACTTATTGTTACCGCAATTGTGCTTAATCGTTCCGGATACGAAAAGGACGGTACACCGACAAACGAACTCGGCAACGGTTGGGGATTTTACGACTGCGGTTTGCAGAGTATGAATCTTTTGCTTAAGGCAACAGAACTTGGACTTTCAACTCTTGTAATGGGTATAAGAGATAACGAAAAAATCAAGGAAGTTTTGAATATTCCGGAAACCGAGGCGGTAGTAAGCGTAATCGGAGTAGGCTACAGCAATGCAGAGCCTGCAATGCCAAAGCGTAAGGCTATTGAGGATATTGCAAAGTTCTTTTAATTTAATTATAGCAAAGCGTAAAGTAAAAACCTGTACAGCAGTTGCCGTACAGGTTTTTTGTTATGGTTTTACAGTTTTAAATAAATTTAACTGCTGTGCCGTAAGCAAGCACTTCGGCAGCCTGCTGCATAACAGAAGCTGATGTGTAACGAACGCATACAATAGCGTCCGCACCCATTCTTGCAGCCATATCAATCATACGCTGAGTGGCAATATCTCTTGCCTTGTTCATCATTTCAGTGTATGATTTAAGCTCGCCGCCAACCATAGTTTTAAAGCTCTGTCCCATATCGCTGAACATATGCTTCGACTGAATTGTGTTGCCTTGCACAAGACCGAGTGTGGCAAGGTTTCTGCCTGAAATTGTTTCTGTAGTAGTAAGTATCATAATTTTTCTCCTCAATTAAATATCTATTTCCTCAAGGTCGCTTTCGCTAACCTTGCGAAGTTCTTTTTTGCTTAAAATATCGTAAATAACAGGAACAATATAAAGAGTCATAATTGTTGCGTACAGCAAACCGCCGATACATACAATAGCGATAGGTTGCATAATCTCTGAACCTGTGCCTATACCGAGTGCCATTGTTGAAAGTCCGAGAACGGTTGTGATTGCCGTAATAAGGATAGGCCTCATTCTTGTTTTGCCTGCCTCTACAATTGCCTCTCGTCTTTCTTTGCCCTCAAGTCTTAGGTTGTTGATGTAGTCAACAAGTACGATACCGTTGTTTACGATAATACCGCAGAGCATTACAAAACCGAGCAATGCCACAACGCTGACATCAAAACCTGTAATAAGCAATCCAAGGAATCCTCCCGTAAATGCAAGAGGAATTGTAAACATTATGATAAACGGTGACTTAAGGCTCTGGAATTGAGCAACCATAATAAGGTAAATAAGAATTACGCCTAAAAGCATCATAAGCAGCATTTGATTTACAGCCTCCATTGTGCTTTCGTTTGAGCCTGAGTATTCAATACTGCAGCCGTCAGGAAGTTTATAATCATCAAATACAGCTTTTGCCTTGTTTGAAACATCGGTGTTTGTATAACCGTCTTTTAAAGTACCGCTGACTTTAATATAACGCTTTTGGTCACTTCTTGTGATTGAATTCATTGATTCGGAATCTGAAATCTCGGCAACTTCGGAGAGTTTTGTGGTCTTTTCGTTGCCTTCTTTGTCTGCATAAGTGAGTTTAATATCCTTGATATTGTTCTTTGTAACATCACTGTTTTCGTCTTTGATTACAACCACATCAAGGTCTTTGCCGCTGTTTGTAAGGGTAGAAGATGTGGTTTCCGAGGTGATTGCGGCGGCAATCTGCTGATATACCTGTGCAACCGTAAGTGACTTTTTGGCAGCCTTTGTTTTATCGACAGTTACCTTGATTTCGCCCGAAGTAGCGCCGATACCGTTATCGGTTTCGTCAATACCGTCAACCGCAGCAAGTTTTTCTGCCATATCTTTTGCGGTATTCTGCAAAGTTTTGAGGTCGTCACCGTAAAGTTTGATTGACACACCGTCATCACCGAGCATAGCTGACATTGAGCTTGAAGAAGAGCTGCCGCTTACAACCACATCTCCGTCAATACTTTGAAGTTCTGCTTCAATTTCTTTGCTGATACTTTCGCTGTTCTTTACTTTGTCGTCTTTGAATACTGCATATGCCATAACAGAACCTTTGTCTGCATCGGAAGAAGATACAGAGCCTGTAAGACCCATAAGGCTTGTTGTTGAACCTGTCATAACACCAACAGTTTCAAATTCGTCATACTCGGAAAGAGTGTCGAGTAGGTTTTGTGCGGCGTCAATGGTATCATCCATAGTAGCCGAGTCGTCAAGGCTGACTGTTACGGAAAGCTCCGTGCTTGCCATATTCGGCATAAAACTGAAACCTCTTGCCACAGCACCGAACATACTGCCAAAGAGAAGTACAACTGCAGCGATAAGTGCGATTGCTCTGTGCTTTAATACAAAACGAATAGATTTTTCGTAGCCGCCGAGCATTTTATCAAACATTCCGTGCTTAACAGGTTTAACCTTTCTTAGCATACGCTGACCCATAGCAGGCACAAGCGTAAGGGCAACAATAAGGCTTGCAAGCAGGGAATAGGTGATAGTAAGCGCCATATCCATAAATATCTGACGGGTAAGACCCTCTATGAATACGATAGGGAAGAACACGCATATTGTGGTGAGTGTAGAAGATGCGATTGCACCCGCAACCTGTTTAGCACCGTTTAAAGCGGCTTTTACAGGCGGCACACCCAAATTGCGCAGTCGGTATATATTTTCAATTACTACAACCGAGTTGTCAACAAGCATACCTACGCCGATTGCAAGTCCCGACAGCGAAATCATATTGAGAGTAACACCGCTAAAATACATCAGCACAAGTGCAAAAATAACGCTGACAGGAATTGAAAGCGCAACAATGAGGGTTGGTTTAATATCTCTTAAGAAAAGGTACAGAATTATAATTGCAAGTACAGCACCCATAAGAAGATTTTGTAAAACGCTGTTTATAATAATATCTATGTAGTCGCCCTGGTCCATAAGGGTGGTAAAGTGCAGACCTTCGTTTTCCTGTGTAAGAGAGTTGAGCTTTTTGGCTATATTTTCGGAAACAGTAGCGGTTGCGGCATCACTCTGCTTTGAAAAACTGAATACAACGCCGGAGTTTCCGTTAATCTTTGTGAATACCTCGTCCGAATCGTCAGCTATAAATACATCTGCAACATCGCTTAGTTTTACAACGCCGATACCGTCAATTCCCGTGTCAAAAAGAGCAAGCGACTGCATTTCTTTGTCACCGTCTATTTTGTCGCCAACACGCACAAGATATTTAATATTTTCGTCATCACTTACATATCCTGCAGGCATTGAGAAATTTTGTGCCGTAAGAATATTTGAAACATTGCTTATTGTAACAGTGTTTGTCATATCGGCGGCTTTTTTGGCTTTATCTTTTTGGTCGGAGAGTTCATCACTTGCAGATTTTAATTCTTCTTGAGCGGAATTAAGCTGGGTTAATGCACTGTTTACTTCACTTTGCTTTGTGTTTAGCGCAGAAAGTCCGCCCGAAAGCTGATATGCCGCAAGAGATTGCTGTTTTTCTATCTCTGAAAGTGCCTGATTTACAGATACGGTATTGTTGTCAAGACCTTTTACAGCGGCTGCAATTTGTGTAATACCGCCGTCTACTTGAGATATTTTATCCGCAATTTCCGCTATTGTATCATCAAGTTTTTCCTCTGTGGTGTCAAGTCCTTTTAATGCCTCAACTGTTTGAGTTATTGCTTTATCTACATTTGTAAGAGCATTTTTTGCATTATTAAGTCTTTCTTCAAGTTCTTCTTTCGGAAAACCGTATTTATCAAGTTCTTCATCTATTTTAGCAAGGATTGCTCTTACCTGTGCAAGCTGCTCGTCTGTAAGATCGGGGTTTGCAAGTTTGCTAAGCGCATCTTTGTAGTCGTTGTATATTTTTTCAAAAGCTTCTATCTGTTGTGTAAGCTGTACTTTTTCGTCCTGCAAACTGTCAAGTTTTTCTTTTATCTGTGTTAATGTTTGGTAGGCGATTGTCAAAGTTTGCTTGGTTGCAGTAAGCGACTGCTGTTGGTCAAGCAACTGCATTTTTGCATTCAAAATTTCAGTGTAACCGCTTTGTGCCTTACCTTGGGCGTCAGCAAGCTGTTTTGCAACTTCTTCCTGTTGAGAATTTAAGTCGTTTATTGACTGCTCAATGGTATCACTGCCTTGCTCCGCTTTAGAAATATTGTCCTGCAATTCTTTCTTTGCATCGGAAATTTTCTTTTCCGCATCGCCAAATTTGTCATTGAGAGCGTCATTGATTTTTGCGTTGAGAGCGTCAATCTTGGTTTGCGAAATAATAACATTTTCCTTTTGAGTTACAATACCTTTTGTAGATACAGAGGCTACACCGTCAATTCCCTCAAGCTGATTTTTCAGTTCGTTGTTTACATAGTCGGAAATTTGCACTGTATCGTAACCGTCGTAATCAACCGCAACCATAGCTACAGGCATCATATCAGGGTTAATTTTCATAAGGTACGGACTGCCTACACCGTCAGGCCATGCATCTTTAATAGTGTCAAGATTGCCTCTCATATCAACGGTAGCGGTGTCCATATTTGTACCGTCCTCAAACTCAAGTGTCAACATTGAATAGTTGTCAGATGAGGTGGAGGTGATGGTTTTTACGCCGTCAATGGTTGAGAGTGACTGTTCAAGCGGTTTTGTTACCACCGATTCAACTGTTTCCGGAGTTTGTCCCGGATAGGTTGTAAGGATTATTGCATACGGAAAATCCATATTAGGCAGTAAGTCAGGCGTCATTTTAAATACCGACACTATACCCAATACAATTACCACAATAACCGCCACAAAAATTGTCATCGGCTTTTTTACACTTAGTTTTGGCAGCATATCATTCCTCTTTCATTGATTATTTCGATTATTTCCATAAAATTACTGTTTAATAAATTATTTATTACCTAATATCACTTGACTGCGCCTTGTTTGATTATGTCGATTTTTTTGATAAGGCGTTCACGCACTTCTTCACGGTCACTGCCTGCGACAAAAACATCGAAAATTGCATTTTTAAGCACTTGTGTAAGAATTTCTATGAGGCATTTAACGCTTTCGTTATCCTGAAATTTCAGATTTTGTCTGTCAACCATAAGATATATTTCGTTGTTTGAAAGCGCAATGTTAAAACGGTTTTTAAGATATTCGCTTACAAGGTCATCGTTTGCTTTAAAGCTGTCAACAATATTTCTCATAATTTTCATTGTTTGCTTTTGACTGCTGTAATCGCCGAAATAATCAAACATTTTAATGTACATAACAAAAAGGTCGCCGCATGAAAGTTTTAAAATTTCTTTGGCTTTGTTGCTTGATTCTTCAAACATAGTTTTAGTGATAATTTCTATCAAATCTACCTTGTCGTCAAAATACTGATAAAAACTGCCTCGGGAAATTTCAGCGGTTTTTATAATTCTGTTTATAGAAACCTTTTCGTTAGGTCGTTCCATAAATTCTTTTATGACAGCGTCGGTAATACGCTTTCTTTTTTCGTATGGAAGATTGTAAAATGTTTTTTTAATCATACCTATTACCTCCTGATATGACAGGTTATCATATTTGCTATAATTTTAGCATTATATAAATCCTTAGTCAATAAAGGTAACACAAATGTTATGTGAAGGTTTTGTGTACAAACTACTTAATAATGTCAGCACATTTTCCTTTTGTAAATTCAATTAAAGTTTGAGGGTCAAGGTCAATCTGATAACCGATTTTTCCCGCACTTACAATAATGTTCGGATTGTTAAGGCAGCTTTCGTGGAAAACGGTAGGGTATTGCTTTTTCATTCCGATAGGTGAGCAGCCTCCTCGAATGTAGCCTGTTACTTTTAAAATATCTTTTACATGAATCATCTCAACGGATTTTTCACCAACTGATTTTGCGGCTTTTTTAAGGTCGAGTTCCTCCGCAACGGGAACAACAAATACAAAGTAGCTGCCGCTTACGCCTTTTGTGACAAGCGTTTTGAATACACATTCGGGATTTTGCCCCAAAAGTTCGGCAACGCTTATGCCGTCAACAGCGTCTTTTCCGTGCGGATATTCGTGTGCTGCATAATCTATTTTTGCTTTTTCGAGAATACGCATTACATTAGTTTTAAATTCTGACATAACAGCCTCCAAATTACAAATAAATAATGAATATAATGATTAATAATATACATATATAATTTTATTGTGGAAATTTGTGTATGTCAAGTATTGTTATAAATTAGACATAAAACTGTGTTTTTGCTCAAAATTTTAAAAATATTGATAGATATATATTGACTTAATTACTGCAATAAAGTACAATAGATTAAAAATAAATTGTATATTTTTCGTTTTTTCGCATTTATTGGGTATGTTTGATTGATAATTGCCACAGCACAAGGCTTTGGCTTAAAGAATTTTGCGGTATATATAAAGAAAATTACGGAAGGATGATTGGCAATGCTGACTAAAAGCGAAGAAGAGATTATGAATTTATTATGGGAGGTGGGCGAGCCTCTGGCAAGTTCTGAGATTGTAAGCAAATCTGTAAACAGAACATGGCGCAAAAGTTACATTAACCTTTTAATCAATTCATTGCTTAACAAGCAAATGATTGAGGTTGTGGGTGTAAAACAGATGACAAAGAATTATGCCCGCACTTTTCAGCCTACAATGTCAAAGTACGCTTATTCCGTAAAGCGGATTTTTTCTCAAAAAGGTTTTAAAGAAGAGAATATCCCCGACCTTTTTGCCGAGATAATCGCAAATACTGAAAATCCTCAAATTCTTGAAAAAATGCAAAGTCAGCTTGACGAAAGAAAGCGAGAACTTGCATCGGATAAGAATAACCGTGACAGTTACAGCGCATAATTAAAAAGTAAAAATTATTATTACAATTGCCGCCTTAAAGCGGCTTTTGTATTATAGATTTATAGATTATCGGGTATAAAAATTACAGCCATCAAACTTATTTTAGTCTGATGGCTGTTTGCTCTTTGATGTTAAAGTCTGACAGGAATATTTTTTTCGTTAAGATATTTTTTTAATGTGGGAATCGGAATTTCTCCGAAGTGGAAGAGAGAGGCGGCAAGCACTGCGTCTGCTTTGCCCTCTGTGAATGCGTCATAGAAATGCTCAAGAGCGCCTGCGCCGCCGCTGGCGATTACGGGAATTGAAACTTTTTCCGAGATTGCTCTTGTAAGTGCGATGTCATAGCCTTTTTTCTGTCCGTCCTCGTCCATACTTGTAAGCAGAATTTCGCCTGCGCCGAGCTGTTCACATTTTACAGCCCATTCAACCGCATCAAGGCCTACAGGAGTTCTTCCGCCATTCACATAAACTTCCCAACCGTTTTCTTTTCGCTTTGCGTCAATGGCGGCAACTACGCACTGACTGCCGAATTTATAAGCCGCCTCGCTGATAAGTTCAGGTCGATGAACGGCAGCGGAATTAACGGAAACTTTGTCTGCGCCTGCTCTTAAAAGTAAATTGAAATCGTCAACACTTCTAATGCCGCCACCGACAGTAAACGGAATGAAAATTGAATTTGCTACTTTTTCTACCATATCAATGGTAATATTTCTTGAGTCGCTTGATGCTGTAATGTCGAGAAAAACAAGCTCGTCTGCGCCCTCTTTATCGTACTGCTTTGCACATTCCACAGGGTCGCCTGCGTCTACAAGATTAACAAAGCTCATACCTTTTACAACTCTGCCGTTCTTTACATCAAGGCAGGGAATAATTCTTTTAGCATACATATTCTTCTCTCCTTACTTTCCGTTTACCATATCGGCAAAGTTTTTAAGAATTTTAAGACCGACCTCGCCGCTCTTTTCGGGGTGGAACTGAGTAGCCGAAACATTTTCCCATTCAATGGCGGCGTCAATAGAAACACCGTAGTTTGTCCTTGCGGCTACAATTTCAGGATTTTTTGCAGTTAAAAAGTATGAGTGAACAAAATATACATAGGCATTGTCATCAATTCCCTTGAAAATGCCGTCTTTCTTTACAATGTCAAGGCTATTCCAACCAATATGTGGAATTTTTAAGCCTGTATCGGCGGGAATTTTTGTAATACTGCCGTCAAAAACCGACAGTCCTTTTTTATTCGGGCTTTCCTCGCTTTCGGGGAAAAGCAACTGTAAGCCGAGACAAATGCCCAAAAATTGCTTTTTAGTCTTTATAAAATCAAGTACGGTGTCCTTAATGCCGTAGCTTTCCATTGTATCCATTGTGTCGCCAAACGAACCTACACCCGGCAAAACCGCACCGTCTGCCTTTAAAATCATATCTTTATCTCTTGTAACAACACAGTCACAGCCGATATATTTCAAAGCCTTGTTTACGCTCTGAATATTTCCTGCGCCGTAGTCAATTATAGCAATCATAATCTGTCCTCCCGATTACATTTCAGCATAGTAGTATATTAGCATATTTGCTTGTTTTTTGCAAGAAAAACAGTGCGATAATTCATTATTTCAAAAAATAAAAAATTAACCTGTTTTTCGGTTGAATTAAAATAACTTGTGTGTTACAATTAAATATGTATGTAAAATTAAGAAAAATCCTGCGTTTGCAGGTTGCTCATAATTACAGAATTTTTAAAAGAAGGTTATTTGATGATCACTCATTTATTGACAAGAATAGATTTGAGTATGCACTCGCTTTCAAAAGGACAAAAGCGAATTGCACTTTATATAGAAGAGCATTACGATAAGGCGGCATTTATGACTGCCTCCAAACTCGGCGAAACCGTAGGCGTTTCGGAAAGTACGGTTGTAAGATTTGCCACAGAGCTTGGCTATGACGGCTACCCAAAGCTGCAGAAAGCCATGCAGGAAATGATAAGGGATAAGCTCACTTCTGTTCAGCGAATTGAGGTTACTTCAAGCAGAATCGGCAATGACGATGTTTTAAACAGCGTGCTGAATCAGGATATTGATAAAATCCGCAGAACCATTGAAGAAACCTCGCACGAGGATTTTGAAAGGGCTGTAGACAAAATCTGCAATGCCGACAGAATCTATATTTTCGGTGTTCGTTCAACTGCCGCAATCGCAAGTTTTCTCGGCTACTATTTTGAACTTATTTTCGATAATGTAAGAGTAATCGACTCTACAAGCCATACAACAACATATGAGAGAATTTTCAGAATGACCGACAAGGATGTTATGATCGGAATTTCATTCCCACGATACAGCACAATGGCTGTTGACGCTATGAACTATGCCCGTTCGCAGGGTGCGCACGCTATAGCAATTACCGACAGTATGGTGTCGCCGCTTGTTAAATCGGCAGACTCCGTACTTATTGCAAGAAGCGATATGGCGTCAATAGTCGATTCGCTTGTAGCCCCGTTAAGCCTTATAAATGCGCTTATTGTTGCGACTGTTCTTAAAAAGAAAGACGAAGTATCCGAAAACTTCCGCAGACTTGAAACCGTATGGAACAGAGAGGGAGTTTACGCAAGCGGAGAGAAGGACGAGGAAGAAAAGACGGAAGCGGGAAAGAAGAATGGAAAGTAAAAAGGTAGTTGTGGTCGGCGCAGGTGCGGCGGGTCTTATGGCTGCATCGGCAGCGGCAATGTACGGCGCAAGCGTAACATTAATAGAAAAAAACAAGCGTGTCGGCAGAAAAATTATGATTACGGGCAAAGGCAGATGTAATGTTTGCAATAACTGCGATGTCGAAACTTTTATAAGAAATGTTCCTACAAACGGAAAATTTCTTTATTCGGCAATCAACAAATTAACTCCCGAGGACACTGTTGCGTTCTTTGAGGGACTTGGACTTTCTCTTAAAACAGAGCGTGGCAACAGGGTTTTTCCGCAGTCCGACAAAGCCGTTGATGTGGTTGATACATTGTATAACTATGTAAAAAACTGCGGCTGTAAAATTGTGGAAGACACCGCCGAAGAACTTTTGCTTGAAAACGGTGAGGCAGTCGGAGTTAAGTGTAAGAACAAAACATACTATGCGGACAGTGTGATTATATGCTGCGGCGGTAAAAGCTATCCTCTCACAGGTTCTACGGGTGACGGATACACTCTCGCAAAGCAGGCGGGACATACAATAGTACCGCTAAAACCGTCGCTTGTTCCGCTCGAAAGCAAAAATCTTGACTGTAAATCAATGCAGGGCCTTGCACTTAAAAATGTTGGTCTTAAGATTGTTGATACACAGAGCGGTAAAACGGTTTACGATGATTTCGGAGAAATGCTTTTTACCCATTTCGGAATGAGCGGCCCTATGATACTTTCGGCAAGCTCACATATTCGTGATATTTCGGACGGCAGATACAATGCCGTAATTGACATAAAACCTGCACTTTCTTATGAGCAGCTTGAAAAACGCTTACAGCGTGATTTTGATGAAAATCATAATAAAGATGTTTCTAATTCATTTACTAAGCTACTGCCTAAAAAACTTGTTGTACCTGTTTTAAAGCGTTGGGGTATACCTTTTGATAAAAAGTGCAATTCTGTTACTAAGGAAGAACGCAGAACTCTTTGCGAACTTTTAAAGGCTTTTACCGTAGAAATCAGCGGTTTTCGTCCTATTGAAGAGGCAATTATTACTTCGGGCGGCGTAAAAACTACTGAAATTAATCCGAAAACTATGGAAAGCCGACTTGTAAAGGGACTTTTCTTTGCAGGCGAGGTAATAGATTGCGATGCCTATACAGGCGGTTTCAATTTACAGATAGCATGGAGTACAGGTAACCTTGCAGGCGAAAGCGCCGCTTATTAAGAAAGGAAGAATAAAATGTCTGTTGCAATAGCACTCGATGGTCCTGCAGGTGCAGGTAAATCCACTATAGCAAAAAGAGTAGCGAAAGCTCTTGACTATATATATGTTGATACAGGCGCACTTTACCGAACAATCGGACTTAGTGCCATGAGAAGAAATATCGAGCCTGTTGAGTCAAAAGAAGTGAGCGATATGCTTAAAGAAATTAAGGTTGAGCTTGCTTTTAACGATAATTTAGAGCAAATTGTATTGCTTGACGGCGAAGATGTTTCGTCACTTATCAGAACTCCCGAAGTATCTATGACAGCGTCAAAAATTTCCGCAATTCCCGAAGTAAGAGCGTATTTGCTTGATTTACAGAGAAATATGGCAAAGAAAAATAATGTGATTATGGACGGCAGAGATATCGGTACTGTTGTACTGCCCGATGCCAAGGTGAAAATTTTTCTTACCGCTTCTCCCGAGGCAAGAGCCGAAAGACGATACAAGGAGCTTTTGGAAAAGGGAATGAATGTCAGCTATGACGATGTTCTTAAAGATGTAAACGAGCGGGATTACAACGATTCTCACCGCAAAACAGCACCGCTCAAACCTGCCGAGGGCTGTGTGATTGTAGATACAACCGAGCTTGACTTTGAGCAGTCGGTAGAAAAAATTATTTCCGTTATAAAGGAGAATGCTTGATGGGACAGTCAAAGGTGCTTTACAGAGTGGGTCAGGCAGTTTGCAGACCGATTATGAAAGCCTTTTACAGATATAAATTTATAAATAACAACTCTATTCCGCATGAGGGAGCATATATAATTGCAAGCAACCATATGTCATTTTCCGATCCCGTACTTCTGGGACTCGGTCAAAGGCGCAGACTTTTCTTTATGGCAAAACAGGAACTTTTTAAAAACAAGTTTTTTGGAGGATTGATCCGTGCGCTCGGTGCGTTTCCTGTTGAGCGTGGCGCAGGTGACGGCAAAGCTATAAAAACAGGTGAAGACCTCATAAAAGAGGGCAATGTAATGACTATCTTTATTGAGGGAGGCAGAACAAAGACAGGCGAATTTATGCGTCCGAGAAGCGGCTGCGCACTTGTTGCTCAACAAATGCAGGTGCCTGTTATTCCTGCGTGCATCACAATTACGGGTAACCCGAAGTACCGCTTTGCAAAGAGAGTAATTCATTTTGGTGAGCCGCTCACACCCGAACAGCTCGGACTTACACCCGACGGCGACAGACGACAGCTTAAAAATGCCACAAATATGATTATGGACGAAATCAAGAAGATGAGGGAGCAAGACAGAAAATGAGTATAACCGTTGCAAAGTCTGCCGGCTTTTGCTTTGGCGTAAACAGAGCAATAAATATTGTGAACAGTTTGCTTGACAAGAATGTAAAAGTATCTACTCTCGGACCTATCATTCATAATATGGAAGTCGTAAACGAACTTGAAAGCCGTGGCTGTAAAGCGGTTGATAATATTGACGAGGTAGAAAAAGACGCTACTCTTGTTATCCGTTCTCACGGTGTTCCAAAATATGTTATTGACAAATTAGATGAAAATGGTGTAAAATATGAAGATGCAACATGTCCTTTTGTTAAGAAGATACACAATATAGTGGCAAATCCCGACAACAAGGACGGCATAGTTTTAATCGCAGGCAACAGCGTTCACCCCGAGGTTGAGGGCATTATAGGTCATTGCAGCACCGAGTGCCACACCTTTAAAAGCAGTGAAGAAATTGACGAGATTTACAATATTGTTCTAAAAAAGAATAATAAACAGGTTTTTGTTGTCGCACAGACCACATTTGACACAAAAGAATGGAAAAAGTGTGTAAAAAAGATTAAAAAACTATGTACAAATGCAAAAATATTTGATACAATATGTAATGCAACGTCAGTTAGACAGACCGAAGCTGACTTACTTGCGGCTCAATCCGATTTTATGGTAGTAATAGGCGACAGGCACAGCTCAAACACGGGCAAGCTTTTTGATATATGCAAAAGGCAGTGCGATAACACAGTTCTTATTGAAACAGCGGATGAGCTTGATGCTTTACAAGTCAGCGTTGCTGAAAAAATTGGCGTTACTGCCGGTGCATCTACTCCGGCAAGGATAATAAAGGAGGTACTGGATACAATGAGTGAAATTAAATCCGGTGTAACAAATGGTGAAGAATCTTTTGAGGCATTGCTTGAGGAATCCCTCAAAAACTTAAATACAAATGAGAGGGTAATGGGTACAGTGCTCAGCATTGCGCCTAACGAGGTTCAGGTTGATGTCGGCAGAAAGCAGACAGGTTTTATTCCTGCAAACGAGCTTTCTAACGATCCTAACGCTAAGCCGGAGGATATCGTAAAGGTTGGCGATGAGATCGAACTTCTTATTATGAAGACAAACGATCAGGAAGGCACAATTATGCTTTCTAAGCGCAGAGTAGACGCAGCTAAGGGCTGGGAAATTCTTGAGTCTAAGGTTGACTCACAGGAAGTTCTTACAGGTAAGGTTACAGAGGCTGTTAAGGGCGGCGTAATCGTTATTTACAACGATGTAAGAGTATTTATCCCTGCATCACAGGCAACAGCTACTCGTGAAGAGAGCCTTGAGGATCTCGTAGGTAAAGAAGTACAGTTCAGACTTATTGAGGTTTCACAGCGTGGCAGAAGAAAGAGAGCTATCGGCTCAATCAGAAGCGTACTTAAGGAGCAGAGAGCTGCTCAGCGTGAGGAGTTCTGGAAGAACTGCGAAATCGGTAAGAAGTACACAGGTGTTGTTAAGTCACTTACAAGCTACGGCGCATTTGTTGACCTTGGCGGTGTATTTGGTATGATCCACATTTCAGAGCTTTCTTGGACACACATTAAGCACCCGAGTGAGGTTGTAAATGTTGGCGATACTGTAGAAGTATATGTAAAGGACATCAACGAGGAAACAAAGAAGATTTCTCTCGGCTTTAAGAACGCTGACGAGAATCCATGGGAGATCCTCAAGAACCAGTATCCGGAGGGCACAGTTGTTAAGGCTACAATCGTTGGTCTTACATCATTCGGTGCTTTTGCAAACATCATTCCTGGTATTGATGGTCTTATCCACATTTCTCAGATTGCTAACAAGAGAATTGAAAAGCCCGCTGATGTACTTTCAGTTGGCGAAACAGTAGAAGCTAAGATTACTGCTATTGACTTCGACAAGAAGCGTGTAAGCCTTTCAATGCGTGCACTCCTTCCTGAGGACGAGCAGGCTCCTGCTGAGGCTGCTGAAGAGGTTGCTGAATAATTTGTTATTAAACAGGGCATTCCATTATAGGGATGCCCTTTTGTTCTATTTTATATAATAAACCGCAAAGGAGCGATGAAAAATGACTCCAAAAGAAGAATTTATTGAGATTTATACAAAGTACATAACACGCAACGGTGCAGAAGAATTACTTGAATGGCTCAAGCGCACAGACTTTTTTACTGCTCCTGCAAGTACGAAATATCATTGTGCCTGCGAGGGCGGACTTGTAATGCACTCTGTCAGCGTGTTTAATACAATGATGGAAAAGCATTATGACGAAGAAACCGATAATATTGAAAGTTTTGCAATATGCGGACTTCTGCACGATTTATGCAAGGCACAGTTTTACAAGGTTTCGTCAAGAAATGTAAAAAACGAGCAGACAGGCGTATGGGAAAAAGTGCCTTATTATGCAATTGATGACCAATTCCCGTACGGTCACGGCGAAAAATCGGTTTTTCTTATTGAGCGCAAAATGCACTTAAAGATTGATGAGGCAATGGCAATCCGTTGGCATATGGGAGAGTTTGGTGATAAAAACAGCAATTCAATTTCTCTTGCATACGAGCGTTATCCGCTTGCCGTAAAGCTCCACCTTGCAGACCTTGAATCAACATATTTGAAAGAAAAGGGCACTTCGGCCGTAAACAAGTAATTTTCATTTTTGCTTTATTTTTGGCATATAACACCGCTTGTTTTATGAAATGTTAAATAAGGATGATTTTATGGATATAATTTTGGCAGAACAAAGAATAAAAGAGCTTACAAAGACGATTGAGTATCACAATAATCGTTATTATAATCTCGATAATCCCGAAATTTCCGATTACGATTATGATATGCTTTTGCGTGAGCTTGAAAACCTTGAAAACGATTTTCCTACACTCAAGTCACCGCTTTCGCCGACAAATAAAGTAGGCGGCGAGCGTGGAGAAAAATTCTCTCCCGTAACTCACACAGTGCCGATGGAAAGTTTGCACGACAGCTTTTCTCACTCGGAATTGTTTGATTTTGACAGAAGAGTGCGTGAGGTTGCTCCGAATGTAAAATATGTTGTTGAGCCAAAATTTGACGGTCTTTCCGTATCTTGCGAGTATCGCAACGGTGTATTTGTTCGAGGTTCGACAAGAGGTGACGGAACAGTCGGTGAAGATGTTACGGATAATCTTATGACAATCCGTTCACTCCCGAAAAAGATTGAAAATGCGCCTGCATTTTTAGAGGTGCGTGGCGAAGTTTATATGTCTTTTGACAGCTTTAACGAACTTGTCAAGGAACAGGAAGATAACGAAGAAAAGCCGTTTAAAAATCCGAGAAATGCCGCCGCAGGCTCATTAAGGCAAAAAAATTCTAAGATTACCGCAAAGCGCAAACTTGATATTTTTGTATTTAATATCCAACAAATCGAGGGCGTTGAAATTACAAGTCATCATCAGGGTTTGGATTACCTTACCGAGCTTGGATTTCCGACTGCGTTTTATAATATTTTCGAGGATATGCAAGAGGCTGTTGAAGAAATTGAGCGTATAGGAAATATGCGAGGTACATTTGATTATGCGATTGACGGTGCGGTTGTAAAGGTTGATGATTTTGCAACAAGAGAATTATTGGGCAGTACCGCAAAATATCCGAAATGGGCGGAGGCATATAAATATCCGCCCGAAGAAAAGGCGACAAAATTGCTTGAAGTTGAAATAAATGTCGGCAGAACAGGCGTGCTTACTCCTGTCGGAATTTTTGAACCTGTATTTCTTGCAGGTACTACAGTAAGCCGTGCAACGCTCCACAACAAAGATTTTATAGATGAAAAAGGTATTTGCGTAGGTGATACGGTAATTATCCGTAAAGCCGGAGAGATTATTCCGGAGGTTCTTTCTGTAAAAGAACACGGAGAAAATGCGGTGCCTTTTGAGTTTCCGAAACTTTGTCCGTCCTGTCACACTCCTGTTGTGCGTGACGAAAATGAGGCTGCTATTCGCTGTACAAACACCGATTGCCCCGCCCAGCTTATGCGACACCTTATCCATTTTGTAGGCAGAGATGCTATGGATATTGACGGCCTCGGACCTGCTGTGCTTGAACAGCTTGTGAATGAGGGACTGATAAAATCTCCTGCCGACCTTTACAGATTAACGGTTGAGAGCATAACCGCCCTTGACCGAAAAGCCGAAAAATCTGCGCAAAATCTTATTAATTCAATTGAAAAATCAAAACACAATGAATTATATCGCCTTGTTTTTGCACTCGGCATAAGAAACATAGGTCTTAAAGCCGCAAAACTTTTATGCGAAAATTTTGCGAATATTGATGACCTTATGAATGCAAAAACAGAGGATATTTCCGCAATAGAGGGCTTTGGCCTGATTATGGCGGAAAGCGTAGTGAATTATTTTTCTGCCGAAAGCACAAAAAATCTGATTGACGAACTGAAAGAACTCGGACTTGAAATGAAACCGTCCGAACAGAAGAAAAAGGGCGGAATTTTTGAGGGTAAAACCTTTGTTCTTACAGGTACTCTGCCGACTATGAAAAGAAGTGAGGCAGGCAAACTGATTGAGCAGAACGGCGGAAAAACAAGCTCTTCCGTATCTAAAAAAACCGACTATGTGCTTGCGGGCGAAGACGCCGGAAGTAAACTGACAAAAGCACAGCAACTCGGTATTACGGTTATTTCTGAAGAAGAATTATTAAATATGCTTGCTGAATGAATATAATAAGAAATGCGCTAACCTAAAAATAAATTAACTATAGCTATTATCACGGGGACTGCACTGTCCGCAAAATATATGACTATAACACAAAGGACTATCTTACATAAGTAGGATAGTTTTTTTGTTTTTACTTACAATATATCATTGAAAAAATATTTTAAACTTGTTCTTTTTATGTGCTTGTCTGCATACATATTAACAAAGCCAAGGAAAGGACGATAAAAATGACAAGTCTTAATAATGAGGGCAGGTTTGTACTTGCCATACGCTCGCTAAGTCAGAATATTTATCAGAGAATTTTACCGCTGTCGCAAAAATTCTGCGATACTGCGCAGGAAATAAGATTGCGTGTAAACAGACCTGTAGCGGTTGTTTGCCCGGATACTACATATTTTCTTACGGAAAAGGGCGGGCTTACCAACACAATACTTGACGGCTCAATGCTCACAGTCAGCCGTGGCGACCTTACGGATACTTTTCACAACATTTGCAATTACTCGGTATATTCAAAACAAAGTGAAATTATAAACGGCTTTGTTTCTATGCACGGCGGTCACAGAGCGGGTATCTGCGGTACGGCAATTTGTGAGGGTGACAAGGTAATAAATATCCGTGATATTTCGTCAATTAACATCAGAATTGCAAGAGAGCATAAAGAGTGTTCAAGAGCTATTATTGACACTCTAAATCCCGACTTTGGCGGCGTGCTTATTTGCGGTGCGCCATGCACGGGCAAAACCACGCTCTTAAGGGATATGGCAAGAATACTCTCGACCGAATACGGCAAGAGAATTTCTTTGATTGACGAAAGGGGAGAACTTGCGGGCACTTCCTCGGGTATCCTGCAAAATGACATCGGACTTTGTGATGTGTTTGACCTTTACGATAAGCCGAGCGGAATTATTCAGGCTATACGCAGTATGTCGCCCGATATTATTGTTTGCGACGAAATCGGTACGCAGAGAGATATTGACGCTGTGGAATATTCCGTGAATTCGGGTGTATCTTTTATTTCTACCTTGCATTGTTCAAGCGTTGACGAACTTAGAAGAAAAGATAATATCCGTAAACTCGTTTCCTGCGGCGGCTTTAAAACCCTTGTTTTCCTTGATAACAGAGCGTCTGCCGGCAGAGTGAGCAAGATTATGAGAGTCGGTGATGTATTTGGTAATTAAAATTATCGGCTGTATCTTGCTTGTGAGCGCAACAACTCTTATGGGATTTAAAAAAGCCCAACGGCTGTACAAACGCAGAGATTTTATAAATGACTTTTTGGTTTTCCTCGATACTCTTGCGACAAATATTCGCTACAGTACAGATGAACTTTCGATTATTCTTTCCAAAAGCGAAGACAGATTCGGAAAAGCAATACGCGGTGCGTACGAAAAATACGACGGTACATTTTTTAAGAAATGGAAAAATGCGGTAGCGGATATTTCCGACGGTTACGCTTTAAAGCACGAGGATAAACAGCTTTTATGCTCATTCGGAGAAAAACTCGGCATAACCGATGTAGAGGGACAGCTCAAACATATTGAGCTTTACAAAGGGCTTGCGAACGCTCATCTTGATGACAGTAAAAATGAAATAAAACAAAAATCACGGCTTTACAAAACTATGGGATTTTTTGTCGGCACGGCAGCCGCACTTGTTATAATCTGAAAGGATAGCTATGGATGTTGAACTGATTTTTAAAATAGCTGCAATCGGTATAATTGTAGCCGTGTTGTGTCAGGTGCTCATACGCAGCGGCAGAGAAGAACAGGCAATGCTTACGACGCTTGCGGGTCTTATAGTTGTGCTTACTCTGATTGTCACGCAGATAAGCGCCTTGTTTAACACGATAAAGCAGTTATTCGGCTTTTAGGAATAAAGTATGAATATTATTACTATAGCCGCTGTCGCAATTGTATCTGCAATTTCTGCCGTAGCAATAAAAAAGCATAACGGTGAAATCTCGCTTATGCTTTCAATTGCCTGCGGTGTAATATTGCTTACAGCCGTAATTTCGTTTGCGGCTACGATTTTGCAGACGGTAAATAAAATTGCGGCAGCATCTGATATGAATATTGAGTATATAAAAATATTGCTCAAGGTAATAGGAATATGCATTGTAACAGAGCTTGCCGTCAGTGTATGTAAGGAGTCGGGACAGCAGGCAATAGCAACAAATGTTACGCTTGCAGGTAAAATATTGATTATGGTAACATCACTTCCGCTTTATACGGAAATTTTAAATACAGTGGTGTCACTTGTAGAAAACTCCTGAAGGAGTGTTGATGTTGAAAAAAACAGCAGTGTTTTTAGTTGTGATTGCGGTTGCTTTTCTGTCGCAGATTACTGTATTTGCAGCCGATACAACAGCCAAAACCGAAAGTACAACAAATGATATTAACAGCATTTACGATACCTCTGCTTTATATGACAGCCTGTCTGACGATGTAAAGCAGAGCCTTGAAAATATAGGGATAAACGGCATAGACAGCAATGAGCTTTCGCAGATTTCGTTCGGAGAAGTTGTGAATGAAATTGTAAAACTTGCGGGCGAAAACAGCGCAGGGCCGTTAAAAGCGGTAATCTCGCTTACCGCACTCTTGCTTATATGCTCGCTTTTATCTTCGTACAAAAATTCGCTTTCAAGTGAACTTTCCTCCTCACTTGGCATAGCAGCCGTACTGTGTGCTACCTGTACGGCTGCACTCCCCGTAATTGAAGTAATTTCAGATATGTCAACGGTAGTAAAAACGGCATCAAGTTTTATGCTTGCATTTGTGCCTGTAATGGTTATGATTATGTCGAGCACGGGACACGCCGTAAGCGGTGCGTCATATTACGCAATGATGATCGGTGCAGGAGAGGGAGTGGGACAACTAAGCTCAAAGGTAATAGTTCCTTTTCTTAATATGTTTCTCGGTGTATCAGTAACGGCAAGCGTATGCTCGGAATCAAAACTTACGGGTATAACTTCAATAATATCAAAAGCCGTAAAATGGGTACTCGGGTTTGTTATGACTGTATTTACAGCCGTACTTTCTTTTAAGCAGATGATAACAACCTCGGTTGACGATGTTTCTACACGAGCCGTGCGATTTACTTTAAATTCATTTATTCCGATAGTAGGCTCAGCGCTTTCAGATGCATACAAAACCGTACAGGGCAGTGTAAACTTGCTTAAATCGGGACTTGGAATTTTTGTTATAGTATCTATTGCTTTTGTATTTCTGCCTATAATACTTAACAGCCTTTTGTGGATATTTACTTTATCGGCAGGAAAGTTACTTGCGGAGATTCTCGGCATAAATCAGGTGAAAGATTTGCTTGAGGGTGTCGGTACCGTGCTTTCAACCTTGCTTGCAATTGTATTGTGCATTATGTCGGTTTACATAATTTCAACTGCACTTGTGCTTTTGATGGGAGGCGGCGGAATATGAGCGGTATGATTTCTGCGGTTATAACAGTTTGTGCCGGTGCTCTTATTTGCAGTCTGCTGTCGGCATTTGTACCCGAGGGTACTACCAAAAAAACCGTTGCCCTTGTAATCGGTGCGTTTATGGTATGCTGTCTTATTTCGCCGATAACCTCGGCAATTTCTTCTATAGATTTTGATGTCGAACCTGTTGATTACAGCGAAGATCAAGTTTCCACTTCTGACGAAGCCTACGCAAATGTTGTGATTAAACAGGCGGAACAAAATCTTGAACAAAGCCTTACCGACCTGCTTGCTCAAAACAACATAAAAATATCCAAATGTAAAATTGTACTTGCAAAATCGCAGTCAAACAGCATAATTATCGGTGACATCAGCATATATATGAGTAATGAATATAAAAGCCGGAAAGATAAAATCGGCTCAATTGTTTTTGAAAGCTTCGGAGCATATCCGAGAATAACTTTTATTTAAGGGTGCAAAGCTATGGAAGAAAAAACAAACGGAATAAAAAAGCTGTTTGAAAGTGACAAAGCAAGAAAAATTATAGTAATTATCGGTATTATCGGAATAGCACTTATTTTTATTTCTTCAATTTCGGGAATTAATACCGATAAAAAAACGGAAACCGAGGGCTTTTCGGTTACTACCTACAGCACGGAGATTGAAAGCGATTTGCAAAAAATCCTTTCAAGTATCAGCGGCTGCGGAGAAACAAAGGTGCTTCTTACCATAGAAAACTCGGTCGAATATGTATATCTTGAGGACAGTACCACCAAGACAAAGGAAATTCAGCCTGTTATCCGCGGTGTGCTTGTTGTATGCGAGGGCGGAGATGATCCCGTCGTAACACAAACGGTCACACAAGCGGTAACAAGGGCATTGGATATTTCATCGGCAAAGGTATGTGTTACAAAATTAACAGAACGAAGGTAGAGGTATTATGAAAATTCAGAAGAAACATATTGTAATGACATCACTTGTACTTGCTCTGGCAACGGCGGTTTACATAAACTATCAGATTTCGCAGGCTCGTACAACTTCACCTGCAAAGGAGCTGGGGGCAGCGTCATATGTAAATGCAACAGTCGGGGAAACAGCAACCTCCGACGAGGCGGCAGCTGCAATGGCACTATCGAAAGAGCAGCAGGATTTCTTTGCATCCGAACGCACTAAAAGGCAGAACACGCAAGACAAGGTAATTGACGATGCGGAGGAGATACTCGATTCCGACTCGAGTTCAGACACGGAGCTTACCGAGGCGCAAGAAAATGTAGAGCGAATTATCAGCTTTTTTACAACGCAGGATACCATAGAAACCATTGTGAAAGCGAAAGGCTTTTCCGATTGCCTTTGCTGTATAACCGATATGGGTGTAACCGTTATAGTTCCGAAAAACGAGCTTAACGAAAACACCGTTTTGTCAATATACGATGCCGTAACAACGCACTATGAAATTGCAAGTGACGCAATATCTGTTGTAGGTGCGTGAATATAGTTTACAATCAAAATTTTATGTGATATAATTATCCTGATAATTTATTGTAAAGTTGGGATAATATGTCTGAAGAGATAAATGTAACTTCTCAGGAAGTAACAGAAGAAAATGGAAACGAAGCAGTACAGATTAAACTTACACGCTCCGAACAGCGTGAGCAGGTATTTATGCTTTTATTTTCAAAGTCATTTACAAACACATCTGTCGACAATATGGTGCAGGACAGCTCAGAACTCTTTATGGGCGGAGTAAGCGCACTTGCACAGGCAGAAGTTGAGGGTATTGTATCGGCTAAAGAAGAACTTGACGAGATTATTTCACGCTATCTAAAAAAAGGATGGACTCTTTCAAGAATTTCAAAGCCGTCGCTTGCAATCCTTGAACTTGCAGTGTATGAAATCAAGTATCTTGACAATGTTCCCGCAAGCGTAGCAATCAACGAGGCGGTAGAACTTGCAAAGAAGTACACTATTGACGAGAGCGGATTTGTCAACGGAATATTAGGCTCATTTGTAAGAGATAACGGAGAAAAGTAATGAGCCTTTTCCTTGGTATAGATACCTCTAACTACACAACTTCGGTTGCGGTATATAACAGCGAAAACGGCGAAATGCTGCAGCGAAAGCAGCTTTTGCCCGTAAAACAGGGACAGCTTGGCTTAAGACAGAGCGATGCGGTTTTTCATCACACACAACAGCTTCACACTCTTGTTGAGGACATTGCAAAGGAAGTTGACTTGTCGGGTGTGTCTGCATTAGGCGTATCAACACGCCCCCGTCCGGTTGACGGCTCATATATGCCGTGCTTTACGGTTGGAGAAAACACAGCAAGAATTATATCGGCAGTAATAAAAAAGCCTCTCCTGACATTTTCACATCAGGAGGGGCATATTGCCGCAGCACTGTTTTCAGCCGCAAGAGAAGATTTGTTTGAAAAAGAATTTTTAGCATTTCATATAAGCGGAGGCACAACGGAGGCGGTGCTCGCAAAGGGCAGTACAAGCTCGTTTGCCGTTAAAGAGGCTGCAAAAACACTTGACTTAAATGCCGGACAGGCAGTTGACAGAGTGGGGCTTATGCTCGGTTTAAAATTTCCGTGCGGTCCGCAGCTTGAACAGCTTGCACTTAATAATACAGAAAAATTCAAAGTTCGTCCTACTCTTAAGGGCGCCGATTGCTGTTTGAGCGGACTTGAAAATCAGTGTAAAAAAATGCTTGATAACGGCGAAAGCAAAGAAAAAATCGCTGCTTTTTGCCTTGCTTTTATTCAGGCTACGCTTGAAAAAATGACTGAAAAATTGCTCGAGCAATACGGCAATTTGCCTGTGATTTTTGCGGGCGGGGTAATGTCAAATTCCATTATAAGAAATGCTCTGACCGAGAAATTCGGCGCTACATTTGCAAAACCCGAATATTCCGCCGATAACGCAGCGGGTATTGCGTATTTGGCATATAAGAAATATACGGAAATCTAAGACGATTATAAGTGTAAAATATTAAAATACTTCATCAGCGGGAGGTAAAGAGATGTATTCACCGCAGATTCAAAAGCCGAGAGTGCTTTCTGTTTCACAAATAAATTTTTATATAAAGTCAATTATCGAGAATGACGGCAGTTTGCAGTTTGTGCTTGTAACAGGTGAAATCTCTAATCTTACCGTGCACCAACGCAGCGGTCATATTTACCTTTCGCTTAAAGACAGCAATTCAGTTATAAGTGCCGTTATGTTTGCAGGCAACGCAAGACGACTTAGGTTCCGCCTTGAAAACGGAATGAAAGTAATTTGTCGAGGCAGAATTTCTGTATATGAGCCGAGCGGCAGGTATCAGCTTTATATTGAAGATATGCAGCCAGACGGTGTGGGTGCGCTTACGCTTGCTTTTGAACAGCTTAAAAAGAGCCTTGCTCAAAAAGGACTGTTTGACAATGCGCATAAAAAGCCGCTGCCGAAATTTCCTAAAACAATCGGCGTCATAACTTCTCCCACGGGTGCGGCGGTTCAGGATATAACGAATATTATCAGACGAAGATTTCCGAGCGTTGACATTATACTTGCTCCCGTTTTGGTGCAGGGCGACAGTGCGCCAAAGCAGCTTGTAAACGCAGTAAATAAATTCAGTGCAAGCAAGATTGCCGATGTGGTTATAATAGGCAGAGGTGGCGGTTCTGCCGAAGACTTATGGGCGTTTAATGACGAACAACTTGCGTATGCTGTCTATAATTGCGAAACTCCCATAATTTCGGGTGTGGGACACGAAACAGATTTTACTGTCTGTGACTTTGTCGCCGATGTTCGTGCCTCTACTCCGTCTGCTGCGGCAGAACTTGCCGTACCCGACAGGCAGGAGCTTATGTCTTACTATTTTAAGCAAAAGCAATATATATCAGCTATGCTTGACAGAAAGATAAAAACGGCGCAGCTAAGACTTGAAAATCAGCAGAGGAGAATGTCTGCGTCATCGCCGAAGCTCAAAGCGGAACAGCTTGAAAAACAGCTTTCGGCAAAGAGCGAAAAGCTGACACGGTTTATGAATATTTATATTTCTGATAAAGAAAATAAACTTATTGCCGCAAAGGGCAAGCTTGACGGTTTGAATCCGCTTAATGTATTGAATCGTGGTTATGCAATCGCCGAAAAGGACGAAAAAATCATTACCTCATCAAAACAGCTTAAAGACGGCGACGATTTCACTGTTATTTTGAGTGACGGTAAAATAAACGCAAAGGTATGTGGTGAATAACTATGGCTTTTACACATCTTCATAATCATACCGAATACAGCTTGCTTGACGGAGCAAGCAGAATAAACAAACTTGTGGAATCGGCAAAGGAAAAGGGACAAACCGCTCTTGCCATTACCGACCACGGTGTAATGTACGGCGTCATTGACTTTTACCGAGCCTGTAAAAAGCAGGGGATAAAGCCTGTTATCGGCTGTGAAGTTTATGTTGCGCCGCACTCTCGTTTTGACAAAACTTCGGCGTATGAAAAGTATTATCATATGGTGCTGCTTTGCGAAAATAACGAGGGCTATCAAAATTTAATTAAACTTGTTTCAAAAGGCTTTACCGAGGGCTTTTATTCAAAGCCGAGAATTGACGATGAGCTTTTGAAAGAATATCACAAGGGCCTAATCTGCCTTTCTGCCTGTCTTGCCGGTGAAATTCCGCAGAATCTGCTTGACGGAAACTATGACGGAGCAAAGCAGAAGGCTCTTTTTTATCAATCACTTTTCGGTAAGGATAACTTTTTTATAGAACTTCAGGACCACGGCATAGAGGAGCAAAAACGAATTAATCCGCAGCTTATTCGCATTGCCGAAGAAATCGGCGCCGAACTTGTGGTTACAAACGACAGCCATTATATAGATAAAAAGGACAGCTATACGCACAGTATTTTGCTTTGTATCCAGACCAATAAGACGGTAAATGATGTGGACAGAATGGAGTTTAAAACGAGTGAGTTTTACCTTAAAACAGAGGAAGAAATGCGCTCACTCTTTCCAAATCTGCCGCAGGCATATGATAATACACAGAAAATTGCCGACCGCTGTAATGTTGAGTTTGAGTTCGGCGTGCGTAAACTGCCACGATTTGATGTGCCGAATAACGAAGATCATTACGAGTATTTTCGCCGAAAATGCTATGAGGGCCTTTACAGACATTACGGAGAAAATCCCGATAAGTCTTTGATTGACCGACTTGAATACGAACTTGCCACAATTTCAAAAATGGGTTTTGTCGATTATTACCTTATCGTAAACGATTTTGTGCAGTACGCAAAGAGTAAGAAAATCCCCGTAGGCCCCGGCAGAGGTTCGGGTGCAGGTTCGCTTTGCGCCTATTGCATAGGAATTACAGCGATAGATCCGATCAAGTATAATCTTCTTTTTGAAAGATTTTTAAACCCTGAGCGTGTAAGTATGCCTGACTTTGATGTCGATTTCTGTACCGAGCGCCGAGGAGAAGTAATTGACTATGTAGTGCGTAAATACGGCACGGACAGAGTTGCGCAGATTATATCATTCGGTACTATGGCGGCAAGAGGCGCTATAAGAGATGTCGGCAGAGTGCTTGCAATTCCGTATGCCATCGTTGACTCGGTTGCCAAACTTGTACCTATGGAATTAAAGGTTACTATAGATTCCGCACTCAAGGCAAGTCCCGAATTAAGACATCGCTATGAAGAGGACGAACAGACAAAGCAATTGCTTGACATTGCAAAGAGCATTGAGGGAATGCCAAGACACGCTACAATGCACGCCGCAGGTGTAGTAATTACCGACCGTCCCGTATCTGATTATGTTCCGCTTTCAAAAAATGATGACAATGTGGTAACACAGTTTACCATGACCACACTTGAGGAGCTCGGTTTGCTCAAAATGGACTTTCTCGGACTTCGCAATCTTACGGTAATTGACTATGCGGATAAACAGATACGAAAAAATCATCCCGAGTACAATCCCGATAATATAAACGATAAAGACGAAAAAGTTTTTGCTATGATTTCTCAAGGCAATACGGAGGGTGTGTTTCAGTTTGAAAGCCAGGGTATGAAAAATGTTCTTATGCGACTAAAGCCCGATTCAATCGAGGATTTAATCGCCGTGGTTTCGCTTTATCGACCCGGACCTATGGACAGTATTCCCCGTTACATCGACTGCCGCCACAATCCATCGCACATTACCTATAAGCACCCGTTATTAAAGCCTATACTTGAGGTTACCTACGGCTGTATTGTCTATCAGGAACAGGTAATGCAGATTTTAAGAGTGCTTGCAGGTTTCAGTCTTGGCAGAGCGGATATTGTTCGCCGTGCCATGAGTAAAAAGAAAGCCGCAGAAATGGCAAAGCAAAGAGAGATTTTTCTTCACGGCATTACAGATGAAAACGGCAAAGTAATTGTTGACGGTTGTATTCGCAGAGGTATTGACGAGAAAATCGCCAATTCAATTTATGACGAAATCGAAAGTTTTGCTTCTTACGCTTTCAATAAGTCACACGCAGCGGCATATTCTATGATTTCATACAAAACCGCATATTTAAAATGTCATTATCCGCAGGAGTATATGGCGGCATTGCTCACAAGTGTGCTTGATAACCAAAACAAACTTGCAGCATATATAGGAGAATGTCAGCGGCTCGGAATAAAAGTTTTGCCTCCGAGTGTAAACGAAAGCGATCTCGGCTTTACTGTCAGCGGTAACAATATACGCTACGGATTGCTTGCAATCAAAAATCTCGGCAGAGCTTTTATTGATCAGATAATTAAAGAGCGCAGATTAAAGCCTTATACAAGCCTTTACGATTTTTGTAAAAGACTTTGCGGCAAAAATATGAACAGCCGTGCTATAGAAAGTCTTATAAAGTGCGGTGCGCTTGACGGACTTGGCGCTAACCGCAGACAACTGCTTGCAATAAGCAAAACCGTGCTTGACGATGTTGAATATGAGGCTAAAAAGAATCAAGGCGGACAGCTTTCGTTTTTTGATATGGGTGACGACAGTACAAAGGCTACATCAGAACCCCAACTGCCTGATTTGAAAGAATTTTCGACTGATGAGCTTTTGAGAATGGAAAAGGAAATAGCAGGCATATACCTAAGCGGCCACCCTGCCGATAATTACAGCCTTTATTCCGAGAGAATGAAAGCCGACAGAATAGGCGAAATTATAAATGACGAAACAGGACGCTATCCCGACGGCAAGAAAGTGCTGATTGTAGGTATTATTTCCAAAGTGAAAACTCAACTTACCAAAAGCAACAAACTTATGGCTTTTATAAATATAGAAGATAAGTACGGCATAATGGAAGCGGTTGTTTTTCCGAATGTGTATGAAAAAAGCACTATTCTTTTAAATGAAAACATACCCGTTATTATAAAAGGCACATTGAATTTTAAAGAAAACGAAGAACCGAAAATAATTTGCGACAGCATTGCAAAAGCCTTTAATAACGAGGAATGTAAAAATATGTCTGCCGCAAATTACGAACAAAACAGGGCAGCGGCAGAACATAAAAGCACATATCAAAAGCCTTATGTACCGCAGGCACTTTATTTGAGAATTGATGACCTTAATACGGATATGTACCGTCGAGCAAAGAGAGTTACGGATATTTTCGACGGCAGAACACCGATTATTTTTTATCTTACCGATTCAAAACGCAAGGTAAAAGCCCCTGCAAATATGTGGGTGAGCCTTAATGATGTTATGATAAAAGAGCTTAAACATCAGCTTGGTGATGAAAATGTAGCGGTAAAATAAACAAATTCTTTATAAAATCACTATCGAAAACATATAAATTCACCTTTTAGCTATTGCAAAATTCGTTTAATAGGTATATAATACTATACGAGATATTTGCTTTAGCACATAAAAACTTTAAAGCATATGTTCGTTTAAGTGCTAAAGCAAAAATGAGAGGACGGATTTTTTATGAAAATGACAAAAAGAATTTTGGCAACCGCAACAGCAGCGCTTACAGTAACAGCTGCACTCGCAGGCTGTACAGGCGGTACTTCATCAACAACTTCAACAGCTGCTCCTACACAGGCAGATGCAAACAAAGTATATAATATCGGTATTTGTCAGCTTGTTCAGCATGAGGCTCTTGACGCCGCAACTAAGGGCTTTAAAGACACTCTTACTGAAAAACTCGGCACAGACAAGGTTAAGTTTGACGAGCAGAACGCACAGGGCGATTCGGCTACTTGCGCTACAATCTGTAACCAGTTTGTTTCTTCAAATTATGACCTTATTCTCGGTAACGGTACTGCGGCTCTTCAGGCTGCATACACGGCAACACCGTCTATTCCTATTCTCGGTACTTCGATTACAGACTACGGCACAGCTCTTGATATGGCAGAGTGGACAGGCGTTTCGGGTATGAATGTATCCGGTACAACAGACCTTGCTCCGCTTGACAAACAGGCTGATATGCTCAAGGAACTTTTCCCTGACGCTAAAACAATCGGTATTCTCTATTGCTCGGCAGAGGCTAACTCAAAATATCAGAGCGATACAATCACACCTTTCTTTGAGAGTGCGGGCTATACTGTAAAGACATATTCATTTGCGGATTCAAACGATGTTGCGGCTGTAGCAAAGACAGCTTGTGACGAGAGCGATGTTCTTTACATTCCTACAGATAACACAGCGGCTTCAAATACAGGTATTATCGACAATACGGCTACAGCTGCAAAAACTCCTATCATCGCAGGTGAAGAGGGTATTTGTAAGGGCTGCGGTGTTGCAACACTTTCTATCAGCTACTATGAACTTGGTCAGAAAACAGGCGAGATGGCTTATGATATTCTTGTAAACGGTGCCGATATAACTTCTTTAAAAGTTGAGTCAGCTCCTAATGTTACCAAGAAATATGTAAAGAGCCGTTGCGATGCTTACGGAATTACAATTCCTGACGATTACGAGGCTATTGAGGAGTAATAATCCTTAATTTATAAATTAAAAAACGGTGGGGTGCCGTGAAAGCGACACCCCAATCTTTTATGTATTGGTGGTTTTTATGGAATTTTTAGCAGAATACTTCGGTTCTCTTAATCCTGCAAACTTTCTTGCGGCTTTGCCTGGTAATATTGCGCAGGGTATTATCTGGGGACTTATGGGTCTTGGTGTTTTTATTACCTACAAACTTTTGAATTTTGCCGACCTTAGCGTTGACGGTTCTTTTGCAACAGGCGGTGCGGTTACCGCTGTTATGCTTATTAACGGCTGTTCTGTATGGGTAGCGCTTATAGTTGCTATTCTTGCGGGCATTGCGGCAGGTCTTATAACGGGACTTTTACATACTTTGCTCGGTATTCCCGATATTCTTGCAGGTATTCTTACGCAGATTGCGCTTTATTCAATCAACTTGAACATTATGGGAAGATCAAATCTTCCTATCAGCTACAGAAACTATGCGCTTGTAATTTCCGCAAGCGATATTAATTTATCAATTATCATCGGCCTCGGAATTGCGGCTATTGTTATTGCGGCTATGTATTGGTATTTCGGAACAGAACAGGGCTCTACAATCCGTTCAACAGGTTCAAACCCTGCTATGAGTAAGGCACAGGGCATTAATATCAATGTCGCAAAAGTAATTGCACTTGCACTTTCAAACGGTCTTGTTGCTCTTGCAGGCTCACTTTTTGCACAGTACCAGGGCTTTGCCGACATCAATATGGGCAGAGGCGCTATCGTAATCGGTCTTGCCGCAGTTATTATCGGTGAAGTCCTCGGCGAGGCTATCTTCCGTAAGCGTATGAACTTTGTTGTAAAAATGCTCTTCGTTATTGTGGGCGGTATTCTTTATTATATTGCAATGGGTATTGTTCTTTGGCTCAAGATGCCGACAGACGATACAAAGCTCTTCACAGCAATTATAGTTGCAATCTTCCTTGCAGTACCTTATTTACAAAAGAAGAGTAAAACCTCCTTTAAAAAGGTAGCTAAAATGAATTTAAAGGCTAACAAGGCAAACGGAGGCAGTGACAATGCTTGATATTATTAATATTCACAAAACCTTTAATAAAGGCACAATAAATGAGAAGGTCGCACTTGACGGTGTAACACTTCACTTAAACGAAGGCGATTTCTGTACAATAATCGGCGGCAACGGTGCGGGTAAGTCAACTACCCTTAATGCCGTTGCCGGTGTATGGCCTGTTGACAACGGTCAGATTCTTATTGACGGCATAGATGTAACGGGACTTCCCGAGCATAAAAGAGCAAAGTACCTCGGCAGAGTTTTCCAAGACCCTATGACAGGTACTGTTGCAGATATGGAAATTTTGGAAAACCTTGCTCTTGCGGCAAGAAGAGGCAAGAAAAGAGGTCTTAGCTGGGGCGTTAAGAAATCCGAAAAAGAAGAATACAGAACACTTTTAAAGCAGTTTGAGCTTGGACTTGAGGACAGAATGACATCAAAGGTAGGTCTTCTTTCGGGCGGACAGCGTCAGGCAATCACTCTTTTAATGGCTACAATCAATAAGCCTAAACTTTTGCTTCTTGACGAGCATACAGCGGCGCTTGACCCTAAGACTGCGGCAAAGGTGCTTGAACTGAGCGATAAGATTATTGCCGAAAATAACCTTACAGCCCTTATGGTTACACATAATATGCACGATGCGATTGTGCATGGTAACCGCCTTATTATGATGGGCAACGGAAAGGTTATACTTGATATTTCAGGTGAAGAAAAGAAAAAACTCACCGTTGACGACCTCTTGCAGAAGTTTGAAAAGGCGAGCGGTTCTAAACTTGAAAATGACAGAATGCTTTTGAGCAAAGGCGAAGAATAAGATTTTGTTTTTGTCAAATTTGATTAAAATTTTATTTCACAGCAACGGGGCTGTTTCATCTTCACAAATGAAACAGCCTTTTTGTAAATACTTTATAATTTTCATCATTTTTTAATTTTTATGTAACTATTTTGCAATACAAGAATTGTAATTGTCGAAATCAATAAAAAAATATATTATAATTCCTTTATGTAAATTAGAATACTCCGAAATCTTGTAAAATATGATGTTGAAGATAAGTGACTGAGGTGATAAGGTTATGAAAAAAGCTTTAATTATTTCTCACTCTGTGCAAAGTGCCGAGGCTCTTTCACAGCTGCTTAAAATTGAGTATTTTACGCAGATTTCTATTGCTGATAATTCTAAAACAGCAAAAAAACTTGTTGAGAACGATGAGTTTGACCTTATCTGTATTAATGCACCTCTTGCAGAGGAAAGCGGTATTGAGCTTTCCATGCATTTTGCGAGAGTAACCCGTTCAAGCGTGGTTATTATTGTTCCTCAAAAAAACGCAGACGATGTAAACGATGCTTTGACCGAGCACGGTGTGCTTGTAATAGCCAAACCTATTAATAAGCATTTGTTTCATCACTATTTGCAGTTTACGGAATGTTTCAGAATGAGAATGTTGACCGTAAATGAGGAAAATGAAAAGCTCCGCCATATTGTGGAGGATATGAAGATAATAAACAGAGCCAAGCTTCTGCTTATTACCTGCCTTAATATGACAGAACAGGAAGCGCATCGCTACCTTGAAAAACAGGCGATGGATATGAGAATGAGCAAAATGCAGATTGCAATGCAGGTTATTAAAACTTACGAAAACTAATTATGCAAAATTTCTGAAAGGAATGTGTGTTTATGAGCCGTAAAGCATATTTGATACTTGAAAACGGAACTGTTTTTGAGGGTAAATCATTTGGTGCAGAAAAAGAAACAATGGGAGAATTGGTTTTTACTACAGCTATGACCGGTTATCTTGAAACACTCACCGACCCTTCTTATTTCGGTCAGGTGGTTATTCAGACTTTCCCTTTAATCGGTAACTATGGTGTAATTCCCTCTGATTTCGAGAGCAAAGTGCCCTCACTTAGAGGTTATATTGTAAGAGAATGGTGCCAAGCTCCCTCTAACTTCCGTTGCGAGGGCGATCTTGACACCTTTTTAAAAGAGGCGGATATTCCGGGCATCTACGGACTCGACACCAGAGCGCTTACAAGAATTGTTCGTGAGTATGGTGTGCTTAACTGCAAAATTGCTTATTCGGGCGAAGTTACCGAAGAAGAGCTTGCAGAGATTAAGGCTTATAAAATCGAGCAGGCTGTTGAGAGTACAACAATCAGCGAAAAAGAAGAATTCAAAGCTGAAAACGGCGACCTCAATGTTGTTCTTATGGATTTCGGTGCAAAGCACAACATAGGCAGAGAGCTTGTTAAGCGTGGCTGTAATGTTACGGTTGTGCCTGCTCATACCACAGCAGAGCAGATTAAGGCTATGAAACCTGACGGCATTATGCTTTCAAACGGTCCGGGAGATCCATCGGACAACACTGCAATTATTGCCGAGCTTAAAAAGCTTTGCGAATATAAAATTCCTACATTCGGTATCTGCTTAGGACATCAGCTTTTGGCACTTAGCCAGGGCGCTAAGACAGAAAAACTTAAATACGGCCACAGAGGAGCTAACCAACCTGCAAAAGAGGTTGAAACAGGCAGAGTTTACATTACTTCACAGAACCACGGCTATGCTGTTGTAAGCGACAGTATGCCTGAAAATGCTGTAGAGAGTTTTGTAAACGGCAATGATGATACTTGTGAGGGTGTTAAGTATACAAATATGCCTGCTTTCTCTGTTCAGTTCCATCCGGAGGCTTGCGGCGGTCCGCACGACACAGCGTTTTTGTTTGACCGTTTCATTGATTTGATGAAAAACAACAAATAAAACTATCCATAATTTATATACGAATTTGATTTTTAAATAAGGATAAGGAATGATTTTATGCCACTTAAAAGCAACATTAAAAGAGTTATGGTAATCGGCTCAGGCCCGATTGTAATCGGTCAGGCTGCTGAATTTGACTACGCAGGCACACAGGCTTGCCGTGCGCTTAAGGAAGAGGGACTTGAGGTTATTCTCGTAAACTCTAACCCTGCTACCATTATGACAGATAATGCAATGGCTGATAAAATTTATATCGAGCCGCTTACACTTGAAACAGTTAAAAGAATTATTAAAAAAGAGCGTCCCGACAGCCTTCTTTCCACACTCGGCGGTCAGACAGGTCTTACACTTTCTATGCAGCTTGCAAAGGAAGGTTTCCTCGATAAATACGGAGTTCAGCTCCTCGGCGCTAATCCCGAAACAATTGACAAGGCAGAGGACAGACAGATGTTCAAGGACACAATGCTTGAAATCGGACAGCCTGTTATTCCGTCACTCGTTGTAAATGATGTTGAGTCTGCCGTAAAATTTGCAGATGAAATCGGCTACCCTGTAATTATTCGTCCTGCATTTACACTCGGCGGTACAGGCGGCGGTATCGTAAATGATGAGGAAGAATTAAGAGAGATTACTTCAAACGGCCTTGAGCTTTCACCGATTACACAGGTTCTTGTAGAGAAATGTATTTCGGGTTGGAAAGAAGTAGAGTTTGAGGTAATGCGTGACAGCGAAGGCAATGTTATTACTGTCTGCTCAATGGAGAACTTTGACCCTGTCGGCGTACATACAGGCGACAGTATCGTTATTGCTCCTACCGTTACTCTTGCAGATAAAGAGTATCAGATGCTCAGAAGTGCGGCGCTCGATATTATCTCTGCCTTAAAGGTAGAGGGTGGCTGTAACTGCCAGTTCGCACTTAATCCGGAAACATTTGATTATGCCGTAATCGAGGTAAACCCAAGAGTTTCCCGTTCATCGGCTCTTGCGTCAAAGGCAACAGGTTATCCTATTGCAAAGGTAGCGGCTAAGATTGCTATCGGCTACACACTTAATGAAATCAAGAATGCCGTAACGGGTACAACATACGCTTGCTTTGAGCCTGCTCTCGACTATGTTGTAGTTAAATTCCCAAAATGGCCGTTCGATAAATTTGTATATGCAAACCGCACACTCGGTACTCAGATGAAAGCAACAGGCGAGGTTATGGCTATTGCTCCTACATTTGAGCAGGCTATTATGAAGGCTGTAAGAGGTGCAGAGATTTCTCACGATACACTCGATGATAAGGAATTTGCTCAACTTTCAAATGCGTCTGTTTACGACAGATTAAGCGTTTGCGATGATAAGAGAATTTTCTGCGTATATGAGGCACTCAAGAGAGGCATTACTGTAGAGCAGATTCACGAAGTTACACTTATTGACGAGTGGTTCTTGGAGAAACTCAAGAATATCATTGCTGTTGAGAATGAGCTTAAAAACAGCGAGCTTACAGATGACCTCTACTACAGAGCAAAGAAAATGGGATTCCTCAACAGAACTATTGAGGCTATTACAGGTAAGAAATGCGAAAAGAACCTTTTGCCTGTATATAAAATGGTTGATACCTGCGCCGCTGAATTTGAGGCACAGACACCTTACTTCTACTCAACCTTTGATAAGGAAAACGAGGCAGAAGAGTTTATTAAAAATAATAAATCAGATAAAAAGACAGTTATCGTATTCGGTTCAGGCCCTATCAGAATCGGTCAGGGTATCGAATTTGACTATGCGTCTGTTCACTGCGTATGGGCACTTAAAAAGGCAGGCTATGATGTTGTTATCGTAAACAATAATCCTGAAACCGTATCAACTGACTTCGATACAGCCGACAGACTTTACTTTGAGCCGCTTACAACAGAAGATGTTATGGGTATCATCAATACAGAAAAGCCATACGGTGTTGTAGTAGCATTCGGCGGTCAGACAGCTATCAAACTTACAAAGCATATGAGCGACTGCGGTGTAAATATCCTCGGTACTTCATATGACGCTATTGATATGGCAGAGGACAGAGAGCGTTTTGACGAGCTCCTTGAGAAATACCACATTAAGCGTCCGAGAGGCGTTACAGTTATGACAACCGATGAGGCGCTTGAGGTTGCACAGACAATCGGCTATCCTGTACTTCTCCGTCCGTCTTATGTACTCGGCGGTCAGAATATGATTATCGCATTTAACGAGGCTGATGTTAAGGAGTATATGGCTATTATTCTTGCACAGAATATAGAGAACCCAATCCTTATTGATAAATACTTACAGGGTACAGAGCTTGAAGTTGACGCTATATGTGACGGTGAGGATATTCTCATTCCGGGTATTATGGAGCATATTGAGAGAGCTGGTATCCATTCCGGTGACTCAATCGCCGTATATCCTGCTTGGAATATTTCTGACAAGATGACACAGACAATCATTGAAAGTTCTAAGAACCTTGCTATTGAGTTACAGACAAAGGGACTTGTAAATATTCAGTACCTTATCTATAAAGACGAGCTTTATGTAATCGAGGTTAATCCTCGTTCATCAAGAACAATTCCTTATATCAGTAAGGTTACAGGCGTACCTATGGTTGACCTCGCTACAAGAGCAATGCTCGGCGAAAAGCTCAAGGATATGGGCTACGGCACAGGTCTTTACAGAAAGAGCCCTTACATTGCAGTAAAAGTACCTGTATTCAGCTTTGAAAAGCTCATAAATGTTGATAACCACCTCGGCCCTGAGATGAAGTCAACAGGTGAAGTTCTCGGTGTTGCAGGCACTCTTGAAGAGGCTCTTTATAAGGGACTTATCGGTGCTGGTTACAAGATGAAGAAAAACGGCGGTGTATTTATTACTGTTCGTAATTCAGATAAGGCAGAAATCGGCGAAATTGCCAAGAAGTATTATGACCTCGGCTTTAAGATTTACGCTACCGAGGGCACAGCGGCTGTACTCAAAAAGTATGGTATAGATGCTGTTGCCGTAAAGAAGATTCACGAGTGCAAGACAGACAACACACTCACGCTTATTGAGTCGGGTAAGATTCAGTATGTAATTTCAACTTCCGCAAAGGGCAGAATTCCGTCAAGAGATTCTGTTAAAATCCGCAGAAAGACAGTTGAGAGAAACATTCCTTGTCTTACAGCGCTCGACACAGCAAATGCACTTGCAGATTGCTTAAAGAGTCACTACACACAGCACAGCACAGAGCTTATAGATATTAACCATATGAGGGATGAGAAAGAAATGCTAAAATTCACAAAGATGCAGGGCATCGGCAATGACTACATTTATTTCAGCACTTTTGATCAGGAAATCAACAATCCGGAGGCTCTCTCTGTAAGACTTTCAGACAGACACTTCGGTATCGGCGGCGATGGTATTATTCTTGTTTGCCCATCTAAGGTTGCTGACGCTAAGATGAAGATGTACAACCTTGACGGTTCAGAGGGTAAAATGTGCGGTAACGGAATCCGTTGCGTGGGTAAGTTCCTCTATGACCACGGTATGGTTGATTACAAGGAGAAAGACGAAATCACAATTGAAACCCTTTCAGGTATTAAGAGCCTCAAGGCTTACACAACCAACGGTGAGGTAACAAGCCTTAGAGTAGATATGGGCAAGGCAATTCTTGATCCAAAGGAAATCCCTGTTGCTATGAATAAGGACAAGATTGTAAACGAGCCTGTTACAATCGGCGACAAGGAATACAACATTACCTGCGTATCAATGGGTAACCCACACTGCGTAGTATTTATGGACGACATCGACAACCTCGACATTGAAAAGGTTGGCCCTGTATTTGAAAACGATAAACTCTTCCCGGAGAGAGTTAATACAGAATTTGTTACAGTTCTTGACGACCATACAATCAAGATGAGAGTATGGGAGAGAGGTTCAGGCGAAACATGGGCTTGCGGTACAGGCGCTTGTGCAGTAGCTGTTGCGGCTTGTGAAAACGGCTTCTGCAAAAAGGGCGACGATATTAAAATCAAGCTCAAGGGCGGTGACCTTGTCATCAATTACACAGACGAAACTGTATATATGACAGGTAACGCCGAAAAAGTATTTGAAGGAGAGATTGAGGTATAATTTATGGCTAATCATACTGAAAAGAAAGCTAAAAAATATATATTTGTAACAGGCGGCGTAGTATCCGGTCTTGGCAAGGGTATTACAGCAGCTTCTCTCGGCAGACTCCTTAAAGCAAGAGGCCTTAAGGTAGTCGCTCAAAAACTCGATCCATACATCAATGTTGATCCGGGTACAATGAGCCCATACCAGCATGGCGAGGTTTATGTAACAGAGGACGGCGCAGAAACTGACCTCGACCTCGGTCACTATGAGCGTTTTATTGATGAGGATCTTAACAAATACTCAAACCTCACAACAGGTAAGGTATACTCAAATGTTCTTGAAAAAGAGCGTCATGGAGATTACCTTGGCAAAACAGTTCAGGTAATTCCACACATCACAAACGAAATCAAGTCTTTTATCTACAATGTAGGTGAAAAAACAGACGCTGATGTTGTTATTACAGAAATCGGCGGTACAGTAGGCGACATTGAAAGCCAGCCGTTCCTTGAGTCAATCCGTCAGGTATCACTTGAGGTTGGCAGAGAAAACAGCATTTTCATTCATGTTACACTCGTGCCTTACATTAAGGGCAGTGAGGAGCATAAGTCTAAGCCAACTCAGCATTCTGTTAAGGAGCTCCGTTCACTCGGCATCAACCCTGACATTATCGTTCTCCGTTGTGACGAACCGCTTGAGGAAAGCATTTTCAAGAAAATTGCTTTGTTCTGTAATGTAAAGCCTGACTGTGTAATTGAGAACATTACACTTCCGACTCTTTATCAGGCACCGCTTATGCTTGAAGAGAGCAACTTCTCAAATGTAGTTTGCCGTGAACTTAACATAGCTACAGACAAAACACCTGATCTTACAGAGTGGAAAGAAATGCTTGAAAGAATCAATAACCGTTCAAAGAAATGCAAAATTGCTCTTTGCGGTAAATATGTTGCACTTCACGACGCATACCTTTCAGTAGCCGAGGCACTTCGTCATGCAGGTTACGAAAATTCCGCTGATGTTGAAATCAAGTGGGTTGACTGTGAGCTTATCACAAAGTATTCGGCAGATGACCTTTTAGGCGATGTTGACGGTATTCTTGTTCCGGGCGGCTTTGGCAACAGAGGTGTTGAAGGCAAGGTAATGGCTGCCAAATATGCTCGTGAGCACGATATTCCGTACCTCGGTATCTGCCTTGGTATGCAGACAGCAGTAATTGAATTTGCTAAGCATGTACTCGGATATGAGGATGCAAACAGCGGTGAGTTTGCTCCGGAGGGCAAGCACAATGTTATCGACCTTATGCCCGAACAGCTCGGTATTGAAGATATGGGCGGTACAATGCGCCTCGGTGCTTATCCTTGCGTTATCAAGAAAGGCTCAATTATGGAAAGAGCTTACGGTAAGCCTGAAGTACAGGAGCGCCACCGTCATCGTTATGAATTTAATAATGATTACAGAGAAGAAATTGAAAAGGCAGGTATGATTATTACAGGTACATCACCTAACGGTATGCTTGTTGAGGCAGTTGAAATTCCTGCCAATAAGTTCTACATCGGTGTTCAGTATCACCCTGAATTTAAGTCCCGTCCTAACAGAGCACATCCGCTTTTCAGAGAGTTTATTAAGGCTTCGCTTGATAAGTAATTTTGGAATTTTCTTGGTTTTGGCAATTATTTGTCACTAACCTTTTGCCCATATATCAGAAAAGGATTGATAATAATGCAGATTAATAGAAATTTTGACAACCTCGTGCCAAACTATCTTTTTGCAGAGGTTGCATCAAGAACAAATAAGTATATGCAGGAGCACCCTGACAAGAAGGTAATTAAGCTCGGTATCGGCGATGTAACACTTCCGCTTGCTCCTGTTGTAATTGAGGCTATGAAGAAAGGTGCGGAAGACCTTGCACATAAGGATACTTTCAAGGGTTATCCTGATTATGAGGGCTATGCATTCCTCAGAGAGGCTATTTCTAACTATTATGCAGGTTTTGGCGTAACAGTTGGCGCAAACGAAATCTTTGTATCAGACGGTGCAAAGTCTGACTGCGGCAACATTGGCGATATTTTCGGCAAGGATAATGTTGTACTCGTTACAGACCCTGTTTACCCTGTATATGTTGACTCAAACATTATGGCAGGCAGAAAGATTGTTTACGCTAACTCAAATCGTGAGAACAACTTTGCCGCTCTCCCTGACGAGAATGTAAAGGCTGACATCATCTACCTTTGCTCACCAAATAACCCAACAGGTTCAGCTTATACAGCAGAAGAGCTCAAGCAGTGGGTTGACTATGCACTCAAGAATGACGCTATCATTCTTTACGATGCAGCTTATGAGGCATTTATTACTGAGGATCTCCCTCGTTCAATTTTCGCTATTGAGGGCGCAAGAAAGTGCGCTATTGAAATGTGTTCACTTTCTAAGACAGCCGGTTTTACAGGCACAAGATGCGGATACACAATCATTCCGAGAGAGCTTGAGCGTGACGGTCACAACATTTACAACACATGGTATCGCCGTCAGGCAACAAAGTTCAACGGTGTTTCATGGCCTGTACAGTGTGCAGCTGCCGCCGTATTCAGTGAAGAGGGTCAGAAGCAGATTAAGGAGAACATTTCTTACTACCAGGAAAACGCTAAGATTATTTCTTCAGCAATGGACGAGCTTGGCATTTACTACACAGGCGGTAAGAACTCACCATACATTTGGCTCAAGTGTCCTAACAATATGGGCAGCTGGGAATTCTTTGACCTCCTCCTTACAGAGGCAAATGTAGTAGGTACACCGGGCGAGGGCTTTGGTAAGAACGGCGCAGGTTACTTTAGACTTACTTCATTTGGCGACAGAGAAAACACAATCGAGGCAGTTGAAAGAATTAAGAAGTTACTTTCTAAGTAATTTTATTTCTGCCAAAGTATAGTGATTATTTGAATTTTAAAGGTGCTGTAAAAAAACAGCCCAAATAAAAAACGACTGCATTCTTACCGAAAGGTAGGAATGCAGTTATTTTTCTGTAATGGAATATCTTTGAGTTTGACTTGTCCGTTTTCATAAATATATACACCGCCTCTGTAATAAGGGCATCGGATTGACTGCGTTGACCTTACGCTCTCCAAAAACAGTACGCTTTTATCTTTATTAGGGCTGATTCCTATATGTGTTACTTTAAAATCCTTGACTTTCAAATTCGACTTTGATTTCATCTAAATAGAGCATAGGTTTCTCTCCTCCGTTGTTTGTCTTGTCAACTACAATTCTGGAGCTTCCTATGCTCTTTTTCAATATTTACTTTTGATTATCCCACATTTTTTGCTATTTATTTGTTTTGATGTTTATTTTTATTTAATACTTTCCCTACCACCAAACTGCTCAAAAAAGCCGCAAGCAAAATCCATGGTAAAATTCTTGCGTCGAAGCAGAGTAGGAGAAGTACAGTTACTGCAAGAGGTTTTCGCATTGTAACACCGAGAAGTGCTGCGGTAATTACTGCTGCGCAAAATGCGGTATCAAGTCCCATAAGTAGGGCTACACCAAAACCGATACTCACTCCGCAGAAAATAACGGGGAAGAAATGACCGCCTTTCCACCCTGATTTAATGCAAACATTTGTTATTACAAGTTTTAATAATCCTGAAATTATCAGTATCCACGGCGCAAATTCTCCAATACCGTTATTTATCTCGTTAATGCTGTCTTCACCCGAAAACATTACAAGCGGAAGGTATGTACCGAAAATTCCAAGAATAATTCCGCCGAGTGTGGTGCTTATTATTATTCCTAAACTGCTCTGAATTTTATCAAATAAAATTTTGAGCAGTTTTTCTGATATTATAAATAAAAGTCCAGCTAAAGTGCCGAGAAGTGCAAGAGGAATACCCCATAGTCTTTCAGTATTTGTAATGTTGTATTCGCCTATTCTCGGTAATCCCATACTGCCGCCGAAAGCTTGATTCAGTAAAAATATTGTTCCTGTTGCAAACAGCACAGCTACGATATTTGAAATTAATTTGCCTGTGCGTATATCGGTTGCTTTGTCTTGGGTATCTAATTGTTCTTCATTTGCTGCGGCAAGACCAAAAAGCGGTGCATAAAAAATAGCCGTTAATGTGGCGCTCACACCTGTTTGCATAAGTTCGGGTATCTTACTTTGTGCATTCTTCATATGATTGCCTGCCCAGTAACAAAGTCCGACAATAACTCCTGTAAGTCCTGCTTCCGGTCCGATACTGCCGCCGAAAAGCAGTGGAATAAGTGCGGAAATACAAAGCAACAGAACTTTATTGTACGGATAAAATTTATCTCGCTTAACTTTTTTCATTACTTCTTCAAGCTCGTCGGGGACTGCTTTTGAGATTTTTTGATATATTCCAAGCAGTATTCCGCCGATTGTACAAACTGCAAGAGGATAATATGTAAAATTGATATTTGACGGAACAGTTTCCCATATAAAGCTGATTCCAAGGCTCATTAATTTAAGAAACAGCCATACTATACAGGCTATTACCGCACCGCTGAACCCGCAAAAAAGATAATAGATGAAATTGTTGGCAAGTGTACTTTTTTTCATATGTTGCCCTCCGTATTAAAATTATATGATTTCTTTTGAGTGTTGTAATACGCAATTGTGTCTATATTGTCAAGTATAAATTGTTGGACATTGCTGTCATATAAAACGACTTTATATGAACCGTACATACCCAAGCGTTCCTGTGTTGTGATGCCGAGTTGAATACCGTTTTCAGTTGGGATTTTATGATTTTTACCGTTTTCGTCTGTAAAATATTCAAGCATATTAATTTTTATAAGCCAATTAGTTATGCTTATTGTTTTAATTCCTTTCATTTCCTTGGTATCAATCAAACTGTTAAGCTTTTTGGTAATTTCGGTAACTGTAATTGGGTTATCATCAAAAACATAATCTGCTAATTGCTGCGGTGTAACAGAAAAGGGAATTTTACTGTTTTTCTTTTTTTGCGGATTGTTGTTATTTTCAATTAAATTTCTAAGTACATCGGAAACATAAAAAAGACATCTTAAAAGACATCTTGAAATATGTATATTATTTATAGTATCGTTTTCTGACGCCAATTCATTGGTTATTGGATTTATTCCGTTGGCGAGTTTGTCAAGATATGATTTTGCTTTTAAAATTTTTTCGCTTTCGTTCAAATTAATCACCTGCTGCAGCTTTTATTTGGTAGTATGTATTTAAAATTATACCATATTGATATAGAATATTGCAATTAATTAGAGAAAAAATATCGAAAATTTAGCTAATATGTTATATTTAAGTGCTGAAAGAAACTTTGTTGTGAAACTATATAATAGCTATTATTGGTGATGAAAGTGCAATTCAGCCTAAGTGTTTTGTTTATTAGGTCGAGAGATGTATTGCAAATTGAGATAAGCAAATATTTAAACATAATTATATTTTATTAGATAACTATGATAAAACGGTTGCCGAGATCGGATAGTGGTATAGATTATGATTTATAGCATTTATATAAGATTTTTATATCGCAATAATTTAATATAATATAAAATAATATTGTAGATGATATGACCTCTAAAAATCATAAAAAATTTTAAAAGCACTCTATGATTTGCAGAACTCCTGATTGGTTGGTATTTGTTTTCACTCTCTTATGGGCAAGGATTACTGCTGTTTTTGCAAATAAGGCTGAACCCAAAACTTTGTGTAATATAATCAAATTTAATTGTAGGTTTTCTTGCAAATTAACAATGATTTTGTAAAAAAATGCAAAATAGTCAAATTTATATTGGTTAATATGCATATATTAAGAAAAAATGACAATTTATTAGTAATATTAATCTTAAATAAGCTTTTTTGTTGATATATTGAACTTTATGTGATATAATTATGAAAAAGTGTAGTGTGTAAATGTGTGCATATATTAAGAGGTATTAATTATGAACAGAGAAAAAACAATTTACAATAGAATAATTAAGAGAATTTTAGATGTTATATGCTCTTTTATGGCAATGTATTTCTCTCAATAGTTTATTTACCGATTTGCGTAGTTATAAAATGTACAAGTAAAGGTCCGATTTTCTTTAAGCAAAAGAGAATCGGAAAAGATAAAAATATTTTAATATACTTAAATTCAGAACAATGAGAATTGATACTCCGAAAGATTGTCCTACTCATTTGTTAAAAAATCCGGAACAGTATATCACTAAAGTTGGCAAATTTCTGAGAAAAACAAGTTTAGATGAATTGCCGCAAATTTTTAATATATTTAAGGGCAATAGCGGTATAATAGGGACAACCAAGAAAAACCTTGATTTTACAGGGGGTTCGCTGGTTTAGTTGAATCTGGTTATGATGATTTTTCTGCATGGTTGTGTCGGTTAAGCCGGGAAATTATGTACATATGAACGGTTTCTTGGATGCTTATTTTGACCCACACTATAAGCTGAAAAATTATGATAAGGAGATTTGACCTAGCCTGCGGATGCTCTTCAAAAAGAACATTCACAGGCTAGTTGTCGTGTTAGAGATACCTATATTAAATAAGAAAAATATTTATAACGCATGAGGAGAGTATTGAGAATGAAAACTGAAACAGAGTAGGAAACTGTTTTGTTTAAATCACTTGAAAAAAGTAAAACACAAAATTGAAAAAGAATTATGAAAGGACGAGATCCACCCGATTTTCGTGAAGGTAAACAATGAATAGAGCGAGTGAGAATAATATGAATGTGAATCGTACAAAGCAGAGCAGTACGCCTAACATCAGATGGATGCTGGTCGTGTATGATTTGATTGTGTATGCAGTAGTAGCAGTAATATTGTTGGTGCTGTATGGAGGAATGGATAAGTTATCAACTACAGGCATACTTCAACAAGTATGCCTCTCTGCACTGTGTTTGTTTGGTGCGCGCTTGATTGGAAATATTTATGGACAAGTATGGAGATATGGCGGGATTCAATGTTATATTCGATTATTGGCTACGGATTCATTTGCATTTTTAATATATTTATGTCTTGAGCTGCTTCTCCCGATTCCTAAAATTACATTTGCGAGAATGTTATCTTTAATTAGTTTGAATTTCTTGGCAGCTTTAGCAATGCGTATGATGTATCGTTATGCTTATAAGTGTGGAAATCAAGAAAATTTAAGAGGAAAAATTCTGGCTAAATTACTTTATATGGTTACAGGCTTAGAATCCGGATGTGATAAAGAAGTTCAAAAGATAAAAGTTGCTATTATTGGTGCTGGCCGAGTTGGTGTTAGCCTTGCAGAGGAACTTTTGAATAATGAAGAATCAGCATATATACCAAGATGCTTTATAGATATTGCAAAGGAAAAAGTAGGACGAGAAATTCATGATATTCCAGTTTACTCAGAAGATGAAGCTACATTTGCAAAGCTCGGCGAGTTAGAAGTTCAGGAAATTATTTTTGCGATTCCGTCGATGGAGACAGTAAAGAAGAAAGAATTATATGATTACTATAAAGCGGCTGGATATAAATTAAAAGTATATGATTATCCGACTATGTATGCAGCAGGTGGAAAACGACATCTAAGAGAGTTTGATATTGAAGAATTATTATTTAGAAAACCGATTGTTGTTGCTGATGAGAGAACTAATGCATATTACAAAGATAAGGTAGTACTGATTACCGGAGGCGGTGGCTCTATTGGTTCGGAACTTTGCCGACAGCTTGCAAAGATGAATCCTAAAAAGATAATTATTTTGGACATTTATGAAAATGGTGCTTATGATGTACAGCAGGAACTTAAAATTGCGTATGGAAATAGATTGGATCTACAGATTGAAATCTGCTCTATTACGCATAAGAAAGCGTTGAAGCGTGTGTTTGATAAGTATCATCCACAAATTATTATCAATGCAGCAGCGCATAAGCATGTGCCACTGATGGAGCATAACTGCATTGAAGCTATTTATAATAATGTATTTGGAACTAAGAATCTTGTGGAACTTTGTGAAGAATATCATGCAGAACGATTTATGATGGTTTCAACTGATAAAGCTGTGAATCCAACAAATGTTATGGGTGCGACAAAGAGAATGTGTGAGATGATTGTACAGAGCGCAAGTACGCATGGAACTGTAAAATACAGTGCAACACGTTTTGGCAATGTTTTAGGAAGTGCTGGCTCTGTTATTCCACTTTTTAAAAGACAGATTGCTAATGGTGGCCCGGTAACAGTAACAGATAAACGAATTATTCGATATTTTATGACGATTCCTGAAGCATCTCAGTTAGTGCTTCAAAGCGGTGCGATTGCCAATAATGGAGAACTTTTCGTTTTGGATATGGGGCAACCGGTTAAAATTATGGATCTTGCTGATAATATGATACGGCTCTCCGGTGTTCAGGGAATATCCGTGATCGAAACCGGGCTTAGACCAGGAGAAAAATTATTTGAAGAATTATTAGTAAAAACAGAAGATTTAGATAAGACATCTAATAGTATGATTTTTATAGAGCGTGATACTGCTTTAAGTGCAGGAGAAATTGATAAAAAGTTAGAAATTTTAAAAAAAGCATGTGAGCAGGATGATGATTTGGTAGCCAAAGAGGCTTTGAGAAGCGTTGTACCAACATTTAAAAGACCGGAAGATGTTAATAAAGAAGTGACGGTGGAAGAAAGTAAAAAGAAACATAAAAACGCTATAATGAAGGCTGCAGCATTTTAGGTAATATTGAGTTCTTTGGTTAGTGATTATTAAACTTCATGAGATGAGGATAAAGAAGAAATGTTTAAAGAAAATAATATATTTGAAAAGTTCACTGATAAGGTTTGGCTAAGTAGTCCAACAATGCATGGGTTAGAACTGAAATATATGAAAGAAGCCTATGAGACGAATTGGATGTCTACTGTTGGAAAAAATATAAATGAGGTAGAGCGCTTAGCATCTGAATATGTGGGTTGTAAATACGCTGTAGCACTTTCAGCAGGAACGGCATCACTACATTTAGCAATGAAGCTGGCAGGAAATGAAGCTTATGGAATGCCGCCAATGGGTCATGGGGCATTAGAAGGGAAAAAGATCTTTTGTTCAGATATGACATTTGATGCTACAGTAAATCCCGTTGTCTATGAAGGCGGTGAACCGGTATTTATAGATACGGAATATGATACATGGAATATGGATCCTATTGCACTTGAGAAAGCATTTGAAATATATCCGGACACCAGGATTGTTGTAATAGCTCATTTATATGGGACACCTGGAAAAGTAGATGAATTAAATGCTATAATAAAAAAGCATGGGGCAATTTTGATAGAAGATGCAGCAGAATCGTTAGGAGCTACATATAAAGGGGCACAAACAGGGACATTTGGCAAATATAATACAATTTCGTTTAACGGAAACAAAATTATTACGGGAAGTTCCGGCGGCTGCTTTTTAACAGATGATGAAGATGCCGCTAACAAAGTAAGAAAATGGTCAACTCAGGCAAGAGAAAATGCTGCTTGGTATCAACATGAAGAGGTTGGATACAACTACCGTATGAGTAATGTGATTGCAGGAGTTATCCGAGGACAATTTCCATATCTTAATGAACATATTGCACAGAAAAAGCTGATTTATGAGAGATACAAGGAAGGATTAAAAGATTTACCGGTATCTATGAATCCAATGGATTTAAAAAATTCAGCCCCAAACTATTGGCTTTCTTGTTTAATTATTGACAAGGAAGCTATGTGTAAGCAGGTTCGTGGAGAGCAGGAAGTGTGCTATGTAAAAGAAACAGGAAAGTCTTGCCCGACAGAAATATTGGAGGCGATTGCATCAATTAATGCAGAAGGAAGACCAATTTGGAAACCAATGCATATGCAACCAATCTACAGAATGAATCCGTTTATTGTAAGAAACGGAAATGGTCGAGCAAGAACTAACGCATATATAGAGGGTACTGCGACTGACGTAGGAATGGATATATTTGAAAGAGGACTATGCTTGCCGAGTGATAATAAAATGACTGTGAATCAGCAGGAAAAAATTATTGAAGTAATAAAAGCTTGTTTTGAGTAATGAAATGGAAAGATATTTTAATGAAGAGAGTAAAATTATGCATAAGCGAGGAATTTATGAAAAGTATATAAAACGTCCACAAGATTGTATTTGTGCTTTAATTGGATTAATAGTTTTATCACCGGCAATTTGTGTCACTGCAATTTTAGTGAGAATAAAATTGGGTACATCAGTAATTTTTAAACAAGAAAGGCCTGGATTCAGAGGTAAAGTATTTACATTGTACAAATTTCGAACTATGACAGATAAAAAGGACGGAAAAGGTAATTTCCTGCCAGATGAAGAACGACTAACTAAATTTGGAAAAATATTGAGATCAACTAGCTTGGATGAACTTCCGGAATTAATAAACATTATAAAAGGAGATATGGCAGTGGTAGGGCCACGACCATTGCTGAAAGAATATTTACCATTATATAATGCTCATCAAGCCCGTAGACATGAAGTAAGACCTGGATTTACAGGGTATGCACAAGTTCATGGACGCAATTCGATTACTTGGGAAGATAAATTTGACAAGGATGTATATTATGTAGATCATATAAGTTTTTTGGGGGATTGGAAAATTATCTTTCAGACCGTGAAAACTGTATTAAAGAGAGAAGGTATAAGTTCTGAAAATTCAGCTACAATGGAAGAATTTACGGGAACTTTGTCTGGTTATACAAATGATGAAGAATAAAATGTGATTAAACAATATTAATAAGAATTTTTGAAAAGGTGTAGTATGAAAATATTATTTACAAGTGTGGGACGTCGAGTTGAATTAATTCAAGCATTTAAAAATGCGGCAGAAAAATTGAATATGAAATTGGAAATATATGGTGCAGACATAACTGAATCAGCGCCAGCGCTATATTTTTGTGACTATACAGTGATTGTTCCTAGGATAAAAGATTCGAATTATATTCCGGAATTGCAAAAAATTTGCAAAGAGAAGAAAATAGATGCGTTAATTCCGACAATAGATACAGATTTATTGCTATTAGCTAAAAACAAGAAAAACTTTGGAGATACAAAGGTCATAATTAGCGATCAAGAAAAAATAAAAATTTGTAGAGATAAGAGTTTAACAGCAGAATATTTTGAGAGCGTTGGATTGAAAAGTCCACATCCAGTTAGTGATTGGAATGAATATAAAGAGGGGTATCCGGCATTTATAAAACCAAAAGATGGAAGCTCTAGTATTTTTGCTTATAAAGTAGAAAATAAAATGGAATTACAATCTTTTTCAGAGCAGGTACCAGATTATATAATACAGCCATTCATTGATGGAACAGAATATACGGTTGACATATTTTGTGATTTTGAGGGAAAACCAATTTATATAACACCAAGAATTCGCTTAGCAGTGCGCTCTGGAGAAGTTTTAAAAACAGAAATGGCTCAAGATCAGCAAATTATTGATGAAATAAAGCAATTACTTATAGATTATAAGCCTTGCGGTCAGATTACAGTACAACTTATAAGAGAGAAAAAGACAGGAAAAGATTATTATATAGAGATTAATCCAAGATTTGGTGGTGGATCACCATTAACAATAAAAGCAGGAGCGGATAGTGCAGAAGCATTGTTAAAATTACTTGCTGGTGAAAAATTAGAGTATGTTGCTGGGGCAGCAGTTGATGGAGCTATTTATAGTAGATATGATCAAAGTGTGAGAGTAAAATGATAACAGTAAATAGTATTTTAGAAGTAGAGTCATATTTAAACCAAGTAGATGGTGTGGTCTTCGACTTAGATGATACATTGTATTCTGAAAAGAATTATGTAAGAAGCGGATATAGAAAAATTGCTCAAAATTATCCGGATATAGAAAATGCAGAAGAAAAATTATGGAATTCCTTTTTAAAGGGAGAAAAAGCTATAGATAAGGTTTTTGATGAAGCTAGGCTAGATGAAAAAGAGAAAAAGAATGCTCTGAATATATATCGTGAGCATATGCCTGTGATTGAATTATATACGGGAGTTTCTGAAATGCTAATTCGTATAAAAAATAAGGGAAAAAAGATAGGTATAATTACTGATGGACGACCTGATGGTCAGAAAAATAAAATTAAGGCACTTAAGCTTGATGTGGATCAAGTTATAATTACTGATGAACTTGGTGGTATTCAATATAGAAAACCAAATAAAAAGGCTTTTGAATTAATGCAGAATAGATGGAAGATAGCATTTAACAAAATGGTTTATATTGGAGATAATGTGACCAAAGATTTTATTGCACCAAAAGAACTGGGAATGAAAGTAATTTATTTTAAGAATGTGGATGGATTATACTATGTTGATTAATTGGAGCGGAAGATAATGAATATTTTAGTAACAGTAACTAATATGACTATCGCTAATGGAGGGGTGAATACTCATATAATTGATTTATGTGAGCAATTACTGATACATGGTGAACGAGTTGTTCTTGTTACAGATGAAAACCAATGTGACTATGATATGGCTATTGACCATTTGAAAGAAAATGAAAAATTCGTATATTTTTCTGTAAGTATGCTAGGGATTCAGTCGGATATCAGAAAAATACTGTATGTTGCAAATCAATTTTGTGATGTTATAAAAAAATATCATATAGATTTGGTACATACGCATAGCCAAAGTTTGTGTATTGTTGCAGAGATAGTAAAGCTGAGAATGAAAGTGCCGTATATATGGACTAATCATATTGATGCGATTGCAAGCCCAAAATTGTTTAAAATTATTTTGCAAATTTTTCATTTTCCTATAATTTCTGTTTCAACAGATTTAAAAAAGATGTTGGAGAGAAATTATAAGGTTCCGGAAGATAGAATTACGGTGGTTAATAATGGAATTAATATAGGGAAATTTGAACCCTTGTCGGTGAATGAAAAAGAAATTTTAAAGAAGAAGTGGGAATGTAAGGATAATTTTGTAATTGGAATATTAGCTAGAATGGTTCCGATTAAAGGTCACAGATATTTATTGAAAGCGATAGATTTAATTCAAAAAAAATATCAAATTTCTAATATAAAACTTTTGGTTGCAGGAAAAGTGTATGATGAAGCTTATTTACAAGAACTTTTGTGGTATAGCAAAGAAAATGATATAGATATGAGGTATGTAGGGTTTCAAAATCCGAGAGATTTCTTTGGAATTTGTAATATATCAGTTTTACCGTCTGTTTTAGAAGGATTTGGATTAACAGTCTTGGAATCATTAGCAATGGGGTGTCCTGTGGTAAGATCAGATACACCTGGATATTCCGATACAAAAGAAATAACATATGTTTTCAAAAAAGAAGATGTAGAAGGCTTGGCACAGTATTTAGTGAATGCATATAAAAATCAATATGAAATACAGACAATGGCAAAACTAGGAAGAAAAGCTGTGCAGGAGAAATTTACGATTGAAAATCAAGTAAAAGAAACTATAAAAATTTATAAAAATGTAATTAATGATGAAAATAAAAGGGGGGTTGCATAATTGCTATGAAAAAAATCTGTTTTGTTACAACTGTTTCGGTGACGATTACAAGTTTCATTCTCGATTTTGCAAAATATATGTATGAAAATGGTGATTATTATATTACTTTTATTTGTAATGAAGATGAAAAATTTGCAAATGATTTACCGGAATATATACACTATATTCCGGTTGAAATGGAACGAGGGATAAGCATTGGAGGCATTAAGGCATGTGCAAAAATGTATAAAATATTTAGAAAAAATAAATTTGATTTAATCCAATATTCTACGCCAAATGCATCGTTATATGCTTCTATAGCCGGAAGTTTGGCAGGAGTTCCGGTACGGTTATATTGTCAATGGGGATTGGCTTATGTTGGCTTTAGCGGTGTTAAAAGAAAAATATTTAAATGTGAAGAAAAACTTGTATGTAAACTTTCAACCTGGATAGAACCTGATAGTAGAGGAAATTTATCTTTTTGTCATGAGGAAAAATTATATCCGGAAAAGAAGGGATCTGTTGTACACAGAGGAAGCGCAAGTGGAGTTTCATTAGAAAAATTTGATATATCTAAAAAGAAGTTATACAGAAGCGAAATAAGAGAACAATATAAAATTCCGGAGAAAGCTTTTGTATATGGATTTGTCGGACGTATTACAGGAGATAAAGGTATTAATGAATTACTTGCTGCTACAAAAAACATATTAAAATCACATAAAGATATTTATGTATTAATGGTAGGTGGTGTAGAAAAGGAAACATCTGTTAATACAAAACTGTATGAATGGTCAAAAGAAAATTCTCATGTAATTTATTGTGGATCCACTAAAGAAGTACAGAAATATATGTCAGCTATGGATTGCTATGTAATGCCTAGTTATAGAGAAGGATTTGGCCTTACTGTTGTAGAGGCGGGAGCTATGGGAATTCCTGTAATTTGTACAAATATTCCTGGACCAACAGATGCTATTCATAATGAAGAGACGGGTCTTGTTATTGAAAAGAAAAATGAAAAAGAGTTACGAGATGCAATTTTAAGAATATATGATGATTCTCAATTTGCCAAAAAATTAGGACAAGCTGGGTATGAAAATGTCAAAGAAAATTATGAACAGAAGAATTTGTTTAAGTACATTCTGCATGACAGAGAAGGTTTGTTGAGAAAAGCAAGAAGGAGAACTGGAAAAAGATGATTTCAATTATCATGGGAATATATAATTGTGCAGATACATTAGGAGATGCAATTGAATCTATTTTTGCACAAACTTATACGGATTGGGAATTGATTATGTGTGATGATGGTTCAAGTGACAAAACATATGAATTGGCAAAAAAATATATTCAGGAACATCCTGAATATAAGATTAAATTACTTAGGCATAAAAAGAATAAAGGATTGAATCAGACTTTAAATGATTGTCTAAAAGTTGCATCGGGAGAATATATTGGACGTATGGATGCGGATGATATTTCATTGCCCACTCGATTTGAAAAAGAAATGACAGAGTTTGAAAAAGATCCAAATTTATCGGTTGTAGGCTGCACCATGATTCATTTCGATGAAAATGGTGATTGGGGAACGGCCATATGTAAAAAAAATTATCCAGAGCCGAAAGATTTAGTATATGGGACAATTCATTCACATGCTACGTGTTTGATAAAAACAGAGGCGATGAGAGCTGTACAAGGGTATAGTGATGGCAAGAGGTTGATAAGAGTTGAAGACTGGCATCTTTGGATTAAAATTTATGCATCTGGAAGATATGGAAAGAATATTAATGAACCTCTTTATAAAATGAGAGATGATCAAAATGCAACAAACCGAAGAAAGTTTAGATATAGATTAAATGAAGCATATATGTCAAGATTAGCAGTGAGAACATTTAATCTTCCCAAACTAATGTATTTGTATTCATTGAGACCGATAGTGGTTGGAATGTTGCCAACACCATTATATAATTATTTACATAAACGAAAAATAAATAAATAAATATAGAAAAGAGGAAAAAATGATACCAAAAAAGATTCATTATTGTTGGTTTGGAAAAGGAGAAAAGCCTAAGTTAGCCAAAAAATGTATTACAAGTTGGAAAAAATATTGTCCTGACTATGAATTGATTGAATGGAATGAGGACAATTTTGATATAAATATGAATGCTTATACTAAATGGTGTTATGAAAATAAGAAATATGCGTTTTTAAGTGATTATGTTAGGCTATTTGTGGTATATCAAAATGGAGGGGTATATTTTGACACAGATGTTGAACTTATCAGAAACATTGATTTTTTGTTAAATGATCAAGCGTTTTTTGGATTTGAAACAGAAGGATTGGTCGTTTCAAATCCAAAAAATGCTGATATAAATAGCAGCCTGGCTTTCGGCTCGGTCGCAAGCGGCCTGGCTTTCGGCTCGGTCGCAAGCGGCCTGGCCTTACAGACCATGCTTAAGGAATATGACATATTATTAGATGGAAAACATGGCGTAATTATGTGTCCGGAATTAAATACAAAGGCATTAGTAAAAATAGGATTGAAATGTGATGGCTCATATCAGAAATTTTCTTGGGGAACAGTATATCCCAAAGATTATTTTAATCCGTATGAAAGTACAACCGGGTGCCTGAATAAAACCAAGAATACAGTATCTATTCATTGGTACATGGGAAGTTGCCTTACAATGGGGCAGAAAATAAGATCGACTATTAGTAAACCGTTACATCGGTTATTTGGTGTGGATTTTGCTAGACGGATATTTAAATAAGAGTTGGAGAGAACATGCTTTTAACAATTTTTACACCTGCTTATAATAGAGCAGATAAGATAAGACGAGTATTTTCAAGTTTAGAGGAACAAATGAATAGTGAATGCGAATGGTTGATTATAGATGATGGATCAAAAGATAATACTAATGAAGTTGTGTCCAAGTTTATTGAAGAATCCTCAATGAATATTCGTTATTATAAAAAAGAAAATGGTGGAAAACATACGGCGCATAATATGGCGGTTGATTTAGCAAAGGGAAAGTATTTTATGTGTCTGGATTCTGATGACTACTTAGAAAATAACAGCATTGAAGCATTGATATATAAAATAAAGCAGTGTGGTTCACAAGAGGGGATTATTGCGTATAAGTGTGATCAAAACAGAACACTTTTGAGCAAAAAATTTCCGCAAGAAATGAGCGTTTCCAACATTTATGCTCTTAATCAAGAGTATAATTGTATGGGAGAATTTGTTTTTGTATTTCCAACAGAATTATTAAAAAAGAACAAATTTCCGGTATTTGCCGGAGAACGCTTCTTGACAGAGAGTGTGTTATACGATAAAATGAACTGCAGAATGCATTTGTTGGAAAAAGTAATTGAAGTGTGTGAATATCAAACGGACGGATTATCTAATAATCTGAATGAAATTATGAAAAAAAATCCGGCTGGATATTGTATGTATTTTATGCAGCGTATAGATATGCAGACGACTTTTAGAAACCGAATTATTACAATAGGAAAATATTTATGTTTCTGTATATTTGCAGGAGAAAAAAGATCTGTTTATAATGGAAAATATAAGAGACTATTAAGACTTTCATATCCATTAGGTATTGTAATGTGGCTATATTATAAAGGAATACGAAGATTTTAATAGTTAGTAGATATAGATGGAAGGAAAATTGATTCATGAACTCTATTATATATACTATAATTATGGCTGTGCTATGGGTTGTTAATCTATTTAATGATTCCGGACTTGGACAAAGCTATCAAACAACCGAAAAAGCAAGAAGCGTAATATTTGTAGTGTTCATTATTATAGTTATACTAACTTTTATAGAAAGACGTTTATTGATAGATAAATATGATTTTGTGGTGTTTGGCGGGATGCTTTTGACTATAGTTGCTGTTTCATATATAAAAGGATATGAGAATATGGGGGCACATTATATTTCGGTATTCTTACTTATATATATATTAGGAAGGATCAGAGTTAGTGCTTTAGCAGTTAAATTAACCGGACTTACATATTTGGTATTAGGAATGTCGATTCTCTATATATATGATTATACATCGGTTCTTTCAGGATGGAACGGAAATACTATTGGCATGATAGGATTGTACAGTTTTCTGGTATTTTTAATATCATTTTATGATGTGAATGGTATTAAAAGCAAAATAATTATACTGGTTATTACCGGAATATATATTAATTTAATTGGACCTACGGACTCACGTTCAAGTATTTGGTTTGCGATAGTTGCAGTACTATTTGCCTTAGCTATTTTGCCAAGAAAAATTATAACGAAAACAGATAAAAGATATTATTTGTGGCTTTTGATTCCTTTATTTATAGCTGTTTTCGTAATCAATGTTTCACATGGTTCATACATGAATACATTGGATCTTTGGAGTATGCAAAATTTTCAGAAACCGTTGTTTAATGGAAGAGATGGACTGTGGGAAAGTGGATTTAAAATACTAGGAGAACATATATTATTTGGTAGTGGAACATTAGAAGGAAATTGGCATAATTGTGTTGTTACTTTGCTTGTTGCTTACGGCAGTGTTGGTTGTACTTTTTGGCTTCTTTCATTGCAAAGGATATTAGCTAAGGGAAGAAAGAGGATTGATGATGTAATCGTTTCTGGTTGCATTATTACTTTTTTTATCATGTATATTCAACAATCAGTCGAGTTGGGATTGGTAAATGAAAATCCTAATCTTATTCCTTATATTGTACTGGGAATAATGTTAGGAAGAATAAAACTATTAGATGGAGAAAATATTATTTAGAAAGGATTGAATGTATCATATGAAAAAAGTTATGGTGGTTTTCGGCACAAGACCGGAGGCTATAAAAATGTGTCCACTAGTTAAAGAATTGAAAACGAGAAAAAATCTTGAAACAGTTGTTTGTGTTACTGGTCAGCATCGCCAAATGTTAGACCAGGTTTTAGAGGCATTTCACGTTTCACCTGATTATGATCTTTCTATTATGAAAGATAAACAGACATTATTTGATGTAACGGTAAATATTTTGGAAGGTATAAAAAGTATTTTGGAAGAAGTAAAACCCAATGTTGTACTTGTACATGGCGATACATCTACTACATTTGTTACGGCACTTGCTTGTTTCTATTTACAGATTCCTGTGGGGCATGTAGAGGCAGGATTAAGGACTTATAATATATATTCGCCATATCCAGAAGAGTTTAATCGTCAGGCTGTTGGAATTATTAGTCGGTATAATTTTGCGCCGACAGAGATGGCTAAAGAAAATCTAATTAGGGAAGGAAAAAAAGCGGAAACTATTTATGTGACAGGTAATACCGCTATTGATGCTCTGAAGACAACGATAAAAGAAAAATATACTCACCCAGAGCTTGAGTGGGCAGACGGTAGTCGGTTAATATTGATTACAGCTCATCGTCGCGAAAATTTGGGTAAACCAATGGAGAATATGTTTCATGCGATCCGTCGTGTAATGGACGAGCATCCAGATGTAAAGGCAATTTACCCAATTCACATGAATCCAGTTGTTCGTAAGACGGCAAATGCTATTTTAGGAAATGATGAGCGAATTCATATTATTGAACCATTAGAGGTGCTGGATTTCCATAACTTTTTAGCTAAAAGTCATTTGATTTTGACTGATTCTGGTGGAATTCAGGAAGAGGCTCCAAGCTTGGGAAAACCAGTTCTTGTAATGAGAGATACGACAGAGCGTCCAGAAGGAATTGCTGCGGGAACATTGAAATTGGTCGGAACGGAGGAAGAAATAATTTATAAGAATTTTACGGAACTATTAGATGATGATACTGCGTATAGTACTATGGCACATGCTTCCAATCCATATGGAGATGGTTTTGCATGTAAAAGAATTGCCGATATACTAGAATGGTGAGTTTGAGATGAGAATTATAATGCCAACTTTAGAACCGTTGGAGTGGATGCCGCCTACAATTAATCTGATAAAAAAATTAAGCTTCTTAGGATATGATGTTGTGTGTATTACATTATTTCCAAGTGAGTATTTGCAAAATCTAAATATCCCAAGGGTTACAAATATTTGGTTATCAGATAAGAATTGCACTTTGCAAAATAAAATCCCCTATATAAAAGGGGTTTCTGGAATATTATATAGGCTGGATAAAGTCATTAAAAAATTAGTTGCAAAAAAATTGAAGAAAATAGTTGATCAGGAATTAAAAAAAGGTGGTTTTCTCTGGGTAGTCAACGAAATGACAGTGATGCTTGCCGGAGTTAGGTTTTTAAAAAAGAAAAACTATGCGTTCACAGTTTATGAATTACATGAAAGAAAATGGTACGCAAGAAATATTGAAAAAGCAGCTAAAATGGCAAGAATAGTAATTGTACCAGAATATAACCGTGCTCATATTATGGCGTGGCGTTATAGATTAAAAAATGTGCCATATGTAATGCCGAATAAGTCGGATATTTTGTTAGATGATTTAAAATTATCCGAGAATGCTGTTGCAGCCATAAAATTATTGACTGATAAAAAAAATAGTGGAAAAAAAGTTATATTATATATGGGGGGGATAAATAAAGAGAGACCATTAGAAGGCTTTTTGAATTCTATTAGTAAAAACGATAAATATGTATTAGCAATCATAGGTCGACAAACAACGTATTTGGATATTTTAATTAGGAAATATAGAGAACGAATTATTTATTTAGGTGCATATAATCCTCCAGTTCATTTAGCGGTTGCAGAACATGCGGATATAGGTCTTTTGAATTATGTCGGTATTTCTAATGTGCAAGGCTTGAATGCGTTATATTGTGCTCCAAATAAAATATTTGAATATACAGGTTTAGGATTGCCAGTAATAGGTAATGATATTCCGGGATTGAGGAATGACATTCTATATTCCCATGCAGGAGAAGTAGTTGATTTTGACAATTCCGAGGAAGTACTTATGGCATTAGAAAAAATATTTAATAGTTATAATGAGTATTCAAAAAATGCTTTGTCTTTTTACGATGGTGTAGATATCGACAAGACGTTAATTGAAATACTGTCTAATTTTAATTAGAAATATATTTGAGTATTTTTATGTTACAAATGTAAGTAATGAAAGATAATTATGAAAAAAAGGCGGATAATGGATAGGAGATTGAAGCAATGCCAAAGATAAGTGTGGTAATGCCGGCGTATAATGCTGAAAAATATATTGGGGAATCGATTGACAGCATTCTTAATCAGACGTATGGAGATTTTGAATTTATTATTATCAATGACGGTTCAAGAGACAGTACGAAAGAGATTATTCTTTCATATTCCGATAATAGAATTGTTTATCTAGAAAATGAGATAAATTCAGGAATTGTTGTTACTTTAAATAAAGGCCTAAAATATGCTACCGGAGAATATATTGCAAGAATGGATGCGGATGATATTGCAGTAGCGGAACGTCTGGAAAAGCAAATTGAATTTATGGAAAAAAATAAAGATGTAGGTGTTTTGGGAACCGGAATTTGTATTTTTGGTGAAGATGTTCAAGAACAAGCAAGAGTATTTACAACGAATCCTGAACAATTGAAAGCGGAGCTTATATTTAATTCTTGTATTGCACATCCAACTGTTATGATGCGAAGTAACATTTTAAAAAATAATGGATTAAGTTATGATTTGGAGTATGCTGGTGCAGAAGATTATAATTTATGGTGGAAGATTGCAAAAGTAAGTCGAATAGCAACCATACCGGATCTTTTGGTTAAATATCGTATTCATTCTTCCCAAATAACAAAGAAAAAAGACGAAAAATATTATAAGATGATGATAAAACTTATGGAAGAAAGATTTTCAGATATTGGTTTTAAATCATCAGATATAGAAAAAAAACTTTTCATGAAATACTGTTTGGGAGAGTTTGAAACTTTTTCACAGAAGGAAGTGGAAGGGTTAGTTGACTGTTTGGTACATCTTTTGAGATGTAATAAATTAAATAAGTATTTTTCACAGAAAAAACTGATTAAAATATTTGAATTGGCAATTATTTATACATTAAATAATTCTAGATTGTCAGATGTGGAAAAAAAGCAATCATATAAATATGCTGTTAAAGCAGGAGCTATTACACTGATTACTAGATTGAAAGTGTTATATCACAAAATGTATAGATAGTAATTGTAAAATAGGTGAGATTTTGAGTAAGATAAAGAACGGAATTGTAAAAATAAATAGAGAATTAGAAAAAAGAAAATTGAGAAAAAATCTGAAAGATACAAATTTCTCAATAATTTCAAATAATTGTTGGGGAAGTTTTACATATCAGAAATATGGAATTGAATACAAGTCTCCTACTGTAGGATTATATATATTAGGACATGATTTTGTGAAATTATGTGCTGATTGGGAAACATTTTTTAAATGCGAATTAGAGTTTATACCTTGGGAAAAGGCGAGTTACCATTATGCGTTAATTAATGAAGAACCTTATCCGGTAGCAAAACTTGATGATATTGAAATTTATTTTATGCATTACAAGTCCGAAAAAGAAGCGTCAGACAAATGGTATAGAAGAGTAAAAAGAATTAATTCGAAGCATATGATTTTTAAATTGTCTCAAAGAGAAGGATGCAGTAAAGAAGACATTGAACACTTTTTAGAATTACCGTTACAGCATAAGGTTTGCTTTTCTTATGATGAAGTTTCAGGAGCTATAAATATACCAGAGCTAAAAGGCTTTTCAGGGGATGAGATGGAAATAATAAATAGATATTTTGATGATCTGGAAATATTGAATGAATAGAAGGAAAAAAATATGGCAAATGTGTCAATTATAATATCAATTTATAATGTTGAGAAATATCTTTGTAAGACAATTGATTCTGTAGTGAATCAGACGGAAAAGGACATAGAAATTGTTTTAGTAGATGATGGCTCAACAGACGGAAGCGGAAAAATTTGTGATGAGTATGCACAAAAGGATGAGAGAATTAAGGTGATTCATAAAGTAAATGGTGGACTCTCATCGGCACGAAATGCAGGTATTAAAGTTGCTAAAGCTGAATACATTATGTTGCTTGATGGAGATGATTTTTTAAATATTCACGCAGTGAGTATTTTGGAAAAAGCTATTGTTCAATATCCATCAGACTTTATACAATTTCATTATCAGGAAATAAAAGAAACGGATATTGATTATAACGAGATGGTAGAAGAAGAAATTTACAGAGCCCAGACATTGAAAGAATTGTATGATAATTTATACAGAATTGGTGGAGAAGCAGCTTCTGCTTGTACTAAACTATACAGAAGCGATTTATTGAAGAAAGTTTTATTTCAAAATCTACAGCATGAAGATGAAATGTGGTGCACTGATGCGTTTAAAGAAAATATGACGGTTACATATATTCCAAATGTTTTATACTATTACGTCATGCGTGAAAACAGTATTATTCACAGTGCATTTAATTTAAGAAAATTAGATATATTTAAGGTTATTGACGAACGCATTAAAACTCTAGAAAAGAATCGTTTAGATAAATACATACATATTGAGTATGAAAAAATGTTTTTGAGTATTATTTCGTTATATTGTCAGACGAAACAAAAATCAGAAAGAGATTTATTGAAAGAGATATATGACAAAAATAAAAATCAAATATCTAACAATGCCTTTCTTAAGGGAAAATTTAAGTTGTTAAATAAATTAATGAAAATGAGATTTGATTTTATTAATATATATGTAATTTATTGGAAGATTAAGTCGAAAAATAATAAGATATAGGCGGAGGCAGCAAGATTGAGAATCAAAAATTCGATAAATAATATCTTGACAGGATTGGTAGGTCAATTAATATTAACAATTACAGGATTTATAACAAGAACTGTGTTTATTAATATATTAGGATCAACATATTTAGGTGTAAGTGGACTTTTTTCTAATATTCTTACTGTGCTTTCATTTGCAGAACTTGGAGTTGGACAGGCAATAGTATTTAGTTTGTATAAACCTATTGCAGAAGAAGATGAAGAAAAAATATGTTCTTTGATGAGACTATATTCTAAAATTTATCACATATTGTTTTTGGTTGTTTTGGCTTTAGGGTTGCTAATATTACCTTTTTTGCCATATATTATAAAGGACATTGATTCTATTCCAAATATTAGAATTATATATGTAATGTATGTATTTAATTCTGCATCAACATATTTGTTTTCGTATAGAGGCACATTCGTTACTGCAAATCAGAAAAATTATGTTATTAACACCATGTCTTTTGGTAGCAATATTATCATGGCAGTAATACAAATTATTTGCTTGATTCAGTTTAGGAATTATTTTTTATATTTGGGAATTCAAATCGCATTCGGCATTTTTCAGAATATTTTAACTTATCTTTATTCGAGTAAAAAATTCCCATTTTTAAAAAGAAAAGATATTAAGCCTCTTGAGAAAAGGGAATTAACAAAAATAAAAGAGAATATTAAAGCACTCATTTTATACAAAATAGGTACTATTTCATTAAACTCGACAGATAACATTATCATTTCGTCTTTTGTTGGTGTTGTAACTGTAGGGTTGTATTCAAACTACTTGTTATTACAGACATCAATAACAGCTTTTTTATCTACAGTCTTTAATAATTTAACAGCTAGTATTGGAAATTTGAATGCAAAAGAAACAAATGATAAGAAAATATTTATATTTAATGTGATTAATTTAGCTACTTTTTGGTTTTACACGGTATGTTCAGTATGCTTGTTTGTTTGTATGACTCCTTTTATACACATATGGATAGGCGATGAGTATGTACTACCTGTATCTGTGTCATTAATAATAGCAGTGAATACATACATTACAGGAATGCTTTTTGCTCCATTTAATTATAGACAAACAATGGGAATATTTGTGGAAGGAAAATGGCGTCCTATTATATCGGCTGTTATTAATATAGTGGTATCTATTTTATTTGCAGAAATATGGGGATTGCCGGGAGTGTTATGGGGAACGGCTGTTGCAAGATTGACTACTAATGTATGGTTTGATCCTTATTTGGTATTTAAACGTGGAATGAAAATTTCACCAATAACTTATTACAAAGATTATTTAAAAAAAGGAATTCAGGCAGTTATAATTGGAATAGTATGTTATTTTATAACAAGTAAAATACCAGATACCTCTTTAGTGTATTTAATTTTAAAAGGTGCTTTATCTTTTTGCACTTCTTTTGGAATAATATTTGTTTTGTATTGCAGAACAAAAGAATTTTATTATTTATGGGATGTGGTAAAAAATTTTAAAAATATAATGAAGAATAAAGAGTAGGTAGTTATAATATGAAAGTAGTAAAGAAATTAAAAAAAATACGTTTGGAATTATATAGGGAGTACTACAGGCATCTACCAATGCAAAAAAATAAAATTATATTTTGGGCTAATAGCTTTAAACAATATGGATGTAGTCCTAAATATATTACAGAATATATATTACAGAGGTATCCAGATGAATTTGAGTTAGTATGGGTATTTGAACCAGGAGCATCTATTCCGAAAAATATAGACAAAAGAATAAGGATTGTTCATTTCTTTTCTTTAGACTATCTTAAAGAACTTCATACTTCAAAATTTGTAATTTGTAATATGCGTACAAGTTCTGCATATTTTTGGAAAAAAAGGCAGGGACAGTTATATATTCAAACATGGCATAGTTCACTACGATTGAAAAAAATTGAAGGTGATGCTGCAGAACATTTTCAGCCACAATATATTGAGGAATGTAAAGAGGACTCAAAAAAATTGGATTTTTTACTGTCAGGATGTAAGTTTAGTACAGATATTTTTAAAAGAGCTTTTTGGTATAATGGGAAAATTATAGAGTGTGGAACTCCGAGATGTGATATGCTTTTTAATAATACCGATATTACAAAGAAAAAAGTTTATGAATATTATAATATTTCTGAAAACAATAAACTGATTTTATATGCACCGACGTTTCGATCAAATAAACCATCTGATTTTTTAGGAATGGATTTTAAAAAGTTGCAAAAGACATTAGGGGAACATTGGATTGTTGGTGCTCGGCTTCATCCGAATATAGTGGAAACAACTATTCCTGATGGAGCTATTTCAATGAGTAAATATCCAGATATGCAAGAGTTAATTGTAGCGTCAGATATTTTGATTACAGATTTTTCTTCATGTATGTTTGATATGGGAATTGCAGGAAAAGAATGTATATTATATGCGCCTGATTTAGAGGAATACTTGGAAAGAGAACGAGGAATGTATTTTACCATAGAGGAATTGCCATTTCCACTTTCAAAAAATATGGATGATTTGTGTAAAAAATTAAAGGAATTTAATCAAAAAGAATATTTGAAAAAACTAAATGTATTTATGAAGAAAATAGGAAGTTTTGAAGATGGACACGCATCTGAAAGAATATGTGAGTTTATATATCAAAGTATAAAGTAAGTATCTTAGACGATGTCGTTAAAAAATTGGATTAATACAGAAGAGGTAATGGATTTGAAAAAAGTAATTGGATATACAACAGGTGTGTATGATATGTTCCATATTGGACATCTAAATATTTTAAAAAGAGCGAAAGAACAGTGTGATTATTTAATTGTTGGTGTTAGTACAGATGAATTAGTACAAAAAGAGAAAGGGAAAACACCGGTCATATCTTTTGAGGAAAGATGTGCGATAGTGTCTGCAATAAGATATGTAGATGAGGTGGTCCCGCAAGTTGATAAAAATAAATTGGGTGCATGGGAGAAGTATCAATTTAATAAGATGTTTGTAGGATCAGATTGGAAGGGGTCGCCACAATGGAATGAATTTGAAGATCAATTTGCACCATATGGTGTCGAAATTGTATACTTACCGCATACAGATGGAATTTCTAGTACAAAATTAACAGGGGTTATTAAGAAGATTTTAGATGAACATCCAAACAAATGATAATATAAGAAACACCTATAGCGAATACATAGAAGTATTGGGGGAAGGGACGGATATATATTTCTTAATAATAAGACTGTTTAGGATAACAAACAAAAATGCGTTGTAAAAGGTATAAGAAGTTTATATTAGGAATTATAATAATGAGTATCTTCTATATTACGATAAATGTATGGTGTTCGTATAACTGTTTGAAGACAACAGAAATAATAATTGGGAGTAAAGCAGTAACTGTGCCCATTACGGTTGTTCAACTTACAGATATTCATGATAATATGTTTGGTAAAAATAATAAACGACTTATTAAGAAAGTAAAAATAAACAATCTGGATATTATTGTTATAACAGGAGATATAATTAATTCTGAAGATTGTGAAATCAATGAAATGAAGTCATTGATTTCGGGACTTGCAGATATTGCACCAGCTTATATATCGTTAGGAAATCAGGAAGTTGAAAGCCAGAATTATACTCGAAATGATATTATGGTTCATCACGATTTTTTGTGGGATGGTGAACGGACAGACGGAATAGAAAGATAGCAAATCAAGGTAAAGAAGAAGTCATCATCACGGTAACCGTGCCGATTCGTTTAGCGACCCTTGAATGTTGTATCAAATATTTAAGTAGCATATATTCTGTCCAATTGATTATCAAACAGTTCCTCCGGTGTATGATAGTTAAGAATTCTTCTTGGCAGTCCATTGATTGTATCAGAAAAGAATAGTATATCTTCTGCACTATAGTCATCTATCCTTTTCCCTTTAGGAATGAACCGTCTTAACATTTTATTATGACATTCGTTAGTTCCTTTTTCACATGATGTGTATGGATGGGTAAAGTACGCAGATATTCCGTTATTCTCTATTTTAGATAGATTGGCAAACTCAGAACCATTGTCGCCTGT
>OLGY01000010.1_pt1 | contig 198459 bp, 198 predicted proteins | sample 1605951 | NCBI WGS metagenome assembly OLGY01 (sample SAMN03283280) | human gut metagenome | biome: human-associated habitat; material: feces | host: Homo sapiens | place: Peru | collected 2012
TATATTTTTGATACAAGAAAAGGCAACCCCCACAGATAATGCTGACGCATATCTGTGGGGGTTAACGAATTATTGTGCAAAAAGATGTTGTTTTGAAGCAAAACTGCCTTATAAACACTCAGCCTTATTATTTATTCTCTTTTAATTTGGCAAGGTATTCCCTGTCTTTTTTTGTAAGCTCGGCGCTTTTAAGCATATCCGGTCTGCGTTCCAAGGTGCGTTCAAGGGATTTTTCTCTGCGCCATTTATCGATATTTCCGTGGTGTCCCGACAAAAGTATATCGGGTACCTTCTTGCCGTGCCACTCGGGAGGCCGTGTGTATTGAGGATATTCCAAAAGTCCGCTGTAATGACTTTCCAATTCCTTTGCCTCGTCATTCGGCAAAACTCCGTCAATCATTCTTGCGATACTGTCCGAAAGAATGAGTGCAGGAAGCTCTCCGCCCGTCAAAACATAGTCCCCTACCGAGATTTCCTCGTCAACTATTTCCTCGATTATACGCTCGTCAACGCCCTCATAATGACCGCATAGTATTGCGATATTCGGAAGCTGTGAAAGCTCCTTAACACGCTTTTGAGTGAGCGTTTTGCCCTGCGCCGACATATAAATAAGATGCGGTTTCTTGCCGTCCGCGGAGCAAAGTGAAGCGAAGCAATCATAAATTGGCTGAGTTTGCATAAGCATACCCATTCCGCCGCCGTACGGTGCATCGTCCACTCTGTTGTGCTTATCGTGTGTAAAATCTCTGATATTTACAGTATCAATTTCAATTATTCCGTTTTTCCTCGCCCTGCCGATTATGCTCTCATCAAGCACGGCATTGCACATCTCGGGGAAAAGAGTCATTATTGTTATTTTCATTTTTCAACGCTCTCCCCATCATCAAAAAGTCCTTTTATAGCGTCAATCTCAACAAAGCCTGCTTCAACATCCGTGCTTATAACCACACTCTTAATTGCAGGAATGAGGGTTTCCCTGCCATCGTCGGACTTAACCGTCCAGACGTCATTTGCAGGATATTTCTGAATATCGGAAATTTTGCCGTAAACCTTATCGGTTCCCGTCTGCCTGACCTCACAGCCTATTAAATCCTCAATAAACCAAGTGTTTTCAGGCAAATTCGCATCTTCTCGCTTCATATACAAGACCTTATTGCGAAGCGACTGCGCCTTTTCCATAGTGTCAACCCCGTCAAGCGAGAGTATGACAATATTGCCGTGAGGACGAGCCGACTTCACAGCGATTTTTTCATTTCCGTTTTCGTCAAAATATACCGTTTTGAATTTTTTGATAAACTGCGGTGCATCACACCACGGATTGAGACGAACCTCGCCCTTTACGCCGTGAGTGCCGACTATCTGCCCGAGCTCAAGATAAGGTTTAAGCATATTTCCCCCATAAAAGCTAAGGGGTACATAATGTACCCCCACTTAATCAGTCAATATCAATTTGAACTTTTTCCCCGTCCTTAACGGCACGTGCCTTAACAACGGTTCTGATTGCCTTTGCAATTCTGCCCTGCTTACCGATAACTCTGCCCATTTCGCTTTCGTCAACGTGGAGATGATATACAATGATACCTCTCTCGTTGGGCTCGTCAACCGTAACGCTGACCTTATCGGGATTTTCAACAAGACCTCTTGCAATGATTTCAAGAAGTTCTTTCATCTAAAAGATCCCCCTTGATTATTTAATAATGCCGTTCTGCTTAAGCAAAGCCTTAACAGTATCTGTGGGCTGAGCGCCGTTCTTAATCCACTGCTGAGCCTTCTCTGCGTCGATATTAACGATTGCAGGAGTCTTCATGGGATCAAATGTACCGATTTCCTCGATGCACTTACCGTCACGGGGTGCTCTTGAATCTGCTACGATTACACGGTAGAAGGGAGCCTTCTTTGCGCCCATTCTGCGAAGTCTGATTTTTACTGCCATTTTGTTTTCCTCCAAAATATATTATAAATAAATTTATGCCAACCACTTAAATTAAAGTGCTTAGTTGATAAGTTTACATCGGGAAGCCGCCAAAGCCGCCCTGTCCGCCTCCGAAATTCATTCTCGAAAGCTTCTTTCTCATGCCCTTTGAGTTGAACTGCTTCATCATCTTCTGCATCTGACGGTACTGTGAGAGAAGTCTGTTGACGTCCTCAACCTGCATACCGCAGCCTGCCGCAATTCTTCTTTTCCTCGACGGGTTAATAATGTCGGGATTTGCACGCTCTTTGGGAGTCATTGAGAAAATAATTGCCTGTATTCTGTCAAGCTGACCGTCGTCTATATCGACGTTTTTAAGCTTGCTTCCGACACCCGGCAGCATTGAGAGAATGTCCTTCATAGAGCCCATTTTCTTAACCTGCTGCATTTGGTCGAGCAAATCGTTAAGGTCAAACTTGTTTTTGCGGATTTTAGCTTCAAGCTCCGCCGCCTTCTTCTCGTCAAGTGCCGTTTCAGCCTTTTCGATAAGCGAAAGCACGTCGCCCATACCGAGTATTCTCGAAGCCATTCTGTCGGGATAGAAATAATCAAGCTCATCAAGCTTTTCGCCCATACCGACAAATTTAATCGGCTTTCCCGTAACTGCTCTTGCCGAAAGAGCCGCACCGCCTCTTGTGTCGCCGTCCATCTTGGTAAGCACCATACCGTCAATACCGAGTGCCTCGTCAAAGGTACTTGCAACGGTAACTGCGTCCTGACCCGTCATTGCGTCAACGACAAGCAAAATCTCGTGAGGGTGAACGGCAGCCTTAACATTCTGCAATTCCTCCATAAGCTCACGGTCAATATGCAAGCGACCTGCGGTATCTATAATAACATAGTCATAGCCCTGATCCTTAGCGAGAGCCACAGCCTGTTTTGAAATCTCAACAGGATCGCCCTGTCCCTTTTCGAACACGGGAACTCCGACCTGCTCGCCGACAACCTGAAGCTGTTTAACGGCAGCCGGACGGTAAACGTCGCAGGCTACAAGCAACGGTCTGTGATTTTCTTTTTTCAATTTAAGAGCAATCTTTGCACAGTGTGTTGTTTTACCCGAGCCCTGCAAACCGCACATCATAACGATTGTAGGCGGATGAGAAGCATAGGCAAGCCTTGTCTGTGTACCGCCCATAAGGTCGGTAAGCTCTTCGTTTACAATTTTAATTACCATCTGGGCAGGAGTAAGGCTCTCCATAACCTGCGAGCCGATAGCCCTTTCGGTTACCCTTTGAGTAAAGTCCTTTGCGACCTTATAGTTAACGTCCGCCTCAAGCAAAGCGAGACGAACCTCACGCATAGCCTCTTTAACATCCGATTCGTTAAGACTTCCCTTGCTACGAAGCCGTCCGAATGCGGATTCGAGTTTATCCGATAAACTTTCAAATGCCATTTCAGTACCTCTTATTCAACCACGGACAATGCCAGAGATTTGATTTTAACAACGGTTTCGTTGACCTCTCTTGACAAGTCGTGTTCGAGATTGTAAACATTTATCTTTTCGGCGCAGTCGATTATACCGTTCATACATTCCGTAATATGCTCAAACTTAGCAGCAAAACCAAGCTTTTCTTCCATTTCGTAAAGCTGAGCCTCGGCACGCTTAATAGCATCCCTTACGCCTTGACGGGTAATACCCTCATTCTCGGCAATTTCGGAAAGCGAAAGGTCGTCATTATAATAATAATTGAGAAAATCCCTCTGCTTTTCGGTAAGAACGTCGCCGTAAAAATCATATAAAATTGTTATTTCAACGTTATTAGCCATTAAAAATGCCCTCTTCCGAACGTATAATTCGCAGCAACACCCTGTAAAGTCCATTCACTTTACAGGGTGTTATTATACTAAATAAATATCAATTTGTCAAGAAAAATTTATCTCCAATCAATAACCGCATCATGCGAGCCGTTGTTTATGTCGTCCTTTCCGACAGCGACCTTGTTTGACTGACCATCAGGTTTTTTTGCGGTTGTTTCAGGCTCGGCAGCAGGCGCAGCAGTCTCCGCATCTTTCTTTTCCTTGTCCTTTGCCACCTGTGCGGCAGTTTTTGTTATAAGGTCCTCATACATCTCTGCATAGCCGTCCTTGTCGGTCGTTACGGGTATTTTTTCGCCGTTAACATTTGTAATAAACAAATCTCCGTTTTCGTCCGTAGAATACTCTACTTTAGAATTGGGATTTTCTTTAAAATCTTCATTCTTTTTGCAAGCTGTCATAAGCGTTGCCATAGTAACAAGTGCAAGCGCAACGGCAATAATAGATCTTTTCATAGCATTTCCTCCAATATAAATCTAAGCTTATTTTAACACAAAAGCCGATATTTGCAAGCGTTATTTCAATTCCGCTATCGTAACGCCCTCTTCGCCCTCGCCGTAAATACCCGTGCGATAGGTTCTGATATTAGGATGCTTCCTCAAATGAGCTTGAACAGCCTTTCGAAGCGTTCCCGTGCCCTTGCCGTGAATTACGGTAAATTCATTGAGCCCCGAACGCAAAATGCTGTCAATAAAGCGGTCAAGTTCCATAATAGCCTCTTCCCTGTCCATACCTCTTAAATCGACACTCGTCTTTGCGCTTTGTGTTTTAAGCTCGGTCTCTGTCGTTCTGACGGTACGGCGTTTTGACTGCTCGGTGTTTTTCTTTTTCTTGCCTAAAAGTCGCAAGGTATCTTCGGGAACCTTTGTTTTGATTATGCCTGCCTGAACCTCTACATTACCTTTCGAGTCTGCGACGCTTACAACAGTTCCTTCCGTGCCGAGAGTGGTTATGCGGACATTGTCGCCTACTTTCAACGGTCTCGGAAGCTTGTAATCGCCGTCATCATCGTCATAATAGGTCTCACTCGTCAAATCGTCGATAGCGTTAAGGTGCTGCTTCATGGCAGCCTTTGCCTTTCTCGCCATCTCGGCGGCGTTTTTCTCTTTCGCCTGCTGTTTACGGAGCATATCAATCTCAAGCATAAGAGAATTTGCGGCACGCTTTGCGTTTTCGACAATTCGTTTTGCCTCGTTCTGTGCTTTTTCGATTTCCTTATCGCTCTTTTTCTGCGCTTCGTCAAGCTTTTGCTGAACAGACTCCTTCATTTTGTCGATTTGAGCTTTAAGCTCCTCTGTTTTGCGACGCTCGTCCTCCATTTGAAGCCTTGTCTTTTCAAGGCTGTCAACAACGTCCTCAAAGCGTGTGTTTTCCTCTGAAATAAGCGTTTGAGCCGCTTCGATTATTTCATCGTTAAGGTTCAAATGCCGTGAAATCGCAAAAGCGTTTGAACGCCCCGGTACACCGATTAAAAGCTTGTATGTAGGACTTAACGTTTCAACGTCAAATTCACAGGAAGCATTTTCCACCCTATCGGTTCTCAAGGCATATTCTTTAAGCTCGGAATAGTGGGTTGTAGCGGCAATTTTTGCACCTTTTCTTCTGAGATATTCAAGCACCGAAACAGCAAGAGCCGCACCCTCGACGGGGTCTGTGCCTGCGCCAAGCTCATCTATCAAAATAAGCGACGATTCATCTGCAATCTCGGTTATCGATACGATTTTTGTCATATGTGCCGAGAACGTGGAAAGCGACTGTTCAATACTCTGCTCCTCGCCGATATCGCAAAGAATATTTTTGAAAACACAAAGCTGTGAATTATCGTTTGCGGGAATATAAAGTCCGCACTGTGCCATAAGCGTCAAAAGTCCGAGCGTTTTAATCGAAACTGTTTTACCGCCCGTGTTGGGACCTGTAATAACAAGCGAGTCAAAATCCTCGCCGAGTCTGATGTCAACGGGCACGACCTTTTGCGGATTGAGAAGCGGATGACGTGCTTTTTTCAATTCGATTATGCCCTCGTCGTTGATTATCGGCTTTGTGGCTTTCATTTTATAGCCCAACTGTGCCTTTGAGAAAATCAAATTGAGCTCGACCGCACTCTTATAGCTTAGAATTATGCTGTCCGCAAATTCCGACGCCGCAACGGAAAGCTCCGATAAAATCCTGTCGATTTCATCCCTTTCCTTGCTCTGCAAGACCTTGATTTCATTGTTTGCCTCGACAACTGCGGCAGGCTCGATAAACACCGTTGCACCGCTTGAAGAGGTGTCGTGCACCATACCTGCAACCTGTGAGCGATGCTCGCTTTTTACGGGAACGACAAATCTGCCGTTTCGCTGTGTTACAATAGCGTCTTGCAAACTGTTTCGATAAACGGGAGAACGCAGCATTTTATCAAGCTGCTCTCTTATTCTCGACTCCTGCGCACGCATTTTTCTGCGTATGGCTTTAAGCTCCGACGAAGCGTTATCCGACATCTCACTTTCGGAGATAATCGCATTGTTTATCATATCCTCAAGAAATTTGTTCGGATAAAGCGAATTGAACAAATCGTCAAGCGCCGTGCTCATACCTGCCGACTTGTCGTGCCAGGAAAGTATGCCTCTTATAACCCTGAGCACCTGTGAAATATCAAGTAATTCACGCATATTAAGCACGCCGCCTGCCTGCGCACGACGGAGTGAGTTGTCAATATTCATAAGACCGCCGAAGCCGGGTGCTCCGAATTTCGCAATCAAAATATGCGCCGCTTCGGTCTTTGAAAGTAAGCTTGAAGCCTCAAAAATATCATATGACGGCGTAAGTGCCAACGCCTCCTCCCTTGCATCCTCACAAGCGGTAAGGTCTGCAAGCTGAGAAAGTATTTTCGGTAATTCAAGTGAAATGTAATCCTTTTGCATTTATAAAGTCCTCATAGAATTGTAAAATTCAAGTGTTTTGAAATTTCTGTCCGATTTAACTTTTGTATAAATTTCTGTTATATATGAAAGCTCGGATAATTCGGAGTCGGTCATTTTGAAGCTGAAAAGCTTTTCAAGACTTGAGAAAACAATATGCCGCATTGCCGTAACAATACGCAGCGGAAGCGGAAAAAGAGCGTTTCCCGAGGCACAGTTTTCACAATAGAGAAGTCCGTGTTCAACATCAAAAAACATTGTCGGCGTTTCAAACTCTCCGCACCTCTCACACGCAACCAAATTCGGTGCATACCCCGAAAGTGACATAAGCCTGAGCTCGACAATAGCCTTTAGCTGCTGTGCAGGCTTTTTGTCGTGAGCCAGCATATAAAGAGCGTTTAACATAAGGCGCAAATAATCGGTAGCCTGCTCATCCTGCGGCGACAGCTCACACGCAAGTTCGGCAAAATACTGTGCAAGAGCGAGCTTTTCAATATCGCTTCTCAACTCAAAAAACATTTCGATACTCTGCGCCTCGTCAATTATGTAGCTGTCCTTTCCCGAATAAAAGGAAAGCTGCGAATAGCAGAATTGACCTGTGGTGGAATGTTTTTTGCTTTTAATGCTCTTTGCCCCTCTGACGAAAGCCTTTACGATACCCATATCCTCCGTCAGCACCGTAACAAGCTTGTCCCGTTCACCGATATTCTGTTCTCTGAGGATAAGACCCTTTGTGTTGTACCTCATTTTTCGCTTCCTCGGTTTTCTCTTCCTGTTTTATTGCGTTATATTTTATATAATCGTCAATTTTTCCGCTTTTGGAAAAAACGTACCAAAAATCCTCGCTTTTCATAACAATACCGCCTTAAAAGATTTATATAATTAACTTAACCTTTTAAGACGGCTGTATTACTGTTAATCTAAACCAAAATTGTGAATAATTCCTTCTCTGTTTCGCCAATCCTCTTTTACTTTTACCCAGCATTGAAGATTTACCTTTATATCAAAGAAGTTTTCAATATCCTGACGTGCATAGGTGGATATTTTTTTGAGCATTTGACCGCCCTTGCCGATAATAATTCCCTTATGGCTTTCACGCTCGCAATATATTGTCGCTTCGACGTCCATAATACTGCCGTCGTCACGCTCTCTCATTCTTTCGATTGCAACCGCTGTGCCGTGAGGAATTTCCTTATCCAAAAGGCGAAGCATTTTTTCCCTGATAATTTCAGCGACAAGCACTCTTTCGGGCTGATCCGTCAAGGTGTCGTCGGGGAAAAAGTGGATGCTCTCGACCGACAACGCTTTTAATTCGTCAAGTAAGGCGTCAAGTCCGTCGCCCGACTGTGCGCTGACGGGAACAATCGCTTTGAAATCATAAAGAGCCGACAGCTCGGCAAGCTTTTTCATAAGCTCGGTTTTGTCCTTGAGCATATCGATTTTATTGATTGCAAGCACAACCGTCATTTTTTCGCTCTTAAACTTCTTTATAAGTTCAAGCTCTGCCGTGTTAAGCTTTTCGTCATTTGCGTCAACCACAAAAAGACACGAGTCAACGCCAGATATGCTGTCGCTTACAGCCTGTACCATCTTTTCGCCGAGCTTGTTTTTCGGCTTATGAAAACCGGGCGTGTCCGTAAACACAAGCTGAACGTTATCCTCAGTTGTCAAAACGCCCATTATTCTTGTTCTTGTAGTCTGCGGCTTTGACGAAACAATGGCAATTTTGCTGCCTATAAGTCTGTTAAGAATTGAAGATTTGCCGACATTTGCCTTGCCGACAATGGCGATAAACGCCGTTTTTGATGTATTGTTCATTTAATATTTCCTTTATTTTTTATCCTTTGAAGCCTTACCGAAGCCCTTGAATATAAACACCGTTGCAGGGATTATTGATAATATGAAAACAACAAGCATAACGGGATTTTCACGGTAATATAAGAACATTTGCGAAAATGCTTCGGGCTGACCGAGTATCGCAATTCCCGTTGCCACCGCAAAAATCACACATACAAGCACCGCACCTGCCGCCGTGTCCTTTGCAACTTTACCGTTTTCGGTATACTCCTCACTCGCAAGGTCAACCGTTCGTTCAACCGCCGTGTTTATAAGCTCTGCCGCCACGACCGCCATATTTGCAAGGAAAATCACAGCTAATTGAGTTCTTGTAATTTCAAAGAAATCATAGACGAAAAGAAAAGAATACATATATATCATACATACAAAATGTATTCGCATATTTCTTTCGTATCTCAACGCCTCAAAAATCCCCGAAAAAGCATAGCCGAAGCTCTTTATAAGACTTTTCATCGCTTATTCCTCGTCGAGATAATAGCTTCCGTTTCTTTTAAGACCGAGCTGTGTGAGAACGCTCTCTTCCTTTTCACGCATATGAACAGCCTCAAGTCCGCCATTCTCGTGGTCATATCCCAAAAGGTGCAAAAGTGAATGTACCGTCAAAAATGCAATTTCCCTCTGAAGCGGATGACCGTATTCCTCAGCCTGGGCAAAAGCCTTTTCAATGGAAATGACTATATCGCCGAGCATCTTTGCACCTGTGTCGTGGTTTATGTCGTAAACACCGTTTTCGCCGAGTGGGAATGAAAGAACGTCTGTCTCCCTGTCTATGTTTCTATGTTCAAGATTGAGTTTGTGAATTTGCTCGTTATTAACAAATGTTACGCTGATTTCAGCCGAGCCTTCAAAATTTTCCTGTCTGAGCACGGCATTACAGCAACGGCGCACAAGCATACGCACACCCGTCGGTATTTTAATATCCTTTTGTTCGTTCGAAATAATTACTTTAATCTTATCCGTCATTTTCTCTTCTCCTCACTTTTTTCATAAGCCTTGATTATATCCTGTACCAATTTATGCCTTACAACATCCTTTTCGGTAAATTCATTGATTGCAATACCGGGAATGTTTTTCAAAATCCGCATTGCCTGTGTAAGTCCCGATTTTTTACCGTCAGGCAAGTCAATCTGCGTTATATCGCCCGTGACAACCATCTTTGAATTAAAGCCGAGACGGGTTAAAAACATTTTCATCTGCTCTTTAGTCGTATTCTGCGCCTCATCAAGAATTATAAAGCTGTCGTCAAGCGTTCTGCCTCGCATATAAGCAAGCGGTGCTACCTCAATGCTTCCCCTCTCCTGATATTTCTGAAAAGACTCTGCGCCGAGCATATCAAAAAGAGCGTCATACAAGGGGCGTAAATACGGGTCAACCTTTTGCTGCAAATCGCCCGGAAGGAAACCCAGCTTTTCGCCTGCCTCAACAGCAGGTCTTGTAAGAATTATTCTGTTTACCTCTTTCGCACGAAAAGCCGTAACAGCCATTGCAACCGCAAGGTAAGTCTTTCCCGTGCCGGCAGGTCCTGCTCCGAGAACAATCGTGTTGTTTCTTATCGCCTCGATATATTTTTTTTGACCGAGAGTTTTAGGCTTTACAGGTTTGCCCTTTGAGGTGACGCAAACGCAATCGCCCGTCATCTCGGAAAGTTTTTCCTCGGAGTCGTCCTTTACAAGCGATATAACATAGCGAACATTTTGGTCCGAAAGCGACTCGCCCTTATTTATAAGCATAAGAAGTCCCTTAACGGCTCTTGACGCTTTATCTACATTTTCCGCTTCGCCCGTAATTTTAAGCTCCGAGCCTCTGTTTATAACGCTTACGCCGAACTCCTTTTCAATAAGCTTGATATTCTCGTCAAAGCTACCGAAAAGGCTGACGGCGTGTTCCATTCTGTCAACATTGATTATCTGCTCGAACACCGAACAACCACCTTTTGAAAAATCTATTTATATTTAATATATTTTACCACAATGTATTATCATTTTTCAACAAAAATTTCAAGTCTTTTGCCTATTTCTTTCTTGCACTCATAGTTTCCGCTGAACAGCGGCTCTCCGTTTATAAAATCGAACGAAAAATCCGAGGAAAGTATCTGTTCACTATCCAAATACATAGCTCTGTAAGAGCAAACATAAAGGTATGCCGAATAGACCTTTTTGTACTCTTCGGAAAAAGCCTCGCAAGGCTCGGAATAATAAACTCTTTTTGTGATTTTTCCGAGAGGCAGGCTCATATCTCCGTTTGCCACAAAGCTTTTTTCGGTGTAAACGTTATCCTCCCCCACACCGATACCAAGCGGAATTTTAAGCCCGAATATAAACAGCAAATTCTGCTCCGACAGCTTTGAAAGCCTTGAGAATTGTCCGTTGTTACAGGAAGCGTTGATTTCATTTTTCACACGGGCGTGAACTTTACCCCTCGCCGCTTTTAGATTATATGTCTTGTCGAGATTTTCGGTAATTCCCGAAATAAGCAAATCGCCTTTAAGCACCGCATCGCCCGAACGCACTTCGGCAACTCCAACCGTCGCTTCAATCCCCATTATCGTTCCGTCCTGTGAGGCGACTATATTGCACGGCGTCGTGCTGTCAGGAAATTCAGGTGCCTCGCTCAATTCGCTTATGACAATTTCAACCCTTGAGCCCTTTATATTTACGCTCGCCCACGCAATTTTCGGCAACAGTTTTTTAGCCTCATATGCCGCATCCGACGGAGAAATTGCCGACCGTCTTGCCCCCACTTTTACGCCGACTGTTTCAAACGCATCTAAAATCTGTTCATCGGAAAGCGTTTTGTTGCCCGAAACCGACACGCTCCATATCATTGTCGAGAGAAAAGAAACCGTGATTACCGCCGTCATAAAACCTGCAAGCAGACCTATTCTGCGCCTGTTTTTATGAATGAAAAACGGCAGTCCGTGCTTTTTTGTTATCCTCACACGAACGCCTGAATTTTTTGCGGAAGCTTTTATAGACTTGTACCCGTTAACCGTTGTGTCGGCTGTGATACAGTCATTATCTTTTTTCATATTCCAAAGCGGTATTTTATTCATGGTACAGAGGTTTACAAAGCGTTCGGGGAAGCCTCCGTAAGCGGTAAAGGTTACAAAACCCAATAAAAATCGTATTAGCTTTATTATCAGCATTCCCTCACCCCTGACTTTCAAATTCCACGCTTAAAATATTACCGCTGATAACCGTTTGTATCTCGGAATACGCTTTAATTTCCATATTGTCTCCGACAAAGGTTATAATGAGCTTGCCTGCGTTTAATCGCACCTTATCCTGCGTGTATTCGAGTATTCCACGGCATCCGTCAACGGATATTTCCCTGTTCCCCTCCGCTTCGATGTGCGGTAAATTTGAAGTTAATATTTCAGGTATATCCAAAGCGGTTTTGAGCTTTTCGCCTGCAATGCTTTTTCGCTTTTCTCGTGATTTCTTTCCGCTTGAACTCATTTGCTCACCTCGCTCATATATCTATATGACAAAGCATATAATTTGATACCATAAAGAGAGTGTGATGATATGGAAAAAATGAAATCCCGTATAGGCAACCTGATTTTAATAATTTTTTCGTTAGGTGCGTGCTTCTGCCTTTTTTCAAAATCGCAGGTCTGTGCCTCGGGAATAAAAGAGGGTATGCTTCTGTGCGTCGATAGCGTTATACCGACGCTTTTTCCGTTTATGATAATTTCGCAATTTATCGTAAAATCGGGAATATGCGATTTGTTCGGCAAAATTCTCGGTAGAATTACGGTTAAGCTCTTTCGCCTGCCACCTGTAACCTCAAGCGTTATTTTAATGTCGCTCATAGGCGGTTATCCTATCGGCGCAAAAATGACCTATGAATTGCTGTGTGAGGGAAAAATATCGCAAAAATCAGCGCAAAAATTAGACCTTTTCTGCATTAACGCAGGACCGGCTTTTATAATCAGTACCGTCGGAACAATGCTTTTGGGCAGCACCCGTGCAGGCGTTATTCTCTACTGCTCGGTCGCTCTTTCCTCTGTTATAATCGGGATTTTAACAAGGTTTATTGATGCGGAAAAGGCTTACGAATACAAAAAAGAGTCGCCTGTAATTCTCAAAAATCCCATTGAAGCGTTTTCGTTTTCCGTTACCGACAGCGTAAAGGCTATGATTTCCGTTTGCAGCTGGATTGTAATTTTTAATTGCTTGATTAAATACATTTGCTCTTTCTCGTTAAACGGATATACAGTTGCGTTATCGAGTATTCTTGAGGTTACAAGCGGAATTAAAATGTCGCTGAATCTACTGCCCGTACCTGCGTTTGCGGCGATAATCTCCTTTGGCGGTCTGTCCGTTCACTGTCAAATTTACTCTTATGTAGCACGAACGGGGCTGTCGGCAAAGCTGTTTTACACAGCAAGGGTGTTATGTTCTGCGGTATCGGCTCTAATCTGCTCGATAATTATCAAATTCATTCCGTGCGAAATTGAAGTGTTTGCAAATGTTTCAAAGCCGTCATTTGAGGCATATTCCGTGTCGCTCCCTACCGCCTGCGCTCTGCTTTTGATGTGCTCTGTTTTGATTTTTGAACTTGACAACGAAAGAAAATCAAAAAGAGATATTCATACTCGATAGAAAATTTTGAAATTTTTTAATCTTTGTGATATAATTAAAAACAACATATCAAATGAGAGATTTTATCCGCAACAGGATGTGAAAAAATGAGAAAATCGGTTTTTAATACAGTCAACATATCCCCTGCCTGCGCCTACTGTCAGCACGGCAAGGCCTCGCCCGACGGTGAAACGGTGCTTTGCGTAAAAAAAGGCGTTGTCGCAAAGGATTATAAATGCAGAAAATACAAATATGATATTATGAAAAGAGTTCCTCGCCGTGCGCCCGAGCTTCAGCAGTTTAACGAGGATGATTTCAAACTTTAATTTAATAACACACAAAAAGGCAATCTGTAAAAACAGATTGCCTTAATTTTTATTGTTTTCAGTCCTTTCGCCAAACCATTTTGTTGACAACGCCTGTGTATGACTGAATTATTTTAACTACCTTTGTAGATACATTTGTGTCAGTATAATCGGGAACGGGTATTCCGTAGAAGCCGTCACGGTTTAACTCAACTGCCGTATCAACTGCCTGCAAAAGCGATTTTTCGTCAATTCCCGCAAGCACAAAGCAACCCTTGTCGAGTGCTTCGGGGCGCTCTGTCGAAGTCCTTATGCAAACCGCAGGGAACGGAGAGCCTACCGAGGTAAAGAAACTCGATTCTTCGGGAAGTGTACCCGAATCCGATACAACCGCAAAAGCGTTCATCTGCAAGCAGTTGTAATCGTGGAAACCGAGTGGCTCGTGCTTGATAACTCTTTCGTCAAGTTCAAATCCGCTTTGTTCAAGTCTTTTTGCGGAACGGGGATGACAAGAATAGAGTATCGGCATATCGTACTTTTGAGCCATTTTATTTATTGCATTGAACAGCGAAAGGAAGTTCTTTTCGGTGTCGATATTTTCCTCTCTGTGAGCAGACAAGAGAATATATTTACCCTTTTCAAGTCCAAGTCTTTCGTGAATATCGGAGGCTTTTATTTTTTCAAGATTTTCACTCAAAACCTCTGCCATAGGCGAACCTGTGACATAAGTTCTCTCCTTTGGAAGTCCGCAATCGGCAAGATACCTTCTTGCGTGTTCGGAATATGCCATATTAACATCTGAAATTATATCGACAATTCTTCTGTTGGTTTCCTCCGGCAAGCACTCGTCTTTACAGCGGTTTCCTGCTTCCATATGGAAAATCGGAATATGCAATCTCTTTGCGCCGATAACGGAAAGGCAAGAGTTTGTATCGCCCAAAACAAGCACCGCATCGGGCTTTATCTGTGCCATAAGCTCATAAGACGAAGCTATGATATTACCCATAGTTTCGCCGAGATTTTGACCTACGGCATTGAGATAAACATCGGGATCGGCAAGACCTAAATCCTTAAAGAACACGCCATTAAGATTGTAATCATAATTCTGTCCCGTATGAGCCAAAAGGCAATCAAAATATTTACGGCATTTATTGATAACCGCCGCAAGTCTTATTATTTCGGGGCGTGTTCCGACAATTATCAGCAATTTCAATTTCCCGTTATTCTTAAAGCTTACGTCGGAAAAATCCGTTTTAATTCCCATTTGTTATACCACCTTTAATATGCCATTGATTTTGTATTCGGCTTTTGAAAAGTTTATATTATACCTCTTCAAAAAATGTATCGGGTTTATCGGGATTGAAACACTCGTTACACCACATAACAGTAACCATATCGGTATCACCGAGATTTTCTATGTTATGAGTATAGCCTGTCGGAATATCGACAACCTCAAGTTTATCGCCCGAAACAAAGTATTCGTAAACCTTTTCTTCGTCGATTTTACGGAAACGGATAACACCCTTTCCGCTGACAACCAAGAACTTTTCATTCTTTGTGTGATGCCAATGCTGTCCTTTTGTAATACCCGGCTTTGAAATATTAACAGATACCTGACCTCTGTCGGCAGTTCTTAAAATCTCGGTAAACGAGCCTCTGTTATCTATATTCATTTTAAGCGGATAGGAAAATTTATCTGTGGGTAGATAAGAAAGATATGTAGAATAAAGTTTCTTTGAAAAACTGCCCTCTGTCATATCGGGAACGCTCTTATCCTCTCTCGACTGCTTGAAAGAATAAATCAAATCGACTATTTCACCGAGAGTTGTGTTATGTTCAACGGGAACTTTGCAATAATCTCCGTCTTTTGTTTCCGATCCGCAAAGTGCGTTTATGAGTTCATTTACGACATCATCGATATATACGAGTGTCATCTTGTGGCTTCTGTCGTTGACTTGAATGGGCAAATCGTTTGCGATATTGTTGCAAAATGTAGCAACTGCACTGTTGTAATTCGGTCTGCACCATTTTCCGAAAACATTAGGGAAACGATAAACAAGCACCCTTGTGCCTGTTTCCTTTGAATAATCAAAGAATAAATCCTCGCCCGCTTTTTTGCTCTTTCCGTAAGGATTATCAAGCGCCGCTTGAGTCGAAGAAGAGAGCATTACAGGACAAGTGTTATTGTTTTTCTTCAATTCGTCAAGCAAGTCCGAAGCAAAGCCGAAATTCCCCGACATAAACTCGCTTTCGGTTTCAGGGCGGTTTACTCCTGCAAGGTTAAAGACAAAATCGCAATCCTTACAGAACTCGGAAAGCATTGATTTATCCGTGTCTATATCATATTCGTAAATTTCAATATCTTGGGTTAAAGGATAAGTTTTGTCCTTGCCGTATTTTATGTTTTCAAGCTCTGCGACAAGGTTTTTTCCTACAAATCCCTTTGCACCCGTAACAAGAATTTTCATTTATTTCTCCATCTTTTCAAGTTCTTCACGAATGTATGCAAGTGAAAGCAATTTTTCCTTTACCTGCTCGACATTGAGAAGTTCTGTGTTATTTGAATTGAACTCTGTCAACGGATTGCGGTCTTTATCGCCGTCATTGAAATATTTATCATAGTTAAGTGAACGCTTATCACAAGGCACACGGTAGAAATTGCCCATATCGGTAGCGTGAGCGCACTCCTCGTTTGTAAGGAGAGTTTCGTACATCTTTTCGCCGTGACGAATACCGATAACCTTAATTTCGGTTTCGGGGCAGAAAAGCTCTTTTACAGCTTCGGCAAGAACACCGATTGTGCAAGCAGGTGCTTTCTGAACAAGAATATCGCCCGAAACACCGTTTTCAAAAGCGAATAGAACAAGGTCAACAGCCTCATCAAGCGACATAATAAATCTTGTCATTTCGGGTTCTGTAATCGTAATCGGTTTACCCTCTTTTATCTGCTCAATCCAAAGCGGAATTACCGAGCCTCTTGAACACATAACATTACCGTAACGGGTACAGCAAATTTTAGTCTTTTCGGGGCTTACGGTTCTCGACTTTGCAACGATTACCTTTTCCATCATAGCCTTTGAAGTACCCATTGCATTTACAGGGTATGCTGCTTTATCGGTTGAAAGGCAAATTACGCTTTTAACACCCTCGTCAATAGCAGCAGTGAGCACATTATCTGTTCCGAGAACATTGGTTTTTACCGCTTCGATGGGGAAAAATTCGCAAGACGGAACCTGCTTTAATGCTGCTGCGTGGAAGATATAATCAACGCCGTGCATAGCGTTTTTAACGGACGCCAAATCTCTTACATCACCGATAAAGAACTTGATTTTATCGCTGACCTCAGGCATCTTCGCCTGAAACTCGTGGCGCATATCATCCTGCTTTTTCTCATCTCTTGAAAGAATACGAATTTCGCCTATATCTGTCTGCAAAAATCTGTTGAGTACAGCATTGCCGAAAGAGCCTGTACCACCCGTAATCATAAGTGTTTTTCCGGAAAACATAATTTCACACTCTCTTTTTCAATAATTTATTTTTAACAATAACAATAACTGTTTGAAACGGCTTAGTTTTGCAATAGCATAACAATAAAATTATACCTGCAAGCACCGAACAAGTCAACGCCTTAAGAATAAACTCAATATAACCGTTATCAAGTTCAATCATATTACAAACCGTGTAACATATACCTGCCGTTATAACACAAACTGCAAAATATACTATGTATTTTATAAAATAGGTTATAGGGCTTTTTTTCAAACCATACCTATAAAGCACATAAGGTTCAACCCAAAGCGAAGTTGTAACCGTACTGATAAGCGTTCCCAAAAGCACACCCATCATTCCGAATTTTATCGCAAGAGGGATTGAAACCGCAAGGTTTATTATAGATTCTGCAATCGGCTTGTGTCTGTCATACCAAAAAATTCCGAGTGCGTCTCGAACAGTCAATACGGGTTGCCTCATTCCAAGCAAATAAAAATTCACAACGATAACCGAAACTGTTTTCATATCAAGCAACATATTCTCGCCAACCCAAAGTTTTACAAACGGATTGTATAGGACAAAAAGGCATACACTTGAAAATCCGATAAGTATAGCGGACATCATATTCAAAGCGTCAAACACTTCAATTCGCCTTTTATAATTTTCACCCTGTGCACCCAGATTGCCTACGCTTGCGGTTACGGATTGGAATAACATACTTATAACAGAAATTAAAGTATTCTTTATCAAGTAATAGTTAGAATAAAGTCCAACCGAGATTACATTTACACACTTTGCTATTATAATATTGTCCGTACCGTTTACTACAACACCGCCTATTCGATGAGACGCCATTGCTGTAATATTTTTGAAAATTTCATTTTTCTTTTCTTTCGGCAAGCTTTCAGCAGTCTTGCTGTTTATGTAGGGGTATTTTTTGTTCACAAGCCTTGAAACAAAAATATTTTCTCCTACCGTACAGGCAATCATAATTATAAGATAACTGAAATAATTATGCGTTGCCAATAAGAAAATTATCTGAAGAACATTCATCAAAAAGACTGATGACTGATGAACAATATTTGAAATATACTGCCTTTGATCTGCTATTAAAAGAGTCTTTTTATATACAAAGAAATATGAACTTGCGCTGTTTACCACAAACAAAACATAAATCAGCCTTATATGACTTATGTTCGGAAGTTCCTCAACAATAAATTGTAAGAACGGTGTCAGTGCAACTCCGATAACAAGCACTGCAACTCCGATAATATTATAAGTTGTCTTATAAAACTTCATTATTGAGTTTACGGTCTTTTCGTCATTGTTTGCTATCGGTTTATAAAGTGTAAAGCATATGGCACTGCCTATTCCAAGCTCTGCAAGCGAAAGCATAGAAATAATGTTTGAGAATACACCGTTAAGTCCAAGGTACTCTGCCGATAAAATTCTTACAAATATCGCCCTCGAAGCAAATACGATAAGAAAATTTATCATCTGTGCAATAACGGTATATTTTATATTCCTTATTGAATTGTCAATTCGGGAATTGTTGTTCATTATACTCTCCGCTTATCTCATGTTATAAAGAATTTCGTTGATTTTATTTTTAAATCTTCTTACATTCTTCATAGATTTCATTTTGTTTACTTTCTTTTGCTGTTCGGCAGTTAAATCGGAATAATATTCGGACATAATTGCTTCCTTTGTACTTCTTATTTCCTCATAACTTCTTTGAGACAGACCAAAATTTTTCTGTCTGTACGCCGTACCATAATCAAAATTACAGTAAAACTCTGCATTTTTAGCAAGGCGAATTAAAAAGTCATAATCTTCAAACAGGCACATTTTTTCATTGTAAAGTCCGCTTTTAATCGCAAGTTCTTTTGAAAAAACACAATCTCTCATTAGCGTTTTTGTTATGCTTTCGGACAAAAGAGGAAGCAAAATATCTCCTTGGAAATATTCATTTTTAGGGTAATCCAATTTCCTTATGATATTGTCGTTCTCATCGCAGTAAACAATCTTTGAGTAGGCTACCACGCTCTTATCCGGATGGTGTGAAATAACATCCAATTCCTTTTCAAGTTTAGTACTTTCGTAATAAAAATCATCCGCATCAAGAGTTGTAACATACTCACTTGTCGCCGCAGAAATTCCGACATTTCGTGCATGAGATACTCCGCCGTTTTTCTCTAAAAATATCGGCTTAATATTTGGATTCTTTAGTGCAAAGTCTTTTATAATATCTCTTGAAGCGTCTTTTGAACAATCATCTACAACAATTATTTCATCAATGACTATGCTTTGAGACAACACACTTTCAAGACATTTGTTTAAAAATCTCTCATTGTTATAATTCGGAATTATGACCGAAATTGACATACTCATTACTCCTTATTTATCTTGTCGGAACTTAAAAGAAACGCTGTTAAAAAATTGGCAACTATGAAAGAGGTCTTAAATGGCAACCACATCATAGGACTTTCAACAATAATAAGCATTGCGAGCATATAAAGTGCAAAGTTTTTATAAGTGAAATTTTTGCGCTTTCTTATGTCTGCTATAAAAGTGTATATCGCAAGCAACGCAGGTCCTATTATCAAGCCAAAGCGTCTGTAGTCCGATATAAAGAAATAGTACATTGTGGGCATTGCATTATATGACAACTTTCCTATGTGGAAAAATTCGCTGAGTATAGTTCCCAATGCGTTCTGGGTTATATCGACACGTGTTATGCCCAAATATCTTCCAATCATAATAAACGGATCGAGCAGTCCCGCAAAAGTCGCTCTGCCGAAAAGCTTTTTCGGATAGTACAAACCATATTTCTGCAAAATTCCCAAATATGAAAAAGATCCTGTAAAATTCGATAACAGTGTTACCAAAGCATTTCCTTCAAACAAACTGCTTTGTCCTGCTCTGAGAACTGTAACATATGTTGCGCCCACAATCGCAATTGCAAGCAAACCATACATCATACGCTTTTTACGCTTTTGACTTTTAGAAAGTTTAATTCTCTTACGCTTTGTATGTGTGTGAAGATACGCAAGTAATATACATACTCCAAGCTCAAAAACAATCATTCGTCCGCCGCTTATTAACATTCTTAAAATCAAGTTTATAAACATCAGCGAAAGAGTAAATGTCTTGTATTTTTTATCAAACAAATTTATTGCAAATATTGTTGAGTTAACATAAAGCATCGGATCAAAAAGATACATTACGATATTGTATTCTAATGATGAGCCGAAGTTTTCGGTTGAATAATAATTTCCTCTGACAGAAAGATATGCTTCTGCCGAGAAGCCGAATTTGTCGATTAAACGAGCACCCTTATACACATAATAAACAAACATTATGATATTAAGAGTAAGTACTAATATGGATTTTACTTTATTGGTAATTATTTTTTTATGAGATCTTGATTTACAGCGTAATATTGACTGTCTCTCGCCAAAATTAAGCAATCCTAACATAAGGTTAAACGAAATTCCTCCGATAAGGAAAAATTTGTAAATTTTTCCTTCGGGAATTGTAAGACCCAAAATTCCGGACATTGATATTGCTATGAGCACAGTCCATATTAAATTAAACATTACTGTAGGTCTGCTCAGTTTACGGTGTATCGAAAATGACACAAGCAAAAATACAGCGTAAATTATAAGTGTTATTACTGCCATCAGTTAACCTCTGCTTCTAATAATTCAAGGATTTTTTTCGTTTGCGATTTTGGATTTTTATATTCTCTTACAAAATCACCGGCTTGCCTACCAAAAGCTCTAAGCTCGTCCTCATCAGAACAAAGCACGGAATCGATTGTTTCTGCAAGTGCTTTAGCGGAAGCATTTTTCGGAGATATTGTGTATTTTTTGTATTCTTTTGGAATACCGTCAAGCATATAGGCTATGACAGGTCTGTCTGACATTAAATATTCCAAATTTTTTGAAGGGAATGAATACTTTGCGGAAGCAATTGTATTATCTCTCGGGTTTACAAGTGCAAACGCCTGTTGCTGTATTTTATGTAGTTCTTGCGTCCCTACGCTTCCCATATATTCAATTCTTGAATCCGTTTCCTCGGCACTTTTCAGCGCTTCAACCGCATCACCGTTTCCATAAAATCTAAACTTAACATTTTTATATTCAACCAGTTTTATCGCTTCAAGAAGCTTGCTCACTCCGTAATTAAAATTGATTCCGCCTGAATAGACTATCGTTTTTATTTCAGAATTGACATACGCTTCCCTATCGTAATTTGACGGGACAATTCCCTCCATCACTTTGAAAGGCCTGTTATATACATTTATTTGCTCATTCATATACTCCGTAAGCAACACAAATGAATCTATACACTCAAGATTTTTTTCAAATTGCGCTTTTGAGTAAAATGAGCTAAGTCTGTGATGTAAGTTGCTTTTGGCACCTACACCCATAAATTGCGGCAAATCGGGAATTGCAAGGCAAGCGTTTATGTTATATGTTTTTTTCAGTTTTTTAATAGCTCTCATAAATGGGAAATACGCAGGATATACAAAAATTTTTACCGTTTCTCCCTCTTTATAATTAGCTTTAATATAGCTTGAAACCGCTTTAATTATTGAATTAGATTTTGAATTGAACGCCAAAATCTTATTTCGGATATATGAAAGATTATAATTCTCTCCATATTTGCCGTCAAAAGTATATGCTTCGGTTCTTTCAAAATTTAAAATACCTGCCGGCAAAAATGAACAGTTGAAAACGGTAACCTTAACACCGTTTTCTTCTAATCCGTTTATTATACTTTTTTGCAGCATATCGGCAGCGGCCTGTGGAATTGCACCATATTGCTCCATTGTTTCCTGATATTTACACTCAGGGACTATACCGCCTATAAAAATAATCTCGTTCATAGTTTCCTTTTCCGTTAGTTTAAGCCTTCCGTTTTTCTTTACTCAACCTGCTTATTTTTCTATGCAATCCGCAAGTGTTTTTTGAATATCTTTTATTTCAAAAGATTTTTTACCGTACAACCATGATTTTTCGCTGTATGTATCAATCAGATTTTCATCATTTATAAGTAAAGCTAATTTTTCATATATTTCATCGTTACTTTTTGCAACAATCGCCGCATCATTTTTTATGAGACAATCTATCGAAGCCGCATTTTCGGGACCTACCGCAAAAATACATTTTGCACTGTGAAAACAATCGACAAGTTTTGTTGAAAATGAGTGATGAATAAGATTGAAATATCGTTTTTCAAAACTTTCAGCATGAACTAATATATCCGCTTTTTGTTGAAGTTCTTGCACCTTTTGTGCCGAAACTTCGCCCATAAAGAAAGAACTTTTTGAATCTGCAATTTCTGATTTCTGCTCATTTGTCAAAGGCGTAGCAGAGTAAATTCTAAGCACCGCCTTTTTTTCATTCTCATTGATTTTAGCGAGAGCCTTTGAGATATGCGAAATAGTTTCCCATCTCCCAAGAGCAAGATTTCCCGCATATAAAATTTCAAGAGGCGAATTATGGGATTCTGTTATATTTTCTTTTTTTGAAAAATCCGCACCTTTTGTTATTACTTTACATTCTTTTGAAAATGCTTTTTCGTAATCTTTCTTTTGAATATCCGAAATTACAAACAAATCCGAAGCCATTGCAGCTGTTTTTCTCATCTTCTTTCGATGGAAAAAATGTATTGTACGCAAAAGCGGAGATTTTGAATAAGGATAGCTGTAATTGTCATCCCAAGCGTATAAAACAACCCTTGCACCGGAAATTTTCTTCGCATAAGCAATAATATCGCTAAGCGCCGGTGAGCTGTTGAGAACAGAAAAAATGATGTCGGGCTTTACTTCTTTTATATAATTCTCCAACTTTTTGTTTTTCCACGGTGCAAGCTTCCAAACCATATCCCTTGCGGCATATTTTAGAGGAGATTGGTTGAGTTTTACCGCCGTTTCAAAACTCTTTGTAGCGCACTCGTCTTGAGAAGTAATTGTATGATCTTCAATTTTTTCTCCGATTTTTTTACTGTTAAATATGTTTTTGACAAGTTGCGTTTCCGAAATGCGAAAAGCACCTTTTATTTTTTTGTCAGGATAACCCGTTCTGCTGTAAATGCTATAAAACTCCGCATTATAACCTTCAAACAAATTTAAAAATGTATTTCCTATGCTTGTTTGCCGGTTAATTGGGGAATTTGAAATAAACAGTATTTTCATTATTATTCCTTAATATTATTTTGTATCAATATCAATCAAATTGCCGAGTTTTATTTCCCATTCCACAGGATAAAAGCGATTAAATCCTCCGCCGTGGAAAAATGTAAATTCACTGAAGTAGATTTTTCCGCCTATTTCAAACAGGTCTATTCTTACAAATTTCATTCCTGCCGACAACTTCTTTGCAATCTCTTTCATCTCATCAAATTTCTCGGGCTTTTCAATAATCTTTCCCGATTGCGGATGAATGTTTGTAATGTCAAGGTGGTTGAAATCCATATCATAAAAATCGAATTTAACATCAGTTGCACGGTCTGTTGCGATAAACATTATCTCGGGTTTTCCGTTAAAGCAAAAGAACTTGTAATCCTTTATTCCGCCCTCGTTACCCGACGGATCTTTCATAAACTCCTCGGCAAAGATATATCTGTCAATATTTTTATAACAAGGCTCTCTGCCATAATCGTAAAAGTCCTGTTTCAATCTTGAATTATAAAATTTACGCAAAGACTCTAAATCTTCCTTTGTAAGTTCTGACTTATTGCGAATTACATTAACACTGCCCGAATCATGATTGCATTTTAATACAAAAGCTTCCGGAAGTTTGTCAAAGTCAATGTCGTCAAAACTTTTCCATTTATCAATTATCGGAAACATATAGCCGTCTCCGAGCTTTTCTTTGATAATGTCACGGACTTTTATCTTGTCGGTATAATCACGGTATTTTGAATAATCCTCGTTGAGCTTTAACCACTGCTGTTTTTCATTAAAATATGTAGGATGCTTTAAATTCAGTTTTTCTCCTGTTGCCGCCCAATAATATAATCTAATATACAGCGGTGTAGGTACAAATCTCAATGAGCGTGTAATAAAATGTCTTGCACCTCTTGATTTAACTATGCTTTTCATTGTTCCCATTACAAATTCTCCTTGTACCACTCAATTGCAAGCTTTATACCGTCTTGAAAACTGTAATCGGGATCATATCCAAGAAGCTTTCTCGCTTTGGAAATATCGGCGTTTGAGTGCTTTATATCGCCCTTTCTGTCAGGACCGAAATTAGGCTCAACATCAATGCCAAGTGCCTTTGTAAGACCGTAATAAATATCAATAAGATACTCACGCCCACCGTATGCTATATTGAAAGCATTACCTGCCGCCTCGTGAGAAGCAAGACAAGCTTTCAAGTTTGCTTCAATAACATTGTCTATATAAGTAAAATCTCTGCTCTGCTTACCATCGCCGTTGATTGTCGGCACCTCTCCGTGCATAAGCTGTTTTAAGAATTTCGGAATAACTGCCGCATATGCTCCGTCCGGATCTTGGCGTCTGCCGAAAACATTAAAATATCTCATTCCGTAGGTATCAAGTCCATAGTGCATTGTATAGAGTTTCGCCCACTCTTCGTCGCAACGCTTTGTAAGGGCATACGGAGAAAGAAGATTGCCCTCTCTGCCCTCGGTTTTAGGCAAATTAGGCTCGTCACCGTAAACAGACGAGGAAGAAGCATAAACAAACTTTTTAACTCCGTTTTGCCTTGCCGCTTCGAGCATATTGAGTGTGCCTTCGATATTGTTTTTACAATAAAAAATAGGCATTTCAAGGCTTCTCGGAACGCTTCCCCATGCCGCTTGATTAAGTACAAAATCCACGCCCTCGCAAGCCTTCATACAAGTATCTAAGTCTTTAATATCACCTTTAACGAACTCATAGTTCGGGTGATTGAGAAACATATCCACATTTTTTTGCTTGCCTGTTGAAAGGTCATCAAGTGCTCTGACTTTATAACCCATATTGAGTATAGCTTCGCAAAGATTTGAGCCTACAAATCCTGCCGCACCTGTTACAAGAAACAGCGTATTTGAGGGAAATTTCAAATTATTATACCCCATTTATATAACTTCCTTTTTAATATGGTAAAATCTGATTTATATTAAATATAATGTTTGTAAGCTTCGCTCTCGTATCCGTGTCATTCATATTAACAACATGAATGTTCATATCATAAAGTTTCTTATTAAGATACTTTTTCATATCAAGATGATGCTCGTCGGAAATTCTCTTTTCGAGAGGGACTCTAAATAAAGTATCAAGCAACTTACGGTTATTGTAAGGAAATGTTAAATCAAAGCAAAATTTCATCTCGCTGATATTCAATCCTCCCCAACTTCCCATCACAACCTCGTTATATTGCATATCTGTGGGTGGATAACAATCAGGAATTTTATCATACTCAAACTCTTTGATATATTTAGCAAAAATTTTATCTAATTTATGAGCGAGCGGTCTGTTAAATACGAATATTTTATAAAGACTGCGATAGAGTTTAGGAGATAATTTCGGAAATGTTTTTCTGTTAAGATGTTTATACCAACGCCCTCTGATTACTTCCGATACCCAAGATTTAACCTCAACATCGCAACCACAATTTTCTTCAAGGTAAAATCTTTTTCTTGATTCATTCTCTCTTCTTTCAGCAACATATCCGCTGTTATGGCGCTGAATTTCGACCTTCAAATCATAGTCGGCGATTTCATCGGAATTATCGGGAATATTATAAACATGGTGCTTAACTTCAAATGCATCAGAAATCTTTTTTGCCGCTTCGGCATCCGGAACTTCTTTCGGTGCTGAAATATAGCTGAAAGTTTCAAACTTATCATATATTCCGTTTGCCGCCGCAAAAGTGGTATTACTGTCAATACCGCCTGTAAGAGAAATCCACGGATGTTCCCATTTTTTAGAGATTAACTCCATATTCTTTTTAAGAATATCGGCAGATTCTTTAATCACCTTTTCGTATTCTTTGCCCTCAACAAACTCAAAGGGCTTCAATGGCCAAAAACGCTTATGCGAAAGGTTATTATTTTTATATGTATACTCTATGCTCGGGACTATTCTTTTTACACTTTCAAACGGGGACAAATCAGCAGGAAGATACGGGCCCATAACTCTGCCATACCACTTGTAAGCAATAAGCTCCTTTATAAATTTGTCCATTTCAAGATTGCAAATATCACCTATAAGCTGAGGATGCGACGACATATAAAAACAATTATCTATAACGCCATAGCAAGCCGATTGCATACCTGACGGATCAACAGAAAACTTAATTTTCCCATCCTCGACAGCACCTGTAACATAGACACCGGTAATCTCGGAAATTCTGTCATAATATTTATCGGTACCATAATCCTTGAGAATATCAGCAAGTATTTTTTCTTCTTCAATTTCCATCAAAAAAGGATCATAACAATGACCGAGCAAAAATAATGTTACTTTACCATTGCTTGCAAAATGAACCGATGTTTTATTATGAGTGTAGAAATAATATCCGTCTCTTTGTGTTTCGTTCCAATTTTTGTAAAAAGGAAAATCATCGAGATTTTCAATTTTTTTATCAGTAACCAAAAAACCTCTGATAAATAAAAATTTTTGAAGCTCCGGTCTTTTGTCAAGTGCATCTTTAAGCATTAAGTACATCTCCTAAGAATTAAAGTCTCCAATAAATATATCCGGCATTCTCATATTCCTTACGGTCAAGAAGTCCTTTTATATCAACAAGAACATTTTTATTTTCACTCTGCTTGAACATATTTTCAAAATCAGCCATTGTAATGTCCTTAAACTGCTCGTGAGCCACTGCAAGAATAACAGCGTCACAGTCCTTAACATCATCAATTCCGACAAAATCAACTCCGTAAAGACGCTTTGCTTCATCGGCGTCAGCCTCAGGATCGGCAATTATCGGCGTAATACCATATTCACGGAGTTCATTGTAAATATCAATAATCTTTGTGTTTCTTGTATCGGGACAATTCTCTTTAAATGTAAAGCCGAGAATTGCAACTTTTGCATTCTTTATAGAAACATCTGCTTTAATAAGATTTTTAACAGTATTTTCGGCAACATATTTACCCATATCATCATTTATTCTTCTGCCCGAGAGAATAATCTGACTGTGATAGCCAAGTTCCTCTGCCTTATATGTAAGATAATAGGGATCTACACCTATGCAATGTCCGCCTACAAGTCCCGGATAGAATTTAAGGAAATTCCATTTTGTTCCGGCTGCTTCAAGCACGGATTTTGTGTCAATTCCCATCTTGTTGAAAATAATCGAAAGTTCATTCATAAACGCAATGTTTATATCTCTCTGCGAATTTTCAATAACCTTTGCGGCTTCTGCAACCTTGATTGATTCTGCTCTGTGAACGCCTGCCTCAACAACAAGCTCATAAACCTTTGCAACTGTATCAAGAGTTTCCTCATCCATACCCGAAACTATCTTCTTTATTGTTTCAAGGCGGTGAACCTTATCACCGGGGTTAATTCTTTCGGGGCTGTAACCGATTTTGAAATCCTCACCGCATTTAAGCCCCGACTCTCTTTCAAGTATCGGCACACAAACTTCCTCGGTAACACCGGGATAAACAGTGCTTTCAAAAACTACAACCGAGCCTTTTGCAAGGTTTCTACCCACTATTTTACTTGCTCCCTCAACAGGTGTAAGGTCAGGCGTGTGGTCGTCATTTACAGGTGTCGGAACTGCTACAATATGGAATTTAGCTTCACGCAGTATTGTTTCATCGGCAGTAAAATCAACCGTGCAATTTTTTATAGCCTCGTCGCCGACCTCGTTTGTCGGATCGATTCCGTTTTTATAAAGCTCAATCTTTTTTGCATTAAGATCAAAACCTACAACTTTAGCTTTTTTTGAAAAAGCAACAGCAATAGGCATTCCTACATAGCCGAGACCGACAAGAGATATTTTTTCTTCGCCATTTACGATTTTTTCATAAAGATTCATATATATTACCTCTTTGCACTAAATTCTAAATATTGCAATATTTAATCATATCGGAATTAACTTTTCCGACCTCGAATTTTTCCATACAGTATTCCAAGCTTTTTTTACCCATTTTTTCAATTTCTTCCGGATGTTCAACAAACCAAATCATTTTATCCGAAAGTGCCTTTGCGTCCTTAACGGGAACTAAAAATCCGTTTTCGCCATTTTTTACGGTTTCACGGCAACCGGGAGCATCAGTTGTTATTATCGGTCTTGCGGTAGCCATAGCCTCAAGTATTGTTCTCGGTGTACCCTCTCTGTATGACGGCAAAACATACACAGAGCATTTCCCGTAATAAGGCGGTACATTTTCCGTTTCGCCGAAATGCTCGATTACTCCGCTGTCGGTATATTTTTTTAATTCCTCGGGCCCTATTGAATCCTGTATTCCCTCACACGCTCCCAAAAGCATAAAGTGTGTGTCGGGATATTTTTCTTTAACGATTTTTGCCGCTTCAAGATATTCCCTTATGCCCTTTGAGTTCATAACCCTTGAAAGCATAAAAAAGGTTGTCCTTTCGGGATATGGCAACGGATGAAAACGCTCTGTATTAACACCCGAGCCGGCAACAAGCTCGCATTTTTCTTTTTTTACAATTTTTAAAGAAACAAACTGTTCCATATCATCCGGATTTTGAAAAATAACAGTATCTGCTTTTCCAAGTGCCTTTTTATAAAGTGCCGCCATTATCATTCTTATTATTTTTGCCTTTTTTGTCTGTGAGGTAAAGGCATATCCGAGTCCCGTTATCATTGCTGTAACAGATTTAACGCCGGATTTTTTTGCGGCAATTGAGCCATAAATTACAGGCTTAGATGTATACGATAAAACCGCATCGGGTTTTTCCTTGTCGAACAATGCTTTTAGTGCTTTTTGATATTCCAAATCTTTAATGGGATTTACACCGTTTTTGTCCATCGGAATTTCAACAAACCGTGCACCGAGAGTCTCGATTTTATCAACATTATCCCTGTTAGGACCTGTAACGATAACTTCATATCCTTTAGAGATAATAAGTTTTATCAAGTCGCCTCTGAAATTGTACGCTGTTCTGTTTTTGGGCGAAACTAAAATAAATTTCAACTCAAACTAACCCTTTCATTGAAGATTTAAGATTATCATAAGCAAGAGAAAAAAGTCTTGCGTTGTTTTTCTTTGATACAAATGAATTGTGCGGAGTGATTATGACATTTTTCATATTCCAAAGTGCACTGTTTTCATCAAGCGGTTCATTTTCAAATACATCAAGTACCGCACCTGACAGCTTCCCGTTTTTAAGAGCATTTATAAGGTCATTTTCATTGACAACCGCACCTCTCGAAACATTCACAAGCACTGAACCATCCTTGAAATGAGAAAACATTTCACTATTAAACATTCCTCTTGTTTCGTCGGTCAAAGGAATTGTCAAAACAACTGTATCGGCAATATTTAGAGCTTTTTCTATATCGGTTATATCATAAAACTCACTGTATATTTCGCTTTTAGGCTTTGCGATATCAACAGCAATCACCCTTGTTCCAAAAGCAGAAAATCTCTTTGCACATTCCGTTCCGACACTTCCGCAACCAACAATCGCAACCGTTTCACCGCAAAGTTCACGAAGATTTCTGTCCTTTTGCCACAAATGAGCCTTTTGACTTTCAAAAAATGTATTCAAATGCTTATAAAGGTTCAAAACCCCTGCCAATGCAAATTCCGCCATCGGTACGGAATATACTCCCCTCGCATTGAAAAGAGCGATATTTCGTTCTTTTATCTCGTCAAGCGGGACTCTGTCAAGACCTGCCGAAGTGAGCTGAATAAATTTCAATCTCTTAAACTCTGAAATGTCGTGATAAAGAAAAAGTCCGTTACAAATCACGGCATCTGCATTAGAAAAATCACATTCGGCTGCTCCTCTTTCGTCTTTTTGATGCATTATCTCAAATCCAAGTGAGGACAGCATATCAAGTTGTTCCGCCGTAGCATTAAATGCGCCTGTAACAAGCAGTTTCATATTTTCCCCTTATTTCTTGCTTTTGATAATATCGACAACCTTTTTTGTGCACTCAACGGTTTTCTTTCTGTTTTCCTCAAACTGCTCGTCCGTCCAAGTTGCGAGCAACTTTTCATATTCTCTGATGTCGTGAACGCCTGTTTTGAGCTTTTGTGCAACAGCCTCAACATTTGGTTCCTTTGACACATCGCAAAATGCTCTTGAAAGAATTACAGCTTGCGAGCCGAGTCGATAATGCTCTCCCAATATACATTCTGCCGGAAGAGTACCTGTTCCCACTCTTGCGACACCGCCGAAGCCATATCTTATGCCCTTTTTCTTAATCTTGCTCGTTAGAGTTTCAACAGTACCGTCGGCAAGAAGTTCAAACATAAAGGTCATATCCTTGCTCAAATGCAAATCATTAAGGCCGATATACACCTCGTCAATTCCTCGAAGTTCCAAAACCTCATCAATTATATCCTGCGCTTCGCTCGTTTCAAGCAAAAGGCAAGTCTTTGCCCTGCCTGCAACAAGGTCAATAAAAAGTTTTACCTCTCGCACCGTCTTGAAATAGGGAAGCATTATTATATCTGCGCCTGCTTTTACAATCTCATCAATTTCTCTTGCAGATGAAAGATAATCTTTTGTAGCACCATGAATAGGATTACATCTAACAAGCAATTTTGATTTAGTCAAAATTGGCCGTAATGCTTTTACATCCTCAATAGTGTGATGAGACTGAACGGTATCAAGACCGCCTTGACGCAACTCTTTACCTATGTACTCCATATCAACAAATATTCTGTCAACTCCGGCATCCTGCGCAAGCGAAGCGATATCCGTTCTGTTTGTGATATACATAAGTTCCATAGCTATTAAACCTTTTCCTCTACTTTTTCTTCCTTATTAACAGTTTCCCCTGTATTTTCATTATCGGCATTGGTAAAGACTTTTAATGCCGTTATAAGCATAATTTTAACGTCCAATAGTAAAGACACACTATTGACATATTGGACATTGAGCTCAATTCGTTTATGCCACTCAACGCCTTTTCTGCCGTTTATCTGTGCCCAACCTGTAATTCCGGGACGAACAAGAAACATTTTCAACTGTTCTTCGCTGTACTCCTCGATCGGCCACGGATGATATGTAAGCGGAGGTCGAGGTCCGACAAAGCTCATATCACCCTTCAGTATATTTACAAGTTGTGGCAATTCGTCAATGCTCGTAGCACGAATGAACTTGCCGACCTTTGTAACTCTTGTGTCACCCTTACCGGAGTAAACTCCGCTTCCTTTTCCCTCTGCTCCGACGCACATAGAACGGAATTTGTAAATATTAAACACCTTGCCGTCTTTACCGATTCTTTTCTGCTTAAAAATAACAGGTCCCTTGCTGTCGAGCTTTATCGCAAGCGAAGTCACTGCCAAAACAGGGCTTAAAATAATCAAAGCAAGAAACGCTGTTACAAAGTCAAAAATACGCTTTAAAAAGCAGTTGTAAAAACCGGTGTAGTTGTGTTTTTGAATATTTGTTGAATTACTGCTCATAGGTCAAACGCACCCAATTTCCCCTTATAGATATACACTATAATATTATATATTCATAAGCTATAAAAGTCAATGAAAATCATACGCTGACGGGCAACTGCGAACATAAAAAAGAGGCTGAAAAATCCTCAAGAATTTTCAGCCTCACAATTTATTTAGATAACTGCTTTACAATCTGATTTCCAAACACAGATGTGCCTGTCACAAGTACGCCCTGTATAACAGAATCTACGCTTACTCCGAGTAATCCGACAGTTCCGACAACGCCGAAAAAAAGTAAAATAAGCGGTATATATTTGTCATTTATTCTTTCAAGACGCTTTATAATCATTCCGATGATATTCAACACGGGAATAAGAATCAAAGCCTTATCGGTAATATATCCCAATATCTCCATTATTTCACCTACCTTATATCCGTTTTATCGACAAAGCCCGTTACATTTTCACCTATAGGCTTCTTTTGTGCTTTTGACGGTGATGAAGTTATACGGTATCTGCCGTTTATCTCAATGCCGTCATAAATATAATAGGTTCCCGACTTTCTTGTTGCAGGTGATTTTGCCGTAGCAGAAACATAGAGCGGAGTATTAGAGAGTGAAATCATCATTCTCGGAGAAAAGCTCTTTTCAACAGGTTTCGGAACAGGTGCGGGGGCGGAAATTTCTGCTGAAAAACCGTTGAGCCCTTTGCTCTTAATAATCCGATAATAGTCTTTATAACTTTCATCAAGGTCAACTCTGCCTGAAATTCCGTCAACGCTACCCTGTGAGGAATACTGCCAAATCCCATAACTTCCGTTATAGGTTGCTTTATCAGCCCACTGTGCAAGCCATATATCATATTTCCGCTTGCAATCCTCATCGACGAAATTATCAAGCCAGTATTTATTTGCATAAATGCAAACATAATACCCTGCTTTTTCAACAATCTCGCAAAAAGCTCTGATTATGTCAGAAACAAACTGTTTGCCCTTTTCCGACTGGCTTTTTTCCTCCACATCAAATGCAACGGGATATTCAAACTTCTTACCGTTTATCCATTTGAGGAAGGTTTCCGCCTCCTTCTTCGCATCATCAACGCTCTTAGCATACGAGTAATGATATGCGCCGACCTTTACACCTGCCTTTTTGGCATTGTTGTAATTCTCCTCAAAGAATTCGTCAAGCTGTTCATTGTATTTTCCATATCCTGCTCTGAGCATAGCAAAATCAATTTCGGAAGCCCTAACCTTCTCCCAGTCTATTTTTCCTTGATGCTTTGAAACATCTATACCTCTACTCATAATATTCATTCCTTTCAATCGTTGAAATTCTTTGTTCGTGTGTTTTTACCCTTTCTTCTATAAGCGGTATTCTCTGTGCAAAATTGTTATGCTTGTCAACCTTCTTCTCAAGCTCACGAAGTCTGTAATTTGTGAGCTTTGCACTTGTGATTATGCCTCCTACAGTACCCGAAAGAGTTCCGAGAAACGATAATAATGCAACGAAAATTTCAGACTGCATAACATACCCCCATTTCATTATATTTAAACCGTAGCATATTATTGCCAAATGTTTTCATCAAGCATCTTCACCGATTATCACAAGTTTTGTTCCCTCTGTCAGCGGAACTGTCGTATTTGTTCCCGCCACAAAAAATCCGATTTGAATATTATCGATGGCATTTGGGCGTACGGTTGAAATTGAATTAAACGAGTGAAAATTAACTGTTCCCTGTCCGCCTTGTCCGTAAACTGTGCGTGTGCATGTAAACATTTCGGGGTAAACCTCTGTTTCGCAAAGCACACAAAGCGAGCCTGCATTTAAAATATTATCTATGTGAGCCAAATACCTTTCTCCATAATCGGTTCTGATTTTCACGGCAATAGAAGTGCTGTCTGTTGAACATTTCCCGATAAGAAAAATCCTCATTTTTTTCAATGAAAAAGGTTTTTGGTCTTTATCACGCCATAAGTTAAACGATCCGGTTGTATTTTCTTTAGATATTTCAGAATAAATTACAACTCGTTCTGAATTCTTCTTAACAAAGTCATATACACCGGAGCTTGACACCGCATTTTGAGAGGTTTCGGTAACGGTAGCGTCAACAGGCGTACCGTTGTCGCCCTTGTCGCCTTTTTCGCCTTTTTCTCCTTGTTCGCCTTTCTCGCCTCTCAAACCTTGTATGCCTGTATCACCCTTGTCACCTTTATCGCCTTTTTCACCCTTATCACCTTTTATGCCCTGTAATCCACGATCACCTTTTTCGCCTTTGAAATCTCCGTTTTTTACAGCTTCAAGTAAAGAGTTTACTGAAAAATCATATTCTTCTCGAAGTGTATCGTCACAGGAAGCTATCGGTGAAAAACAAAGCTTGATTTCCTTTGCCTTAATTAACTTTTCGGTTTCGTAAGTCGTTTCATTGATTTTTACGACATTGAAATAGCAGAGCATACTCATACTGCTTGTAAGACTTGCAGGCATATCAAAGCTGATTTTATTGCTTTCGTTGGGTGTAAGATATTCAGTTCTGACAACTCCTGTCGGCAGAGCAAACTCAATATAATATCTATGCTGCGGTGAAATGTACTGTGCATCTATTTCAAATACGAGGGTGGTCGCATTGTGCTCATACATAGTGCCCGCATTATATATTTCGTCGGACAAAGAGCCGTCAACCTTTACGGTTACTGTTTTATTCATATTCAATTCTCCTCGCTAATATTATTTATTATTTGGTCAAAGTTTTTCGGAAGGTCAACAAGAGAGAAACCACACAAATACGCATATTTAAGTACCGAATATAATTTATCGGTAGCCGCCTTGAGCGTTTTGTAAACCTGCTGTCTTGAAACACCGTGCTTTGCGGAAATATCATTTATTTTCATATTGTCAAAATATCTATCCCGCAAAATTTCACCTTGAAAATCAGTTAACTCGGACTTAACCGCTTCTGAAAAAATCTTTTTTATGGTGTTTTTTCTTGTTGTTAAAATGTATTTCGGAATTTCTCTTGTATCGTCTTCGGTCATAAATTCAAACTTCTCGGACAAAAGTCTGTATTCGCCGACATCAATTCCGATAATATCCCTATTATTCATTTTTCACCTCCCGAAAGCTCTGTAAATTAAAACAACACCTAACAACCAAAATCGGTCGTAGGTGTTGTTTTTTAATGTGCGTCGTTCACTCGCATAATTTATTATAGGACGCTTTTTGTTACTTGTCAACACAAAAATAAGACCAGTTGATTTTTCAACTGGTCTTGTATGTATTAAAATTTTTATGCTTCGTTAGTTACAACAATGTCAATTCCCGTTCCGAGAATATCTTTTACTGCAACATCACCGAAAGTAACAGGTGCTTTAAGAGTAACCTTGTTAACTTCCTTCATTGCATCAAAAAGCATCTCCTTCGGAATAGGCGAAGCTGATTTTACAGGTACAACGGGAAGTCTGCCACCCTCAACCTTAACGGTAGATGTGAGCATTCTTTCGGGGTGAGTGCATTCCTGACGGGCATACTTGTCGCCTCTCGGACAGGTGTTACCTGTTACGGAGATAACCTCGTTGTTGTCGTCAAGCTCAACCGTTATAGCGCAACCCATAGGACAGGATACGCAAACCATTTCTCTCTTTGTCATAATTTACGCCTCCTCGATTGTTACTGTAAGTGTGCTGTCAGCAGGAAGAGATTTTACTGTGTCGAGCTTAATAAGAACATTCTCCATTTCACCTGGAGTCATCTTCTTCTTGTTCTTTGACATTATAACCTCGTCGCCGCATTTAACAACAAGCTTAACATTTTTGAATACCTGACCGACACGGAAGTAAAGCTTAACGTCCTTATCGGTTTCCTTGTTAATTCTCTGAGGTACGATATAGCGAACGCCGTTTGTTCCCTGAGTATTGATATAGTCGCCTGACTTCTTCTCGCCCTTAATGAACTTAGCTGCGCCCTCGCCCGCTATCTGGCTTTCCTCGGTAACATAGTCAACAAGGTCATGAACCTGCAATACGTTACCGCAAGCAAATACGCCCTTATGGAGAGTTTCTCTGTACTCGTCAACTGACGGGCCGTTAGTAATGCGGTCAAGCTCGATACCTGCGTTCTTTGAAAGCTCGTTCTCGGGAATAAGTCCAACCGAAAGCATCAAGGTATCGCAAGGGATATACTCCTCTGTGCCGGGGATGGGCTTCAAGTGCTCATCAACATTGGCAACCGTAACACCCTCAAGTCTGTCCTTACCGTGAGTTGAAACAACCGTGCAAGAAAGACGAAGCGGAATATCAAAGTCCTCAAGGCACTGAACAATGTTTCTTGTAAGACCGCCCGAATAAGGCATAAGCTCGCAAACAGCCTTAACCTTTGCACCCTCAAGAGTCATTCTTCTTGCCATAATAAGACCGATGTCACCTGAACCGAGGATAACTACTGTCTTACCGGGCATATAGCCGTCAATGTTAACATATTTCTGTGCAGTACCTGCGGTCATAATGCCCGAAGCTCTGCAACCTGCGATTGAAAGTGCGCCTCTCGGTCTTTCACGGCAACCCATTGCAAGAACAATAGCTTTAGCCTTGATTGTGAGAAGTCCGTCTTCCTTATTGCAAGCTGTAACAACATTGTCATCCGATATATCGAGAACCATTGTGTCAACTTTAACATCAATATCGGTTTCCGATACTTTCTTTATAAATCTTCCTGCGTATTCGGGGCCTGAGAGCTCTTCGCCGAAATAGTGAAGACCGAAGCCTGTATGAATACATTGTTCGAGAATACCGCCGAGTGTGTCAGCTCTCTCGAGAATAATAATTTTTTCAATTCCCTCTTCACGTGCCTTGAGCGCCGCTGCCATACCTGCAGGGCCGCCGCCGACTACCGCTAAATCATAATTAAGCATTCTACACACCTCACTTCGTTCTCTCGTAAATAATCTTGGACTCTCCGCCGAACTTTGTAATCTCGTTCATCGGAACGCCAAGCTCTTTTGCAAGCAATTCAACAACCTTGCTGCCGCAGAAGCCGCCCTGACATCTGCCCATGCCGGCTCTTGTTCTTCTCTTAACGCCGTCAACATCTCTTGCGCCCGCAGGAGCGTGAATAGCGTCGAGAATTTCGCCCTCGGTTATTGTTTCGCAACGGCAAATAATTCTGCCATAAGCGGGATTTTTCTTAATAAGAGCCTCTCTCTCCTCTTTCGACATATGTCTAAAGCGAACGGGAGCCTCTCTTGTCATCTTGTAATCAGCCTTTTCGTCAGCCGAAAGCTTTTCAAGCAAAAGCTCTTCAACATACTTTGCGATAGCAGGAGCAGCCGAAAGACCGGGAGACTCGATACCTGCACAGTTGATGAACTTATCGCTCTTATCGGAATAGCCGATAATAAAGTCGTCTGTAACCGGATGCGCACGAACACCTGCGAAGGATGTGATTGCACCTCTGAGGTTAACAGCCTTTACGCTCTTAAGAGCTCTTGATACAACAAACGCAAGTCCCTCGGGAGTTGTATCAGTATCGTCCTTGTCGGGCTCGTCCGTCGCTGACGGTCCGATAAGAAGGTTGCCGTCAACCGTGGGAGTAACAAGAACACCCTTGCCCATCTTATTCGGGCATTGGAATATTGTATGGTTTGCAAGGTAGCCGAAGGATTTATCAAGAAGATAATATTCGCCCTTTCTTGCAATAAGCTCAATGCTGTCGTCGCCAATCATTTTGGCAACCTCGTCAGAATGGTTACCTGCCGCATTGATTATGTACTCAGCCTCGATTGTGCCGAGAGTTGTGTCGAGCTCGTAAACGTCATTTTCTTTCTTAATTGCCTTAACTTCGCAGTTCCTGAGGAATTCAACTCCGTTAGTAACCGCAACTTCCGTTGCCGCAATTGTCAATTCATACGGGCAAACAATACCTGCTGAATTTGAAAGCAATGCACCGACAACCTCTTCGGAAACATAAGGTTCAAGTTCTCTGACCTTGTCACCGTCGATTATTTCAAGATTCGGGACACCGTTTTTGACACCTCTGTCATACAGTTCCTTAACATGCTCCATTTCCTCATCGGAAAAGGCAAGAACGAGAGAGCCGTTGTTTCTGTAAGGGACATTTAATTCCTTACATACCTCAGGCATCATTTCGGTTCCTTTCACATTCAATTTTGCTTTCATTGTTCCCGGGATAGCGTCGAAACCGCCGTGAACAATTGCGCTGTTAGCTTTTGTAGTACCCATTGCCACATCATTGCATCTTTCGAGCAAAGCGACCTTAATGTCATATTTGGACAACTCCCTCGAAATGAGAGCGCCTACAACGCCCGAGCCGATGACTGCAACATCGTACTTCATAAAACCTCACCCCTTGTAAAATATATATTAATCAATGTTCTGACCGGCAAAGTCATCCTTCTCCTGCTTTTCAACGATAACCATACCGCTGTTACCCTGCGTCTTTGAAAAAGCTTTGGAGATTTTTGAGTTTATATCAAGGAACTTATCTCTGTAAGGAAATGTATCCTGATAATATTCCTCAAACTCTGAAAAGTATTTTCCGTTAAGCACCGCCGAAACAGTAAATTTCGGTCTTTGCTTGAGAGCTCTGTTTTCCTTTTGGGAAACAGTTTTATCGGTGTCAAACGCACTTATAAGAAAAAGTGTTATTATCACACCGACAAAAGCCAAAATTATGAAAAATGCACCCGCTTTATTCGGAGTAACATCTTTTTTTATTTTCTTTCTTATATACATAGCCATATGCCACCGTTAAAATCTGAAATAAAGGAAGGGATTGTAGCTGTCGCCGATAAGCGAGGCGGTCGAAACCGTCAACGAGAACAGCACGAACAGTACGATTGACAAATTGACAACAGCCTTACCCGATTTGCTTGCGGAAATGTTCTGCGCAAATCGTTTTATAAGACTTGCAATCGGAAGCGATGCTATTATTCCGATGATTATTACCGCTATATAGTTTTGAGCGACTGTTTTTTCGGTAAGCGTAGAAAATCCGTTTTGGAAGAAAATCGCTCTAAAGAAGTTCTTAAGGTTAGCGAGGTCTTCAAAATAAAAAAACGCCCAGCCGATAACCACTACAAGCAGAGTGTAAATGTGTTTGATGACGGAGCTTGTCCTCGAAAGTCGCTTGCCGATATAAATCTTTTCAAGCATAAGGAAAAAGAAGTAGTAAAGCCCCCAAAGTATGTAGTTGTAGCTTGCACCGTGCCAAAAGCCCGTAAGCACCCAAACGATAAGCATATTAAACGCCCAATGCTTTCTGTTGCCGCCGAGCGGAATGTAGACGTAATCCCTGAAAAACGAGCTTAATGTAATGTGCCAGCGTCTCCAAAAATCATTTACGGAGTCGGCGCAGTAAGGATAGCGGAAGTTTTCGGGGAAATCAAAGCCGAAAATCTTGCCCAAGCCTATTGCCATATCCGAATATGCGGAAAAGTCAAAATAAATCTGAAGAGTAAATGCGATTATACCGATCCAAGCACCTGCAAAGCTGACGCCGTTCATATCGCCGCCGATAAGCTTTGTTGACAACTCGCCTGCATAATTTGCGATAATCGTCTTTTTAATAAGACCTATGCAAAAACGCAAAATGCCGTCAGAAGCACCCTTTAAGGTAACTGTTCTTGAAGAAAGCTGTCTTTCAACGTCGCTGTAACGAACAATCGGTCCTGCAATAAGCTGCGGAAACATCGAAACATACAAGAGCAACTTAAAAAAGGAATCTTGGACTCTCACTTTGCCCCTGTAAACGTCAACGACATAGGTAAGAGCCTGAAATGTATAGAAAGAAATTCCGATAGGAAGCGCAAGCCCAAGCGATTTAATGTTAAGCGAAAATGCCGAATTAAGGCTCTGCGCAAAGAAGTCCGAATACTTGAAGAGTGCAAGGCTCGAGAGTGTAATTGCCACACTCAAAAACAGGAAAAGCTTTGAAAGCACCTTTCCCCTGTATCTGTCAACCAAAAGTCCGCCGATATAGTCTACAAGCACGGTAGCAATCATCAAAAATATATATTTCGGCTCGCCGTATGCATAAAACGCCAATGAGAAAACCAAAAGCACGGCGTTGCGGATTTTTATATTCTTCGTCAAAAAATAAAAGACAAGACACAGAGGCAGGAAAATATATAAAAATACCAAGCTTGAAAAAACCAAAAATTTGCCTCCGATAAATGTTATAGTTAAAAATTATCTATTGTGTATGTGTTTTAACAACCGTTTTAACACACTTATATTTAATTTTCCGCAGAATTGCATTGCGGAAAGCATTTGTGGTAGCATTATACCACATTTTTTATAGAAATAATAGTGTTTTTAGAATATTTTTCATTAAATTTTGCACAAATTTATACCGCTTTTTCCATTTCTTTTTTCAATCTTGCTATAATTCGCTTTTCAAGGCGAGAAATATAGCTTTGAGATATGCCGAGAATGTCCGCAACCTCCTTTTGCGTATGCTCCGTTTCCCCTCCGAGACCGAAGCGCATATTCATAATAAGCCGTTCCCTCGGTGACAGAGAATTGACCGTTTCCAAAAGCACCTTTTTCTCGTCCTCACATTCAAGCCCTCGGTTTATCTCGTCGGGTTCACTTCCCAAAACATCGGACAAAAGCAGCTCGTTTCCGTCCCAATCGATATTCAACGGCTCGTCGATTGAAATATCCGTTCTGTGCAGATTTATTTTTCGAAGATACATCAAAATTTCATTTTCAATACACCTTGAAGCGTAGGTTGCAAGCTTAATGTTTTTCTCAGGCTTAAAGGTGTTCACGGCTTTTATCAAGCCTATTGTTCCGATTGAAACAAGGTCGTCCGTCCCCACGCCTGAACTGTCAAACTTTTTTGCTATATAAACGACAAGCCTTAAATTATGCACAATCAGCGGCTCTCTCGCACTCTCGTCCCCGTCCGAAATGCGTTTGAGATACTCCTCTTCACGCTCCTTGGTAAGCGGTTCGGGTAAATTCTCTCCACCGCCGACAAAGTTTATGTCGGTCTCAAAAAACAGCTCTTTAATTTTGCTGAAAAGTGACCGTATGTACTCTTTTATCATCACTGCTCATCCTTTCAAAAAAGTCATTGTTGAGTATTGCCGAATATTCTCCGTTTGTAAATTCCGTTTTGCTTTGAGCGACAAGCACATTTTTGGCCACATATGCTTTTCCGTCTTTCTCCACGCTCACTCCGTCAACCGACAAAGCCCTTAAAAAGCCCTTTTCTCCGACCGTGTTATATGCCACAAGTCTTATTTTGTTTTCGGCGCCCATCATATCTATTGCGTTATTGCCACGGAAGCAGGCCTCGGGAGAAAAACCGACAAGCGAATTAAAAACGCTGCTGTCGGCTATGATAACGGGCTTCCCCGAAAAGCCGTCCTTGAGAGTGTTCCCCGTGTCTAAAAGAGCGTTTACCGTAACACTTCGCCCGGAATTGAAAAACGTCACGCTGAAAATTGATTCGGGCGGTGCGCTGCGCTTTATAAGCCTTAAAATAACGGTAATCACAGCATAGCAAATAACCGTCGAAGCCGTCAGCACCTTTATATCGATATTGAAATAAACCACGCTGTTATTAAAGACCATTCCGCTCGGCTTAAACGCAAGCCAAATACCGAGCATTATACCCGCAAAAGCAAAATTCACGGCAAAGAACACTCCGACCTCTCTTAAAAACACCTTCAGGCTTTTCGGCGAAAAGGCGATAACCGTAAGCACGGCGGATACGGCAAGATTTATACAAACGGTCAACACCTCGGGAAGCTCGGGCAGGAAGATTATCAATGAATATAAGCTGCCGAGAGCAGACGCCGAGAACAGCCTTATCCGCTTTATGTCACAGCGAAGAATTTTTGCACTTGCCAAAAGCAGAAAATAGTTTACGAATATGTTTACCGCAAGCAATATGTCAACATAGACAGTCAAAGTTATCACCACACCAAAAAAGAGCCTGAAGCCAATTATATAGACTTCAAGCTCAATAATTTGTCATATCGTGGTGTTAATTTTGTTTCCTGAGATAATCCTCAAGAATAAGCACAGCAGAGACCGCATCAACAACAGCCTTACGCTTTTTTCCTCTTGTATCGGTTGCGTTTAATATATTGTGTGCGGAAACCGTCGTCAGACGTTCGTCCTGAAAATCAACGCTCAATCCTGTCTTTTCCGAAAGTAATTTTGCAAACTCTTTGCATGCCTCAGCACGAAAGCCCTCGCTTCCGTCCATATTTTTCGGAAGTCCCAAGACAATTTTCTCCGCCTTTTTTTCAAGGCATATCTTTTTTATCTCCTCCGAAAGAAGCTCGGGGTCTTTTTGCTTTATAACGGTCACGGGAGAAGCGAGCATTTGGAACTTATCACAAACGGCTACGCCTGTTCTCACATCACCGTAATCAACGGAAATTATTACCATATATTCTCCTATTCGGCAGGCGGAAGATTTTCGGGCGCAGCGGTTGCGGGCGGAGTCTGTTCGGGATTGCCCTCATTTGTACCGGGTGTTTCGGGATTTTGCGGATTTTGTGTTGCTACTGTTTCGCCTTCACCCACAGGTTCTTGAACGCTTGGCGTACCACAAGTTGTACAGTGACCGGGAAGATTGCTCTTTGTATACCAGCCCGTCGCCGTGCTCTGACAACCGTCACTTGCAAGAAAGCCCGACTGCGTACAATAAGTTTCACTTACCAAAAGATTGGTATGGACATCAAACGGCTTTGCCGTAAGTCCCTTGTGTATTCTTTTCATTACCTCAGCAAAGACCTTACCCGAGGGGCTTCCCGAAACATAAGCGGAAAGCTGCTTCGGCATATCGCAGCCGTACCATACAGCCGCAACATAATAAGGTGTTCCGCCGACAAACCAACGGTCCTTATCATCACTCGTCGTACCTGTTTTTGCGAATGTTTCAAAGCCCGATACACCGTAGTTTCGTGCCGTAGCCATATGTGCGGCATCTGTTACGACCGTCTGCAAAAGTTTGTTCATTACATCTGCGGTATCGGGAGAGATAATCTGCTCGCCCTCCGAGTCCTGATGCTGAAGATATATCTTTGTGCCGTTTGCATTCGTAACCTTATAATAGCAATACGGCTCGAAGTATTTGCCGCCGTTGCCGAATGCCGCAAATGCAGCCGCCATCTGTACTGTCGTAACGCCTTTACTTGTACCGCCGACTGCGAGAGAAGACATATTTTTATCGGTATCGTTCAAATAAGTAAGTTTAAATTTATCTTTTGCGTATTTATAGCTCTTTTCAATTCCCATCTGTTTGAGAAGTTGAGCGGGTACGGTATTGTACGATACGCAAAGTGCGTGCTGAACGGTAACATAAGAATCGGGAGAACCGGGATCATCGCCATAGTTTACAGGACCTGTTCTACCGTCGGGATAGTAGTGTGCGACACCGTAGTTCTGCACCTTTGTACTCCATGTTACATATTTTTCCTCAACCGCAGGAGAGTAAATTGAAATCGGCTTGATTGACGAACCGGGCTGTCTCGGTGTTGTGGCACGGTTAAGACCTCTGTTTTCTGTCTTTTCGCCGATACCGCCTACCATTCCTAAAATTCTGCCGCTGTAATCCATAATGGTCATAGCCGACTGAGCGTCCGGAACATTTTTGTTGTATGCAGGCATTGCTACCTTGTTGACGTAAACGTCCTCAAGCTGTGACTGAATACTTGTATCAACCGCCGAATAAATTCTCAGTCCGCCGTTGTAAATAAGCTTTGAAGCCTGCGATTTTGTATAGCCGCACTGCGACACAAGGTCGTTTATAACAGCCTGTATAACATAGTCAACGTAGTAGCTCTGAATTTCGGTGTTAACAGCCGCCTTGTTTTCGGTTTTTGTATCGCCGTTGTCTTTTTTAACATAATTCTCACTGTTTGTGAAAACCATTTCATAAGCGACCGCCTCATCATATTCCTCCTGAGAGATATATCCCTCGTTAAGCATATTATAAAGGCAGGTAAGCTGTCTTTTTCTGTTTGTTTCGGGATGAAGCAAGGGGTCATTCGTCGATGGGTTTTGCGTAATGGCAGCTATCGACGCACACTCTGCGATATTGAGCTCGGACAAATCCTTTCCGAAATACTTTTCAGCCGTGGTTTTAACTCCGTAACAGCCGTGGCTCATATAAACCGTATTCATATACGCTTCAAGGATTGTAGCTTTAGAAGCATGTTTTTCAAGGTTTAAGGCATTGAGAATTTCATAGAATTTACGGCTCACGGTCTTGCCGTTCTCACCCGTAAGGTTTTTGATAAGCTGTTGTGTAAGAGTAGAGCCTCCGCCTGCCTTACCGAAGGTAATGACAGCCTTAACGGTTCTTATCCAGTCAACGCCGTCGTGCTTTTCAAAACGCTTATCTTCAAGGGCGATATATGCCTTTTGAAGACTTTCGGGAATTTCGTCAATACTCGTCCAAACACGGTTTTGCTCGCCGTGAAGCCTTGTGAGCTCAACCGCCTCGGCATTTGAATTGTAAGCGTAAACTATTGTCGTCTGCGCCTGATTTTCCTTGTAGTCGGCAATGTCGATTTTAGCCTCGCCGTTGACATAAGAGGTCATAAAAATCAGCAGATATGTGCAAACTATTACAAGAGAAACAAGTGCGGTAAAAGCCAAAGCCAACAAAGCGGTAATTGCCTTCTTAGCCTTTGGATTGAGCTGTTTCTTCTTTTTTTTCGGTTTTGTACGCACATTTTTTGCCATATGTAGTTCCTCCGTACGCTATAATTCACCATAAAAAGTATTGTAACATAATTTTGCGATTATTTCATCTGTTTTATAAAAAAATATAAAATTTTGAATAAGTGTTTAATTTCAGAGCCTTTTGCCGAAAATAACTCAAAGGAGTGATTTTGTGCAAAGGATATTTATTAAGGGCATAGTCGTCGCCTCCGTTTTGCTTTTGACGGTGTTTGCCGTCACCGCATTTTCTCTCGGCGCAAAATACGAAAAAGCGACACCGCCGCCCGAAACTACAAGCCCCTCGCCGCTTTATACGCTGTCGCAATATGACGGAAAATTAGCTCTTTTCAAGCGTGGATATTCAATGCCCGTTGAAATATACGAGGTTTATCTTTCTTCGCTTCCGCAAGATGAGCAGAGCAAAATCAAATCGGGTATAAGCGCTCAAACAGACGAAGAAATATTGAAAATCATAGAAGATTACACAAGCTGAACGGATATTTCAGCCGTTTTTATATTCTCGGGAATTGCAATTTCAAGTGTTCCCTTTTCACGAACGGTAATATCAGCCGTTTCGCCGTTTAATGTTGCAGAGTAATCGTACTTGTCATTCATTACAACAATTACCGTTGACCTTTTAGCGTTGTAATGGCTGACGGTTGCATTAAAGCTTGTAAAGTCCTCGGAAAAATCGCTGTTCTCACAGAAAATATCAAATCCGAAGCTGAACGTACCCGGATTATAATAAGCATTTGCCCAGATATTCACAGGTGCGGAAAGTCCGCCGAAATTGTGGAACCAACCGCCTCTGCCCGTTGTTATGGACATCATTTCAAAGGTGTAATAAGAATATTCAACCTCTTTTTTCCAAGCGTCGAGGGCGGTTTTTGCAATTTTATATGCAAATTCGCTTTCGCCGAGGTCAAGCATTGTTTTCCATACAAACCATTGGTGCGAAAACCATACATTGCCGTTCCAATAGCCGTTTGTAGCATAATAGCCTGCTTTCATATTGACTGCGGAAATACCGACCTTGCTCATCATTTCATCCTCACTCTGAATGTGAGAAAGAAGCTTTTCGGTCTGATTTTCGTCTGTTATGCCTGCGATAAGCGGATAAATACCGTCCATTGTCTTGTTCATATTTTCTCCGCTTTGGCTTCTCAGCTGCTCTTTAGGCTCGCCGTTTTCGTCGTGAACGACATATGAGAAATAGCCTGCGTCCTCGTCCCATGAATAGGTCTGCAAGCCGTCGGACACACGCTTAATATCCGCCTTGTACTGCTCTGAATCCTCTGTTTTACCGAGATGTTCGGCAATTACAGAAAGGATTTTCGCACATCTTATTACCTGCGACGAGGATATGCACGGAGCTGTCAAAAGCTGAAGCTTTTTTCTGTATGTTTCAACCTGCGGCGGCAAATCGTCCATACCCGAGCAGTTGTAGAAATACTCAAAGGTAGTTGTCATACCGCTTTTGAATTTTGCGGTTGTCGAGCCGTCTGCCTTGCCGCAAAGAAATTCATAAAATCTTTTTACACGGTCATAATAGCTGTAGAGCTTTGTCTTGTCGTTGGTGCGGGAGAGCATATCGTAATATTGATAAATATGCACGGGAACAGGAGAGCCATGAAGCAAAAAGGCATAGTCCTTGTTGTCCTCTTCGCTCAAATAGAGGTCGAGAATATACTCTGCAATTTTCGGATTATACATATTCATTTCAAGTCCGATAAAACCCGAATCCCAAGTATAGAATGAGTCCCAACGCTTACCGGGGGTGTGATGCACCACATAATCGCCGTGATGGTAAAGCGGATACACAGTATTTTGGAACATAGCGGCACGCAAAAGCTCATTTGAAAATTCGTATTTTTTTCCTGCCTCATTGAGCTTTATTTTTTCAGCCGAATTTTTTGCGGAAAGATATATTTTTTCGTATTCCTCGGGTGTTTTGTATTCGGTTTCGCAATCGGAAATTACAGCGTACTCAATATGACTTGTGTGTGACGGTACATAGAGAGTATGTACAAGAGTATTTTGATAATAGCCCTCGTCGGAATGTTTCCACGAAAACTCGCCCGAAAAGGTCTCCATCATATTGTCGAAGCTCGGATCGGGCTGTGAAATTCTCGGAGTCGGAACATCCTCAAGGCAGCCTGTCGGAATTTCACGAAGTCTTGTTTGAGCATTAAACGTTCTCAAAACAAAGGTATCGGATATATCCTGATATTTCATTTTGACGGTTTTTCCGTTTTCGTTTTCCTCACACGTTACCGTCGGCATAAAATTATTTTTTTCTATTGCGGTTGTGATTTTTTTGCTGTCCTCTGCCTCGGTTATTGCAAAAAAGTCAAATTCGATACCGCCCGTTCCCTCGGAAATGAGCTTTAATGTAAATTTTTCTCCGTTTAACGCACCAAGCGGAATTTCAGCAAGCTGCAAATCGTCGCAAGCCTTGAAACTAAAGGAATTACCGTTGATTGTAAAGTTAGAAGCCTTTACAGAAGTTGTGCGGTATCTGACCATTAAAACAGCATTGTTATAGTTGTTTTTAAGGTCAAAATTATAGATAATTGTATCATTTTTTTCTTCGCCGAGCTTTGAGTATTTCGGAAGAATATATCTGTTATTATCTCTGTCGCCCAAGCCCTTATGAAGATAAAATCGGTCGTCGAAGAACTCGCCCTTGTGCATAGCGTCCATAGTTTCCTTATCCCACGGACGTGAGGTGTTGTATTCATAAGCTTCATAATCGAGCGCCTTTTTGAAGTCGCACTTTTCGGGCAAGGTAAGTGTTACTCTGTTGACAGTCGGGAACTGAACAGAAGAAAAGAAGTTAACAAGACAATTCTGCATCATCTCCGAATTGTTGAAAATTTCCGTTCTAACAAGCGTTGAGTGGTCGTCAAGCCTTGTAAACGAAACATCGGAATAGATAACATCCTTCCATTCAATATCCTGCCTATAAGAATAGTAGGAATAGTCGCTCTTACACTCCCACGGATGAACACCGACGGGAATTGTAACATTCGGAACTTTAGCATCCGTGTTTGAAACGCACGGAAGCACCACGAGGTCAAATCTCACACCGTTCTCGCTCTTATGGTCAACAATTTTTGAAATTCCAAAATACTTTTTTGAATAAGGACCCCATTTGGGCATAACATTTATCATATTTTTTTACCTCTCATCGCCGAGAACTGCCTCGGCAATCTTAATTCCGTCAACACCTGCCGACACTATACCGCCTGCATATCCTGCTCCCTCTCCGCAAGGGTACAAGCCTCTGATTTTTGTCTGCATAAACTCATCACGAACAATGCGAACAGGTGCAGAGCTTCTTGTTTCAGGACCTGTCAGCAATGCGTCGTCGCAAGCAAAGCCCGAAAGCATTTTATCCATCTTAACAAGGGCGTCGCACAGTGTGTTTGTAACCTTTTCGGGAAGCAAAGCCCTTAAATTTGTATATTTAACGCCTGTCGGGAATGACGGCTTAACATTTTTACAGTCTGTCGAAGCAACATTATTCAAGAAGTCCTTTACAAGCTGCGACGGTGCTGAATAATCTCCGCCGCCCATCAGGAAGGCTTTTTCTTCGATTTCACGCTGCATATACATTCCTGCAAGCGGATGTTCCGAATTGAAATCCTCGGGAGAAATTCCGACAAGCACGGCACAGTTTGAGTTTTCCTTATCTCTTGCGTACTCGCTCATACCGTTTGTAACAACCGTATTTTCCTCACTCGAAGCACACACGACCGTACCGCCCGGGCACATACAAAAGGTGTACGCTCCTCTGCCGCCCTGCGGATGACAGGCAAGCTTATAGCTTGCAGCGCCGAGTCTTGGATGATTAGCAAATTTGCCGTACTGCGACTCATTTATCATTTCCCGTTTATGCTCAATTCTTGCACCGACAGAAAACGGCTTTTGAAGCATCGGCACACCTTTGTTGTAGAGCATTTCAACGGTATCTCTTGCAGAATGACCGATAGCCAAAATAACGGTATCAGTTTCAAAATCATAAGTTTTTCCGTTTTTCTCGGTAAGCGTAACGCCCTGAACAGAGCCGTTGTATACGATTATATCGGTAAGCTTTGTTTCAAATCTGAACTCGCCGCCGAGTGAAATAACCTTTTCTCTCAAGGACTTTACAACGCCCTTTAGCTTGTCCGTTCCGATATGCGGCAAAGCAGAAATCATTATTTCTTCCGGTGCGCCGTTACGGCAGAACTCGCAAAAGACCTCTCTTACTCTGCTGTCCTTAATTCCCGTTGTAAGCTTTCCGTCGGAAAAAGTACCTGCTCCTCCCTCGCCGAACTGAATGTTCGAATCGGTATTAAGCACCCTGTCATTCCAAAAGGCATAAACGCTTTTCGTTCTCTCGTCAACTTTTTGACCACGCTCGACTATCAACGGCTTTAAGCCTGCTCTTGCAAGCATAAGCGAAGCGAACATTCCGGCAGGTCCGAAGCCGACAACAACAGGTCGAAGCTGTGAAGTTCTTTTGTTTTCGGGCAAGGTGTAAACGTATTTTTCTACCTTTTGAACTCTCGGAGCAGAGCTTCGCATAAGCAACGCTTCTTCGTCGCCGTCAACGGTAATATCAACGGAAAAGATAAATTTTATATCATTTTTCTTCCTTGAATCGACGCTCTTTTTGTATATTTCAAGCGTTTTGATGTCGCCGCTTTTAATTTTCAAAAGTCTTGCGACTTCTTTTTTCAAATCGTTCTGCTCGTCCTCATAGTCAAGCGGAAGCTTAATTTCATTTATTCTTAACAACGGTATTCTCCTTTAATATTGCCTCTGCGCAAAGCCGTCCCGAGCTCCACGCCCATTGAAGATTGTGTCCTCCGCACAAGCCGTAAACATTCACGGCTTCGCCCGTAACATATAAGCCTTTCACGTTTTTACATTCAAGCGTATGGGGATTTATTTCGCTTTTCGGCACTCCGCCCGAGGTTACCTGAGCAAACTCAAAGCCACGAACTCCAACTGCCTTTAATTTAAGATTTTTAACCTTGCTTGAAAAAGCTTTGATTTTGCCGTCGGGTATATCCCCTATCGGCTGAGCGTTCTTGATATTTGATGCAAGCAAAGCATAGCTTCCGAGTGCTTTCGGTAAAATTCCCGAGACTGTTTCCTCGGCGGTTTTTTCGGTATATTTTTTCTTTTGTGAAAGCAAAAACTTCGCAAGCTCATTTTCGTTTATATCGGGTAAAAGGTCAAGGCAAAGTGTTATGTTTTTCCCCTTATTCTCTGCGACAATTCCCGAAAGTTGCATAATCGGAATACCCGACACGCCGTAATCATTGAATTGAACCTCGCCCTTTTCTTTATATCTGCTCTCGCCGTCAACAAAAAGCTCTGCCATACAAATATTGCGGACGCCCTTTACCGATTTCGGGAAGCCGTCGATTATAACGCCTGTCAAAGCTGGAACGGGCGGTACGATTTTTACGCCCAAGCTCTTGAGAAGCTTAAACGAACCACCGTCCGTGCCTTGAGCCCTCGCAGCACTTCCTCCCGAAGCTATAACGAGCTTATCAGCCTTGTAACTTCCGTTTAACAAAAAGCCGTTTTGTGTACGTTTAATTTCTGTTATTTCGGTATCGGTCAAGATTTTAATTCCTGTCTTTTTTACCTCACACAACAAAGCGTTTACCACAGCCGACGCCTGTCCCGATACGGGATAAACCCTGCCCTGCGCCTCCGTCCTTGTCAAAAGACCTAAGGAATTGAAAAACTCAATGTTGCTCTTGGGCGGATATTTTGAAAATGCGTCTGCCAAAATTTCCGTATCGCCTCTGAAAAATTCCTTTGACGAGTTTTCGTTTGTAAGATTGCATCTTCCGTTTCCCGTGACAAGAATTTTTTTGAGTATCCTCGGCATCTTTTCATAGACTGTAACGCCGATATTTCTATTCTGTTGTTTTAATGCAACGGCGCAGGCAATACCCGACGCACCGCCGCCGATAACAGCAACTTCCATAATGCATCCTTTTGTCGAAACATAATTTTACATTTTATTGTATCACACTTATATAACGCAATGCAAATAATTGTTTGAGTAAATTGACAAATTTTATTAGGTAAGGTAAAATTAGAGGGTAATTAAATATTAAATTGGAGTACATTATGGAATTTGACGCATTTGACGCAGGAATTGAATTGGGCGGACTTCGCAACCGTGAGGAAATTCGTCTGCTTATCTGTTACCTGCTTAAAACAATAGACAAACCGCTTGAAAAAAGTCAGCTCAATGATGCGGTGCTTGAAAACGGACTTGCAAACTACTTTGAAATAAATCAGGCTTTAACGGAATTGCTCTCAAACGCAAGCATTGACACGGTTATTGAAAACGACGAGGAATGCTTTGTAATTCTCCCGAGGGGCAGAGAAATTGCGGAAAGCCTTGAAACGACCTTGCCTATTACCGTCAGAGAACGTGCAGTAAATTCGGCTATTAAACTTATGACCTTTAAGAGAGTTGAAAAGGACAATAAGGTTGACATAATCAAACTCGACAACGGCGGATATAATGTTGTTTTTTCGTTAATGAGCGGTAATGACGAGCTTATGCGCCTCACTCTCTTTGCAGGAGACAGCCTGCAGGCGCAGACAATTAAGGAAAATTATCTTAAAGACCCCGTTAAGCTCTATTCAAGCATTATAACGGCTCTTACGGTTTAATTTAATATTCGGACTTGCAAATTTCACACCTTTTGCTCATATTATCTTGAGAAAGGGTGTGATTTTTTTGTTGGCTTTATTGTTCCAATCGATTTTTTCAAATATGTTCTACCTTATGCTTCACATTCAAAATCAAGGCTCATTTCCGAAGCCATTGACCGCAAAGCAGGAGCGTGAGGCACTTGAACGCTTGCAAAACGGAGATGAAACGGCAAGAGATGAGCTTGTAGAGCACAATTTGCGGCTTGTCGTACATATTATCAAAAAATATTATTCCAATTATTCCGACCAAGACGATTTAATATCCGTCGGCACAATCGGTCTTATCAAGGCGGTAAACAGCTTTAAGCCCGATAAAGGTACACGGCTTGCGACCTACGCCGCAAGGTGTGTTGAGAATGAAATATTGATGTATTTCAGAAATCAAAAGAAAACCTCACAGGATATTTCAATGAGCGAGCCTATTGACACCGACCCCGAGGGCAATCCGCTGACGCTTTCGGAGACTATTTACACCGACGACACGGTTTGCGACGACATATATCAAAAAATGAAAATCGAAAAACTCCGTAAATACATTTCTGAAATGCCCGACGACAGAGAAAAGGCGATTTTGATAAAGCATTACGGGCTGAACGGCTGTTTCCCGAAAACGCAAAAGGAAATCGCAAATGAGCTTAAAATTTCACGTTCTTATGTTTCGAGGATTGAGAAAAAAGTTCTGGAGGATATTAGAAATTATTTTGACGAAGATGACTGTGTGTGATAGAATTAGACATTATAAAGTGATACGGAGAAAATGATGATTGAGGAAATTTTGAAAAATCAATCCGCTTGGGAATATCTCAAAAGCACGGATTTGCCGATAATTCTCTACGGCACGGGCAACGGTGCGGACAGAGTGATTGACGAATATGAAAGGCTCGGAATTAAGCTGTCGGGCGTTATGGCTTCGGACGGCTTTGTCAGGGACAGGTACTTCAGAGGCTTTAAGGTCAAGAGCGTTTCGGATTTTGAAAATGAATTTTCGGACTTCGTAATCACCGTCGGCTTCGCTTCGCAAAGGGAAGAAGTCATTGGAAATATACTGAATCTCTCAAAGAGACATAAATTGCTTGTTCCCTGCGTTCCTGCTTTCGGGAAAATTTTTTTGAACAGAGAATTTATCGTTTCGCATACAACAGAACTCGAAAGGGTTTATTCGGTGCTTGCGGATGAAAAATCAAAGCTTGTTTTCTCGGATTTTCTCAATTTCAGCTTGACGGGAGAGCTGTCATATCTTTTCGCAAACGAAACGGATAAGGACGAGGCGTTTTACAACATTCTCAAATTGGGAGAAAACGAAAGCTACCTTGATCTCGGCGCATACAAGGGCGATACCGTTGATGAATTTCTACATTACACAGGCGGTAAATATTCATCCGTAAAGGCAGTTGAGCCTGATAAAAAGAGCTTTAGGAAGCTAAAAGAGCATTTTCCCGACAAGGATAATTTTTATTTCGTAAACTGCGGAATACTCGACGAAAACAAGACGGTTTATTTTAACGGGAAAAGCGGAAGAAGAAACGCAATTTCCGACTCGGGCGACGAAACACAAGTCAGAACAGTTGATTTCCTCTGCGAGGATTTCCCCGTCACATATTTAAAAGCCGATATTGAGGGCTGTGAAAATGAAATGCTGCACTGCTGTGAAAAGACATTTACGCAGTTAAAACCTAAACTCAATATAGCCGCCTATCACAAAAGCGAGGACATATACTCAATACCGCTTAAAATACTTGAATTAAACCCCGATTACAAAATATATCTGCGACACCACAGATACATTCCCTGCTGGGATCTGAATTATTACTGCATATAAAAAAGAACTGTAAATCAAGAGATTTACAGTTCTTTTTTTATTTATTTTCGGAATTTTCCTCGTCAAACCACATTGAAAATTTGCATCCGCAATAGTTTTGCCTGTAAAGGTCAAATTGCTTCGAAAGCTCGGTTGAACGCTTGTAGCCCTCTTTTTTCTTGAAATCGGACAAGAGATATTTTACGCCGTACTCCTCTTGCAATTTCATTCCGATATTGTTAATGACCTCGGCGTTCTTATGAGGGCTTACGGTAAGCGTTGTGCAAAAATAATCTGCGCCGATTTCCTTTGCTTTCCTTGCGGTCTCACGAAGTCTTAAAATGAAGCACCTTGCGCATCTTGCTCCGCCCTCTTTTTCGTTTTCCATGCCTTTGACAAAATCAAAGAACTCGGCTTGGTCATATTTTGCCGCTACCTGCTCTATCCCCTCACCAAAGCCGTCAGAAAGCAATTTATCAAACTGTTCAAGGCGTTTTTGATATTCCGCTTCGGGATATATATTCGAGTTATAAAAATAAAGCTTAACCGTAAAATGCTCCCGAAGCCTTTCGATAACGGCACTTGAACACGGTGCACAACAGCATTGAAGCAAAAGCACAGGCTTTTTACCCGTACCCTCGATTTTTTCAAATTCATTTTCCATTAAGGCTTGATAATTCGTTTTCACTTGAAATTGCTTCTTTCGGTAAATATTAAACAACGGAATATGCCGAAAGCTCCGACACATTCCGTTATGTGTTATCAGTTAGCTCTGATACAGCTCATAGGCTCAACGGTAATTGAGTTTACCGTAACCGCTTCGGAATTGTAGTTGAAATAGATAACGATGCTGTTGTTGTATTCCGTGCAGTAAACTCCGTTTTGGATTTGATAGTGGTTAGTAATTCTTGCCGAACGGAGATTGCCTATTGTGTTATCGGCGAGCGTGTAGTTATCTGCCGCCTGAGTTATCTGCGACTCATAGTTGTACTTTGCGTCAAATTCCTCATTATCGGTCTTTGCGTAAGTCCATTCATACGACGGCATTGCACCGTACTCGATTGATTTGAGAAACGCTTGCTTTGAATTTTCACTCAAATTTATAGGCTCATTCGAGTAATCAACTATTCCGTGAAGAACGATTTGCGCAAACGGAATTGCTTTATAAACCGCACCGTCCTCCTCGTAGGCTGTCTTGGTCGGAAGATTTACAACGGCGTTTGCATTGGAAAGCATACAGAAATTTCCGTTTTCAATCATCATTTGATGGTTGTTGCCAAGCACGGAAAGCTGCGAGGTAATTATATTAACCGCATTGCTTCTCGTATGCTTCTCTCCCGAATAATCGGAATAAAGACTGCTTCCGACATCGTTTATGCAGTAGCCGTCAACCGGATAATTCTTATTATTCTTTATAAATGAAAGCACGCCGTCCTCAAGCTTTGAAAGATTGAGCGCATAGCTTGTCCTGTTTTCCTTTCCCGCAACGGAGGAATAGATGTTATTATAATCTGTTCTAAGCTTTTCGCCCGTTATATCGCAAGCAGCCAATGACGAAGAGCCTTTTTTGTTATAATTTACAAGGCTTAAATCGGTAAACATTGTGAACTTCTGCGTTTTTACATACTGCTCAAGTGCCGCAAAGTCCTTTTTGCTGCCGAGCGATTTAATCGGAGAAGCCGAGGATATTTCATCCTGATTATCCGCACCGTCAAGCATACCCTTATATCTCAAGGTGATACTGTTTACGCCCTTTGCCTTCAGCTGTCCGAGAAGGTCAAGCGTTTGCTCGTAGTCGGACAAGGTCTTATAGGAATGTGCGGAATTCTTCGCTATCGCACCCTGTACGGTCAGCATAAGCGGAATGTGGTCTGTGCTCTCAACAACCTTTGACGGGATGACAGACTCTCTTATAAGCACCTCTCTGCAAGCAGAAGCAAGTCCCGAATAAACAGCGTTTTTGCCCGACAAAAATCTGTAACAGATATTTATTTCGCCCGTATAAGTCTCGCCGACATATCTTGTGGTCTTTTTGCCTGTTGAATTTGTGATATAGGAAACATCGGTTATTCTAAAGCTTGCGCCGACACGGTTATATGTGCCGCCCTCGTTATAAACCTTTCTGTGCGAAGTAATATCGGCTACCGTATCTCCGCTTAAAACTATACCGAGAAAAGCATTTTGCGAGGACTTCATACCGAATACGGGCATAATAGCGTCCGCAGATATTTCATCTGTCGAAGCCTGCTTCAATGCCTTATCCTTGCCGTAAACGGAATAGCTTCTTGATTCATAAGCGTCCGTCGCACCGCTGCCTGTCATAATAAGCGCACCGCTTGCGTCGGGAACAAAGATATAGTCGTCGCTCTCTGCAACGGTTGACGCACCGAAATAGTTGAGAAGCTCAAGCTTTTCAATAACATAGCCCTTGCTTACGGTTATGTCGCCGCTGTTGATTTTAGCGTAAAACGCACCGTCCGTAAGCGAGAAAGTAACGCTGACGGAGGCATAGATTTCTCCGTTTCCAATCTCGTTATAGGCTTTAAGTGCATTCTCAGCGGTTAAAGCCATATTATAGGTTACTTGAATACCGTTGTTTACAGGCTTAAAAGAAGCCGAAGAAAACGCAACCGAGTTATCCTGCGAATTGAGCTTATACTTTCCGCCCTCCGAGGAGAGTGTCATTTCAAGTACCGCCGCAGGGGTAGTTTCGTCGCCGTCGGAAGCCACGGGAAGCGCATACCATGTTTTGTTTGTGCTTGTATCCTTAATTGCAACGTTGTAGGTTGTTCTGTCAAAATAGAGCTCAAGCAAACCTGACTTTGCAACATAAATCAAGGAATTTGTATTTGTAATGTGATTATTGCGTGCGGAATAAGCAGCTTCGTTGATTTCGGAAGCGGCAGACACCGAGGTTTTGACCTTCGTGGAGCAGGATGACAACGACAGCACCGCAATCACGATTGCCAAAACAGTTGCGAATATCTTTTTTATAAAGTGATTTTTTTCAAAATTCATATGCTACACCTCACAAACTCGACACACGTCGATTTATATATAATAACATACTTTTCTGAAAATTTCCACTACTAAATCTATCCTGTCATTTTTCTGCGCATTTCCTGAAGCAATAAACGCTCTCTGCGTGACACCTGCACCTGTGAAAGTCCTAATTTTTCCGCCGTGACAGTCTGTGTTAAGCCCTTGTAATATCGCAATTCTATAAGACGTCTGTCGCTTTCGGGCATTTTTCCGATTATCTCTCGCAATGCTATTGAATTGTGTATCTGCTCTTCGCCGAAGTCAACGGGAATATCAATTTGCCGTTCCCCCTCCTCGTCGGTTGCGGTAAGCGATGCGGGCGGTACTGCGATATTTAACAGTTCAACCGTCTCAAACTCGTTTATTCCGAGTTTTTCGGACAATTCCGAAACTGTCGGCTCTCTGCCGAGCGACACGGAAAGCTCATCACGCAGCCTTACAGCCTCTCTTGATTTTTCCTTTAATGAACGGCTGACCTTGACTGCGCCGCCATCCCTGAAAAGCCGCTTTATCTCGCCTAAAATTGCAGGCACGGCATAGGTTGAAAAACGGTAGCCGAGCGTTTCGTCAAAGCCGTCTGCCGCCTTGACAAGCCCGAGACATCCTGCCGAGTACAAATCGTCATATTCGATACCCCTGTTTCTGAATTTGTTTGCGCAGGAATGAACAAGCCCTAAATTATTGCTTATCAGCTCATCACGAGTCATTACAAAGCGTTTCTGCCTTTAATTTTTTTGATAATCGTCACAGTCGTACCCACATTTACCCTTGAACGGACCTTGATTTTATCCGAAAAGTTTTCCATTACGGTAAAGCCGAGCCCTGCCCTATCCCCTCCGAGCGAGGTGTAAAGTGGCTGCATAGCCTGTTCGATATTTTCAATTCCGCACCCCTTGTCACGGATTTTTATTTCAACAACCGAGTTTTCAAAAATTCTGACGGTTATGTAAATCTTGCCGACCTTATTCTTGTAAGCGTGAACAATGCAGTTAGTTACCGCCTCGCTGACGCTTGTTTTTATGTCGTTTATTTCCTCGACCGTGGGATCAAGCTGTGCGGCAAACGACGACACCGCAAGACGTGCATAGCCCTCGTTTACCGAACGGCTTTCAAGCTGAATTTTCACTTCGTTTAAGTATTTCATTTTACCGACTCCCTCGCTTTCTTTTTCAATACCGCTATTTTTTCAAGCCCTGCAAGCTGCATAACCCTGTATGCGTGCTCGGACAGATTGACAATATAAAACGAGCAGTTTTTGCCCTCGATAAGCCTGTATCTTCCCATAACAAGCCCTATCCCCGAGCTGTCCATAAAGGTTACATCTCCGAAATCGAGTATCAGCCTGTCCGGTTGACGAAAAGCCACACATTCATCAATTGCCTCTCTTATTTGCGGTGCGTTGTGATGGTCAATTTCTCCGCTTAAAAAGGCTGTGACCGACGTGCCGTTTATTTCTGTTTTAACGTTCATTTAATCATTCCTTTCAACGAAAATATTACACCGAAAGCATCAAAAAAATTGTCAAAAAAAGAGTCTTATGAAGCAAAAGCCTCATAAGACTCATAATTATATTTATATTAGAAAAGTCCGCCGCCTAATTCACCGAGTAAGCTCCTTTTAGTTGTCGGTTCTGTTGTGGGTGGCTCTCCCCAAACCTGAACATAGATTTCCTTGCCACGCTCATATTCCTTACCTGCCTCGGGCGTTACCGTAATAACCTCGTTTGCCGTGTGCGAGCCGTCGTTGTTCTTTTCGACCTTTTTGCAAACGAAGCCTGCCTCGGTCAAAAGGTTGAACGCCTTGTTATAATCCATACCCGAAACATCAATAAGAGTAACATATTCAATACCCTTGCTGACTGTCAATTTAAGCTCGGAACCTTGCTCAACCTGAGTCCCTGCTTCAAGGTTTTGCTCGATTATAAGACCTGCTTCGGCACTGTCGGAATACTGATAATCAACCGTAAATTTAAAGCGTGTTTTCTGAACTTCGTCATTGGAAATTCTCGAATAACTCTGTCCGACAAAGTTCGGAACTTCAATCATCTGTACAACACCGTCAGAAGCAGGCTCTTTGGGGTTGTTTTTGAAATGGTCATATGTCAGCCATCCGCCGAGAGCCAACACACCGATTCCCAAGCAAATTGCAAACGCAATAAGCGCCATTTTAATTTGCTCGTGCTTCTGCTGTTCCTGACGTGCAAGCTTTTCAAGACGTTTTCTTTCGGCAACCTCATCCTCTGTCGTTGTGGGAGCTTCAGCCTCACGCTCTCTTGCCTCGTGGATAGCATTTGACGCCATAGTGCTCGGAGAACCCGAAAGCTCTTCACGAAGCTCGTCTACTGTAGCTGTTCTGTCACCCGGTTCGATTGTAAGAGCATGATCGAGAGCCGATACAAGATATGCAGGTAAAGCCTCGGCGAACTTCGGCGGAATCATAAGTTTATCGTTGGTTATCCTCTCCGAAGCCTCTGCGGGTGTACTTCCGATAAGCGCCCTGTAAATTACAGCGGCAATACCGTAAACATCAGTCCAAGCGCCCGTATCATCAACATCGTGATACTGCTCGATTGCGGCATATCCAGGGAACATTTCCGGCTTAACTCTTGTTTTAAGGCAACGTGCGGAGGAAATCATAAAGCCTGTAAGACGAAGCTTGCCGTCTCTTCCGAGAACAAGCGTATTCGGCGAAATACCTCTGTGATAAATATCCATTGAATGAAGCGAAGCAACAGTTGTAAGCACAGGCATCATAAGAGTTTTAACTCTGTCCCAGCCGAGATAGCCTGTTCTGCTCTTCAAGAGAAAATCCCTTAAAGTAATCGTTTCAAGGTATTCGCTTACCGCATACGCCGTGTTGTTTTCCTCAATTATATCTATAACGGGGATAAGCGCCGATAAATTTCTGCTCATTGCAAGTTTTCTGTTAAGAGCGAGGAATTCACGTACGCTGTCATAAAAAACAAGTCTGCTGTCCTCATTTACTGTAACTTCAGTCTGTCCTTGCAGTCTTGTTATATTCTCAACAGGTAAAAACTCACGAACTGTTACGGTTTCCCTGCTCTCATTATCCCAAGCAATATATGTGGCACCGTCGCCCGATGCGGAAATGACCTTACCGACAGTATATCTTCCGCCTATAACGGTCCTCAAAGGCAAATACGGTGCAGGAGCAACCGTATCGTTATGAAATCCGCAAAAGGGACATTGCTGAACATTTCCTATCTCTTTCATACAACCCATACATAAATTATCTGCTGTCATTTTTATCCTCCGTTAGTTCTTCGGTTGATTATTGCATAATTTGAAATTTTTTATTTTGTGCCTGTCGAGCCAAAGCCGCCTGCGCCTCTTGAGGTTTCGTCCAAGTCCGACACCTCTGTAAGCTCGGGAAGCTCAACGGGCTTTATAATCATCTGTGCAACTCTTTCAAACGGCTGAATTTCATAGGCTTCCGAAATCTGATTGATAACGCCGACGCAAATTTCGCCTCTGTAATCGCTGTCGATAACACCTACGGAATTGAGAAGTCCTATTCCGTGCTTTATTGCTATACCGCTTCTTGAATAGATAAACGCAGCATAGTGCGGATCGTCAAGTCCTATTGCGATACCCGTAGGAATGATTGCGGTTTCGCCTGCCTTCAAGGTCAACGGCTTATCGATACAAGCATATAAATCATAGCCTGCCGAGCCCTCGGTTGCCCTTGTGGGAAGCTTTGCGTTTTCTCTTACTTTTTTGATTTTAAGTTCTTTCATTATTCTACTCCTCTGTAAAAAAGTCCTCGGGTAAATTCGCCGTCGGGCGCAGAGTGCTTTTTATAATCGGATATAATCTCTGCCGCCTGTTTTTTCGTTTCAAGCGTGAAAAACATTATATCAAAATCCGTGTTTTTAATCTCCGACAATCTGTCGAGCATATATGTCGGTCTTGAATTTAAAAGCTGTGAAAAGCCGTTTTCACAAATCACAGGGAAAGAAATTCCCTTTCTGTCGGTCAATGAGCTGCTCTTTTTACACTCGGCACAGGTCTTTGCGTTTTTAACGGGGCAATTCCTCGTAAGCATAAGCGGAGTCCTGCCGTAAACGGCGCAGCCTCGCTTGACGTTTCCGCAAAGCTGTGAAATTTTCGCAACAGTCAATTCATATGACAAAACCGCTTCTTTAATTCCGAGCTTTTCCAAAACCTTTAATGATTGCGAGTTAAATACATTCAAAAACGGACCGCCGATTGCCTCTACTCCTGCCTCTTTCGCCGCACAAACAGCATCAAGGGTGTTGCAAAGGGCATATTTAGCACCGCTTTTTCTGATTTTCTCAACTATCTTATCGTAATTCTCAAAAATTCCTCTCGGTACGCTCACACCTGCCGAATATTTTTCCAAAACGCTCCTATCGGTATCAAGCGGCAGGAACATTCTGTCGCAGGAAGCATTTTCGGATATGCTTTCGGCATTGCTAAAGCAGAGATAGAGCCTTTTGCTCCCCCTCGCCCTGTCCTGCAAGCGAAAATCAAATTCGTTTAATTCTCTTTCGGGGACTTCGGTCAATTTTTCCGATAACTCCGCCAAAACCTCACGTCTTAAAGCGTTTATCGCCGAAACGGGTATACTTATGCCATCGGAAATATCCGTATGTATTTCTCCCGAATAAAAGACCGTACCGCCGCACTTTTCAAGCTGTGTTTTAACCGCTTCCTCTGTCAAGGGTCTGTTTATAGCCTTTTCGCAGACAATATCCGCCTGCGTAAAAGCGTTAATTCTGCCCGTCTTTGCGGCAAGCGTCGGTGCTTCATTTTCATAAGCCGTGAACACAAAATCCACCTTATGTACGGGCATTTCTTTCTCGTATATTTTTTCGTATTTTTTAAGTAATTCCGTTGTCACAGAGGTTACGTTTTCTTTTTCTCTTTTACCGAACATATTCCGTCCGAGAGAGGATATATAATAACCGTCTGTAAAGCCCGAGCGTGAAAACATCGACTGTAATTCGTTCCGTCTTTGCTGTGTATATGCTCCGTCAAGGCTTTCCCTGCAAGCTATAACCGCCGCCGAAACGTATTCGGGGCGTTTCATTCTTCCCTCGATTTTGAAGGAAGCTATGCCCATATCGGAAAGCTCCGAAAGATATTCGACAAGCGACAGATCCTTTAAGCTCAAATCCGTGCCCGTACCGCCGACAATTTGGAACGGCAATCTGCAAGGCTGTGCGCAAAGTCCTCTGTTTCCGCTTCGTGAGCCGAGCATGGCAGACAAAAGACATTGACCCGACACGCTCATACAAAGTGCGCCGTGAACGAACACTTCAAGCTCTATGGGTGAATTTTCAGCTATATATTTAATTTCCGATTTTGAGAGTTCTCTCGGCAAAACTGCCCTTGAAAAGCCCAAATCGGCAAGTGCTTTAATTCCCTCAAGCGTTCCTGTTGAAAGCTGAGTTGAGGCATGCATTTCCATCTCGGGACAGATGCATTTTACTATCCTCGCAACGCCCAAATCCTGAACTATGACGGCATCCACACCGCTTTCGCAAATCAGACGGACTGTGCTTTCAAGTTCCGAAAATTCGCTGTCAGAAACAAGCGTGTTAAGCGTTATATGGCATTTTACCGAATGAAGATGGCAAAAATCAACCGCACTTTTAAGCCCGTCGCCGTCGAAATTGTCGGCATTTCTTCTTGCATTAAAAGCACCCGTGCCAAAATATACGGCATTCGCACCGCTGCGCACCGCCGCAACAAGAGCGTCAAAATTACCTGCCGGCGCAAGAATTTCATCCATCATTGTTCTTCGGAAAACAGATTTATCTGATTTGATTTTGCTTTCGCATCTGCTTTCATTCTGTCAATCTCTCTTTTATAGAAATCTCTTTCAGACTGTGCTTTTGCGGTGTCCTCAAGATAATTTTTCATATCTGCACGAAGCTCCTCCGTTTTCTTTTCAGCCTTTTTGCAGTTGCAACCGTATTCGAGTGCTATAAGCACTGCAATCTGACTTGTTGAAATGAAAGGATTTTCCGTTCTTATCTCGTTTATTTTGGAGTTAATCTCCTTTGCAAGCTCCATTGTAAGCTCAACGCTTTCATCCGTTCTGAGTGAGTAATCTACTCCTGCTATATTGATTTTAACGCTGTTCTTTTCCATAATCAAAGTACCTCTGTTTCATACATAAATTACGTCTGCTCTTTATTATACATTAAAGTTGCAAAAACTGCAATAACATTATACTTTACAAACCGTAACAAAGCACGGCAAAACTCAAAGTTACATTTAACCTCTGTAAAGTATTTAACCTTGCCTGCTCTTTTTCGCCCGTTTTGTAATAATACGGGGTCATAGCAAACAAATTTTTTATATCCTCTGTGCAGGCTATGTCTGCGGTGTATTCAACCCTCTCGCTCTTTAAGAGCTTGAAGCCCTCTATTTCAAAGGATGACGGCTCATTTTTGTAAGCCTTGTCATAAACCGCCTGCTTTAATTCAATCAAATGATTTTCAAGCGGAATTACCATAAGCATACGGCCGTCGGGCTTTAATATTCTTAAAAATTCCTTTTCGCTGTGCGGAGAAAAAATTTCGGCTATCATATCGGCACAACTGTCGGGTAACGGAATATCAAACGAGCTTGCAACGGCATATTCAACGGTTTTATTCCTCTTTGCCGCTACCGCAAGAGCATCTTTTGAAATGTCAAAGCCGCAAACCGTCCTGTCGGGTAATGCTTCGGCTATTTTCGAGGTATAATATCCCTCGCCGCAGCCGCAATCGACTATTATATCGCCGGTAGCCGTAAATTCACGGCACATTTTAACAATCGCCTCACGCAACGGCTCATAATATCCTTTATCGAGGAAATCACGCCTTGCCGATACCATAAGTTTATTGTCGCCGTGGTTTCCGCCTGTGCTTTTAAGTAAAAGATTTACATATCCGCTTTTCGCCATATCAAAGCAATGACCGTTTGAGCAGATAAGAGATTTTCCCGTTTTATTGAGTTCATTTTTGCAAACAGGGCATATAAACATATAATCACCGATAATATATTATTATAAATCGGCGGAAATTTCAACTGCTTATGCATTAGAAAAAATTATATCTTAATTTACCCGCAAAAATTGCCATAAAAGGTGTGTTTTTGTGTTTACCTATAAACAAAAAAATCCTGCTAAGCAAGGCTGAGTGTTAATAAGGCAGTTTTGCTTCAAAACAACATCTTTTTGCGCAATAATTCATTAACCCCCGCAGATATGTGTTAGCATTATCTGTGGGGGTTGTCTTTTCGTGTATCAAATATATTATTTTGAAGCGGTGTTCTTTTCAAGAAAATCAACAAGTTCTGTTTTCTTATTGTCGGACAAAAGTCTGTACTTTGCAAGAACGCTCTTTTCCTCTTTTGAAAGCGTGCTTACAAGCTTATTACCGCTTTTTTTCTTATAATTTACGGGAATATCCTCCATATTAAGCGGAACAGTCGTATCAATTTCAAGTATAAAGTCGGAGCTGACGTCGAAAACCTTAGCAATTTTACTAAGGAGATTAACATCGGGCTTATTCCTTCCCGTTTCATAGGAAGCATAGGTGGAGCGCTCAATTCCGATTGCATCCGCAAGCCCCTGCTGGGTAAACTTATTGGCTTTTCTGATTATCTTTAGTTGTTCACTCAACATATCAATCACCATTTCTTTAATACTGTGCTTTAATTATAATTCCAAAGTCAAGCAAAGTCAATCAAAATTGTGTTTGAATATAACAAAACCGCCTGCCGATGCAAGCGGTTTTATTGTAACTGTTAAATCAGTTGATTTCCGAAAGTTTAACTGCTCTGTGCTCGTTTGCAGACTTTTCTGCTGCGAGTGCGATTTTAACAGACTGCAAGCCTGCGTGGATACCGACGGGTGTTTCGGTGTTGTTCTCAACTGCCGAGCAGAACTGTCTTACCTCCTCGGAGAAGCTCTCCATATATCTTTCAAGGAAGAAGTAAAGCGGTTTTTCGCCCGTTACGCCGTCAGCGGTAGAAATTACGGCAGATGAAAGCGTATCGTTCGAGGTTGCAACCATACCCTTTGAACCGAAAAGCTCTGCTCTCTGGTCATAGCCGTACATAGCCTGACGGGAATTGTCGATAACAGCAAGTGCGCCGTTTGCCATTTTAAGCGAAATGATAGCGGTATCAAAATCGCCGTACTCACGGATTGACGGATTGATAAGAGCATCTGCGTAAACATAAAGCTCTTCAACGTCGCTGTTTGTAAGGAAGCAAGCCATATCAAAATCATGAATTGTCATATCAAGGAAAATGCTTGCCGCACAGTAGCCGACGGGTGGTGCCTGCGGGTCTCTTGATGTAATTTTAAGAATTTGAGCATCGCCGATCTTGCCCTCGTCATAAGCCTTGCGAATAGCGGCAAAGTTATGGTCAAAGCGACGGTTAAAGCCAACCTGGAATTTAACCTCGGGATGAGCCTTGAGTGCGTCTGCAATTTCGAGAATTTTATCAACTGTATTTGCAAGCGGCTTCTCACAGAAAACGTGCTTGCCTGCATTGATAGCCTCGATTGAAATGGGTGCGTGTGTGTCGGTTGACGAGCAAACCATAACAGCGTCGATTTCAGCGTCGTTTATGATTTCCTTGTAGTCCTTATAAACCTTTTCAACGCCGAAGCTTCTGATAAAGCTTTCTGTTTCGTCGTTCATAAAGGGGTCAGCCATTGCAACTACGGTTGCGTTTTTTACGTGGTAGCAAATTGACTCAAGATGCACCTTGCCGATACGACCTGCGCCGATAATACCGATTTTTAACATAGTTTTTACCTCCAACAAATTGTCATTTACAAAGTCTGTCGTAAATCTTCAAAATATCGTCAACGGATATTTCTTTTATTGTGTTTGACGGCGAGCCGGATGCGAATGCGTCCTCTGCCATCTTGGGCATTGCCCTGCGGAACTCATCTAAATCAATTCCGTAACCAGATACGCTCGGGATATTGCATATGTCGCAAATTTCCTTGCAAGCCGAAACAAATTTCCTTGCGCCCTCTGCGTCGGAGTCCGCCTCGTCTGCTTTCCCGATTGCACGAGCCATATCGGCAAAGCGTTTTTCAGCGCCGTCGCAAACATAGTCGAAGCACTCTGTCATAAGCATTGCGTTGCTTATTCCGTGCGGAACATGGAAAAGTGCGCCTATCGGACGTGACATACCGTGAATTATCGTAACGGAAGCGTTATTAAACGCCGTACCTGCCTCAAGTGCCGCAAGGCTCATCTGCGCTCTTGCTTCGACATTTTGCGGCTCACGATATGCAATCGGAAGATATTTGAAAATTCTCTTAACGGCGCTCAAGGCAAGGTCATCCGTCATTGGCTGTGCCTTGCGTGAGGTGTAAGCCTCGCTTGCGTGACAAAGTGCGTCAAGTCCCGTAGCCGCCGTAACCGAAGCCGGTGCGGTCATAGTGAACGCAGGGTCGTCTATTGCAAGATCGGGCATAAGCACCGCACCCTTTAAGAGCATTTTAATATCCTTTTCGGTGTTTGTAATAATCGTAAACTGTGTAGCCTCCGAGCCTGTGCCACTTGTGGTCGGGATTGCAACCATAGGCGGAGTCGGAACGGTGATTACCTTGCCGAGAAAATCATTGATTGAGCCGCCGCTTGTGGCAACTGCACCGATTGCTTTCATGGTGTCAATCGGAGAACCACCGCCGACAGCGATGAGAAAATCGCAATTCTCGTCATTCCAAATTTTCAAGCCTGCTTCGACAATTTTATCGGTAGGCTCGCCCGTTACGCCGTCAAAAATCGCATACTGTGTGCTGCTCTCATCGAGTATATCCGTAACTCTCTTAGCATTTCCGAGCTTAACCATCATAGGGTCGGTAACAACAAGTGCCTTTTTGCCGAAAGCGGAGATATGCTCCGAAGCATCAGACAATGCGTTTTCGCCGTAGAACACCTGTTTGGGCATAATGAACTGATAACTCATTTTACACCCTCCGATTAAAGTCCTGCTTTTTCAGCGATATATTTTCTTGCCTTTATGGCATATTCAAGCGGATTTGCAATTGCCGGGTCCTGCTCTGCCTCGACAAGAACATAGCCCTCATAACCTGTCTTTTCAAGGACGTCAAAAATGGGCTTGAAGTCAATTACTCCGTCGCCGGGAACTGTAAAGGTGCCGAGTCTTACACCCTGCAAGAAGCTCAAATGCTCTCTCTTAACCTGTTCCACCTTTTCGGGGCGAATATCCTTAAGATGTACGTGACGGATACGGTCTGCATATTTATTGAGCACCGACATATAGTCCTCGCCGCAATATGCAAGGTGTCCGCAGTCAAAGAGAAGTCCGAAAAGCTCGGGGTCTGTGTTAGCCATAAGCCTGTCGATTTCCTCTTCGGTCTGAACAACCGTACCCATATGATGATGGAAGCAGAGCTTAATGCCCATATCCTTTGCAACCTTACCAAGCTTGTTTATGCCTGTGCAAAGAGTGTCCCATTCCTCGTCGTTCATAACATATTTAGCCTCAAAAATCGGCTTATCCGTGCCCTGAATAGAGTGTCCCTGCTCGGACATTCCGACAACCTTAGCACCCATTTCCTTTAAGAAGGTGATGTGCTCGATAAAGTCCTTTTCGACCTCTTCATAAGGCTTAGTTGTAAGGAAAGAAGAGAACCAAGCGTTGCAAATCTGCATACCACGAAGCTCAAGTGCCTTTTTAAGCACAGCGGTATCACGGGGATACTTATTACCAACCTCACAGCCTGTAAATCCTGCAAGAGCCATTTCGGAAACGCACTGTTCAAATGTGTTTTCCGCACCCAAATCGGGCATATCATCATTTGTCCACGCTATCGGCGCAATGCCGAGTTTTACTTTGTTTTTGTCAAGCATATCAGTATTTTCTCGCTTTCTCTTGATTTTCTTTTTTATTCAAATAAGCCTTTTTAACGGCTTCATTTTGAGATGTACTTGCAACGCCGACATTCCACCACGCACCGTAGCCGTCGGTCATTGATTTGGGAAGAACTTTTATATCGATAAGCGTTGAAACGGTCTGCTTTTTGGAGTCCTCCAACGCAAATCTAAGCTCTTCGGGAGTTCTTGCGGTATAAGTCTTTACGCCATAACCCGAAGCACTTTTAGCAAAGTCAATCGGTACAAGGTCGCCTAAAAGATTGTTATTTTCGTCTCTGAAACGGAACTCTGTGGCAAGGTTGCCGATACCGTTTGACATTTCAAGGTTATTTATACAACCAAATCCGCTGTTATCGAAAAGAAGTACATTTATTTTCTTTTTCTCTTGAATCGAGGTTATAAGTTCGGAGTGAAGCATAAGATAACTGCCGTCTCCGCACATTGCGTAAACCTCTTTATCGGGGCAAGCAAGCTTTGAGCCGAAAGCACCTGCTATTTCATAGCCCATACAAGAATAACCGTATTCCATATTGTAGGAATAAAGGCTGTCGGACGTCCACATTCTTTGAAGGTCACCGGGAAGCGAGCCTGCCGCACCTACGCAAATTGCATCGTCGTCGATAATCTCACGAACCATTGAAACCGCAGCGGTTTGTGTGATAGTGCCGAATTTTTCCGCAAATTCGGGGATTGTGCGTTCATCTCTCGCCTTGATAAGCGGTTCGAAGCTTTCATCGTATTTATACTCTGCAAGACGCTTCATTTCGTCTGCCCAACCCTTGCGAGCCTGTGCAATTTCGGTGGTGTATGCCGACTTATAGCCGTTTTCTCTCAATTTATCCGAAAGAGCCGCAAGACCTAATTTCGCATCGCACACAAGTTTTGCGGCACCGAGTTTGTAAGCGTCAAAACGTGAGGTGTTGATTGTCAAAACCTTTGCATCACTTCTGAAAAGCGACTTTGAACCTGTTGTGAAATCGGAAAATCTTGTTCCGACGCCGAGAATGACATCAGCCTCTTTCGCTATTACGTTTCCTGCCGAGTTGCCTGTAACACCAAGACCGCCGAGGTTATATTCATTGCTTGAATGACAAGCGGTTTTACCCGCCTGAGTTTCGGCAAACGGGATATTAAACTCCTTGCAGAAGCGTTCAAGCTCCTCGCCTGCCTCCGAATATCTAACGCCGCCGCCGCAAATCACAAGCGGTTTTTTAGCCGTAAGAAGAATTTTGACAATATCGTCAACCTCCTCCTCGGACGGTGCAACTCTTGTAATTTTATGTACTCTTTTTTGCAAGAATTCGTCGGGGAAATCATAGCTTTCGCCCTCAACGTCCTGCGGAAGAGAAATACAAACAGCACCTGTTTCGGCTGTATCCGTAAGCACTCTCATTGCATTTATCATAGCGGTCATAAGCTGTTCGGGACGTGCAATTCTGTCCCAATATCTTGTAACTGCCTTGTATGCGTCATTGGTGGTTGTAGCAAGTGAATTTACCTGCTCAAACTGTTGAAGAACGGGATCAGGTTGACGGGTTGAAAACGCATCTGCCGGTATGAGCAAAAGCGGAACATGGTTGACCGTTGCCGTTGCCGCCGCTGTAATCATATTTGCAGCACCCGGTCCTATTGACGAAGAACAAGCGATAATTTTTCTGCGGTTGTTCATCTTTGCGAAAGCAGTTGCGGCGTGTGCCATTCCCTGCTCATTCTTGCCCTGATAAACGGTGAGTCCGCCTCTGTCGGAGTCAAGTGCCTCGCCGAGACCGCAAACTATACCGTGTCCGAATATCGTAAAAATTCCGTCAACAAACTTTGTTTCTTTTCCGTCAAAGGAAACATATTGATTGTCAAGAAATTTAACAAGTGCCTGTGCGGTAGTCATATATGCCATAGTTTTATCTCCTTATTTCTCGTCTAAAAGCCATTTATGTTCGGGTGCGTCAATTCTCGTCTTTTTCCACGGATCGCCGTCAAGATGTCTAATCATCCAAACATAGCACATTTTGTATCCGGGTGCAGCCACCTGCTGATGCGTGTGCATTGGTGTTACGCAAAGGCAACCCTTGTCGCCGACCTTATAGCAATCATCTCCGTTAAAGCCGACACCGAAGCCCTGCGGCTTTTCAAATTCATAATAGTAAACCTCGGGTTGCGGATGATAATGCGGCGGATAGCTAGTCCAACAGCCCGGCTTGTGGAAAACCTCGCCCAAGACAAGCTTTGAATACGGAGCGTTTTCATAGTCAAACACCGTAAGCACCTGTCTGTCAGCCGTGCCGTCCCATTGGTCTGCGCCAAAGTGCTGAACGGTCATATCCTCGCCTTTATAATAATGAACGCCGAAATCGTTTGAGTTATCCGTCTGCTCAATTACAAATCTCGACTCCTCATTTGCCTTAACTGTTACTGTGTTATTCCTCGCAAAATGAATTGCCGTCGCCTTGTCAAGAAACGGAGAACGCCTCTTTGCGTTTTCGGTTTTACCGTCGAAAACAAAATCGACATCGCCTGACATCAAAAGCAGAGCCGTTTCATTTTCCGCTTCGCAGAAAGTCATTTCCTCGCCCGCTTTGAGAACTTTAACTCTGATATCCATCAGCATATCGGAGTTTTTGCCGTTTCTCTCACAGAGGATTTTTTCATTGTTTTCGTTGAATTTAGGATTTTCGTACATTGTGTTACCCTCGTTCGTATAAATTAAACTTTTATTTTATCATCAGTAAGCGAAGCACTTGCCGTTTTTATCGGTATTTCCTCGCCGAGATAGGTGGGCTCGGGCTCTGCTATGCAATAAAGGAAATCCTTTACCCTTGCCGCCGCTTCTCTAATGTTATTTGTAATGGGATATTTAAGTTCTTCCCTGTCAAGCCCATATGCCTCAATACCAAGCTGTCTTGCAATATACACAGCCCTGTAAAGATGATATTTCTGCGTTACGATAAGCACCTTTTGAGCCTTGAAAACATCTCTTGCACGATACATAGACTCATAAGTTGAAAAACCTGCGTGGTCCATAAACACACAGTCAGCCGAAACACCGTTTTCAACGAGATAATCCTTCATAGCGTTTACCTCGTCATAGCTTTTCGTGCCGTGATCGCCCGAAACAAGAAATTTGTCGCTACACCCTTTATTGTATGCTTCAAGTGAAAAATCAAGTCTTTCCTTTAGCATAGGCGATGGCTTGCCACTCCAAAGCCCTGCGCCAAGCACCAAAATACAATCATAGCTGTCCGCTTTCAATTCGTCCACGGTAACAAAATTCTTTTTAGAAAAAGAAATCATATATGCGTTAATGCCGATTACAGCTACTGCAAACAAAATACAAATACATAAAAGCGTACCGATAACGCCTTTCAAAACCTTGCTTTTGAACAGCTTTTTCATTTGGTATCCTTTCAGTAAATCAAAGAGGGAGCGGAACGATAAGCACTTTTACACCCTTGCAATCATTTCGCCGTATTCTTCTTTTTCTTTCTTGATAAATTCCTTAACCGCTTCGACAGAGGGCATATCCTGTGAGCAAGCGTGAGAAGCAACAAGCATAGCCGCCGAAGCCGAGCCGAATTCGAGAGCATCGATTATTTCATAGCCCTCAAAAAGGCCGTAAAGGAATGCCGAAGCGTAACCGTCTCCGCCGCCGAAGGATTTAAGAAGCTTAACGGGGAACGGCTTAATGTTATAGCTCTCGCCGTCATTTGTATAGGCTGTTGAGCCCTCCTTACCGTGCTTGATTACCACGATTTTAGCATTTTGCGAATGCCAATATTTAGCTGTTTCCTCGTCGGTCATACCCGGCTTTATTAGCTTTTCGGTAAGGTCATATTCCTCACGGGAGCCGAGAATAATATCAGCCTCACGAGCAACGGCAGAGTAATAGATTGAAATTTCGTCATCATTTTTCCAATTATACGCACGGTAGTCAATATCAAAAATAATCGGAACACTATTTCTCTTTGCAAGCATAACAGCCTTGAGCGCCGCCTCTCTCGACGGGCTTTCACAAAGTGCCGTGCCTGAAATCAAAAGTGCCTTACCCTGCTTGATGTATTCCTCGTCAATATCCGAAGCCTCCAATTTCAAATCAGCCGCTTCGTTGCGGTACATAACGATTGAGCTTTCCGTTTCGGATTTAATTTCGGTAAAGGTAAGACCGATTTTCTCGCCGTTTTCACATCTCTTAACTCTTGAGGTGTCAATTCCCTCTTTCTCAAAGAAATCTGTTACGAATGTACCGAACTGGTCGTCGGAAACACGGGCAAAAAATCCGCATTTTTTACCGAGTCTTGCAAGTCCAACAGCAATATTTGCGGGAGAGCCGCCGAGGTATCTCTTAAAGGTCGTGCTTTCGTTAAGCGGACAGTAATAATCGACGGGATTCAAGTCAACCGCAATTCTGCCCAAAAGAATAAGGTCGTATTTTTTTGAAGAGTCGAATTCTATGTATTTCATAATTATCTCCTTAATTATTCCATATTGAAAACTTTAATATGTCTTTTAACGTTTTGGTAAACTCCCTCAACCTCACAGGCAGAGAGCTCAAAGTAATTGGCTTTTTCCTTATTATCGCAATAAGCCTTTGCGTAAGCCGCCAAATTATCAAAGGAAGCGGTTGCTATATTTATCTTGCGAACACCGAGTGAAATTGCCCTTTGGAACTGCTCGTCGCTTATTCCCGTACCGCCGTGAAGCACAAGCGGTGTGTTGACCTTTTTATGTATTTCCTCAAGCACGTCAAATCGAAGCTCGGGAAGAACGGGATAATTTCCGTGTGCGTTTCCGATTGCCACCGCAAGAGCGTCAACTCCGGTTTCGTCGCAAAAGCGTTTGGCATCATCGGGATTTGTGCAAAGAATTTCGTGGTTCTTGCCCTCGCCCTCGTTTCCGCCGACAACACCCAATTCAGCTTCAACGGTTGCACCGTATTCCTCTGCGGTTTCAACCACGCTTTTTACCGTTTTAATATTCTCCTCAAGCGGTAAAAGTGAGCCGTCAAGCATTACCGACGTAAAACCTATATCAAGAGCCTGCTCAACCGTTTCAACGTTTAATCCGTGGTCAAGATGCACTGCAATATCAACATCGGCATTTTCAGCAGCCGCAAGCATCATCGGTCCCATCAATTCCAAAGGCGAGCTTTTAAGCCTTACCTCCGCTATCTGCAAAATAATGGGGGTTTCAAGCTCCTCCGCCGCCTTGACGGCGCCCATAACCATTTCCATATTTCCGACTGAAAAAGCTCCGACGGCAACGCCTTTCTTTTCGGCTTCTTCAAGTAATTTTTTCATCGGGACAAGTGCCAATTACAACACACACCTTTCTGCTTTTAAGACCCGTGATTTACAGCGAGTTATATATGGATAATATACCACTAAAGCAGCTGTTTTTCAATGTATTTTTAATAAAAAATTGTGTAATAATTATAAAAAAATCAGCTGCAAAAGGTCTGACCAAAAAAAGACAATCCGCAGCTGAAATATTTTCTTGTTTAATATCAATACAGCTTAAAAATATAGCATATAATTCCATATAAAAAAGCTGCCGATGTGCCGTAAACGATTACAGGTCCGGCTATCGAAAACAGCTTTGCACCCGTTCCGAGAATTTTACCCTCGCTTCGAAATTCCATTGCAGGCGAAACTATGGAATTTGCAAAGCCCGTTATCGGAACAATCGTGCCTGCTCCTGCGTGCTTTGCGATTTTGTCAAACACGCCGATACCCGTCAAAATTGCGGTCAATACTATAAGCACAACCGAGGTCAAGGTCTTTGTTTCCTGCTCGTTAAAGCCCGATTTTTGGAACAGATACATCAGCGCTTGACCGATAAGGCAGATAAAACCGCCGATTAAAAACGCTTTCAGACAATTTGTAAGCTTCGGAGATTTCGGAGAAGCCTTTTTCGCCATATCGGAGTATTCTTTACCTGTTGTTGACATAACAATCACCTCTTTTTGTATTTTTACCGTTAAAGACTTAAAAATTCATAAATTATTTATTGATTTATGTTAGTATTTACTATAAAATTTATATTGTTAGGCGGTGTTTATGGAATGAGTTTAATCGAAGTAAAAGACATTTACAAAATTTACAATCCGGGAGAAAACGAGGTCAGAGCACTCGACGGCATAAACCTCACTATTGAAAGAGGTGAGTTTGTTGCAATCGTCGGTCAATCCGGCTCGGGCAAATCAACGCTTATGAATATGCTCGGACTTTTGGACGTTCCGACAAGCGGCGAATACTACCTTGACGGCGAAAACGTTTCGCATATGACAGATGACCAGCTGTCCGAAATTCGCAATAAGCAAATCGGCTTTATTTTTCAGGGCTTCAACCTCATTTCAAGCCTTACCGCACAGGCAAACGTCGAGCTTCCGCTTGTTTACAGAGGTATGCGACCCGACGAACGGCACAAGCTCTCTAAAGAGGCTCTCGAAAGAGTCGGACTTGCACACAGAATAAACCATCTTCCGAAGCAGATGTCGGGCGGTCAGCAGCAAAGAGTTGCGATTGCAAGAGCAGTTGCCGCACGTCCGCCGATTATCCTTGCCGACGAGCCGACGGGTAACCTTGACAGCCGTTCGGGCGAGGATGTTATGAAAATTCTCAAAGGCTTGCACGAAGAGGGCAGAACAATAATTCTTATCACGCACGACAACGGAATAGCCAATCAGGCAAAACGTGTTATAAGAATACAGGACGGTCAAATCGTTGACGACTATATTAACAAATAAAAATTCAAGTAGCTATTGTAATTTCGTTTTAATTGGTATATAATAGCAAATGTATATTGATTTTCTTAGGAGGTGGCAAAATGTTAGATCCGAACAAGACCATAAAATTTTCCATTAAAGATGAGTGTGATGAGCAAATGCGTCAAACCCTGCTTGCAGTTTACACCGCTTTGCAGGAAAAGGGCTACAATCCCATAAGCCAGATTGTCGGATATATACTTTCAGAGGACCCGACGTACATTACCACTCATAATAACGCACGCAGCCTTATACGCCGCCTTGACAGAGATGAACTTTTGCAAACTCTCGTTAAAGAATATCTCAAATCAAGTTCCGAAAAGTAATTGAGGTGTAAAAATGGCTGAAAAGAAAAATGATTTTTTGACTTATAAGGGCAAGCCCCTTGTAAGAAACGGAAATACCATTTACTATGGCGATATGAATGACGATTTCGTTATTATGATGCGTATTTTGAGCTCGAAGGAGTTCGGCGATACCGATCTCGCTTCAAAGGTATCCGTTCAGCTTGTCAATACAGACCCGAATGTCAGCATTAAAGAAAAAATCGTTAAAACAAGCGAAAAAAAAGGTCTTTATGCGGCAATGGATATTGCAGACATCTGGTTGACAAGAGCGTTGAATCCCAAAGATGAATAATTAAAAGTAAAAAATCGCTAACCGATTGGGTTAGCGATTTTTTCTGTCCTTTTTTATTCAATTTCGGCTTTCGGGTCATCTCCGAGACGATAAAGGAAGTGCATACTTAAAAGACAGATAATCGAACCGATAAACAGAATAGCTCCTGTCATTACATATATCTTTTCCGCAACGCCCGAAGCCTGTTCCAAAGCACCGAGAGTTTGGTCATAACCCGTAAATCCGAGTGCCAAAGAAATCAAAGACGCACCAAGTCCCTGTGCTACTTTTCTGAACAGCGAATAAGTTGCGTAAATCGAGCTTTCCTCTCTCCTGCCCGTTTTCATTTCCTGATAATCTATACAGTCAGCAACAAGCGCCCAAGTAAGAACAAGATAGAATGCCGAGCCGAACATTGCAATTCCGATAAACGCAATCCAAATATATGGGTTTTCAAAGCGTACGAAGGTAGCAATACCGCTTGCGATTGCCGAAATCAAGAAGGGATATGTGCAAAGCTGCTTCTTTGTAAATTTCTTTGAAAGAGGCTTTACCGCAACTATGCCCAAAACCGTCGGCAAGCCTGCGATTATTGTAGCTATCGGAATTATGCTTGTATTCTTAAAGTAGCACATAAAAATGTACTGCATTGAGGTTGTAACTGTCATCATCAATGCAAGATATGACATTGACGAGATTGTGACACCGAGCATATTCTTATTTTTAAGGAATGAGGCAAATGTTTTGAAATAGTTGAATTTCTGTGACTTGTCAACTACTGCGGGATCAAGTCTTTCGGTTGTCAACTTACGAAGAAGAATAAACGAAATAAAGCCGATAACACCCATCACAGCAACGATTATAAAGAACAGATTGCCTCTCGGGTTTTTATTTTTATCATAGACAATAGCAGGAAGCAAAACCATAACAGGAATCTGTGCAAACATTGCGCCGACGCTTCTTACAGTCGAAAGAGCGCTTCTCTCCTCGGGAACATTCGTGATTACCGACTGCATTGAACCGTAAGGCACGTTTACACTTGTATATGAAATACTCCATATGCAGTAAAGACCGAAGCACATTGCAATTTTAACGCCGTACGGAAGTGACGGAGCGTAAATGAAAAGCAATACGCTTGAAATGAGAAGCGGTAAGCTCGCCCATTTTATCCAAGTCTTAAACTTACCCTCTTTACCGGGTTTTGCGGAGTCACACAGTCCGCCGATAATCGGGTCGTTGATAGCGTCAAAAATCTTTGCAAGTAAAATGATAATTGCAAAGTGTTCGGGCTTTATACCCATACAAGTAACGTAGAAAATCATAAGATAGTTGTTAATAAAAGCAAAGCTCATATTACAACCGAAGTCGCCGAGAGCGTAGCCGACCTTGTCACGTATGCCAAAAGGTCTTATTTGTTTTTCCTGCACCTTAATCACCCTCAATTTCAAAATATATAATTATTATATACGATTATCATCCAAATTATCAATTCGCAAAGTCAACATATTTGCATATAATTATACAGTTAAAATCACAAGAGAAAATTAAGCAAAAGAAAAAGCACTCACACATCAAGTGCGAGTGCCGAATATCAGAAATATAAATTCCTTAGTCTTCGTTCTTTTTCTTCATTGTAACTGCAACCGCTGCTGCGCAAACTGCAACTGCTGCTGCTGTTGAAACATAAAGCTTACCGCCTGTTTTCTTAATATCAACCGAATTCTTGTTGCTGTTGGGTTTAGTTTCGGGAGCTGTTGTCTCGGGAGCCTTTGTACCCTTATCGGTTACGTTGATAGCAAGCTCGTCGCCGTTAACTGTAACAGCTGCATCTGTACCGTCAATAGCATCAGTTGCAGAAGCTTTGAAAACGCCGTCCTTCTTGAGAACCTTGAACTTAGCTGTGAAAACCACGCCTGCGTCCTTAGCTTCGCTTGCAACGCTTGCTACTGTGATTTTGCCGTCAACAGTATCGTTGATTTCAGTCATGAAAAGATCTGTAGCCTCAGCCGAGCCTGCTACATACTTGTAGTTTTTAGTGTTGTATTCAAGAACACCCTTGAAGCCCGAAAGACCGCTGCTTACTTTGAAAGAAACTGTAATTACATCGCCTACTGCTGCTGTATCTGCAGATGACTCAATGTCAACCTTGTATGCGTCAGCTGCGAAAGCCGGAACGCAAGCAACAGCAATAAGAAGAAGTGCTACGAGAACTGAAAGAACTTTTTTCATATCTTTTTACCGCCTTTTAATAATTTTCGCATAATGCGAGTCGATATTCTGATAGAAAAGCACATAAAGCCTTTACTATATGACTAATGATACTATAATTCGGTTGAATTGTCAACAGGATTTTATTTATCTTTGCTAACAATTTTGTATGTTTTAGTTTTGGTTTTCAGGTGCTTCCTGTTCTTTTTTCTTTTTAATAACAAGAACTATAACCACTGCCGCCGCAGCTGCCAAAACAGTAGCAACAACTGCGATAATTATGGCTTTTTTATTGCTCTTTTCTACGGGTGCAGCTTCGGTTTCTACCGCTTCGGTCGTGGTAGTAGTTGTTGCATCGGGCATAATCTCAGCCGGCAAGGTCTCATCGGGTGCCGGAGCCTGTGCTGTTCCTGTTACTCCCTCAACCTTGTCCTTATTTGCTTTTGCTGTAACCTTATTGCCGCTGTTTCCACCGGACTGTCCTGCGGGCTTTGTATTCTGAGGTACAGCGGGTTTGGGCTGTGTAGGGGCCGGTGCCGGAGTTCCGCTACCTGCTGCCTCGGTTATTGTAATGGAAGAGCCTGAAACAGAAACATTATTTCCTCTCATATCAATAGGATCTTCAATATTTAAGGTCACTTTACTTCCAGCTTTAAGCACTTTTAATTGAACAGAAAACACTGTGCAGGCAGAATGTTCATCCGAAGTAGTTGCAGCCACGATAATTCTTCCTGCGTTTTGGGTATTAACCATCGCCGTAAAATCACCTGTTTTAATTACCTTTACAAGTTCAAAACTTGAAGTGTCGTAATTAAATATAAACTTTCCTCCGCCGAAATCGGATGAAGCGTTTACACTTACCGTTACAATATCGCCCTGCTTTGCTTTTGACGGAGAAGCCGCAAGCGAAACAGACGCCGCAAACGAACTGATGCAGAGAAGCGACATAAGCGTTGCTATCGCAAGTATTACTGATATAGTTTTTTTCATAAATTGAACCACCTTTATTGTTTATCTACAATATAATACAATGTTTTGGCGTTTAAGTCAATATTTCAAATGCTTTTAACGTTAAGTTTTTTGCTTTACAACTGTATGTCCCTGTTAGGCGTAACATATATGGTGTTATACACATGATATATGACCTTTCCGGGCTTTGCGTTATTCGGCTTCTTGACATTTTTAATCAAGGTATAGTCAACGGGAACCTTGTCCGCACCGTCGGCAGAACTGAAGCGAGCAGCTATTCTTGCCGCCTCCTCTATTGCCGTATCGGTAATTTCTCGGTTATCCGAAGCAATGACCGTATGCGAGCCTGCAAAGCCTTGAGTATGAAGCCACATATCATAGTTCTTAGCCGTCTTAAACGTCAGCTTATCATTTTGGACATTATTCCTGCCGACAAGCACACGAAAGCCGTCGCTCGTAGTAAATTCATACGGCGGTAGTGTCTTTGGAAGCTTGATTTTGTCCTTGCCCTTGCGTCTTATGTATCCGCCTGCAATCAATTCCTGTCTTATTTCGGAAATTTCCGCTTCGCTGTCTGCCCTTGAAAGCTCGTCGAGAACAGAGTCGATATACAAAAGCTCCTGTTCACCGCTTTCAATTAAATCGGCAAGCATTTTTTCAGCCGTCACGGACTTTTTGTATTCCTTATAATACTTTTGCGAATTCTGAACGGGCGAAAGCGCAGGATTCACTTTAATACGAACTACATTGTTATTGTCATAATAATTTTCAATATCGTAAAACGCCGCACCCTTTTCCAATCTGTAAAGATTTGAATTTATAAGCTCGGCATAGATACGCAGCGTTTCCTTGTCGTCACACTTTTCAAGTTGCATTTTTTGAAGGTTAACCTTTTTTGCAACTCTCTGCGATGCGTTATTCAAAAGCTTCAGCATATCTCCTGCACGGCGTTTGATTCTGTACATTCTGTCCGTTTCAAAGCAGAATTCGTCAAGAAGCTCCGAAAACGAGGAGTATTTTTTGACGGGATAATTCTCGCCGTATTGAGTTATACCCATAAACGAAAAATCAACAGGATTTCCCTCGGGGTCAAAAACGACCTGCGGAGACGGCTTGTTTTCGGCTATGATATTCTGAATTTCAACGATTTTGTCATATAAAACGCTCTCGTCGATAACCGTCATATCCTCAACCGCTTTATCGGAACACGCATAGGCAATTTCACGGCAGACAATCGGAGAAACGCCCAAAACGCTTGAAAGAATTGCCGAAGACAATTTTTGATTTTTCTTCTCGCATACAGCTTTTACAATCTCCCCTGCCGAACAGCTTGAAATATCAAGCTTATTTTGGCTCGGAGGCAAAAGATATGTTCCGCCGGGCAAAACCTCTCTGTATGTAGATTTGGTTTCGTCAACCCTTTTAACGGCGTCGATCACCTTGCCGTTTTCGTTAACAAGCACGATATTGCTACGCTGTGCCATAATTTCGATAAACACCTTGAGCTTTACCTTGTCGCCTATCTCGTCGGTGGCGTCAAAGCACAATTCAAGCACCCTGTCGAGCGATACCTGATTTATTTCGGTAAGCGTTGCACCGACAAGGCGTTTTCTCAAAAGCATACAGAGCATGGGCGGTTTTTGCGGATTTTCAAGCGTTTGCGAGGTTATGTGTATCCTCGGAGAAATCGCCTGCGCCGACATATAGAGCCTGTACGCACCGCTGCGGGTACGCATAAGAAATACAAGCTCGCATTTCGACGGCTGATAAACCTTTTCCACCTTTGCTCCAAGCAGATATTCACTTATTTCATTTTTTATAAAGCCTAATGTTATTCCGTCAAGTGCCATATTTTCCTCAAATATATGTTATGGGTGTTTTCTGCTCAAACACCGTAAATTTTACATTATCAAATTTTTCTTGAAGTCTGTCGCAAAGCGGCTTTATTGAAATTGCCTCTGTTTCAAAATGACCTGCCGCAATAAGTCCGATGCCGAGATTTATAGCGTCAAGAAAATCGTGATGACCCGCATCGCCCGTAACGAGCAAATCGCAGCCCATTTCCTTTGCTTCAAGCAGATAATCGCTTCCTGCGCCTCCGCAAAAAGCAACCATTTGAACTTCCTTTTCGGTAAGACAAGCTCTCACGCTTGCAGAAAGAGCTTTCCCGACAAGCCTTGCATACTCGCCGACCGTCGTTTTTTTAACGTCGCCGACAGTCAATATTCCCGACGGAGATTTTACGGTATTTTCAGCCGAAAGCGTTGTTGCCAAAATATCGTTCACTCCGCCCTCTGCGACATCATATGAGGTATGGGCGCAGATTACCGAAAGTCCGTTGTTAACGGCGGTATAGACCTCGCTTCCAAACTTCACTTGCTTTAACGCTCCGAAAATTATCGGATGATGGGTAATCACAAGCTCACAGCCCGATTTTTTTGCGTATTCGAGCACCTCATTCGTGCAATCAAGCGCAAGCAGCACGCTTTTAACCTCGGTGTTTTCGTCGCCGATCAAAAAGCCGCTGTTGTCCCATTCCTCCTGCTTGCAGAACGGTGCAAGGCTGTCTATATATTCATATATTTCCTTTGCCTTAGGCATTTTCAATACTCCTTATCAGCTTGAGAATTTTCTTGTCCTTTGTGCCGTTATATTTATTATAAAGGCTCTTAAGAACTTTCTCAACAAATAATTTGTCGGTTTCGTTGTCGCTTTTCGGTAAATTTCCTACATAGTATTCGTATAGCTTATGCTCTGATTTCATTCCCGAATACCTTGCGGAAATGATAAGATAAACACGCTTATCCTCGCACACGGTTTTTTCGGCTTCAATCAAAAAGCCGTTATCAAAAAGTGCACGCCGCACATCCTCAAAATGCGTCATAGGCTGCAAAATAAGATGTATTTTTTCATCCCTAAGCCACTCGGTTGCGTTTATCATATCGGCAATCATAATTCCGCCCATACCCGCAACGGCAATCTCCTGTGCCTCATAAGGCTCTATATTCTCAAAGCCTGCCGAAAGTCGAAGCGTGATTTTATCCGCCAGCGAATATTCGTCAAGCGTCTTTTGAGCGTTCATAAGCGGATTTGGATTTATATCCGAAGCTATTGCCCTGTTTGAAATTTTATTTTCTACTATGTATGCCGGAAGATATGCGTGGTCTGTGCCGACATCCAAAAAGGTGTCGCAATTATTTACCATACCTGCCACGGCATCAAGTCTCGGTGTCAATTTAATCATAATCAAAAAATGAGGGTTGACAGAGCAAAACACTCAGCCAACCCCGTCGCCTTCTTTATTTGCTTGATTTACTTGCAAGAAAATCGTTTATCTTTTTAACAAGCTCATCCGCATCAACGCCGTGAACGGCACAAGCCTCCTCAACGCTCTCGCCTCTCGAAGCAGGGCAGCCGAGACAATGCATTCCCATTTCAAGGAAGAAAGGAATGGTCTCTCTATCCGCATCGAGAATATCGCCGATTGTCATATCCTTTGTGATTGAAGTCATTGCTTTTACCTCCGTTAATTAAATTGAATTATACTTATTTATTTCCCGAATTTGACTGATTATCAATGTTTTCGGGTAATATATTAGTTTCGTCAATAATGTAGTTTGGTCTGTTTTTAACCTCAAGGTAAACCCTTGAAACGTATTCGCCGACTACGCCCATTGAAATTAAAATGAGTCCGCCGATTATCAAAACCGAGCACACAAGCGACGGATAGCCGTCAACATCAGGTCCGAAGCAGAGCGTTTTAATTATCGTATAAAGCGCATAGATAAACCCTACAAGGCTTGTAACAATGCCGCAGAAAAGTGAAATTTTAAGCGGTGCGGTTGAAAAGCCGATTATTCCGTCAACCGCATAGGCAAACAGCTTCCAAAATGACCATTTTGTTTTGCCTGCCGCACGTTCACGGTTTTCGTGCTCAAACCACTTTGTTTTGAAGCCGACCCAGCTGAATATGCCTTTTGAAAAGCGGTTGTATTCGGGCATTGAGATTATTGCGTTGACGACCTTTCTTGTCATAACCCTGTAATCCTGTGCACCCTCCTCAATATTTGCGTCGGAAATGCGATTTATCAGCTTATAAAAGCTTCTTGAAAAAGCACTTTTAAGCTTAGCCTCGCCCTTTCTGTCGGTTCGCCTTGCGGCGGCTATATCATAGCCCTCCTCGTTGACGCTTTTGACCATTTCCGGAATAAGTTCGGGAGAATGCTGCAAATCAGCATCGATGATTCCGACATAATCAGCCGTTGACATTTTAAGACCTGCAAGCATTGCCGACTCTTTTCCGAAATTTCTTGAAAAAGAAATATATTTAACCGTTTTATCCCTTTCGGCAAGTTGTCTTATAATATTGACGGTGTTGTCACGGCTTCCGTCATCGACAAATATAAAAGAAGCCTTTATTCCGTCGAGCGAATTTAATATCGGAGAGACCGTATCGTAAAAAATATTCAAAACAGCTTCCTCGTTATAGCACGGAACTATAAATTCAAGCGTTTTCATACGTTCTCCCCTTTCTTAAATCATCATTCATTTAATTATACAATTAAACCTCGTCAAACGCAAGTGCTTTGTTAAGCACGGTAAAGCCCTTTATCGAATTTGAAAGCTTAATATCGGCTTTCGGAACCGTCATATTGCCGACACGTTCGTCATAATAAGAGCCGTCAAGCACGCCGTCGATATAAATTTTAATCATAGCGTTCTTTTCTCTGACAAGGGTTATTTTTCTGTCGCCCGTGTTACAAATATCGGTGTGTCCGACGCATTTGAGCGAACAGCAGTTAAATCTCACATTGCCGTTTATAAGCGAAACCGCAAGAGAATTACCTTGTGAGAACAAAAGCGTTTCCTTTGTTGCGGTGTTCACGGTCATACTGAGTGTGAAATCGTCCTCAATCTCGCAAGGTGCTTCTCTGTCCGAAAACAAAAGATTGTCCTTATAGCAAGCAAGCGTTTTTTTAGAAGTAAGTTTGTTGCCGTAGAGATCACAAACGCTATACTCAACTGTATATTTCGAGCCTGCCTGAGCGTTGTCAAAATGCAAAAGCACCTCGCTGTAATTCGCAAGCAACTCCGCCTTTATAGGCTTACCCATATAAGTAAAGCTGTTTTCATCAAGTACAATATGCCTGTCAAACGAGAATACCGCCGTGTGTTCATTCTCAAACTTTGCTCGCTTTAATACAGGTGCGGTCGTCTTTTCTCCGCCGAATTTATATATTACAATTTCGTGTGCGCCAAGCTCAACCGAAAGAGTGTCGCCGTAAGAGTATTTTATATCGCACTTCCCTATTTCATACGGAATAACATTTATGCGTGTAAGTCCCTTTACGTCCTCGTTTACGCCGATTTCCTTTTCAAGTTTAACCGAAAATTTCTGCGGTTTATCGGACGGATTGCGAAGTGAAATAACACCCTCTTTACCGTTCCATGCGCTGTAGCCGTAAATTTTACCCGAGTCAGCACTTTCGCCGATAAGCTTTGAATTTCTGAGCGTTTCAAAGTTTTCTCTGACAAATCTTAAAACATCGGCATTTATGCGCCACATATTATCGTTGAAAAGATCGAAGCTGTAATAAAGTTCCCAGAATGCCGTGCCTCTTGATGAAATCATATACATATACTTGCGATACTCGTCATCGGTCATTTTAACCTTTGCGGTGTGTCCGTAAATAGGCTCGTGATTATACATATTAGAGTTCGGGAACTGATACTGTCTAACCTTATGGAAATCATAGTAAAGCGCATCTCTGTAAGTGAGCATACGGTCAAAATCCTTACCGTTGAGCTCCTCTCCGCTTACCGATTTATCCGTAAAGCCTATATCGGCACTGTTTTGCATCCAAACGCTGTTTACATAGCTCAAGAACCACGGACTCGGAACAGCATAGCAAGTAAGATTTATCCAAAGCTCCTTGCCCTGCTCCGCACGGAATTTACGCATATCACGGAAAATATCAATCCACTTTTCCCAAGCGTCGGTCATAACGTACATATCCTTATAACCGCCCGTCGGGTGTCCGTGCCTTTTGCTGCTGCAGGGCTTCAACATAAAGCCGTCAAGCTTCCAATAGTCTATGTCAAAGCGATTCATATAATCAAGGAAAAGCAATTCAACATTGCGAACATATTTTTCATCCGCAATACATATGTCATATGACCTTCTGTTATAACCGCCCTTGCCGTGTCTTTGCATACGCTTACCGAACGGCCTGTTAAAGTTATAACCGCCTCTCGGTCCGAGCCAAAGTCCGAAATGTGAAGAAAAATTATTCGCAAGCCGTGATGAATTATAAAGCTCGTGAGGAAATTTATCATTAAAGCACCAAAAATCGCTCTTGTAATCATTCCAGCCGTCATCAACAACATAAGCGTCAAGCGGTTTTACGAAATTCTGCGTCAAGCCCTTTTCAATCTGATAAAAAGAGCCTGTTATATTCTCCTCGGTAATGTTAAGCATATGGTCATACCAAGAGTTATATTGAGTGCGAAGATAGGTTTTCTGCGAAACGGTTTTGATATATTCGAGAAAATCTGCTCTGATAACGTCAAAAGACATTGTCTGTGCGCTTCCGAAAACGGATTTGTGGAAAGAATGTTCCTTTTTGCCGTTAAGTACACTTGCGATACTTTTTCCGCTGTAATAACGCAAACGCAGGGTGTTTTCAACAATGTTGTTGTCGTTCATCGGAAATTCCGAGCCTGTGAACATACCGTTGATATAAACAGGCTGTCCGAGCGAAGCGTGGAAGCCGTCAATGAATGCCTTGTCCATCTCGGGATGCGTCCATTTTTGCTTTATGCCGTCCGCAAGCACCAAAAGTTCGGTATCGACGGTGTCAATACGCAAATTAAGGTTGCCCGAAGCCGAAAAGCAAAGCTGTTTTTTCATAAAGAAATCGTCATTTTTAAGCTTATATACCAAACGGAAATTCAGCGTGGTATTGCGATAAATTGCAGGCTTGAAAACGAACTCCAAAATCGAGGAGTCCGACTTTTCATAGGAATTTATCTTATCTATCGTAAGCATTGATGCACGAAGTTCAAATTTTCCAAACTTCTTTAAGAAAGTTACGGAAAATTCCTCGCTACCCTTTCCGGCTACAAACGGAGCAGGCTCATTAAGTCTTTTGTTTGTGATGGTATCGGGTAAAAGCTGTCCGTTTTCAATAAAAAAACTTCTTTCGATATACTCATTTCCGATAATCGCTTTTTTATCATCGCTTTTAATGTATGTCATAGTTAATTTTTCGCCTCAAAAATTTTTTCATCAAGTATTTTCGCCATATTTTCAACAAGCTCCGAGCAAGGACGCTTTTTATAATAATGTTCCGTTCTCGCTTCAGGTGCTGCCGTTTCCTTTGCCTGTGCCTCTTTTGTAAGTCCCAAAAGCTCACGGCAAATTATTGACGGATTATCCTTCTTAAATTCTTCGGCGATTTCCTGCACCTTTTCATAGGTTTCCTTTTTCTTTTGAGTATCCTTACCGTCGGTCGCACCGTAAAGCATACCTATAACAAGAGCCGCACCTGTTACGGTACCGCAAACCTCTCTCATTCTGCCGACGCCGCCTCCGAGTCCTGCCGAAACACGCAATGCGGTTTCCTCGTCCATATTAAATTCATCACAAAAAGCACAGAACACCGCCTGTGAGCAGTTATAGCCCTGCTTGAACAATTCAAGTGCTCTGTCCGAATGTTTTGACATAGTATCGCCTCCGAATATCACTAAACTATATAATACCATACTTGTGATATTATATCAAACAAAATAAATGAAAAAATCCCTGCTCCTTCAAAAAGAAAGAACAGGGATTTGTAATCGACAAATTAAAATTACTTAAGTGTAACTTTAGCGCCAACTTCTTCGAGCTTAGCCTTTGCAGCGTCAGCGTCATCCTTAGAAGCAGCTTCCTTGATTACCTTCGGAGCGCCGTCAACCATAGCCTTTGCCTCAGCAAGACCAAGACCTGTGATCTCACGAACTGCCTTGATAACCTTAATCTTCTCTGCACCTACTTCTGTAAGCTCGATGTCGAACTCAGTCTTTTCCTCAGCTGCTGCTGCACCGTCGCCAGCTGCGGGAGCTGCTACTGCTACTGCTGCTGCTGCAGAAACGCCAAATTCATCCTCTACTGCGTGTACGAGCTCTGAAAGCTCAAGAACTGTAAGAGCTTTGATTTCTTCAATCATAGCTGCAATTTTCTCTGATGCCATTTTATTTTCCTCCAATAATAATGAAATAAATTTTTAAGTTATACAGCAAAAATTATTCTGCTGCGGGTGCTTCCTCTGCGGGAGCTTCGCCACTCTTGTCAACAACTGCCTGAATAGCACGTGCAAAAGCTGCGATAGGTGCGTTGAACGCACTGCAAACTGTAGCGAGCAATACTTCTCTTGACGGAAGCTTTGCAAGGCTTGAAATCTTTTCAAGAGAAATTACCTCATTGTCGAGGAAACCGCCCTTAATGTTGAAATTCTCATTCTTGTCAGCGAATTTCTGAAGAATTCTTGCTGCTGCAACGTAATCGTCCTCAGATGTAGCAACGGCTGTTGTTCCCTCAAGAACACCGTCGAGCTCTGCGAGATCAGTACCGTCGATAGCAAGATGGATAAGTGTATTCTTGGTTACAGTGTACTTAACACCTGCTTCACGGAGCTCCTTACGGAGAGCTGTGTCGTCAGAAACGGAAATACCCTTGTAATCAACGATTACACCTGCGCAAGCATTGTCAAATCTTGTTTTAAGATCTGCAACCTGCTGCTTCTTGATTTCTAAAACTTTCTCACTTGGCAAACGAATTCACCTCCTATAAAAATGTTACGCTTGCTTTATGAGATAAAAAAGCCTCTCTGCGAAAGACAGAGAGGCATAAAACTTTAATAATAAGTTCCATTTCCTCGGTAGGCAGATAAACTTTACGCATAAATGCACCTACTGTCTTCGGCAAGCGGATATTATATTAACATACCCTGACGGGTTTGTCAAGCACTAAGATTAAGCAGAGTACTTGTTTGCGTTGATTTTAACGCCGGGGCCCATTGTTGTAGCAACAACGCAGGACTTAATGTACTGACCCTTGAGTGTAGCGGGCTTAGCCTTAACGATAGCTTCCATAAGAGTATTGAAGTTCTCGCAGAGCTTTTCAGCACCGAAAGAAACCTTACCGATCGGGCAGTGAATGATGTTTGTCTTATCAAGACGGTACTCGATCTTACCTGCCTTTGCTTCGGTAACAGCCTTAGCAACGTCGGGTGTAACAGTACCTGCCTTGGGTGAAGGCATCAAGCCACGAGGACCGAGAACCTTACCGAGACGACCTACAAGACCCATCATATCGGGTGATGCGATACATACGTCAAAGTCAAGCATACCGCCCTGAATGTCTGCAAGAAGATCCTCAGCACCGACAATGTTAGCGCCTGCAGCCTTTGCAGCGTCAGCAGCGTCGCCCTTAGCGAAAACAGCTACTCTGACATCCTTACCTGTACCGTTGGGAAGAACAACAGCGCCTCTAACCTGCTGGTCAGCGTGTCTTGAGTCAACGCCGAGGCGAATGTGAGCTTCAACAGTTTCATCAAACTTAGCAGTAGCTGACTTGCAAGCCAACTCAAATGCTTCGTTTGTATCGTAGAGCTTTGTTTTTTCAATCAATTTTGCGCTCTCGTTATATTTTTTTCCGTGTTTCATAATTTACTTTCCTCCTATTAAGTGGTTAATCGGATTTTTCCTCCCACGAAGGAGCATCAGTCTTCGACAGTGATGCCCATTGAACGAGCTGTACCTGCGATCATGCTCATTGCAGTTTCAACAGTTGCTGCGTTGAGGTCGGGCATTTTCTGCTCTGCGATCTTCTGAAGCTGTTCTTTCGTGATTGTTGCGACCTTAGTCTTATTCGGTACGCCTGAACCGCTCTCGATGCCGCAAGCCTTTTTAAGAAGGACTGCTGCAGGAGGAGTCTTTGTTATGAATGTGAACGAATGGTCTGCATAAACAGTGATAACAACGGGGATTATAAGTCCTGCGTCGTTCTTTGTGCGCTCATTGAATTCCTTTGTGAACGCCATGATGTTAACGCCGTGCTGACCGAGTGCCGGTCCAACGGGCGGTGCCGGTGTTGCCTTGCCGGCAGGGATTTGAAGCTTAATAAAGCCTATTACTTTCTGAGCCATTTTAGCACCTCCAAAAATCGTGGTAGTGGCGGAATAAGTGGCTTCGCCTATTCCTCCCACAGCGCATATGCGCTATAAAAAGCGACTTGTCGCTTAATACCATGTTTACTGTTGTTTTTCAACCTGATCGAGTTCAAGTTCAACCGGCGTTTCTCTGCCGAGCATTGAAATTATAACTCTGACCATATTGTTTTCTGTGTTGATTTCGTCAACTACGCCGATAATGCCGTCAAAAGCACCGTCGATAATGGTAACCATATCGCCCTTTGCGTAGTTTACCTCGACAACACGCTTTTCAACGCCGAGAGCGGCAATTTCACTGTCCGAAAGCGGAACAGGCTTACCCTCGGGGCCTACAAAGCCCGTAACACCTCTCGTGTTGCGAATGACATACCATGTGTCATCTGTCATCTCAAGCTCACCCGAGTCCTCATTTTCAAAGACAGCAAGCTTTACGATAACGTAACCGGGGAAAATTTTTCTTTCAATTTCTTTCTTGGATCCGTCGTCCTTAATCTCGGTAACGAGCTCAGTCGGCACTTGAACATCAAGAATATAGTCCTGCATCTTACGATTTTCTACTACCGTTTCGATATTCGCCGCAACCTTATTCTCATAACCCGAATAAGTATGAACAACGTACCACTTGGAGATTTCTGCCATTAGACATCCCCCTTATAAACCAAAGAATCCGGAAATGATTGAACCTGCTACGGCTGTTGTTGTTTCTGTGTCAGCCGGCGCATTTTTCGAAGCATTTACGAGAAGCTTAATAAGTTCCGAAAGACCTGTGTCGATACCCCAGATTACCAAACCTAAAACAAATACGCAGAGCAAAACTATGCCTGTGCTTTTGAGAACGGTTTTTGAATCCGGCCATACGACCTTTTTGCACTCGCCTCTTAAATCCTTAAAGAACTTCTTGATATTCTTGCCCATTGAGGCAAAAACATTCTTCTTTTTCTTAGGAGTTTCGGGCTTGTCTTCTTTCTTGGACTTTTTTGCGGGAGCAGCGGCAGAATCTTTTTTAATTTCGTCAGCCATTGTTTTAACCTCCGCTTACTTTGTTTCTCTGTGGAGAGTATGTTTCTTGCAGAATCTGCAGTACTTGTTCATCTCCAACCTGTCCGGTGTGTTCTTCTTGTTTTTCATTGTGTTGTAGTTGCGCTGTTTGCACTCTGTGCAAGCCAATGTAACCTTTACTCTCATTTTCGGCACCTCCATTATTAGCGTTACACGCTTGTTTAGCCTACCTCAAAAAAAGTGGGCACAAAAAAAGAACCCTCTTTCAGAGGTACAAGTACTATACCATAAACCGTTGCAGAAGTCAAGAAGAATTTTCCCAAATGCAATTATTTATGTAAACTGTTTTATAGAGCTTTCACGTACATTATAATTATAATGAAAAACGACTGTGAAATACAATGTTTTCGCAGTCGTTTTTATATTTTAAGATTATAAAGAATTAAGGTCATACGGAGTTCTTTGGTAGACAAAATAGTTAAGCCAATTTTGGAACAAAAGACTTCCAACTCCACGCCAAGTGATCGGCGGCGTTTTCCTCGGGTCGTTGTCGGGGAAATAATTGTAAGGCATTTTAATATTCATACCTTTTTTCAAATCCCTGAAATATTCCTTTGCAAGCGTATCGCTGTCATACTCGGAATGTCCCGTACAGAAGAAGTTTCTGCAAGCCATATCGGAGATGAGATGCACGCCCGCTTCGTCGGAATAGGACAAAATCTGCAAATCCTTGACCTCGGCAATATCCTCCCTGCGAGTTTCGGTATGCCTTGAATGCGGTACATAATAAACGTCGGAGAAGCCACGAAGCAGCGGATGATACAGGTCAAGCGGTCTGTGCTTGAAAACGCCGAAAAGCTTTTCATCAAGCATATGCTTCGGAACACCGTATTTATAGTACAATGCCGCCTGAGCACCCCAGCATATATTATAGGTAGAATACACATTGGTTTTTGCCCAATCGAAAATCTCACAAAGTTCGTCCCAATAATCGACCTCTTCAAACGGCATCATTTCAACAGGCGCACCCGTTACAATCATACCGTCGAACTTGCGGTTTTTAACGTCGTCAAAGGTCTTATAAAACTTTAGCATATGCTCCTGTGATACATTCTTTGCAACATGCGACTTAACCTGCAAAAGCTCGACGTCAACCTGAAGCGGAGAGTTACTCAAAAGTCGTAAAATCTGCGTTTCGGTCTCGATTTTAGTCGGCATAAGGTTAAGAATTATAATATGAAGCGGACGAATATCCTGCGTCATTGCTCTGTTTTCCGGCATAACGAAAATGTTTTCAAGCTCAAGGCTATGCCTTGCCGGAAGCTGATTATCTATTTTAATGGGCATTTGTCCACCTTCTCTCTTAAAATTCGCAAAAAGTATTTTAACACAATATTCTTAATATATCAACCTTGAAATAACCGTGTTTGAAAGCAAAAATCCGTTTCGGGTAAGTCTGATACCCTCCGAATCTGAAATTACAAGCCCGTTCTTTTGCAAAAATTCAGCCTCACGGCGCATTTTTTCGGGTATCGGATGAGAAAACCTGCTTTCCGTTTCCGCTTCGGTTATCCCCTGTTTCAGCCTCAGCTTCAACATTGCGTATTCCGAGAAATCGCCGCCCTCGCCGTCGGGAACACAAACAAATTTGTCCGTTCTTTTCTCACAGTAAAAGCGTTTTCCGTCAATAAAGGAATGAGCCGAAGAGCCGATACCTAAATATTCCTCGCAATTCCAATATTTCAAATTGTGTCGGCTTTCAAAGCCCTGCTTAGAGAAATTTGAAATTTCATACTGATTATAGCCGTGCTTTTCAAGGTATTCGCACATATACAAATACATATCCGCAACGGTATCGTCGTCGGGCAGCGAAAGCGTATTTTGCATTTTATAAAACGGCGTGTTTTCCTCAATTTTAAGGATATAACAGCTAATGTGCGGTACGTTTTGACCTATACAAAAGTCAAGCGTCGCTTTTAAGCTTTCAACCGTGCTTTCGGGAATACCGAGCATAACGTCAAGCGAAATATTTTCAATACCTGCTTTCCTTGCAAAATTGGCGGCATTTTCAACCTCTTTTTTGCCCGATATTCTGCCGAGTCTTTTTCGCTCATTATCGTTTGCCGATTGAAGTCCGAGCGACACTCTGTTGACGCCGACAGCCGCTATATTTTTGAAAAATTCGTAAGAAACGGAGTGCGGATTACACTCGACCGTTATCTCTGCGCCGTCTGTTAAGGAAAAATTAGATTTTACACATTCAATGATTTTACAAAGACGCTCAAACCCTATACACGACGGGGTTCCTCCGCCTATGTAAAGTGTATTTACTTTACAGTTTATTTGCCCTGATTTCGACTTTATTTCGTCACATAAAAGGCTCACATATTGCTCTTTTTCGTCATCCTTACAACGAAAAGAATAGAAATCGCAATACGGACATTTTGAGTCGCAAAACGGAATGTGAATATATAAGCCTATATCCTTTTTCATACCTTTATAAAGCGAATATCATGTGCGGTGCTTTCGACATATTTTATCACGTCGTCAAAGCTCAAAAGCACGGTAGCAGTGTTGTCGTTCGGATGGAAGCCGAGGCACGGAAGCGTTTTCAAGTCCTCGTCAAGATAGACCTCAACCGCATCCGCAGTATCGTTTATGATACCCAAAAGAGAAACTGAACCTTTTTTAACATCAAGATACTTCGAAAGTCGCTCATCCGAGGCAAAGCTCAATCTTGTTGAGCCTATCTCATCACGAATAAGCGGTAAATCTGCGTGTTTATCCCCTCGCAAAATTACAAGGGCGTGTCTTTTACCCTTGTAATCACGAAGAAATAGGTTTTTGCATATTTCGTTATTATCGTTGAGGTGCAATTCGTCAAGCTCTTCCATTGTAAAAGCGGCAGGGTGCTCCTTTAGCTCATATGAAACAGAAAGCTCGTCTAACCTCTGCAAAATGTTATCTCTGTTATTCATCTAATTTCAACACCGACATAAATGCCTCCTGCGGTACTTCAACCGTACCGAACTGACGCATTCGCTTCTTTCCTTCCTTCTGTTTTTCGAGAAGTTTCTTCTTTCTTGTAATATCGCCGCCGTAGCACTTCGCAAGCACGTCCTTACGCATTGCCTTAACGGTTTCACGGGCGATTACCTTTCCGCCGACTGCTATCTGAATCGGGATTTCAAACATCTGTCTCGGAATATTCTCTTTAAGCTTTTCTGCGATTTTTCTCGCTCTTGTATATGCCTTATCGGAATGAATAATAAACGAAAGAGCGTCTATTACATCGCCGTTTAACAATACATCAAGTTTAACAAGCTGTGATTTTTCATAGCCTTTGAGCTCATAGTCAAAGGAAGCATAGCCTCTTGTTCTCGATTTAAGAACGTCAAAGAAGTCATAGATTATTTCGTTCAGCGGAAGAATGTATTTCAAATCAACTCTGTCCGCATCAAGATAGGTCATACCCTCGTAGGTGCCACGTCTGTCCTGACACAAGTCCATAATTGCACCGACATATTCGGGCGGAGCGTAAATGTGTGCCTCGACAACGGGCTCTTCCGAATAATCAATCGTCGCAGGGTCGGGATAGTTCGACGGGTTGTCAATTTCAACCACCGACTTATCAGTAAGATGAATCTTATATACAACGCTCGGAATTGTCGTTACAAGATCAAGATTATATTCCCTTTCAAGGCGTTCCTGTATAATTTCAAGGTGGAGAAGTCCGAGGAAACCGCACCTGAAGCCAAAGCCCAATGCACCCGAGGTTTCAGGCTCAAATGAAAGTGCCGCATCGTTTAATTGAAGCTTTTCAAGTGCGTCACGGAGATTTTCATAGTCCGCACCGTCGGCAGGATAAACACCGCAGAATACCATCGGATTTACCTTTCTGTAACCCGGAAGCGGCTCTGTGGCAGGTCTTTCGGCTGTTGTAACGGTATCGCCTACACGGGCGTCGGAAACGGTTTTGATTGAAGCCGTGATATATCCGACCTCGCCCGAAGAAAGCTCTTTTGCAGGCTCAAGAGAGGTTGCTCTCATATAGCCTGTTTCAACAACGGTAAATTCCGCACCCGTAGCCATCATACGCATAGTGTCGCCGGGCTTTATCTTGCCGTCCATAACTCTGACATAAACGATTACGCCACGGTAGCTGTCGTAAATCGAGTCGAAAATCAACGCTCGCAACGGCTCACTGTCTCTGTCCTCAGGGGGAGGTACAAGGTTGACGATTTCCTCCAAAACAGACTCGACATTTTCGCCTGTTTTTGCGGAAACTCTCGGCGCATCAAGGCACGGGATGCCGATTACATCCTCAACCTCATGAGCAACACGCTCGGGGTCTGCGGCAGGCAAATCTATTTTATTTATAATAGGTACAATTTCAAGATTGTGGTCAAGCGCAAGATATGTATTTGCAAGAGTCTGCGCCTCAACACCCTGTGAAGCGTCAACGATAAGCACTGCACCCTCACAAGCCGCAAGAGAACGGGACACCTCATAGTTAAAGTCAACATGACCGGGGGTGTCAATCAAATTAAGCTCATAGGTCTTACCGTCCTTTGCGGTATAGTCGAGCTTTACGGCGTGAGCCTTGATTGTAATACCTCTTTCACGCTCAAGGTCCATATTGTCAAGCAGCTGATCCGCCATATCACGCTTTGCAACAGAGTCGGTAAGCTCCAAAAGTCTGTCCGCAAGAGTCGATTTACCGTGGTCAATGTGAGCGATAATCGAGAAATTTCTGATGTTTTCCTTTTTTTCCATAAACTACCTCTTATATAAATTTACAGTTTTTCTTTATTAAAGCCGTTGCCGTAAATATCGTCGGCATCGGTAACTATCATAAATGAATTTTTGTCAACCTGACCTATAAGCTTTGAAAAATATGCAACCTCTTCGGCTCTTACGGCGCAGAAAATTATCTGCTTTTCATTTCCCGTATATGCGCCCTGAGCCTTAACAGACGTAACTCCCCTGCCGAGAGTAAAAAGTATTTCCTGCGCCATTTCCTTCCCGTGTTCGGTAACAATAAGCACGGTTTTTGAATGTGAAAAACCCGAGCCTACAAGGTCTACCGCCTGAGTTGAAATGAAAACGGTAACAAGTGCATAGAGTATTGCGTCTACGCTTTTATATGCAAAATACGACAGCAAAACTATCGTAAGGTCAACAATAAAAATAAGTCTGCCCATTGAAAGATGCGGATATTTAAGTCGTAACAGAGTTGCTATGACATCCGTTCCGCCCGTTGTCGCACCGTGGAGAAAAATAAGTCCCAACCCCGTGCCGAGCAGTACACCGCCGAAAACAGCGCTTAAAAGTCTGTCACCCGAATAGCCTTTCATAAAGTTCGCAAACAAGTCAATAAAAAATGAACTTTCAAAGGTGGCAATAAATGTTTTTATAACAAATTTATATCCTAATTTAAGAAAAGCAACAACAAACAGCGGCACATTCAAAAGGAATACCGAAAGACCTATCGGAAAGCCGAAAAGATAATTTACAACCGTAGCAATTCCAGAAAAACCGCCTACGGTTATCTCATTCGGAGCAGTAAAAAGGTTAATTGCGGCCGCAAAAAGTATGCTGCCTAAAGTCCACCAAAGGAAATCCTTGAATGTGTTTTTAATATTAGTCCTTGTCGCTACCCGTTTCAGAATTGAGCACCCCGTCGCCGTTGATTATTTCAAATAGCTCACGAAGTCTTTTTTCTTCGCCCAAAAGATACAGATAACCGAAAAGTGTTTCAAGACCCGTGGCATAATGATAATCGCCCTCGGACTGATTTTTCGGAGTGTGCTTTGTGTGGGTGTTTCTGCCACGCTTAAACACGTCCGATTCCTCTTGAGTCAAAACAGATAAAAGCTTTTTAGCACCCTTTGCCTGTGCGGCGGCATTTACCTGCTTTATCGAAAGCGTATGTAGAACACCCGCCGGTCTGTTACATTCAAGAACGAGTTTTTCACGCACCAAAAGTCCGTAAACCGCATCGCCCAAAAATGCCATTGCCATAGGACTGTAATTCGATATGTCATTTTTGTTTACAATTTTATTATTGTCCATTTTTCACCTGATATAAAAATAGGTTGTTTATTTTATATGAAATCCCCTTAAACTCCGCTACGTCTCAGAGAGAGCAGCGCAGCAACGCAGTATTACACAAAAGCAACAAAAGATTTAATTTTGAGTGGTTTTTGTGCAAGACAAGGCGTAAGTGCGATGGCGTATGCCATACGTCGAGCACGCAACAACGCAGTATTGCGCAAAAAGTACAAAAGATTTAATTTTGAGTGATTTTTGTGCAGAGCAAGGCGCAAGCACGACGGCGTATGAATATACTTCGAGTGCGAAGCAACGAAGCTATGCGCAAAAAGCACCAAAATTAAGGGATGTAATCGAATTCGAGGTCGTAGATTGATACTGTATCCCCTTCGTGAATACCCTGCTTGATAAGTTCATCGATTATACCGCTGGATTGAAGAACATTCTGGAAGTATTGAAGCGAGGAGTAGTCGTCGGGGTCGGTTTTGAGGAGAATTTTATAGAGCCATTCAGCCTCGACAATGTAAACGCCGTCCTCAACGGTAACTTTGAAACCGTCATTTTTCTTCTGCGCCATAACCTCAAGCGGAATTTCTTCCGATTCATATTTTTTGACAGGCGGAAGAGAAGCAAGCTTTTTCGCTACGGCATTGATAAGTTCTTTTGTGTTATACTGAATGGGGGCGCAAATTTCAAAGTATTCATAGCCCTTGCTTTCAATATAATTTCTAAAGGTTGCAAGCTGTTCGTCTGTGGCAAGGTCGATTTTGTTGCCTGCGACAATCTGCGGACATTTTGCAAGCTCGGGATTGAATTTAACAAGCTCTTCGTTTATCTTTTCGAAGTCCTCGATCGGGTCTCTGCCCTCACTGCCTGCAACGTCAACTATATGCACAAGCATACGGCAACGCTCAACGTGACGCAAAAATTCATGACCTAACCCTACACCGTCAGCCGCACCCTCAATAAGTCCGGGAATATCGGCAATTACAAAGCTGTTCTCGGGTCCCATTGAAACGACACCCAAAACGGGGATTATGGTTGTGAAGTGATAATCGCCGATAATCGGCTTTGCCTCGCTGACAACAGAGAGAAAAGAAGATTTACCGACATTCGGGAAACCTAAAAGTCCGACATCTGCAATAAGCTTTAATTCAAGGCTTACTTCCCATTCTTCGCCGGGAGCACCGCTTTTTGCAAAACGGGGCGTCTGCCTTGTCGGAGTTGCGAAATGAGAGTTACCCCAACCGCCGTTTCCGCCTTTTGCCGCAATAAACGGTTCATTAGATGACATATCCGCCATAACGACACCGCTTTCAACCTCACGGATAACCGTGCCTCTCGGAACTTTGATTATAAGGTCGGGAGCTTTTTTGCCGTTACAACGGCTGCCTCTGCCGTTTTCGCCGTTTTGCGCTTTATATTTCCTTTTATAACGGAAATCGGCAAGAGTTGAAATATTATCGTCAACCTGAAAAACTATGTTGCCGCCTCTGCCGCCGTCGCCGCCGTCAGGACCGCCGGAAGCCACATATTTTTCTCTGTGGAAAGCAACGGCACCGTCGCCGCCGTTTCCTGCTTTTATATGGATTTTCGCTTTATCTACAAACATAATTAAATTCCTTTTCTTTTATCAACTTTATTTTAACCGCTTTTGTTCGGAAGCAGCCGAACAAACACTCAAATTTTTTATCAAGATATTATATCAAATTTTATTACATTTATAAACAGTAAAGTGATAAAAAGTTGTATTTTTTTACTCGAATTGCATAAATTGTGCTTAAATTAGTTGACATACACTATATGTTGTGGTATTATGTTTACAGGACAAGGCATATAATGAAAAAGAATAAATTAGAACAATATTAAATAAAATCAAGTTGAGTCCACTTATATGTACTCTGCTTAAAATATTTTCGAACATTTGTGTTGACAAATAAAAAATGCATGCTATAATAAGGGTGTAATCAACAAGAACGAATGTTCGACGATGAACGGAGGAAATTATTATGTTAGCTATTTTCGCAAAAACAAGTATTGAATTGGCAGTTGTTTTACTTCTTATATACGGTTTTATTCACGAAAAAGAGGTTATCAAATTTGAACAGTATGTCAAGATGGTCATTGTCGTAAATTACCGCAGATATAAGAAAAGAAAAAGAATTGAGCAAATGAAGAAGAACAGAGAGTTCCGTGTCATTAAGGGCGGCAAATCGCCTAACGGTCGCACTCCTCATTCATTTGACGTGGCTTAATGCAGCCATATTAAATTGCTACCTCTTTCCATAATAGATTTTTCACACACAGACAAGCAGGAGACGGATTTTTATCTGTCTCCCGTTTGTCTTTTTTTGATAAATGTGGTACAATACCTTTTCGATAGGAGTGTTTGCTTTGAACAAGGATAAGAAATCAACTGTCAAGCTAATAATTCGCCTTGCGGTAATCTTCGCCGTTATGGCGGTTGCGATAATAAAATATGATAAGCTATCCAATATAGATATAAGAAGCATTGTTGCAAATTCGCCGTCGGTCGCTCTTGCCGTTTTGAGCGTTCTCGGAATATACGGCATAAAGGGCGCAGTTTTCGTAGTCCCCGCTTCGCTCGTTTATATTTCGGTGGGAATGGCTTTCCCCACGGTGCAGGCGGTAATAATCAACCTTTGCGGAATTGCCGTTGAGGTAACGGTTTCGTATATTTTCGGTTGGTTCGTCGGCGGTGAATATGTAAACGACCTTTTGAAAAAGAGCAAGGGCGGAGAAAAGCTGCTTGCGTTTGAAGAGAAAAACAAATTTGCTTCTATGTTTGTAATCAGATTTTTACCTGTGTTTCCTATCGACTTTGCAAGTCTGTTTTTCGGCTCAATGAAAATTCCGTTCGCAAAATATTTCTTGGCTTCCGTTCTCGGAATTGCACCGAGAGTAATTTTTTTCACAATTCTCGGCGACGCAGCTTATGACTATATACCTATGAAGTTAATCGTTATAGGCATAATCTGCGCAATACCGATTGGTGCTATATATTTGATTGTAAAGTGGTTAAAGGATAAAAAAAGCAAAGAAAAGTAAAGCTTGCTGTTGTAAACAAACGGTAGCAATGCTACAATATAAAAAATGATTGAATTGAGGTATGTATATGATATATGAAAGCATAAAAAAATTAGTTACCTACGGACTTGAAACAGGTCTTATCGAGGAATGTGACAAGGTTTATGTTACAAACAGAATTCTTGAGGCTCTTCGCCTTGACGAGTATGACGAGCCGTCGGAAAGCTTTGAAAATGTTGACCTTGAGAGCACGCTTTGCGAATTGCTCGACTTTGCGGCTGAAAACGGTATTATCGAAAACAGCGTAGTTTACCGTGATTTGTTCGATGCAAAGCTTATGGCTTGCCTTATGCCCATGCCTCACGAGGTAATCAAGACCTTTAACGCTCTTTACAGCGAAAGTCCAGAAAAGGCAACTGATTGGTTTTATAAATTAAGCGGCGATTCCGACTATATCAGAAGATACAGAATTAAAAGAGATATGCGTTGGTCAGTTCCGAGTGAATACGGCGATATTGACATTTCAATCAACCTTTCAAAGCCCGAAAAAGACCCGAAAGCGATTGCCGCAGCAAAGCTTCAAAAGCAAAGCGGTTATCCTAAGTGCCTTTTGTGCAAGGAGTGCGAGGGTTACGCAGGCAGAGTGAATTTCCCTGCAAGACAGAATCACAGAATTATCCCGATTACAATCAATAATACAGCATGGGGATTCCAGTATTCTCCTTATGTTTACTACAATGAGCATTGCATTGTATTTAACGGCGAGCATACACCGATGAAAATTGAAAAGGCAACATTTATAAAGTTATTTGACTTTGTAAAGCTGTTCCCCCATTATTTCCTCGGCTCAAATGCGGATTTGCCGATTGTCGGCGGCTCTATCCTCTCTCACGACCATTATCAGGGCGGTCATTACACCTTTGCGATGGCAAAAGCACCGATTGAAAAACATTTCACAATCAAAGGCTTTGAGGATGTTGAATCGGGCATAGTTAAATGGCCTCTTTCGGTTATCAGACTTCGCAGCAAGGACAGCGACAGAATTATCGAGCTTGCGGATGTAATTCTTAAAAAGTGGAGAGCCTACACGGATGAAGCGGCATTTGTATTTGCAGAAACCGACGGCGAAAAGCACAACACGATTACACCGATTGCAAGAAAGGTCGGCGACACCTATGAGCTTGACCTTGCACTTCGTAACAACATAACAACAGAGGAATATCCGCTTGGCGTTTATCACCCGCATGACAAGTATCATCACATTAAGAAGGAAAATATCGGTCTTATCGAAGTTATGGGACTTGCTGTGCTTCCGTCAAGACTTAAAGAGGAACTTGCAATCCTCGGCGATTACATTGTAAACGGCAAGGATATACGCTCAAACGAGCAGATTGAAAAGCACGCAGATTGGGTTGACGAATTCAAAGCTAATTACGACGAAATCACAGCGGAAAATGTTGATGAAATACTCAAAGCAGAGGTCGGCAAGGTATTTGTCGGAGTGCTTGAGGACGCAGGCGTTTATAAGTGCACGGAGGACGGCAGAAACGCATTTATGAGATTTGTAAACAGCATATAAGCATCAATAAAAAGCACAAAACGGCTGTAAAGGGTTAACCTTTACAGCCGTTGTTTTATTAGTATTTACAAGGGTTGTGCCTATTTTATTATAATCAAAATACAAAATATCCGAGCAAGCCCGACAGCAAGCCTATGCCTGCACCGACAAGCACATCAGAGAGATAATGCACGCCGCCTATTACCCTCACTGCACACAGTAAAACGCCGATTATAAACAGCGGTATGCTCAGCACGGGTTTGACATACAAAAAGGTCATCGCTATCATAAAAACGGAAAAGATATGTCTGCTCGGCATTGACTGACCTTTTTTATCCTTATTTATAAGCGGTCTGATATTCAGCGTTTCATAAGGTCTCGGGCGATTTATAACCCGGCGGAGTCCGCTGACAAATAAAAGCATACCGGCAGGTATCAAAACGCACCGAAACAGCTTCGTTCTGTCTGAAAATGCAAGATATGCCAATAATGACGGATAAGCGATATAAACTATTACCGTCAGCACTGTATTTAATAAATTAAAGCCCAACACCGAGTTCTTATTTTTGCGAAACGGGGCCGAAAGCTTTCTGTATTGGCTCGAAGTCATTTGCTTCACCTCACTTAAAGTATATAACATTGCCGAACATCTTTCAATCTTTTTTGACAAATTCCTACGTTCTTCATTGACAAAGACGATTTATAAACTTATACTATATATACTTATTTATAATATAATTTCAGGAGATAAAAATATGAATCAATATTCACAAGAGGATAAAAGACGACGTCAGATGAAGCTTTCAGGCAAAGCGGCAGCAGCTTCAAAGGAAAAAAGGACTATCTTAATTGTTGTATCGTGTATTCTTGCAATAATTCTCATTGCGGGCACAATCGCACTTGTAAAGCATTTTAAGAAACCCGAAACGCCCTTTGTTCCCTCACAGAGTGAGCCTGCCGTATCGGAGCAACAGACCGAAGCGCCCACGCAAACACAAGCACCCGAAACCACAACTTCTCTTTCCGGCGACGTTACCGTAACAGACTATTCGGCGACAATGTACTCGACAACAGTTACATTGAATGTCAGAAGCGCACCGTCAACAGACAGTCAGATTTTGGGTCAGCTCGGTCAGGATACACCGATTAAGGTAACGGGCAAATGCTCAAACGGTTGGTTTAGAATTGACTTTAACGGTCAAACGGGCTACTGCTCGGAAAAATATCTCAAGGGCAGTCAAGACCTTTCGGACAAACCTTACTATATCAAGGTCAACCGCACACAGAACATTGTCATTGTCTATACGAAGGATGCAAACGGCGGCTACACCGTTCCGTACAAGGCTATGGTTTGTTCGGTAGGCTTGAATGATGCAACGCCGACAGGCTCATATAACACGACAGACAAATACACCTGGCGACTCCTTTCGGGCAATGTTTACGGACAGTATGCAACGAGAATTACAGGGCACTATCTGTTCCATTCCGTTCCGTACGTTACGCAGAACAAGGCAGACCTCGAATATGACGAGTTCAACAAATTGGGCGAGGCTGCTTCGCTCGGCTGTATAAGACTTTCCGTTGAGGATGCAAAGTGGATTTACGACAACTGTCCTAAGGGCACCCCCGTTACAATTTATGACAGCAACGATCCCGAGCCGTTGGCTAAGCCCACACCGATTAGAATTGATACGAATGATACAAGACGTGTTTGGGATCCCACCGACCCCGATCCGTCAAACCCGTGGAAGCAGTAATTTAAGACACATATTAAAGGCACATTTCGTTTTGAAATGTGCCTTACTTTTTTGCCGAAAAACGGCTTAATTTAATTTTTCACAAGCGAGCCTTTCAACCGCTATTGCGTTATTGTATCTCTCCATATATTTGTCGAAGCCCTCAACGTCTCTCAAATCGGGGTCAACGCTCACGGACTCGGCAGAAGCAAAAATCTTGTTGTCGAGATAAGCTTCAAGGCTTTCATCGCTTTTTGATATGGCATAAAGTGCAAGCACCGCCATACCCCACGGGCCTCCCTCGCCTGCCGTTTTCATAACGGTTACCTTTGTGTTCAATGCCGCAGCCGTTATTTTCTGACCGACGCCCTCGGTTTTATAAAGTCCGCCGTGTGCGGAAATTTTGTCGAGTTTAACATTTTCCTTTTTCAAAAGAATATCGTTTCCGTTTTTCAATGCGGCAAATGCTGAATACAATTCGTTTCTCATAAAATCGGCAACTGTAAGCTTTGAATTCGGCAGTCGCATAAGCATAGGTCTGCCCTGTGAAATATCCAAAACAGGCTCGCCCGACAGGCAGTTATATGAAACTATTCCGCCGCAATCGGGATTGCCCTTGAGAGCCTCGAAATACAGCATATCGTAAACCTTTGATTTCTCCGTCGGGTGTCCGCTGAGTGTTAAGAGCTCGCAGAACATTTTTACCCAAGCGTCAATATCTCCTGTGCAGTTGTTACAATGCACCATTGCAACGGGCTTTCCCGTCGGAGTAGTTACAAGGTCGATTTCCTTATATACATTTTTAAGCGGCTTTTCCAAAACTACCATTGAAAAAATACTCGTACCTGCGGAGACGTTTCCCGTCTTTTCTCTAACGGAATTTGTAGCGGTCATACCCGTACCGGCATCGCCCTCGGGAGGACAAACGGGAATTCCCGATTTGAGCGTTTTGCTCTCGTCAAGAAATTCTGCGCCGCTTTTTGTAAGCGTTCCTGCATTTTCTCCTGCGACAAGAACTTTCGGTAAAATATCACGAAGCGAAAAAGCATATCCGTCTTTTTTCGAGAGCGTGTCAAATTTTTTAAGCATTGCCTCATCGTAATCGTTTATTGCGGAGTCAATCGGAAACATACCGCTTGCCTCGCCGACGCCTGCGACAAACTCGCCCGTCAATTTCGAGTGAATATACACAGCAAGAGTAGAAAGTCTTGAAAGCTTTTTCAAATGCTCTTCGCCGTTTAGCATAGCCTGACGAAGATGCGCAACAGACCACCTTTGCGGAATATTAAATTCTAAAAGCTCGGTTAGCTCTTCGCTCGCCTGTGCGGTCGAGGTGTTTCTCCATGTTCTGAACGGAGTGAGCAAATTACCCTCGCTGTCGAATGCCATATAGCCGTGCATCATTGCGGAAACGCCGATTGAGCCAACCTCGGTAAGTTCAATTCCGTATCTGTTTTTCACGTCATTTTTAAGGTCCTTATAACAGCTTCGAAGTCCCGTATGAATGTCGTCAAGTGAGTACGTCCACACGCCGTTTTCAAATCTGTTTTCCCATGTGTGACTGCCTGACGCAATGGGTGTCGCCTCGTCGTCAATCAGCACCGCTTTTATTCTTGTCGAGCCGAGTTCAATGCCCAAGCTCGTCCTTGCAAGGAGTATTTTTTCTTTAATTTCCATTTGTTCACCGCCGCAAAAATATTATGTAAATCTATTTTAATATATATCCTGATATTTTTCAATACAAAAAATAAAGTCCGAAAAGCCTTGATAATACGTGGTTGCGGAGCTTCGCAACCGATAGTTTCCTTGAAAAATCGCATTTGTAAACTAAAGTTGGTAGCGCAACCGAGGATTTTTTTGTAAGATATCGGCGTACCGAGAAACAAGAGCGAAAGCCACTCGGGTAAATTCAAAAGCTACTTTTTATCAACAATAAAATTTGACAAACAAGGAGACAAACACATGAAAAAGACAAACACAATACACTTCGGAATTCAGAGAAAAATCGTTTCAAATATGACCGCCGAGAGCTGGGAAACAATCCCTCACGTAACATATAATTATGAGCCTGACGTAACCGCTTTTATGCGTGAATATAAAAGACTGAATTTCGGAAGAGACCGCAACGATAAGATAACGATAAATACTCTTATGTTAAAGGTTATCACGGAGGGGCTCAAGGACACACCGATTCTCAACTCGCACTTAAACTTCAATCGCAAGCTTGTAAGAGGAGAACTCAACACCTATGAGGACATAAATATTTCAATGCCTATGATTCTTCCCAACGGTGAAATGATGACGGTTAATCTTCACAACTTTGAAAACAAAAATCTTGACGAAATGACGGCTGAAATCAAAGACGTTACCCGCCGTGCAGAGAATACGGATTTGAACGAAGTAATGTTTGACGTTTCACTCGACAACACTATTAACGCACTTAAAAAGGGAAAAATTATGCAGACTGTTTGCAGACTTATCGGCTCAAAGACAGGCAAGCACAGAGTTAAAACTCTCAGTGGTAAAGCTAAAAAGGCTTATGAGTCGATTCCCGTTGAGGACAGACTTACAAAGCACGATATTGAGCAGGGCACAACGACAATTTCAAATATCGGCTCGACCTACCGCCAGCAGAGAGGTTCAACCTGCCTTCTTGAAATCATACCGCCGCAGGTTACCGCTTTCGCAGTAGGCGCCGTTCAGGATAAGCCCGTCGTTGTAACAAACGAATTCGGCAAAAAAGAGGTCGAAGCAAGACAGATACTTCCCATTTGCATTGCATTTGACCACAGAGCACTCGACTTCGGAGATATAGTTCCTTTCCTTGAAAGGCTCGACGACATTTTTGAAAATCCCGAGCAAATTCATTCGTGGGTTTCAAATGATGAAGCCGACGAGGTTTCAAAAATGCAGGACGCTTAACTAACTTACCCATCCTATCTATATAAATACCTTAAAGCATAACACCGCCGTACCCGAAAGAGTGCGACGGTGTTGTGCTGTTTGTGTATAAAAATCTTTTGTAAGTGTTTTGTATTCACACAAAAAAAGAAAGAGTTAAAAACTTAACTCTCTCAATAAACAAGCAATTATTTAGTTCCCGTTTTACCGATTTAACTCGGACGGTTGGGTATCCCGCTTTTCTTAGTTCCCGTTTTACCGATTAGCTCGGATGGTTGGGTATCCCGCTTTTCTTAGTTCCCGTTTTACCGATTTATCTCGGATGGTTGGGTATCCCGCTATGCTTGTTGCTGATATTATACCATTCACGGCACAACGGAGTCAAGCAATATTATTTTTCTGTATTTTGCTTTAATGCAACCACAAATATGGTAATTGTATTGACATTGTATTTAAATATGCACATAATAATATAAAGGAGGAATAAAATATGGCACAAGTGAGCGTTAATATTCGCATTGAAGAAGATGCAAAAAAAGAAGCTGATGTTTTGTTTAAAGAATTGGGACTTACAATGTCTTCGGCTGTTAATATTTTTATAAAACAAGCCTTATTTGAACAAGGTATACCTTTTCAGATAACAAGAAAAAATCCGCTGTCGGATAAACTATCCAAATTGCCGGAGTTAGGATATAGAAACAGCGACGGAAATTATGTTCTTCCGAGTGAATATGATATTCCCAAAGACAACGCTTATGACGAAATATAATTAAATTAAGGCAAATTAAACAAGCGAAAATAATACGCATTTTTAACTAAAAAGGCACAGCCGACGGAGATAATCCGAAAGCCGTGCCCTTATTTTGTCTGTATGACAGCTTCAATTAAGCCTCAATTTCTTTCATTGCCTTTTTGAATTGGAAGCCGAACAGAACAGATGTGAATATAACCGCAATAATATCCGCTATCGGCTCTGAAAGGAATACGCCCGTTGTCTGATTTGCCACCAAGTGCGGCATAATGTAAATCAGCGGAATCAACAGCACGAATTTTCTTACAACCGCAACAACGATTGAATTTACGGCCTTTCCGAGAGATGTAAAGGTCATTTGGCAAGCAATTTGAATTCCGAACAAGAATATGCCTGCAAGATAAATCCTGAGCATAGGAGTTGCAAACTCGACAAGGCTTGCATCCGATGTGAAAATGCTTATAAACGCTTTCGGGAAAAACTGCACCGCACTGCAAAGCAAAACGGAATAGCTCAGGCAAGTTACAAGCAACAATTTGAATGTGTTTTTAACCCTCGGCGAACATTTAGCACCGTAATTATAGCTTAAAATCGGCTGCGCACCCTGCGCTATACCCTGCAACGGAAGCATAGCAAACTGCATTACGCTCGATAAAATCGTCATTGTTCCAACCGCAATATCGCCGCCGTATTTAAGAAGCGAGGAGTTAAAACAAACCGTTACAATGCTTTCGCTTGCCTGCATAATGAATGCTGCAAGTCCTAACGCAATGCACGGTAATATAATATTCTTTTCAAGACGTAAATTCTTTTTCTTGATACACAAATAAGTCTTTTTGCCTCTGAGGAACGAAACTACCCATACGGCTGAAATCGCTTGCGAAATAACGGTTGCAAGCGCACCGCCCTTTACGCCCATATGAAGTCCGAATATGAAAATCGGGTCTAAAATAATATTGCAAACAGCACCGATAAGAACGGACACCATTGAAATATTCGTAAAGCCCTGTGCGGTAATAAATGCGTTCATTCCCAAGGTCAGCTGAACAAAAATTGTACCGAGAGCATAAATGCCCATATAATCGGTTGCGTAGGAAATTGTGTTTTCACTTGCTCCGAACGCCAACAAGATAGGCTTGTTCCATATCAAAAGAATAACTGTCAATACACAGGAAATGATTATCTGCATCGAAAAGCAGTTGCCGAGAATTTTCTCCGCCGTGTCGTTGTCCTTTTTCCCCATGTAAATCGAGGCTCTCGGTGCACCGCCCGAACTTACCAATGCCGCAAATGCCGTAACAATCATAATAATCGGCAAACAAACGCCCACGCCCGTCAAAGCCAAGCTGCCCTCAACGGGGATATGTCCGATATATATCCTATCGACGATATTATACAGCATATTGATAAGCTGTGCGATTACCGTAGGAATAGACAGCTTTAGCAACAGCTTTCCGATTGGATATGTGCCTAAAATGTTTTCATCTTTTTTCAAATTAAACTACTTCCTTTATTTTGACTTATTTATTGAATTTATCTATATTTTCCAACAGGGCGGAATTAAGCTTTTTTCTTATCCTCATAAATTCTTCGATTTCTTCTTCGTCCAAAGCCGACAGCACGATTTTAAGTTTTTCAATGGCGTTTTTCCGAAGTTCTGCTACTTTTTCAACCCCTTTTGAAGTCAACACGATAATCACTTTTCTGTTATCCTTATCATCACATTTTCTCGAAATCATACCCTGTGAGTCTAAATCGCCTAATATTTTTGCAACTCTTGCCGTGCTGACAGCCATTGCGTCGCTAATTTCTTTCGGGTAGACTTTGCAATTATGCGTGTACAAATAATTTAGGACAAACGAGTCGCCCTGTGATATTTTTATAAGCCTTCTGTCCATTATCAGCTGCCCTGTGCTTGACAACTGCTCCAAAAACCTTATCGTCAAATCTTCCGATACCATAAGAACACCCCTCAATAAATTGCTAACATTGTTAGCTATCTATCTTATTATATCACGATAAAATATATTGTCAACATTGAAAAAAATTAAATAGCTTAAAAACATTTGAAATAAAAAGTCCCGTATTAAACACCGTTTTCTGCGTAAAATATTACAGGATAAAATTAACTTTATAAGGAGAACGGTATGAAAGCAACAGGAATTGTCAGACGAATTGACGACCTCGGCAGAGTTGTAATTCCAAAGGAAATACGCCGTACAATGCATATGCGAGAGGGCGACCCGCCGCTGATAACATTGACACCGTTTGAAAAGTTCCGAACAGCCGTGGAAAAGCTTACCTCACGGCTTGGAAAATAACAAAAAGGAGTCAATGAAAATGAAAGAAACACTATTTGAACGCATGGGCGGTACTTACCGCAAAGAGGGCGACTATCTCCTGCCGAATGTTGCCGCGCCCGAGCAGTCCACCTTTGGACCTTTCGGTCAGCGGTACTACGCTTATATCCGAAAGCACGATAAAATACTTTTCAGCAGTCTGTGGCTTTCGGGCGAGCTAAACGCCTACATAGAAAATATCGACCGGCAAGCCGATGAAATGTTCTCTCAGCTCGTATGCGACATGGCAAAAAACGAAAATGTCACCGAGCGCCTAAAAGCCACCGACCAAATGGAGTGGGTACGCCGAATGAACAGTATCCGCCGCCGCGCAGAGGAGATAGTCAATGAGGAATTGATTTTGAGATAGAGATATGTGAAATATTAAATCACTCCCCGTACTTCGCAAGAGATGCGGGGAGTTTATGCGTGTTGAAAATCGGCTTTGAAAATGTTATACTATATGCAAAGAATATAGTTTTGAGGTGGATATTATCATGGCTAAATATAGTACGGATTTTTATTCCAGAGATGCGGTTCTTGTTGCACAAGGCCTTCTTGGAAAAGTAATCGTTGTAACCGATCATGGAGGTTGCAATTTTAAATGGCGAATTATAGAAACAGAAGCATACAAAGAAGAGGAAAATAATAGCGGTCAAACGATTTGCCATACTAATGAAAGACTGAAAAGCTGCGGGAAAATTTTTGCTGAATTAAGTAATGGTTTAATAATTACATGCGGTGATTCCAATAAATGTGATAATGTCCTTATCCGTGGAGTTATGACTGTTTATTACAGTCAGCCATACAAAGCCATGAAATCTGTTACAGCAGGGTTTGACATGGATTTGAGTGCGCCGATTGACTTAACAACATCTAACCGTATCTGGATTGAGCAATCAAGAATAAATGCAAAACCTATAGAGGACATTCGAGTTGGACTTGAAAACAAATCCAAAAACCGATGGAATTTCAAGTTGTTTGACTTAAAAAACGAGACAAAGAGCATTGATGCTGATCTTTTGAAAAATCTTAATGAATGAGCTTAACTCCCCCTACCCTGCAAGAGGTATGGGGAGCTTTCGCATTATTGGACTTTTATCTTTTTTTATGTTCTTCTGAAAAACACCTTTTCCTCGACAAGCGAAACAGCGTAGTGCACCGCCATGCCGAAGCCGAACATCAAAATTATCGTGTTCATCGTAAATGTGATTACACCTGCGCGGTACAGGATATAGAAAACACCGTAGTAGCCGAGGTTGATAATAAGAGAATTGACGGCATTATAGCCGGTTTTGCCAAGCCCCACAAAGATGTTGTCGATAATTGCACAGCCCGCATACGCAATATAAAACGGAATGAGCTTTATAACGATACCGAAAATCTCTCCTGCATTCTCAAGCCCCTGCGCATAGCGGAAGAACGGTGTCCATGTGGGAATGGTAACCACCCAAAGCATCGCACTTGCAGCGGCAATAAAGTAATAGTTGAATTTACGCAGCTCTTTGTACCCGTCCTTGCAGTCCGAGCGGATAACCTCGGCAAGGGCTGTGATAGGAATAAGCAGCCAACCCCAGATAAAATTATTTGCTATCCAATAGTTGCCCTGCTCGGCGACCATATTTACCATTTTGCAGACCATAACGGCATAGATAAGGTTGTCGATAAACTGTTGAAGCCCTGAAAACACCCCGGTCTTGCACCATTCGCGGAGCATTGCGCCGTCAGATTTTTTGAAACGGCGGAAACGGATGTATCCTTGCTTATAAAGCAGCAGAATGCACGCGGCGGAGAGCAGTGTGTTTGATATAATATTCGATACCGCCACACCGTAAACGCCCAAATTCGGTATCAGCAAAAAGTCGGCGATGAGCGACAGCGCCGTGCGGACGGCAAGAAAGATATAGACGTTTTTATCCTTGCCTATCACGACGAACACTACATTTGCAAAGCTGACGATAATTCCCATCATAAACGCGAGCGTTTCAAGGCGGAGATATGTAGATGTGACCGCTATGTCTATCTCGCCCGGGCTCATCGCCCCGATAAGTGTCGAGCCGTAGATAAGAACACCGACCGAGAAAAGCGTGTAGAGCACAGATGCACAAAGACCTGTCTTGAATGTTGCTCCCGCAAATTCCTCGCGGTGATTTTTGAAGATGCGGTTTAACACAGAGTAGAGCGGCACAATCAGAAACGCCTGCAGGGTTTCATTTATCAGGTCAAACCATTCCATCTGCCCGATGATGTCAAACGTGCCGTCCTGCCCGCCTGAGGAGATAAGAAATGTTTTGACCGTTTGATACGCTGCCGGAATGAGTGCAAGCGCACAAAGAGAGAGCCACAACCGCCAATGAAAGCTTTTGAGTTCCGTTGTTCTTTTTCTCATAATTTATCCTTGTACAGTCTTCGCATACTGCCTTTTATTTTTGCAGCACCGTATGCTCCACCGAGAGACGGGCGAGATGACCGCTCTCAATAAAATGTCGTCTGCATCGGCTTTTATATATGAAAAAAGAAGGTGTACAGGCACATTATAGCAGAAATTGCGGCGCTTTTCAATCATACTTCCTCTTTGCAGAAAGAGGAATATTATATCGTGAATTTGCCGACGGTCTGAGCGGAACTTCGGCTCCGCTTTTCTTATGTTGATTATCAATCGGCGAAACGCAGCGGCGAATTGTCAAACATTTCGCCGTTTTGTATTGACATTTAGCCGCAATATGGGTATAATATAATCGAACAATTGTAAGGAGAGTTTTACTATGGCGAATGTAATTTCTGTAAAAGAAGCAGCAATGCGTTGGGAATTAGCCGAAAGAACAGTTCGCGGACTTTGTATTGGTGGGAAAATCCCCGGAGCTATCAAAAGCGGACGCAGCTGGCTTATCCCTGCCGGCGCCGAAAAGCCGGTTGACAACAGAATTAAAACAGGAGCGTATGTTCGGGCAAAAAGCCGTCCGAAACACTTGCCCCTGCCCGTCGGTGTGTCTGACTATCGCTTAGCTTCAACTGAATATTACTATATCGACAAGACCATGATGCTCAAAGATTTCATTGATGAGCGCCCGATGGTTACTCTTTTTACGCGCCCGCGCCGTTTTGGCAAAACTCTCAATATGGATATGCTCCGCACTTTCTTTGAAAAAACAAACGAGGATACTTCAAAGTATTTCAAGGATAAAAAAATTTGGGAGCAAGGCGAATATTATCGCTCTTTTCAAGGCAAGTACCCCGTGATTTTTATTACATTAAAAGATGTAAAACACAATTCTTGGGATAACACTTTTGCCAATATCGGCTCGATTATTTCCAGCGAATACTGCCGGCATTCAGATCTTTCTAAAAGTCCAAAGTTAGATAAAAAGCAAAAAGATTTTTACGATAAAATGGTGTCCGAAAAGTTTTCGGCTGTTGATCTTGAGCGGTCGCTGCTGTATCTGTCTGAAATGTTGAAAAAACATTACGGTGAGGGTGCTGTTATCATCATTGATGAGTATGACACTCCAATTCAAAGCGGGCATACAAACGGTTTCTACGACGATGTTATCGCGTTTATGCGTAATCTTCTGTCCGGCTGTTTCAAGGATAATAAGAGTCTGGCATTCGGTTTCCTCACAGGTATTCTCCGCGTTGCCAAAGAAAGCATTTTCAGTGGGCTGAATAACCTTACAATCAATTCGGTCCTCGATAATAAATACAGCGAATATTTCGGATTTACTGCAAACGAAGTAAAAGAAATGGCGGCGTACTACAGTGCTCCGGATAAGTTTGACGAGGTTTGCGAATGGTATGACGGCTACCGCTTCGGCAAGACAGATATTTTCAACCCGTGGTCGGTTATTAACTATTTCAGTAACGACTGTGAGCCGAGAGCATTCTGGCTTTCCACCGGAAGCAACGACATTATCGGCGAGATTATTAAAGAAGCGGACAACGAAATCTACGAACGCCTCTCTTCTCTTGTCAACGGCGGCTCGTTTACAACTTACATTGATACAAGCGTGATTTATCCGCAAATTAAAAACAATCCGTCATCCATTTACAGTTTCTTGCTGATGGCAGGATATTTGAAAGTTGTTAAATCGAGCGTTTCTATAAGCGGAGATTTTATGTGCGAGGTCGCTTTGCCGAATAAAGAAATCTCACTTGTTTACCGCAAAGAAGTCCTTCAAAAGTTGGAAAATCTCATTCCGCAAGCCACGGCTATTGCCGTTGAGGAAGCAATATTCTCCGGCAACGGTGAAAAGTTGCGAGATATCATCAGCAATTTTCTTATTCAGTCGGTTAGCGCTTTTGATGCTGCAGGCGAAAACTTCTATCACGGCTTTATGCTCGGTGTTTGTGCTCTGTTTGGCAATTCGTATGTAACTTCTAACCGCGAATCCGGTGACGGCAGATACGATATTGCACTTTCTCCGAAAGTCAATAATCTTCCCGGTATTATCATCGAGCTGAAAGCCGAGAAAAACTGCAATGAGAACGAATTACAAGAGCTTGCCAAAACAGCACTAAAACAAATTAACGATAAAAAATACGACACCGAGTTGAAATCAAAAGGTGTAAAAATGATCTATAAATACGGCGTCGCTTTCAGCGGAAAACATGTTGCCGTTGAAGCGGAATGATAAAAAATCATTAAAGTGTCCGTTTTTTGGGACAGTAAAAGGCGTATAATGATTAAAATTGATGCCTAAATTGCCAAAGTGAAGTTCGGATTTTTAGGATAAAAAATAAGAAAAACCCTAAGCTCACTTTGACAAAAGAGTAGAGTGTGGTATATATAGATATTTCAAGATTTTCAGAGACTAAGGAAGCTACCGCCGATAAAGTCGGCTTGACCTTGACGAGTTGCTGATGAAAATATTGCAATGCCTGCTTAAAAGGTTTTAATGGTATATTTACCATAATTTCACTTTGTTATTCAAGCAAGTACAAGTAGATAAATCGCCTCTGCAAGGAAATATGTAATGGTAGACAACCGCACCAACAACGCCAAAGCGATTATTTCCTCGCTCCGTTCTACCGTGGGAGAAAACATCCGCGTGTTCCGTCGCATTCCCGTGCGCATTATGGGTGCTTTCACCGAACCTGTGCAGCCGTATATGATAGAGCCTAAAATCACCGAGCTTTTGCTTGAAAACGAAAAGCGCAAGGAAACAATGAATCCGATTGAGCGTATTGCCCGTTTTCATTTAGAGTTTGAGGGCATTCACCCGTTTATCGACGGCAACGGCAGAACGGGACGGGACGGCTGATTCTTAACCTTGACCTTATCCGAAACGGCTATCCGCCGATAAATATAAAATTTGCCGATCGCAAAAGGTACTATGATGCGTTCGACGAATACTATAAAAACGGCGGCGCAGCCGCAATGACCGACCTTGTTGCCGGATATGTAAACGAGCGGCTTGATGATTATCTGAGAGTGTTAGAGGACGTTGCGACAAACGGCAAATAAAACTTCGCTCAGATTTTTTGAGAATATTCCGGTTCGTGCCGTTTGGGACGAAGAAAGCGCAAAGTGGTGGTTTTGCGCTATGACATCGCCGAAGCGCTGACGAAATCCAAAAATCCGAGAAAATATTGGAAATAACGTCTCGAAAACTTTAAAGTTCAATTTAGCAAAGCAAATTATGTTTTAAAACTTATTGGAGGAAATTATGGCTAAGAAAAAAGCAGAGGAAAAGATAAATATAGATTCGATACTTTTCAAGTGTCGCGATATATTGCGTGCAGCAAGAAATTCAGGATCGTTCTTTGAGAAGCGCGATATGATGCTGACTCTCGTATTTTTACGCTTTATCGGAGAAAAATTTGAAGATGGCGTAGCAAAGCTGCGCGAGGATTTAATTGCGCAGGGGCTTGATCCCGACGACGAAGAGATTTTTGCGGCATTCTTTGACGATGCTACATTTACGGACGGCACATACAATCTGCCGATTGAAGCACGCTGGTCAACCATTATAAACACACCGGCGCCGCAGTTGAATGTTGCTCTTGATACAGCGCTGCACAGCATTGCCACAAGCAGCAATCAGCTTCGCGGCTGCTTTGTTGAGGGTACATTTACCACCCGTAATTTGGCGGCGAATGATATAAAAAAGATTGTCGATGAGGTAAATAAAATCAGTCATAAAGCGTTTGGCGAAGAAAAAGACCTTATTGGCCGTGTTTATGAATACTTCCTTAAAGAATTCGCGGTTAACGCTACCAAAGAAGAAGGCGAATTTTATACACCGCATGACATAGTTCAGCTTATCGCAACCATGATTGAACCGTTTGACGGAACATTGTATGACCCTTGCTGCGGTTCGGGAGGTATGTTTATTCAGAGTGCTGACCTTGTAAAAGCAAAACTCGGCGATATCAGCCGAATCAATGTTTACGGTCAGGAAAAAGAGCCTGCAACCTATCGTCTTGCAAAAATGAATCTTGCTTTGCGCGGAATCAGCCATCACCTCGGCGGGGAGGCGGATTCTACATTCACGCACGATTTACATAAAGGTCTCTACTTCAATTACATTATGGCAAACCCGCCGTTCAACCTTAAAGGTTGGTATGACGAGAATTTGAAAAATGATTCTCGCTGGGCAGATTATGTAACTCCTCCGGAAAGCAATGCCAACTATGCTTGGATTTTGCACATACTTTCTCACCTGAAAGCTGCGGACGGAGTCGCCGGATTTTTGCTTGCAAACGGCGCTTTGGGCGACAGCGATACTCTTGAAATCCGCAAAAGGCTGATCCAAAATGATAAAGTAGAGGCAATTGTTATTCTTCCGCGTGAGCTTTTTATCACAACCGATATAAGCGTAACTCTCTGGATTTTGAATCAAAACAAAAAAGGCGGAAGCTATCACGGCAGAAATCTGCGTAACCGTGAGCATAAAATACTGTTTATGGATCTGCGCACATGGACAGAAAACCCCGTAAAGGGCGAAAATAAAAAGAAAGTTCTGCTTGACAGCAAGCAGATTCAAAGAGCCGCCGATATTTATCACACATGGCAAAACGAGGGCACAAACGGCACAGATTATGCCGTGCCGGAGCTTTATCGCAGTGTCGGCATAGACGAAATCGAAAAGAACGGATGGAGTCTTGTACCCAGCAAATATATTGAATTTATTGATCATGATCTGGATATTGATTACAATGCCGAGATGACCCGTATTCAAAAAGAAATGCACGAAATATTAGAACAGGAAAAGCAGTCTCAAAAGATGCTTGAAGATGCCTTCAGGGGGATCGGCTATGGCATTGAGTAAGTATAAGTTGGGCGAGCTAATCCAACTTGAGGATGGGCGAAACACCAACGATTCATACAATATCAAAGATGTTAAAGGCATATCAATTCAGAAAAAATTCATTGAAACAAAGGCTGATATGCAAGGGGTTTCACTTTTGCCATATATCCTTGTTAAACCTGATTTTTTCGCTTATGTGACAGTGACATCAAGAAATGGCGAAAAAATAACATTGGCACATAATACTACAAATGATACCTATATTGTTTCATCATCATATATGGTCTTTAGTGTATCAAAGACCGATTTGCTGAATTCTGATTACTTATTTATGTATTTTAATCGTCCTGAATTTGACCGCTACGCAAGATTCAATTCTTGGGGATCAGCAAGAGAAACTTTTGATTGGGATACTCTTTGTGATATTGATATTGAGCTTCCCGACTTGCCGACACAACAGAAATATGTTGATATCTATAACGCTTTGGTCGCTAATCAGCAAGCTTACGAGCGCGGCTTGGATGATTTGAAACTCACTTGCGACGCGTATATCGAAGATTTACGGAGAAGAATGCCGTGCGAGAAAATAGGGTTATATATTGTTGAAGAGAACAATAGAAACAAGGTGTTACAAAATGTAAATGTGAAGGGAGTCAATAGCTCAGGTTCTTTCGATGAAACCCGGGCTAATACAAATGGGCTTGATTTTAGCAGTTATAAAATTGTAAGCCAAAATCAATTTGCCTACAACCCATCAAGAATCAATTTGGGCTCTATTGCTTTATACAAAGATGAACTTGATTGTATTATTTCACCTATGTACTGCGTTTTTTCAATAAGAGACACAGAAAAGTTGTTGCCCGAGTATTTAATGCTTTGGTTTGGAAGAAAAGAATTTCAAAGGAGTACATTGTTTTTTGCTATAGGCTCTGTGAGAGATACATTTGATTATTCTCTCATGCAGGAAACTTCTATTCCCATTCCCGGTGTAAAAATGCAAAGAGTAATCGCAGAAATGTATACAGTTTATAACAAACGCAAAGAAATCAACGAACAGCTGAAAACACAAATCAAAAATATATGCCCAATTTTAATTAAAGGATCGTTGGAGGAATCAAGGTGAACAAAATTTCCGATATTACTCGCCAAGACATTTTAGACATAATAAAAGATGGTTTTACTGAGGAATTTGATGAACCGGTTTATGATGGAGAAATCGGAGATTATATTACCGAAGCAAAAATATATATGCCATTCTACGGACGACTCGATGAAATTGCTTTTTTTACGCGGCTTTATGATCTTAAGGCACTGCCATCTTTCGATCATAGGTATAAAGATGCATTAGGAGATATCAGTTGTCATCTTAGGTGGGGTGACTATGAGGATTGCTGGTTCTTTCAGGATCAACGATTCAAATTGATGCAAGATGATGGTGATGAACCATTGTTGAAGTTTATCTGCGAAATGCTTCATCCTGCGGTAAGAATTGAAAAATCTGTATGGAAAGCATATTTGGATAAGTTTAATGATTTGTTAAGAGCTGACGGCTATGAACTATATGCGGCACAACACATTTCCGGCAGAGACATTTATAAGCCCAGAGAATATCGTGGAGATACTGATTTTATCCTCGTGGACAACCTTTTTTCTGTTCGTTATAAGGAATTGATCCAATATGGAGAGGGTAAGCCCACAGATAACATTAGCGCTTCTGTATCTTATTCTGCAAAAAAACATTTTTGTAAGGTTATGATTGAATTTGCAGAACCCAAAAGTATTCGAAGAAGCAGGTACGACAGTTTTATAGATAATACCGATGCATTAAACGAAGCTATTCGCCGACTCAATGAAGCCATGGATTTTCCCGTAATTAATATGACCGACTCCATGTTTTCACCATGTTATCAAGAGGAAATACTTGCAAGCTATTTTACCCCGTTTATTTTTGATGTTATTGAATTGCAATATGATGAACTCTCACGAGATGAAAAATCTCCATTTCAGACTGCAATCAATGCTTCTTTTCAAAAAGATAGCGTTTCATTTCAACTTACAGATAGAGGGCTGATTGAACCGGTTACCAACCATGAAGTCTTGTCAACCGAAATCATTTCCAGTATAAATAATGTTAAAGAGCCAGGCGTAAGGGATTTGCTGAATGAAGCAATTGAAAAGCATATGCAGCCAACTCTTCAGGCGCACCGTGATGCCGTCGAAAAAATATGGGATGCGCTTGAAAGACTTAAAACATATTATACATCATTAGACAAAAAAGCTTCTGCAAATCAGCTTGTTACAGATATGGCCAATGGTCGAACGGAATATTATACCATCTTTGATGCAGAATTTAAGGCATTAACTGATATTGGCAACGATTTTCGGATTCGACACCATGAAACAAGCAAAATTGATATATCAGATATAAGGCATTATGATTATTTTTTCAACAGATGCTTGTCATTGATTGCAACAGCAATTCAATTTTTGAAATAATACACTCTTTTGGAGGACAATGATATGTCTAAATTACAAGAATACAACGGGCGCTTTTGCGAGTCGGAATATGAATATGCCTTCATTACCCTTTTGGAAAAAGAAGGCTGGCAGTACTTACAGGGGAATAAAATCAATCGGCAGACTCGCAGTGATGTTTTGTATTCTGATGATTTAGAAAATTTTCTATCAAGGACCAATCCAGATTTGCTCCCGGATGAAATTCATCAGATTATGGATTCTGTCCGTCTTGTCGGTGCGGAAAGTGACTTTGCAACGCTGCATAAGGTTTATGGTTGGATGGTCAGCGGTATACAATTCACTCCACAGAACGGCATCCCGAGAATAATATCACTGATCGACTTTGAAACCCCGGACAATAACATTTTCCGCTGCGTGAATCAGTTTGCTGTAGAATATATCAATAACGGTCAAAAAGAAACCCGCAGACCTGATGTACTTCTGTTTATCAACGGGTTACCGCTTTGCGTAATAGAGCTCAAGAACCCGGCTGATGCCAATGCCACAATTTATGACGCGTGGGAGCAGATTAATATTCGTTATTGGCGTGATATTCCTCATTTGCTCCACTATTGCCCTTTGGCATGTATTTCGGACGGCGTGAAAACCCGGCTCGGTACAGTTCGTACTCCCTATGAGCATTTTTATGCCTGGAGAAGAGTAAATGACGGCGACGCGGTTTCAACATTGCCTTTTGAAGAAACCGAAAATATGATAAAGGGTGTCTATGCGCCAGAACGGTTTCTTGAGATATTTCGCGACTACATCTATTTTCAGGACAGCATTTATGACAGTGACGAGCGCGAAATCGTATGCCGCTATCCTCAGTTTTTTGCGGCAAGACTTCTTAAACAGAGCATTGTAAAATCCGTTGAAGAAAAAAGCGGAAAGGGCGGTACATATTTCGGTGCAACAGGCTGCGGCAAGACTTATACCATGGCTTTCCTTGCCCGTCAGCTTTCAATGCGCTGCCCCGAGCTTGGCTCTCCGACGATCATAATGATCGTTGATCGTGATGAGCTTCAAAAGCAGGGTGCAAAACTGTTCACAAAAAGCAAAGAGTTTTTGAACCTTGGTGAAGTAAGCGTTGTTCCCAATCGCAAGGTTTTGCGGGAGGAATTAAGCTCCCGTAAAAGCGGCGGCTTCTATATATGCACCATTCAAAAATTCTGTGATCGCGAGGACGACAAAATCGGACTTCTCAACGAACGGGCGAATATTATTTGCTTTTCAGACGAAGCCCACAGAACACAGCTCGAACATTCTAAAAAAATTCAGTTCAGTAAAGATGCCGACGAAAACATGAAAGCCATGGTTTCAAAGCCCTATGCAAAGGTGTTGAAAGAGGCGTTCCCGAATGCAACCTTTGTCGGATTTACAGGCACACCCATTGCCGAAACATATCAGACATTCGGTGATGAAATCGACCGCTACACAATGGATCAGGCGGTAGCCGACGGACTGACGGTTTCTATCAAATATCATCCGAGAATTGCTAAGGTGCTCTTTGATGCCGAAAAAATCAAACAGATAGAAACATATTATAAAACATGCGCTGATGACGGTGCAACCGAAGAGGATATCGAGGCAAGCAAAAAGGCTATGAGCTCTATGGAAGTTATCCTCGGTGAGCCGTCCCGCTTGGAGCGCCTTGCTGCAGATATTCACGATCATTATGTATCCTCCTGCGCCAAAGACCCCGACAGAGTGCAGAAAGCAATGATTGTTTGCTCAAGCAGAACAATTGCTTATGAACTTCTCAAAAAATTTCAGGACAAGTATCCGGAATGGTTTGTAGAAAAAAAGGTTGCTGACGGATTTACGGCAACCGATGAGGAGTTGAAAGAATTAACGCCGATGCCTTTTATGGCTATGGTCGCCAGTGTCGGCAGTAATGACAAAGCAGATATGTACAATTACCTCGGCGGCGTGAAAAACGATAAGCGCTCCGAGGCTTTGGATGCCGCATTTAAACAGGATAAATCAAATTTCCACATTGTCATTGTAGTCGATATGTGGATAACCGGTTTTGATGTGCCGTCGCTCACATATATGTACAATGACAAACCGCTGAAAAAGCATCTGCTGATTCAGACGATAAGCCGCGTAAACAGAAAATATCCCGGAAAAGAGTACGGAATGATCGTCGATTATATCGGTATCCGCAACAACATGCGTGAGGCAATGAAGATATACGGCGGCAACACATCGGTTGCGCCTACAACAGATGATGTCGAACAGGCTACTACAGTATTTAGGGAGGAGCTATCTGTTCTTAACAATCTGTTTTCCGGATATGATTTAAAGCCGTTTTTGAATCCCGACGGTGATCCGTTTGAGCGGTACAAGCTTCTTGCGAAAGCGGCTGAATACGTCTTTGCCTCTACGCAGGAGTTGCAGAGCGAAAGCAACAGCGGAAAATCTGTCAAAACAGTATCGTTCAAAACATATTTTTTGAAGACGGTAAAAAGGATGCGGATGGCTTTTGATGTTTGCCAGCCGTCCGGAGAACTCGGAGACGAAGAATCCGCTCTCGCGCAATGTTATATGGCAATCGCCGGCTTTGTTCGCAAAATGAGCGGCACAACTGAGGTAGATACAGAAACAATGAACCGCCATGTATCCAAAATGGTCGAAGAGGCTCTTCAGTACAACAAGGTTGAAAGTGTGCTTAGCGAAGGCGAACAAGAAGATATTTTCAGCCCTGAATACTTTGAAAAACTGTCCGATGTTAAATTGCCGGCATCTAAGTTGGAATTGCTTATCAAGGTACTTAGAAAGCAAATTACAGAATACCGCAAAACGAATCAGGTGGAAGCAAAGAAGTTTCAGGAAATGCTCGAAAAAACGATAGAAGAATATCACGAGCGCCGCAAGCATTTAACCGTTGAAGAAGCAGGCGAAACGCAGGAGCAGGCGTCCGAAGATATTATTAAATCTGCAACCGAACAGGCATTGAAGATATTGCGGGAGATGAATGAAAGCCGTGAAAGCTTCCGCAAAATCGGATTGACTTTTGAAGAAAAGGCATTTTATGATATCTTGATGTCATTAAGAAATCAGTATAACTTTGAGTACGGCGAGGATAAAACTGTCGGCGGTATTTCCGTAAATGATAAGTGCAAATCTTTGGCAAGAAAACTCAAAGAAATTATTGACACCAAATCTTCATTTGCCGATTGGCTTAATAATCAAATTGTCCGCGACCAGCTGAAATTTGACATTAAGGTTTGCCTTATCAAAAATGGTTATCCGCCGCAGTATAGCCCCGAAGTGTTTCAAAAAGTTATGGAGCAGGTCGAAAATTTTGAGGAGAATAATTAAAAGGATTGTGAGGTGTATCGAACATTGAAAGCGCTGCTTGATACAAATATTATTATCCATCGCGAAAACTTGCAAGCCACAAATTACTCCATTGGTTTACTTTTCAAGTGGTTGGACAAGCTTCATTACGAGAAACTTGTGCATCCGTATTCTTTACAGGAATTGAGAAAAGCAAATAACAGTACGCAGCAAGAGATATATAATGCTCGCCTTGCCGCATATATGGAAATGAAAAGCATAGCTCCGCAAAGCAAAGCGTTTTTGGATTTGCTTTCGGATACACCAAAAACAGATAACGACCGAATTGACAATCAGCTTCTGTGTGAGGTTTATTCAGGTCGTGTTGATATTTTGATAACCGAAGATCGAAAAATGCGAAATAAAGCCGAGCGCCTCAGATTGACGGATAAAGTGTTTTCTATAAATGGCTTTATATCGAAATGTAATTACGATAATCCGGCTTTAATTGAGTATAAAGCGTTAGCAGTAAAGCCCGAAACAATCGGGAATATTGATGTCTCTGATACGTTTTTTGACTCGTTTCGCCCTGATTATGAAAACTTTGAAGCGTGGTTTGCGAAGAAAAGCAATGAGGATGCATATGTGTGTCGGTCCGATGACAACAGAATATTAGGATTTCTGTATTTGAAAACAGAAGATGAAACAGAAAACTATTCTGATATTACACCTTCCTTTACTGCGAAAAAACGCTTGAAAGTAGGGACTTTTAAGGTTGAATCAACCGGATTCAGGCTCGGAGAGAGATTTATAAAGATAATCTTTGATAATGCAATTGAACGTCATCTCGATGAGATTTATGTTACATTGTTTGAAGAAAGACCCGAACTAAAGAAGTTGTGTGAAACGCTTATGAGGTGGGGCTTTTATCGGCACGGAGTAAAGATACATAAAGACGGAAGAAAAGAAACAGTTTTGGTCAAAAAACTCGGACTATATGATGCCACAAAAGATGTCATCTATAATTTTCCTAACATCGCGAAAAACAGCGCAAGACTGATTCTTCCTATTTTTCCTCAATATCACACCTCGCTGTTCCCTGATTCGATTCTGAATAATGAGGTAGATTTGATAGCGAATGTGTCTCACCGTTATGCGCTCCAAAAGGTGTATGTTTCATGGGCACCGGAGCAAAATATTTATCCCGGTGATGTTATTGTTTTTTACCGTACGGGAGAAACACAACCCAAAAAGTACAGTTCGGTTATTACAACAATAGGAATAATAGACCGCGTTATTTCCTCATTTAAAAATGAAGAGGATTTCCTACAGCATTGCCAAAATAGGAGCGTTTTTTCTCAAGAAGAATTAAAATCCTTCTGGAATAACCACAGATGTAACCTCAAGGTTATTAAATTTGTGTATGCAAAAAGCTTAACAAAGAGATTAACGCTCGATTATTTGCACAAACAAGGAATTGTAGATCCGCCATCCGGACCAAGACCTTTTACAAGGTTAACAAATGATCAATTCGATATGATTTTAAGAGATTCACAAACAGAATTATACATGTGACAGGTGAAAGTATGGCTGTTATTTTATTATCTATTAAGCCGGAATATGCAGAGAAAATATTCGCGGGAACGAAAAAATATGAATACAGAAGACATATTGCTTCCGAAAAAGTCGAAAAAATCATTGTTTATTCGACTGCTCCGGTCAAGCAAGTAATAGGAGAAGTGGATGTTGACGGCATACTGTCGATGAAGATGACCCCTATGTGGGAACTGACTAAACACGGCGCCGGGATATCCCGAGATAAATATCGCCAATACTTTAAAAACTCAAAATGCGCGTTTGCCTATGTACTAAAAAAGCCGAGACTGTTTCCCTCTCCAAAAGATTTAAAGGATTACGCGATTAACCAAGCGCCGCAGTCATTTGTATACATAGCAGAAGACAAAAAATGAATTAATAATTTCATTTTCCGCGCAACATCAAAGCATAAGGAACAAAACAAATTTCTAAGACACCGTATGAAAACAACGTGATCTGTTTTATGCGGTGTCTTATATTTTTATATAAAAGTAGATATTTATATGTCCCCTCTCGTGCTATGGCGCGGGAGGGATTTTTTTGCCGTTTTTTAAATACGCTAAAAAATATTTGGTTCAAAACGAATAATTTTCTGCCGCTTGATAAGTGGGGCTGAAAAGGCTACCAAGAAAAAGTTTTACTGTGGGGGTTAATTTTTCGGCGGTTTTTCAGCAATCCAATATAGAGGGTTGAAAAGCTCGGCGGGTGAATATGAACGGATGAACAAGCCGAGAAAATCAGCTCTGAAATGTTCTTTGACAACTGAATAACCGACTGAATAGGATATGAGTGCGCAATTACTTTTTTTGAAAAGCGTGTGCGACAGCTTCAAAAAAGTCGAGAGAGAAACGGCATTCTTGCAAAACGACAAAGAAAAGCGGAGCAAAAAATCTCATCATCTAAAAAATATTTTTCTGAAAACTATGCATATTTTCTCCCAATTTTGACGTTAGGTGAGAGGAAGAAAGGAGTGGTGCTTATGGGCGACTGAAAAGCCGTGGCTATACGCGGCTGTAAAATGCGTAAGAATAGCGAGCATAGGTTTTGTATAGCCAAAACCGGAGCGCACATTCGTGCGAAAGGGGCGTTTTCGCCTGCCGGCTCGGTCAGCGCTTCTGCCTGCGGCAGAGATGTCCACCGGACACCCGCGCCCCTTATACCCCCGTGAGAAAAGAGGTGATTTAAAAATGCGTGAGCGAACAAAACAGATAAATTTCAGAGTGTATCCGACCGAAGCCGAGGTTATAAAGCGCAAGGCGCGAAGGTGTGGGCTGAGCATTTCGGACTATGTGAGAAACTGCGCTTTAGAGCGCAAAATTGCAGAGCTGCCGAAAGAGGTGCTCGGAGAAGCGTACAGAATTATCGGCACAGTGCGAATGCAGCTTTCCGATTACGGCGGCACGGAAAAGTACACGGGTCCGCTTGAAAAAGTGCAGGAGATACTTTTGGACATTTATCGCGGAAAGGAGGTGAATGCGAATGGCGGTGACGAAGATATGGCAGGTTAAGGGCAGCCTTGCCGATGTGGTAAAGTATGCAGGCAATCCCGAAAAGACAAGGACGCATGATCTTGCGCGGGTCGTTGGATATGCGGCGGACGAGCACAAAACGCTTGATGAAAACGAGCAATTTTACGCCGTGACGGGCGTCAATTGCAATGCGAAAACGGCGCTTGCCGAGATGCTTGCTGTGCAGGAACGGTTCGGCAAAAACGGCGGCAATGTGGCTTACCACGCGTACCAAAGCTTCAAAACCGGAGAGGTTACGCCGGAGCAATGTCACAGGCTCGGCGTTGAGCTTGCGCAAAAGATGTGGAGCGACAGATATCAGGTGCTGGTTGCGACCCATTTTAACACGGGAACGCTGCACAACCATTTTGTTCTTCAGCCGGTGTGTCTGTGGGACGGCAAGAAATACGACTGCAATAAGCGCGAGTATTACCGCATGCGGAAGCTGTCCGACGAGATGTGCCGCCGTGAGGGGCTGACGGTGATTGAAAATCCCGGCAGGCGTGCGCCGCGACAAATTTATTTTGCCGAGAAAAACGGAGAGCCGACTAAATACAATCTTATGCGCGAGGCAATCGACGAGGCGCTCTCCTGCAGCTGCAACGAGGCGGAGTTTGAGACTGCGCTGCGGCAGCTCGGCTATCGCGTATATCTCGGCTTTAATGTGAAGTATGCGACAATTCGTTCGCTCAGTTCAAAACGCGGAACACGGCTTTATAGGCTCGGAGAAGAATACGACCGATCGGCAATTTTTAAAAGGCTCGATGAGAATCTGCAATATGACCGACTGAACACCAATCGGCGGTACGAAGCTCGATTATATAAGTTCACCTATACCTGGGTGGACGAGCACCCACCGCCGCCGGAATATAATTTGCGGAAAGCGTTATACTGCTTTAATGTTGACCGCGCATCACTCATCGAAATTTATGCGGTGCTGTTTGTGCTGATTTTGGATTTGACCGTTCAGACGATCAAGTCGGCGGTGGAGCTTCTTTTGCCCGAAACACAGGTGCCCGAATGCGTTATTGCGGCTTGTATGAAACCGAAATCGCCTGAAATGCGTGAAACCGTGCGGTTTGCCGAGAGGTACACACGGCAGCTGATGCTGCTCTCCCAGGAGAAATTCGGAAGCATAGACGAGGTGCGGGCTTATATTTCCGACCGCGAGCTGAAAATTGCCGAGGTGCAAGCCTATCGCGAACACTGGAAAAACAAGCTGAAAAGTGCCAAAACACCCGAACAAGCTGCTGAATACACCCAAAAACGAAACCGCTGCACCGAAATGCTCAAAAATCTGCGCTTTCAAAAACAGGTTGCAGGAACGCTCGTTACCGACGAGACGAAAATCAAACAGCTGCTGAAATCCGAGCAGAATATTCAGCGCGGCAACAACCCATACGAGTGGGCAAACGGCTACCGTATGCGCGATGCAAAAACCGACAAAACACTGTCGAGATAAACCGAGACTATCCGTTTCAAATTCAAATTTTCGATTAACATCTTCGGAAACGGCAGACGGAATAACCGTCACGGTGAATGAAATCACCAGATTTAACCAATAATGAAAATGTGAGGAGTTTGATAAAATGGAATTTGTAATGGATAACGAACTGAAGCTGGCAAAGGTGTGGTGCTCCCATGCCGACCAAAGGGACGAGGCAAAGCAGCAAAAGCTAAAGAAGTTTATTGCTGATTGCAGAAAAAAGAAAATCTTCGTCTGCGTTTATGAATCGGGCGACGGCAGCCTTTTGGAAAACACCAAAGAGCTGCTTGCCTACAATCTTAATAACCCGACACCGCGCGCAAAGACTTCAAAATCGCGCGACGCACGGTAAAGCAAAAGCGGCAGCCTGCCGCGTACATAGCTCTTAACATTTTTAAATATCACTTTTTGTTTGACCGTAAGTCAGAGAGTTAAAAATAGGGAACATTTGATGGAATTTACCCTATCAAATGTTCCCTATAAATTTATTTATAACACTCGGAAAATGCGGGGCGCATATCCTCAATATCCGCGCGCGAGATCCCGTATTTTGCCGCTAACGTCTCCCAATTGCCCCTTACGGTATCAAGTATGCAGTCGGCAATTTCTTTTGCCTTTTGGCTTTCAATGCCGAACCGCGGTGCGGTTTCTATTGCCAGCGACACCGAAATCATATTATCGGTTTCGTTGATATTTAAAGACAGCTCGTCGCCGTAGGGCACGGGGTTTACATCATACAGAGGAGAAAGTTTCCATCCGCTTTTACAGTATATAAAAGCGTGATTTCGCAGATGATCGTCTGTGTTTGAAACTGCCATGTTGAATACGATTCGTTTCCACAGCTCAGCCAAATCGTCTTTTGGATTGCTGCCGTTTGATTTGATAAACGACGCAATATCAAGGTAGCTTGTTCCGTCGGCGGCGGAAGCGCCGTCTGTCTTTTTAAGCAAGGTCATAGCCGAGGCAAAATGAATTCTTTTCTTTTTATCACGGTCAAAGCGCTTTACAAGAAATGTACTGCCGTACTTTGAGAACTTCTCGACCTTGGATTCAGGGACATTTAGTCCGCAAAGTCTCGCCAAATCGGACGTAACCTTTTCCCATGCGCCGGTATTGTTTTCATCGTTTTTAGACGGAAATTTCGCTATCCATAGCTGACCCTTGGTGTCGGTCACCGTTGCTTTCGGTCTTGCGCCGCCGAGCGAGGAACCGGGCCTGAGCAGCTGATTTAGCCATTTTTCGTTTAACGAGTCATCGTTTTCAAACTGACGGGAAGCCTCCTCCAATGTGCGCAGCGTTGTCCATGGCGGTGCGGCGGTTTCCCTGTCGCAGGATAAAAACTCTCCGTCGAGGTCTGTTTTAAAGCGAATGCCGCCCATTCGTGTCTCATCATAAACGCCCAAAAGATAATCGCTTTCAAGAAGCTTTCTCGGCTTGCGCTTTTCGCAGTCGGCAAGCTTGCGCTCTTTTTTATTCATCAAAACCCGTCCCCAGCGGTCGGGCGAAGCGTCGGAAAAGACACCGAAAATGCTGTTTCCGTTCGGAAACTGTCTTCCGACAAAGGGAAACAAATCGGGGTCAATGCTCGTGTTCCCGTTATTCTGTTTTAACCATTCTTCTGTATATTCAAAGGAATAGCTTTCGCCGCCTTTAATGACATCGACATATAAATTACCCATATGCACGGGCGCGTCGCCCGAAAAATCGTCAAACACGTAAATCGTTTTCATGCCTTGCCTCCTTACCTTTTATTTTTGCCCATTAAATCCATATCCTGCAGCTTTCTGCCGAGTTCGTCGTCGCCTGCGATTTTTAAGAGGTCTTTATCCATATTGTTGAGCGCGTGCAAAACGGCGGCATAAATACCGACGGCAACCGAAGGATTGCCGTTTTCCACCTTCCACAGCGTCGAGCGGCTGATTCCCGCACGCTCGGCGACCAATGTTGCGGACAGCCTTCTTCTGAGCCGTGCCATTTTTATTTGCTCACCCATGGTTTTAAGAATATTTTCCGTATCTGGCATAATATTATACGCTGCATTTTTCATTTGCACTCACCTCTTGTGTTTTCTATTATAAACACTTAATGTTGTTTTGTCAATAGTAGCGAACATAAATGACTTGGCAACAAGATTCCTCTTGATACGTATTGACTTTTTGCTTCGATTGTATTACAATGTTGTTAGTTAGAAATATGGGAAGGAGATACAAAGTTGAAAATTGACGGATACGCCCGAATTTCGGTGGATTTGCAGGAAGACAGCCACGAGAATACCAGTATAGAAAACCAAAAACGAATCATTCGCGACTTTGTGGCAAAGGAATTTCCCGACGCGGAGCTGACAATATACGAGGACAGAGACCGCAGCGGCTACACCTTTTCTCAGCGCGAAAACTATCAGAAAATGCGCAAGGAGCTGATAAACGGCGATGTGCGTATCTTAATCGTCAAGGATTTCTCTCGTTTCTCACGCCGCAACAGCTTAGGGCTTTTGGAGCTTGAAACGCTGCGCGACGCCGGTATTCGCATTATTTCGATAGGCGACAATATCGACTACCCCACGCGCGACGACTGGATGCTCATTCAGTTCAAATTTCTGATGAACGAAATGCCTGTCACCGACACCTCGAAAAAAATCAAGCAGATGATAGACAACCGACAGAAAAACGGGCAGTGGATCTGTGCCGTGCCCTACGGCTACCGCATTACCAACACCAAAGAAATGACCTACGAGATCGATCCGCCTGCGGCGGAGGTTGTGCGCGAGGTTTTCAGACTTTACAACCTCGGTTGGGGGTACAAAAAAATCGCAAATCACCTGACCGACAGCGGCGTGCCGACCCCGAGGGCAAACGAGATTGCCCAAAAGGAAGCCGAGGGCAAGGCGACCAAGCTTACCGCGCGCAATGAATGGAGCATTATCACGGTGCAAACAATTCTTAAAAACGATTTTTACATCGGCACGCTCCGTCAGCGCAAGTACACGCGCAAGGGTATTAACGGCAAGGATGTAAAGCTCGGCGATGAGGACAATATCGTGATAGAAAACGCCCACGAGCCGATTGTGGACGGCAAGACCTTTGCCTATACAAAAGAGCAGCTCCGGCTGCGCTCAAAGGGCAATTATCGCGGCGAGAAGAAGTACGCCACCGATTATTCCGGCTTTATGTTCTGCGGCGACTGCGGCAGCCCGATGTTCTCTATGTCCCGCCCCGATCTGTCGCCCGCCTACACCTGCGGTACATACCACAAGCGAGGACTTAAGGGCTGCACCTCGCACCATATCCGTGTGGATGTACTTGATAGACTTCTAAAAGAATTTATCCTCCGCGTGCGCGATAACTGCAAAGGAATGATTGACGAGCTGCAAAAAATGATTGACGAGCAGCCCGAGCGCGAGGAACAGCTCGGCGCGACGGTTGAGAGCATTGAAATGCAGCTGGGCGAGGCAAAAGCAAAGCTCAAAGCGCTGTATAAAGAAAAAATGCTGATTGACGCGGGACTGTCCGACGCCAAAAGCCGAACCAAGGCGGCGCTTTACGACGAAATGGAGGAAGAGCTGCTCACCCGTATTGAAATGCTCGAAAAACAATTCGGCGATGTCAACAACATGCGCAACAATATGATTACCGCCAACCGAAAGGCGAAAACGGTTATTGAGGTCTTTAACGGCGTGCTGAAAAAAGAAAAGCTTGACAAGCGCGACATCGGCTTGATTGTTGAGAAAATCACGGTGTTTGAGGATCATCTGAATGTCAGGCTCAAATCCGATGTGGACGAGCTTTTGTCGCTTGAGGATACGGAGCACACCGTAAATTTTAAGTCGGGCAGTAAGGATATCGCAGTTACCCAAAGGTCCGCGAACCGCGCGGACAAGGTCTTTACTGTCAATGTTATCAGAGAGGGCGACCCGTTGGAAATATTCACGGCGGCGGACGGCGAGGTTGTGTTCAAGAAGTATTCACCGATAGGCGAATTTTCATCCTTTGCCACTCAATACGCAGAGGTTTTAAGCAAGACTACGGGAATGACGGTTATGATAACCGACAGAGACAGAGTGGTGTCCGTTTGCGGTGCACAGAAAAAGGCTCTGACCGACGGCAGAGTATCGCCCGAGCTTGAAGGTCTTATGGACGAACGAGGCTCATTCACGGCAAAATCGGAGGTCGGAATTAAGCCGATTATGAACAGCGAGCTTGAGGCGTCGATTGTTTATACGATTATCGGCTCGGGAGATGTCGCCGGCTCGGTTGTGATGATGTTTGACGAGCAGAGGACTCCGCCCGACGCCACAAAAGAAAAGCTTGTTTCCGTTGCCGCTTCGTTTCTCGGAAAGCAGACGGAGGATTAAATTTAATAAACAAGCAAAATAAAAAACGGACTTCAAGTCCGTTTTTTTGTTATATTATATGTTCCTTTTACTTTTTAATATCAAACCAAAACTCAACGCCGTTTTCGTGATTTGTCACTCCGTAATCTAGTCCGTAGAGCCTTTGAATTGCGCTGACTATCGAAAGTCCCAAGCCGTATCTGCCCTCGCTTCGGCTTCTCGACTTATCCGCACGGTAAAAGGCAATCCAAATTTTATCTATATCCTCGTCGGCAATCGGCTTACCCGTGTTAAAGACGGAAATTCTGTACCTGTCGCCCAAATCATTGCTTGAAACTGTAATCTGCTTCTCTCCGTCTGCGTGCGACACGGCATTTGAGATATAATTGTTTATAATCATTTCCGTTTTCACTCTGTCGCCGACAACCCTTGTATTTTCGGGGATTTTGTTTGTAAAGGTTATTCCCTTTACATTTGTTTTGATGGAATTTGCGTCTGCGTAATCATCCGTCAAAGCGGAAATATCAAAGGTTTCATCTTTTAATGCAACATTTCCCGACTCATACATTGAAAGCTCCAAGAGTTGCAGTACAAGCGTGTTCATTTTTTCGGTTTCTCCGACAATAACATCGCAATATTTTTTAGCAGACTCGGTTTCGCCGTTTTCAATCATCAGCGACGCACCTTCTGAATATCCCCTTATTATAGAAATCGGCGTTTTCAGCTCATGAGAAACGTTTGAAATGAAATCCTTTCTGATTTTTTCAAGCGTTTTCTCTTTTTCAATATCCTTTAGAAGTCTTTCATTTTTACTGTGCAAATCATCAAGCGTTTCATTAAGCGAATCGGACAGGTGGTTGATACTCGACGAGAGCACACTCAATTCATCATTGCCCGTAACCTCGCACTTCTCGGAAAAATCCATTTCCGCCATTTTTCCCGTTACCTCGCTCATTTTAATAAGCGGCTTTGTGAATTTACCCGAATAAAAATAGATAACGGCCATCGCCGCAAGCATTGCGACAACGCTTGTAACGCTTGTAATCATAACTGCAATATCAGCCGTGCGATCAACGTCGTCCTTACGGGAATACATTTCAATTTCCTCGCCGCCCGAAAGGTGTGAGCCGTAAACTATATACTGTATATTTTCGTTTTCAATCGTCTGAATTTCAAAAAATGAGCCGTCGTCATAGTCCTGCCGCTTTGAAACGGTAATTTTACCCTTTGACGAGAAAATGTCCGTCGTACCGAAATAAAGCGGATCGCCGTTTTGAGAATAAATATCAATGGAAAAGCCGTATTTCTTTTCAAGCGAGCTCAACTGCGATACATAATCGCCCGCATTAAAATCAAAGGTGCTTATTTCATTTTTAACATCAACCATAGAACGCTTTTCGTTCTTTGCGTAAATCGTCGGCAAAAGGAAATTGTTAAGCGACAAAATAAGCAGTACGGCAACAACCACAACTGCCCCGACCTGCAAAAACAGTCGGGTGCGGATGCTTATTATCTTTTTGCTCTGCTTATTATTCATCGGAATTCTCCTGAAGCTTATATCCGACCGCATAGACGGTTTTCAAATGAGCCTCTCCCCACTCGCCGAGCTTTGTGCGAAGCCTTGCGACATGCGTATCAACAGTCCTTATATCTCCGAAATAGTCATAACCCCACACATCGTCAAGCAGTTGCTCACGGCTGTAAACCCTGCCGACAGCCTGCGAAAGCTTTTCGAGTATCTTAAATTCCTTGACGGTAAGGTCAATTTTCTTACCGTCAATACGCACATCAAGAGCGTCGGGGTCAATGACAAGCCCCCACAAGCCCTCTTTTTCGGACTTCAATGTGCATTTGCGGCGAAGCAAAGCCTCCACCCTCTTGACAAGCACAACGGGAGAAAACGGCTTTGTAACATAATCGTCTGCACCCGAATCAAAGCCTGTTATCTGGTCAAAATCCTGACTTCTTGCGGTCAAAAGCATAATCGGAACATCCGAAGTGCTGCGTATTCTGCGGCAAACCTCCCAACCGTCAAGCTCGGGCATCATAATATCAAGAATACAAAGTGCAACGTCCCTGTTTTCATTAAAAAGCTCAAGTGCTTTAGCTCCGTCCTCAGCCTGTAAAACGGTATAGCCTGCCTTTTCAAGGAAATCCGAAACAAGACTTCTGATAAGCTGCTCATCATCTGCAACAATGATTTTTGACATAAAAATACACCGCCCTTTCCGTTAAATTGTAACACAAAGGACAGTGTTGTTCAATATTATTTATTTAATGTACTTTTTGAGCTGCGTCTTTTCAACCGCTATAAGCAACGGAATTCCTGCGGCATAGCACACGACAAGCTCGCCGAGACCGACCCAAAGTGCCTGAATAAGATAGCCGTAAAATGTAAAGCCCTCGGGAAGAAAGGCTGTAATCTCCGCTCCGACAATAAGTGCGTTGCTGATTACGGGGAACAGCGGTGCCAACACGGATATACCTTTTACCTTGACATTTCTTGTCTTGTAGGAAAGCACTGCGGCAACGAACGTCGCAAGAGTTCCGCAGATAATATCAATCATACCGTACGGGCTTCCGAGATTTCCCAAAAAGCAGCCGATTGTAAGCCCGGGAATTGCTGCCGGAGTGAGTGCTGCAAGCACCGTAAGAGCCTCCGAAAATCGAAACTGAACAGCCCCGTAAGCAAGTCCGACCGATGATGCGGCGTAAGTCAATGCGGCGTAAAGTGCGGCAATTACCGCACCCGAAACGAGTGTGTAAACCTTTTTGTTTTTCATATTCAATTCTCCTTAGTTTTGATTGACACATAGTGTCGGTCAGGATGGTTACGAACTGACCGCTTCGCTTGAAGCAATGAAATGATACAGTATATTCCCTGTTTTGTCAAGGCTCAGACATAAAAACAGACTGTAAAAGCAGCAGTTTTACAGTCCGTTGATATATTCCGTTTTCAGTTAAGCGTAAACTCAACCGTTTTTGTTTCGCCGGGTGCGAAGGTAAGCGTTTCGGTTTTGTCGGAAAGTCCGCAGGAAAGCTTTATCGTTTGCTCAATATCGGAGGTTACGGTTACCTGTGCGGTTTTTGCGTTCACGTCCCATTTAAGCGAGTCAACGGTGGCACGGGTTCTTGCCTTTATGCCTGTTATCTCGCCTGCGTCAAAGCCCGACTCGAACAGTGCCGGAAGCACCTCTATCTCATTTGTGTTTGAATAAACAAGCGCTTCATTGACAATTCCGAGGTAGCCTATTGCAAAATCAGTACAATAACAGCTTCCTTGGTCGTAATCGTGGTTCGTCATAAGAGAATTATATCTGATTTTATGGTTTTGAAGCTTCAAAAGAGCCGATGTGATACTTGTTCTGTCCTTGAGCCTTGCCGCAATAAGCGAACGGTGGACAAGTGCGTGGCTTGCCTCATTCTCCGAAGTTCTGTTATCAATCGCCTGTATGCAAGCCTGCTTGAGGTGTTCGTCGTTCTGCGTTTCAAACAGCGGCCATACACAGTAAAGGTGGCTTAAATGTCTGTGCTTGTTGTTCTCGCTGAACTGATTGCACGCCCATTCCTTGAGTGCTCCCGTCTCGTCATAGAGATACGGCGGAAGCTTTTTGAGCATATACTCCCACCTTGCCGTATCCGTTTCGGGTGCAACATTCTTTACAACGCTCAAAAGCATATTTATATTATCCCTGCATGCGGCAATGTCAATAGCCGTGTTTGCGTCCGATGGAGACGGATAGTTCGACGGATTGTTCTCGGGAGAATAACTCGGCAAAATGCAATAATATTCATTATCGGAAAGCTCCGTCTTACCCGCTTCGTAATGAATATCCCCGTTTGAGTCGGTGTAATACTCGGCGGTCATAAGTTGTTCCCAATAGTTTACAGACTTAATCAAAAGCGGCATAAGCACATCTTCTTCAAGCTGTAAGTAATCACGAGCCTTGATCGTTTCTATATCACTGTCCGTAAGGTCGTCGGCAGTTGTCGAAAGCACGGATTTAAGCTTTTCAAGGTCTATTTCGTCGCTTAGCGGAATTCGTATATTTCCGTAGCACTGTAAGGTTTCATACAAGGGCTGAATCATCCAGCTTGAGCCTGCGTTCCAATATCTGAACGGATACGGATAACATGTTTCCGTGATTACCGCCTTGTCGCCGTCGGTATTTACGGGAGCCTGTATCGCATCGGTAAAACCATGGGTCGCAAGAGCGTTTTCTTCCCAATCGGGCAGCTGACGGAGTATAAAATATGTATAGCCTATCGGCGAAGAGGAAATATTGCCCGTGTTCATCGACGAGGTCTGCAAATTAACATTTGCGTCCATTGTATATTTACTGCCCCAACCCGTGTTCCACTCGCCTGTCCACATACCGTAAAGGCGTGAGGTAGAATATCCGCTGCAGCAGAGGTATGCATATCTGCCTGCATAGTACGAACGCTGACTCAAAGCGGAATTGAGCTTTTTCTTAAATCGCTGCGAGCGTAAAAGTGATTCGTTTGACTTGTCGGAGCTTCCGTCCTTCAAAGTAAGCGTTACTGCGTCAAACTGCGGCTTGTATATTGCAAGGTGTGCTTTGAGTGCAGAATCATAGCTGAATTTTCCGTCAGCCGTATATTTTTTTGCGAAATCAGCAGCTCTCTCATAAAGCGAATTTACAAGCGAATAGTCTGTTTGAGCATCAAAGTCGGAATATTTGCCCATATTGTAATCCCTGCCCGTAACGGTTATGAGATAAACGCTGTCCGCTTCGCTTACGGTAACCTGCTGTTGAGTGTCCGAAGCATATTGCTCATCGGAGGGCTTGGCTTTATTCGAAAAATCGATCGTACCGCCGTCCGTTACAATATATGTAAGAGTGGCATAGCCGCCGTTTTTAAGCTCCGAGTTTTCATAGTCGGGATAATGTGCGACAAAGGCAAGATATCCCTTGTCCCCGTCAGCCGTCTTTTTGTATCTTATATTTACCTCGTCGCTCTTTGAATAGTTCGCAAGAGTGGAAATATCGTCATAGCTAAGCGTAACGGTTACAGGTGTATTTTCACTTGACTTTTCGATTTTAGTGACGGTTACACAGTCGGCAAGAGAGGTAAAGGTCATTCTCTCCCAAGTGCCGTTTTTATCGGTGTATCTCACGCCGACCTGAGCCGTTTCATAGTCGGTATAGCGCACATAGTCCTTTGTGCGGTGCTTCTGCGAGGAGATACGCAGCTGACCGCCCGGATGGAAGCGATAGACATCGTCATAGCTTGCATTGTCAACTATGTCCTCACCCCTAACAATGCTCTGTTTCACCGTTTCAAGCTCGTTCGCCGTATCGGGACAGGTTCGGGCGTTTTCGTTAGGCATAATGAAATGTATATTCTGGTAGATAATCGTATCGCTGTACGGACTTCCGCTTGTGATAAAGCCCTCAAGACCGTTACCGCCGACCATTCCCTGCCGCCACGACTTTGTCTTATTTGTCTTTTTGTCGGAAAGCTGTGTGTAAGAGGTCGAATATGAGATTTTCTCATTATCCTTAAATACATCGCTCATATCGGGCGTTTTTGCACAAGCGGTACACGAAACACATACCGCCGCAACAAGAGCCACCGAAATCAACTTTTTCATATTTTTCATTCCCTCACCTCTTAAAAAAGTTTATCAAAAATTACTTGTGCGACAGCACAAGCGGCACGAAGTGACGGCGGCGACAGCCGCAATTTAGTCATTCAATGTTCTCCGAAACGGTCAAAATCTTTGATTTTGTTATCGTTTCGTGAGGTTATTATATCATAATATTTTTTATAATACTATATTTTTTTTGCAAAGCTTATTGACTTTATCAAGGTAAAGTGCTAACATATTAGTATGACAAAGCAAAGGAGCTATAGCAATGGCAGATTTCAGAACAGAGGCAACGGATCGCCTTTTCCAAACCTTTCTAAATCTTGAAAGTCTTGACGACTGTTATAAATACTTCGACGACCTATGCACAAAAAAGGAAATTATCGATATGGCGCAACGTCTTGAAGCCGCAATAATGCTTGAAAAGGGAGCAAATTATCTTACCATTTCAAAGCAAGTGGGCATAAGCACCGCCACGATAGGCAGAGTCAGCAACTGTCTGCGCTACGGCTCGGGCGGATATGAAAGCGTAATAAAGAAGCTTGAGGAGAGTGAAAAGAAATGATAATCGAAACAGATAATCTCAAATATGACGAGCAGGCTGTGTTTCTTCTTCGCTCGCTCTATTCAAAATACGGCTACAAGCAATACAAAATGCGTAAGTTTGAGGAATATGACCTCTATGTTCGCAACAAGGATTTTTTAATTTCCGACAGCGTAATAACCTTTACCGACACCAACGGCAAGCTTATGGCATTAAAACCCGACGTAACCTTGTCGATAGTCAAGAACACAAAGGACTCCGACAGCTCTGTACAAAAAGTATATTACGACGAAAATGTTTACAGGGTATCAAAGGGCACTCATTCATATAAGGAAATCAAGCAGGCAGGTCTTGAGTGCATCGGCGACGTTGACACTTACTGTGTATGCGAGGTTTTGAGCCTTGCCGTAAAGAGTCTTATGACAATAAGCGAAAACTGCGTCGTTGACGTTTCCGACCTTGCGATACTTTTTGCGCTTTATGATTATATCGGTCTTTCGTATGAGACGAGGAAAAGAATGACCTCGCTCATTTCAGACAAAAACACCCACGAAATGAAGCGGCTTTGTGAGGATATGTCGGTTTCGGCAGAAAGCACGGCGCTTTTGGAGGAGCTCATATCCTACAACGGCACTCCCGACGAGATTTTGCCGAGGCTCAAGGCTATGGCTGAACGAATAGGCGCACAGGCTGAATTTTCGGAATTTGAAAGCGTTGTTTCATCACTTGACGAGGAGCTTCAAAGCAAGCTGCGTATTGACTTCTCGGTAGTGAGCGATATAAACTATTATAACGGTATTGTTTTTAAGGGCTTTATCGACAAAATTCCCGACAGCGTGCTTTCGGGCGGCAGATACGACTCGCTTATGCAGAGTATGTCGAGAAAATCAAAGGCAATAGGCTTTGCCGTATATATAGATATGCTTGAACGCTTCAATATAAAGGAAAGGGAGTTTGACTATGCTGCGGTTTTGCTCTATTCGGAAAACGACAGCATTTCAACAGTCAAAAACGCAGCGCAAAGGCTTATAAACGAGTACGGCTGCGTGTTCACGGCAAAAAAGCTTCCTGAAAAAGCAACCTACGGTAAGCTTTTCGAGCTTCAAAACGGAGAGGTGATTTTAATTGAAAACAATGCTTAATGTTGCTCTCCCAAAGGGCAGGCTCGGCGAAAAGGTTTATTCCATGTTTGAAAAGGCAGGCTTCCCCTGCCCGTCAATCAAGGAGGTAAACCGAAAGCTTATATTTGAAAACGAAGAGGCAGGCGTTCGCTACTTCTGGGTAAAGCCCTCGGATGTTGCCATATACGTCGAAAGAGGCGCCGCAGACATAGGCATTGCGGGCAAGGATATTCTTCTTGAATATGAGCCGGATATTTATGAGCTGCTCGACCTCGGAATAGGCAAATGCAGAATGGCGGTCGCCGCACCTAAGGGCTTCCGTGACGACGTTCGCAAAACGCTTCGGGTTGCAACGAAATTTTCAAACATAGCTCAAAATTATTACGCCTCACTCGGCAGAGATATTGATATAATACATCTTAACGGGTCAATCGAGATAGCTCCGATTTTAGGACTTTCCGACGTTATTGTAGATATTGTCGAAACGGGTACGACGCTTAAAGAGAACAATCTTGAGGTCGTTGAAACAGTCGTTCCGATTTCGGCAAGGCTTATAGCAAACAAGACGGGCTACAAGTTCAAAACAGCTCAAATTGAAAAGGTTACAAATTGCTTAAAGCAGCAGGTGGAGTGTAAAAATGATTAAGATAATGAAATACGGCGAAGTGCCGAACAGTGAAATTTTTGCCCGTTCCGTTCCGAAAATCGATGTTGCCGGAACGGTTGCCGAAATCATAAAAAACGTAAGAGAAAACGGCGACAAAGCACTTTTTGAATACTGTGAAAAATTTGATAAGGCACAGCTTTCCTCACTTGCGGTAACAAAAGAGGAAATCGACGAGGCGTTGAGCCTTGTAGAGCCTGAATTTTTAGAAATACTTGAAAAGGCGGCAAAAAACATCAGAAAATTTCACTCCCGTCAGGTGCGCAACAGCTTTATAATCAACGATGAGGACGGAATTGTAATCGGTCAGAAGATAATCCCCATTGACAGAGCCGGACTGTATGTGCCGGGCGGTACTGCGGCTTATCCGTCAACAGTTCTTATGGACGCCATCCCTGCAAAGATAGCAGGCTGCCGTGAGGTAGTTATGGTAACCCCTCCGACAAAGGACGGCAAGGTGAATCCCGTCATACTTGCGGCGGCGTACGTTGCAGGCATTGACCGAATTTTCAAGGTCGGCGGAGCGCAGGCAATAGCAGCACTCGCATACGGAACGCAGAGTATTCCTAAGGTAGACAAAATAGTGGGTCCGGGAAATGCCTTTGTGGCTGAGGCTAAAAAGCAGGTTTTCGGCGTTGTTTCAATCGATATGATAGCAGGTCCGAGTGAGATACTGATAGTTGCGGACGGCAAATCAAATCCGGCATATATTGCTGCGGATTTGCTCTCACAGGCAGAGCACGACAAAATGGCAAGCGCAGTACTTGTTACCGACAGTGCAGAGCTTGCAAGAAACGTCAGCACGGAGCTTGAAAAGCAAATTCCGATGCTTGAACGCCGTGAAATCGCAAGAGAGTCCATTGATGTAAACGGCAAAATAATCGTTGCCGATACTCTTGACGCAGCGATTGAAATCGCAAATGAAATTGCTCCCGAGCATTTGGAGCTGTGCGTTGACAATCCGTTTGACAAGCTCGACAGCATACGTCACGCAGGCTCGATATTTATGGGCAGAAATTGTCCCGAGGCTCTCGGCGACTATTTCGCAGGTCCTAACCACACCCTGCCGACAAGCGGAACGGCAAAATTTTCAAGTCCGCTTTCCGTTGACGACTTCATAAAGAAAACGCAATACACCTATTACACAAAGGACGCACTCAAAAAAGTTGCCTTCGACGTTGCGGCTTTTGCGAAAAAAGAAGGCTTGACGGCGCACGCAAAGAGTGCTGTTATCCGTGTGGAGGACGAGCAGTGAGCAGATACTTTTCAAAAAAATTCAAGGCTCTTGTCCCCTACACTCCGGGAGAGCAGCCCAAAGAAATGAAATACATAAAACTGAACACCAATGAGTCTCCGTTTCCGCCGAGCGAAAAGGCAATGAAAAAAGCAGCCGAAGCGGTTAAAACTCTTCAGCTTTACTGTGATCCCGAGTGCCGTGAGCTTGTAAAAAAGGCAAGCGAAGTCTTTTCGGTCGATACAGATGAAATACTTTTCACAAACGGCTCGGATGAAATTCTTAATTTCGCTTTTTCAGCCTTTTGCGACGAAACGCACCCTGCGGTTTTCCCCGACATAACCTACGGCTTTTATCCCGTATTTGCCGAGATAAACCGTGTGCCTTATGAGGAAATTCCGTTAAAGGACGATTTCACGATTTCGGTTGACGACTACATCGGAATAAACAAAACGATTTTTATAGCAAACCCCAATGCCCCGACAGGTATTGCGTTAAGTCTTAACGACATTGAAAAAATCGTTTCCTCAAACCCCGATTCGGTTGTTGTGATAGACGAAGCGTATGTTGACTTCGGCACGGAAAGTGCCGTAAGCCTTATTCACAAATACAGCAATCTGCTTGTCACGCAGACCTTTTCAAAATCACGCTCGCTTGCAGGCGGACGGCTCGGCTTCGGAATTGCCTGTAAAGAGCTTATAGCAGACCTTAATACAATCAAGTATTCCACAAATCCATATAATATTAACTCTCTTACTCAAGCTGTGGGAGCAGGCGTTTTAGAGGATGAGGAATACACAAAAAACAACTGTAAGACGATAATCGAAAACAGAGAGTATCTTACAAAAAAGCTTGAAGCTATGGGCTTTTTCGTTCTTCCGTCAAAGGCTAATTTCGTGTTCGCAAGGCACGATAAAACAGACGGACGGGCACTCTATGAGGCTCTCAAAAGCAAGGGCGTGCTTGTAAGGCATTTTGACAGCGAAAGGCTCAGAGACTATAACCGCATCACAGTCGGAACAAAAGAGCAAATAGACATACTCACACAAAAAATTGCGGAGGAATTATGATGATCAATTTGAGAACTGCAAAAATTGACAGAAAAACCAACGAAACCGATATAAAGCTCTCGCTGAATATCGACGGAACAGGCAAAAGCGACATCAACAGCGGCTGCGGCTTTCTTGACCATATGCTGACTCTTTTCGCCTCTCACGGAAAATTTGACCTTGAAATAAAGTGCGACGGAGACACCTATGTTGACGACCACCACACGACCGAGGATATAGGCATTGCTCTCGGGCAGGCATTTTCGCAGGCACTTGGCGACAAAAGAGGTATCGTCCGCTACGGGGACACGATTCTTCCTATGGACGAGGCTCTTATTCTTACGGCGGTTGATTTTTCGGGCAGGAGCTGTCTGCGGTACTCGCTTGACATTCCTGCGCAAAAGGTCGGCTCCTTCGACACCGAGCTTGTAAAGGAATTTTTTATCGCATTCACAAGCAATGCAAAGCTCACGCTTCATATAATGCAGCTTGACGGCGAAAACTCACACCACATAATCGAGGGTGCGTTCAAGTCCGTTGCAAGAAGCATCAGAGCAGCGGTAAAAATCGACAGCGATTTTGCCGACGAAATCCCGTCCTCAAAGGGTGTGTTATAATGGTTGCAATTATTGATTACGGCGTGGGAAATCTCTTTTCGTTAAAAAGCTCATTTTCCGCTATCGGTGCAGACGCCGTTGTTACAAGCTCAAAATCGGAGCTTGAAATGGCGAAGTCGATTATCCTGCCGGGCGTAGGTGCGTTTTGTGACGCCGCAAAGAAGTTCAAGGACAGCGGACTTGAGGACACGGTTATTTCCCTTGCTAAAGCCGGAAAGCCGCTTATGGGCATTTGCCTCGGTATGCAACTTCTGTTTGAGAAAAGCTATGAATACGGCGAGCACAGAGGCTTGGGTCTTATTAAGGGCGAGATAAGACCTATTGAAACAGTCATTCCGAAGGACTATAAAATTCCGCATATCGGCTGGAACAGCCTTGAAATTCGAAAACCCACACCGATTTTTGAAAACGTAAAAAACGGCGAGTACGTTTACTTCGTCCATTCATATTATGCCGCCGACTGTGAAAGCTCGGTAACGGCGGTATCAGACTACGGCGCACCGCTTACGGCGTCGGTGCAATCGGGAAATATTTTCGGCTGTCAGTTTCATCCCGAAAAAAGCGGCGAAACGGGACTTAAAATACTTCGCTCATTTGTAGCCTTAGGGGAGGAAAAATAATGTTTATCTATCCTGCAATAGACCTTTACGAGGGCAAGGCGGTAAGACTTTTCAAGGGTGATTACGCACAAATGGAGGTCTTTTCGGAAAATCCGCCCGAGGTCGCAAAGGATTTTGAGAGCTGCGGCGCAACGCACATACATCTTGTTGACCTTGAGGGCGCAAAGAACGGAAAAACGCCGAATTTTGACACGGTTATGAAAATTCACAACGCAACGGATATGTTTTGCGAAATCGGCGGCGGAATACGCAGTATGGAAACGGTCGAAATGTACCTTGAAAACGGAATTGACCGTGTAATTCTCGGCACGGCGGCTGTAAATGACAGAAAGTTCCTTGAAAGAGCCGTCGGAAAATATAAAGACAGGATTGCAGTAGGCGTTGACATAAAGGACGGCTTTGTCGCAATCAAAGGCTGGACGGAAAAATCGGAGCTTGAAGCGTTTGCGTTTTGCAGAGATATGCAGGCTCTCGGCGTTTCGACGCTCATATGCACCGATATTTCAAAGGACGGCGCAATGAAAGGCACAAACCACAGCTTATACAAGGAATTGAGCGAACAACTGAAGATGAACATAATTGCCTCGGGCGGAGTTTCCTCGCTCGATGATGTCAAAAAGCTTCGTGCGCTCAATATTCACGGTGCAATAATCGGTAAGGCTTATTATACAAAGGCTATCGATTTGAGAAAGGCGGTTGAGTTGGCTCTGTGATTACAAAAAGAATTATCCCCTGCCTTGACGTCAAGGACGGGCGTGTTGTAAAGGGCGTAAATTTCAAGGGTCTGCAGGACGTCTCATCCCCTGTTGAGCTTGCAAAATATTACACGCAGAACGGTGCCGACGAGCTTGTGTTTTATGATATAACCGCTTCCTCGGACGGCAGAAAGCTGTTTACCGACATACTTTGCGAGACTGCAAAAAGCGTATTTATTCCGCTTACCGTCGGCGGCGGTATAAACACCGTTGAGGACTTTGACAGAGTGCTAAAATGCGGTGCCGACAAGGTCAGCGTGAACTCCGGAGCTATCAAAAACCCCGATTTAATCTGTAAAGCTGCAAAGCTTTACGGCGACCAATGCGTAGTACTGTCGGTTGATGTCAAAAGGGTTGACGGCGTTTTCAGAGTTTTTGCGAAGGGCGGCAGAGAAAATACGGGGATGGACGCCATCGAATGGATAAAGCGGTGCGTTGCAAACGGTGCGGGTGAGGTTGTTGTCAATTCCATTGATACGGACGGAGTAAAAAAGGGCTTCGATCTTGAAATGCTCGATAAGGTATGCGATGCGGTAAACGTGCCTGTAATCGCCTCTGGCGGAGCAGGAAAAATCGAGGACTTCATCACCCTTTTCAATACCGTTCCAAAGGTTGACGCAGGACTTGCCGCTTCGATTTTCCATTTCGGAGAAGTCAGCATAAACGACCTGAAAAAAGAGATGAAACGCAATAACATTCCGACAAGGATATAAGGAGAAAGCTATGTTGAACATTGACGAACTTAAATTTGACGAAAAGGGTCTTATCCCCGCAATCGTCGTTGACGCAAAGACGAAAAAGGTCTTGACTCTCGCATATATGAACAGAGAAAGCCTTGAAATTTCGCTCGAAAAGGAGCTTACCTGCTTTTGGAGCCGTTCAAGGAACGAGCTGTGGCTCAAGGGCGAAACAAGCGGAAACTATCAGCACATTGTTTCGATAACGGCTGACTGCGACAATGACGCTCTTGTCGTTTTGGTCGAGCCCGACGGTCCTGCCTGCCACACAGGTTCATATTCCTGCTTTACAAAACCTGTTTTCCAAAGTGAGGAACGCTCGGAATTTTCCTACGAGGGACTTATGGAGCTGATAAGAGGCAGAAAGACAAATCCGCAAGACGGCTCATATACCACCTATCTTTTCAACAAGGGACTCGATAAAATTCTTAAAAAGGTCGGCGAGGAAAGCACAGAGGTAATCATTGCCGCCAAAGCCGAGGACAAAAAGGAAACCGTTTACGAAATTGCGGATCTTGCCTATCATATTATGGTGCTTATGGTTGAAATGGGAATTTCACTTGACGATATAAGAGACGAACTGGCATCACGCCACGTTATCGACCACAAGGTAAAGCAGGAGAAGATGACCTGATGGAGCTTTTTGATTTACATGTTCATTCCGTTTTCAGCGACGGCAGGGACACACCGAGGGATATAGTTATTTCGGCGATTGAAAAGGGTATAAAAACGCTTGGCTTTTCCGACCATTCCTATACAGAATTTGACGAGCGATATTGCGTACAAAGGGACAAGCAAGCCGAATACATCCGAACAATTAACGAATTGAAAAATGAATTTTCGGACAAAATAGAAATCCTTTGCGCCACCGAGCAGGATTTTTATTCAACCGCCCCCACGGCAGGCTATGATTATGTCATAGGCTCTGTTCACTATGTTTTGATGGACGGAGAGTACATTCCCGTTGACGAAACCGCCGATATATTAAAGCAAGCGGCATATAAATATTTTTCGGGCGATATTTTAAGCCTTTGCGAAGCGTATTTTGAAAACGTCGGCAAGGTTTATGAGAAAACCAAGTGCGATATTGTCGGACACTTCGACCTGATAACAAAATTCAACGAGCAGGAACAGCTCTTTGATGAGAACGACCCGAGATATATAAGAGCCTACCGAAAAGCCGTTGATAAAATAATCACGGACTGCAAGGTGTTTGAAATCAATACGGGTGCTATCAGCCGAGGTTACAGGACTACCCCCTACCCGTCCGAAAATATACGAAGCTATATTCGTCAAAAGGGCGGAAGGTTCATTCTTTCAAGCGACAGCCACCAAAAAGAAACGCTGTGCTTTGAATTTGACAAATTCCGTAATTTGCTGTAACAAAAATAAAAATCTGTAAAAGCTAAATATTTTTCAAATTACACTTGCAAAACCCGAGGAATTTATATATAATATAAAGGCGTTTTGCGAGAGCAATAATATTCGCAAATCAATAATTGCTACTGTGGCTCAGTTGGTAGAGCAGCGCATTCGTAATGCGCAGGCCGTCGGTTCGAGTCCGACCAGTAGCTCCAAGGGCAGAGATAATCTCTGCCTTTTATTTTTTCTTTACAACCTTGCCAAACGGCTCAGTTGGACGAAGTTGCGAGCGCATCCTGTGGATGATGAAGCGAGCATAATGAGGTGAAGAAACAAGGAGCAATGCGAAGCGCCCCAAGCAAGCAGTGCGACTATGTTTCTGAGGGGTCGAAGTTGCGAGCACATCCGACAGCTCCAAAACCTGTGTAAACACGGCGTTTTCGCAGGTTTTTTCTTTTTCTGAAATGCATTTCAAAATTCAATTCGCAATAAAAAATCTCACTCTATTTTACGGAGTGAGATTTTGTTCGTTAATTCGATTTTTCGCCCAAGACCATCTATTGACCATTTATGATATTTAGGATAAAAGCATTTGCCCAATAGATTAGAAATTTATCAACAAAGCTGTTATTTCGGGATCCGCATGAATAAATGCGTTTCATCTTCGCCCGCAATATAAGCCCCATTATTCAACATGACCTTCTGCGAAGCGATATTATCCTTATTTACACGAAGGTATATCTCTTCTTCCAAGATAATGCTTTTTGCTTTATCAATAGTAAGTTTCAATCCCGCCGTTCCATATCCTTTTCCTCGCTTATCTTTTTTGATGCTGTAGCCGATATGCCCAGCTCCTTCCCGAAGCGTTTTCGTTAAATAATGTCTTATTCTGAATTCTCCAATTAGACAATCTTGGTCCCACAAATAATAGTATGTTTCGGGAACAAACCAATTCGGCATGTTAACAGGATGCTCATACGAAATCAAGGTTGGCAGGACAGTTTCAATATAGTCCTTGTATGAAACACCATTATACTGATTTGTTAAGCCGTTTTCATCAACAGGTAATGCTGTTGTGTATTCCCATTGAGCGACAGTGTCCTGTATATTTATTTTTCGCAGTTCCATCACATTATTACCTCTGCAAATCATAATTTATCAAATTTATTATACCATACCTTAAAGTATAAACTCAACCGCCGAATAATCGGCGGTTGAGTTTATGTTGGAAATAGAAGTTTCTTCGTATCCTTGCCTGCGCTTTCTATCAGATTTCCCATTGCGTTTGCAACATTTTCTTGCATGGAATCCGTTACATGCATATAGGTGTTCATTGTAAAGCCGGCATCCGTATGACCGAGCATATGCGATACTGTTTTAATGTCCATTCCTTGCTCAAGGGATAAGGTCGCAAAGCTGTGGCGCAAATCGTGAAAGCGTATTCTCGGCACACCTGCTCTGTCTTGTATTCTGTGTAATCTTCGTGTGACTGCTGAAGTGTCACGTATCTCTCCTGTTACGATAGATATTTTTACCATATCACAAATCATTTCAACACTCCTTTCAAGAAAAAATATAAACCTATACGCATCTTAAAACAAAAATGCATATAGGTTTATCATAGCTTTATTGAATTTTTTCTCCGACCTCATAGTAGCAAAAGCATTAATTTAAGTCAAGTACTTTTAGTTAGAAAAAATTTAGCCTTTACATATTGTTTATCCATCAAAAATAGAAAGGTAAAATTATATTTCCATTTCCCAAAATCTTCTGAAGAACAAGTGTATAAGGAAATTTTATTTACTGTTTTCTTAAAAGCAGAACATCAAAAACACGGACAATAAATTCTGCCTACAGACGAACGTTTATTTTTGTATAACTATCGGAAATAACCGAATGTTGCAGCCGTGCAACCGTATTGGGACTGTATCCGTTGGATCTGCAATATCAAGGTGAACGGTGGCTGTTTCCCATAACTTTTCTGCAGTGCAGAAAAGTTTTTGCCGTGTTTTATTTCAACTCAATGACTTTTTTCACAGGGTATTGCGAAATTACCAATGACATCTTTTCTTTTTGCACCCGTTCCATAGGATAGCGTTCGCTGTACACCGCCTCAACAACAAATGGCAAGTGAAAGACCATTTCCGTATTTGGACGCAAGCGGAAGGAATAAGACCCTGCAAGCTGAGGGTACATACAATCCCATAAATCCGCATCCACCCGAAGCATAAGCGCATCGTCATTGACCAACAGCGTATCAAACATATCACCGTCGCCGGTTGCTTAAGAATCACTATGTATGTTCACCCTCATATCCACAGGATATTTGGAGAGTACGAGTTGAAAATCGGTTTTGTATAACATATCGGAAGTAACCGAATGTTGCAGTTCTGCATCTCCGTAGCTTATTGCGTATGGAAAGTGTATAATCGCCTCGCTATTTTCTACTAACTTGAACTTTTTTATGGAGTTCAGTTGCGGGTATAAAGCACTCCAAATTTTATCGTCAACCTGAAGCTTAAAATCGTCAGCCGCAAGAATTGTGTTATACAAATCGATTCCGCTGTTCTCATTGTTATTATTAATATTTTTTACTTTTACTTCAACATCAAAAACATACTCCGGAACATACTGAATAAAAGGGTCGTCTATATCTTTTGGTATATTTAGTTCTTTAATTTGATGTTCTTGAAGGAAATCATCTGTTTTAATAATTTTTGCAGATAAAACGGTTATTGAATAACCATTTCTGATTTCGCTTGAATCTTCATAGTAATTATCTTCATAAAAGACTTCTGTTCCCATTTCAAATTCTTGTATATTCGGTCTTTCAGCATTCATATTTAAGAATGCTATTTTTACAGTAGCAGAAAGCAATAGCATTACTGAAAAGATTGCAATGATTTTTTTCATTATAATTCACCTGTTTCAACTACATCTATTATTTTTCCGTCCTCAATGGAATAAATAATATCAGATAAAGATTTTAGTATTTCATACTCATGGCACGCAATAATCACAAGTGATTGTCTTTCTTTTTCACGCTGAACAAGACTCTTGACCATTTCCACGCCTTCCGAATCGAGAGAATTTGTCGGCTCGTCAAGAATAACGATTTCAGGTTTTTCCATAACAGCAGCGGCAATTCCCAATCGTTGCTTCATTCCTAATGAATACTTTTTATATTTTTTATCTTTTGCGTTTGAAAGACCAACGAAATCTAAAATCTCATCAATTTCATCGTCAGTCACAAGACCTTTAATTCCTGCAAGAAGTTTAAGATTCTCTTTTCCTGTATATCCGTCAATAAAAGCTGGATTCTCAAGGAGTGCGCCTACGCTCGGCGGAAATGAAATATCCTTGTGTAATTCTTTATCGTCAATATAAACAGAACCGGAAGTCGGTCTTATCAAACCGGTAATCATTCGCATCAACATCGTTTTACCGGAACCGTTAATGCCCTTAAAACCTGTTACCGTTCCTGCGTGCATTTCAAGATTGATATTTTCAAGAACCGTCTTCTTTTTTATTGTTTTTGTTATATCTGATAATTTTATATTAGCCATATCTATCACTCCCTATTTAATATGTCATACCGTGAAAACACAATAGATCCAATTATCATAGAAGATACCGTTACAATAATCGATATTAATATTCCCGTAGCAGCTCTTAACCCGTTATTATCTACTGCGTCGCTTCTTAACAGCATTGCATAGTTTGAAAATAAAAACGGTGTTTTGTAAAATGCTGCTGATATGATGTGTGTTACAGTAAGCATAAAACTCACATTTGGCTTAACCACAAGAGAAATCGTCATTTGCAGCATAGACATTGCAACCATAATAAAAAACGGTAACACAAGCTTTAATCCTATATGAAAGCTTTTATACATATAATAATCAAATTTGTTATTTGCAATCGCAATACAGTATTCCGAAACCTCTCCTGAGAATGAAGCTTTTGTTATCAGTCCAAAAATCATTATCGCTGAAAGAATAATCACATTTATAATTGCCATTGTCACAATGATCCAACAGCACTTCGAATACCACCATGTTTTTCTTGAATTTGTATTAATAAGGACAAATTTGCCGAATCCATTCAAATCCTTAAACGGATAAATTAATGTTATAAACATTGCAAAAACAAAAAGCAATGTCCATATTGACGGAAAAGAGAAACTTTGACCGATAACCGGTTTATACTCTTCTTTTCCTGCAAAAATATAAAACACATAATCTGCGAGAGAAGATGAAGCGGAAACGCTGTTTAATGTACAGAAGGTACGGTACCTTATATAATAATCAAAGCAAAATGCTGCCGTCATACACATAACAAGCAAATATTTTTTAAAACTTGAAGCGCAACCATTTTTCAAATCATATCTTAACGATCTAAAAAACATCATTTTTAGTACCTCGTATGATTGTAATCAATCCTGTAATTATGAATAATACTACAAGCTCGATTATTGCATTATGCAGATATATAAGATTACCCGTAGTAGCATGTAAAAATTTCAACGGTGAAAGCTCACCGATATTTTGAAACATATCCCTAAACATGCCTGTAGCGTAGTTTGCTATAAGCAATAGAATAAAGGGTACTGTTGTTACTGCAATTTTATTTTTCACAAAAAATGACAAAGCAAGACTTAAGCAAGCATATATACCCGAAAACAAAGAGGTAAGCAATGTCATAGCGATAAGATACATAATCGGATGTGTGAAGAACAGCTTTGATAGCATGATTCCTGAGTAATGTATATAACTGAAATTGTAATAAATATCCGGCTTTACGGCAGGGATAAAACAAGCAACGACTAAAATGTTAAGCAAAATAGGTATAAACGCAACACAGGCACCTGAGAGAAATGTTGCAATAAATTTTGATATATAATAATTTTTTCTTGTTGTTCGGATAAGCACATTTTTTATATAGCCGCTTCTAAGCTCAGTTGAATATGACCAACCGTAAGCAAGACATGCTGTTAATGGAAGTAAAACATAAAAAACATACGGAGCCACGCTGCTCATATCATCGGCAATCCAATATTGATAAAGCGTATTGACCGGCAACCACGGGTTTTCCGAAGCGTGAATCATACCAAAGCTTTTTTTGGAATATAACACGGATACAATTCCGGCAATAATAGTTATAATGCAATTTATGATTAGGGAAAGGTAAAAAAATTTGTTATTAAAAGCTTTTTTTAATTCTGTTTTCAAGGACAACACCATTATTATCTCTCCCTCTCTATTTTCAATGGTATATAGCATATTTTCCTATCAATATCTGTTCCGTTGAGCACAACACTTTCTCCGAGACAAATACAAATATTTTGATTTTCGAGTTCTGTTTTATTAACAATATAACAAAGCTTAAATTTTGCCGTTTCATCTTTCTTTAATGAAAAATAATAATATTCGTTCTCCTCTGAAGACCTGGTAATATCCTCTGTTTGCTCAAGATACGCGCAGAAATACGATTCATTTATCGGAAACTTATAGTCATCAGTGAACAGATACATATTTTCAAGTATATGTATATTCTCATCTTCTGCGCCGGTGTAAGACCTTTTTCTTTCAGACTGCTTTTCAATTGAAAGTTCTATACATAGGAGCTGCAAATTATTATCAATCAATTTTCCGTCAGATGTAAAATATTCGGTCTTTCCGTTGCTGTTGGGAAAATCATCTATTGACAAGCTCGCCTCACTTAAATCATTTATAAAGTATGATTTTTCTACGGTATATTTAAATACCGCTTCCGAGTTTTCATCATCTTTAATATAATAATTATTCGGGTTATCGACTACTTCAATAGTTTGCAATTCCGGATCATTATTTTTAATGGGATTCCCGGTAAGAACGCCAAGACCGAATCTCTTTAATTCATTAAAGCTACAAGAAGAAAGCAGTAACAAAATAGAGCCAAATAATGCAATTATGCAAAGAGGCTTCATAAGTTTTTTCAAATGCATTTTATTTGTTCCTCCAATAAAGAGTATTGTAAGATTATATATAAATAATCAACTTATTGATATCAATATCATCTCTTGCTTCTTTTAGTAAATCATGCTTCACATAATGTGAGTCATCGAAATAAATACACCTATTTTATATATTAATTATATATTAAAAACATCGCTATTGTCAATGATTTACGACGAATGCAACGCCTGAGTAGATAAATGAGAAAAAGTTTTTGCCGTGTTTTATTTCAACTCAATGACTTTTTTCACAGGGTATTGCGAAATTACCAATGACATCTTTTCTTTTTGCACCCGTTCCATAGGATAGCGTTCGCTGTACACCGCCTCAACAACAAATGGCAAGTGAAAGACCATTTCCGTATTTGGACGCAAGCGGAAGGAATAAGACCCTGCAAGCTGAGGGTACATACAATCCCATAAATCCGCATCCACCCGAAGCATAAGCGCATCGTCATTGACCAACAGCGTATCAAACATATCCACAGTGCCTTCTTCGTTGTCGGTATTCGAGAAACGAACTTCGACATCGTACACATATTCGGGTCTGTACAAGAAATTGCCCGTTTCATCGGTCATGCGTTCCGGCGGGGTGATTCCCTGTTTTTGCGCATATTCTTCATAAGGCACAATTTCAGCCGACAAAACGGTGACAGTGTATCCGTCAATGATGTTGTCGGAACGCCGAAAGTAATTTTCCCCGTATGCCACCGTATCCTGCATAGAATAAGTTTCAACGATAGGCTTTTCGGCGGTTGCATTGATATTCCATACCGCAAACGCCCAAACAATAAGAAAGAGTACAATCGGTGAAAAAACGGCTATCTTCTTTTTCATATTTCATCCCCCACTGTGTGCTCCGCCAAATGTCCGCATTCCAATAAAAAGATTTCATCGGACAAGTCTTTTAAAAGCTCTCCGTCATGGCAGGATAGAATAACTAAAGCGCCTCTTGCCTTTTCTTCTTGCACAATTTGCTTGACGAGTGTTACACCGTCTGCATCCAAAGAATTCGTCGGTTCGTCTAAAATAACAATGTCAGGCTTTTCCATGATTGCCGCCGCAATGCCTAAGCGCTGTTTCATACCAAGCGAATATTTTCGATATTTCTTTTTGTCGTTAGGCGACAAGCCAACACGGGAAAGTGTTGCACGTATATCCTCGTCAGTTGCCACAGACTTAATGGAGGCGAGTATTTTCAAGTTTTGAAATCCGGAATAGCTATCCAAAAAAGCGGGATTTTCCAAAAATACGCCGACACTTTCGGGGAAAGACAAATCTTTGCCCAATGTCTTTCCGTTTATCAGAATTTCACCCTCTGTTGGACGGATTAAACCGCAAATCAAACGCATCAACATGGTTTTTCCCGAACCGTTAATACCTTTAAAGCCATAGATAACACCGCTCTTCAAATTCATAGAAATGTCTTGAATCACCGCATTGCTTTTGATGGTTTTGGAAAGATTTTGTATTACAATTTCCGTCATGTCAGTCACTCCTTATTCAAAATATCATACCGTCGAAACGCACAAAGCCCGACCATACAGGAAATGAGCAATAAAACGGCAGAAAACAGAATGCCGTTTCCCAACCGCACGCCGTTTTGGATAAGCATGCTGTTCCGTTGGGACATCGCATAATTTCCCAAGAATGCGGGGTGCAGATAATAGGCGGACAACACCAAAATCCCTGCGCTTATGCAAAAGCTGAAAAACGGCTTTATCCACAAGGACGCAGTCATTTGCAGTACGGAAAAGGTAGAAACAATTAAAACAGGCATAAGAAACATTTGCAAAGTCAATTTTCCGCTTACAAGCACCTCCCCCGAAAGTGCATTAATATTCTCGGCGGGCATAGGGATAAGTTTGTAAATGAGCGATTTCGATACACCTAACGAAAGTGTTCCTCCACCGCACAGGCAAAACAGCGCAATAACACCCCACAACAGCAGAAAATACAGAAAAACAGAGGCTACCGCCCAAACGCATTTGGAAAGCCACCACACCGAACGGCTTTTCGAATTTACCAATACATTTTTTCCGTATTCCGTTAAATCCTTAAAGGGATAATACAGTGTCATATACAGCGGCACAAGCATCAACAGCATCCAAAGTGCCGGAAACATAAAAACATTCCCCGGCATAGGTATATATTCTTCCATACCCGCTGTCATATAAAATAGAAAATCCCCGAATGTGCGAGTCATTAAACTGCGCCCCTTTGTGCAAACAAAGCCGATGCAAAAACCGAGGAAAAGCACGAGGGAAATGAGATATTTCAAACCCTCCCGCAACATACCGTTTTTAAAATCGTATTTGCACAACCTAAAAAATGTCATTTTTCTTACCTCGCAGTACGGTCACGGCAAAGGAAACCACGAACAGTAAAACCGCCTCGCAAAGAACAACGCTGAGTGAAACATACACCTTTCCGCTGTGCAAAAACTGTATCGGCGAAATTTCAGGTGCATTGCTTAGGGAATTGGAAATATAGTTTATGAGAAGCAGGAAAAACAACGGTGTCAGCGTAACAACAAATACATTTTTGTTAAAAAATGTAACGGTAAGGCTTAAAGTTGCAATCAGTCCTGCAAATACAAAGGTTGCCGTGGTTTTCAAAAGCATATATGCGAACGGATGCGCATAGAAAAGCGGTGTCAGCGTTGACCACGGATGCGCACCGTAATAGACATCATAAAACACATCAGGCTGTATAGCAGGGACAAAAGCGGCAACCAGCATAATGTTTAAGAGAATCGGTATGGTGATAACCGCACCGCCCGACAAGAACACAGCGATATATTTGGAAAGAAAATAGTTTTTTCGTGGCGTTCTTGTGACAATACTTTTGATATATCCGCTTTTGCGTTCATTGCAATACGACCACCCATAGCCGAGCGCTGCAAGCAACGGCATTAACAGATAAAACAGGGAACTTGCGGGCGAAATGAATTCTTTTCCAATCCACTGCGTAAAAAGTGAGGTGCCCGGAAGTTCGGGGTTCAGCTCATAGCCCGTGATTTGTGCTGAATTCATGTCCATTTGTCCGAAGGTATGGTAAGCGTGAATACAGAACACAGCGGAATAAACGGCAATTGCCGCCGAGAGGCACAAAGCACAGAGAAACAACTTGTTCGTAAATGCTTTTTTTAGTTCCATTTTCAAAACCGATTGCATGAAAGCACCCCCTTATTCCGAATAAATATACTGCGTTTTTTCGGGGTTCAGCCCCAACGCAAAGAACAAATCTGCCGTGTCGTTCCCGATGTTTTTCGGAACAAAATAACCGACTTGGCAAGTCACAGATGCACTCTCGTCCAAATACACGCCCAAAAACTCGTTCGGATTTTCAGAGCGTTTTGCTTTGTCGTTTTCCGAAAAGGAAAAATATTCCATATCGCCTGCAGGAAGAATTTGCCCGTCCGCTGTCGTATACACCAAACGAAGCGTATTGACAAGCTCTGCTTCACCCAAAACAACGCCGTTCTTCTCTTTTTTTAAGGTGAATTCTACCACTACAAATGTGCAATCGGGATTTAACACGCCGTTTTTCGAGAGCCAGCCGTTCTCGTAAGCTCTTTCTGAAAAATCATTCTTTGAAAACGGGGCGGTTGTATCGTAGCTTTGCATGTTTGTGACAGTATAACTCGTGACACCTGTCGCCTCGCTCTCTACAAACACCGTTTCACCAAAGATATGGCGATTTTGCTCGTTCGGCGGTGTATCTGTAACAATGCCACCGTTTTGAAAACCGTCCCCGCCGCCGACATCGCCCACGACCTTTTGGAACTGTCCCTTAACATCCTCTTTTGTGCAACCTAAAAAGCATCCGATAATGAACAACAAAACGAGAACGATTGAAACAGCCCGCTTCTTTGGGTATTTTTTCATAGTATAAGCACACCTTTCAATGAATTTTAAAAGCAAAATAGAGTGAAACACGCACGGAGCTATTAAGCATGAACTCTAATCTTTATATATATCAAAATTATATTTTTTTCAATATTTACTGACGAATGCAGAACGAGAGAGGATAAACGCAGAAAAATCGGGCTGACGAGTAAAAATGTCAGCCCGATTTCACATACAATATATATCAATTTTTCTTCGGAAATACGATATCCGTTTCAAAGATTTTTGAATTCTCATCATATTTCCAACCGTAAACCGCATCATATTTTTTGAGCGTTTTCCGTATGCTCTTTGTCCCTACACCGTGTGTTTTTTTATTTTGCTTGGTTGTTTTCAATTCACCGTTTTCTGTTTCCGGCGGAACAAAACAACTGTTTTTAATGACCAATCCATCGTGCATATTGCCCTTTGAAAAGATATAGACCTGAATAAATCTTTCGTCTGCTCGTTCGGCGGCTTCGACAGCGTTATCAAGTAAATTATTCATCAGTGTAGATAAATCCGAATCCGATACATAAGTAAGATTTGCCGTTTTTACATCAACGGAAAACTTAATATTTTTCTTTTCACAAAGCGTTACATACTTGCTGATAATTAAATCAAGCATTTTGTTTTTGCTGATGCCCGTAAAGCTGAATTTTTCGATATTCGGATAAATACTGTCGATATAACTTTGAACAGCCTCTATATTTTCAAGATTTCTTATCTGTGTTAAATGATTCTTTATATCATGCGAAAAAATACGCATATCTTTGTTAGATTGCTCGATAATCTCAAAATATCTCTTGTCCTGTTCTTCACGGTCTTGAATCTTTTTAAGCTCATAGAGCTCTTTTGTATTTTTTAAAGAATACTCATAAATTATAAATACCAACACATTTGCAAACATCAATCCGATACACGAAATTGTCCATAAAATGCTCATGTTTTGCGTAAGCAGCATCTGATAAGCGATATATCTAAAACAAATTAAAACCATTATGCTCGTTAGCGGCATAATAAACAGCAACCAAAAATACTTGTTGTATGACTCGGTATTTTCTTTTTGAGCAAACAGCTTTAGTATAATTATCATCAAACTAAAGTATATCAACTTACTTGTAGGTACTATCACCAAATAAGCGGAAGGACTGCTTTCAAAAGCATTAAATCCTTTATATAATGCAGAACTCAATGCCATAATCAATATTTCAGAAGCAAACATTACAACCGTAAAAATCAATGAATGAAATACTGCTGTTTTAAAAGAAACATTGTAAAGATACAGAAGAAGCAGAGTGTATGTAACAAACATCAAAATTGTATTTATGTATGTGATGTTCAACTGATATATTACGCCTAAAAAAGCAGTATTTAAAAGCATTAAAGAAACTCTTTTTGAAGTATCTTTTTTAGCGTCAAACAGTGAATCGGAATAATACCAAAACAGCAAAAATTCAAAAAGATACATAAATATATCTGTTATAATTTTAGTCATTGTCTATATCCTCGCCTATAAAATCTAAAAAACGCCTTTTAAATTCAGGTTGCTTTCTCGTCGCAACGGAAATTTTTATATCCGAATACGGCTGTGCCAATATAATTTCATTTCTTTGAAAGCTTTTTATATAGTTCATATTCACTATATAACTGTTATGGGGAACGGCAAAACAGGAGGCGGTAAGCATGGAACGAAGTTGCTTCATGGTTTCTTTTATATTGTAATTCGTTTCTTTTGCATAAATAAAAACACCTTTAAGCTTTGCTTCGACATAAATAATATCGGAAATTTTGAGCCTTGCAACCTTACTGTCTTTCATATGCAATGTTATAACACTCTCGTTTATAACCGACATCGCTTTGTCAAGCGCTGAAAAAATACGGTTCTGCGTTGCGGGTTTATCAATATATCTTGTAACCTGAATGTCCATTGCATCATCTAAATACTGGTGATACGCCGTAACAACAAGGATAACCGTATTTTTATGCTTTTGTTGAATTTGCTTTGCAACAGCTATGCCGTTTGTATCTCCAAGCTCTATATCGAGAAATAATATGTCGTAAATTTCATCGGACTTTAATAAATCAGTTCCTGTTTGAAATTCATCAATACTGCATTCTGTATGACGCAGTTTGAAATATTCTTCCGCATAGCACTTCACCGACAGCCTGCATTCTATTACATCATCGCATATTGCTATTCGCATAATATCCACCCTTAAATAAAAAATCGTATAATCATTACTTTGATTATACGATAGTAAAAGTTATTTTGCAAGTCATCGGGATTTTAAGAAGGCATCAATTATATCGGAAATTATAATTTTATGTTCATTTGAGCATTTCTTTAACTTCTGTATAATTTCATCATCAATATCAGCATACAACGCTCCGGAAGCAATGTAATCAATATTCGTTTTCAATTCTGAACAAATATCAAGAAAAAATCAAAATGACTGATTGTAAAAAGTATTTGCTTTATAAGGCTATCATAAGTATTAAGCGATATAAAAAGAAGTGTGTGATGTACTTTAATTTGAATGTTTCTAAAGAATTTTGCTTTACTATTGACAAGTGTTATCATATATTATAACACTATGGAATGCTTTTATATTTCTTGATTAATGTGGAAGCTAAAAAAGTGTTAACAAAAAAACACAAAGAGCATTTACGCAAGTTGTTGCAATTTAAGTTTAAGAAACATTCGAGGTATAATCTTCCCGATCAAAGGTTAAAGTATCTTGAAAAGAGGATACACGAAAGAGCCCAAATGTTGCTTCAGTAAACTGAAAAATGAAATTCAATTAAAAAGTATAATCCCTGAGTGATCGGGGATTATTTTTTAGACTTTTAAGCTTTTCTGTGTAAAGATTATGCACACCAGTCGCCTTTTGACTACATTTCCACGACCGTTTATCGACTTCAACGAACAAAATTTCAAAGCTGATACACAACAAAAAATCTCACTCTTTTTTACGGAGTGAGATTTTTTTATCAATTTTCAATTCAAGACTGTCATTGAACGCTTATAAATTCAATCCGTTTTTGTCGGGTGAATTGCACGTTTTTTATTTTCCGCCGCCCGAGCCAACACCTTGAATTTTTTCTGCTTTTTCAAATATATGATTGCAAGAGGTATATCCGCAAGCAACCACGCCGCAGGTGCCGCATAGCATACTGCATTGAAGCCGATAAGCGGAGTAAAGATAAGAGCTATCGCTATTCTTCCTATCAGTTCGCCTGCACCTGCAACCGCATTTGCATATGTAAAGCCCAAGCCTTGCAGGGTATTTCTTAAAACAAACAGCACCGCAACAAGGCTGAAGCACTCCGCCGTTGCAATAAGGTACTTGTGAGCCGCAAACAAAATCTCTTCGTCAGGCTCTGTCATAAACAGCCTTACAATCGGCATACCGACAGAAAGCAACGCACCACTCAAAACAAGCGAAAGAAGTATATTGAGTATAAATATTTTTCTGACCGATTTTACAATTCTGTCGTAATTTCCTGCACCGTAATTTTGACCGACAAAGGTCTGTGTGCCTACGCTGAGTCCGCTTAACGGTATGTTGGCGAGATTTTCGACCCTGCCTGCTGCGGTAAAGCCTGCAATGGTAGCTGTGCCGAATGAATTTACCGCACTTTGCAAAAACATTGAACCTATTGAGGTTACGGTAAACTGAAGAGAAACTGGTATTCCCAATTTCAGCTGCGCAAATGCCGTTTTTATATCAGGCTTTAGATTTTCTTTTGAAATATGTACACTTTCGTTGTGCCTTAAAATGTAATTTCCCGTAAGCACGGCTGCGGTAATGTGTGAAATAAGCGTTGCAAGAGCAGCACCCTCAACGCTCCAATGAAATACCGTAATAAACAGTAAATCGAGAACGAAATTCACAAAAATACTTATTATAAAGTATAAAAGCGGTTTTCTGCTCTCCCCTACCGCCCTTGAAATTGCGGTAAAATTGTTCGAAAGCATTTGAAAGGGAATTGCAAAATAAAGGATGTTAATATAAGCGGCGGAAAGTCCGAGAATTTCATCGGGCGTTCCGATAAGCTTCAAAAGCGGTGTGGAAATGATGTGCGCAATTACGACAAGCAAAAGCCCGAGCAAAAACGACACTGTAATACTGCTTCCTGCATATCGGTTGATCTTTTCCTGATTTTTTGCCCCGAATGCCTGTGCCACGGGGATTGTAAATCCGCTTGTAAGACCGAGTGCCGCACCGATAATAAAGGAATTTATCGAGCCGACTCCGCCGACGGCCGCAAGAGCGTCCGTGCTGACATACCGACCGACAAGTATGTTGTCAACCAATGTGTAATTGTACTGCAAAAGCGACGAAGCCATAATCGGCAGCGAGAATTTAACAATACTTTTTATAGGCTCGCCGTTGAGCATTGAGATTTGTTTCATCCTTGTTCATTCCCATAAGTTTTTTCCTATTATATATCCTGATTATTTGTTTTTTCAATACTTAAACAGCATTTTTTGAAAATGACGGAAAATTTATTCGGACTAATAAACAAGAGTTGATTTTTTGCTTGTCCTGAAATGGATTGTAAATTTCAATATGAAACAAAAATCTCACTCTTTATTGAGTGAGATTTTTTTCATTTATTCGATTTTTTAATGTATTTATTTCTTTTTCGTGTACAGCTTTGTCAAACTGAAACTTATGTTCTTTTCCATCGCAGTCCGTGAAATAGAAATAATAAACATAGACCACACTGCCTCTTCTCATTGATGTTTTCAGCTCTGTTTTTGCGCTTTTCACCTCTGAATATCTGTATGTTTTTTCGTTAAACGGAGTTGTCCGAATATAGAAATCATTCTCTCTGACACACACCTTAAAGTAAAAATACCTGTTTATCAGCGGAATTGAAACAAACAACGACAAAATAAAGCCTGCCAAAAACATAAGCCCTACAACAAAAATCTTACCGTTTCCGCCTCTTAATTGGTCAACAGCCAAAGCTAAAAATACTATGCTGACTGCCGAGGCAAAAATCATTGGAAACACTCCGTAAAACTTACCGTCGATTATGTATCTTTGTTCATTACTCATCTTCTTCATCTTCTGTTTCATTGAAATAGTCCTTGTCTATTTTCTCAAGCAAAAACACTATTTCATCATATTGATATGGTTTGAACGAAAATTTCTTTACTTCGCCGTTCGGTGTTCTGTAATTAAAGAAGCAAGCACCTGCACCGTTTGTTGAATTTCCCGTGCTTTCCCAAGCCTCTGAAATATCAGTATATTTGTATTCCTTTTTATCCCACGGTGCTCTGCAATGACAAAATGAGTCCTCGCCTATCAACAGCTTCACAAACAAAACTCGGTAAATAACCGCAAGAGTGATTATTATCATTATTATCGCTAATGCCAAAATAAAGATTACTCCGTGCGTTGCCACCGCAACAGCAGTAAATATCGCTGCCATTATAAGCGACACCGCCACATCTGTAGCATTACCGCCCGCAACCTTATATATCCATTTGTTATCCATATTATTTACGCCCTTTCTTCTTATGTATTATATGATTATATCATAATGCCGCAGAAAACAAAAGACCCAAGGACAAAAATCCTTGATTCTCTGTGTAACATTATAAATCTGCTTTATTAAATTTCGGACACGCCGACTTTAGTGCCTTTAGTTTATACAAGTCCGACGTCCTTTACCGTTTCGCCGTTATAAACATACGCCCTGTTTACACGGGCAGGTATTCTGCAGGGTAGCTCATAGTTAAAGGAATAAGCGCTGTTTGACAGCTCCTCCATTGAAATATGGGCGTCCTTTTGAGTACCGACTATAACGACCTCATCATTTACATTGCAGTCAATATCGCTGACGTCCACCATAAATTGATCCATACAAACTCTGCCGAGTATTTTTGCGTATTTTCCGTTTATGATGACCTTTCCCTTGTTTGACAGGCAGCGTGGGAAGGCGTCGGCATAGCCTATCGGAATTGTCGCAACCTTAGTGGGCTTATCGGTTTTGTAAGTCCCGCCGTATGAAATCTCTCTTTCGGGCTCAAGCACCTTGATATGCGAAATTTTTGTGTACCAGCTCATTATCGGCTCAATGTCGAGCAGGCTCTTGTCAACCTCCTCCGACGGATAAAGACCGTATGTGATAATGCCCATTCTGCACATATCAAAATACTCGTCAAAATTCATAATGCCTGCGCTGTTGTTAAGATGCTTAATCGGTATTTCAATTCCCCTGTCGCCGAGCATATCGCAAAAGCTTTTATATTTATTTCTTTGCTCAACCGCCTTTGACAAATCCGCTTCGTCGGCAGTCGCAAAGTGAGAAAACAAGCCCTCGGCAAAGATATTCGGAAGCTCTGTTATGCGTTTGCAAATATCGGCACTTTCTTCATTGACCTGAAAGCCTATTCTGCTCATTCCCGTATCAATGCAGAAATGGAACGGCACGCTCTTGTTATGCTTAACCGCTTCTTCGGAAAGAGCGATTGCGTCGGCATATGAAAAAATCGGTATTCTTATATCATATTTAACCGCAGCCTCAATATCAAACGGAAATACTCTGCCCAAAATCAGTATCGGCGTTTTAATTCCCGAGCGTTTAAGCTCAATCGCCTCTTCGATACACGCAACTCCGAAAAAGTCGCATTTATCATCGAGAAACCTGCCTATCTCAACAGCTCCGTGACCGTATGCATTAGCCTTGATTACGCCGAGAACCTTAACATTGCTCGGAAGCTTGTTACGCACGCTGTTGAAATTGTGCTCAAGCCTGTTCAAATCAATTTTCAAATAAGTACGGTGCTCCATTATTTTATCGCCTCGATTAAACCTACTGTTTTTATATCATTTTGTGAAAAAGCCTCGTTGAGCTTCTTTACAAATGTGAATGCCTTTTCGCTGTCGCCGTGCACGCAAACGGAATGAGCCTCAATGTCAATCTCCTCGCCCGTATAGGCAACGACCTTTCCCGTTTTTACCATTTTAATTACTCGCTCAACAGCCAAGTCTTCATCTGTTATCATTGAGTTTTCAAGCGACCTCGCTCTGAGTGAACCGTCAGCCTCGTATGCTCTGTCGGCAAAGACCTCACTTGCATATTTCAAGCCCTTTTCCCTCGCCGATTTTATCATTTGAGAGCCTGAAAGCGCCATCAAAATCAGATTTTTATTGTAATCGGTAATTGCGGCAACTATTGCATCCGACAGTTCCTTACTTTTAGCCGCCTGATTATACATAGCACCGTGCGGCTTAATGTGGACTATTTTATCCTTTCCGACTATATCCCCCAAAGCCTTTAATTGAGTTCGAGTGTAGTCGTAAACCTGCTCGGGTGTTACATCAAGATTTGTTCTGCCGAAATTTTCCTTGTCGGGATAACCCGGATGAGCTCCTATATCAACATTGTTATCAATGCAAAGCCTTGCAGTAGCTTCCATCATAGCATGATCTCCCGCATGAAATCCGCAGGCAATATTTGCGCTGTTTATCAAAGGGATAATCTGCTTATCAAACGCAGCGCCCTCGCCTAAATCGCAATTCAAATTGATTTTATACATATAATCACCTAATACTTCAAGTTAACATTTTTCACATCGGTTATAAACATATGACCGGGAGAATGTGTTATGGCAATTTCGGGCTTTGTTTGCATTACCGCATTTTGAGGCGTAACGCCGCAAGCCCAAAACACCGGAATTTCGCCCTCGTTTATCGTTACGCTGTCGCCGTAATCGGGCTTTGTAACGTCCTTTATGCCTATTGCCTCGGGATTTCCGATTTGAATCGGCGCACCGTGAACTCTCGGCATAGAAGCCGTAACATTGACAGCTTTAACAACCAAATCGTTTGGAATGGGTCGCATCGACACAACCATATTTCCGTGAAATTTTCCGGCTGACTGAAGCTTGATATTCGTATTAAACATAGGTACGTTTTTGTTTTCCTGAATATGCCTTACGGGAACATCAGCCTCCAAAAGCTCACTTTCAAAGCTAAATGAGCAGCCGATAAGGAAATACACAAAATCGTCCTGCCAATAGTCCGTTATGTCCGTAACCTCTTTTTCAAGAACGCCGTTTCTCCAAATTCTGTATTTCGGGAAATCCTTACAGACGTCGCCCTCGCTCGCCATTATTCTGAACTGCTTTGAGCCGACGTCGCCGACCTCTAAAATCGGGCAAGGCTTAGGATTGCGCATACAAAACAGCAAAAAGTCAAACGCATAGTCCTTTGGCAAAATGCAAAGGTTAGCCTGTGCGTAGCCATTGCACATACCCGATGTTTGAAAATCTATTTCGCCTTTTCTTATAAGCTTTTTAACCTCTTGAGGTAACATATTTGAATAGTCCATAGCCACTCCTAAAATAACCTGTCAATATACTTTTTCTGCTTATTTGCTATCTTTTCGGCAGTATCAACATCAATAATTTCAAAGTTGATTTTGTCGTTCGATTTAACCTGTGCAAGCTTCGGCAAATCTGCGCTTATTACAGTTGCGATTTTAGCGTAGCCGCCTGTTGTTTGGTGGTCTGCCATAAGTATAATCGGCATTCCCGAATTTGTAATCTGTATTGAGCCGAAGGTTATGGCATCGGAAATAATCTCAAGCTTTTCCTTTCCACGCAAGGCAATGCCCCAAAGCCTGATACCCATTCTGTCAAAGTCTGATGTAACGGTATATCGCTGATTTGAAAACAGTGTCAAATCGTTCTCGGAAAACATATCCTCCTGAGGACCCAACACAACTCTGATTTTTACAATTCTGTCATAGGTGTTTTCGGCAAGCTCTCGCTTTTCGATATTTTTAAGCTTAGAAGCTTTGCCGACTTTAACGGTATCCCCTGCCTTGAGCTTTCTGCCGTCAAATCCGCCGACGTTTATTTTGAGGTTCGTTGAGGCACTTCCCATAAACAGCGGAACATCAAAGCCGCCTGCAACCGCAAGGTAGCATCTCAAGCCCTGCTTCGCAGTCTTAATGCTTAAAACGTCCCCCGCCTTTGCCGAGTAAGCCTTGTTTGTTCTGATTGGTTTGCTGTTCAAGGAAATGTCAAACCGTCCGCCCGAAATTGCAAAAATATGCTCCTCGGTAAATTTAGCCGTTATACCGAGCATTGTCATTTCAATAACAGGGACGTTTGCGTCATTTCCGCAAAGCTTGTTTGCAATTTTTGTTGAATAGGCGTCCATTACACCGCCTTGAGTAAAGCCGTCCTTCATTACTCCGAATCTGCCTAAATCCTGAATGGTTGACAGCATACCTGCCGATATAATCTCTATCATAATTCAACCTCGCTGACCGTAGGAGTATAGGTGCCGCTTGCGACCTGCTTTTCAATTTCAAGATATTCCGCCTTATCGATACAGAAAAACTTTATATAATCGCCTGCTCTGTATAATATGGGCGACTTCTTTGATTTATCAAATACCTTGACGGGAGTTTTGCCGATCAGCTGCCAACCGCCGGGCGACGCAATGGGATAAATACCCGTTTGCTCTCCGCCGATACCGACAGCACCCTCAAATATTTCAAGTCTCGGAGTTTTCAATCTCGGAGTGAAAAGCCTCTCGTCCATACCGCCGAGATAAGCAAAGCCCGGCAAAAAGCCCAGCATATAAATCAAATAAGGTTTTGATGTATGGAGCGCAATAACCTCTTCCCTTGTAAGCTTGGTGTGACTGCATACCGTCTCCATATCCAATGCGAACTCGTCATCATAGCAAACGGGAATGTTCCAAACTCTCGCTGTGCTATTTACATGGCTTTCGCCGTCCCTTATGAGTGCCTCGATTTTCTTTTTGAGCTTCTTCGAGCTGATTACCGAGCAATCATAAAAGACAGTTAATGATGCAAAGGTCGGCACAAGCTCAATAACTCCGTCGATACGCTTAGCTTCAAGCCTGCCGCAAAGAGCAGTTACCTGTGAATTGACCTCTTTACTTATTTCATTTTGAAATTGTACAGTAACAGCGCTGTCGCCGTTTTGCAAAAATGAATAGATCATTTGAAATACCCTTTTTTAATTGTTGTTTCAAACCACGCAGCAGTCTTATCTTCAACCGTGTGAGGATAGTCAATAAGTCCTCGCATAAGAGAAAGCATAGGCAAAACAATATTCTTTCCGATACCGTCGATATACGGTCTTGCCTCGCCATACATATCAAGCATACCTGCTTTCGCAGCGGCGTCCATAACCGCCGATTCCTCTTCTTCCGTATGAAAGAGATTGACATCACCCAAAAGGAATGACGTACAAGCCATAAGAGCGTTCATACCCCAATCGCTTACTGTTGCGGTAATAATGTTGTCGGCAGCGGTATCAGCCAAAATGCCGAAGCCCGTTCCTGCCTTGCAGCCGCCCTCCTCGGCATAAGGAATATATTTTCTTATATGTTCCTCGATAGCGCCCATTCCGAGCTCATTGCCGAGGTCGCCGATGGAGAGATTATATACGCCTCTCTTTTGACATTCCCTGAAAAGAACGTCGTATTTCGCCTCAACATCTGTTGTATTTACGCCGACGGCATTGTGATAATAACCGTTTTTGTTTCTTCCCGGCGCTTCATTTGAAATAATTGCACAGGGCAAGCCGTGAGAAAGTATCTCTGCGGTTTGCTCGTCCTCCTTGCCCTTATCCTTTGTAAAAGGAACAATGCAAATGGTATTGTCGGGGATATTGTCAATATCGTATGTAATATTGACCCCCAACACCTCGCTCATAGCCTTAATAGCCTTTTCGCATTGCTCGGGCACAATCATAACGGGCTTTGCGCCGAAGGCTCTTATTATAAACCGTGAAAAAACGGTTGACGAAATAATTCCGTCCGTCTCCGCCTCGTTCCACGGAAGAAGTATAAAGCCTGTTAAAATAAAGACCTTTTCGCCCTTTTTGATATTCTCCACAAGTCCCTCTGCTCCGTTGAGCGACAAGGGCTTGCCTGTATGCTTAATTGCTCCGTCATAAAGAATTCTGCAAACGCCGTAACCTCTCGGGTCAAGATTCATAAGCCAGTCGAGGTTATAGCCGACATTAAGTTTAGTAAGCTCTGTTCTGTTCATTATGCTTTACACTGCTCCTCAAAATCTTTAACTAAAGCGTCCTGAATTGTTTTCAGCATTTCGGGTGCTTTTCCGCCTACGCTCTTACCGTCAACCGTCTTAACGGGAATACAGAAGGAGCCTGTCGAATGAACAACAACCTCATCTGCCGACATCAATTCGTCGAGTGTGTAATCTCTTTCCTCAACACCGTATCCGAGCTTCTCGGCAAATGCGAGAAGCCTTATTCTTGCCGTACCCGGAAGCACCATATCATCAAGCTGATGCGTTATAACCTTGCCGTCCTTAAATATTGATACGTTTGAGTGTGCGCACTCGGTAACTAAATCGCCTCTGTGGAAAATTGCCTCCTGACAGCCTGCTCTGTCAGCCGCTGTAGCCGCAAGGCAGGACGGAATGAGGTTAAGTGTTTTACAATTACAATAAAGAAATCTCTTATCCTCATATGTAATAACGTCAATCGGCTTATATGTATCCGCAACATGACAGGGAGTAAGAGTAATCCACAAATTGCCCTGCATATTTTCGGGGTAAATGTGACCACGAAGTCCGTTTCCACGTGTAACCTGCATATAAACGAACTGATCTCCGTCGTCAACCTTTCTGACAAGCTCTCTGAGCAGTTTGTCAAGCTCGTCACGCTCAATCGGAATATTCATACCGAGAAGCTTTGCAGAGTTATAAAATCTTGTAAGGTGTGCGTCCATATCAAAAACGATATGATTATGAGCATAGGTTGCGTCATAAACGCCGTCGCCAAACCAGCAAACTCTGTCAAGCATCGGGATTTGCATATTCTCGATTTCATCGTATTTGCCATTATAATACCCTAAATTTTTCATTATGAATACCTCCGTAAAGCAAAATAAGGTCTGCGTTTTGCAGACCCCGTTATCAATATTAGATTATCATATTTGTTTTTATATGTCAATAAAAAATCGACTGTGTTTTTGTAAAAAAATTACTGTACACTTTTTAGCAATTTGTACAAAACACGGCAATTTTGAACATTTTGAGCAGCATATTTTTCATTTTCGACCAAATAGCAGTGAAATTTTCTAATCCTCATAAAGCTTTAACGCATTTACCAAATCAAGCTTACACATTTCCACAAGTTCTTTAGGATCGGTTATTTCATATTCGGTTTCGAGCCGCTTTTGTATATTTCCTTTTGAGTCATAGGATGCTTTGAATCAGTGTTTCGCTTTAGAATATCCGGGATATACATATTCATCATTTTCTTTGGTCTTGCATCTAACATAACGCTCACCTCAAATTTAATTTGTAGCCGTAAGCATATTATGCAATAATCGATATGACCTTTTCAGTACACAAAAAGAATATTTGTATTAAATATCTCTTTGTGATATGATAATGGCACTGTGATTTTTGTAAATTACTTTGAAATGATTTATCGGAGGATATAATTGTGGATATAAGGGAACAGATACACGCTCTCTCCGACGAAATGCTTGAAAATCTCGGGAAGCTGGTTGCGATTGACTCAACGCTCGGCACTCCGTCCGAGGATAAGCCGTTCGGAGAAGGTCCTGCAAAAGCGCTTGAAGCAGGACTTGAAATTGCAAAATCTTTAGGCTTTAAGACCGTTAACCTTGACAACTACTGCGGTTATGCCGAAATGGGCGAGGGCGAGGAAATTGTCGGTATTGCGGGTCATTTGGATATAGTCCCCGTCGGCGGCGATTGGAGCTATGACCCGTTCAAGCTCACGAGTGAGGGCGACTTCGTATACGGTCGTGGCACAACTGATGACAAAGGCCCTGTTATTGAGGCTTTGTATGCTATGAAATTACTTCGTGATTCGGGCGTAAAATTAAATAAGCGTGTTCGTTTGATTATGGGCTGTAACGAAGAAACAGGTTCAAAATGTATGGAGCATTACAACAAGGTTTCGGAGGAATTGTCCTGCGGCTTTACACCCGACGCAAGTTTTCCGTGCATACACGGCGAAAAAGGTCATATGACAATGACGGCATACTCAAAAAGCACCAAAATAATATCTATGAACGGCGGATTTGTGTCAAATGCGGTATGCGATAACTGTACGACCGTAATTCCGACAGAACAGCAACTTAAAGAAAGGCTTGAAAAGGCACTTTCCGAGACGAAATTGCAGGAATACAGGGTAACGGAAAGCGGAAATCTCCTCACCATTTACGCAAAGGGCGTACCTGCACACGCAAGTACACCTACTCTCGGCGTAAATGCGGCGGGCGTTACTATGGAATGTCTTGAAAAAGCAGGCTTTGAAGATGATTTTGTCAAATTCTACAACAAGCATATCGGAACTGCCTGCGACGGCTCGGGCGTAGGTCTTAAAATATCGGATGAATTCGGCGAGCTGACCTTCTGCAACGGAATTGTCAAGACCGAAAACGGAGTTATTTCCTGCACTGTTGATATTCGTGTTCCCGTAACCTTTACGAAAGAAGATATTTTGAAGCGGTTAGAGGGTAATTTGGAGGACGAAAACGGATATATCGAGGTTGAGGAAATCGGCGAGCCGTTATTTTTCCCGAGCGACTCCCCGTTGGTAAAAGCTTTATATAAAGCATATGTTGACGTTACGGGCGACACCGAAAACAAGCCTATGGTAATCGGTGGCGGCACTTATGCAAAATCATTGAAAAATATTATTGCATTCGGCCCAGAAAGAATCGGAAAGGACTATCGTATTCACGGCGCAGACGAGTTTATCCTCGTTTCCGAAATGGAGGAAGCGGTAGAAATTTATATTAAGGCAATCGAAAATTTGCTTGCTGTTTAAGCTCAAAAATACATTGTGCAAAAATAAACCCACTGTTTTGTAACAGTGGGTTTTGTTGTATCTGTTATTCTGTTATTCTTTCAAAAGGTCCTTGTAGAGCTTAATATACTCATTTGCCGACTTGCCCCATGAATAATCACATTCCATACCACGCTTAACAAGTATCTTCCAGCCCTTTTTGTTCTGATAGCCGTCAATCGCTCTGTGTATAGTGTGGAGCATATCGTGTGCATTGTAATTTGAGAATACAAAGCCGTTGCCCTCTCCGTCGCCCGAGTCCTGAATACTGTCACGAAGTCCGCCTGTTTCACGAACAATCGGAACAGAGCCGTAACGAAGCGCAATCATCTGCGAAAGTCCGCAGGGTTCAGACTGCGACGGCATAAGGAACATATCCGAGCCTGCATATACCTTCTTTGAAAGCGGAGGATTAAAGCCGAGATTGATTGCCACCTGATCGGGATGACGGCGAGCTATATCCTTAAAGAATTCCTCGTACTGCCATTCGCCCGAGCCGAGAACCACAACCTGTACGTCGGTCGTAACGATAAGCTCCTCAAGAACAGCCTTTACAAGGTCAAGTCCCTTATGCGAAACAAGCCTTGTTACCATTCCGATAAGCGGTGTATCTGCCTTTTGGGGAAGTCCCATAAGCTCCTGCAACGCCTTTTTGTTTTTCGCCTTGCCCGATGTAAAATCGGACGTTGAATAGGTCTTGAATATATCCTTATCCGTTTCGGGATTGTAAAGGTCAACATCAATGCCGTTGAGTATTCCCGACAATTTCCAGCTTCTCTCGTTGAGTATCGGGTCAAGTCCGTGCGAGTACCACGGGTCAAGAATTTCATTTGCGTATGACGGGCTTACGGTGGTAATTCTGTTTGCCGACTCGATAGCACCCTTCATAAAGTTTACGTCATTGTCATACTCGACAACCGAGGTATACTCCGCAGGAATACCGAGCACCTCTGGGATAAGCTCCTTGCCGTAGGTTCCCTGATACTGAATATTATGAATTGTAAATACGGTTTTAATGTTTTCATAGCCCGGTGCCTGTGCATACATTGTGCTGTAATAAACGGGCACAAGTGCCGACTGCCAATCATTGCAGTGAATTATATCGGGCTTAAAATCAACATGCGGAAGCATCTCAAGAACTGCTCTTGAGAAGAAAGCAAATCTCTCGGCATCATCATAATAGCCGTAAATTCCGTCTCTCTTGAAGTAATACTGATTGTCGATAAGATAATAGATTACTCCGTTGTATTTTGCTTCAAATACACCGCAATACTGCCTTCTCCACGCAACGGGAACGGTAAAGCTTGTGATAAAGGTCATACTGTCCTTTAACTCCTGCTTTATGGTGTCGTACATAGGCATTACAACCCTGCAACCTACCATTCTTTTCCTCAAAGCCTGCGGAAGACTGCCCGCAACATCACCGAGTCCGCCAGAAGCCATAAAAGGCAACGCTTCACTCGCTACATATAAAACCTTCATATTCATTCCTCCACTGCATATTTTCGTACTTTGAAAGTTAATTGCAACAATTTGTTAAATTACAATTCCCTTTCCGATATAGAACGGATAATTCTCCGCACCCGACAAATTCTTGTTCGGTGTGATTACCGCAATTTTATCCATTATAACATAATCAAGCGACGAGCCGGAAGCTACAAAGCTCTCCTGCATAACGATTGAATTTCTGACAACTGCGCCCTTTTCAATTCTGACGCCCCTGAAAATTATTGAATTTTCAACCTCACCGTCGATAATACAACCGTTTGCGACAAGTGAGTTCTTAACATTTGAGCCGATACCGTAGGTTGACGGCATATCGTCTCTCGTCTTTGTATATACAGGTCTTTCGCTGTTGAAAAGCTCTTTACAATTATTTATATCAAGCAACTCCATACTCGCCTTGAAATATGTGCTCAAAGAGTCAATCGTAGCCGAATAGCCCTTTGCCTCAAAGCCGTAAATGTTGAGCTTCTTGACATTGCGCTGAATTAAATCGGTCTCAAAATCGGTATATCTCTTGCTTATAGCCTCATTCATAAACCTTTCAAGCAAGGACTTCTTCATAAACATAACGCTCAGGGAATAATTGCCTGTCTTTTTGGTAACGGGAGTAACGTCAATCTGCTTTGCCTTGCCGTCCTCGTCGAGGTCAAGCACCAAAACATCGGAAAGCGACGGGATTTGACCGTGCTTATATACAACTGTAATATCAGAATTTTTCTCGGTATGATACTCTGTCAAGGCTTCAATATCAATGTTTGAAATTGTATTGCAGTCAGATAGCAAAACATATTCCTCGTTCGCCCTGTTGATAAAGCCCATAATACCCTTTAAGGAAGCTATTTTATCGTCATTTCCGCCCTGCTCGGCAGTTGAATACGGCGGAAGAATTATAAGCCCCTTTGTCTTTCTTGAAAGATCCCACGGCTTACCTGTTCCGATATGATCCATAAGCGAATGATAATTTGCCTTTGTGATAACGCCGACATCCTCAATGCCTGCGTTGACCATATTTGAAAGAGTGAAATCTATAAGACGGTATCTGCCCGCAAACGGAACAGAACCCATTGTCCGCAAGCCTGTAAGCTCGGGAAGGCACTCGTCATATGAATTTGAAAAAACGATACCTACTATATTCTTTCCTGTCATATCACTCAGCCTCCTTTACTCTGTCCGAATCAATCATTTCCTTTGGATTAACCTTTGCACCGTCGCCAACATTGACATTTGCACCGACTACGGCAATGCCCCACTCGGCTCTGTTTTCACTGTCCTCGGGACGTGAGCCGACAGTTGCTTTTTCGCCTATAACGGAATTTTCGGCAACGATTGAATACTCGACGTCTGCACCTGCTTTAATTGTAGCACCGGGCATAATTATCGAATAACGAACCTTTGCACCCTCTTCAACTGTAACATTATCAAAGAGAATTGAATAATCAACGTGACCGAACACCTTTGAGCCCTCGGCTACCATTGAATTCTGAATATCTGCACACGGTGCGATATACTGCGGAGGCGCAACGGGAGTTTTTGAGTAAATCTTCCAGCTTGTGTCCGACAAATCAAGGTCAACCTTAGGATTGAGAAGGTCAAGGTTAGCCTCCCAAAGCGAGTCTATCGTTCCGACGTCCTTCCAATAGCCGTCAAAGAGATAAGCAAACATTCTCTCCCCCGCATTGTGCATTGCAGGAATTACATCATGTCCGAAATCGTTGGAGGACTCGGGATTGTTCTCATCGTCGATAAGATACTGACGAAGCTTTGACCAAGTGAATATGTAAACGCCCATAGACGCCTTATTGCTTGTGGGATTTTTCGGCTTCTCCTGAAATTCGGCGATTGAATTATCGTCATTGAGAACCATAAGACCGAAACGGCTTGCATCCTCCCACGGAACTTCGAGCATTGCGATTGTACACGCCGCATTGTTCTTTTTATGGTATTCAAGCATCTTGTTATAATCCATTTTATATATATGGTCGCCCGAAAGCACAGCGACATATTCGGGATTATAACGGTCGATAAAGTTTATGTTCTGATAGATGGCGTTTGCGGTACCCTTGTACCACTCCATACCCTTAATCTGCTGATACGGAGAGAGCATATGCACTCCGCCGTGCGCACGGTCAAGGTCCCACGGCTGTCCGTTGCCTATATAATCGTTAAGCTCAAGCGGCTGATACTGCGTGAGCACGCCGACAGTCGTTATACCTGAGTTTACGCAGTTTGAAAGCGGAAAGTCGATAATTCTGTACTTACCGCCGTAGGGAACTGCGGGTTTGGCGATATTCTTGGTCAGTACGCCGAGTCTTGAGCCCTGTCCGCCTGCAAGAAGCATCGCAATACATTCCATTTTGCGTGCCATAAAAATTCCTCCTTGGATTTAAGAAAAGATATTCGGTAGTATATATTTTATCTTGTCTTTTTCAAATAAATTGTCGTCATTGGCGGTAAATCAAGAGAAATACTTTGTTCAAATCCGTGCATATTGATACCTTCCGTATGAATAACACCTTTGTCTCCCTTGCCCGTACCTCCGTAGCACTCGTCATCGGAGTTGAATACTATTTTATATTTACCCTTGCGGGGAATACCTATTCTGTATTCCTGCCTTTCAACATTCGTAAAGTTGCAGACAACGATTACTTCCTTGCCATTTTCGTCCATTCTTCTGAAAGCGATAACCGAGTTGTCGCTGTCGTCCGAGGAAATCCACGAAAAGCCTTCCCAAGAATAATCTATCTGCCACATAGGAGAGTTTTTCTTGTAAAATTCATTTACAGCCTTGAAATATGATTGAAGCTGACAATGTTTATCGAAGCCAAGCAACAGCCAATCAAGACCTTTTTCATAATTCCATTCGATAAACTGACCGAATTCAGAGCCCATAAACATAAGCTTTTTACCCGGATGGGCCATCATATAGCCTACAAACGCCCTAACACCTGCAAATTTTTCATCATAACTGCCGGGCATTTTATTTATAAGGGAGCATTTACCGTGAACAACCTCATCGTGCGAAATCGGAAGGACAAAATTCTCCGAAAAAGCATAGAACATTGAAAAAGTAATGCAATCGTGATTATACTTTCGGTGTATGCCGTCAAGACTGAAGTAACGCAAAATATCGTTCATCCAGCCCATATTCCATTTAAAGTTAAATCCGAGTCCGCCCATATAAACGGGCTTTGAAACCATCGGCCAAGAGGTGCTTTCCTCGGCAATCATCATAGCGTGCGGAAATTCTGCAAAAATATGCTCGTTGAGCTTCTGCAAGAATTCAACCGCCTCAAGGTTTTCACGTCCGCCGTTTTTATTTGCAACCCATTCGCCATCCTTACGGTCATAGTCAAGATAGAGCATTGAAGCTACTGCGTCAATTCTTATGCCGTCAAGATGAAATTCTTTGAGCCAGAACGTTGCACTCGACATAAGGAATGAGCGAACCTCGTTTCTGCCGAAGTCAAACACTCTTGTTCCCCAGCCGTAATGCTCACCCTTTCTCGGGTCCGAGTATTCATAAAGCGGAGAGCCGTCAAATTCATAAAGGCCGTGCTCGTCCTTCGGAAAATGCGCCGGTACCCAGTCAAGAATAACGCCGATACCCGCTTCGTGACATTTGTCAACAAGATACATCAAGTCCTCGGGTGTGCCGTAGCGTGAGGTTGCGGAAAAATAGCCCGTAACCTGATAGCCCCAGCTTCCGTCATACGGATATTCCGTAAGCGGCATAAACTCAATGTGAGTATATCCCATTTTCTTAACATAAGGGATAAGCTCGTTCGCCAAATCCCTGTACGAATAGAAATTGCCGTCCTCGTGCTGCTTCCAAGAGCCTGCGTGCACCTCGTATATGTTTATCGGAGAGGAATAAATGTTTGAGGAATTGCGTTTTTCAATCCACTTATCGTCCTTCCACTCATGACAGCCCTCGATTTCATAGAATTTCGAGGCAGTACCGGGTCTTGTCTCGGAATGAAAGGCATACGGGTCGCATTTTAGAACAATATTACCCGACTTTGCGGTTATGGCAAATTTGTACGAGTCAAACTGCTTTATGCCGTCAACAACACATTCCCAAACGCCGCCCGATTTCGGAAGAGCAGTCATAGGAGTTGCCTTTACGTCCCAATCGTTAAAATCGCCTACTAAACCGACAGCCTCGGCATCGGGTGCCCACACTCTGAAAACAACAGAATTTTTTGCCTTTCTGTGTGCGCCGAAATATTCATAAGCGTGAGAGTTACTTCCCTCGTGGAAAAGATAAAGCGGTACTGCACGCTCTTTTTCTTCTTTTTTAACATAGGTTTTTGACATAAACACTACCTCTATATTCATTATCTTAATTATTTTATCAAAATCAGAAAAAAAATTCAAGTAATCTTTGACTATTTTATTCAATAAATGAACGAACTTTGCGAGTGACTTTTGTGTAAATATACCAAAAAGTGCCTTCTTTGACAAAAAAATCTCCCGTGCTCAACAACACAGGAGATTTTTGTTAATATTACTCTGTCGTGGTTTCGGTTACACTGCCTCTAAGAACAAGAGCGTCATATGTTCTGTCATACTCGACGCCGCCGTGCTCAATTTTCACAATTCGGTTTTGATTATCCGCACTCAGCAATTTCGAGCAAAGGATATTGAACAGGTTATACATTTCCTTCGGCTGTGACGTCTTTTTGAAAAAAATTCCTATGCTCACACAGCCTGTATGCTGACGTTTTCCGGAAATAACAGTCCCTCCGTCTGCTGCGTCAGTCGTCAATAATTCGCCGTAGACAAACGACTTAATTCCGATACATATGCACGGTGCTACGTCAAATTTCGGAATATTGCCTCTGAGCGTATGTGCCTCAACAACATTTACGGGAAAATGACTGACCTCGCTCGTCGCAGCTGCCGCCGCCTTGACCTCATCAATTATATTGTTTGCATTCAAATTTCAGCGCCCACCTTTTCCTTGATTACAGCCCATATATACCAAACGTTTTCGCCGTTGTATATCTTCTCGCTCTTTTGCACCTCATAGCTTTTCCCGTCCGCCGTATGAAGCGTCACGGAAGCGCCCATTTTTCGCAAATCCTTGCCAGCAGGACCTATGTAAAGATAATAGTTTTCCTCGGCAAGACCTATTTCGGTATTTGTGCCTGCAACATACATCTTGTTTTTGTATCTCAACGGCTGCACAAGAGCATTGAATATTTCCGAATTGAGCTTTTCGCTTGTGATATACACGGATCTTCCGTACCTTTTAAGCAAGCTCTCCAAGCTGTCCGATTTTCTCATACTTATTACACCTGCCTAAACACAAAATCCATATCCTCGAGCAACGGTGCGGCGGCGATAATCGACTCATCACGCAATACAGAAGCCTTTTCAAGTGCGAGAGCTGGACTTTGAGAAATCGTAACATCTCCCGCCTTAAAGGAAGCAGGTGTGTCGTCCTGCGCCGCATTGCGTAAAAGAAGCCTGTAATAGCTCAGGTACACCGCCGCATTGATAACTCTCGGGTCATTTGAGCTTTCCGCCTTTTTCAGTCTGTCGGTAAGCTGGGCGCAAGCCACCGAAACAGTCGGCATAATATCAAATGTATCATCCTCTGAAAGATTCATAATTTTTCTTACTGCCTTTGCGACCTTGACAACATCAATCATTTTGTGCCTCCGCTTAGACGGTCAAAACCTTTGACGCATCTGTAAAGATTTTTGCAAAGCCTGAAATCTCGGTGATTGCCGCACGTTCAAGCTGACGGTCAATGAGTTTATCATACTCGGTTGTAATACCGCCTGCCTGTACCATTTCAAGCGCATAGTTCTTATCAAGACCGATAATCTTGCCCGATGCTACGGCAGAACTTTTAAGGAGCTTTGCGCCGAGAGGTGTAACAACCTTGCCCGTGCCGTGGAAATTAAGACCTGCGACAGCGTCCTTCATCTCGGGAAGAACAAGGATTTTAGCCGCAACATCAGGAGAAACAATCATTGTGTTAAGTGAGTACGGGTCAAAGCCGTTCCAGAAATTAACAAGGTCCTGATATGTAATCTCGCCTACCTTTGCAACAGCCGTTGCTTTTGCCGGATTGCTGTTACCGTCGCCGTCTGTGATTACGGTAACTGCGTCATTGAGCTGAGTTGTAGCGATATATGCGCCTATCTGTTTGAGCATAACCGTAAACAAATCAAGTCTTTGGAAGCGCAGAGCCTCATAGGAAGCGACAAGTGTTCTGCCTCTCTTTTTGAGCTTTACGAGATTTGACTGCACATTCACGTTTGTTTCGGGAATGACAGCACCCTCCGCAACGTCCTTGAGTTCCTTTTCAGCCTTTGTCGGAACAGAAGCGATAGTTCTGTAATCCATACCGTTAATCTGTGTCTTTGCGGCAACGATAAGCGGAAGAATATCAGCCTCCTCCTTACCCTTTTTAACGGCTCTTGCCACGTATTCGGGGAAAAGCGCCGCAGAATCGGTGGTTTTGAAGAACTTTTCGATTGTGTCGCTGCCTGCACCGCTTACCTTGATGTCAAAACGCTTAAGCTGTCTTTCAAATGCGTCAAGACCGTCAAGAGAGGTACCCTTGTAATTCTCGGAGGGGTCAACGCTTTCAAGCTCTGCTGTAAAGCCCTTACCTGTTGAATAAAGTCCCTTATCAAGTTTAATGTTTTCATAAATTGCCATAAATATACTTCCTTTCTTTTAATTAAAATCTGAACTGTGAGTTTTCATTCGGTTTTTTCTCCGATTTTTCCTTTGCAAGCTGAGGCACAACAAAGCACTTCTTTTTTTCCTTGAGTGCTGCGTTGAGTTTTCTCAAATCCTCGGTTGAAATTGCTTCGCAGATGCTTTTTGCAATGTCGTTTGAGAGCGTTTCTACTGTAAAGGCAAAACACTTTACAGTATCATTCTCAAGACTTTTCCTATATATTTCCGCATCCTTTGCCTTTTCCGTCAAACCGTTGATATAGCTTGCTATTTCACGTGCCTCTTCGGCTGAAACGGTGATTTCTCCCTGCGCCGAATTGATAGCTTTAAGCACATCCTTCATCTGTCTTTTCTCTCCTAAATCAAATTTTTTAGTAACGCCCGCATTTCTCTGTGCAGGTACTGCCACGAACGACCATTCATACGCATCTGTGGGTGAAACAAGTTCATAATAACAGAGCTGTCCGTTGTATTTTCTGCCCTTTTTGTGAGTACACACTCCGAGTCTTACGTCCTTAGAGCAAACCGAGCACACGCTTTTTTCAACCGAGCAGCCGATACTGACTTCTTTTTTAATTCCCGTCTGTATTTCCTCGATAAGCGTTTCATACTTTTTGATTTTAGGAATGTAGCAATAAGCCTTCAAGTAAACGTACTGCTCACCGAGAGAATTGAGCTTTTCTTCATCTCTTATAACCTCTGTTTTGAAGGTTCTTGCCGACTGATCCTCGCTGTTCATACTGTGATTTTTAATCGCAGTTTTTCCGACAAACAGCTCTGCAAGTTTTTCAATCGATTCAACCGTAAAGCGTTCAAAATCCCTGTCAATCTCGTTGTCGCAGAGTATCACGGAAAAGACAAACACATCATCTTTAGTGAGCTTTTTCTGTGAAAAGCTGTTGATAAGAGCCAAGTCCTCCTCGGTTATTTCGGGTAATTCCTTTTCAAAAACCGAATCGTAATTCTTATTCATCCGTACCTCCTTTCCCGTCTGTAAGACGACTGTATATTTCATCTGCCTGTGCGTTGAGATACCTTGCGTTAGCGTCCTCCAACGTATCCATAAGCGTAATATCGTCCCAAATTACCTCAATATCATTGGTATATCCGTAAGCTCTCAAATGAGCCTTGCAGATTTTTTCGATAACCGGCGTTAAAACACGTCGGTAATGCTCAAGCTCCGTTGTCAGTGTGTCCACCTGCTGTTCTGCCATTCTCTCCGTTGTTGACCAAGAAAGACCGAGCATAAACGGCGGTATTCCCATTTTAGCGATTATCTGTTCAAGCAGCTGCCGTACAGGCACCTCGCTGTCGAGCACCTGATTATCCGCACCGATTACCTTGACATCTACATCACCTACTGCGATAAAGTCACGCACCTCCGAACTTTTCATGGCAGAGCCCCATTCCTCGGCAATCTGCATTGCTCTGTCCTTTGCGTAAGCGCCCGACATTGCGTCGTCCTTTGGCTTGTAGGTAACGGCAAATCTGACATTGCCTACCCTATCCCAATTTTCGCCTATCGCATTGTAGATTTTCAAAAGCACCGAGCTTACAAACGGCAAGCCTCTCAATATCGATGTGCCCGTAAGCGAGCCTGCTTCGGCATTAAGAGTTGAAAAAACAACCCTGTCCTGAAACTCTAACGGCTGTGAACCGAAATCCTCGCTGTAACAAACGTCAATCTTTCTGAAATCTGTTTTGTTGCGCTTTAGCACTACGCTGTCCTGCGGTGCATTGTAGAGATAGACGACCCTGCCTTCGTCATCAATGACCATTTCCGCAACCGAAGTGCCGTATGTCAGAAGCCTGTCGAAGTAAACATCAATAAAACTCTGCAACGAGCATTGCCCTGAATCCACAGGCACATTCTTTATAAAATCCGCTACAATCCTGTCAAAGCGTTCGTCGGTTGTCTGCACCTTGAAGCCACCGATAAGCCTCAAAATCTTATAAATTGCGGCGTCGATAATCGGCACCGATTCACGCAGGCTGTGAAAAAGCGCATTGCTTATCGGGTCAAACGCCGAATAGCTGTCCAAAAGTGAAAATCGGTTTGAGTTTCTGCTTGTACCTCCTGCAAGCACAGGCACAGAGCCTTGTGCCGCTTTCTTTTTCTGTTTGAATATTGCCAAATTAAAACCTCCTTTCCCTTGCAAGGCTGACCGCAAAGAAACCGTTTGAACCTTCCTTTGTAACGGCAGCCGTAAAATATCTCATATCATCCATTGCGTGATCGTTTTCTTTTCTCGGAGCATCATACTTTGCACCCTCATCCCAACGGTAAAGCGAAAATTCTCTTATAATATCGGGACAAGTCTTGCAAATTCTGATTTTTCCTGTTTTCAGCGCATCGGAGGTCTTGTGAATACCTGCGAGCACATCATTTTCCGCCTTTTTTACGGTAAATTTACCGTGTCGCTTGATACATTCAATAAACGAAGCCGCAGACGGATCTACAACAACAAATTCCAATTTTCTCTTACCGACAAGCGAGACGAGTGAACGGTAATACTCCTCATCGGTCATTTGAAAGCCTTTTTGCCTTGAATCGTGGTAGAATTCGTCTATCCTGTACCAGCTTTCGCCGTGCTCACCCCATAACCCCATTGAAGTCGGATTGACTGTTCCGTAGTCACACGAGACGCAGAACCTATCAAAGCTATCCGGCACTTCGTATATGTACTTTTCGTTAAAAAACGGATACACAAGTCCGTCGGCGGCAACCCATTTTCCGAGTACAAATCTTTCATAGAAAGCACCGCTGTACAAGGCTTTATACCTTGCAAGCATTTCCTCGGAAAGTGACGGATTGTCCTCCATAACGAAGTGCAGATAAAAACAGTTCTTTTTGTCACATTTCTTTATCCATTCCTTATAAAACCAATGGGATGGGTTTTCGGGGTTGCAGTTAAACCAAAGCTTTGAGCCGTCAACCGAGCAACGTGCAATCGCCTGCTCACAAAATGAACGGGGCATTAAAGCCACCTCATCGAGCATTACTCCGGCTAAGGTCATACCTTGAATGAGAGCCGCCGAGGACTCGTCCTTACCGCCGAAAAGATAAAACCTGTTTGTTATGCTTCCAAAGGAAATTTCAATCAGATTTTTAGACACCTTTTCCTCGCACTTAAACCCCAAATCACGAAGCAGAGGCAAAAGCGGAGTAATGACATTACGGCGAAGTGATGTGACGGTCTTTCCGCAAAAGGCAAACGAGCAGTCCGAGAACCCGTAAAATGCCCAAGATACGAAAGATATACACATACACACCGTTTTTCCGCTTCTTACTGCTCCGTCGCAAATAATGGCGTCGCAGGATGAGAAAGGACTGTTTTTGCACCACCACGTCAGGAGAGTCAACTGCTTTGGCGAAAATTCGCTGAATGAATTAAGCTTCATCGCTGTCATCACCGCCGTAAGAAGAATATTCGGGTGTTCCCGACAGGAAGTCAACGGATTTTTCGAGTGCCTTATAGAAAGGAACTGCCGAGCCTGTGCTCTCCGAAGTTTCAAGCTGAGCCAAGCACTCAAGAGCCTTTTGGCGATCATAAAATTTAATTTCCATGCCGCCGCCCTTTGGTATTTTAATATCGGATACCGAAAACAAATCCATCTCCTCTAAATTCTCACGCTCGCCGTCAAGAAGCCTCACAGCGTCGCTCACAGAGCCGAAAGCAAGCCTGCGAAAGCCTGCCGCCGCTTCATTCACGGCACTTTCAAGGCGTGAAAGTCGGGCAATCTCTTTTGCAACAGCCTCTCTTGAAAGCAATCTTATTCCGTTTATCTGCGGCATCACCTTGTAACCTGCAAGCGCCGCAGCTTCCCTTGCGTTTCGGAGTTTCACATACAATACGCAAAACTCCTTTTCTTTTTTAGTCAGTTTAGTTGTCATACATTTCTCCTTTCATTTGTGAAAAAAGTCCTTTCATAAGTAGTTATAACTCGGGGGTAATGTAAACCAAAAACGGTTACATTTTCGCAAAAATCGAAAAAATTTTTTATAATTTAATTTTTAAGCGAAAAACTATTGACAACCAACAAGCAATATATTATAATATCAAAGCTGTAATCAATGACGGCATAAATATGGCGGCATAGCTTAGTTGGCTAGAGCGTTCGGTTCATACCCGAAAGGTCGTAGGTTCAAGTCCCACTGCCGCTACCATAAGGCGGCCCGGTGGTCAAGCGGTTAAGACACCGCCCTTTCACGGCGGTAACACGAGTTCAAATCTCGTCCGGGTCACCAAAAGAAAAAGGGTATCCGTAAGGATGCTCTTATTTTTTATCTAATTCAATTTTAGTAGCAACATTAAAATATGATTGAATAGAGAATTGAACTCTTAGTCCATCTTTTTGCGTAGCAAAAAGGGACATATAATAGGATATTTGCTAAGCAAATGAACAAGGCGTAGCCTTGTTCAAATCTCGTCCGGGTCACCAAAAGAAAAAGAGTATCCGTAAGGATGCTCTTATTTTTTATCTAATTCATTTTTAGTAGTAACATTAAAATGTGATTAAATAGAGAATAGAACTCTTAGTCCATATGGTACACGGTAGGGCGGTGGCTTGCTGCCGCCGTTAGATTGTCGCTGATATATGATAATTTACGGCAGATATGATATAAAAATACACCTACAATCCGTAGGGGCGAACTGTGTTCGCCCGTTTTTTATTTGCTATGAATTGACGGGCGACCGCAGGTCGCCCCTACGGTTGTGCGAAATTTTTCAATGTCATATTAGCCGTAAATCATTATATATCATACCGTAGGGACAGGGCTCGCCCCTGTCCGCAACAAATTACATATTAAATCAAATTCACAGACAGCCGCAAGGGCTGTCCCTACGGTACGATATTGAATTCAATTTGATAACAACCGCAATATTTTCTGTAGGAATTTACTTTTATATAAAATTTCGCAAAACAATTTAATAGACACAATTAAAGCCAATAGTTAATCTATCGGCTTTTTTAATCGCTTCTTTAGTTATTTTGACCAAATATCGCTCTGTTATTTCTACTGCAAGGCGGTGTAATTTATAGTATAATGGGACTATATTAAAATTTTCAAAAGGAGCGCACCATGTCATCGAAAACTTATCTTCCGAAAAAAGAAATGTATTCATTCTGCCTTGCCGCTATGGGACAGGGAATGATATACGCTATGATGTCAAGCTACATAAGTGACTATTATCTGAACGTTTTGCAGCTTACACCCATGTTCGTGCTGTTGCTTATGCTTCTTGCAAGAATTTGGGATGCAATCAATGATCCGCTCATGGGTATGATTGTTGACCGCAGAACCACAAAGCACGGAAAAATGCGTCCGTATATAATTTATGCCGCAATTCCGATTGGCGTGCTTACGGTGTTAATGTATTTAAGTCCTAACCTTGAAAAAAGAGAACTTATGATATACTCTGCGGTTGTCTATGTTGTTTGGGGTATGATTTATACAATGGCTGACGTTCCGTTTTGGAGTCTGCCTAATGTTTTGACACCCGATGCAGACGAGAGAGGTAAAGTAATCTCTATCGGCAGAACCTTCAACGGTGTCGGCTCTGCCGTTCCCGAGGTGCTTTTCCTTGTTATCGGTCTTACGCTTCCGAAAATTCTCGGCACTTCCGACGGACTCGATTATAACAAGAAAAAGTATCTTATTATGGCAATCGTTACGGTTGTTATCGGAATTATACTTTACGTAAGCTCGTATTTCAGAGTTAAAGAGAGAGTTGTCATTCCCGACAGAAAGCCTCAACCGGGAGAGCCGAGTCAGCTTTCAAGAATATTTAAGTGCAAACCGCTTATGCTCGTTATCGCAATGGGAATACTTTCTTCGGGCAGATATATGGTGCAGGCGGCGGCAGTTCACGTTGCGAGATACGCTTTTTATATCGGTCCCGATTTGAACGGACTATCCGATGCAGAGCGTGTGGCGGCAATTGAGGCAAGCGTTTCCTCGGTTAAAACTATATTCCAAGTTTGTGCAATTGTCGGTATGTTCGGCGCAATGCTCTTTATGCCCGTGCTTATGAAAAAGTACGACTATAAAAAGATTGTAATTGTAACCTGTTTGCTCGGCTTCGTTGCAAGCATATTTACAACGCTTATCGGTTGGTTTACAATGAATCTTTATATCTGTATTCCGTTCGTGCTTATTTCCTGCGTACCGCTCGGCGTTCTTAATGTTATTTCGTATGCTATGATAGGCGACTGCCTTGACTATATGGAGCTTAAAACAGGCTTTAGAGATAACGGTGTCGGCTCGGCTTGTCAGGGCTTTGTAAATAAGCTCGGCAACGCACTTGCTACCTCGGGTATTGTTCTTATGTATATGTTCATAGGTCTTGAGCCTGAAAAGATGTACAGCTCGACTGCGATAGTAGCGGCTACCGACCTTGCGGCAGGACACCGCTTTGCAATGTTCTCGCTCGTTTCGATAGTTCCCGGTATCAGCCTCTTGTTGTGCGCAATTCCGATGTTCTTCTATAAGATTTCGGGCGACAACAAAAAGCGTATACTCGAAGAGCTTGCCGAAAAGAGAAAAGCGGAAGGCATTGTAATAGAATAAGAAAACAAAGCATAGTAAAACCCCTCTTGAATTTCAAGAGGGGTTAATTTATGTTCACTTATTCGGTCATGAAATTATAGCCTTCGATAATTGACTGAACTTCCTTTGAAACAACTCTGAAAATATCGCTTCCGAGCTTTTTATAGGCTTCGTCGTCTTCCTTTCGGCAAATCATAGCAAAGGTCTTGCCGACAGCCTTCAAAATATCGTCCTTCTTAACCGCAAGATAATAAAAGCTGTATTCCACGCCGTCGGAAAATTCCTTGTAAAATTCACCTGCATTCTTCATAACACGGTCATAGATCGTGTTTGTTGCCGTGCTTTTGAGCAGGGTGTTGGGCAAAAGCCTGTTGATGCAATATTCAGCCGTAAAGAACATCAAAATCTTTATCTGCAAAATAACCTTCGATGGATAATCAAGCGTTCCGATTTCCTCCTCCAGTGAGCGTTTAAGCTCAGCACTGTCAAGGAAACGCTCGGCAAGATATTTACCAAGCTGTTTAGCCTTTTCAGTGTTGCCGTTCATACGCTGAGTATTCATCTCTTCGATCAGAGCGATACTGTCAAGCGTGTCATTTTTCGGTTTGGCGTTAAAGATTTTAATATCGTCATCCATAATAGACCTCCGTGTGGGTTATGCGTTTTCGGCAGCCTTTTCCTCGGCGAGCTTCTGCGCCTTTTTAAGCAGACGCTTTTGCTTTGCCTTATAACCCATAAGTTTTGAAAGGGCGTCGTCGGGAGTACCGTAATCTCCGATTGAAATAACCTTATCGTTGTAAAGACCGTGGAAATCCGTGCCGCCTGTCATAAGTAATTTATGTTTTGTTGCAAGTTTTTTAAGCTCGTCCTGCTGTGCCTCGTCAGCCGACGGATGCCATACTTCAATTCCGTCAAGACCGCATTCGATAAGCCTCGGCAAGGAATCGAGGTTGTCAAACATAAACGGATGAGCAAGAACAGCTACACCGCCTGCGTCGTGTACCGCACCGATAACCTCTTCAATATCGGGGTATTTCGGGTCAACAAGAATGTTGTTAGGCGAGTCCTTGCTGAAAAGCTCATTGTAAAGCTCGCCGTAAATCGAGGTTGTATAGCCCGATTCCATAAGAGCCTGCATAATGTGCGACTTATAAATATTGGTTGAGCCCGTAGCGCATTTAACGATAAATTCTGTGGTTACGGGGTATCTTTTAGCGGTGTGAAGCATCATAATATGAGCCGCTTTTTTCCTTGCAAGAGAATTTTTGTGGCAAAGGCCCTCAAGTCTTGCAGGCATATCGCTGAGATAGCAAAGAATGTGAACTTTTTTGCCTGTCTTTGTATCGGTTGCCGACAATTCAACGCCGGGGATAACCTGAATACCGTATCTCTCGCCGATTATTTTACCTCTGACTGTTCCCGCAAGGCAGTCATGGTCTGTAATCGCAATGGTGGTAACGCCTCTTTTTTTAGCTAAAATAATTAAGTCTTCGATACCGAGAGAACCGTCTGAAAGTTTAGTGTGACAATGTAAATCTCCGTTCAATTTCTTTCCTCCTCAAAACAATTAAGTATCATATATTTCACTGAAAATGAGTTATGTGTAAATTTAAGCGCATAAATCCTCAATATACTATATATAATTATACTTTCATTTTCGCCAATTTTCAAGGGTTTTATTTTAATTTTGAAAAAATCTTTACCCGCAAAAGATTATTCTTTCAAGCTCCGATGCCGCAAGTGACGAATGAACACCTTTTCTTTTAATAAGGCAGATATTTCTTTCGGGAATAGGAGGAGCAACATTGAGAATTGTGAAATTGGACAAATCTTCTTTTTCTAAAAATTCCTGCGGAACAAAGCCTATTCCGAGATCTGACCTTACCATAGGCAAAATTTGGTCGGCAGAGCTCGCTTCGATTTCAGGCTCAAAAGTTAATCCCGACGAGTTGAAATAATCTGTAAAGAATTTGTTAGAACCTGTTCTTTCGCCAAGTCCGATAATGGAATATTGGAGCAGTTGACGGGCTGTAAGCGTTGTCCCCGTTTCCAAAGACAGCTTTGAACTGCATACAGGCACTTCTTTTACGCTTCTTAGCTTTATGGAATGTAATTCCGACGGTAAATCAAACGGTTCTGTTACAAGCGCAAAATCGGCAAGGCCGTTTTTGAGCATTTCAATAGCCAGCGGAGTTGTAAGGCTTGAAATTTTGAGTTTAACGCCCGAGTAATTGCTTCTGAACTTTTTGAGTGCAGGCAAAAGTGAACAGTGAAGCGCAATTTCGCTTACGGCAACCGTAACCTTACCCGATTGCAGGCTTTTATCCTGCTCGATTTCTTCCTCGCCGAGCTTTATACTCTCGACAGCCGTTGCAATTCTCGCATATAGCTTTTCGCCCTCGGGTGTGAGAGTCACGCCGTGTCTGTGGCGCACAAACAGAGTGCATCCGAGCTCATTTTCAAGCTTTTTTATAGCCCTTGTTATGTTAGGCTGATTACCGAACAGCGCATTTGCCGCAGCCGTGAAGCTGCCGTATTTTGCAACGAAATAGAAAATTTTGTAATAATCGTAGCTGATGTTCATAGCTTTTCTCCATATAAAAATGATATATCAAAACTTAAAATTTACATTTTACATATATCTTAAATCAAATTATAATATATGCGTTCAAGAAAAGCAACCGTAAAAATTCAAAAAGGAAGCGACGAATATGAGCAAGATTATTTGTATCGGTAGACAGTACGGAAGCGGCGGCCGTGAAATAGGAGAAAAGCTTGCACGCACTCTTCAAATTCCATGCTATGATAAGCTGCTTATTAAAAAAGCGGCGTTTGAATCGGGAATGAGCGAGGAATTCATCTCAAAAACCGAAGAGTCGCCTATTAACAGTATTCAGTTTTTAAGCGGTAATCCGTATGCGGATATGGCAGGGATAGGGAATGCGTTTTATTCCGAAAGTCAGCTTGCCTATGACGCTGAAAAAAGAGTTATCGAAGAAATCGGCAAAAAAGGCGATTGTGTTATAATCGGTCGCTGTGCCTCGGCGATACTTCCTAAGGACGAGGTGCTGTCGGTGTTCATCTATGCCGACCATGCGGACAGAGTACGCCGTGTAATGAACAGAAACCGCCTTGACGAAAGGGCGGCGGCTCACAGAATAAAGCATATGGACAGAATGAGAAAACAGTTTTTTGATTTTTATTCGGACACTCAATGGGGTATGCCCGAAAGCTATAATATTATGCTCTCAAGCAGTGCACTTGGTATGGATATATGTGTAAATACAATAATAAAATGCTTGAAGGAAATGGAAGGAAAAGAAAATGAATAAGGATTTGACAGTCGGAAAACCGCAATCGGTTTTGTGGAAATTCTGCTTGCCGCTTTTCGGAAGCATAATTTTCCAACAGCTTTATAATATAGCAGACAGCTTTGTAGCAGGTAAATTCGTAAGCGAAAACGCCCTTGCGGCAGTCGGAAACAGCTATGAAATCACGCTGATTTTCATTGCTTTTGCTTTCGGCTGTAATATGGGCTGCTCGGTTGTCGTTTCAAGATTTTTCGGTGCAAAGGAATTCAAAAAGGTTAAAACCTCCGTATATACCGCCTGCATTTTCAGCGCAGGACTTTGCGTTCTGTTAATGCTTATCGGAATATTCGGTGCAGGCGCATTGCTTCGTCTTATCAGAACTCCCGACATTGTTTTTGCGGACTCAAAGCTATACCTTGACATATATGTTTGGGGACTTCCGTTTGTTTTCTTCTATAACATTGCGACGGGTATTTTTTCGGCGTTGGGCGACTCGAAAACTCCGTTTTATTTCCTCGCCGTATCTTCGCTCTCAAACATTGCGGTTGATATATGGTTTGTAAAATCCTTCCATATGGGCGTTGCAGGTGTTGCGTGGGCAACATTCATTTGTCAAGGCATCAGCTGCATACTTGCGATTGCGGTAGTTTTCAAAAGGCTTAATAAAATCGACAAGGAAAAGAACTGCCCGATTTTTGACAAGAATATCTTAAAGCAGATTGTTATAATCGCTATTCCGAGCACCCTGCAGCAGAGTTTTATTTCAATCGGAAATATAATCATTCAGGGCATTATCAACGGCTTCGGTGCTCCCGTAATGGCAGGATATTCGGCGGCGGTCAAGCTCAATAACCTTGTAATTACTTCGTTTACAACCCTCGGAAACGGAATTTCAAATTACACCGCACAGAATATGGGTGCAGGAAAGCTTGTTCGTGTCAAGCAGGGCTTCACGGCAGGTCTTAAAATGGTGTGGCTGTTGAGCCTGCCGCTGTTCGCACTTTATTTCTTCAAGGGCGAGTTCTTCCTCAAACTCTTTATGGACGAGCCTACCGAAACGGCAATATTGACGGGTATAACCTATCTTAAAATACTTTCCCCGTTCTATTTCATAGTTTCCGCAAAGCTTGTCGCAGACGGCATTTTGAGGGGTGCGGGAATGATGACCAAGTTTATGATTGCAACCTTTACAGACTTGATTTTGCGTGTTGTTATGGCGGCTGTTTTCTCGAAAACACCGCTTGGCGCAACGGGAATTTGGTGCGCTTGGCCTGTCGGCTGGTGCGTCGCAACCGTTCTGTCGATTGTGTTCTATGTAACAGGCCCGTGGAAAAAGGAAAAAATTCAGAAGTAAATTCAATAAAATAAAAAATCGGGCAGCCAATTTATATGGCTGTCCGATTTTTATTGCTCAAGGATGTTTTGCATTATGAAATTCTAAAGCACAAGAGTATAAAATTGATGTTCTGTCTACAGTTTAATTTAATTTTCAATTCATTGTGCTGTCTTTGCGGCGGACCTTGTGCTTATGCCCCTGCTCGTCAACGATATAGGTATTGTCAAGCTCTGCGACAAGGTTTTTCTTGAACGCAGCAAGGTATTCCCGACGAAGCTTCGCCTGTTCGGCTTTTTCCGCCTCGGTCAAGCCCTCAGTCTTTTCTTTATGTGCCAATTCGTTTATTCTCTTTAATCTCTCTGTTTCCATTTCAATCTTTCCTTACAGTGTTTTTTACTTTTATATAATAACATAAAGCAATATCGGTTTACAAGTAAATAAAAATATATTAAAATATGTATAAATAAAAACGAAAAAGGTGCGATATGAATTTTAAGCTGCCTGAAAAAGTAAACCGCATTATTAAGCTTCTCAAGGCGAACGGATATGAAGCGTATGCCGTCGGCGGTTGCGTGCGTGATATGGTTATGGGCGTTGCCCCCAACGACTTTGATATTACGACCTCTGCCCTGCCCGAAGAAACAATGCAAGTTTTCAAAGACTTTAGAATTGTTGAAACAGGCGTTAAGCACGGCACGGTTACGGTGATTTGCGACCACGAACCGTTTGAAATTACGACCTATCGGATAGACGGCGATTATCTTGACAGCCGTCACCCCGAAAGCGTGAGCTTTTCCCGAAAGCTTAAGGACGACCTTGCAAGGCGTGATTTCACGGTGAACACGCTCTGCTATAACGAGGAGGACGGTCTTATCGACCTTTTCGGCGGTATAGACGATATTGAAAACAAGATTATCCGTTGCGTAGGCGACCCCGAAAAGAGATTTTCCGAGGATGCGTTGAGGATTATGCGTGCACTCCGATTTTCTTCGACTCTCGGTTTTTCTATTGACGATGAAACAACAAAGTGCATACATTCTCAAAAGGACTTGCTTAAAAACATTGCCGTTGAACGCATCAGAGATGAATTTACAAAGCTTCTTTGCGGTAAAAAGGCTTTCGGTGTTTTAAGTGAGTTTCACGATGTTATTGAGGTATTTATCCCTGAATTTGCCGAGCTTACCGACTGTGAACAGAACACGCCTTACCACGTTTATGATGTAGGCTGTCACACACTCCACGCTCTGCGTGACGTTGAGAACGAAAAAGTGCTTAAAATAACTATGTTTTTCCACGATTTCGGAAAGCCAAAGGCTAAATTTACCGACTCTGACGGCATTGACCATTTCAAGTGCCACGCTTCAATCGGTGCTAAAATGAGCCGTGAAATCCTCAAGCGTATGCGCTATGATAACAAGACTATTGAAAAGGTATCGACGCTTATCGGCATACATTCAGAGGCGTCCCCGAGGACGAAAACCGACGCAAAGCTTTTGTTGAGCGAGGTCGGAGAAGAAAATTACAGGGATTTCATCAAGGTACGCCGTGCGGATTGTCTTGCAAAGGCAGATCCCCATTCCCACGACGAAAAGCTCAAGGTTATGCAAGACCTGCTCGATGAAATAATCGAAAACAACGAGTGCTATCGGCTTTCCGATTTGGAAATTGACGGAAACGACCTTATAAAATTAGGCTTTTCAGATGGCAAGGATATAAACTTTGCATTGCAGATTTTGTTTATTGAGGTCTTGGTTGACAACGAAAAGAACAATAAAAACTACCTTGTTTCAAGGGCAAAGGCTTTGTTAGAGGAATTTTGATGACAAGAAAGCTACAATACGCAATTCCAAATGAATATTCATCAAAGCGGGTGCTTGATTTTCTCAAGCACCTCGGTTTTTCGCACCGTCTTATCACGAAATTGAAGCAAAAGCCCGACGGAATATTATTAAACGGCGAGCATATTCGGACAATCGACCCTATGAGTGAGGGCGACGTACTCGAAATAAATCTGCCGACGGACAAAAAAGAAAGCATTTCAATTCCCGTTGAAATGCCGCTTGATATAATCTATGAAGATGACGATATTTTGGTGCTGAACAAGCCTGCGATGCTTGCTGTACACGAAAGTCACAATCATTTGGGCGACACGCTTTCAAATGCGGTTGCGTTTCATCTTAAAAAAGAGGGCAAACCGTCGGTTTTCAGGGCTGTCGGCAGGCTCGACAAGGGCACCTCGGGACTTATGGTCTGCGCCCTGAACAGGTATGCCGCTTCCCGACTTTCCGGCAAGATTAAAAAGCAATATCTTGCGATAGCAACGGGCATTTATGAGGGCGAGGGCACGATTGACGCACCTATCTACCGCCCCGATCCGATTTTGACAGTAAGAACGGTTGACGAGCGTGGAGAAAAGGCGATTACGCATTGGACAGCCTTGAAAAATGACGGCGAAAACACACTTTTGAGAGTAAAGCTTGAAACGGGCAGAACGCACCAAATCAGAGTTCATTTTGCCTCACTCGGCACGCCGCTTGTGGGCGACACAATGTACGGCAAACCCGACGGGAGAATCAGCCACCAAGCGTTGCACTGCTGTGAATGTCAGTTTATTCACCCCGTAAAAAATGAGAAAATGCACTTCTTTTGCGATATGCCCGACGATATGAAAAAGATTATAGAATAAAAAACACCCTCGGATATGAATTTATATCCGAGGGATTTTTGTTGTGCATCTTGTCTTGTTGCGCTTTTTATTCCCAATTTATATTGAGTGCGTCAATTTTAAGACCGTTATTTGTAGGTTGCCAATCCTTGCCGAGCGAAACGCTGTCCTGCGGACATTTCATATTGACTGTGAGCAAGTTTGTGCAGTTGAAAAACGCATAATCTCCAATTACCGTAACGCCCTTTGGAAGGGTGATTTCTTTAAGCGACGAGCAATAACCGAAAGCATCTTTTTCAATCAATGTAACATTTTCGGAAATTGAGAAATTCTCCATTGCCGAGCATTTGAAGAACGCTTTTTCACGGATTTCCGTCACGCTGTCGGGAAGCACGATTTCCCTTATGACAGAGCATTTATAAAATGCCTTTGTAGCGATTATTTCAACGCCGTCGGGAACGGTATATGTACTTTCCTTAACCTTTTGCGTTTTGCCGTCGGAGACGGTTTTTTCAACCTCTGTGATATCTTTCGCAAGCGGATAGAAAAGCAACTGCTTCATATCCTTTGTAAACAGCACGCCGTCAACCGAGCAATAATACTCGTTTTCGGGGTCAACGACATACATTTTAAGTTTCTGATTGTTTTCAAACGCCCAAGAACCTATCTTGCTTACATTTTTGCCTATCTTTATAACCTCTGCATTTTCAAGGTTACAGCCCGAAAAATCGGCAATTTCCGTTACGGGTAAGCCCTCATATTCGTCGGGAATTTCAAACTCGGTAATGCTTGATTTGTTTGAAAACTCCTTGACCTTGCAGGAAGCTTCGCCCTTTTCAAATACAAGTGTTTCGTCGCCGAGCCCTATTCCCTCGCCGCAACCCGAGAACAGAACGCCTATCAAAATTACAAGTGCAAGAATTATCGCTGATTTTCTTTTCATACTGCCGCCTCCTGCTCTTTTGATTTCGCCTTGCCCTCGACACGCTCTTTCAATTCCGTAACGCAGCGTTCGTATTTTTCCTTTGTCAAGTCGTAGAAAACAAACGGAACAGTTACGAACACAAGCGAAATTATCGTAGCCCATGTGTAAATTGAAAATACGTTTGTGAGAATTTGCGAGTCATAGAGAACGTCCCAGTCTGACGTAAAGCCGGTAAGCTTGAGGAGATAGGGTACAATGTAGCTCAAGCCCATTGTTACGGGATTTAAGAACCATGAGAACACGCCCGACATAGAGTCCGCACGCTCTCCGAAGCGCCATTGATGGTAAATTTGAACGTCTGCGCCGAGACCCGTGCTGACGCCGTCAACGACTGGTTGAATTGTGTTTTTAAGCGTAAGAGAAATTAGGAAAATGTAGATATTTCCCGTCTTTACCGCAAGGACTATGCCGAAGCACATAAGAATTGTCAACGCCCTTGAAATAAGAAGGATATTACGCTTTTCAAATTTGCTTGTGAGTATCGGGCACATAATGTTGCCGACGGTCATTCCGACAACAACAATATTTGCCGCAATTCCCGAAAACCACTCCATTCTCAGCGAATAGATAAACCACCAAGCAAGCAGGTTTCCTATGTGCCACTGATAAAGTCCGAGGGTGTTCGAGATGTTTATAATCCAAAAATACTTGTTTTTAAGCACGTTTTTTGCGCCCTTAAAGAACGTTACCTTTTCTCGTTCTTCAATCGGCGGTTCAATTACACGCTCCTTGCATTTTACAACAAACAGCGAGACAAGCACGCCCAAGAAGCTGAAAATCGGAACGAAAACCTTATATGTTTTAAGGTTTAAGTAGCCTCCCGTTACCGAGATGAGCAACGGTAATACCATACCGATAATCGACGGGAAAAGTCCCGTTACAATCGGCACTATCGAATAAAGCCGCTGTCTCTCCTGTGAGTTCGGCGTGATAAACGCCACAAGTCCGTTGACGCCTATAAAGTTATTATAGAAGAACAGCACAAGTGAAAAGCCGAAGTTCAAAACTATCAAACGCTTCGTGTAGCTCATTTCAAGAAGCGGAAGATAAGGAATTATCGAGGTAATGATCGCCGCAGGCAAGCCGCAAGCTAAAAGCATCGGCTTCAATCTGCCGTACTTTGCGCTGAACAGACGGCGGACTGCCCATGTGAAATAGTTTGTAATTCCTGCGATAAGCAGGTTGTTTCCGACAAGCTGCGGAAAGCCCTTGATGATAAACTCAAAGCTTTCTGACGGGATAAAATAACAGCATATTCCGATGATAATTTCCGCCATGTACGCAATGTGCGCAAACCGTTTCATCTTTGGCGTTAGTCTGCCGTGGTTTTCGTAAATCAAAACGCCGACAGGATTGAATACAATAAGAATGTAGCTGATTATCGTTCCGATTATTCCGATTACGGTAAAATCCAAGTTTGAAATTCCCATAATCGAGCCTGTAAAATAGGTTGCGGAAAAGGTCATTATAGCCGAAAAGGTCATATAGATATATGTACCTGCCTGACCCATCGTATAAGCCGCCACCTCGGAGAGTGAAAGGTACTCGCCCTCGTTCGGCTTGTTCCAATGCTCCTTGACATAGGACGGCACTCCCTTTACCTTGCCGACAAGCTCCTTGACTTTCATAATATTCCCCCCAATAAAAAAAGGGCGGATATTAGATCCGCCCTGTAATTCATAAAAATCAACCGTTAAGAAGTGCAAAAATCTTCTTGTTTGACTTATAAAGATTTACATAAGCTTCATAGTTTCTGTCATATACCGACTTTAACGAATAGTCCGGTATGAAGGTTTTTGCTGCGGGAATAAGCTTTTTAGCCTGTGTTATGTCGTCGATAATTCCCGTACCGACGGCTATTGTGATTGCCGCACCGACTGCACCGATGTTCTGAGGACTGTCAACCGTTTCAACCGTTCTGCCCGTGCAGTCTGCGAGGATTTGACAGGTAACGTCGGAAAGTGCGCCGCCGCCGACAAATCTTAATGTTTTAGAGGTCTGTATCTTCTTCTCCTGCGTTTCAAGGAACCAACGAAGATGGAAGCAAACGCCCTCGTAAACGGCTCTTATCATTTCGGATTTTCCCGTGTCGAGGCTTATGTTGAAGAACATTCCCCTTGCGTTCGGATCCTCAAACGGACAGCGGTTTCCGTGAAGCCACGGGGTAAAGATTACTCCGTTAGAGCCTGCCGGAACCTCGCTGATTACAGCCGCCATATATTCAAACAGGTTTGTATAAACCTTTTCGATATCGCCCTTACCACGTCTTAAATCGTGGCTCTTATCCAAATAGATATCAATTTCGTCAAGTGCAAGATGATCCTTGACCCACTCAACGCATTTACCTGCGGTTTCAAGCTCCGCAAAGTAGTTGTAATATCCGTCCTTTGCGCCGACAATAGCCGCTATCATTGATGCGGTATCGACAATAGACTTATCGACAACGGTTGATACCCAACCCGATGTACCCTGATAAATATGCGTGTCTCCGAGCTCAACAGCACCTGCTCCGACGCCGATAAGCGAAGCATCTCCGCCGCCGCCGAATACCGCTGTACCCTCTTCAAGTCCAAGCTCCTTAGCCGCCTTTTCGGTAAGCTCGCCAACCTTATCGGTGGATTTTACGATTTTTGCAAGATGATTCATATCTACGCCGAGCATATCGCACATTTGCTTGCTCCACGTCTTTTTCTTAATGTCGTAAATCATTGTCGAGAAAGCCGAGTCGTGTGTCATAACAAATTCGCCCGTCATTCTCGCAATAAGATATTCCTTGACGTCGAGCCACTTATATACCTTGCTGAAATTCTGCGGCTCGTTGTTCTGCGTCCATTTGTATTTCCAAATCGGGTCCTTTACGGAAAGCGGTGCCGCACCCGTAATTGCAAGCGACTTCAACACCTTAACGGCATTACCGCCTGCTATCTGCGGTGCGCCGCCCATACCGTCCTTTAACTCCTGAGTCGCACGCTGATCCATATAGCTGAACGCACGTCTTACCGCATTTGCGTCCTTGTCAACAAGCACAACGCCCTGCATCTGCGAACAGAATGAAATGCCCGAAATTTTTTTCTTATTGATTTTGGACTTTTTCATAACTTGATTTGTACAAGTACGCATAGCATCCCACCACTCGTCAGGGTCCTGCTCTGCGCCGCCGTTTGGCATAACATAGAGCTTATATCCCTCGCTGTGAGCCGCTACAAGCTCAATTCTGTCGCTGATGGAAAAAATACAGGTCTTAACGCCCGTTGTTCCAATGTCGTAAGCTATTACATATTTTCCTTCTGCCATCGAAAAATCACCTTTTCCCTAATATATAAATACCTTTTATTTTTTCAATGCGGATTTAATAAATTTCAAGCATTGCTCGACAACAAAATCGTCCTTTTCAAGTATGCTGTCGCCTGCGTAAATCTTAAAGCGTTCCTTGTAATAATCGCACGCATAGGAGAATTGAAGCGACATAAACATATTGTCAAGAAGATAAGCCGCAAACGCCGAATCAATATCCGTTCTGACGTCGCCCGCCTTTTTGCCCTGCTCGATAGCCGTATAATAAATCCTCGCCGTCATAGACTCCATTTCATTTGCGAAATACCCTGCAAAGCGTGGGTTGCTCTCGTTGGTCATAACGTTGTAGAACTTGATTATAAGCTCATTTTCCTTTGAATACTTCTGAATGGTGCGAAGTATCTGCTCTACCTTCAAAAGTATATCCTCATCGCTCTGTGAAAGAGCCATGAGCAAATTGTCCATAGTCGCAATATTGTAATTCACTATGGTCAGGAACAAGTCCTGCTTATTGTCAAAATACTTGTAAAGCGAGCCAACGCTTATCTGAGCTTTTTTGGCAATATCATTGATATTTGCGTTCTCAAAACCCTTGAGCGCAAACTCCTTTGTTGCGACGTTTATAATCCTCTCACGCTTTTCCTTTGAGATATTGTCAAACGTCGGCTTATGGTGTTTTTTAAGATCCAAAAGTTATCACCTTATCGTTCCGAATGGCATATGACAATTACTGTCAGCCGTGCCTTTATATACCTAATCATTTTATCATAAAATAAGCCGATATTACAAGAAAAAAACTAAAAAAGCCGTTAATTTCAACAATATAGAAAATTCACTTGCCGATATTTGTATATATTGCACATATAAAATAAACTTGTTCATTAAAACGGATGGTGTTATACTGTTACAAAGCTTATTTCGGAGGCTGAAGATGAATATTATCAATAAAATTATCCGTAAGCTGTCGGGTGCTGAATTGGCACAGAAGCAAGCGGCGGCGGTTTTGGGCGGAAAGGCAAACGAGAGTATTGTCCCCCTGCTTCGCAAGGCGGGTGCGGACGGCTGCGTTTTGCTTAAAAATGACGGTGCTTTACCGTTTAATCAAAATGACTCCGTTGCGGTTTTCGGCAGAGTTCAGAACGATTGGTTTTTTGTCGGAAACGGCTCAGGCGGAGATGTTTGCACGCCGTACAAAATAAGTCTTATCGACTCAATCGAAGCTGAAAAGCCGTTTAAGATTGATGAGGAATTAAAGGAAAAATACAAGACCTTCAGCGACACCCACAAGGTTGACCCGGGCTTTTGGGCGCATTGGCCACGGTTTTACCCTGAAATGAAAATATCGGACAACGAGGTTAAAAGAGCCTCCGAGAGAAATACAAAGGCTCTTGTGATAATCGGTCGTTCCGCAGGCGAGGACAGGGAAAACGTGCTTAAAAAGGGCAGCTATTACCTGACCGACACCGAAACAAAGTTGCTTGACTCGGTAACAAGGAATTTTAAGAGCGTAACGCTTTTGCTCAATATCGGAAGCTTGATAGACTTTGAAAAAATCGCTTCGTATAAAGACCGCATTTCCTCAATTATGCTTGTTTGGCAGGGTGGTATGGAAAGCGGTAATTCCGTCTGTGACGTGCTTTCGGGCAAGGTTTCTCCCTCGGGAAGGCTCACGGACACAATAGTTCTTCGATATGATGATTATCCCTCGGCGCACGACTTCGGCAACAGAGACGAAAACAAATACACCGAGGATATTTTTGTCGGTTACAGATATTTTGAGACCTTCTGTCCCGAAAAGGTGCTTTATGAGTTCGGCTTCGGGCTTTCTTACACCGAATTTTCACAAGAGATTATCAAAGCGGATTTTTCCGACGGCAAATTCACAGCCGAGGTTAAGATAAAAAATATCGGCAAGGTATCGGGCAGAGAGGTTGTTCAGTTATACGTTTGTGCACCTCTCGGGAAGCTTCCGAAGCCAAAAAAGGTGCTCACGGCGTTCAAAAAGACCAAGCTTTTAGCACCTGATGAGGAAGAAATTATCACACTTTCCTGTGACGAATACTCTTTCGCTTCCTTTGACGATGACGGCTCGACGGGAAACAGAAATTGCTATGTTACAGAGGGCGGAAATTATGATTTTTATATCGGCAAAAGTGTCAAATCCTGTGTAAAGGCGTTTTCCTTTACACAGAGTGAAACAAAGGTACTCGAACAGCTTTCCGAAGTCCTCGCAGTGCCCGATTCTATGCGGTTTGACAGGCTTTCCTATAAAGCCGAAAGCGGTAAAATCACACCTTGCTATTCCCCTGTTCCCTGCCGAACAACCAATCTCCGTGATATAATTCTCAAGGAGCTTCCGAAAGGCAAAAAATACACGGGCGACCGCAACATAAAGCTCCGTGATGTGCGTGACGGCAAGGCGAAAATGTCGGATTTTGTCGCTCAATTAAGTCCCAACGAATTGGAACTTATCACACGAGGCGAAGGCCCTATGAATTCCTCGCTCGGTGCAAATGGTAACGCAGGCGCTATCGGCGGTGTGAGTGAGTCCTTGCGTGAAAAAGGTATTCCGCCGATTATCACAACCGACGGTCCGTCGGGCATAAGACTTCTGTCCTCCTGCTCGCTTATGCCGTGCGGTACGGCTCTTGCCTGCACCTGGGACACAGAGCTTATCGAAAGCCTTTTTGACGAAATGGGCAAGGAAATGGTCGAAAAAGGATCGGACGTGCTTTTAGCACCCGGAATGAACATACACCGCAACCCGTTGTGCGGACGAAATTTTGAATATTATTCGGAAGACCCTGTTTTATCGGGCGAAATGGCGGTAGCGACCGTTTTGGGAATACAGAAAAACGGCGTAAGTGCCTGCCCGAAGCATTTTGCGTGCAACAATCAGGAATACAACCGAAACTACAACAATTCCGTTGTTTCACAAAGAGCGTTGAGGGAAATATACTTAAAGGGCTTTGAAATTTGCGTTAAAAAAGCTAAGCCCTTGAACATAATGACGAGCTACAACAAGATAAACGGCGTGTGGAGCCACTACAACTATGAGCTTTGCACTTCAATTCTTCGCAACGAGTGGAATTATGACGGTGCAGTTATGACGGATTGGTGGATGCGCTATGCCTCCTCCCCCGAATTTCCTGAGCTCAACGGCAACGCATACAGGGTCAGGGCACAGGTTGACGTGCTTATGCCGGGCGGCAAAACAGCTATTAGCAAGTCCTTTGAGCCTGACGGCACGCTTCTTGAAACTTATCAAAAAGACGGCGGCATAACGCTCGGAGAAATGCAAAGATGCGCCGAAAACGTGCTTAATATGGCACTTCGCACAAACAAGGGTAAAAATTTATAATAACGGAGTAACCTTATGGAAAAGTATCTTATCAATCCAAATCAGAAAATCAGCAAAATCAGCAAGGATATTTACGGTCATTTCAGCGAGCACCTCGGCAGATGCATCTATGACGGAATGTATGTCGGCGAAAACTCGGATATTCCGAACGTAAACGGTATGCGCTGCGACGTTGTAAACGCTCTAAAGGAGATGGGAATCCCCGTTTTGCGTTGGCCGGGCGGCTGCTTTGCGGACGAATATCATTGGAAGGACGGTATCGGCGAGAAATCTAAAAGAAAAAAGATGATAAACACCCATTGGGGCGGTGTCGTCGAGGACAACTCGTTCGGCACGCACGAGTTTTTTGAGCTTTGCCGTCAGCTCGGCTGTGACGCTTACATAAACGGAAATGTCGGCTCGGGTACTGTCGAGGAAATGAACGAATGGGTGGAATATATGACCTTTGACGGCGTGTCGCCTATGGCTGAATTGAGGGCTGAAAACGGTCACAAGGAGCCGTGGAAAATCAAATATTTCGGCGTCGGCAACGAAAACTGGGGCTGCGGCGGAAATATGGATCCCGAATACTACGGCGATCTTTTCAAAAGGTACAACACATATGTCAGAGATTATGATTCTAACTATCACATAAACCGTATTGCCTGCGGCCCTAACGGCAACAACTATCACTGGACAAAGCAGGTTATGGCCAAGGTAAAGTACCACGCAAACGGACTTGCGCTTCACTATTACACCGTGCCGACGGGAAATTGGGATCACAAGGGCTCGGCTACCGAATTTGACGTAGCTGAATACGACTCGACAATTTCAAAGGCTTATGAAATGGAGCTGCTTGTCAGCAATCATATCAAAATGATGGACAGCGTAAAGCCTGACCATAAGGTAAAGCTTGTCATTGACGAATGGGGCACTTGGTTTGACGTCGAGCCGGGCACAAATCCGGGCTTCCTCTATCAGCAAAGTACAATGAGAGACGCTGTTGTTGCAGGTCTTACGCTCAATATTTTCAACAAGCACGCCGACAGAATTATGATGGCTAACATTGCGCAGACAGTCAATGTTTTGCAGGCGGTCATCCTCACGGACGGCGACAAAATGGTGCTTACACCGACCTATCACATTTTCAAAATGTATAAGGATCATCAAGAAAACACGCTTGTCGGCTCATTCCTTACAACAAAGGAGCTGACCTCGGAGATGAACAACAAAAAGTCATATCCGCAGCTGACAGAATCGGCTTCGATTGACCAAAACGGCGTTGTTTATTCGACACTTACCAACTGCTCGGCAAGTGAAGCGGTTGAAATCAAGTGTCAGGTTGCCGACACAAGCGTTACAAAAATCACGGCGGAAATCCTCACGGGCGATATTCACGATAAGAACGATTTTGAGAACGACGATAGGGTTACTGTAAAAGCTTTCAACGATTTTGAAATGACCGCCGACGGCTTTATTGCCACAATTCCTGCCTGCTCGATTGTGAAATTTATAATAAAATAATATGGAAAATTGCAAAAGATGTCTGCTTCGTGAAAGTGCCGAGGCTGACGTTTACGAGGATATTAAAAGCCGAATTGAAAGGCTGTCCGAAAGCGACAGGGCGGACGAACATACCTATAATTCACGCATTGAAATTTGCAAAGCCTGCGAGCACTTGATTTCAGGCGTCTGTATGAAATGTGGCTGCTACGTCGAATTCCGTTCAGCGTTCAAAAAGCAAGCCTGCCCAATGAAACGGTGGTAAAGCCGTTGCGGAGTGCGGAGTGATGAGTAGGGACAACCCTTGCGGGTGTCCGCAATCCGCAAAAATTGGTAGCGACAGCGAGCCGTCGTGAGGGCGTTTACAACCGAACAGGCGAGCCGAGCGTGATTTTTGCG